>PJTO01000011.1_pt1 | contig 400849 bp, 349 predicted proteins | sample 1512101 | NCBI WGS metagenome assembly PJTO01 (sample SAMN08177690, study PRJNA422409) | Soil metagenome, whole genome shotgun sequencing project.
CAAGAACCCGCGCCAGGGCATTTCGCAGTACTGCTACTCGGGCCAGAGCTGCATCGGTTCGGGCAACGTCACCGCGAACAACCTGGTCTACGGCAACGGCTCGGCGATCTCGCTGCGCGTCGGTAGCGCGACCGGCACCATCAATGCCGATCCGAAGTTCGTCAGCTACAACCCGACCGGCACCGGCGACTACCGCCTGCAGAGCAGCTCGCCGGCCGTGAACAAGGGCAGCAAGGCCAATGCCCCGACGGTCGACATCGCGGGCGCGCTCCGTCCGAAGGGCGGCGCATGGGATATCGGCGCCTACGAGAACTACTGATCTCGAAGGCCAGGCGGAGCCGAACGGCTCCGCCATATCCTGCACAGCCCCACGATGGCCAGCCCATCGTGGGGCTTTTTCGCTAGGTTCCGCCCGCCTCGTCGTCGAGACTGCGCAGGAAAGCGAGCTTCTCGGCGATCTTCGATTCCACTCCACGCGGCACCGGCCGGTACCAGCCCGGTTCGCGTATTCCCTCCGGCAGGTAGGTCTCGCCTGCCGCATAGGCATGCGGCTCGTCGTGGGCATAGCGGTAGGCGTGGCCGTAGCCGAGTTCCTTCATCAATTTCGTCGGCGCGTTGCGCAGGTGGACCGGGACCTCGCGCGACTTGTCCTTCTTGACGAAGGCCATCGCTTCGTTGAAGGCGTTGTAGCCTGCATTGCTCTTGGCGGCGATCGCCAGGTAGATCACGGCCTGGCCGAGGGCCAGCTCGCCTTCGGGCGAACCGAGGCGCTCGTAGGTCGTGGCGGCGTCGTTGGCGATCTGGAGCGCGCGCGGGTCGGCCAGGCCGATGTCTTCCCAGGCCATGCGCACGATGCGGCGCGACAGGTACTTGGCGTCGGCGCCGCCGTCCAGCATGCGGCACAGCCAGTACAGGGCCGCATCCGGATGTGAGCCGCGCACCGACTTGTGCAGGGCCGAGATCTGGTCGTAGAAGTTGTCGCCGCCCTTGTCAAAGCGGCGCGCGTTGAGCGTCAGCGCGTTCTCGACGAATTCCGCGGTAATGCGGCTGATGCCCGCAGTATCGGCCGAGGTCTTGGTCTGCTCCAGCAGGTTGAGGAAGCGGCGCGCGTCGCCGTCGGCATAGCCGACCAGGGTGTCGACCGCGACTTCGTCGAAGCTCAAGTGCTGCAGCACGCGTTCCTGGGCGCGTTTCAACAGCTGGCGCATCTCCTCGTCGCTCAGGGCCTTGAGCACGTAGACCTGCGAGCGCGACAGCAGCGCCGAGTTGACCTCGAACGAAGGGTTCTCCGTGGTGGCGCCGATCAGGGTCACCAGGCCCGATTCGACGAAGGGCAGCAAGGCGTCCTGCTGCGACTTGTTGAAGCGGTGGATCTCGTCGATGAACAGGATGGTGTGCTTGCCCTGCTGGAGGTAGTGCTCGGCCTGTTCGACCGCGGCGCGGATGTCCTTCACACCCGAAAGCACCGCCGACAGCGCGATGAACTCGCAGTCGAAGGCGTAGGCGGTCAGGCGCGCCAGCGTGGTCTTGCCCACGCCGGGCGGCCCCCACAGGATCATCGAGTGCGGCTTGCCGGACTTGAACACCAGGTTCAGCGGCTTGCCCGGGCCGAGCAGGTGGCTCTGGCCGATGACTTCGTCGATGGTGCGCGGCCGCAGGGCTTCGGCCAGCGGCGGCGAGGGTTCGGTCTTGAAGAGGTCATCCATGATGCGCTCCCGGGACGCTCGAGGGAATTGCGAAATATTGCGGAGTGTTGTGCATGTGTCTAGTGTAGCCGATGCACGCGGCAGAGGCAGTTTGCACGGGCAAGCCCTGTCCTATAATTCCCCGTTTCCACGCCGGAGCCGCCCCATGAAACATCCCGCGCCCGTCCTCATGATCCAGGACGTCTGGACCAGGTGGACCAAGGCCTCGCGCGCCGCCGCCGATGCCGGTACGCGGCTGGCCGTGCCGCGCGTGCACCGCCTGCCCATCCTGAGCGGCGAGGCCACGATCCGCCACGAGGTGGCAGCGCTGGAAGAGCACGGTTTCGAAGCGCGCCACCTGGTCCGCCGCATGGACAATCCGGCCTGGGCTCACGACCGTCCTGCCCGCCCAGACAACCTGAAGGCCTGGCGCGTGGGCGAGGGATTTGCCGTGTCCCTGTTCCGGCCGTGGGACAGCATGCTGACGACCAGGTGGCCGGCCTGGCTGGCTTCGCCGCTCTTCGAGGGCGGGCTGGGCGACGCGGTCCGGATCGACTGGAACGCGCGCTTTCGCGCCTCGGTCTCCGGCTCGAACCGTTCCTATTTTTATGAAGAGCACACGGTCTGGGTGACCCTGCAGGCCGCGCCGACAGACGCCAGCTTCCTGGCGCTGGAACCTGTCAAGCACATCGACCTGCGCACCACGATCTACTGAATCAGGGCTTGCCGACGTAGAGCACGATCTTGCCGACCGCCCTGCCGCTTTCGCTCAGCGCATGGGCTTGCGCGATGTCTTCCAGTGCGAACTCGGCGCCGACGATCGGCCGCAGCCGGCCACCGTCGACCATCCCGGCCAGCTTGTCGAGCACCGGCGCATTCGGACCGATGAAGACAAAGCCCGAGCGCACGCCCATCGCGGCCGCCCTGGCCTCGTCCGGTGGACTGATGATCGACACCTGGATGCCGCCCGGCTTCAAGAGCGACCACGAGGCTTCCTGCACCTCGCCGCCGATGGTGTCGAACACGGCGTCCACCGGCTCGACCGCGCCCGCCAGCGTCGTCGTTGTGTAGTCGACGAACTGGTCGACGCCCAGCGACTCCACCAGCGCGCGGTTGCGGCCCGATGCGGTGGCGACGACAGTGGCCCCGGCCGCCTTCACCAGCTGGATCGCCAGCGAACCGACGCCGCCCGAGCCGGCGTGGACCAGCACGCGCTGACCGGCCTGGACTCGGGCGGTGTCCATCATCGCCTCCCAGGCGGTGATGCCCGCCAGCGGCAACGAAGCGGCTTCGACGTGGGAAATGGTGCGCGGCTTGCGCGCGCATTCGTGGGCGCGGATGGCGACGAACTCGGCGTAGGTGCCGTTGCGCGCCAGGTCGGGTCGCGAGTAGACCGCGTCACCGACCTGCCACTGCGTGACCTGGCTGCCCACCGCCGCGACCACGCCGGAGACGTCCCAGCCCAGGGTCAGCGGCATCTGGTGCGGCATCATCTGGGCCAGGTAGCCGGCGCGGACCTTCCAGTCGACCGGGTTGATGGATGCTGCGACGACCCGCACCAGCACTTCGTCGGGGCCGATGTCGGGGACGGGAATCTCGTCGAGGGAGAGGACCTCGCGTCCTCCGTACTGATGGATGCGTACTGCCTTCATTGGGCGCTCCTTTGGCCTGCCGTTGGTCGTGAAGACCGATTGTACGGAAGGCTGTCGGGCGGAGCGCCCGGCAGCGGGATTTACTGGTTGACCACGTCGGCGCCCTTCGGCACCGAGAATGTGAACTGCTGGGCGCCCAGCGCCGGGTTGCGCTGGAAGTTGGTGAACTTCAGCAGCGAGACCTGGCCGAACTGGTCCTTCAGCTCCATCGCCACCGGCACCCCGCCCTTCAGGCCGATGCCGATCTGTTCGAAGGTGGTGTCCTTGGTCTTCGGCACGGCGGTCAGCCATTCGGCGCCGTCACGCTCGCCGGCCTCCGACAGGGTGAAGTTCTTTTCCAGGTCGTTGCTGCCGAACAGGATGGCGGCCGGGGACGAACCCAGGGCATTGCCCAGCTTGCGGGTGCTGACCTGGTTCAGGTCCTTGTCGTAGATGTAGAGGGTTTCGCCGTCGGCCTGCAGCAACTGTTCATAGGGCTTCTGGTAGGTCCAGATGAACTTGCCGGGGCGGGCGAATACAAACGTGCCGCTCGAGACCGGGGCGGCCTTGCCGCTCTTGGACTTGGTCAGCTGCTGCTGGGTGAATTCGCCCTTGGCGGACTTGGTGGTGGCGACGAAGCTCTTGAACTGGTCGAGGGCAGCGGCGCCGGCGTTGGCCGACAGGGCGAACGCGGTCGTTGCGATCAGTGCTGCGAAACGGGTGGTCGTGAATTTCATATCGATTCCTCTTGTTGTGGTCCGCCGCCGTACGTAGACCGCGTGGGCGGGAAGACCCGCCCACCCTACGGGAAGGCGATGGTTTATTCGGCGGTCGTGGCTGGCACGAGGATGTCGCGGTTGCCGTTCGACTGCATCGGCGACACCAGGCCGCTCTGTTCCATTTGCTCGATCAGGCGGGCCGCGCGGTTGTAGCCGATGCGCAGGTGGCGCTGGACCAGCGAGATCGAGGCCTTACGGTTCTTGAGCACCACGGCCACGGCCTGGTCGTAGAGCGCGTCGGACTCGCCGCCGCCCTCGCCTGCCGGGATGCCCTCGGCATTGCCCTCTTCCAGCGTACCGCCTTCGAGAATGCCTTCAATATAGTTCGGTTCACCGAGCGACTGGAGATGTTTTACAACTCGATGCACTTCGTCGTCCGACACGAAGGCGCCGTGCACGCGGATCGGCAGGCCGGTCCCCGGCGGCATGTACAGCATGTCGCCCATGCCCAGCAGCGTTTCCGCGCCCATCTGGTCGAGAATGGTGCGCGAGTCGATCTTCGACGAGACCTGGAAGGCGATGCGGGTCGGGATGTTCGCCTTGATCAGGCCGGTGATCACGTCGACCGACGGACGCTGGGTCGCCAGGATCAGGTGGATGCCGGCCGCACGCGCCTTCTGGGCGATACGGGCGATCAGCTCTTCCACCTTTTTACCCACCACCATCATCAGGTCGGCCAGTTCGTCGATGATGATGACGATGGTCGGCAGCTTCTCGAGCGGCTCGGGATTGTCCGGCATGATCGAGAATGGATTCGGGATATGCTCTTCGCGCTTGGCCGCTTCCACGATCTTGCCGTTGTAGCCTGCCAAATTACGCACGCCCAGCTTCGACATCAATTTGTAGCGGCGCTCCATCTCGTTCACCGCCCAGTTCAGGGCATGGCCGGCCTGGCGCATGTCGGTCACGACCGGCGCCAGCAGGTGCGGGATGCCTTCGTACACCGACATTTCCAGCATCTTCGGGTCGATCAGGATCAGGCGCACGTCGGCCGGATCGGATTTATAGAGCAGCGACAGGATGGTCGCGTTGATGCCGACCGATTTACCCGAGCCGGTAGTACCCGCCACCAGCAGGTGCGGCATCTTGGCCAGGTCGGCGCAGACCGGCTTGCCGGCGATGTCCTTGCCCAGGGCGACGGTCAGCGCGGAGGCGCTGTCGCCATAGACCTTGGAACCGACGATCTCCGACAGGCGCACGATCTGGCGCTTCGGATTCGGCAGCTCGAGCGCCATGTAGTTCTTGCCCGGGATGGTCTCGACCACGCGGATCGAGGTCAGGGACAGCGAACGCGCCAGGTCGCGCGCCAGGTTGACGATCTGGCTGCCCTTCACGCCGGTGGCCGGCTCGATCTCGTAGCGGGTGACCACCGGGCCCGGATAGGCGGCCACGACCTTGGCTTCGACGCCGAAGTCGGACAGCTTCTTCTCGATGAGGCGGCTGGTGAATTCCAGGGTCTCGACCGCCACCGTCTCTTGCGCCGGCGGGGCTTCGTCGAGCAGCGCCAGCGGCGGCAGGCCGCCGTCGCCCGCCAGCTCGTGGAACAGCGGCGTCTGCATTTCCTTCTGGGCGCGCTCGGACTTCGGCACGCTGGTCATCTGCGGCTCGATCTTGATGGTCGAGGCGGCGCTGGCCACCGGCGACGGGGCCGCCGCCGGCATGGCGAGCGAGGACGGCGTCGACGGCGGCAGGATCACGGGTTCCGGACGGGATTCGACACGCGGCTCGAGCGCCGGCTCGGCCTTGACGATCGGCGGCGGGGCCGGATGCTTTTCGGTGTACTTCTGGCGCTCGTTGACCACCAGCTCGTCGCGCTTGACGGCGGCGGCTTCGCCCTGCTTGCGGTCTTCGTGGTCTTCCATGCGCATGCGGAACCAGTCGATCGTGTTCTCGACCGACTCGCCGATGCGCTCGGCCACGGCCAGCCAGGAGACCTGGAAGAACAGCGAGAAGCCCAGGCCGAACAGCAGCAGGAGCAGCAGGGTCGCGCCGGTGAAGCCGAAGGCGACGTGGGCCGAATGGCCGATCAGCTGGCCCAGCACCCCGCCGGCGGCGCGCGGCAGCTCGACGTTCCAGGTCCACAGGCGCAGGTATTCCAGGCCCAGGCTGCCGGCCAGCATGATGGCGAAGCCGGTCCAGCGCACGTACATCTCGCCGGCATGGGCAGGTTCGTCATTGACCGGGGCCAGCTTGTCGGTCAGGCGGCGCCAGCCCTTCCAGACCCCGCGCAGGAAGATCACGCCCCACCACCAGGCCGAGAAACCGAAGATGAACAGCAGCAGGTCGGACAGCCAGGCCCCGGCCTTGCCGCCCAGGTTGGCGATCTTCGGGACGGAATTGGCGTGCGACCAACCCGGATCGCCCTTGTTGTAGCTTAATAAAATAAGCACGAAATACAGGAAGGCGACGGCCATGGCGATCCAGCGCGCTTCCGACAGGAGGCGCGACAGCCGGCCAGGCAGGGGCTGGCGGGCGCGTGTGGATTGCGCAGTGCGGGTGTATCCAGAAGTGCTGGCTTGGCTGTTCTTGCTCATTGCTTGTACTACGAAAGTGACCTGGAAAGCGAAACAGAAGTGTTCGCTATCGACAATCCGCCCATTCTAAGCCATATACGGCTGGGCTGGCCTACGATTCATGCTCGTGTGCATCATCGTCTATAATCTTGTGTTGCAAACCGAGCCTTGATCTTTCTAAAGGCCGCCCCCAGTTTCCGCTTGTTCATCTCTTATTGAAGCCTCCCATGACTACTTCCAAACACGCCAAAGTCCTGATTCTCGGTTCCGGTCCTGCCGGCTACAGCGCAGCGGTGTACGCCGCGCGCGCCAATCTGAGCCCGATGCTGGTCACCGGCGTCGAACAGGGCGGCCAGCTGATGACCACGACCGACGTCGAGAACTGGCCGGGCGACCCGCTGGGCGTGCAGGGTCCGGAGCTGATGCAGCGCCTGCTGCAGCATGCGGAGCGTTTCAACACCGAGATCGTGTTCGACCACATCCACACGACCTATCTGAACGAGAAGCCGATCCGCCTGGTCGGCGACAGCAACGAGTACACCTGCGACGCCCTGATCATCGCCACCGGCGCCTCGGCCCAGTACCTCGGCCTGCCGTCGGAACAGGCCTTCATGGGCAAGGGCGTGTCGGCCTGCGCCACCTGCGACGGTTTCTTCTACCGCAACCAGGAAGTCGCGGTGATCGGCGGCGGCAATACCGCGGTCGAGGAAGCCCTGTACCTGGCCGGCATTGCCTCCAAGGTCACCTTGATCCACCGCCGCGACAAGTTCCGCGCCGAACCGATCCTGGTCGATCGCCTGATGCACAAGGTCCAGGAAGGCAAGATCGTGCTCGAACTCAACCACACCCTGGATGAGGTGTTGGGCGACAACAGCGGCGTGACCGGCCTGCGCATCAAGTCCACCGAGACCGGCACGGCCAAGGACATCGCCGTGCACGGCCTGTTCGTGGCGATCGGTCACAAGCCGAACACCGGCATCTTCGAAGGCCAGCTCGACATGCACAACGGCTACATCAAGACCCGCTCGGGCCTGGAAGGCATGGCCACCGCCACCAACGTGCCGGGCGTGTTCGCCGCCGGCGACGTGCAGGACCACGTGTACCGCCAGGCGATCACCAGCTCGGGCACCGGCTGCATGGCCGCGCTCGACGCGCAGCGCTACCTGGAAGCGCTGGAGGACGACCCGAAGTAAGCGAGTAGATATACGATGGCGGGCATGAAGGACTTTTCCGAACTGAAGGGCTTGCGCGACAAGCTCAAGGAAGACGAGCGCCTGCGCGCCATCGAACGAGCCGAGCGCGAGAAGCGCGAGCGGATCGCGAAGGAGCGCGCCGTGGAATTCCGCGGCGCGATGCAGGGCGTGACCAAGATTCCCGAATCCGATCGCTACGTATACCGTCCGGTGTATGTGGCCTCCGACCGCGCCTTCAAGGACCGCACCCCGCGCACCGAGGAAGAGGAAATCGAAGCGGTGCTGCGGGAGTCGCTGTCCGACGAATTCGACGTCGACGGCCTGCTCGACGAAGACCCATCGCTGAGCTACGCCCAGCCGGGCGTGGGGCCGGACGTCGTGAAAAAGCTGCGCAAGCGCCACTGGCCGGTGCAGGACGAGCTCGACCTGCACGGCCTGAACCGCGATGGGGCGCGCGACGCCCTCACCGACTTCCTCCACCGCGCCAACCGCCGCGGCGTGCGCTGCGTGCGCATCGTCCACGGCATCGGCTACGGCTCGCCGCAAGGCCAGCCGGTCCTGCGCGGTATCGTGCACAGCTGGCTGGTGCAGAAAAGCGAGGTCGTGGCTTTCTGCGTTGCCGGTAAGAAAGATGGCGGACACGGGGCCCTGATCGTCCTGCTGCGCCCCGCCTTGCTCGAGTGAGCCGCCGCACGGAGTGCAACATAGACACAACAATACAATGTGTCCTGATATGTATTACCTGTAAAATGCCATCGGCCGGCATTTGCCGGAATTGACGAGAAGGGGATGGTGGCGAATTGAAGGGTACTTCCGTGATTCCCATGGAGCACGGTCGCCAGGTCGACCTGCTGAACTGCGCCGACGAGCCGATCCACATCCCCGGCTCGATCCAACCCCATGGCGCCCTCCTCTTCTTCAGTGCCGACGGTGCGCTGGAAGGCTGGAGCGCCAACGCGCCGGCCATGCTCGGCCTTACGCCCGAACTCGGCGCCCCCTATGCCTCGCTCGATCTGCCGCCGGCCGCGCTGGAACTGCTGGTCGAGTACATCGGACCGGGCGAGCCTGAAGTCACGCCCTCGATGGTGCCGGTCTGTATCGGTGGCGCCGACTTCGACTGCGTCGTCCACGCCGCCCTCGGCCGCGTGACTGCCGAATTCGAACAGCGCGAGGCGAGCGCCGATGAGGTGGCGCTGTTCGCGGTCAAGGCGCATGCCTCGATCGACCGCCTGCGCCGCCAGAAGACCATCGAAGGCCTGCTGTCGATCGCGGTCGACCAGATCCGCGAGATCACCGGCTTCGACCGCGTGATGGCCTACCGCTTCCGCCCGGACGACAGCGGCGACGTGGTGGCCGAAGCCCGGCGCGAGGATATCGTGCCCTACCTCGGCCAGCGCTACCCGGCCTCGGATATCCCGGCCCAGGCGCGCCGCCTGTATGTGCTGAACACGCTGCGTTCGATCATCGACATCAACGACATCATGGTGCCGCTGCTGGGCGCGCCGGATGCGCTGCCGCTCGACATGAGCCATGCCGTGCTGCGCAGCGTCTCGCCGATCCACATCGAGTACCTGAAGAACATGGGCGTCGGCGCGTCGATGAGCGTATCGATCGTCATCAACAACCGGCTGTGGGGACTGATCGCCTGCCACCACATGTCGCGCAAGCTTGTGCCCTATTCGATCCGCATGGCCTGCGACGTGCTGGCCCAGGTGATGGCCTCGACCCTCCACAGCATCGAGTCGCGCCTGGAAAGCCAGATGATCGAGCGCTCGGCCTCGACCCGCACCAAGCTGGTCGAAGACCTGCTGCTGGAAGACGATCCGCTCGAGACCTTCGGCCGCTTCTCCGACGCCATCCTGGAGGCGACCCAGGCGCAGGCCCAGGTCACCAGCTACTACCACAAGGTGCAGGTGCGGGGCGATGTGCCTCACGAACTGGCCGAAGCCATCGTGGCCTCGCTGCCCGAGGGCGCGCACGACCTGGTGGTGCGCGAAAAACTGGACGACTGGCCGGAACCGATCCGCGACCGGCTCGGCAAGTGGGTCGGCTTGCTGGCCCTTCCTTTTGATCCGGCCGCGAACGGCTGGAACGTGCTGCTGCGGGTCGAGCAGATCGAGCAGGTCGCCTGGGGCGGCCGTCCGGAAAAGACCACGACCCTCGGCCCGCTCGGCGAGCGCCTGACGCCGCGCGGCTCTTTCGATGCCTGGTACCAGACGGTGCGCGGCCACGCGCATCCGTGGGAATCGACCATCCTCGCCAACTCGCGCCTGACCCTGGCCGAACTGGTGCGCGTGATGACCTCGCGCCGCGCCCAGACCGAAGCCACGCGCGCCCAGCTGCTGGCCATGCTCGGTCACGACCTGCGCGACCCGCTCCATTCGATCAACATGGCCGGCATGGTGCTCGAGAAGGGCAACAGCCAGCCGACCCTGGGCAAGCGCATCCAGTCCTCCACCAGCCGCATGCAGCGCATGATCACGCAAGTGCTGGACATGAGCCGCATCGACGGCGGCCTGGGCCTGGGCGTGGCGCTCGAGCCGGTCGACCTGACGGCCCTGGTGGAAGACCTGATCGACGAAGCGCGCCTGGCCTACCCGACCATCCCCTTCCAGCTGGCCTGCGACGAGCAGGCGATGGTCAATGCCGACAGCGGAAGGATGGGACAAGTGCTGTCCAACCTGCTGAGCAATGCGCGCCACCACGGCGAGGTGGGCAAGCCGGTGCGCGTCTGCGTGCGGGTCGACGGCAAGGAAGCGGTGGTCGACGTCAGCAATGCGGGCGTCCCGATCCCGCCGGAGCTCGTGGCGACCCTGTTCAACCCCTTCAAGCGCGCCTCGCTGAACAACCCGCGCAACCGCACGGGCATGGGGCTGGGGCTGTACATCGCGCAGCAGATCGTGCGCGAGCATCATGGCGACATCGCCTATCGCCATGATGGAAACGAGGTCATTTTCTCGGTGCGTTTGCCTCTGCTGTAGGGTACACGGCTTCGCCGCGCGCGCGTCCAACTCCCGGACGCGCTGTGGCCGTGCATGCCGGAGCTGAACGCGCGGTCGGCGGAGCCGACCACCCTACCGTAAATGCAGAGCGGCATGGTAGTCTAGCAACACTGTCCGCTCTTCATTACCGCATGACCCTCATCAAGTTCATCGAAATCATGGCGATCCTGGTCGGCGCCTTCTCCGGCTTCATCGAAGCGCGGCGCAAGCGCATGGACCTGGTCGGCGTCTTCACGGTGGCTTTCATCACCGCCTTCGGCGGCGGCACCCTGCGCGACATCCTGCTCGACCGCCGCCCGCTGTTCTGGGTCATCCACCAGGAATACGCGATCCTGATCTTCGTGCTGGCCCTGGTCGCCTCCCCCCTGATCCGCACCCTGCGCCAGATCGTCTCGGAACGCCTGATCGTGATCGCCGACGCGGTGGGCCTGGGCCTGTTCTCGATAGCCGGGGTATCCGCCGCGCTGGCGGCCGACATGCCGATCTTTATCGCCTCGATGATGGGCGTGATCACCGGGATCTTCGGCGGGGTGCTGCGCGACATCGTCTGCAATGAAGTCCCGATGGTGTTCCGCGACGGGAAGCCGTATGCGATCTGCGCCTTCCTGGGGAACTGGCTGTACCTCATGATGCGCCACTATGGCGTGGAGCCGGATTTCGCCCTGTGGACCAGCGCGCTGTTCATCAGCGGGCTGCGCTTGATCACCTGGAAGTTCGATCTGCAGATGGGGCGTTAGCGCCGCGCCAGCAGGCGTGCCAGCGCCCGGCGCAGCTCTTCCTGGGTATAGGGCTTGGCAAGCACGCTGATGGACATCCCTTGCAGGCGTTCCGGCGCCACCACGTAGCCGCTTACCAGCAGTATCGGCATGTCCGGGCGCTGCTCGCGGATCCGGCGCGCCAGCCCGATACCGTCGATCGATCCGGGCATCACCACGTCCGAGAATACCAGGTCATAGCGGTCGAGCGGTTCGGCCAGCGCCTCGTGCGCGTCGCGCGCCAGCGTTACCTCGCAGCCCAGGTTGCCGAGGATCGCCAAGCTCGCGTCCGCCACTTCGGGGTCGTCCTCGACACACAGCACGCGTACGCCCGCTGGCAATGCGGCGCCCGGATCCCCAGCGGCGTCTTCCCTTTCCGCCAGCAGCGCAGCGCTGCGCGGCAGCAGGATCGACACCGTGGTGCCATCCGGCGAACTCTCGATCCAGGCGCTGCCGCCCGACTGCTTCGCGAAGCCATACACCTGGCTCAGGCCGAGTCCGGTGCCCGCGCCGACCGGCTTGGTCGTGAAGAATGGCTCGAAGGCTCGGGCCGCGACCTCGGGCGGCATCCCCGGCCCCGTATCGCGCACGGTCAGGAGGACGAAGTCGCCCTGCAAATCCACCTCAGGGACCTCGGGCGACGGCAGGCTGAGATTCGCGGCGCAGACGGCGAGCCGACCTCCCTCCGGCATGGCGTCCTTGGCGTTGACCGCGAGATTCAGCAGCGCTACTTCGAGCTGGGTCGAGTCGGCGTCGGCCAGCCAGAGGCCGGGTTCGATCTGGAGGTCAAGGTGGATGCGTTCGCGTACCGACTGCTGTAACAGGTCGCGCATGTCTTCGAGCAGCTTTGCCAGGTCGAGCGCACCGCCCGCCAGCGCCTGGCGGCGCCCGAAAGCCAGCAGCTGGTGGGTCAGCTTGGCGCCGCGCGAAGCGGCGCGCTGGATGGCATGCAGCGAGCGCTGGAATTGCTCGGCGCCTGGCTCGACCAGTGGCAGCAGGGTCGCAGCGCCCTGAATCACCTGCAGCAGGTTGTTGAAGTCATGCGCCACGCCGCCGGTGAGCCTGCCGATCGCCTCCAGCTTGCGCGCTTCACCCAGCGCGGTTTCGACGCGCTTGCGGGTTTCCACTTCCGCCACCAGCTCGGAGGTCCGGGCCTGCACCCGCTGCTCGAGCTGTGCGGCGGCGGCCGACAGGCTCTGCATCTGTTCGCGCACGGTGAACTGCCAGGCGCGCGTCCGGCAGGCGGCGTCGAAGGCGGCGCGCAGCACGTTTACCGGACTGGGGCGGGCGAGCACGGTGAGGTTGGCGAACTGGCGCAGGAAAACCCATTGCTGGTGCGAGCCGCCGCTGTTGGCCTGGGCGCTGAACACGATGAGGGGCAGGTCCGACCAGGCGGGCTGCTCCTGCAGCGCAGCGGCCAAGGGCGCCGCATGCGCTTCGAGCGCCTCGTCGGTCAGGAGCAGCAGCGTCAACACCGGATCGGCCGCGGCGCCGGCGAGTTCCTTGCCCCCGTTGCAATGAATGGCCTGCGCGCCCCATTCGTGCAGCAGATCGGCCAACACTGCGCCGTCCTGCCCGGAAGGCGCGCAGATGGCGGCGATGACGTCCCATCCCGGCTTGCGTGGATCAGCCATGGCCGTTGGCCGGCGCCGTCTGGGGAGCGACGCGCGGCACGCCGGTGAGCACGCCCTGGAAGTCTTCCAGCGGCGCCCCGACCGACATGCCGGAGCTGGTCAGGGAAAACTCGCGGATACAGGTTTCGTGGCGTCCGGGCCGCTTCTTCACCACCGAAATCGCCTTGCGCACCTTGCCCTCGGCCTCGAAGTAGCGCAGCAGGATCACGGTGTCGCTGATGAAGCCCACGTCGAGGGTGTCGCGCACGTCCTGCAGCAGGCCGGACTGGCCGACGATCAGGAGTGAGAGTACGCCCTGGTTGGACAGGTAGCTCAGCAGCTCGTGCATCTGCAGCATCAGCGCCGCTTCCTCGTGCATGGTCTCGAGGTAGGAATTCAGGCTGTCGATGACGACCACTGCGGCGGCATGGTCCTCGACCTGGCGCCGCACTTTCCAGATGAATTCCCCTGGCGTGATGCGCGACGGATTGATCCGCTCCCAGAACACGGTGCCGGCGTCGATCGCATCGGCGGCCCGCATCGACAGGCCGTTGGCACGCTCGAGCAAGGTGTCCTTGGTCTCGTCGAAGGCGAAATAGGCCACGTGCTCGCCGCGCGCCGCTGCCACGTTGGCATACTGAAGCGCCAGCGAGGACTTTCCTACCCCGGTCGGGCCGAGGATCATCACCGAGGTGCCGCGCACCAGGCCGCCACACAGCATCGCATCGAGCTCCGGCACCTCGCTGGTTACGGCGTCGCGTGTGCGCTGTCCCTTGTGCTCTTCGGCGATCAGGCTGGGAAAGACATACACCTCGTTCGCCGTGATGGCGAAATCGTGCCAACCGCTCTGAAACTCGGCGCCGCGCATCTTGACCACGCGTAGGCGCCGACGTGCGGCGCCGAATTCGCGCTCGCGCTGGTCGAGCGTGATCACGCCGTGCACCGTCCCCTGCAGGTCGAACTGGCGCGGCTCATCGGTCAGGTCGTCCATCCACAGGGTGGTGGCGCCCTGCTGCTGGAGGAAGCGCTTGAGTGCGACGATCTGGCGCCGGTAGCGCATCGGGTCATTCGCGACCATGCGCAGCTCCGACATCGAATCAATCACGACCCGGGTCGGACTGACCTCGCGAATGGCGTTGCAAATCGCCTCGATGGTCTGGCTCAGTTCCGCTTCCGATGGAAACAGCACGCTCTGCTGGCGTTCGAGCTGGGCCTCGGCCGGGACCACTTCGCGCAGCACGATGCCGTCGAGCGACCAGCCGTGGCTGCGCGCAGTCGCCTCCAACTCCTCGACGGTTTCGGACAGCGAGATATACAGGCTGGACTCGCCCTTTTCGGCGCCGTCGATCAGGTAGCGCAGGCCAATCGTGGTCTTGCCCGTACCCGGCCGTCCTTCGATCAGGTGAATACGCTGTCTCGGCAGACCGCCTCGCAGGACCATGTCCAGCTCTGGGATACCGGTGTGAATTTTGTCCAGGTCGCTCATGGTTTTCTCTAAGACACGGTTGTTGTTGGGAGCGATGCAGTGCTAAAAATATCATTTCGATAATTTTTATGCATCATAGCTCAACTTTACCGCCGCCCGATTGCCCGGCTTGCCCTTGTTCAGGCCAGATCAGACCTACAAGAATTCCACGCGACCTGGACGCTCCCTCAGACGGCGTCGGGACCGGTCTCGCCGGTACGGATGCGGATCACCTGCTCCACGTTCTGCACGAAGATCTTGCCGTCGCCGATCTTGCCGGTGCGGGCCGCCTTGATGATGGCATCGACCACCCCGTCGGCCATGCCGTCGTCGACCACCACCTCGATCTTCACCTTCGGCAGGAAGTCCACCACGTACTCGGCGCCGCGATACAGCTCGGTGTGGCCCTTCTGGCGGCCGAAGCCCTTCACTTCGGTCACGGTCAGGCCGGTGACGTTCACTTCGGCCAGCGCTTCGCGCACTTCGTCCAGCTTGAAGGGTTTGATCACGCAGGTAATCTGTTTCATTTTCTTTTCTCTCTAAAAAACAGGAATCAATCAGGAATATTCTTGAGGTCGTCCATCCACACGGTGGCCTCGGAATCCGACGGCGCGCGCCAGTCGCCGCGCGGGGATAGCGAGCCGCCGTTGCCGACCTTGGGACCGTTCGGCACGCAGGTGCGCTTGAACTGGCTGGTCTTGAAGAAGCGCCATAGGAAAATGCCGAGGTTCTTCTTGATCGCAGCCAGATCGTACTCGTTGCGCACGTTGGCCGCGCTCGGCCACCTGCCCTGCTCGCGGTCGTGCCAGGCGCTCCACGAAAGAAAGGCCACCTTGCTCGGCTTGAGGCCGTAGCGCAGCGTGTAGTACAGGTTGAAGTCCTGCAGCTCGTAGGGGCCGATGGTGTCCTCGGTGATCTGGGCCGGTTGGCCAGCCTTGTCCCCTCCGGGCACCAGCTCGGGGCTGATCTCGGTGTCGAGGATCTTCAGCAGCACGTCGGTGCCATTGTCCACCACCGCGCCGGTCTCGGCCACCCAGCGCACCAGGTAGGAGATCAGGGTCTTGGGCACGCTCGCGTTGACGTTGTAGTGCGACATGTGGTCGCCCACGCCATAGGTGCACCAGCCCAGCGCCAGTTCGGACAGGTCGCCGGTGCCGATCACGATCCCGTTGTGGAAGTTCGCCAGGCGGAACAGGTGGTTGGTGCGCTCGCCGGCCTGCACGTTTTCGAAGGTGATGTCGTATTCCGCCTTGCCCTCCACGTAGGGGTGGCCGAGGTCCTTGAGCATCTGGATGCAGCTCGGGCGGATGTCGATCAGTTGGGCGCTGCAGCCCACCGCCGCCATCAGGTCGTTGGCCTGCTTGAGCGTGCGCTCGCTGGTGGCGAAGCCCGGCATCGTATAGGCGAGGATGTTCGTGCGCGGCAGGCCGAGGCGGTCCATGGCCTTGGCGCAGACCAGCAGCGCATGGGTCGAGTCCAGCCCGCCGGAGACGCCGATCACCACCTTCTTGATGTTGGTGCTCGATAGGCGCTGGATCAGGGCCTGCACCTGGATGTTGTAGACCTCGGTGCAGCGCTCGTCGCGGCGCGCCTGGTCGGCCGGCACATAGGGGAAGCGTTCGATGGTACGCGCCAGCGGCATGTCGCGCTCCAGGGGCAGCTCGAGCGTGAACCGGACCAGGCGGAACTTCGACACCTCTTCCGCATGGCGGCGCACCGATTGCGCGAAGGTGGTCGCATGCATGCGCTCGTTCGACAGGCGGTCGAGGTCGACGTCGGCGAAGATCACGTGCGAATCGTCGCTGAAGCGTTCCGACTCGGCCAGCAGCTCGCCCTTCTCGTAGATGAGCGACTGGCCGTCCCAGGCCATGTCGTTGGTCGACTCGCCGCGCCCGGCCGAGGTGTACAGATAGGCGGCCAGGCAGCGCGCCGACTGCTGGCTCACCAGCTGGTGGCGGTAGCCGCTCTTGCCCACCACGACGTTCGAGGCGGACAGGTTGACCAGCACCGTGGCGCCGGCCATCGCGGCGAACGAGGACGGCGGGATCGGCACCCAGACGTCTTCGCAGATCTCGACGTGGAATCGGAACAGGGGCAGGTTTTCGATCTCGAACAGCAGGTTCGCACCAAACGGCACGGTGACGCCGAACAGGTCGATTCGGTCGACCGCCGCGCAATCGGCCGCACTGAACTGCCGGGATTCGTAAAACTCGCCATAATTAGGCAGGAAACTCTTGGGCACCACGCCCAGCACCCGGCCACCCGCAACGACGGCGGCGCAATTGAAGAGCTGGTGGTTGACCTTGAGCGGCAGGCCGACGACCAGCGCCACCGACAGCGCCTTCGAAGCCTCGATGATCTTCGCCAGGCCCTCGAGGCAGCCGTCGAGCAGCGCGCGCTGGTGGAACAGGTCTTCGCAGCTGTAGGCCGATAGTCCCAGTTCGGGAAAGGCCACTAGCACGGCGCCTTCGTCGGCGGCCTGGCGGGCAAGCGTCAAGGTCTGCTCGACGTTGAAGTCCGGGTCGGCGATGCGGCAGCGTGGGATGGCCACCGCGACGCGGGCGAAGTGGTGCGTGTAGAGATTGAAGAATTGCTTGTTCATTGGTGAGACTTTCGCGAAGTCGTCGCTCATCAATTCGTTAGGGATGTCATTTTGAATTATCGCACGCATATCGTTTCTTCCTTGTCCGAGATTGGCCAGGAACAGTGGGACGCGCTGGTCTCGGCACAGGAAGATCCCAGTCCCTTCCTGTCCTATGCCTTCCTGCACGCGCTGCACGAATCGGGCAGCGCCGCGCCCGAGACCGGCTGGCAGCCGCAGTACATCGTCCTGTACGACGGCGAGCAGCTGGCGGCCGCCCTGCCCCTGTACGTCAAGGGCCACTCCTACGGCGAGTACGTGTTCGACTGGGCCTGGGCTGACGCCTACCACCGGCACGGGGTCGAGTACTACCCGAAGCTGCTCTGTGCGATTCCGTTCACGCCAGTGGCGGGTCCGCGCCTGATGGCGGTGGACGATGCCGCAAGGGCCGCGCTGGTCGAGGTGCTGGTGGCCACGCAGGGCGCGGCCGAGGTCTCCTCCACCCACGTGCTGTTCCCGCCCGAGGAACAGGCGCGCCAGTTGCAGGAGGCAGGCTTCATGCTGCGCAGCGGCGTCCAGTTCCATTGGCTGAACGGCGGTTACGGCACGTTCGAAGACTTCCTGTCCACGCTCGAACAGAAGAAGCGCAAGAACATCCGCGCCGAGCGGCGAAAGGTGCGCGAGGCTGGCGTGACGATGCGCCGCGTGCGCGGGCGCGATGCGACAGACGCGGACTGGGTCTTGTTCAACCGCTGCTACCGCCACACCTACAAGGCCCACTATTCGACGCCCTACCTGAACCTGGACTTCTTCCGGCGTATCGGCGCGAGCATGCCCGACAACATCCTGCTCGTGATCGCCTCGCGCGAAGGGCGCGACATCGCGGCTTCGCTAGTGATCCACAACGAGCGCACGCTGTTCGGGCGCTACTGGGGCGAACTGGAACACGTGCCCTGCCTGCATTTCGAGGCGGCCTACTACCAGCCGCTCGAGTTCTGCATCGAACACAAAATCCAGGCCTTCGAGGGCGGCGCCCAGGGCGAACACAAGATGGCGCGCGGTTTCCTGCCCACCCGCACCTGGTCGGCGCACTGGCTGGCGCATCCTTCTTTCGCGGACGCGATCGAGCGCTTCCTCGAGCGGGAAAAAGGCGGGATCGACGACTACCTGGACGAGCTCAACGAGCGCAATCCGTTCCGCGAGGGGCGCTGAGCGGCAGTGTGAAAATGCATGCATTTTTGGCGGGTCGGCGCGTGCTATTGTCGCCGCCTCTCATCCACCAACGCCGACCTGCATGAAGCGCCTCGTCCTGCTGCTCTGTTTTCCCTTCGCCGCCATGGCTGCCCCGGACGCGCCGGCGTCCCTTACCCAATCCCTCGACCGCATCGTCGCCGCACGCTTCAAGCCGGAACTGCCCGGCGTGGCCGCCCTGGTCGTCAAGGACGGACGTCCGCTCCTGCGCAAGGCCTATGGCATGGCCAACGTGGAACTCGGGGTGCCGGTCCAGCCCGGCCACGTGTTCCGGATCGGTTCGACGACCAAGCTGTTCACGGCGAGCGCCGTCATGCTGCTGGTCGACGAGGGCAAGCTTGCCCTGGATGCACCTGTCAAGCGCTACCTGCCGGACGCGCCGCGCCATTGGGATGGGGTCACGATCGAGCATCTCCTGCGGCACACCAGCGGCATTCCCAACCTGTCGATGGACTCAGGTTATTTCCGCACCACGGCGCGGCTGGAGCACACGCTCGACGAACTCATTACCCCAGTCCACGAGCGCCCGCTCGACTTCGCGCCCGGGACGAAATTCGCTTACAACAATACTGGCTACAACCTGCTCGCCATGGTCATCGAAAAGGTGTCGGGCGACGAGTTTTTCACATTCCTGGAGCGCCGCATCATCCAGCCGCTCGGCCTGAAGCACACGCGCGAAGGCAGCGACAAGCAGCTCATCCCCGGCCTGGTCACCGGCTACCGTAGCGGCCCTTCTCCCGCCATGCTGCTCGCTAACAGCAACCTGCATGCCGCTGGTGGCCTGGTCAGCACGGTCGACGACCTGGCCGCCTTCATGCTTGCCCTGCAGTCAGGGAAGCTGGTCTCGCCGGCAGGCGTGATGCGCATGAATACCGACACCATCCTCCCTGACGGCAAGGTGACCGGCTACGGACTCGGGACCTGGGTGCGCAAGGTGAACGGCAAGCGTCTGGTGGGGCATGGCGGTTACATCCTCAACTTCTACAGCCAGCTCGAGATGGACATCGATTCCGGCATCGTCGCGGTCACGCTGCATAATGGCGACCGCTTCGGGGGCGACAACGAAGTGCTGAGCAAGCAGCTGATTTCGGAAGTACAGGCTTGGGACGGCAAGACGCGGCCATGAAGGTGCGCTACTGCGTGGCGCGGGCCGCGTCTAGCCCTGGGGGTGGCCGGCAAGCTTGCCGAGCGCCGCCTGCAGGTTTTCGGCTGGCAGCACATAGCGGGCGTAAGGCACGCCGTGGATCGGGTCGAGCGCGCGGTCGCGGGTAAAACCCAGGTGGATGTAAAGGCGGAGCGCCGTCGTCATGATGGGACTGGTGTGCAGACCGATTGCCGGCGCCTTGTCGCGGATGGCGCAGCGCAGGCAGGCCGCGATGAGCTGCTGACCGATGCCCCGGCCGCGATGGGCGGGCGCGACCACCAGCATCCGGATCACCGACCAGTCGTCGGGAAAGCTGGCACTCCTCGGCTTGCCCGGCCCGACGTGCACGACCGCTCCCAGCACCTCCCCGCGCGCCTCGGCCACCATCAGGTCGGCCTGGCCTGCCAGGTCCGCCATGCGCGCCAGGCGCTCATTGAACGTGGGCCAGTCCTGGTAGGCGTGCTGGTACTGGGCGAAGGCCGCGCCAGCGACGGCGTTGACAGCCTCGCGGTCCTGCGACTGGAAGTGTCGGATCACAAGGTCCATCCTGCACGCTCCTGCAGTTTCGATATGGCAAGTATAGCCGCCATTATTTGCTGGATTGTCACGAATATGCACTACGCAGTGCATTGCGCAGACGAACAAAGGGCCGGATCCGCTCATCGCGAATCCGGCCCCTGTCGACCAGCGCCTGGCGCCCTCAGGCGCCTGCGCTCATCAGTTCCAGCCGCCAGCGTTCGAGCGGAACTCGACGTGGAAAGGCTTGCTGAGTTCAGCCTGCTTGCGCAGGACATGCATTGCGCGGGAGTTGGCGGCGGCCAACAGCATGCGGGTAGCGGTGTTCAGAAATTTATTCACTTGCGACTCCTTACCTACGATAAGCGATTCGATCGCAACAGCGATCCCATATCACCGTTATAGGGGCGAGTCGGGTGAAATTCCAATTCCCATTAGCAATACCAGACATTAGTCTGGTGAATGTTATTCGAGCTGCCTCCCTAGCCAGGAGCGTATCCCGTCCAGGGAACGGAATTCGCTAACGGAACGGCAAGCGATCTGGGGGTGGCGCGCCTGCAACATGCGGGAGAGCGCCGCTCCCGGTCCCAGTTCCAGCGCGACCGTCGCGCCGGCCTCCGCACAGGCGTCCATGCAGTCCTTCCAGCGGATCGGTTCGGCGATCTGGCGCGGCAGCTCGGCCAAGGCCTTTGCCGCATCCTCCACCCCTTCGGCCGAGATACCGGACAAGACCGGAAACGCAAAAGCGGCCCAGCGCTGCCGCGCCAGCAGCGCGGCGAACGGCGCCACGGCGCCCTGCAGGTAGGGCGTATGTGATGCAAGCTCGACCGGCAGCATGGTCGCCTTGCCGCCGGCTGCTGCCGCCGCCTCCGCGAGCCGCTCACGGCCCTCGGCAGGTCCGCCAGCAACCAGGCTGTCCTCGCCGTTGACGATGGCAGCATGGAAGCCGAAGCGCTGCAGCAGCGGCTCGACCGTCTCGGCCTGCATGCCGGACAGCGCCACCATGCCCTGGCGCTGCCCATCCGCCAGGCAGGCGTTCATCAACCGGGCGCGCTCGGCGGCGAGTTTGACGGCGTCAAGCGGGTCGAGCGCGCCCGCAACGCCGTAGGCCGACAACTCGCCGATGCTGTAGCCGGCCACCAGCGCGGGCGGCGCCGGCAGTTCGCCCAGCGCGGTCCACATGGCCAGCGTCGCGGCCACGATCGACGGCTGCGCCACGGCGTTGGCAAAGCGCGCTTCTCCTTCCACCGCCGCGCGCAGCAAGGGCCCAAGCGCCGGGTCGGCAAACCAGGCGTCGAGCAGGCTGCCCGCCACCGGATCGCTGCGCGCCATATCGAACATGCCCGGGTGCTGGCCGCCCTGGCCGGGACACAGGAGGACGAGCCGGCCGGCCATGCTAGTCCACCCCGTTGCAAATGGACTGCAGCAGGCACACGGCGCCCAGCAGGTCCGCCGCACCACCCGGCGACAGGCGCGCTGCGACAAAGCTGTGGTGGCAGGCCAGCGCGCGCGCTTCCCAGTCCGGTGCGGCCGTGCCGCCGCGCGCGATGAAGGCGCGCGCCTCGCGCTGCACCGTTTGCGCGCCTTCGAGGCCGCCGCGATGGTAGACGTTGGTGTCGCTCATGTGCGCCATCAGCGCGAACAGCGCATCGACCCGCGCCCGCCGCAATCCTCCGCCTGCCGCCAGGGTGCGCCGCAAAGCCGGCAGGCCGATTGCGAACACGGAGGGAAAGCCGCGCGCCCCTTCTTCGCGCGCGCCGCTGGCCGCGTAGCGCAGGCGCGCCTCCAGGCCGTGCGAAGATACGTCCGCCGCGCCGCTGTGCGCGCCGAGTTCACGGCCCCACTGGATCAGGAGCGTGGCCTGGATGGCGGCAGGCCTGAGCGGCGTGCCCTTGGCGCGGCAGCGGCCGATGGAGGCGCACAGCAGTCCGAGGCAGAAGATCGCGCCGCGGTGGGTATTGATGCCGCCGGTGGCACGCATCATCCGCGCCTCCGCCGCGATGCCCAGGCGCTTGAGCACGTAAAAGGGGGCATCCTCCATGCCGGCCCGGGCGATCTCGATAAAGTAGCGGCGCAGCGCGAACATGCTGCGCATGAAGGTGGCGGCGTTCATGTCCTCGTGGCTGCCGTTGTCGACCAGCGAGACCAGGCCCGGTTTCGGATACAGCACCAGTTCCGCATACAGGCTGCGCACCGCCAGGCGCGCAAGCTGGCGGCAGAACGACAGGTCGGCGCCGGCCTGCGGCGGGATCCGGCGTGTGCCGGGCCGCAGCGCGATCAGTTCAGCCATGTCGTCTCCTCCAGCGTCGCGGTCAGTTCGTCAAGCGGCACCAGCGCGATCCGCTCGAGGCCTTTTGCCAGTACCCGGGTGCCTGGTGCGCTCGCGAAGGCCGCCTGCAGCTCTTTCCAGGCCACCGCACGGCCTTCCGCGAACACCACTTCGCCGTCGAGCGGCAGCGTGCGCGCGTACCGTGCCAGCAGCGCCAGGCCCGCCATCAGCTGCGCACGGCTCAGTGGGCGCAGCAGCAGGTCGATGTCCGACTTGGGCGTCAGGTAGCGCTGCCCGGTAAGCGCCTCCAGCGCCACCGAGCCGTACACGGCCAGCCCGATGCCGGCGTCCGCCGCCTCGCGCTCCAGCGCCGCCAGGCCCTGCTGCCACTGCGGCGGCACCGCATCGAGGGCGCCCACCAGCGGCAGCGCGCGGGTGCGGCGCTTGACGTCCGCCAGGTCCACCCGGCAGCCGACACGCAGCTTGCCCCCCGTGCCGCCTTTCGGGTCGCCGGCGCGGCGCGGCGGCAGGGCGAAGCCGATGGCGACTTCGTTGGGCGGCAAATCGATTTCCGCGCGCCGCACCACGGCCGGCCAGCCGCCGCCCTGCCACAGGTCGAGCGCCTCGAGCGCGTCGAGCGGTGCGGCTTCGCGCACGCGCTCCCAGCCGCGGCCGGTCAGCCAGACCAGGTCATGCCGGGCGAACATGGCTGCCCGTCCTGACCGCTTCCGCCACCGGCTGCGCCAGCAGGCGTCCGCCGCGCTCGCGGCCCAGCGCCATGCGGGTGTCCTTGGCCGGGCTGGCCGCCAGCGCACGCGCCAGCTCGCCCGCGAGGTCATCCTCCCAGATGCCGTGCAGGCCACCCATGCGCAGGTAGTTCTCCGGGCCCGGCGCGAACACCGGGTTGTCCCTCGCCAGCTCGGTCAGGCGCTCTTCCGGCACCTTGGTGATGCGCGCCATCGCCGGCAGGCCCATCACGCGGATGGTCGCCTGCGGCAGCGCATAGCAGGCGCTGGCGATCAGACCGCTGGTAATGAAGCCGCCGGACAGCGCCTGGTCGTACACCAGGCCGACCACGACATGTCCCTTGCGGCGAGCGAAGTCCACGCACTTGCCCAGGTGGGCCATGTAGCTGTTGATGCCCAACATTTCGTCGCGGTGGCGCAGGCGCTGGCCGACCGTATCGACCAGGATCAGGATCGGGCGGCCGGGATGCTGTTGCACCGTCTTCAGGATCGCCCGCGCCTGGGCCAGCGCGATCTCGATGCCGATCGGGACGTGCCCGGTGGTGCCGATCACGTCGACCGCCCTGCCCTCGACCTGCGCCGAGCCGGACAGGAAGTGATCGCGCTCGACGATGTCGTGCCCGCCCGGGAACAGCTGCGTTGCCAATGTTTGCCAGTCCATTATCGTCCTCCCACGCGGTGCTGCGCTGCCACTTCCATGAACGCATCGGCATCGAGCATCGGCACGCTGGCCGGATCGGGAACGCCGAGCTTCTTCCACACTTCCATCGGCTCAACTAGTCCCTCGGACAGTTCGATGCGGCGCGCCAGCATGTCCTGTTCGGCCAGCAAATCGTCCAGCGTCAGCTGCGCGCCCCGATTGCGGATCTCCTCGATCGCTGACATGGCGGCGGCGCGAAAGGCCGTCGTATCGTCGGGCACCAGCACCTGGCAGTCGCCCATCAGGTAGCGGTGCTTGCCGCCGGTGGTGCGCCACACCAGGGCGCGGTCGCGCGAATCGAATTCCTCGACGCCGCCCGCGGTCTCGATCACCTCGGGGCCGGACATGGCGAGCCGCCCCTCTTCCGACATGATCACCGTGTTGGCGCAGCGCGCCGAGATCCCCATGCCGCCGAAGCAGCCGTTGGAACCGCCCACCAGGGCCACCACCGGGATGCCGGCTTCGCGCGCGTCCAGCATGGCGCGCATCACTTCCGACACCGCGATCAGGCCGGCATTCGCCTCGTGCAGGCGCACCCCGCCCGATTCGAGCAGCAGCAGCACCGCATCGGCCTTTTCCTCGACCGCACGGCGCAGCATGCCGACCAGCTTGGCGCCATGGACCTCGCCCACCGCGCCCCCCATGAAGCCGCCCTCCTGGGCCGCGCCGAACACCAGCCGGCCGCCCAGGCGTGCGCGCCCGACCACCACGCCGTCGTCGAACGAGACCGGCGCATCCAGCTGGGCCAGGTGGGGACTGGCCACCCGCGCGCTGGGCGGCAGGAATTCCTCGAAACTCCCCGCATCGAAGATCGCCGGGATGCGCTGGCGCGCCGTCAGTTCCAGATAGCTGCTCATGGCGCTCCTCCGGTGAGCGATTCCACCGCCTGGTCCAGGCGCAGGCCGACCACGGCCGGCGTCGCGCCCATGTCGTTGATGCAGATGCGCGCGTCCGCCAGGCTCCAGCGCTGGTGGAAGTCGCTCATCACCGCCTGCCAGGTGGCGCCGAAGCCGACCGCCGCGGTGCGCACCTCGATCTCGCAGGCGCCATTGAGCTGCGCCGGCTCGATCAGGACTTCCAGATTGCCCGAGCCGACCACGCCCACCAGCTGCGGCATGCCGCTCAGTGGCCGCGTGCCCTGTTCAAACCTGTATTGAAGGGTTTCCATAAGAGTCCTTACCAGTTCCTGAAGCGTTTCGGCGGATCGTACAGTCCGCCGGATGCGCGCACCAGGCCTTTCATGTTCTTGGCGGCCAGCAGGTCGCGGGTCGCCATGCGCTTGTCGATGCCGAGGTCTTCGGCGCGGCGGATCACGCCGCGGTCGCGCAGGTTCTCCACCATGCGCTTGTCGCGGCCCATGCCCACCGGCGTGTAGCCGGCCACGCCGCGGATCGCCTGCTCGCGCTCTTCAATACTGCGGCACAGCAGCAGGTTGGCGATGCCCTCCTCGGTGAGGATGTGGGTGACGTCATCGCCGTAGATCATCACGGGCGGAATCGCCATGCCGGTCTGCTCGGCCAGCTGCCAGGCATCCAGGCGTTCGACGAAGGCCGGCGCCATGTGCTCGCGGAAGGTCTCGACCATCTGCACCACCAGCTTCTGCCCGCGCGGGATGGTGTTGCGGCCCTCGCGCGCCTGCTGCCCGGCCTTGAGCCAGGCCGCGCTCGGATGCCTGCGGCCGCGCGCGTCGGCGCCCATGTTGGGCGCGCCGCCGAAGCCGGAGATGCGGCCCAGGGTCGCGGTGGACGAATTGCCCTGCAGGTCGATCTGCAGGGTCGAGCCGATGAACATGTCGCAGGCATAGTGGCCGGCCGCCTGGGAAAACGCGCGGTTGCTGCGCATCGAGCCGTCCGGGCCGACGAAGAAGACGTCGGGCCGCGCGCGGATGTAGTTCTCCATGCCCAGTTCGGAGCCGAAGGAGTGGACCGACTCGACGAAGCCTGCCTCGATCGCCGGGATCAGGGCCGGGTGCGGGTTCAGGGCCCAGTGTCGCGCAATCTTGCCCTTCAACCCGAGTTGCGCCGCATAGGTCGGCAGCAGCAGTTCGATGGCCGCGGTGTCGAAGCCGATGCCGTGGTTCAGGCGCTCGACCTGGTACTCGGCATAGATGCCCTTGATCGCCATCATCGCCATCAGGACCTGGATTTCCGAGATCTGGGCCGGGTCACGCGTAAACAGCGGCTCGATGTAGTACGGCGTCGGCGACTGCACCACGTATTCCACCCAGCCGGACGGGATGTCCACCCGCGGCAGCTTGTCGACCACCTTGTTCACCTGGGCGATCACGATGCCGCTCTTGAAGGCGGTGGCCTCGACGATGGCCGGGGTGTCCTCGGTGTTCGGGCCGGTGTACAGGTTGCCTTCGCGGTCGGCCATCTCGGCCGCCACCAGCGCCACCCGCGGGGTCAGGTCGACGAAATAGCGCGAGAACAGCTCCAGGTAGGTATGGATCGCCCCGATGTTGAGCTTGCCCGACTGCGCCAGCTTGGCAAGGCGCCCGGCCTGCGGCCCGGAGAAGGAGAAATCCAGGCGCGAAGCCAATCCCTTCTCGAACACGTCGAGGTGCTCGGGCAGCGACAGCACCGACAGCAGCATGTGCAGGTTGTTGACACCGGCCGGGTCGACTTTTGTGAGGGCCTTGCCGAGGAAATCGGCCTGCTTCTGGTTGTTCCCTTCGAGGCAGACGCGGTCGCCCGGCTCCAGTACCGCGTGCAGCAGCTCGACGATGTGCGAGGACGCGACGATCTTGCCGTCCAGCGCCCCGCCGAGCGCCGCCTGGGCGCGTGCCAGGCGGGCGCTGCGGTTGTTTTGCTGGGTAGTCCAGCGGCCTTCCACTGCATTCATGTCTTCTCCTTGGTAGACCTTACAGGACCACGAACAGCAGCCACACCACGACCGGCGCGACCAGGGTCACGATGCCGCCGTAGATCATCAGCTGGCGCAGGAACACGTCGCGGTCGATGTGCTGGGCGCTGGCCAGCACCAGCGCGCCATTGGTCGAGAACGGGCTGACGTCGACGATGGTGGAGGCCACCGCCATCGCGGCGATGAAGCCGATCGGGTCCACGCCGGTGCCGGACGCCAGGAAAGGCACGGCCAGCGGGATCAGGGAACCCAGCACCGCCGTGGAAGACGCGAAGGCCGACACGATGGCGCCCACGAACAGCAGCAGCAAGGCCACCATCATCGGCGAGCTCAAGGCCGCGACGGTGTCGCCGACCCAGGTGATGGTGCCCATCTTCTGCATCACGCCTACATAGGTGCTGACGCCGACGATCAGCATGATCTCGGGCCACGAGACCTGGCCGATGGCGCGTTTCTGCACCTGCGGCGACAGGATCGAGATCAGGAGGCCGATGGTGATGGCGACGAAGCCGATGTCGAGCTTGTACATCAGGGTCAGCACCGCCAGCGCGATCAGGCCGGCCACGGTGACGATCTGGTGCAGGGTCGGGCCTTCGTGCTGTTCGGCGCCCACGGCGCCGGCCGCCCCGCCCGCGCCCACCGGCCCCACGCCGGCCGCTGCGGCGCTGGAGCGCTGCGCCGTCAGGCGTTCCTCGCTGGCCGCTTCGTTCTCGGCATCGCCGTAGATCTGCGGTCCCTGCGCCGCCACCGCCACCGGCTGGCCGAAGGGCATCATCCCGATGCCGGCGCCGGGCGCCGACTTCGGCACCTGCTGGCGCATCAGCTTCATCCCGCCGAAGACGAAGAACAGCACCGCCGATACCGCCAGGTTGACGCCCAGGCTGGTGAGCGCGGTGGTCATTTCGGACAGCGGCAGCCCCGCCTCGTGCACCACCTTGTTGGTGATGCCGCCATAGATGCTGATGGGCGAAAAGCCGCCGCCCTGGGCGCCGTGGACCACCATCATGCCCATCATCAGGGGATTGATGTTGTACTTGGCGGCGAAGCCGAGGGCGATCGGGGCAATGATCGCCACCGCCGCCGGGCTCACCGCGCCCACCGAGGTGAGCACCGCGGTGATGGCGAACATCACCCAGGGAATGGCGGCGATGCGCCCGCCCACGGCCCGCACCGCGAGCCGGACCAGCCAGTCGATGGTGCCGTTGTTCTGGGCCTGGGCGAACAGGAAGGTGATCCCGACCAGGGTCAGGAACAGTTCAGCGGGAAAGCCCGCCATGATGGCCTTGGCCTGCATGCCGGCCACGACCGAGCCGACCAGGAAGGCGCCGACGAAGGCGATGACGCCCATGTTGATGGGCAGTGCGGTGGCCAGCACGAACATCAGCGCCAGTACCAGGATTGCGATCATATGAGAGGACACGGCAGTGCTCCTTCAAGGTGCGGCGCCGGGCGGACTGGGCCGGGCGCCGCTGGTGATACGTCTCCAATGCATGCCTGGCCGCCAGTTGTACCGCGGTGCCGGGCATGCTCTTTTGTTATGGTGTTAGAGACGTAAGGTAGCCCTGAATTCCTGTGCGATCAATTACGCTCGCCGTGGGACGTTTACGTTCAGCGAAACGGTCCAGGCCAGATAAGGCTGGCCGCCTCAGGCAGGCCCGTGCTTGAGCATGCGGCAGACCGCCGCCAGGGCCAGCAGGTTGGGATCGCGTTCGCGTACCCGCAGGAAGCTCAGTCCGATGGTCTGGCGCATGCGGTAGTCGGCCTTCAGGGGGATCAGCTGCACCTTGTCGCCGAAGGCATCGCGCACCCGGCCCGGCAGCAGCGTATAGCCGATGCCCGCCGCCACCAGGTTCATCAGGGAGAAAATGTCTCCCACGCGGGTAACGATGGCCGGCGCGAAGCCGGCGATGCGGAAGGCTTCCTGGAAGCCGCTGAAGGTGACGAAGCCGTCGCGCAGGCAGACGAATTTCTCGCCGGCGCAGTCGCGCAGGTCGACTTCAGCCATGCCGGCATACGGCGAGTCGGCCGGGGCAGCGAAGAAGACCTCGTCCTCGAACAGGGCGATCGATTCGACGTCCGGATCGGGATCGGGCACCGCGATCAGGGCGGCGTCGATCGCGTTCTGCTTGAGCTTGTGCAGCAGGTCGTCGTTGGAACCGAGCACCAGTTCGGTCTCCAGTTCCTGCTTGCGCAGCTTGATACCGATGATGACGTTGGGGACGATCCCGGTGGTGAGCGAGTACAGCGAGCCGATCTTGAGGTGGTCGGCCGAATAGCCGGCCGCCGAGCGGGTGGCGGCGATGCCGTCGGCCATCAGCTTGAGCACGTCGCGGCTGACCTCGGCCAGCACCTGGGCCGCCTCATTCGGGATCAGGTTGCGGCCCTGCAGGCTGAACAGCTGGCAGCTCATCGCCTCTTCCAGCGAATGCAGGGCCCGGTGCACGCTCACCGCGCTGATGTCCAGCATGCGCGCGGCGGCGTTCAGGTTGCCGCCCTCCATGTAGGCGAGCAGGATCTCGAGCTTGCGGAAAGTGATGTCTTCGCTGATCCGGTTGCGCATGAAGTCCCTTTATCGATGTAAAGCCATGAAGAGAATACCGTAGGGTGGTCGGCTTTGCCGACCGCGCGTTCAAAACACGTATGCTCTCCTACCGCGGCTATTCTTGCACCGGTTGGACGCGCGTACGGCGAAGCTGTACACCCTACGAGGGTTAGGCCCGTTCAATCGGCCACGAACAGGTCCGGATGGCTCTCCGCGCATTCGCGCAGCAGGTTCCACACCACCTTCACCCGCCGCAGCCGGTACAGGTCGGTCGGCGCCGCCAGCCAGAATGCGCGCTCGGCGTGGAAATCCGGCAGCACCCGCACCAGGCGGCCGTTGTCGGGCACCGCATAGGGCGGTGCCATCATCAGGCCCATGCCGAGCGACGCGGCTTCCAGCTGCGCCGTCATGCCCGAGCAGCACATGCGCCGCCGCGGCGTGAAACCCAGCTCGTTCAGGTAGGACAGTTCGCGGCTGGCCAGCCGGTCCTGCACGTAGTCGACGAAGTCATGGCCGGCCAGGTCGGCCTGGGTGCGGATCGGCGGATGCCTGGCCAGGTAGCCTGGTGACGCATACAGGTAGAAGTGGAAGGATGCCAGCCGTGTCACCATGTAGCGGCCGGTGGTGGGCGCGTCCATTGTGACGCCGAGGTCGGCCTCGCGGTTGGCCAGGTTGGCGAAGCTGGGCAGTGCCAGCAGGTCGATCGACAGGTCGGGATGCTGCTCCAACAGCCTGGCCAGTAGCGGCGCCACTACCCGCACCCCGAATACCTCGGGCACGCCGAGCCGCACCACGCCGTGCGCCGCCACCTCGGCCCCGCCGATCTGCTCGGCCGCCGCCAGCGCCGCGCCTTCCATCGCCTCGGCATGCGGCAGCAGCGCCCGACCGACCTCGGTCAGCTCGTAGCCCTCGCGCGAACGGTCAAACAGGGTCGAGCCGAGCTGGGCTTCGAGCCGGTCGATGCGGCGCGCCACGGTCGTGTGCTCCACTTCCAGCCGGCGCGAGGCGCCCGACAGGGTGCCGGCGCGCGCCAGCTCCAGGAAGAATCGCAGGTCGGTCCATTCAGGCAGCGTATTCATCGGACGGCTTGTTCGATATCAAGAAGCATATTGTGCACTAGTGCACATTCCCCCTGCAATCATTTGCAGCATTTCCCATGCGGCAGCGCACAAACGGTGCGCCGCCGGATTCCTCCCTCGTCAACAGGCGCACAAACCTGGTGCAGCGGGCTGTGCATTTTTGCACAAAGGGGTGGGCGATTGTTGACTATCTAACCAAACCGGAGCAAGGCACACTGCTGACCATGCGAAAACCTGAACGCATGCCGCTATCAAAAATTAGGAGACATTAATGCGTCTGACCAAGAACAAACTGAAGCTGCTGAATCCCGCCATCCAATCGGCCGTCGCCCTGCTCGTCCTCTCGGGCGGCAACGTGGCCTTCGCCCAGGAAGCCACCACTGCCCCGCCAGTGGCCAGTGCCGAAGAAGGCGGCGTCAACAAGGTGGTCGTTACCGCCCGCCGCCGCGAGGAAACCCTGCAGGACGTGCCGGTCTCTGTTACCGCCTTCAGCGCCGACCAGCTCTCCAAGGTAGCGACGCCGGACATCACCGCTCTCGCCACCGCCCTGCCGAACACCACCCTGAAAGCCTCGCGCGCCACCAACTCGACCCTGACTGCCTTCATCCGCGGCGTCGGCCAGGCCGACCCGCTGGCCGGCTTCGAGTCGGGCGTCGGCATCTACATCGACGATATCTACCTGGCCAGGCCGCAGGCTGCCGTGGCCGACATCTACGACGTCGAGCGCATCGAAGTGCTGCGCGGCCCGCAGGGCACGCTGTACGGCCGCAACACCATCGGCGGCGCCGTCAAGTACGTCACCCGCAAACTGGCGCCGCAGACCGACGCGCGCCTGCGCGCCACCATCGGCCAGTACGGCCAGAAGGAAATCGTCGCCACCGCCAGCACCCCGATCTCGGAAACCGCACGCATCGGCGGCACCTTCGCCCGCTTCAAGCGCGACGGCTTCGGCAAGAACCTGACCACCGGCGGCGAGAACTACGACAAGGATGTGACGGCGGCCCGCCTGTCGGCCGAGTTCACCCCGAACCAGGACCTGTTCATCCGCATCGCCGGCGATGTCACCCAGGACGACTCCAGCCCGAAGAACGGCCACCGCCTGATCGTCGGCCGCACCAGCGGCGCCCCGATCCTCTCGAACGTCTTCGACACCCGCGCCAACCTGATGAAGGCGCTCGGCCACGACCAGGAAGTCAAGGCGCACGGCGTGTCGGCCACCGTCGAATACACCCTCAACAACGAGTGGACCTTCAAATCGATCACGGCCTCGCGCAAGGACAAGTCCTATGCGCCGATCGACTTCGACTCGCTGGCGGTGGTCGACATGGAAGTCCCGGCCCTGTACACCAACAAGCAGTTCAGCCAGGAATTCAACCTCACCTACAATGGCGACCGCCTGCAGGGCGTGGCCGGCATCTACTACATCGATGCCAACGCCTTCAACCACTTCGACACCATCCTGGGCGGCGCGGTCCCGACCTCGACCTACACGATGGGCGACATCGACACCAAGGCCTGGGCCATCTACGCCGACGGCAGCTACAACGTCACCGACGCCTTCAGCGTCTCGCTGGGCGGCCGCTACACCGTCGACAAGCGTGAAGCCGAAGTGCTGCGCCAGATTTACCTGGGCGCGGGCGGTTCGCCGGCCCTGGGCAATGCCGGCGCCATCCTGTTCCGCACCGATACCGACCTGCGTGGCGGCGTCCTGAAGCGCGAAGACAAGAAGTTCACCCCGCGCGTGGCCCTCAACTACAAGCTGAACCAGGACCACAACGTCTACGCGTCCTACTCCGAAGGCTTCAAGGGCGGTGGCTTCGAACCGCGCCTGAACGTGGTCGGCACCCGCATCCCGATCGCGGTGGCGCAGCGCGGCTACGAGCCGGAAACCATCGAGACCTACGAACTGGGCCTGAAGTCGGCCTTCAGCGGCGGCCGCATCACCACCAACGCCGCGGTGTTCTACAGCGACTACCAGGACGTGCAGATCCCGGGTTCGGTGGCGATCGACACCAACGGCGACGGCAAGGACGACAGCTTCGCCGGCGTGACCACCAACGCGGGCAAGGCCAAGATCAAGGGCGCGGAACTGGAAGCGGTGGCCAACCTCACCCCGAACTTCATGATCGCGGGTATGTACAGCTACATCGACGCCGAGTACAAGGAATACATCGCGGCCGGCGTCAACGTGGCGAGCCAGCGCACCTTCCAGAACACCCCGAAGAACTCGGCCAACCTGCGCTTCAACTACGACATCCCGATGCCGGTCGCAGGCTATGGCGGCAAGCTGTCGCTGATCGGCAGCGCCTCGTACAAGGGCGCCACCGCTCAGTTCGAGACCGCATCGCTGCTGGACCAGGAGTCGTACAAGCTGTATGACGCCTCCATCGTCTGGACCCGTACCGACGGCAAGGTCCGCGTCGGCCTGCACGGCAAGAACCTGAGCGACAAGCACTACAAGACCGGCGGCTACCTGTTCCCGACCCTGGGCAACGAAGGCACCCTGACCGCGTTCTACGGCAACCCACGCCAGGTCTCGGCAACGCTCGAGTACCGCTTCTAAACCTTCCACCGAAGTACCCGCAGCAGCTCCAGGCTGGCGCCCTCCCGGCGCCGGCCGGGAGGCTTGCCGCCCGAACAAACGCTACAAGCGACCCGAACGAACACAGGATACAAGCCAGCGTGTCTATCTACACACCAATCAGCTACACCAGCAGCGACGGGCTGGCGCTGTACGCGCGCGATTATCCGGCTACAAGCGCGGCGACAGGCGCGGCCGCCGACGCCGGCGCCGGCGCGCGGCTGCCGGTCATCTGCATCCACGGCCTGACACGCAACTCCGCCGACTTCGACGAACTCGCGCCCATGCTTTCCGCCATGGGCCGGCGCGTGATCGCGGTCGACGTGCGCGGCCGCGGCCACTCGGCGCACGACCCCAATCCCGACAACTACAACCCGAACGTCTACGCCGCCGACGTCGCCCGGCTGATGGAGCACCTGGGCCTGGGGCGCGCCGTCTTCGTGGGCACCTCGATGGGAGGCCTGATCACCATGACCCTGGCGGCGCGCCGCCTCGATCTGATCGCCGCCGCCGTCCTCAACGACGTCGGCCCGGTGTTGTCGGTGCGCGGCCTGCAGCGCATCGCAGGCTATGCGGGCCGCTGCAATGCGCTCGAGAGCTGGGACGACGCTGCCGCCTACCTGCGCGACATCAACGCTTGCGCCTTCCCCGACAACTCCGACGAGGAATGGGGCAAGTGGGCGCGCCGCGCCTTCGAACAGAAGGATGACGGCCGGCTGGCGCTGCGTTACGATCCGAATATCGCGAATGCGATACAGACGGGTAAACTGCGTCCGACCTCGCTGGCCGCGCGCATGGCCTTCCGCCGGCTGGCGCGGCGCCGCCCCACCCTCCTGGTGCGCGGTGCGCTGTCCGACCTGGTCGAGCAGGAACAGGCCGACTGGATGCGCAAGGCCGCCCCGGAACTACATTACGCGGAAGTGCCGAACGTCGGCCATGCGCCCATGCTCACCGAGCCGGAAGCGCTGGAGGCGATCCGCGCTTTCCTGTCCAAGCTACCGTAAGAATCACAAGGAGACTGACATGCATCACCTGATCAAACCCCTGTCCATCGCCATCGTCGCCGCCTTCGCGGCGAGCGCTGCGCCTGGCGCGTATGCACAGGGCAAGGACCTGAAGATCGCCCTCATCGCCGGCAAAACCGGCCCGCTCGAAGCCTATGCGAAGGAAACCGAGACCGGCTTCATGATGGGCCTCGAGTACCTCACCGGCGGCACCATGCAGATCAATGGCCGCAAGATCAAGGTCATCGTCAAGGACGACCAGTCCAACCCGTCGCTGGGCCGCACCCTGCTGGCCGAAGCCTACGGCGACGACAAGGTCGACATCGCGGTCGGCACCACCTCCTCCGGCTCGGCCATCGCCATGCTGCCGGTCGCCAAGGAATACAAGAAGGTGTTGATCGTCGAACCGGCCGTGGCCGACGCGATCACCCAGGAAAAGTGGAACAAGTACATCTTCCGCACCGCGCGCAGCTCGATGCAGGATGCGCTGGCCGCCGCCAGCACCTTCAAGAGCGGCAGCGTCGGCTTCCTGGCGCAGGATTACGCGTTCGGGCGCGACGCCATCGAGGCCGGCAAGGAAGCGCTCAAGACCACCGGCAGCAAGGCCGTCGTCGTGCACGAGGAATACGCGCCGGCCACCGCCACCGACTTCACCGCGCCGGCCCAGCGCCTGTTCGACAAGCTCAAGGACAAGCCGCAGCCGCGCGTGCTGCAGATCGTCTGGGCCGGCCCGAATCCGCTGAACAAGATCGCCGACATGAAGCCGGAGCGCTTCGGCATCGTCCTCGCCCCCGGCGGCAACATCCTGCCGGTGATGAAGACCTGGAAGAATTTCGCCGGCACCGAAGGTACCATCAACTACTACTACGGCTTCCCGAAGAACAAGATGAACGACTGGCTGGTGGCCGAGCACACCAAGCGCTTCAAGATGCCGCCCGATATGTTCACCGCCGGCGGGATGGCCGCAGCAGGCGCGGTGGTTGCGGCCCTGTCGAAGGCGCCCAACGCCAAGAACGGCGACGAGATGGTGGCGGCAATGGAAGGCCTGTCCTTCGAAACGCCGAAGGGCCGGATGAGCTTCCGCAAGGAAGACAACCAGGCGATCCAGCCGATGTACCACTTCCGCATCAAGAAGGACCAGAAGAACGAGTGGGACCTGCTGGAACTGGTGCGCGAGATCCCTGCGTCCGAACTGCCGCTGCCGGTGCGGAACAAGCGCTGACATGACGGCTCCCGCATCGCTGCAGTCCGCTGCACCCTCCCTATCCACCCGCGACCTGACCATCCGCTTCGGCGGCCACGTCGCGGTGAACGCGGTGACGGCGGACTTTTATCCCGGCACCCTGACGGTCATCGTCGGGCCCAACGGCGCCGGCAAGACCACCTACTTCAACCTGGTGTCGGGGCAGTTGCCCGCCACCTCGGGCAGCGTGTTCGTGAATGGCCAGGACATCACCCGCGCAGGCGCCGCCAAGCGCACCCGCCTGGGAGTAGGCCGGGCCTTCCAGCTCACCAACCTGTTCCCCAACCTAACGGTGGCGGAAAACGTGCGTTTGGCGGTGCAGAGCCGCGCCGGCCTGGGCCTGAACTTCTTCTCGATCTGGTCGAGCCACCGGGAACCCATCGCGCGCGCCGAGCATTACCTGGAGCGCGTGGGTCTGGTCAAGCGCCGCGACGCCTACGTGGCGACGCTCTCGCACGGCGACCAGCGCAAGCTGGAAGTGGCGATCCTGCTGGCGCTGGAACCCAGCATCATGATGTTCGACGAACCTACCGCCGGCATGAGCGTGGACGAAGTGCCGGTGGTGCTCGACCTGATCCATGCCGTCAAGCAGGAGCGCAACAAGACCGTGCTGCTGGTCGAGCACAAGATGGACGTGGTGCGCGCCCTGGCCGACCGCATCATCGTGCTGCACAACGGCACTCTGGTCGCGGACGGCAAGCCGCTTGATGTCATGCAATCGAAGATCGTACAGGAAGCCTATCTTGGAACACCTGAATCAACAAACGTCGCACATGCATAACGCACCTGGCGAGCCGCTGCTCGTCCTGAAGGGCGTGCACACCCACATCGGCCAGTACCACATCCTGCAGGGCGTCGACCTGGTGGTCCCGCGCGGCGGCCTGTCGATCCTGCTGGGCCGCAACGGCGCCGGCAAGACCACGACCCTGCGCACCATCATGGGCCTGTGGAAGGCCAGCGCCGGCTCCATCACGTTCGAGGGCCGCGACATCACGAAGATGGCCACGCCCGACATCTCCCGCCTGGGAATAGCCTACGTCCCGGAAAGCATGGCCGTGTTCTCCGACCTGACCGTGCGCGAAAATTTGTACCTTGCCGCCCGGAACGGTCCTTTGGACGAGGCGCGCGTGGACTGGATCTGCGGCTTCTTCCCGGCCCTGAAGAAATTCTGGAACTACCCGGCCGGGAACCTCTCGGGCGGCCAGAAGCAGATGGTGGCGATCGCGCGCGCGATCGTCGAGCCGCGCAAGCTGCTGCTGGTCGACGAACCGACCAAGGGCCTGGCCCCGGCCATCATCCAGAGCCTGATGGCCGCCTTCCGCGAGCTGAAGGACACCAGCACCAGCATCCTGCTGGTCGAGCAGAACTTCAACTTCGTCCGTTCGCTGGGCGACACGGTCAGCGTGATGGACGACGGCCGCGTCGTGCATGCCGGCTCGATGGCGGCGTTGGCGGACGACGACGAGCTGCAACAGCGCCTGCTTGGCCTGTCGCTCGATTCACATCAATAGGAATCACCATGAGTGCAACCCTTCCCATTGCCAGCAAGGACACGCCGCAGCCGAGCAACACGCCCTTGCCGAAGGCCCCGCGCGACATCGCGCCGCTGCTGCTGGTGCCGGTCCTGATGCTCGCCATGCTGCCCCTGGTCGGCAGCTTCCCCACCTGGGTCACCCTGACCGTCGCCGGCCTGGCGATGGGCATGATGATCTTCATCATGGCGAGCGGCCTGACCCTCGTGTTCGGCCTGATGAGCGTGCTGAACTTCGGCCACGGCGCCTTCGTGTCGGTCGGCGCCTTCGCGGCCACTACGGTGCTGCTGCCGATGCAGGGCTGGCTCGAAATGGACTCGCTCCTGATCAACCTCGGCGTGCTGGCGCTGGCCATCACGGTGGCGATGATCGTCACCGCACTATTAGGGTGGGCGTTCGAGCGGGTGATCATCATGCCGGTCTACGGCCAGCACCTGAAGCAGATCCTGATCACCATGGGCGGCATGATCGTGGCTGAGCAGCTGATCCACGTGATCTGGGGCGCCGAGACCATCGCCCTGCCGCTGCCGACCGCGCTGCGCGGCGCCATCTTCCTGGGCGACGCGGCGATCGAGAAATACCGCCTGGTGGCTGTCGTGATCGGCCTGCTGGTCTTCATCGGCATGTTCCTGACCCTGAACCGCAGCAAGATCGGCCTCCTGATCCGCGCCGGCGTCGAGAACGGCGAGATGGTCGAAGCGCTCGGCTACCGCATCAAGCGCCTGTTCGTGATCGTGTTCGCGGCCGGCTCGGCGCTGGCCGGCATGGGCGGCGTGCTGTGGGGCCTGTACAAGGAGACGCTGACCGCCGCGATGGGCGGCGAGATGATGGTCCTGATCTTCATCGTCATCATCATCGGCGGCCTCGGTTCCGTGGGCGGCTGCTTCATCGGCGCCCTGCTCATGGCGCTGGTTACCAACTACGCCGGTTTCCTGGCGCCCAAGGTCGCGCTGGTCTCGAACATCATCCTGATGATCGCGATCCTGCTGTGGCGCCCGGCCGGCCTGTACTCGAAGATGCGGGGTTGATGAATATGCTGCACCGACTTTTATCCGCCGACATGCCGCGCAGCCGCTTGCTGTCCGCGGTGCTGCTCCTGATCCTGCTGGGACTGGCCTTCGCGCCCTTCCTCTTCTCGGGCGCGCGTCCGCTCAACACGGCCGCCACGATCTGCGTCTACATCGTGCTGGTGGCGTCCTACGACCTGCTGCTGGGCTACACGGGCATCGTCTCTTTCGCCCACACCATGTTCTACGGCATCGGCGCCTACGGCATCGGCCTCGGGCTGGCGCGCGTGGACGAGCCGACCTGGAGCGCCGCGCTGACCGGCCTCGGCATCGCCCTGCTGCTGGCGCTGGCGCTGGCCCTGGTGGTCGGCCTGTTCGCCCTGCGCGTGCGCGCCATCTTCTACGCCATGATCACGCTGGCCGTCGCTTCCTCGTTCGCGGTGCTGGCCTCGCAGCTGTCGGACTTCACCGGCGGCGAGGATGGCATTACCTTCAGCGTGCCCGAAGTGCTCACGCCCGGCTTCACGCTGATGGAAAACGAGGTCTTCGGGCGCTCCATCGACGGCAAACTGCTCACCTACTACCTGGTGTTCTTCGGCTGCCTGCTGCTCTTCCTGTTCCTGCTGCGCCTGGTAAATTCGCCGTTCGGCCGGGTATTGCAGGCGATCCGCGAGAACGAGTTCCGCGCCGAGGCGCTGGGCTACCGCACCATGACCTACCGCATCTGGGCCAACTGCCTGGCGGCGCTGGTGGCGGCGCTGGCCGGCGCGCTGATGGCCCTGTGGCTGCGCTACGTGGGTCCGGACACCTCGCTCGGCTTCAAGGTGATGACCGACATCCTCCTGATCGTCGTCATCGGCGGCATGGGCACGATGTACGGCGCGGTGGTGGGCGCGGCCCTGTTCATCATCGCGCAGAACTACCTGCAGGGACTGATGGGCGCGGGTTCGGAAGCGCTGGCAGGCGTGCCGATGCTGGCGGCGCTGCTGCATCCGGACCGCTGGATGCTGTGGCTCGGCGTGCTGTTCATCCTGTCGATCTATTTCTTCCCGATCGGGATCGTCGGCAAGCTGAGGTTGCGCAGTTTCCTGGCGCGGCGACCCAGCTAGCCCCACTTTCATTTCTCGGCAGCAGCTCACGGCCTCCCTTGCGGAGGCCGTTTTCTTTTCCGCGATTTAGTTCCCCTCCCGCCCTTGAGCCGGGCCGAGCCCAGGTCCACCCGCATTGAATGAACATCAAGCTTGCTCGTCGGCCTGCCCATACCATTAAGACAACTATGGGCTCGCCGTCAGCCAGCGCGAGTGGACCACCATTATCTTTCTGGCTCAGTACGAAAGGGGAATCATGAAGCGACTTACCTCACTCGCCGGCGCGGCGCTCGTCGCGGCGGCCACGTGGGCGCCACTGCCGGGCCATGCCGCCGGCCTTGTCGTCCTCGACGAAGGCTTCGGCAGCGTGGCCGGCCTGTCCGACTGGGCGCAGATCAACCGCAGCACGCCACCCGGGAACGCATGGTTCCAGGGCAATACCAGCATTTTTTCCGCACAATCGGGCGCAGCCGGCTCCTATGCCGGCGTCAATTACCTGAGCGCCGCCAACGGCCTCGGCCTGGTGGACAACTGGCTGATCACCCCGACTCTGTCGCTGAACGGCCTGACCACCCTGTCCTTCTTCACCAACCGCGCGCCCGATCCCGGCTTCTTCGACCAGCTCGAGGTGCGCTTCAGCTACGGCGGCAATACCAGCGCCGACGGCTTCGACACCCTGCTCCTGACCATCGGCGGCGAGAACAGTTTTCCCACGCAGTGGGCGCAATGGACGACGAGCCTCGATGTCCAAGGAGAAGGACGCTTCGCTTTCCGCTACCTCGGTAATGCCGAGACGCTTTCCTACATCGGGCTCGACACCGTCAAGGTGGTCACCGCCGTGCCGGAGCCGTCGACCTACCTGATGCTGCTGGCGGGCCTCGGCGCCGTCGGGGCGCATGCCCGGCGGCTGCGCAGGCGGGCGCCGGCGCCATCCATCAAAGAGGCGCCCCCCACCGTTTGAGGAGAATGCCATGTTCATCCATAAATTGATGTGCTTCCTGCCGCTTGCCGCGCTGGCCCTCCCCGCCTGCGCCCAGCAAACCGAATCCCAGGCGGCGCCAGCCCAGCAGGGCATGGTGGTCGTGCGCGACGCCGACACCGGCGAACTGCGCGCCCCCACCGCGGACGAGGCGCGCGCCCTGCACCCACGCACCAACGCCTCGGCGGCGGGCGTGGCCGCGCCCGCGCCGAAGATGGTCACTGGTCCCGGCGGACGCCGCTCGGTCCAGCTCGGCGAACGCGGCATGGTGTACTCGGTCGTCACCCGCGGCGCCGACGGCAAGCTCGAGGAGCAATGCGTGCACGGCGCGCATGCCGCCGCACATGCGGTCCAGGGCGCGCACAAGCACGGCGCCGCCAAGCAAGAGGAGCATCGCCAATGAAAGCTGCCAAGTTCACCGCCCACCTCCGCAGTCTCGCCGCCACACTGGCCTGTGCAGTTGCCGCCATCTTCGGCGCCACGCTCGTCGGCATCGGCGCCGCGCAGGCGGCCGCCACCATCGTCATCGTCAACCTGAACGCGCCCGGCGAAGGCTTCAACGACCCGACGCCGGCCGTACCCGTCGGCGGCAACACCGGCACCACGCTGGGCGCCCAGCGCCTGATCGCCTTCCAGCGCGCAGCAAGCATCTGGGGCGCCACGCTCGACAGCACCGTGACGATCCGCATCGGCGCCGCCTTCGTGCCGCTGTCCTGCACGGCCAGCGGCGCGGTACTCGGTTCCGCCGGCGCCGCCGAGATCTGGACCGATTTCCCGAACGCGCCGCGCGCCAACACCTGGTATCCGGCGGCACTGGCCAGCAAGCTGGCCGGCACGGACCTGACCGCGCCGGAAGACCCGCACATCATCGCGCGCTTCAACTCGCGCCTCGGCCTGTTCCCCGATTGCCTGCCCGGCTCGCCCTTCTACCTGGGCCTGGACCGGCGCGCCAACGGCCAGATCGACCTGGTCACGGTGCTGCTGCACGAAATGGCGCACGGGCTCGGCTTCCAGACCTTCACCGACGACGAAACGGGCGAGCTGTTCTTCGGCATCCCCTCGATCTGGGACTACTATCTGGTGAACAACCGCAACAATATGCCCTGGGTGGCCATGACCGACGAGCAGCGCCGCATCTCCGCCATCACCTGGCGCGGCCTGTCCTGGAACGGCCCGAACGTCACCGCCGCGGTGCCGCGCGTGCTGGCGCCACGCAGCAACCTGAACATCGGCGGCGCGAACGCCGGAGCCGCCAGGGGTGATTACTACGTCGGCGACGCGTCCTTCGGTCCGCCGGTGGGCGCCCGCGCCGTGAGCGGCCAGCTGATGCCGGTGGTCGACCAGCCAAACGGCACCGGGCTGGCCTGCACGCCGCTCAGCTTCAACAATGCCCTGGCCGTGCGCAACAACATCGCCCTGGTGGACCGCGGCAGCTGCGATTTCGTCACCAAGGCGCGTAACGTGCAGGCGGCCGGCGCGATCGGCATGCTGGTGGTGGACAATGTCCCGGGAGACGTCATCGGCCTGAGCGGCGCCGATCCGAGCATCAGGATCCCGTCGCTGCGCATCACCTTGTCCGATGGCGTCGCCATCAAGGCCGCACTGCAGCAGCGCTCGCGGACAATGTCGGGCGTGATCGCCACCTTCGGCATCGACCCCACCCGGCTGGCGGGCACCGACCGGCAACGGCGCATCCTGATGTACAGCCCCAGCATCAACCAGCCGGGGTCCTCGGTGTCGCACTACACCACCGAAGCCAAGCCGAACCAGCTGATGGAGCCCTCGATCAACGCCGACCTGCGGCACGTGGTCAAGCCGCCGTACGACCTGACCTTCCCGCTGCTGCGCGATATCGGCTGGTGATGCGCGGCTGGTAATGCGCGGCTGGTAATAAAAAAGCCGGCATCCCGTGAGGGACGCCGGCTTTTATCGCTTGCAAGACCCGCTGCGTGCGTGCACGCGGCGCGTCATGCACCGATGCTTATTCCTGGCCCTTGCGCTTGAACGCTTCGACGCCGCTGGTGATCTCGGCCTTGGCGGCTTCCGCATCGGCCCAGCCTTCGATCTTGACCCACTTGCCCGGCTCGAGGTCCTTGTAGTGCTCGAAGAAGTGCTGGATCTGCTGCAGGCGCAGTTCTTCCAGGTCTTCCAGCTTCTGGATCTTCTTGTACATCGGCAGGACCTTCTCGACCGGGACGGCGATGACCTTGGCGTCGCCGCCGCCGTCATCGGTCATCTTCAGCACGCCCAGCGCGCGGCAGCGCACCACCACGCCCGGCGGCAGCGGGAACGGGGTGATCACGAGCACGTCGCATGGGTCGCCGTCGTCGGCGATGGTTTGCGGCACGTAGCCGTAGTTGCACGGATAGTGCATGGCGGTACCCATGAAGCGGTCGACGAAGATGGCGCCGCTGTCCTTGTCGACCTCGTACTTGACCGGGTCGGCGTTCATCGGGATCTCGATGATGACGTTGAAGTCGTTCGGCACGTCTTTGCCGGCTGGGACGTTATTCAGGCTCATGGAATTCCTTGCTTGCTGAAGTTTTAATAAGGTGCGTCATTATAGCGAAAGCGGCAAGCGGATGGCGCGTCCGGTGGCGGCGCGCATCCGCCGACAACCCGGCATCAGAGGATGCTGGCCAGCGCACATTGCCGGTAATGGTTCGCCGCTTCCCCCTCCTGCCCCAGCGCTTCGTGCATCTGGGCCAGCTTCAGGTGCGCCTCGCGCACCATCGACGCCTCGGTGGCGTCCGACAGCGCCTGCTCCAGGTAGCGCTGCGCCTTGCCCCACAGCTTCTGCTTCAGACATAAGGCGCCGAGGGTCAGGGCCAGCTCGGCGTCCCGCGGACGTTCCTTGAGCCAGGCCTCACAGTGCTCGATCTGGGCCAGCAGCGAGGGCGAGCCGCTGGGGCCGGCCGCTTCGCGGTAGGCGCGCACCACACAGTCGTCCCAGTTGGCCTTGAGCGCCTCTTCGGCAATCTGGCGCGCCTCGTCGTGCAGGCCGCAGGCATTGAAAACATTGGCGGCGCGCGCCGCGACCGTGGGCAGGGTGCGCTCCGCCACGGGTACGCCGGCCCAGAGGCGGCGGATCGCTTCCGCATCGACGTTGCGCTCGGATAGCAGGGCCTCATAGGCCAGCTCGCGCAGCCGCGTCGACAGCGCCGGATGCAGGGCCTTGCGCTTGTCGAGGACGCGCACCAGGCGCAGCACTTCCGGCCAGTTGCGCGCCTGCTGGTGGGCCTTCATCGACCATTGCAGCGCGTGGATGTGGCGCTGGCCGCTGGCGTTGAGTTCGGCGACCGCCTCGAGCGCGGCTTCCGGCTGGTGGTCGTCGACCAGCAACTCTGTCACCGTCATCAGGCGCGCGGTCTTGAGCGTGTTGTCGTGGACGATGCCGGCCAGCCAGGCGTCGCGCCTGCCGGGTTCGCGCATGCGGTGCGCGGCCCTGGCACCGATCAGGGCCGCCAGGCCGGCGTTCTCGGGGAGCTCGGCGGCGCGCATGGCGGCTTTCTCGGCGTGGCCGAAGCGGCCTTCGAACAGGGCCTTGAGCGCGTCGCGCAAGCCCTTGTTGCCTTCGCGCTCGCGCTTGCGCTGGCGGTAGGCGGCCACGCGCTGCGGCATCTTGAGGGTGGATTTCAGCGCCCGCACCAGGCCGTAGAAGGTCAGGAACAGCAGCACCAGCAGCACGACGAACAGGTTGAGCGACATGTCCAGCCGGTGCGGCGGGTAGAACAGCACCACGTTGCCCGGGTTGAAACGTGCCGTCACGGCGATGCCGATGGCCGCGGCCATCAGGGCGACTAACCAGAGGAGGAGCCGCATCTTATTGCTTCGCCTTGTAGTTGCGCACCGCGTTCAGGCTCTCGGACAGCGTCGGCATCTCGATCGTCAGGTTGTTCGCCTGCACCTGGCGCAACGCGGCTTGCGCCGACTGGGTGGCGCGGGCGCGGGTGTCGAAATACTTGAGCAGGATTTCCTGGCTGCCAGCCAGGTCGTCGCGGAAGGTCGCCTCGTTGCGCGACAACAGGGCCAGGCGCGCGTTCAGCAGGCGCAGCTTGAGGTTTTCGCGCACGAAGAAGGACTCGGTGGGCGAGAGCATCAGAGCTTCCGGCGTGTCGACGCTGCGCACGCGCACCAGCTGCCGCACGTCGTCCCACATCTCCTGGCTCCAGTTGCGCCAGGTCTGGATCATGCGCTGGCCCAGGCTCAGCTTGTCCGGCGCGGCTTCGGCAGCGCCGTCGGCAACACCGTTGCCAGCCGGCTTACGGGTGCCGCGCACCGGGGCCGCCGGCAGCAGCGGCCTTTCGTCGGACAGCATCGGCAGCGTGTCGACCTGGGCGATGACGTTGTCCAGGCGCAGCGCGACGCCGGCCAGGTCGACCGCCGGCATCGCCTTCAGGCGCTCGATGTCGGCGCCGATGGCGCGGCGGATGTTCAAGAACTGCGGCTTGTCCGAACGGCCCAGCGAACGGTCGGCGTTCTGCAACGCGATCAGGGCGCCCTGCACGTTGCCGGCCAGCTGCAGCTGCTGGCTGGCGGTGTTCAGCACCTGCTCGACCTCGGATAGCGCCCATTCGTCGCGGTTCTTCGACAGGTCCTGGTAGAGCTGCTCGAGCGCCAGCTGCTGGGTCTGGGCCTCGGACTGGCGGCTTTCCAGCACGCCGACCTTGATCTGCAGCTCCTTGGCCGTATCCGACACCTCGCGCGCCAGCGCCGCGGTTTCGGCATTCACGGCGTTGCCCTTCTGCAGGCTTTGCGCCATGTCGCGGCGCAGGGTGTTGATGCGGTTGTGCGAGGTCCAGGTCTGCACCGCCAGCAACAGGGCCAGGATGGCGACCGCCGCCGGCAGGGGGCGCTGCAGCGCCTGGAGCAGCCCCTCCCCCCTCGACGCGGGCGCCGGCGCCTTCTGCAGCGTGACGCTGCCAGACGGGATGTGTTCTGGATTATTTTGTTGTTCGTTCATTCTTTAGATTGTATCGCGGCAAGTAAGCGTGCGTCGCCAGAACCCGTGAGGGTGATCCGATCGCATCCGAGCGCGCGCGCCGTCTCCGCTATCCGTGCGTGGGGAACGATCAGGTGCTGCGCCTGCAAGCGGGCCAGCCCGGCAGCGGGATCGAGCTCCCGCACCAGCCCCGCCAGGCCGCGCAAGGCTTCCGAACTCGTGATTATCCAGTCGTTTGGCCCTGCCAGCAAGGCGTCCAGCTCGGCCGCCAGCGCCGCGCTCAAGGGCGGCACGCTGCGGCGATAGGCGGCGACCGGGGCGACCTGGGCTCCGGCCGCGCGCAGGGTATCGGCCATCAGTTCGCGCCCGCTTTCGCCGCGCACGATCAGCACGCGGCGCCCGGAGAAGGCCGACAGGTCGAGGCTGGCCAGCAGGTGTTCCGAATCGCTGTTGGCCGGATCCGGAGGGCAATGGATGGTGGCGTTCTCGTCCGTGACCCCGTGGCGGGCCAGTGCCGCGCGGCTGCCCTCCCCCACGACGCCGATCGGCACGCCGGCCGGCCATCCGTCCAGGTGGGCAAAGGCGGCGTCCACCGCATTCGGCGAGACGAACACGACCATCGCACAGGACGCCAGCCCGGCCAGCGCGGCGCGCAGCGGCGCGCTATCGTCGAGCGGCGCGATCTCGAGCAGCGGCAGCACCACGGCCCGGCGCCCCAGCGCACGCACGGCCTGGGCCAGCGGCTGCGCCTGGGCGCGCGGCCGGGTGATGACGACTGCCCGATCAGGCATGTGTCAGCCGCCCTGGCTTGGTGCCGGCGACGCTTCAGCGGCCGTCTCCTGCGCCGCCTCCTGCTTGCATGCTTCCAGGATCGCATGCGCATCCTGGTCTTCCAGCAGGATCGCCACCTGCTCGCCCAGGAATTCCGGATGCTCCCAGGAGCCCGCCACCTCGGCCTGCGCGGTGCGCTGGCCGTCCGGGGTCGCCACCATCGCGCGCAGGCGCATGGCGCTGCCCTGGACGGTCGCGAAGGCCGCCAGCGGAATCTGGCAGCTGCCGCCGAAGATCTTCGAGACCTTGCGCTCGGCCGTCACGGCGCGCGCGGTGGCCTCGTGGTTCAGCGGCGCCAGGAGAGCGCGCAGGTCGACGCCGTCGCTGCGTGCGCTGCTGACGATCTCGATCGCCATCGCGCCCTGCCCGGCCGCCGGCAGGCTGTCTTCGGGTTCGAGCAAGGCGCGGATGCGCTGGGGCAGGCCGAGGCGCTTCAGGCCGGCCGCCGCCAGGATGATGGCGGCATATTCGCCGCGGTCCAGCTTGGCCAGGCGGGTGTCGAGGTTGCCGCGCAGCGGCTTGATGACGAGTTGCGGGTAGCGCGCGGCGATCAGGGCCTGGCGGCGCAGGCTGCTGGTGCCGACGATGCTGCCTGCCGGTAATGCATCCAGGCTGGCATAGTCGTTCGACACGAAGGCGTCGCGCGGGTCTTCGCGCTCGAGCACGGCGGCCAGCTCGAAGCCTTCCGGCAGTTCCATCGGCACGTCCTTGAGCGAGTGCACGGCCAGGTCGGCGCGGCCTTCGGCCATCGCTACTTCCAGCTCCTTGACGAACAGGCCCTTGCCGCCTACCTTGGAGAGCGTCCGGTCGAGGATCTGGTCGCCGCGTGTTGTCATTCCGAGAATTTCAACGCTGCACTGCGGATATAATGCGGCGAGTCGGGCACGCACATGTTCCGCCTGCCACATGGCCAGGCGGCTCTCGCGGGATGCGATAATGAGCTTTTGAGGCGTCAGCTTCGCAGGCGCTTCCTGCGCCGATTCATTTGCTTTCAACACGGATTCTTTCACTGTCATCTAGCCTACCAGGACGATGCCGGTTAACGGCCCTTGCTCAAGATCACAAATTTTAGCATGGGGCCTCCTGCAGACGATGGCCAACCGCCATGGCACTAACAATTCATTTGTGGTCGATATGGAAAACCCTGCTGCACTAGACAACCCTGCCGTACAGCCCGCCCTGGACAAGGACGCGCCCTTGAAAGAAGACATCCGCCTGCTCGGCCGCCTGCTCGGCGACGTGCTGCGCGAACAGGAAGGCGAAGCCGTGTTCGAGGTGGTCGAGACCATCCGCCAGACGGCGGTGCGTTTCCGCCGCGATGCCGACCCGGTCGCCGGCGAGGAACTCACCACCCTGCTGCACCGGCTCACGCGCGACCAGACCATTTCGGTGGTGCGCGCCTTCTCCTACTTCTCGCACCTGGCCAACATCGCCGAGGACCAGCACCACATCCGCCGCCGCCGCGCCCACCTGATGCGCGGCGCCGCGCCGCGCCAGGGCAGCGTCGGCCATGCGCTCGGCAAGCTGCGCGACGCCGGCGTGCCGCGGGAAGTCGTCGAAGACTTCTTCAAGGACGCCCTGATCGCGCCGGTGCTCACCGCGCACCCGACCGAAGTGCAGCGCAAGAGCATCCTCGACGCCGAGCACGACATCGCGCGCCTGCTGGCCGAGCGCGACCGCGGCCTGACGCCCAAGGAACTGAATCGCAACACCCAGCTGCTGCAGGCGCGCATCGCCACCCTGTGGCAGACCCGCATGCTGCGCTACTCCAAGCTGACCGTGGCCGACGAGATCGACAACGCGCTGTCCTACTACCGCATCACCTTCCTGCGCGAAGTGCCGGGCCTGTACGACGACATCGAGGACGAGATCGCGTCTTACTACGGCGGCGAAGCCAGGCTGGGCGAATCGCAGTACCTGCAGATGGGCAGCTGGATCGGCGGCGACCGCGACGGCAACCCGAACGTGAATGCCGACACCATGCGCCACGCGCTGGTGCGCCAGTCGACCACCATCCTCGACTTCTACCTGGACGAGGTGCACGCCCTCGGCGCCGAACTGTCCACCTCGACCCTGATGGTGCCGGTGACGCCGCAGATGCAGGCGCTGGCCGACGCCTCGGTCGACAATTCCCCGCACCGCAGCGACGAGCCCTACCGCCGCGCCCTGATCGGCATCTACGCGCGCCTGGCCGCCACCGCGCGCGAACTGGGCGTCGACCACATCCTGCGCAAGGAAGTCGGCGAAGCCCCGCCCTACCTCGACGCCGCTTTGTTCGCGGCCGACCTCGAGGTGCTGGCCGATTCGCTGCGCGCCAACCATGGCGCCGTGCTGGTCGAGCCGCGCCTGGCGGGCCTCAAGCGCGCCGCGCGCATCTTCGGCTTCCACCTGGCCTCGCTCGACATGCGCCAGAGTTCGGACGTGCACGAGCGCGTGCTGGCCGAGCTGTTTACGCGCGCGGGAGCCGAAGCCGACTATGCTGGCCTGAGCGAAGAACGGAAGGTCGAACTGCTGCTGCGCGAACTGGCGCAGCCGCGCCCCCTGTATTCGCCCTACGAGAGCTATTCGGACGAGACTAATTCCGAGCTGGCGATCCTGCGCGCGGCGCGCGACATCCGCCAGCGCTACGGCAGCCGCGCGATCCGCAACTACATCATCTCGCACACCGAGACCGTGTCCGACCTGCTGGAAGTGCTGCTGCTGCAGAAGGAGACCGGCCTGATGCGGGTATCCAACGGCACCAGCGACGTAATGGTGATCCCGCTGTTCGAAACCATCCCCGACCTGCAGCGCGCCAGCGGCATCATGGACGAGTGGATGTCGATCCCGCTGGTGGCCGGCGTCATCGAACAACAGGGCCGCCTGCAGGAAGTCATGCTCGGCTATTCGGACTCGAACAAGGACGGCGGCTTCCTGACCTCGAACTGGGAGCTGTACCAGGCCGAGCTCAAGCTGGTCGACGTGTTCGCCGCCAAGGGCGTCAAGCTGCGCCTGTTCCACGGCCGCGGCGGTACCGTGGGCCGCGGCGGCGGCCCGAGCTACGACGCGATCCGCGCCCAGCCGCCCGGCACCGTCAACGGCCAGATCAGGCTCACCGAACAGGGCGAGATCATCGCCTCGAAGTTCTCGAATCCCGAGATCGGCCGGCGCAACCTGGAGCTGCTGGTGGCCGCCACCCTGGAGGCGAGCCTGGTGCCGCACCCGGCGGACGAGGTGAACAACGCTAGACTGGCGCGCTACGAGGCCGTGATGGCCGAGCTGTCCGAACGCGCCTATCGCGCCTACCGCAACCTGGTGTACGAGACCCCGGGCTTCACCGACTACTTCTTCAGCGCCACGCCGATCGCCGAGATCGCGGAACTGAACCTCGGTTCCCGTCCCGCCTCGCGCAAGTCGACCCGCCGCATCGAAGACCTGCGGGCGATTCCCTGGGGCTTCTCCTGGGGACAGTGCCGCCTGCTGCTGCCCGGCTGGTACGGCTTCGGCACCGCGGTGAGCGGCTGGCTGGCGGACGGCGAGCCGGGCGTGCGTGAAGAACGCCTGGCGCTGCTGCAGGAGATGTATGCAGGCTGGCCCTTCTTCGCGACCCTGCTGTCGAACATGGACATGGTGCTGGCCAAGACCGACCTGGCGATCGCCTCGCGCTATGCCGGGCTGGTGGCGGACGTGGAGCTGCGCGAACGCATCTTCCGCCGCATCACCGCCGAGCATGGGGAGACGCTGCGCCGCCTGGAATCCGTGACGGGGGTGAGCGAACGGCTGGCGGGCAACCCGCTGCTGGCACGCTCGATCCAGAACCGCTTCGCCTACCTCGATCCGCTGAACCACCTGCAGGTGGAGCTGATCCATCGCCGGCGCAAGCTGGGGGACAATGCGGATCCGCGGGTGCACCGCGGGATTCACTTGTCCATCAACGGCGTGGCGGCGGGCTTGCGCAACACCGGCTAAGCGGATTTTGTAGGGTGGGCGGGAGACCCGCCCACCCTACGACATCAACCAGCACAGGCTCCCAGCACACTCCCCGTCTTCAGGAAGGCCGGCACCGCATTCGGCGACACGCACACCTGCGCCCCCGGGTTGCTCTCGCTACCGGTCTTGTTACATACCATCACCTTGCCCTCGCCGCAGCGCGCATCGATCACCTTGACCGTGGTGCTGGCCTGCGCGAAGCAGCTTTCCGGGCTGCTTGCTTGCGCCGTGAAGCTGTAGCTGCCCGCAGCGCTCGGTGCGAAGCTGGTCACAGCGCCGCTGGCGGTCGACAGCCCGCCGGCCGGGCTCCAGGTAAAGGTCGACGCGCCGGCCGCATCGCTCGCAGTCAAGCTCACGCTCTGCGGACCGTAGCCCAGTGCGATCGTGTTCGCCGGCAGGCCGGTGGCTTCCCCTGCGCCCGGGGTCACGCTGATCGACGGCTGCGGCACGTGGCCCAGCACCTGCACCAGGCCTTCCGCGCTGGCGCTGTTGCCGCCCTTGTCGACGGCGCTCAGCACCACCTTCTGCGCGCCGATGTCCGAGCACGAGAAGCTGGTGCGCGAGGCCGTCAAGGACTCCACGCCCCAGTTGTCGCTCGTGCCGCCATCGATCGCGCTCGCGGCGATCGAGGCGGTGCCGTTCGCGAGCGTGACCGAGACCTCGCGGGTGCGCACGACCGGCGCCTCGAAGTCGTTGCTGACGGTGGCGGCGCGTGCGCTCTCGGTGCTCAGGCGGTTCAGCGCCGTCACCGTGTAGTAGTAATACTGCCCCGGCGCGACGCCCCTGTCGGCGAAGGCATTGGTGGCGGTGTCGGTCACGCCCAGCAGGTTGGCCGGGTTGTCCAGGTCCATCTCGCGATCCGGCGAGCGGTAGATGGCGTACTTGCGGGTCTTCTCGAGTTCGTCGGCGCTGTCCGCCGCCGACGCCCAGGCCAGGTTGACCGCGTTGTCGTCGCCCACGCTGGCCACCAAGCCTGCCGGTGCGGCGGGCGCCGCCGTGCCTTTCCAGGCCATGGTCGGCAGCAGTGCCGGACGCGCATAGGTGCTGTTCATCAGCGAAGTGCGGTAGCCCAGCGGGTCGTTCTGCAGGAACTGGTGGCGGAAGTGGACCTGGCCCGAGATGTTGGCCGACGCGCGGTTCAGCGCGATCTGGTTGTTGATCTGGTTCGGATCGAGCCAGCCGGCCGTATTCATCTTGTAGTCGGCCAGGCCGATGTACATGTGGCGCTCGTAGGCGTTGTCGTTCCACCACGGCACCAGGAGCTTGTAGTCCGAGCCGGCCTGGCCGATGTACCAGTAGACCTGCGGCGCCAGGTAGTCGACCCAGCCCTCGCGGATCCACTTGCGGGTGTCGGCAAACATGTGGGTGTAGTGCTGCAGTGCGCCGGCGCTGGTCGGGGAGCCCACGGCGGGGTCGGTGCTGCTGCGGTAGATGCCGGACGGCGAGATGCCGAACTTCACCCAGGGCTTGACCGCGTGGATGCTGTCGTTCACGCGCGCGATCAGGATGTCGATGTTGTCGCGGCGCCAGTCGGCCCGGCCGGCTGCGGTATCCGGGAAGCCGCGCGGATCGGCGTAATATGCCGCATCGTCGCCGGTGGTGCCGTTCGGGTAGAAGTAGTCGTCGAAGTGGATGCCGTCCACGTCGTAACGGTTGACGATGTCCATGATGACGTTCACGACGTGGTCGCGCACCGCGGGCAGGCCCGGGTTCAGGATCTTCACGGTGCCGACCGTGAGCAGCCATTCCGGATGGGCGAGCGACACGTGGTTCGGCGCGTACATCGCCGTGTTGTTCTGGTTGGACGCCGTGGCCACCGCGCGGTAGGGATTGATCCAGGCATGGAATTCCATGCCGCGCTTGCGGGTCTCGTCGATCGCGAACTGCAGCGGGTCCCAGACCGGGCTGGGCGCGCGGCCCTGCTGGTTGGTCAGGTAGTAGGACCAGGGTTCCAGCTCGCTCGGGTACATGGCGTCGGACTGGCTGCGCACCTGCAGGAAGGCGGCATTCATGCCGGTCGCCTTGTTGTGGTCCAGGATGGCCTTGAGCTTGGCCTGCTGCTGGGCCGGCGTATCGAGACGGCTGGGCCAGTCCAGGCTGATGTGGGTGCTGATCCACACGCCGCGCATCTCGCGCTTGGGTGAAACGGCCTGTGCATCGGCGTGGGAAATGGAAGCGACGAGCATGGCGGCTGCCGCTGCAAGCAAAAGTTTTTTCATGTTGTCTTTTTTTGCAGGTTGAGTGAACGCACCAGGGGAGCGCTGGTGGCGGTTCCCGGCGCCTCTCCACGCGCCGATGTGTTGCCATCCGCGAAACAGAGTACGCGCGAGCAATTTTGACAACCAATGAAATTCGGAACAGGCGGCATAACCGGGATGCATGAGGGCATCCCGGTCGAAGCGGACCAGCAGGAGATCGGCTTCAGTGCCGGATCGACAGGCCGATGGTGAAGGCGAAGTCGGCGGTGCGGCTGTTGAGTCCACGCGACAGCATCGCGTCCAGCTGCACGTCGTTCGACAGGAGGTAGGCGGCGCCGAGGTCGAAGCTGGCCTCGGTGCCGCCATGCTTGCCGCGGGCGATGTGCGGCAGCGCCACTTCGACGATGCCGCGCAGGCGCTCGCCAAAACTCTTCGCCAGTACGATGCCGAACAGGCCGTAGCGGTAACGCCCTGCGCCAGCGTCCTCGCGTTCGACACCGATTCCCGGCATCACGCCGAGCGCCATCCCGTTCGGCAGCGTCCACTCCCCGATGACGCGCAAGGCGGGGCGTACGCCCTGGCCGCGGAAGGCGCGCGAGCCGCTGTCGAATTCTGCCGAAGCCAGCAGCCCGACCGAGGGCCGGCCGGCGGCGGCATCCACGAGGTGCCAGCCCAGGGCCAGTGTGGTGTCGCCATAGCCGGCGTCGGTGCTGCGCCCGCCGTCCGCGCGCAGATGCCGGTTCATGCGCCCTTCGGTTTCGACGCGCAGTTCAAGCGTGTCGGCGACGCCGAAACGCAGCACGGCGGGCGTCGACAGGATGCGCTCGCGCCCTGCCCCGCCGCGCTCGCGCTCGTACTGCAGGCCGGCTTCGAGCTGGACACGGCCCTTGCCCACGACCGTGCTCGACTCGACGAAGTCGGGCCGGCCGCTTTCGATGACATCCTGGGCGCGCACGCCTGCCGCGCCCAGTGTCAGGGCGAGGCCGGCAGCGGCGGCAAGAATGGCGGATGGGCGCATGGCTGCACCATAACGCAAGCGCGCAAGTTGCGACGCACAAGCGAAAAAAATGCCGCTCAGCCATCAACTGAGCGGCATTTTTACCAGTTGGTAAAAATTACTGGTTGTGCAGGAAGGTCTTCAGCTTGTCCGAACGCGACGGCTGGCGCAGCTTGCTCATCGCCTTGGCTTCGATCTGGCGGATACGCTCGCGGGTGACGTCGAACTGCTTGCCCACTTCTTCCAGCGTGTGGTCGTTCGACATCTCGACGCCGTAGCGCATGCGCAGCACCTTGGCTTCGCGCGGGGTCAGCGAGTCCAGCACTTCCTTGATCACGTTGCGCATCGACGCGTGCAGCGCGGCGTCCAGCGGCGCCAGGGTGGTGTTGTCCTCGATGAAGTCGCCCAGCTGCGAATCGCCGTCCTCGCCCATCGGGGTTTCCATCGAAATCGGTTCCTTCGCGATCTTCATGATCTCGCGAACCTTGTTCTCCGGCATTTCCATCTTGGCCGCCAAGGTCGGCAGGTCCGGCTCGCTGCCGGTTTCCTGCATGATCTGGCGCGAGATGCGGTTCATCTTGTTGATGGTCTCGATCATGTGCACCGGCACGCGGATGGTACGGGCCATGTCCGCGATCGAACGCGTGATAGCCTGGCGGATCCACCAGGTCGCGTAGGTCGAGAATTTATAACCGCGACGGTACTCGAACTTGTCCACCGCCTTCAGCAGGCCGATATTGCCTTCCTGGATCAGGTCGAGGAACTGCAGGCCGCGATTGATGTATTTCTTGGCGATCGAGATCACCAGGCGCAGGTTGGCCACGGTCATTTCGCGCTTGGCCTGGCGTGCGCGCTTCTCGCCCGCCGCCATCTGCTTGTTGATGCGGCGCAGGTCGGCCAGCGGCAGCGCCACGCGCGCCTGCAGGTCGATCATGCGCTGCTGCAGCTCCTTGATGGCCGGCAGATTCCGGCTCAGCACCGCGCTGTACGGGTAGGCGCAGTCGACTTCGCGGTCGCCCCATGCCAGGTCGGTCTCGTTGCCCGGGAATACCTTGATGAAGTGGGCGCGCGGCATGCCGCAGCGGTTCACGCAGATGTCCAGCACGGCGCGTTCGATCGAACGCACTTCGTCCATCTGGCCGCGCAGGGTGTCGCACAGCTTTTCCACGATCTTGGCGGTGAAGCGGATGCCCAGCAGCTCGTTCGAGATGATGGCCTGGGCTTCTTCGTACTCGTCCGAACCATAGCCGCTGGTCTTGAAGGCGTGGCCCATGCGGTCGAACTGCTTCTCGATCAGGGCGAACTTCTCGAGCGCGCTCTTGCGCAGCTGCGCCAGCTGCTCGGTCGAATAGCCGGCCGCACCGCCGCCGGCGGCGCCCTCTTCTTCCTCTTCCTCGACTTCCTCTTCTTCTTCCTCGTCGTCGCCGGCGCGTGCCGGCGCGGCGGCGGGCGCAGGCGCGGCATCGTTCAGGTCGACGAAGCCGTCCACCACGTCGTCGATCTTCATCTCGTCGGATGCGATCTTGTGCGACAGCGCGATGATCTCCGAGATCGTGGTCGGGCAAGCCGAGATCGCCTGCACCATGTCCTTCAGGCCGTCCTCGATGCGCTTGGCAATCTCGATCTCGCCTTCGCGCGTCAGCAGCGACACCGCGCCCATTTCACGCATGTACATGCGGACCGGGTCGGTGGTGCGGCCGAAGTCCGAGTCGACGGTCGACAGCGCGGTCGCGGCGGCCGCTTCCACTTCGTCGTCGCTGGTGGCGGTCGGCACGTTATCCGACAGCAGCATCATTTCGGCTTCCGGGGCGCGCTCGTAGATTGCGATGCCCATGTCGTTGAAGGTCGCGATGATGCCTTCGATCGCTTCCGGATCGACGATGTTTTCCGGCAGCTGGTCGTTGATCTGGGCGTGGGTCAGGTAGCCGCGCTCCTTGCCCATGTTGATCAGGTTCTTGATCTGCTGGCGGCGCTTTTCCAGTTCCGCTTCCGAGAAGCCGCTTTCGCCGCCCAGCATACCGGCCAGGCCCTTGGCCTTGCGCTCGCGCAGCTTGGAGGCGGCCTTCATTTCGGCGCGCTCGACCGCGTTCAGTGCCGCGACTTCGTCGTTCTCCGGCACGAACTCGCTCGGCTTGCGGCCGCGGCGGCCCGGGACCTTCACCTGCGGCAGCAGGTAGCCCGAGGTGTCGATCGCGGCCAGTGCGGCGGCGTCGGTGGTGGCGCTGACGGCGCCCACGGCGGTGCTCGCGGCTGCCGGCGCCGGCAGTGCGTTGGCGTCGGTGCGGCGGGTACGGGTGCGCACGACCTTCGGCGCGGCCGGGGCTTCTTCCGCGACCGGCGCGGCAGGTGCTGCCGCTGCTGCGGGCGCGGCCTCAGCCGCCGCCTGCGGCGCTTCTTCGGCAGCGGCGGCTTTCAAAGCGGCCAGCTTCGAGCCGCGCTTGCGCACGACCACAGTCGCCGCGGCGTTCGGCACGGCGGCCGTATAGTCTTCGAACGGCGCCGGCTCGGCGGCCGGAGCAGCCTCGGCTTGTGCAACCGGTGCGGCCGGCGCGGCTTCGGCGACCGCTTCGACAACTTCCGCCACCGGCTCGGCGACGGCCGGGGTGTCCAGCACGGCTTCGTTCGCCGCGGCTTCCACTTCGCCAGGTGCCTGCTCCGCTTCCAGCGCGGCCTTGGCCGAGGCAAGGCGCGAGCGGGTCTTCACCACCGTCACCTTGGCCGCCGCTTCCGTCTCGAGGAAGTAGGAGGTCGCGGTTTTCGGCACTGCCAGCTGTGCCGTAGCCTTGGCGGGCGCTTTCTTGGCGGTCAGTGTCAGTGTCTTGGCGGTGTTTTTCATAGTAAAACTCTCTCCAGTCGAGGCATGCGGCTGCCTGCGAATCAATGTCAGCGGGACCCGCGGTCGGGTCCGGTGTGGGTTTGGAAGCGGGATGGCCCTAGCTGAGGGCGGACACGCGGACTTCAAGCACGGTTTCCCCGGGGCGGCCTGCACTCCTGGCGGGATGGCGGCGGGCTGGGGAGAAGTAAACGGTGTTTAAAATCACGGTGTGCATGTCGGAACGAAAAAAAGCCCGTCGGATGAAACGGGCTTGCATCTCATGTTCAGCGAAGAACAGGAGGAAGGCGATATTATGCCGCATTGCAAGAATTGGTGATAATTGAAATATCCGATAAGGGATATCACCAAACTGAATATGACACGGACGCTTCGCCGGGTCCTCCGACCCATCTGCGCCGGCGCAAGCCGTGCGCAAGGCAAGGGGCGGATCATACACGATTTCGCGGCAGCACGCCTGTCCACCCGCATCGCATCTTCAATCAAATTCTCAAGATTAATGGAACAAGTACAATACGGCCCGCACCGGCGTACGGGCGCCGTGCTATCCTTCGTTTTCCCGTTCTTACAATGAAGTCAATGAATACCACTACCGCTGCCGAGACCGTCGACACCACCGCTCCTGCCACGCCCGACACGCCGCCATCCGTGGACACGTCCACCCCGGCGCCCGCACAGGACGGGGCAGCCGGCGACGCGCCTGCCGCAGAAGCGCCGGCCGCCGCCCCTGCCGGCGCCACCCCGGCCCCGTCGGCTCGCGCGCTGCTCAAGCAGTTGCAACAGGAGTTCCCGGCCTTCCGCGACTGCCTGCCGCTGGCGATCGGCATCGACAAGCAGTTGCTGGCGCAGATGCCCGACCTGAACCGCAAGGCGATGCGCGCCGCGCTCGGCATCCATACCGGCTCGATGCGCTACCTGCGCGCCATGGAAAAGGCCAAGGTCCGCTACAACCTCGATGGCAGCCCGGGCGCCGAAGTCACCGACACCCACCGCCAGCACGCCAAGGAACAGCTGCAGGAGCGCTTCAAGAAGGAAGCCGAGCGCAAGAAGGCCGAGCGCGACGCCGCTGCGGCCGAAGAGGCGAACCGCCAGCGCCAGGAAAAGCTCAACGCCCTCGCGGCCAAGTTCTCGCGCAACTGATGTCCGGGCCGAGCGTCGCAGAATCCGACGAACTGCTGCCGCCCTACGAAGGCATCCGCCTGGCGGACGTGCGCATCGTGCGCACGCCGGTCGAGGCGGCGGCCGCGCTGGCGGCGCTGTCGCAGGCCGATGTCATCGGCTTCGACACCGAATCCAAGCCCACCTTTTCCAAGGGCGAGGTCTCGACCGGACCGCACCTGGTGCAGCTTGCCACCGACGACATCGCCTACCTGTTCCAGATCGGCAGCGCCGCCAGCGCACAGACGGCGCTGGAAGTGCTCAAGCCCGTGCTCGAGTCAAGCAGCATCCTGAAGGTCGGCTTCGGGCTGGGCGACGACCTGAAACGCCTGCGCAGCAAGCTCGGCATCGACGCGCACGAGGTGCTGGACCTGGCCACGGCCATGCGCCGGCGCGGCGAACGCAACACGCTCGGCGCCAAGACCGCGGTGGCGCGCTTCTTCGGCCAGCGCCTGCAGAAGTCGCGCCGCATCACCACCACCAACTGGGCCCTGCCCCAACTGAGCGACAAGCAGCTGCTGTACGCGGCCGACGACGCTCACGTGGCCCTGCGCCTGTACCGCTACTGGCTCGCCAATCCGCCTGCCGACGACACCAGCCTGCCGCCGCGCCGGGCTTCCTGACGTAGGGTGCACGGCTGTGCCGTGCGCGCGTTCAGCTCCGGCATGATCCGCCACAGCGCATCCGGGAGTCGAACGCGCGGTCGGCAGAGCCGACCACCCTACAACAGCCTCAACCGCGTTATCATGCCGGCATTGCTACTGCCGAGTTCATCCATGAGTCGACGCCGCATGCTGTTCGCAGTCCTGATCCTGTCCGCGGGCGCGCTCCAGGCCGCGCCGCAGGCCAGCCCGCCCGCCCAGGTGCCGGACACCCTGGCCCAGCGCCTGCTGGCCTGCGCCTCCTGCCATGCGCGTATCGACGCGCGCGGCAATCCCGTGAACGATAGCTACTTCCCGCGCATCAGCGGCAAGCCGGCCGGCTACCTGTACAACCAGCTGCTCAATTTCCGCGACGGCCGGCGCCAGTATCCGCTCATGACCTACCTGGTGGACCACCTGCCCGACGCCTACCTGCGCGAGATCGCCGGCCATTTCGCGGCGCAGCCGCCCGCGGCGCACGCCGCCGAGGCGTCCAGCATGCCGGCCCAGCTGCTCGAGCGCGGACGCCAATTGGTCATGCAGGGTGACAGCGCGCGCAAGCTGCCGGCCTGCGTGGCCTGCCACGGCCAGCGCCTGACCGGCGTCGAACCGGCGATCCCCGGCTTGCTCGGCCTGCCGCGCGACTACGTGAACGCGCAGTTCGGAGCCTGGCGCAACAAGGCGCGCCGCGCCCATGCGCCGGATTGCATGGCCGAGATCACGGCCAGATTGACGCTGGAAGACGTGAACGCCGTCTCGCACTGGCTCGCGGCCCAGCCCACCCCCGCCGACCCGCGCCCGGCGGCCTCGATCGCGCGCCCCCTGCTGCTGGCCTGCGGCAGCGCCCCGGAGGCGCCATGAAACGCTATGCCCTGGTCCTGGCCCTGGTTGCCGCCGTCGTCGTGGCGCTGGCCTGGCCGCGCGAGGAATTCATTCCCTCGACCTCGCCTGCCGCCTGGGCGGCCACGCCCGAGAACATCGCGCGCGGCGCCTACCTGGCGCGCGCCGGCGACTGCGTGGCCTGCCACACCGCCCGCGGCGGTGCGGAGTATGCGGGCGGACGCGCACTCGACACGCCTTTCGGCCGCCTGTATGGCCCCAACCTCACGCCGGACCGCGAGACCGGGATCGGTCTGTGGTCCGCCGACGACTTCTGGAATGCCCTGCACAACGGGAAGTCGCGCGATGGCCGCCTGCTCTACCCGGCCTTCCCCTACACCAACTACACCCGGGTCTCGCGCACGGATTCGGATGCCATGTTCGCCTACTTCCGGAGCCTGGCGCCGCAGCGCCGCACGAACCAGCAGCACGAACTGGACTTCCCCTACGACCAGCAGGCCCTGCTGGCGGGCTGGCGCCTGCTGTACTTCCGCCCGGCCGTGTTCACGCCGCAGCCCACCCGCGGCGCCGAATGGAACCGCGGCGCCTACCTGGTCGAGGGCCTGGGCCACTGCAGCGCATGCCACAGCACGCGCAACCGGCTGGGCGCCGCCGGCAGCACGCTCTCGGGCGGCCTGATTCCGACCATTGGCTGGTACGCCCCCTCGCTCACCGCGAGCGGCGAAGCGGGCCTGGGCGACTGGGACAAGGAACACATCGTCGCCCTGCTTGCCACCGGCGTGTCGCCGCGCGGCTCGGCCACCGGGCCGATGGCCGAAGTGGTGGCGCGCAGCCTGCAGCACCTGAACGGCTCCGACCTGGGCGCGATGGCGACCTACCTGAAATCGCTCCCCGCCTCCGCTACCGAACCGGCCGACAGCGGCGAGCGCGCCAGCGAGCCGCTGCTGGCCGAGGGACGCCGCCTGTACGGCAAGTATTGCGTGGATTGCCATGGCGCCGACGGCAAGGGCAAGGCCCCGGCCTATCCGCCGCTGGCCGGCAACCGCGCGGTGACGCTCACCCCGGCCGTGAACGCGATCCGGATGGTGCTGCATGGCGGCTTCCCGCCCGGCACCGCCGGCAATCCGCGCCCTTACGGCATGCCGCCCTATAGCCACGAGCTGGACGATGCGCAGGTGGCGGCCGTCTTGACGTATGTGCGCGCCAGCTGGGGCAACGCGGCGGCGCCGGTATCGGCGCCGGACGTCAACCGTTACCGTAGCGTGCCGCTGGATTAGCAGTGCAAGCGCTCGGAGCGCCTGAGATAGTGCCAAGTCTGCGAACCGTCGGGCGCAATGAAAAACATGTGGAAGGGAAGGATGAGAAGCATTTTACCTATCTGTTCAAGACTAGGGCTGGTAGCAGCGTTGGCGCTGTCTCTCGTAGCCTGCTCGACACCAAAAGTTCAGCCAACAAAAGCTGGTGGGCGCTACTACCTCAACGATGGCCCACCAAAAGGCGTAACGCAGGCGCAGATCGATGCAGTCAAGGAGCCAGTACCTAAGGCAGAACGGTTTGTCTCCGGTACGCTCAAGCCTTATGTCGTTATGGGGAAAAGTTACCGGCCGATGAACAAGTTAATGCCCTACCGTGCGCGTGGCGTGGCAAGCTGGTACGGAACCCGCTACCACCGATTGCCGACGGCAAGTGGTGAACTCTACGACGTGATGAAGCTCACGGCTGCGCATCCGACGCTTCCCATCCCCTCATACGTCAGGGTTACTAACGTTGAGAACGGTCGATCGCTTGTCGTTCGCGTGAACGACCGAGGTCCCTTCCTCTCTGACAGGATTATTGATCTATCGTACGTGGCCGCTGCCAAGCTCGGCTATGTGGCGAAAGGCAGGGCCTTGGTGGAGATTGACCTGATCCTGCCGTAGTGGCTCTAGCACATTCCTGAGACAGACCCTGCATAGGCGAACTGAAAAACAGTCATTGACGTTTCGTTTGCTGTGAACGGCGTAGTTATCGCCGGAACATCAATTGACGCCAGAGTGGCTGGCTAAGTTTTTTAATGGGCCGTTGGTCAGGTCTGCGATATCTGTGCTGGGTTATAAGCAGACTCTACTTTCGTTCCGCTACCGGCCAAAAGCGGACCATCACACCTATACAGAAAAGCGGATCAATGCATGAGAAGCAGCAAATTTCCCACCGTATTCGGGATCGGAATGATTATTGGCAGCGTGCCATGCACATTCACTAGTGTCTTACTTTGGCAGCTGACGGTGAGACTTCAGGAATGGCGCGCTGCTGGGCGGGATATTGGATTTGACGTGATTGGGGTGGTGATGATGATGTACTTTGCATTTCTGATTGCACTAGGAACTTGTGTTGCAGGGCTTCTCTACTTCTCCTTTACGGTGCTGAAAAGGAAAGTGGCTTTAAAGGCTTGGCATAGGATTGCCATTGGATATTCCCTCACCCAAGTCACCGTTGCCGTTATTTACCTTGCGACACAGTAAGCGGCCATTTGCCAGTCTGCTTTGGGTCTATTGTGTTGAAAAACTCCGCTTGAGCTCGCGATCTTGGCGCTCTGTCGTTGTCTAACCCTGTCACGAAAGGGAGGCTGCGATGATGGGTCGTCAGATAACGAAGCGGGAGCTGTTCGTGTCGGTGAGTCTAGACGAATATGTTCCGCAAGACCACTTGTTGAGAGCGGTTGACCGATACCTCGATCTCAGCGAGTTTCGCCAGAATCTGGCCGAGTCGTACAGTCACACGGGCCGGCCATCGGTCGATCCTGAACTGATGGCTCGGATGCTGATTATTGGCTACTGCTACGGGATCCGATCGGAGCGTCGGCTGTGCGAAGAAGTCAGTATGAACCTGGCGTACCGTTGGTTCTGCCGCCTCGGCCTGAAGGACAAGGTCCCGGATCACTCAAGCTTTTCCAAGAACCGACATGGTCGTTTTCGTGATCACGACGCCTTTCGCAAGCTGTTCGATTCCGTGCTTCGGCGATGCATGGCAGAGGGCTTGGTGCAAGGCGAAGGCTTTGCGGCCGATGCGAGCATGATCAAGGCTGACGCCCAGCGTCAGCGTTCCTGCCCGGGTGACGCCAACATAGATTGGGGAGATCCAGTGCAGGCCAGTCGACCGGTACGCGAGTATCTGGCCGCGTTGGAGCAGGCCAATCCATTACCTCCAGCGCCCAAGAGAATTTCCCTTACCGATCCAGCATCGACCTGGACTGCTGCTAGCGGACCAGCGATTTTCGCTTACTCAACGAATTACCTGATCGATTTGAAAGCGGGCCTCATCGTCGACGTCGAGGCATCGGCCGTAAGCAAAAAGGCCGAAGTCGAAGCCACCAAAATCATGATCGAACGCGTCGAGGAAAAGTTCGCGATCAGGCCGCGGCGCCTGGTGGGCGATACGAACTACGGTGTTGCTGCCATGCTGGGGTGGCTGGTCGACGAAAAAGGGATCGTTCCACACGTTCCGGTATGGGATAAATCAGAGCACTACGACGGCACTTTCAGCCGCGCCGATTTCATCTTCGATGCTGAAAACAACCGCTATGTTTGCCCAGCGGGCAAACACCTCCAACCGCCACAGCATGATCAAGCAAAAACACCATTTCGCTATCGCGCCAGCCTGCACGACTGCAGGGCTTGCGACTTGAAACCGAAATGCTGTCCTAACATGGCCGCCCGAAAGATCGACCGCAGTCCGCAAGAACCCGCACGCGATATCGCTCGTGCTATCGGTAAAACCGAGGCCTACCGGGTGTCACGCCGGGAACGAAAGAAGGTGGAAATGCTGTTTGCTCACCTTAAACGCATTCTTAAACTTGGCCAGTTGCGCTTGCGTGGGCTCAGCGGTGCCCATGATGAGTTTCTACTCGCGGCAACAGCCCAAAATCTTCGGCGAATGGCCAAAAAACTGCTTCAGCCCCGACAAGACACGAACTTAGTGCTGAGCTAAACAAGCCAGCAATGATCACGCCGCCTTAGCTTTCCTGTACAGTTACTTCATCAGGAACGTTCTTGCCTGAGAGTTTTTCAACGCAATAGGTCGATAGCGGACGTACACAACCACTTTCGCTCGCCCCCTCGCTCATCTGCTAAAGGAATGCCGAACGATTTGCCACGCGTTCTTTAGTCCAGCTGCGACTCCACGTCGCGCGGGTCAGTAAGTGTAATCAGTCCCTTCGCAATGTAGAGCACGACCAGGATGCCGACAATGTCCCCGACCATCATCGCAGCCAGCGCGGTCCAGTCCACCAGTCCGGTCTGGACCCACATGAACGCATGGTGAAAGGCCGGGCTCATGACGCCACACCAGACACCGGTGAACAGCAGCCGCCCTGCCGTCAGGTTCTTCAGGCGCGGCCCCAGGTCGAACCAATGCTTGGCGAAGAGATAGGCAAGGTAGGGACCGCCTGCCCCTGCCATCGCGCCATACACCGCACGGACCTCATCCGTGAAAGCGAAATGGTAGAAGTTGAGGTAGAGGCCCGCCAGCAGCAGGCCGACAAAGCCGGCGAACCCGAACAGCAGCGTCGCCAGCAGCCGGATGCCCGCAGGGAGGAATACCCAATTGATGCCACTGCTTTGCTCGAACCCGATGAACAGGAGCTCATTGATCCAGTTCAGGCAAAGAAACGCAATGATCGTGATACCGACGTAGCCCAGCTGCTTGAGCGGACTCTGTTTCAGGTGCGGCATGGTGGTTGGCTGAAATAGCCTGTGTTGCATCGACGACATCCATTGTATCCGCATGGGTAGGCACTTCGCTTACCCATGCGGCATGAACTATCGGCTCGGAACCACCCGCCACACCGTATTCGACAGATCGTCCGCGACGATCAGCGCGCCGCGCGGATCGACGGTGACGCCCACCGGCCGCCCGCGGGTCTTGCCGTCGGCGTCGCGGAAGCCGGTGACGAAGTCGATCGGCTCGCCCGCCGGACGGCCATTCCGGAACGGTACGAAGATCACCTTGTAGCCGACCGGATCGGCGCGGTTCCAGCTGCCGTGCTCGCCGACGAAGACGCCGTCGGCATAGGCCTGGCCCATCGCCGGCAGCGAGAACGCCAGGCCGAGCGCGGCGACGTGCGCGCCCAGGCTGTAGTCCGGCTTGACGGCGGCGGCGACCTTCTTCGGATCGCCCGGCTTGACCCGGGTGTCGACGTTCTGGCCCCAGTAGCTGTACGGCCAGCCGTAGAAGGCGCCCGGGCGCACCGAAGTCAGGTAGTCCGGCACCAGGTCCGGCCCGATCTCGTCGCGTTCGTTGACCACCGCCCATAGCTGCCCGCTGCCGGGCTGGATCGCCAGGGCCGTCGGGTTGCGCAGGCCGGTCGCATAGGGCTTGTGGGCTCCCGTGGCGGCATCGACCTGCCACACCATGGCGCGGTCGACTTCCGCCTCCATGCCGCGTTCGGTGATGTTGCTGTTCGAGCCGATGCCGACGTACAGGAAGCGGCCGTCGGGGCTGATCGTCAGTGCCTTGGTCCAGTGGTGGTTGATCTCGGAAGGCAGCTTGGCGACGCTGACCGGCGGTCCGCCGGCCTGGGTCTGGCCCTCGGTGTAGTCGAAGCGCACCAGCTCGTCCTGGTTGGCGACGTAGAGCTTGTTGTCGAAGAAGGCCAGGCCGTAGGGGGCGTTCAGCTTGTCGGCGAACACGGTCTGCAGTTCGTACACGCCGTCGCCATCGGCATCGCGCAGCAGGGTCAGGCGGTCGCCGCCCTTGACCTTGGTATTGCCCTTCGCCTTGATATAGCCGGCGATCACGTCCTTGGGCTTTAGCTTGGCCGCGTTGCCGCCACGCCCTTCCGCCACCAGGATGTCGCCGTTCGGCAGCACCAGGGTCTGGCGCGGAATCTTCAGGCCGGTCGCGATCGCGCTGACGCTGTAGCCCTGCGGGACCGTCGGCTTCTGCTTGCCCCATTCCACGGGCTCGGCGATCTTCATATCGGGCAACAAGCCGCGTTCCGGCGCGGGCAGCTGCGGATCCGGGCCGTGGGCCAGCTTGCCGCCTTCCTTGCTGCAGGCGCCCAACAGGAGAGCCATGCCCAGGCATGCGAGAGTCGATGACGGCTTCATTGCGCACCTCCGTGGCGTGGGGCGGCTTGCGGAGCGAGTCCCAGCCAGGCCGCGGCAAGGATCAACACGCTGACCACGACCGACAGCACCAGGCCGGTCGGCATCGAGGCCCAGGCGTCTTTCGCATGTTCGAAGGCATTGACCAGTCCCAGCACCCAGGTTGCCAGCAGCACCAGGAAGTAGGTCAAGGGACGCCCTGCCTTGCGCTTTGCCCGCAGCAGGTTCACCAGCGCGAACAGGAGGGCGAGCCCGCTGAACAACTCGGCGCCGGCCAGGAGCCAGGAGGCGAAGTTGTTCCACTGGATCTGGTAGGTGTTGTGGTAGGCGATATCGCTCAGCAAGGCGCCGAGGAACAGGGGGATGGACCCGGCAAGCAGGACCGTGTGCAGCAGTCCCGGCGGGCTCCGGTAGGTCGCGTTGACCGTGGTTTGAGAAGACATGGCGTTGCCCTTCATGGATTGGCTTGGCCCGATCTTATCGAAAATGCAAAGCGCATGGCGCATTGTTGAGCCCAGTGACAATCCGCGACTTTCAAGGCGTTTTGTTCTGGTAACTTCGACAAGGACAGTCCATCCACGAAGGAGAAGCGGCTTATGCTGAAACACCTGATCCGCAGCGCTTTTTTATTGAGTATCGTCGCGGCGCCGATGGCGCTTGCCCAGGCCGACACCCCCGCCGCCACGGGCGGGCACGACGTCAAGGCCGGCTCCCCTATCAAGCTGCAGGCCTTGAGTCCGCTGCAGGTGGCGAACCTCGCGCTGACCGGCAAGGTGTGGGGCTTCCTGAAGTATCACCATCCCGCCGTCACCGCGGGCCGGCACCAGTGGGACGTCGCGCTGCTGGACATCCTTCCCGCAATCCTGGCGTCAGCGAGTCGCGAGGATGCGGACGCCCTCCTGCAGCGCTGGATCGCCAAGCTCGGCCCGGTCGCCGATTGCGCTCCCTGCGCGAGCCTGAACGGGCAGGACTTCCAGCTGCTGCCGAACCTGAAGTGGCTGGACGACACGCGCCTGCTGAGCCCAACGCTGCGCAAGGAACTGAAGGAGGTCTATCGCAAGCGCAGCGCAGGCAAGCAGTACTACGTCTCGCTGGCGCCGGGCGTCGAGAATCCGGTCTTCGACAACGAGCCCGACTACAAGGACCTGCGCTTCCCGGACGCCGGCTTCCAGCTCCTGTCCCTGTTCCGGCTCTGGAACATCATCGAATACTGGGCGCCCTACCGCGACCAGCTCGACGAGGATTGGGACAAGGTGCTGCGCGAATCGATCGCGCCGGTGGCGCTGGCCCAGGATCGCGCCAGCCATGAGCTGGCGATGATCGCGCTCATCGCGCGCATCCACGATACCCATACCAATCTGTGGAGCTCGCTCCAGGTGCGTCCACCGGTGGGCCGCTGCCAGGTTCCCGTGCGGGTGCGCTTCATCGAAGGGCGCGCCACGGTCAGCGCCCACCTGGGCGAGGACGCCGCGGCGACGACGGGACTGAAGATCGGCGACACCATCGAAGCGATCGGCGGCGTCCCGGTCGACACCCTGCTGCAGTCCTGGAAACCGTATTTCGCGGCCTCCAACGAACCGACGCGGCTGCGCGACATGGCGGCGGTGCTGACCAAGGGCGAATGCGGCCCGGTGCAGCTCACGGTGCGCCAGGACGGCGGACCAAGGGAGACGAGCCTCACGCGGGTGCCACGCAAGGACCTGAAGATCCCCACCACCAACGATCGGGACGGCGACACCTTCCAGCTGCTCGGCAAGGACGTCGCCTACATCAAGCTGTCGTCCATCAAGAGCGCCGACATTCCGGGCTATATGGAAAAAGCCGCGCATACCAAGGGCCTGGTCATCGACATCCGCAACTATCCCTCGGCCTTCGTCCCCTTCGCCCTCGGCCAGTATCTCGTCGACAAGCCGACCTCTTTTGCGCGCTTCACGGTGGGCGACCTGGGTAATCCGGGCGGCTTCAAATGGGGCAAGGTCGTCGCGCTCAACCCGCAGGCGGCGCGCTACGCCGGCAAGGTGATGATCCTGGTCGACGAGATCTCCCAGAGCCAGTCCGAATACACGGCGATGGCCTTGCGCGCCGCGCCGCGCGCCCGGGTGATCGGCAGCACGACGGCGGGCGCCGACGGCAACGCGTCCTGGATTCCCCTGCCGGGCGGCCTACGGACCATGATCAGCGGCATCGGCGTCTTCTACCCCGACAAGCGGCCGACCCAGCGGATCGGCATCGTGCCCGACATCGAGGTCAGGCCGACGATCGCCGGCATACGCGCCGGCCGCGACGAAGTGCTGGAAGCGGCCATCGCCGAAATTCACCGCCAATAAACGGAGGTAAGCATGCAGTTCCGACTCAAGACCATCCTGGTTCCCACCCTCGCGTTCGCCGCCGGCGCTTTCGCCGCTGCGGCGGCCATCGACATCAAGAACGGCCGTGACTACGCCGAGACGCGCGAGCGGATCGAACGCGTGAAGCAGGCGCAGGCCCAGGGCTTGGAAGAAGCCTTGCGCGTCAAGCGCTTCACGGTATCGATCGACGAGGTCAGCAACAGATTCGTCTTTGCCGAGCGCTTCGAAGGCAGCTTCGAGAAAACGCTGACGATGTCCGACGGCAGCACGCGGAACATCCGGCTCACGCCGCTCATGCACAAGAACGAGCCGAGGATTGCACTGGAAGACAGCGGCAAGCGGACCTATATGGGCCTGAACTCGACGACGACCAATGGCAAGCTCATGGTGCAGGTCCGTGAACTGGCCGAATGAGGCAAGCGCTCCCGTGCGCGCCGTCCTGCTTGGGCTCCTGTTGTGCGCGGCCACGGCGGCACAGGCGAAGAGCCTGTTCACGTTCTCGAACCCGGCCGGCACGCACGGCGTCGGCGTCCGCTACCTCAAGCAGGTCGATCGCACGCGGCCGTTCACGCCGCAGCGCGGCATGCTGGCCCGTGCGTTCTCCAAGGGGGAAGCCCAGGGCCGCCCCATGCAGACGGTGATCTGGTATCCGGCGGAAAAAGGCGGGCGCGGCGTGACCTACGACGAGTACCTGCAGCTGGTGGGCTGGGAAACCGATCTCGACGCCTCGCCAAGGGAGCAGGCGCGCACGATCGACGCCTGGCTGCAGATGGTCACCGAGGGCAAGCGCAAGGAACAGGTCGCGTCTGAGCGGCGCCGGCGCATGTGGGCGGTGCGCGACGCGGTGCCGAAAGCGGGCAAGTTCCCGGTGGTGATCTACGCACCCAGCATCAACAACACGACGTTCGAGAATGCCGACATCGCCGAGTACCTGGCGAGCCATGGATACATCGTGATCGCCGCGCCCAGCGTCGGCTTGAGCAGCCGCTGGATCAAGAAGGACCTGATGCATGCGGAACTGCAGGCGGACGACATCCGCTTCCTGGTCGACTATGCCCGGACGCTGCCGCAGGCCGACATGACGCGCGTGGCCGCGGCCGGGTTCAGCTGGGGTGGGTTGAGCAACGTCCTCGCGGCGGCGAAGGACGAGCGCATCAAGGCCCTGGTGTGCATCGATGGCGCGGTACGCTATTTCAATACGATCGTCAGCCAGGCGACATATGCGCGGCCCGCGAAGCTCAGGACGCCCCTGCTGTTCCTGGCGCAGTCGCCGGCATCGATGGAAGCGAACATCCGCTACAAGGAAGACATGAGCGGCAGCTTCATCAGCGGCATGGTCAATGCGGACGTGTACCTCTTGACCATGTACCCGATGGAGCACGTCCATTTCGGGTCGGCCTACATCCGGCTCGACGACCCCGCCGAATACAAGGAATACACGCCCGAGGAAGTCTCCTTCGCCTACAGCCTGGGCGCCAGGTACATCCTCAACTTCCTCAACGCCTACCTGAAGAACGACCCGCTCGGGCGCGCCTACCTGGGCAACAGGCCGGCGGCCAACGGCGCCGCGCCGCATTCGATGCGCATGGAATACCTGCCTGCCAAACGCGGCGGGTGATTGTAGCAATCAGGAAATTACAATACCATCCGGAACGGATGGCCGCCTGGCCAACGTTCTCTATTGTAAGGATCCGATTGCATGAAGATGTCTCCCCTGCCCCTCTTGCTGGCCGCGTGCTTCACGTCGACCGCCCTGGTCCCCGCACACGCCGCCAAGCCGGCAGTTGCCAGCCAGGCGGCCGGCCTGAAGGTGGACTACCAGAAGTTCACCCTGCCCAACGGGCTGGACGTGATCTTCCACATCGACCGCTCCGACCCGGTGGTGGCCGTGAACCTGACGGCGCACGTGGGCTCGGCCCGTGAGAAGGCCGGCCGCACCGGCTTCGCCCACCTGTTCGAGCACCTGCTGTTCCTGGAATCGGAAAACCTCGGCAAGGGCGGCCTGGACAAGATGAGCGCGCGCATCGGCGGCTCCGGCGCCAACGGCTCGACCTCGCAGGACCGCACCAACTACCTGCAGACGGTGCCCAAGGACGCGCTGGAAAAGATGATCTGGGCCGAGGCGGACAAGCTGGGCTGGTTCATCAATACCGTCACCGATCCGGTGCTGGCCAAGGAGAAGCAGGTCGTCAAGAACGAGAAGCGCCAGGGCGTGGACAACGCGCCCTACGGCCACACCCGCTACGTGATCAACAAGGCCCTGTATCCGCTTGATCACCCGTACAACTGGCAGGTGATCGGCTCGCTCGAGGACCTGCAGAACGCCACCCTCGACGACGTCAAGGAATTCTTCCGCCTGTGGTACGTGCCGAACAACGTGACCCTGGTGATCGCGGGCGACTTCGATCCGAAGCAGGCCCGCAAGTGGGTCGAGAAGTATTTTTCCGAGATCAAGCGCGGCGCGCCGATCGAGGCCATGGCCAAGCGCCCCGGCGTCGTGAAGCAGACCGTCAAGCTGGCCCATGAAGACAATTTTGCCAAGCTGCCCGAGCTGACCATGGCCTGGCCGACGGTCGAGGACCTGCATCCGGATTCGTATGCGCTCGAAGTGCTGGCCGAATACCTGTCGCAGACCAAGCGCGCGCCCTTCTACCAGGTGCTGGTGGAAGACAGCAAGCTGGCCCCCAGTGTCCAGTCAAGCAACCAGACGGGCGAACTGGCAGGCCAGTTCATGCTGCGCGTGCGCGCCTTCGAGGGCAAGCCGCTGGACGACGTTGCCGGCGCGATCGGGCAGGCCTTCGCCAAGTTCGAACGCGAAGGCATTTCGGAGCGCGACCTGAACCGCATCAAGGCCGGCCTCGAGACCCGCTTCTACAGCTCGGTATCGAGCGTGCTCGGCAAGTCGGCCCTGCTGGCCGAGTACAACTACCTGACCGGCAATCCTGGCTATGTCGAGGAAGGCGTCAGGAAGACGCTGGCCGTCACCACCGCCGACGTGCGCCGTGTGTACGACACCTACATCAAGGGCAAGCCCTATGTCGCCACCAGCTTCGTCCCGAAGGGCAAGCTGGAGCTGGCCCTGAGCGGATCCAGCAAGGCCGACGTGGTCGAGGAAAAGCTCGTGCAGGGCGCCGAGGACAAGGTCGACCCGAGCGCGAACGCCGAATACACCCGCACCCCGTCCGCTTTTGACCGCAGCAAGGAACCGCCCTACGGCGCGGCCCCGAGCGTGAAGGTGCCGCAAGTCTGGGACACGAAGCTGGCCAACGGCATGCGCGTCTACGGCATCGAGAACAAGGAAGTGCCGCTGGTGCAGTTCGACATCGCGATCGACGGCGGCCTGCTGCTCGACAATCCGGACAAGGTGGGCGTGGCCAACCTGATGGCGCGCCTGATGACCCAGGGCACTGCGAAGAAAACTCCGGAGGAACTGGAAGAAGCCATCCAGCAGCTGGGCGCGAGCATCAACGTCTTCGCCCGGACCGAGGACGTGCGCATCAGTGTCACCACCCTTGCCCGCAACTACGCGGCCACGGTCGACCTGGTGCGCGAGATCCTGCTCGAACCACGCTGGGACGAGAAGGAGTTCGCCCTCGTCAAGCAGAGCGTGCTGAGCCAGATCCGCCAGCAGGAAGCCGACCCGAATGCGCTCGCAAGCAGCAATTTCAACAAGCTCATCTACGGCAAGGCGGACATCCGTTCGCGCAACATCCTCGGCACCAGCGCGAGCGTGAACGCGATCACCATCGAGGACCTGAAGGCCTACTACGGCGCCAACCTGTCGCCGTCAAACGCGCGCATGCACGTGATCGGCGCGCTGCCGAAGGATGCCGTGGCGCGTCCCCTGGCCGCGCTCAGCCGCGCTTGGCAAGCCAAGCCGGTCGCCCTCCCCGCGGCCACCGCAGCGCACGGCGAAGCGCCCGGCAAGGTCTACTTCGTCGACGTGCCGGACGCCAAGCAGTCGGTGCTGCACATCGGTTACCGCGCGCTGGCGGCGACCGATCCGGACTACTACCCGGCCACCGTCGCCAACTACATCCTGGGCGGCGGCGGCTTCGCCTCGCGCCTGACCCAGGAACTGCGTGAAGGCAAAGGCTACACCTACGGCATCCGCTCCAGCTTTGCCGGCAGCAAGAGCGCCGGTCCCTTCATCATCGCCAGCGGCGTACGCAGCAACGTCACGCTCGAGTCGACCCAGCTGGTCAAGAAGATCCTGCAGGACTACGCCCCGACCTATTCGGCAGCGGACCTGGAGACCACCAGGAACTTCCTGGTCAAGAGCAATGCGCGCGCCTTCGAGACGGCCGAGGCCAAGCTGGGCATGCTGGACAACATCAGCAAGTACGGCTGGCGCGCCGACTACGTCAAGGACCGCGAGCGCATCGTCAAGTCGATGACGCTGCCGCAGGTGCAGGCCCTGTCGCAGAAGTACCTGGATCCGTCGAAGATGGTGTGGCTGGTGGTGGGCGACGCCAAGACCCAGCTGCCGCGCATGAAGGAGCTGGGCTTCGACGAGCCGGTGCTGATCGAGCGCTGACCGGGACCAGCCCGGCATCGCCTGCCCGTCGGGGCGGTGCCGGGTCCTAACGCTCGCGTACGAGATTGAACTGCGCGGCCTGCCGGTTGTACTCGGCAATCGACTGCTTGATGTGCCGTGCCAGCGCCTCGCCGGTGCGCGAGAACGGGTAGAGCCCGGCTTCGGCCCGCATGCGGGCGAAACCGGGATCGTTTTCCATGTCCGCGAACGCGGCGACCCAGCGCCGGTAGTCGGCATCGCTCACGCCCGGCCCCATCCATACCCCGCGAATCACCGGCCACACCACGTCGTAGCCCTGCTCGCGTGCGGTCGGCACCCCCGCCAGCAGGCCGGGAAGACGGTGCTCGGACAGCACCGCCAGCACCCGGACCGTGCCGCGCCCCGCGTACAGGAGCGCTTCCGAACTGTCGCCCGAGATCGCCTGCACGTGGCCGGCCTGCATCGCCACGAACTGCTCGCCGCCGCCCTCCAGGGCGACGAAGCGCATCTTGCGCGGGTCGACGCCGGCCTTGCTTACCAACAGCGCCATCTTCATCCAGTCCTGGCTGCCGACGGTACCCGACATGCCCACCAGGACGCGCCGCGGATCGCGCCGCAGCGCCACCAGGAGCTCGCGCAAGCTGCGATAGGGCGAGTTCGCCGGTACCGCGACCATCCCGTAATCGGCGCCGAAGGCCGCCACCCAGCGCACGTCGTCGGCGCTCGCCTTGCCGAATTTGCCACGCGCCAGGTTGAGCACCGAGCCGCCCGAGAACGCCACCAGGGTATTCGGCTCGCCGCGCTGTTGCGAACCCAGGGTATGCCACGCCACCGCGCCGACGCCGCCCGGCATGTAGCGCAGCTTCAGGCGCGGCGCGCCAGGCCGGCCCTGCAGGCCATGTTGCACCAGCTTGCAGGTCAGGTCCATCGCGCCGCCGGGCTTGGACGGCACCAGGCATTCGGCATCAAGCGGCTGGGCACCTGCGGGACCGGCCAGGGCCAGCCCGGCAGCGAGGACCAATGAGGACAAGGTGCGCAGCAGGTTCATGCGCCTATCATAGCCGCTTAGAAGCGGTGCTGGATGCCGGCGGTGATGCCGGTTTGCGTGTCGCCGGTACCGGCATCGTCGCGTGACAGGCTGATGAGCTGGCCGTGCGCGGCCCTGGCATGCGCCGCCGACAGGTACAAGGTGGTGCGCTTCGAGAGCGAGTACATCGCACGCGCCACCAGCATGGTCGGGTCGGCGTCGCGCGCCGCCGGCAGTTCCCTGGTGTTGACGTGGTAGACGGCGCCGGTCAGCGTGACCGGGCCGGCCAGCCAGGTTACCCCGCCCCACCAGGTGTCGCCGCGCAGGTCGGCCACGTCCGCCCCGCCGGAGCGCAGCCGGTAGCTGCGCAGCCCCGCGCTGGTGCGCCATGGACCGGACTGGTAGTTCGCCGCCAGGTGCAGCGCGGTGGTGCGGTCGCGATTGCCGGTGCTTGCTGCCGTGCCGCCGTTGACCTGTTCCCAGGCCGCCATCAGGCCGAGCCCGCCGCCGAACCAGGAACCGCCGAGCGCGACTTTCCGTCCGTCGGCCGCGCCAGTGCTGCGTTCACCCAGCCCGACCGAGGCGCCATAGGTGAACCCGCCGCTGGTGCCGGTATATTTCACCATGTTGTCGAACGAGGTCGTCATGCCGTACTTCGACGGCCCGCTGGCGCTGCCGCCGGTGGCCCAGGAATAGTTCGGGGCAAAGCCCATCGGATCGAACTTGATCACCAGCTCGTAGGTGGTGGTGAAGGAGCGGCCGATGACGACGCGCCCGAAATCGCCTTCCAGGCCGACATTGGCCTGGCGCTTGAACAACGGACCGTCGGATTCGCCGCTATCCATCAGGATGCCGCCTTCGAGCTGGTAGACGGCGGTCAAGCCGGCGCCCAGCTCCTCGCTGCCGCGCAGGCCCCAGCGCGAAGTGTTCTTGCCGCCCGAGACCACGCGCGCCATGCTGCCGCCATCGTCGGCGGCATTGTTCACATACTCGACGCCCGCATCGATCAGGCCATAGACCTGGGTCCTGCTTTGAGCAAGGGCGGAATTATTCAGGGAAAGCGCTGCCAGGAGGGCGAGCGCGAGGGCCGACTTCTTCATCTTGTCTCCGGTACTGTCATCGTTATGGTCAGCTTCTTTTTGGCCCCACTATAGGCAGGCCGAGCTTTCAGTTCGCTTTCAGCGCACCCGGCCTTTTCGCGGCGCCGGGTTTGGGCTTACACTGGCGCGATGAGAATCCTGCTAGTCGAAGACCATGTCGAGCTGTCGCACTGGGTATCCAAGGCGCTGCGCGACGCCAACTTCACCGTCGAATGCGCGGCCACCGGCGCCGACGCCGACGCCCTGCTCCACACCCAGGATTACGCGCTCGTGATCCTGGACTTGACGCTGCCGCGGATGGACGGCCTCGAGGTGCTGCGCCGCCTGCGCGCCCGCGGCGGCACGCCGGTGCTGATCCTGACCGCGCGCGGCGGCCTGGAAGAAAAGGTGCAGGGCCTGAACCTGGGCGCCGACGACTACCTGGCCAAGCCCTTCGAGCTGGCCGAGCTGGAAGCGCGGGTGAAGGCGCTGCTGCGGCGCAGGTTCGGCAACGGCGGCGGCACCGAAGCCCTGGTGCACCGTTGCGGCCAGCTCAGCTTCGACACGGTCTCGCGCATGTTCCATTACTGCGGCGAACCCTTGGGCCTGACGCCGCGCGAACACGCGGTGCTGGAAGCGCTGATCGCGCGCCCGGGCCGCGCGCTCTCGAAGGAAAAGCTGTTCGACGAAGTGTTCGCGCTGGTCGACGACGCCAACCTCGACGCCATCGAACTCTATATCCACCGCATCCGCAAGAAGCTCGAACGCCAGCCGGAAGGCAATACCGCCATCGTCACCCTGCGCGGCATCGGCTACCTGCTGCAGGAACGCCCCACGTGAGCCTGGGTCCGCCATGGCGCTGAAGGCCGCGCGGCCGCGCGGCAGCCTGCGCAACCAGCTGCTGCGCTGGCTGATCCTGCCGCTGGTGGGGCTGGTCGCGCTCAATGCGGTGTCGCTGTACGGCGACGCGCTGGAAGCCGCCGATATCGCCTACGACCGCTCGCTGCTGGCCTCCACGCGCGCGCTCGCCGAGCGGGTCTCGGTGCGCGACGGCCAGGTGGCGGCCGAGGTGCCCTACGTGGCCCTGGACAGCTTCGAGACCGACACCCTGGGCCGCATCTACTACAAGGTGACGGGGCTGCGTGGCGAGACGGTGTCCGGCTTCGACGACCTGCCGCCGGTGCCGAAGGACGTGCCGCGCTCGGACCTGTATCCGGCCCTGGTGCGCTTCTACCACGCGCAGTACAACGGCGAGACGGTGCGCATCGCGGCGCTGCTGCAGCCGGTGTTCGACGACAGCATGCGCGGCATCGCCCTGATCCAGGTCGGCGAGACCCTGGACGCGCGCCGTGCGCTGTCGCGCCGCATCCTGATCAACACCCTGCTGCGCCAGGCCCTGCTGGTGCTGGCGGTGGCGACCCTGGTGTGGTTCGCGGTGCGCCTCGTGCTGCGCCCCCTGATGGACCTGAAGAACGAGGTCGAGACGCGCTCGCTGTCGGACCTGGGCGACGTCGACCCCGACCTGGTGCACCGCGAAGTGCGGCCGCTGGTGCTGGCGATGAACGGCGCCATGACGCGCATGCACGACCTGGTCGCCAGCCAGCGCCGCTTCATCGCCGACGCCTCGCACCAGTTGCGCACCCCGCTCGCGGTGCTCAAGACCCAGGCCGAACTGGCCTTGAGGGAAAACGATCCGGAAGCCATGCGCGCCATCGTGCGCTCGGTGGCCGGCACCACCGATTCCGCGATCCACCTGGCCAACCGGCTGCTGACGCTGGCGCGCATCGAGCATGGCGGCGGCAAGCTGCAGAGCAGCCCCGTCTCTCTGGCCGCGGTCGCGCGCCAGGTCGGCCTGGAGCTGGCCGTGGCGGCGGTGCAGAAGGGAATCGACCTGGGCCTGGACGCAGGGGACGGCGCCGACACCACCGTGAACGGCGACGCGCTGCTGCTGCACGAGCTGGTGTCCAACCTGGTCGACAATGCGATCCGCTACACGCCGGCGCAGGGCAGCGTGCAGCTGCGCATCGCGCGGCAGGGCGACGGCGTCCTGCTGGAGGTGCTCGACAGCGGTCCCGGCATCGCCCCGGCGGAACACGACAAGGTGTTCACGCCCTTCTACCGCGCCCAGGCCACGCTGGAAGCCAATCCCGGCGGCACCGGCCTGGGCCTCGCCATCGTGCGCGACATCGCCGCCATGCACGGCGCCGGCCTCGCGCTCGGCACGGGAGACGATGGCCGCGGACTGAAGGTGAGCGTGCTGTTCCCGCCGGCGCACACCCTGAAAGCTAACTGAAAGCCGGCCCCGCATATAGTTGGCTTATAGGCTGTCATTCAGACGGCACATAACGCCCACAATATTCGGAGACAACCCATGCTGACCATCCTGGCCTACTCGATGATCATCGTTTTCATGTTCCTGATCATGACCAAGCGCCTGCCTGCCATGGTCGCCCTGATCGTGGTGCCCATTGCCTTCGGGGTGATCGGCGGCTTCGGCCCCGAGCTCGGGCCCATGATGCTCACAGGGATCAAGAACCTTGCCCCCACCGGGGTCATGCTGATGTTCGCGATCCTCTACTTCGGCATCATGATCGATGCCGGCCTGTTCGATCCCGTCATCCGCCGGCTCGTCACGCTGGTGCGCGGCGATCCCGTCAAGATCGTCGTCGGCACGGCGGCGCTGACCATGCTGGTCTCGCTCGACGGCGACGGGGCCACGACCTACATGATCACGGTGTCGGCGATGCTGCCGCTCTACGTGCGCCTGGGCATGAGCCGCCTGGTGCTGGCATGCGTCATCATGCTGGGCGGCGGCGTCTTCAACATCCTGCCCTGGGGCGGTCCCACCGCACGGGCCGCCAGCGCCCTGGGTGTCGACGTGGGCGACATCTTCGTTCCCATGATCGCCCCGATGCTGGCCGGCGTGGCCTGGGTATTGTTCGTTGCCTATGTGCTGGGCAAGAAGGAACGCATGCGGCTCGGCATGCTCCGGATGCCGGTCCAGGCCGGCACCGTCCAGGCCTCGAACGTCAGCGTGCTGCAGCCTGCCCACGCCAGGCTGGCGGTTGCCGGTGAAATGGACGGGACCACCGGGCAGTGGCTTGCGCACGCTTCCACCGCAGGATCGGTCGGCAGCGGCGCGCACGGCGATGGCGGCGGCAACGAGCCGGACGCCGGCGTCTCCTCGCCCGCCACGGCGCGTCCGAAGCTGATCTGGGTGAACTTCCTGCTGACCGCGTCGCTGCTGGGCCTGCTGGTCGCCGGCGTGCTGCCGCTACCGGTGCTGTTCATGGTCTTCTTCGCGATCGCCGTCATGATCAACTACCCCGGCCTGGAAGAGCAGAAGGAGCGCATCGCCCACCACGCCGCCAACGTGCTGCCGGTGGTGTCGCTGATCTTCGCCGCCGGGATTTTCGTCGGCATCCTGCAGGGCACCAAGATGGTGGATGCGATTGCGCTCAGCGTCATCGCCGCCGTGCCCGAGTGGATGGGGCCATATCTGGCGATCGTGACCGGGCTGCTGAGCATCCCCTTCACCTTCTTCATCTCGAACGATGCGTTCTACTTCGGCATCGTGCCGATCCTGGCGAAGGCGGCCGCCGTGTACGGCATCAGCGCTGCGGAAATCGGCCGCGCTTCGCTGATCGGCCAGCCGGTCCACCTGCTCAGCCCACTGGTGGCATCGACCTACCTGCTGGTCGGCATGGCAAAGGTGGAATTCGGCGACCATCAGCGTTACACCCTGAAATGGGCGATCTCGGCATCGCTGGTGCTGCTGGTGGCTGCGCTGGTCTTCGGCGTGATCCCGTTCGTGGGAAGTGCCGCCTGAACACCGGCCGCGCTTATCCGCAGGTCTCGACGTAGGCGACCGCCGGCTGGCGACCGGCGCGTATTTTGGTAAGCTTGCCGCCCTCCTCTTCCAGCACGATGGCGGCACTGCCGTCGGCGCTGGGAACACTAATGGTATGGCCATCCTCCACATACTTGTGGGGCGTTACCTGCGCGTCGGGATAGCGGGCCCGCAGCTGCGCGAGCGTGTCGCCGACCGCCAGGCCGAGTACGTTCGGGATACCGGGGTCGGCATCGGCGCGCGTGACGGTGCCGCTCTCGACCATGAAGCGCAGTCCGGGCAGCGTGGCGAAGTGCACCATGCTGCAGGCGGGATCGAAGGATTGGGGCAGGCTGGCCTTGCCGACCGCCGCTTCCGCTTGCGGGAGCAGCATGCCGAAGCGGATCGGGCCGAACCCGACATCGCTCAGGCGCGGCGCAGCCTCAGCGGCAGCGCGCGGGGTGGAAATCGATGCGCTGCCGGCGTCCGTACCCTTGCCTGGCGCCGGCGCGCGCTCCGTGCATGCGCTCAGCAGCGCCAGCGCTGCAAGCAGAAGAATGTGTCTCACCTGCACTCCTTTCAGCCATCCGGTTTGTCGCCGACTATACCGGAATCCGGCCGGGAGGCAGGCACGGCGGCGCCGACCTACACCATGTCCGCAAACCCCACTCGGTCGGTGGTGGCGTTGCGCGCATCCTCCACCCGCACCTTGTGCGAGGCCAGCAGCCCTTCGAGCGAAGCGTTCATGGTGTGGCAGCCCGGATCGCGCCCAAGGTTCATGTGGGCGCGGATGGCGCCGACGTCGCCCGCTTCCAGCATGCGCATCACGGCCGCGCTGGGCGTGAGGCATTCGGTGGCCAGGTGGTAGCGGTTGCCTTCCACTGACGGCAGCAGCGCCTGGCACAGCACGCCGCGCAGGGCGTGCGCCAGGGCCTGGGACTGGGCTTCGGAATTGCCGAGCAGGCGCAGCATCTTCTGCAGGCCCAGTTCGGTGGAGCGCGCATGCAGCGTGGCCAGCACCAAGGGGCCGGATTCGGCCAGGGCCAGGGCTTCCTGCGCGGTCTCGGCGTCGCGGATCTCGCCGATCACGATCACGTCCGGGCGCTCGCGCAGCGCGTCCAGCGCGCCCAGGTAGTAGCTGGCCACGTCGGCGTCCTCGCCCACCTCGCGCTGGGTGATGATGCACTTGCGCTGCGGGATCAGGGTCTCGACCGGGTCTTCGATGGTGATGATGTGGCCCGAGCGCTGCTTGTTGATCTCGTCGATCATCGAGGCGATCGTGGTCGACTTGCCCTGACAGGTGTCGCCGATGATCAAGACCAGGCCGCTATTCAATCGGGCGAATTCCTGCTCGTCCGGCCACAGGCCCAGCTCCGACAGCGCCAGCGGCTCCTTGGGGAAGCGGCGGATCACGCAGCCCAGGCGCTTCTTGCCCTGGAAGCTGAAGCAGTTGGCGCGAATGCGCGCCGTGTGCAGGTCGATCGAGCGATCGAAGGCGCGCACTGCGATGCGCTCGGCCCAGTTCGGCTCGATGACGTCGAAGAATTCCTCCAGCTCTTCCTTGGTGATGGGCGAATCCGTCACCGCCACCAGGCCCTTCGGCTGGCGCAGCATCAGCGGACTGTTCTGGTGGATGATGATGTCCGAGAACACCAGGCGCGAATTCAGCAGGTGCAGGATCTGCTCGACCAGGGTCCCGAATACCGGGTGGTCTTCGTTCTCGATGTACGACAGGGTGGGGATCTGCGAGGACTGGTGATATTCCATCTGGCCGGCACGTGGCAAAAAGTTAAACAGTGCCGGACATTATAGAACCATGCATATCAAAAAGATTGCAAATCTGAAATAAAATTGTTCGTGGTGCTACTAAGCCGCAACGCTTGAGATTGCTATGCAAACAGGTGCTTGTATTGCGCCTGGTAGTACCAGTCGACCAGCTTGTCCGGACGGACCGGCTTGCTGATGAAGAAGCCCTGCCCCAGGTCGCAGCCGATGTCCGCCAGCAGCTTGATGCCGGCCTGCGACTCGATGCCTTCGGCGATCACGGTCATGCCCAGCTTCTTGCCGAGCGCGATGACGGTCTCGGCGATGGCCAGCGAGCGGGGGTCGGTATCGATGTTATGAATGAAGGACTTGTCGATCTTGAGCTTGTTGATGGGGAACTGGGACAGGTAGCTCAGGCTGGAATAGCCGGTGCCGAAGTCGTCCAGCGCGATGCTGACGCCGTCGCCCTTGAGCCGTTCCAGCATCTTCGCCGCATCTTCGACGTCGCTCATCACGGCGCTCTCGGTTACCTCGAACTCGATGCAGCCAGGGGGGATGCCGCTTCTGCGGATGATGTAGGCGGCGCGCTCGCTGAAATTCTTCTCGCGGAACTGCACCGGCGAGACATTCACCGCCATGCGGATGGCAGGCAAACCCAGCTCGCGCCATTTTTCATGCTGCCGGCAGGCTTCCTGCAGTACCCAGTCGCCCAGCACTGTGATCAGTCCGATGCGCTCGGCGGCGGCAATGAAGCGCTCCTGCGCGCCGGGCGCGGTCGGGCCGCCGCGCCAGCGCAGCAGCGCCTCCACGCCGACGAAGCGCCTGTGGCTCAGGTCGATGAAGGGCTGGTACACGAGTTCGAAGTCGCTCTCGGCGATGCTGTGGCGCAGCCGCTGCTCGAGGTCGAAGGTCTGCCGGGCATGCAGGTAGATCTCCTGGGTGAAGAACTGGCAGCGGTTGCGGCCGGCATTCTTGGCGTGGTACATCGCCGCATCGGCATGGCGGATCAGCGTATCGAGCTCGTCGCCGTCTTCCGGGTAGATGCTGATGCCGATGCTGGGCGAGGTCTTCAGGTCGAGCGTGTCGATCCGGTAGGGTTCGCGCAGGGTATGCAGCAGCTGGGTGGCCATGTGCAGCACGGCGTCGTCGGTGCGGATATCGGCGAGGATGGCGACGAATTCGTCGCCGCCCAGCCGTCCGACCAGGTCGTTGCCGCGCAGCCCGTCCTTCAGGCGCTGCCCCACCTGCTGCAGCATCCGGTCGCCGATCGTGTGCCCATAGGTGTCGTTGATCGGCTTGAAGCGGTCGAGGTCGAAAAACAGGATGGCGATGCGGTCGCCGTGGCGCTTGGCCGAGGCCAGCAGCTGCGCACCCAGCTCATAGACCAGGGCCCGGTTCGGCAGCCCGGTGAGCGGATCGTGGCGGGCCGCGTGCAGGACCCGCCGCTCCGCTTCGCGCCGTTCGCTGATGTCGGCGATATGGCTGACCACCAGGCGCCCGCCCGGCACGTCGGCGAGCGCCAGGCTGGCTTCGGCCGGGAACAGGCTGCCGTCCTTGCGGCGGCATTCGATTTCCTGGATTTCGCCGACCGGTCCCACCGCGCCGCTGTGGAACAGGTTGTCGAGGCCTCCGCCTCGCAGTTGCCGCAGGCCGTTCACGACCAGTACCTCGTAGGACTGGCCGATCAGTTCCTGCGGCGCGAAGTCGAACAGGCGCGCCACCGAGGCGCTGGCGAACTGGATCCGGCCGTCGTGGCCGATGCCGAGGATGGCGTGGACCGAGGCCCCCAGCAGGGCGCGCAAGGTATGCTCCCTGCCCTGCAGGTCGGCCAGGTAGGCGCGCGCCTTGTTCTCGGACCGTTCCAGCACCGCGGCCATGCCGCAGGTGAACAGGCAGACCATGACCAGCACCAGGATGGCGCCGACGTCCTGCGGCCGCGCGATGATGAAGGTGAATTGCGGCGCCACCAGCAGCGGGGATAGCAGCAGCGACAATACCGAGGCCAGCACCGCCGGGCGCCAGCCGCCCAGGATCGCGCTGGCCATGACCGGCAGGTACAGCAGGCCGAGCGGGGCGCGCTGGCCGAACACGTGGCGTCCCTCATACTGGCTGAACGCGCACAGCGCCACGAGCAGCAGCGTGATGGCATACGGATGCCCATGATTTCGACCCGCAGCGACCTTGCTCGCGAACATGACGTTCCCCTTTACAGCGGCCAGGCGCCTATCTTACGCTCGCAGCGTCAAGACAGCGTTAACGGGGATGCGATGCGTGCGTCGCGGCTGAGAACCTACTGGGATAGGTTTTTAGTGGCGCAGGCCGGCCAGGATGCGGTCGCCAAACAGGGTGACGGCCACGCCCAGCGCGACGATGCAGGCGCCCAGCACCCGCACGCCCGACACCTTGCGCATCGCCATGTTGACCAGCCCGAAATGGTCGATCGCCATCGAGGTGATCAGCTGGCCGGCGATCACCAGCACGATCAGGCTCAGCAGGCCGATGCGCGGGGCCAGGAATACCGTGCCGAAGACGAAAGCCGCGCCCAGGAAGCCGCCTGCGAACTTCCACAGCGGCTGGCCGGCGAGCGCGGCAAAGGTCGGGCCCAGCCCGCCGCGCGAGAGCGCGACCCCGGCCAGCACGATGGTGCCGCAGGCAAAGGAGACCAGGGCGGCGACCACCGAGTTGGCGCCGATCGATGCGGCCAGCTGGGTATTCACGGCCGCCTGGATGGACATGGCCATGCCGACGCAGAAGGCCATCAGAAGGAAAATCAGGTTCATTGCTACCTCCGCCGGATGCATACCGGGGCAAAAAGCGCACGATTCTAGTGCAATCCGGGCGTTCGTGATAGCCATGCACACCGCATCGGGCGCGACGGCCTGTCCTGCCAGGGTGCATTCTGGACAGTGGACTGTGCGCTTCGTCGCATCCAGGATGCGCCGGACCCGGCCTTTGCCTAGGATGACAGCATCGACAAACGCTTCGACAGGAGACAAGCATGAACAAGACCTCTTCCCGCCCGGCCGGCATCCTGCGCGCCATTCTGCTTTCCACGCTGGTGGCCGGCGCCCTGGCCGCAGGTTTGGCCACGACGGCCGCCCCGGCGCTGGCCGCCAGCTGGTCCTTCGGCGGCGAGCGCGTCGAGGGCAACGGCAGCATCAAGCGCCAGGCGCGCCAGGTATCGCACTTCACCGGCCTGGCCCTCGAAGTGCCGGGCAAGCTGGAGCTGCGCACGGGCGACAGCGAAGGCGTCACGATCGAAACCGACGACAACCTGCTGCCGCTGATCGAGACAGTGGTGGAGAACGGCACCCTGAAGATCCGCCCGGCCAAGCGCAACCTGAACCTGCGCACCAAGAACCTGAAGATCGTCGTCAACGCACGCCAGATCGAGCGCCTGGCGCTGGGCGGCTCGGGCTCGGTGGATGCCGACCTGCTGCGCGCACCGCGCCTGAACATCGACCTGGGCGGCTCCGGCGAAATCAATGTGCGCCAGCTGGACAGCGACTCGGTCTCGGTCACGCTGGGCGGCAGCGGCGACTTCAAGGCCGGCGCCGGCCAGGCGCGCAAGCTGTCGGTATCGATCGGCGGCTCGGGCACCGTGGACATGGGCCGGGTGCAGGCGGACAACGCCAGCATCAGCGTGGCGGGTTCGGGAGAAGCGACGGTGTGGGTGCGCCACGAGCTGAGCATGACCATCGCCGGCTCGGGCGACGTCAACTACTATGGCGACCCACGGGTCAGCAAGTCGGTCGTGGGCTCGGGAGATGCACGCCGGATCGCGGCAGCGCCACGCTGAGACATCAATGCCCGGCGTGGGCGCTATGGCTCAGGGGCCGCACCGGCACGTTCACCTTCACGTCCTGGCGCTTGCCCGCCGCGTCCTGGACCTGCAGGGTCAGCTCGACGCTCTCCCCTTCCTTCACCTGGCGCTTCAGGTCCATCAGCATGATGTGGTAGCCGCCGCTGGCCAGGTCGACCGGCTTACCCGCAGGCAGCTCGATCGCGTCCACGCGGCGCATGCGCATGGTCTGGCCCTCCATCGCCATCTCGTGCAGCTCGGCGCGGCCGGCCACCTCGGTCTGCACGCCGACCAGACGCGCGGGCGCCACGGACTGCACGCGCATGAAGGCGCCGGTCACCTTCTGGGCCGGCACGGTGGCGCGGATCCAGGGTTCGGACACGCTCACCTGGGCGAACGCGGAGACCGACAGCAGGCTGCCGGCGAGGAAAGCGAGGAAGCGATGTTTCATGGCGACGAATGTGAAATGAGGTGGACTGGGAATTATAGCTTCACGGGCCGCCGCGCAGGTATTCGCGCTCGACCAGCACGGTATCGATGCCGTCGGTCAGCCACACCTGGCTGTCCTGGATCGTGCACTGCAGCTGCATGTTCCGCTTCGCCATCTTCTCGAGCTGGACGCTGGCTTCGTTCGGAATGTTGACCACGGCGACGTTCCTGGCCCGGTCGATCTTGTTGGCCAGGCCCCTGAACCAGATGTCGCTGGTGGCGCTGTAGCTGTACACGAGCACCTGCTCCGAGCGGCCCGCCGCCTTGAGAAGACGCTTCTCGTCCGGCTGGCCGACCTCGATCCAGGTTTGAATGGCGCCGGTCAGGTCCTTCTGCCACATGGCCGGCTCCTCGACGTCGAACAGGTCCTTGGTGAAGACGAGCGCCGGGTCTGCATGGAGTGCGAAAGCGAGTACCCGGATCATCACGCGCTCGTCGGTCTCGGATGGATGGCGCGCGATGGTCAGGGTGTGGTCGCCGTAGTAGTTGCGGTCCATGTCGGCAATCGACAGGTCGGCCTTGTAGATGGTTGCCTTGAGAGCCATAGGGGTGTGATCGGGTTGCGTGGGGGTGGGAAAGCCCGCTATTGTCGCACGCCGCACGGGACCGGTATAGGAGCGGCGCTGGAGAACCGGTATAGTCACGTTGCCAATATTGTCCAACTTGTAGCGGAGACTCCCATGACCAATGCCTTCCCCCCGAACCAGCAATTCCGCCTCGCCGCCCGTCCGCTCGGCATGCCGCGCAACGAGGACTGGCAGTTCCACGAAGAAGCCGTGCCCGAGGCGGAGGAAGGCGGCATCGTCGTCAAGGTGCTCTACCTGTCGCTCGACCCGGCCATGCGCGGCTGGATGAACGAGGGCAAATCCTATATCCGTCCGGTGGCGATCGGCGAGGTGATGCGCGCCGGCGGCCTGGGCGTGGTGGTGGCTTCGCGCTCGCCGCGCTTCGCGGTGGGCGATTACGTGGCGGGCGGCACCGGCGTGCAGCGCTACTGGTCCGGCCAGGCCGACGACAAGACCGCCGCGTTCACGAAGATCGACCCGCGCATCGCCGCGCCGACCGCCTGGCTCAACACCCTCGGCATGCCCGGCATGACGGCCTTCTTCGGCCTGCGCGAGGTGGGCCAGCCCAGGCCCGGCGAGACCGTGGTGGTCTCGGGCGCGGCCGGCGCGGTCGGCATGACGGTCGGCCAGGTGGCGAAGAAGATGGGCTGCCGCGTGGTGGGCATCGCCGGCGGCGAGGAGAAGTGCCGCTTCGTGGTCGAGCAGCTCGGCTTCGACGCCTGCATCGACTACAAGGCGGGTTCCGTACATGCGGGCCTGAAGCAGCACTGCCCGCAGGGCGTGGACGTCTATTTCGACAACGTCGGCGGCGAGATCCTGGACGCCGTCCTCACCCGCATCAACATGAAGGCGCGCATCGTGATCTGCGGCGCGATCTCGCAGTACAACGCCACCAGCCAGGTCAAGGGCCCGGCCAACTACCTGTCGCTGCTGGTGAACCGCGCGCGCATGGAAGGCATGGTCGTGTTCGACTATGCGCCACGCTATGCGGAAGGCGTGGCGACGCTGGCCGGCTGGATGCAGGAAGGCAGCGTCAAGAGCATCGAGTACGTGGTGGAAGGCTTCGAGCGCTTCCCCGAGGCCCTGCTGATGCTGTTCGAAGGCAGGAACCTCGGCAAGCTGGTGCTCAAGGTGGCGGAAGCCTGAGCCTTCCCGGTGCTTCTTGATCCAGCCACGAAGCACCGCGAGATTGACTGAACTTCTCCTTTCGGGGCGCGTCTATACCCATTTGGCGCGCATTGTCTTGCGAGGTGAACATGGCTCAGTTTCCACAAACAGCCGCCGAGCCGCCCGGCGGCATCCTGGCCCAGCTGCGCGCCGACCATGCGCACGTTCGCGCCCTGTTCCACGCCTTTGCCATGCTCGACCGCGAAGAAGAAGCGCAGCGCGAGCGCGTGGTCGACGAGCTGTGCGACGTCTTGAGCATGCACGCGCTGCTCGAGGACGAACTCTTCTACCCGGCGCTGCGTGGCGCGGTCGACGACGGCCTGCTCGAAGACGCGGCGCTGGAACACGACAGCACGCGCGAACTCGTCGAGCAGCTCGCCGCCCTGTTCCCGGACGACGAGTATTTCGACGTCTGCGTCGCGGTGCTGGCCGACGAAGTGGAGCGCCACGTCGCCTTTGAAGAAAACCTGCTGTTCCCGGCGCTGGCGCGCGCCGGGGCCGACCAGCAGGCCCTGGGCCTGCGCCTGCGCACGCGCCGCGCCCAGCTCGAATCCGACCTCGCCAGCGCGCCGCCCGCGATCGACGGCATCGAGCCGCGCGGCCTGCTGCGCGGCGCGACCGGCCGCGTGCGCGAACGGCGTTCGCGTCAGCGCTAGCGCGCGACGGGCCGGCGCGTCGATGCCGGTCCCGGCGCGAAGGAACTTACGCTTCAGCCTTCTCTCTAAACGGCACGAGCGCATCCATACGCGCTCGCGGTTCCCACATCGGACTTTGACACCTCAGGGCACACAAGGAGAGCGACATGGCGACAAGCAAAGAGAACGGCAAGGGCAATGCCCAGAAAGGCGGCGCGGGCAGCGGCCAGGCGCCGGCCAAGCGCGGTTTCGCGGCAATGGACCAGAACCAGCAGCGTGAAATCGCCAGCAAGGGCGGACAGGCGGCACACCAGAAAGGTACCGCGCACGAGTTCGATTCCGAAGAAGCACGCCGCGCCGGCCAGAAAGGCGGCGAGGCAGTCAGCCGCAACCGCGCCCACATGGCCGACATCGGGCGCAAGGGCGGCGAAAGCCGGCAGTCGGCCCAGCGCGCCGCCGCCGCGGCCAAGAACGCCGGCAATCGCCAGGGCGAAAAGGAGAGCTGAGCAGCTTTCCGGGTACTAGCCCCGTTCACCCATCCTGCTGAAGCTTCCCCACGATGCATCCATACCACGGCGCCAGCCGGCGCCGTGGCCCTCCCGACACCGCGCGCCGGCGCCATGGTACATTGCCGGCCCTATGCACAAGCTTCCCTACCTCACGGCCTATCCCGACACCCTGCGCGCCCAGGTCGGCCAGCTGATCGATGCCGGCCAGCTCGGCGCGGTGCTCCTGCAGCGCTACCCCGAGGCCCATGGCATCCGCACCGACAAGGCGCTCTACGCCTATGTGCAGGAGCTGAAGGACGACTACCTGCGCCAGGCCGAGCCGGTGGTCAAGGTCGCCTTCGACAGCAAGATCCACGTGGTGCAGCACGCGCTCGGACTGCACACCGGGATCTCGCGCGTCCAGGGCAGCCGCCTGAAGGCCAAGCGCGAGATCCGCATCGCCAGCGTGTTCCGCGACGCCCCGCTGCCCTTCCTGCGCATGATTGCGGTGCACGAGTTGGCCCACCTGAAGGAAAAGGAGCACGACAAGGCCTTCTACAAGCTGTGCTGCTGGATGGAGCCGCACTACCACCAGCTCGAGTTCGACCTGCGGCTCTACCTGACCTGGCTCGACCTGGGCGGGCCGCGGCTGTGGGGCGCCGGCACGGACCGCGTTGCCATCTCACAACAAAGCTTGTCAGATTGATTCGTTGCATTGTGTAAACATCTCGACTTTGCCTGTCGCGTTGGGTAAAGTCTGGCGTCGCTTTTCCCCTTGCAGAGCCTGCTCTTTCCGCCCCGCCGCACAGCAACCTGAACCATGACGTACCAGTTTTCTTTCCCCTGCTACGCACTGCCGGCTGCCCTGCGTGGCGGCGTGCTCGCCTTGGGCCTGATGGCCGCCGTGGGCCGCGCCGTCGCGGCGACCGGCGAAGCGGCAGCCGCCGATGCCGCCGCGGCGCCGGCATGGAAGTTTTCCGGCTTCGGCACCCTGGGCGCCGTCTACGCGAGCGTGCGCAACGCGGACTTCAGTTCCACCATCCTGCGCGCCAACGGCGCCGGCCGCAGCGAAGCCTGGAGCCCGGACGTCGACAGCCGCCTGGGCGCGCAGCTCGACCTGTCGCTGGGCCGCTGGTCGGCCGTGCTGCAGGTGATGAGCGAGCAGAACATGGAAGGCAGCTACCGCCCGCGCGTCGAATGGGCCAACGTCAAGTACCAGGCCACCCCGGACCTGGCGCTGCGCGTCGGACGCATCGCGCTGCCCGTCTTCCTCGCGGCCGACTCCCGCAAGGTCGGCTATACCATGGCCTGGGTGCGCCCGCCGGTCGAAGTGTACGGCGGCTTGCCGATCTCCAGCAGCGACGGCCTCGATGCCACCTGGCGCTGGGGCGCCGGCGACACGCGCCATGCCACCCAGGCCTTCTTCGGCCGCACCGACACCCGTCTGTTCGACGACCGCCGCGTGGAGGCGCACGGTATTGCCGGACTGTCCCACAGCATCGAACGCGGCGCGCTGAGCGCGCGCCTGTCGGCGTTGACCGCCCACCTGACGACCGGGATCGGCGAAGAAGTATTCACCGCCATGCGCGCCTTCGGTCCGCAAGGGGTGGCGCTGGCCGAGCGCTATGCGATCGAGCACAAGCGCGTCAGCATGGCCAGCGCCGGCTTCAGCTACGATCCGGGGCAGTGGTTCCTGAACGCCGAAGCCGGGCATACCCATACGCACTCGCTGCTCGGCCGGACCACCACCATGTATGCCGGTGGCGGCTACCGCTTCGCCAGCCTGACGCCCTACCTCGGCTTTGCCAAGGTGCGCGCGCACGGCGCCACCCGCGATCCGGGCCTGGCGCTGGCCGGACTGCCGGCGCGGGCACGCGCCACCGCCGCCGCGCTCAACGCCGGGCTGAACATCTACCTGGGGACGATCCCGATCCAGACCACGCTCAGCACCGGCCTGCGCTGGGACCTGGCCACCAATGCCGCACTCAAGCTCCAGTACGACCGCCTGCGGCCGACCGACGGTTCGCGCGGCACCCTGATCAACACGCCGTCCAGCTTCCGCTCGGGCGAGACCGTGCACGTGGCGAGCGCGGCCCTCGACTTCGTCTTCTGAGGCCGCGCATGGGTACCCGCATCCGACACCTGATGGCCGCCGCCGCGCTCGCGCTGGCGACGTGCGCCAATGCCTCGGCCGAACTGGTCGTGATCGTCTCAGCACGCAACCCGCTGCCCGCGCTATCGCCCGACCAGGTCGCCGCGATCTTCCTGGGCCAGGCCGGGCGCTTCCCCGGCGGGGGCGAAGTGGTGGCGCTCGACCAGCGCCTCGGCTCGAACGAACGCGAGCAGTTCTACGCCCAGGTCACCGGCAAGACCCCGGCCCTGCTCAAGGCGCACTGGTCGAAGATGGTCTTCACCGGCCGCGGCCAGCCGCCGCGCGAAGCCGTCGACAGCGCCAGCGTGCGCCGCATGGTGGCCGACAATCCATCGATGATCGGCTACATCGATCGCGCCGCGCTGGACGCCAGCGTACGTCCGGTGCTGGTGCTGCGCTGATCCCATGAACGACATGGTCCGCCCCGCCACTGCCAGCGCGCCGCATGCGCGGCCGCAGGCGCGGCCGAACGGGCGCCGCGCGGCGCTGCTGGGCTGGCTCGGGCGCGGACTGGAAACCCACATCTCGCTGCCGCTGTTCGCGCTGCTGCTAGTGGCGGCCCTGTGGACCACCGCGGTCCACATGATCCGCGCCGAGGAGCGCGCCGCGCACGCGGCGGCCCGCGAAACCACGCGCGAACTGGTCGACACCTACGAGGCCCAGATGGCGCGCAGCCTGAGCGGCATCGACCAGACCCTGCGCGTGCTGCAGTACGCGGTCGAGACCAACGGTCCGGGCGCCGCCCTGGGGGCGATGAGCGCCAAGGGCCTGCTGCCGCCGGGCCTGGTGTTCCAGGTCGCGATCATCAGCGACGACGGCCGCGTACTGGCGAGCAATCCGCACAGCCGCCCCGGCGGCGACGTCTCGCGCGCGCCCTGGTTCGCCCGGCACCGCGACAAGGGCAGCCCTGCACCTTACGTCAGCACCACCGTCGGCCGGCGCGAGCCGCACGTGGTGTTCTCGCGCCGCATCAACACGAGCGACGGCCGCTTCGCGGGCGTCGCCACCGTCGCCGTCGACCCGGCGTTCTTCACCAGCTCCTATGAACACTCGCGCCTGGGCGAGCGCGGCCTGCTCGGCGTGGCCGGCAGCGACGGCGTCGTGCGGGCGGTACGCGTCGGCGAGCAGGTCTCGTGGGGCCAGCGCATCGCTATTGGCAAGGACGACGTCATCGTGCTGGCCCAGGGCGGGATCGACCGCGAACGGCGCTACACCAGCACCCGCGCCCTGGTCGGTTTCCCGCTGGTGGCCGTGGTCGGCCTGTCCGAGGCCGAGCAGATGGCCGAATTCCACGCCCGGCGCCGAGCATGGCTGGTCGGCGCCGGCGCCGGCACCGCCCTGCTGCTGTTCGTCGTCACCCTGGTCAGCGCCTGGTCGTGGCAGCTGGCCAAGGCGCGCAGGCGCGAACGGCTGGCCCAGGAAACCTATGCCGCCGCCTCCGAGGCCAGCCTGGACGCCTTCTTCGTGCTGCGCACCATTGCCGGCGCCGACGGCAGCGTCATGGACTTCCTGATCGAGACCACCAATACCCGCGCCGAGCAGCTCACCGGCCTGACCAAGGAGCGCATGCAGGGCAAGCGCATGTCGGTGCTGCTGCCGACCCATATGGGCCTGGGCATCTTCGACGACCTGTCGGCGGTGGCCACCGATGGGGTAGCGCGCGAAGCCGAATGGCTGGCTCACATGATTCCGGTGGAGGACCGCTGGCTGCACCGCCAGGTGGTGCCGGTGGAAGGCGGCGTAGTGGCGATCGTGCGCGACATCACCGAGCGCAAGCTCGCCGAGCAGCGCATCCGCCACCTGGCGCACCACGACGACCTCACCGGCCTGCCGAACCGCAGCCTGCTGCGCGACCGCCTCGGCCAGGCCATCCGCGATGCCGAGCGCAAGGGCCACGCGGTGGGACTGGCCTTCATCGACCTGGACGGCTTCAAGCTGGTGAACGACGGGCTCGGCCACAATGCCGGCGACGAACTGCTGAAGGTGGTGGGCGCGCGCATGGGCCGCTGCCTGCGCCGCAACGACACCCTGGCGCGCTTCGGCGGCGACGAATTCGTGATCCTGCTGCCCGACATCTCGGGCGACCCGATGGCCATCACGCCGCTGCTGGAAAAGGTGCGCGAGGCCGTCACCGAGCCGGTCGAGGTCGAGGGCCAGGAGGTGCAGGTCAGCTGCAGCATGGGCGTGGTGCTGTACCCGCGCGACGGCGAGGACGCCAACACCCTCATGATGAACGCCGATGCGGCGATGTACCGCGCCAAGGAACACAAGGACAGCTTCCAGTTCTACGCCAGCGAGATGAACGCCAGCGTGGAAGAGAAGCTGGTGCTGCTCGAAGGCATGCGCGCCGCGCTCGAGGCCTGCCTGGATCCGTGCTGCCGCGGCGAAGCCTGCCAGTTCCAGCTGCTGTACCAGCCGAAGGTCGACCTGCGCAGCGGCCGCCTGTTCGGGGTCGAGGCCCTGATTCGCTGGAAACATCCGGAACAAGGCATGATTTCGCCGCTGCGCTTCATCGGCCTGGCCGAAGAGAGCGGCCTGATCGTGCCGCTGGGCGAATGGGTGGTGCGCACCGCTTGCGCCCAGGGCGTGGCCTGGCGCGCGGCCGGCCTGCCGCCCCTGAGCATCTCGGTCAACGTATCGGCCCGCCAGTTCGAGGAAAAGCGCCTGGTCGAGCGCATCGCCGGCGCCCTGCGCGACTCCAAGCTGCCGCCCGAAGCGCTGGAAGTCGAGGTGACCGAAAGCTCGATCATGCGCGACCTTGGACGCGCGGTGGACAAGATGCGCGAACTGAAGGCCATGGGCGTGTCGCTCTCGATCGACGACTTCGGCACCGGTTATTCGAGCCTGTCGGCGCTGAAATCCTTCCCGATCAGCCGCCTGAAGATCGACAAGAGTTTTGTCAGCGACCTGGCCGACAGCCTCGATGACCAGGCCATCGCGATGGCCGTGATCTCGCTGGGCCACAAGTTGAACCTGCGCGTCATCGCCGAGGGCGTGGAAACCGAGCAGCAGCGCGACTTCCTGCGCGCCAACGACTGCGACGAGATGCAGGGCTACCTGTTCAGCCGCCCGGTGCCGCCGGAACAGATTGCCGAACTGCTCGCAGCTTGCCCGTCAGACCGGCCATGACGATGCTGGAGCGCCTGGTCGAGCTGCTGTGCGGCGCCGATCCGAAACTGCGGCGCACGCTGCAGTACTGGGCTGCAACCTGCGTGCTCTACGTGGCCTGCATCGGCCTTCTGCTGTTGCAGGTCAGCGAGGGCATGGCCGAGCCGGCCGCTGCGGACAAGCTCATCGCGTTCGGAGGCTGCGGCGCGCTCGTGTTCTACGTCCTGATCCGGGTGAGCGGGCGCCTCAAGCTGGCGCCCGACCAGCTGGCGGTGTCGCAGGCGGTGTTCTCGCTGGCCTGCAGCATGGCCGCCTATGCGATCTCGGGGCCGCTGCGCGGCGCCATGCTGATCATGACCGTGGTCGTGATCGTGTTCTGCATGTTCGCCGCCAGGCCGCGCCAGACCCTCCTGCTCACCATTGCCGCCCTGACCGGCATGGGCGCCACCATGTACTGGATGCAGGCCAGCGACCCGCAGCGCTACCCGCCGATGACCGAACTGATCACCTTCGGCTACCTGGCCGGCGCCCTGCTCTCCACCGCGGTGCTGAGCGGCGAGATGAGCAAGCTGCGCTCGCGCCTGAAGCGCCAGCGCCGCGAACTGAGCGAGGCACTGGACACCATCCGGGTACTGGCCACCGTGGACGAACTGACCTCGCTGGTCAACCGCCGCCGCATGCACGAGGTGCTGGAGGCCGAGGAGCGCCGCCAGTGCGACGGCAGCCAGGGCGGCAAAGGCGCGTGTATCGCCCTGCTCGACATCGATTTCTTCAAGCAGGTCAACGACCGGTATGGCCACGCCACGGGCGACGCGGTGCTGCGCAGCTTTTCGAGCACGGCGCGCGCCTGCCTGCGCGGCGGCGACGTGCTGGCGCGATGGGGCGGCGAGGAATTCCTGCTGCTGTTGCCGGATGCCGGCCCAGAGGACGCGCGCGTCGTGCTGGAGCGGATGGCCGAGCGCATCCACGGCATGCAGGTATCGGGCCTGCCGGACCGTCGCATCAGCTTCTCGGCGGGACTGGCCATGCGCCGCGCCGGCGAGCCCTTCGCCGACGCCATCCACCGCGCCGACAAGGCGCTCTACCAGGCCAAGCAAGCCGGGCGCGACCGCACCGTGCTGGCCTGAAGCCCCGCCCCGTTCAGAGCCGGGCCAGCACCGCCGCCACGATGCGGTCGCAACGCGCGCCGTCGAAGGCAAAGGCCGAGGCAGCCGCCTCGTCGAAGTCGCGCGCCAGCGCCGTGCGCAGCATGGCGCGTGCGCGGAAGAAGCAGCTGCGCACCGTCGCTTCCGGAATGCCGAGCGCTGCCGCCGTCTCGCCGGCCGACATGTCCTCGACCGCGCGCAGCACGAACACGGTGCGCAAGCGCTCGGGCAGCGCGTCGATGCGCGCCTCGATCAGCCGGCGCGCTTCCCGGCGGAGTGCGGCTTCCTCGGGCAGGTCGGTCGCTGCCTCCGGGGCGTCGTCCATGGCTTCCTCCTCGCTGCCGGGCACCAGCCGCAGGATGCCGTCGCGGCGCTGCTGCCTGCGCAGCCTTGCGTTCGCTTCGTTCACCACGATGCGCGTCAGCCAGGTCGAGACACTGGCCTCGCCGCGGAAGGACGCGGCCTTGCGGTAGGCCAGCAGGTAGGCTTCCTGCACCACGTCCTCGGCCTCGGCATCGTCCCTGAGGATGCTGCGCGCGGTGCGGTACAGGCGCTGGTTGTGGGTGCGCATGAGCAGCTCGAACGCACCCGGCTCGCCGGCCGCCACCAGCGCCATCAGTTCCGGCCCGCTCGCCGCGGCCACGCCCGCCTTGCCCATCGTTCGCCTCCTCAACGGATCACCAGCGTTGCCCGCATCGTGCGGTGCAGCGTGCACAGGTAGGGATAGTGTCCGCGCTGCGCCGCCTTGAAGCGCCAGCTCGCGCCGGCGGCGATGGCGGGCGAAGCCGGCCCGCCCTTGCTGCCCGCGGTGGCGGTATGCGGGAACGGATCGCGGTTGCGCCAGACCACGGTATCACCCGCCCGCACCTCCAGGGTCTCGGGAATGAAGCGCATGCCTTCGATCACGACGGTGTGCACCGCCGGGGCGCCGCGCGCCGCGTCCCCGGGTACGGAGGTCAGCAGCGTCAGCGCCGCCATCCACGCGGCCATCGAACGCGCGATCATGGCGCCCCCTACCTGAGCGAAGCGTCGAGCTGCTTCGCATGCTCGAGGTGCGCCACGAAGGCCGGGCGCACCTTGACCAGCGTGTCCTTCAGCTCGGCGTTCTTGGCATTCGGGATCAGGGTCTTGTCGAGCGCATCGATCACCGCCTGATGGTAGCGCACTTCATGCGCGACGTAGGCCTGGTCGAATGCCTTGCCCTCGAGCGCCTTGAGCCTGGCGAGGTTGTCGTTGCCGCCCTGCTTCAGGCTCTTGCCGAGTTCGCTGTCGCGTGGCGTCAGCTTCAGTTTCTTCACCAGGGCCAGTGCCTGCTTGTTGACGCCGCTGTGGTCGGTAACCATCTGCCTGGCGAAGGCTTTCACTTTGGCGTTGCTGCTGGTCTTCCCAGCCAGCTTGCCGGCGTCTATATCGACCTGGTTGGCGACGACAACGATGCCGGCTATCTGGGCGTCGTCCGGAACGGACTGGGCCAGGGCGGCGCCGCCGGCCAGCACGAGCGCAGCGGCGGCCGCGGCGGCAATCAGCTTGTGTTGCAAGGTATGCATGGTGGTCTCCTCGATCAAGGTCCGTGTATTGCGTCCTTTCCGACATTAGATGTCACGTGATGCGCTGCCGTTGCATGCCGCGTTCGCGCCTGCGCTTGGCGATGCCGGCGCCAGCATGCGGAAGAAATAAAACTACTTTTCAGGCCGAATGAAGATTGTTTCTGGCAATTTATTCTGTTACTTTACTACATCGATAACTTCTTGATGGGGGTTCGGTGTACCGGTTCATCCTTGCGATTGCAGCCATCCTGCCGGCTGCCTGGGCCAACGCGGCCCCTTACCAGATCCAGCACGTCGAGCCGCCCAATTGGTGGGTCGGCATGAAACAGCCTGTCCTCCAGTTGATGGTGCATGGCGAAAAAATCGCCGAACTGGCGCCCGCCCTGGCCCGCCCCTACCCGGGCGTGCGCGTCACTGGGGTCGAGCGTACCGACAACCCGAACTACCTGTTCGTGAACCTGTCCATCGGCAAGGACGCCCGGCCGGGCGAGCTCCAACTTCAGTTCCGGCGCGGCAAGGAACTTGTTAGCGGCCACGCTTACCGGCTGGAGCCGCGCCGCCCGGGTTCGGCCGAGCGCCGCAGCTTCGGCGCCGGCGATGCGATCTACCTGCTCATGCCAGACCGCTTTGCGAACGGCAACCCGGCGAACGACCAGGCCGGCATGCTCGAAGGGGCCGAGCGCGCCAACCCCGTCAAGCGCCATGGCGGCGACCTGGCCGGCATGCGCGCCCATCTCGACTACATCCGCGACCTGGGCTTCACCATGGTCTGGCCGACACCAGTGCTGGAAAACAACCAGCCTTCCTATTCCTACCACGGCTACGCGCTGACCGATTATTACAAGATCGACCCGCGCTTCGGCAGCAACGAGGAGTTCCGCGACTACGTCGCCGCCGCGAAGGCGAAGGGCCTGGGCGTCATCCACGACATCGTGCTCAACCACATCGGCACCAGCCACTGGTGGATGCGCGACCTCCCGGCGCGCGACTGGATCAATCATGGCACCACGTTCACGCCCACCAACAACCAGCATACGGTGGCCCAGGACATCCACGTGGCGCCGGAAGAAAAGGCGCGCTTCTTCGACGGCTGGTTCGTCGAGACCATGCCCGACCTGAACCAGCGCAACCGCCTGGTGGCGCGCTACCTGATCCAGAATACGCTATGGTGGATCGAGTACGCCGACCTGTCCGGCATCCGCGAGGACACCTATTCGTACTCCGACAAGGATTTCCTGAACGAGTGGAACCGCGCCGTGGCCGCCGAGTACCCGCACATGAACGTGGTCGGCGAAGAGATGGACGCGCGGCCCTACATGGTGGCCTACTGGCAGAAGGGCGTCGTCAACCGCGACGGCTATGCGTCCGAACTGCCGACCGTGATGGACTTCCCGCTGTCCGATACCGCTGGCGAGGCGCTGGCCGAGCCGGAGTCGTACAACAAGGGCCTGATCCGGATCTACGAGACCATCGCGGCCGACTACCTGTATGCCGACCCGATGCGCCTGATGGTCTTCCCCGACAACCACGACCGGCCGCGCATGCTGGCCACGGTCGACAACAAGGTCGAGCTGGCGAAGTCCAACCTGATCCTGATGGCGACCACGCGCGGCATCCCGCAGGTGTTCTACGGCACCGAGGTCCTGATCGGCAGCCCGAAGGTACGCGACGACGGCGTGCTGCGCGCCGACATGCCGGGCGGCTGGGCGGGCGACCGGGTGAATGCCTTCACCGGCGCCGGCCTGTCGCCGGCCCAGCGCGACATGCAGGGTTTCGTGCGCACGCTGTTCAACTGGCGCAAGACCAGCTCGGCGGTCACGCAGGGCAAGCTGACCCACTACCTGCCGAAGGACGGCAGCTACGTCTACTTCCGCCATGACGGCAAGCAGACCGTGATGGTGGTGCTGAACAAGAATGCCGGCGACACCCGCCTCGACCTGGGGCGCTTCGCCGGCATGATCAAGGGCGCGCGCAGCGCCACCAATGTCCTGACCGGGGCCCGGGTGGACCTGGGCGCGCCGCTGGCGCTGCCGGCCATGACGTCGGTGGTGCTGGCGTGGTAAGCGCCGGCGGCAGGCGGGTGCTGGTGGCCGGCGGCGTCGGCATCGACACCATCGTCCAGGTGCCCGCCCTGCCGCTGGCGATGGCCGATTCGATCCACGTGCTGCCGGTCGTCGACTACGTGGCGCACACCGGCAACGGCGTCGCCCTCGGGCTGCTGGCGCTCGGCCATCACCCGGTGCTGATCGACTTCATCGGCGACGACCCGCAGGCGCAGCTGATCCACGCCCGTTACCGCGAGCGCGGCCTGCCCTTCGACTACCTGGTCCATCCGAGCGGGACGCGGCGCAGCGTCAACCTGGTCGCCCCCGACGGGCGCCGGCTGTCGCTGTACGACGGCCGCCATCCCGACAGCGTGCGCATGCCCCGCACGTTCTACCTGCCGCGCATGCAGGAGGCGGAACACGTCCACCTGAGCATCATGCCCTGGGCCGCCGCCCTGTTCGACGATGCCGCCGCGCTCGGGCTGCCGGTGTCGACCGACCTGCACGACTGGGACGGCAGCAATCCTTATTACCACCCCTTCGCCTGGCGTGCCGACCTGGTCTTCCTGAGCGCGGCCGTGCTGGGCGAGGGCGTGTTCGACGCGATGCGGGCGATTTGCCGCAACGGGCGGGCCCAGGTGGTGGTCGCCACCGATGGGGCGCGCGGCAGTTATGCGCTGGCACGCGGGGACGACACGATCCGGCATACCGGGTGTGCAGCGCTCGATGGGCCGGTGGTCGACAGCAACGGCGCCGGCGACGCCTTCTCGTCCGCCTTCCTGCACGCCTGGTTCGGGGGCGCCACGGTGGACGAATGCATGCGCACCGGGGCCATCGGCGGCGCCTTCGCCTGCCGTTTCCGCGGGACGGCCGAGCGCAACCTCGGGCTGGAGGAACTGGCGCAGTATCGGCGCAGCGCGCGCTGAGCGTCGCCCGGCGCCGGCTTGTGCGTCAGGCGACCGGCGATGCGGCGCGCAGGCTGCGGATCAAGGCGCCCGGGTCGGCATCGACCCGCATCAGGTTCACGTGTTCGGGCCGGACGAAGCCTTCCGCGCTCTGGTGCTGCACGAAGCCCACCAGGCCGTCCCAGAAGCCGTTCGCGTTGAGCAGGCCAATCGGCTTGGCGTGGATGCCCAGCTGGGCCCAGGTCAGCATCTCGAACAGCTCTTCCAGCGTGCCCATCCCGCCCGGCATGGCGATGAAGCCTTCGGACAGCTCGGCCATCATGGCCTTGCGTTCGTGCATGTCCTTCACGACGAACAGGCGGGTCAGGCCGGCGTGGCCGACTTCGCGCTCGACCAGGGCTTTCGGAATGACGCCGGTGGCTTCGCCGCCCAGGCGCAGCACCTCGTCGGCGATCACGCCCATCAGGCCGACCTTGCCGCCGCCGTAGACCAGGCCGATGTTGTGCTCGACCAGCGCGCAAGCCAGGCCGCGCGCGGCATCGGTGTAGATCGGGTTGACGCCGTGCGAGGCGCCGCAATAGACGGCCAGGGTTTTCATCGTTGTGGAGCGAAAAGAAGTTACAGGAAATCGGCGCCGGGCCGGGCCTCGGCGGACAGCTTCTTGAGGTATTCCTCGGACAGCTTCTCGAACAGCAGGCGGGTGTCGCCGCGCAGGTAGGGACCGAGCATGGCCAGCACCTGGTAGCAGCCGCGCGCGAGCGCGTCGGCGATCGCCTGCTGCTCGCTGTACTTGCGCGGGTTGCGCACGTATTCGTAGGACAGCCAGTAAGTCGCCACCACCACCATGTTGGTGGCCATCGCGCCGATCTGCTGGTCGCCCGCTTCCAGCGAGCCTTCGCTGCGCAGGTCTTCGCACAGCTGGCGCGCCACCTTGATCTTGTGGGCCAGGATCGCCTTGAAGTGCAGCTCGAGCTTGCGGTTGCGCGACAGCAGGTCGTTCAGGTCGCGGTAGAAGAAGCGGTAGCGCCAGATCAGCTCGAACATCAGGTGCAGGTAGAGCCACACGTCTTCCATGTTCGAACGGCGGCCGGCCGGCACCGTGAGGATGCGTTCGATCTCCGCCTCGAACTGGACGAAGATCGAGTTGACGATGTCGTCCTTGTTTCGGAAGTGATAGTACAGGTTGCCGGGCGAGATATTCATCTCCTCGGCAATGACCGTCGTCGTGATGTTCGGCTCGCCGAACTCGTTGAACAGCCTGAGCGAGAGCTCGAGGATGCGTTCGCGGGTCCGGCGCGGAGCTTTTTGTTGCATGAAGGGCGAAGTTTGTGATTCCAGCCGCGAGGATAACACCAAATGGTGTCAATGAAACAGCGTTGGAATACGTTCTCAGGCGCCTTCTTCTTCCTCGGGTTCGTCAAGCCCGGGCGCACGGCGCGTGCGTTTTTTCGGGGCCGCTGCCGCCGGCAGGCGCGCGCTGAGCTCCGCCAGCATCATCTCGAGCTCGTCGACGCGGCGGCGCAGGGCCTCGACCTCGCTCGCGGCCGGCACGCCGATGGTGGCCAGGGCGCGCGCCACGCGCTCCTCGAACACCTGCTCCAGCTTGCCCCAGGAGCCGCTGCTGCGGCGGGTGGCCCGCTCGGCGGCGCGCGCCACGGTGCCGGTGGCTTCCTCGACCTCGCGTGCGCGCTTGGCCAGCACGCTGCCGTCGCGCACCAGGCGCGTGAACGAGCGCCCGCCCTCGCCCGCTTCCTGGGCCTTGGCGAAGGCCCCGAGGCCCGCCTGCCAGATCTGCTGGGCCGATGCGCGGACGGCGCGCGCCAGCGCTTCCTCATCGTCGGCCACGGGAAGTTTCTTGCTCATGACGTTCCTTGCGAATCCTGTGCGGTCCATTCTAGGCACGCACGCTAGAAACAGGATTCTAAAGAGCGCGGCTGCGCTGCAGCGCCAGCGCCTCGTGCATGCGCTGGCGCAGGCTGCCTGCCGAGACCGGCTTGGCGTAGTGGGCATCGGCCACGCCGGAACGCAGCGCCGCGTCGATCTCGGCCAGGTCCTGCTGCCCGGTCAGCATCAGCCGCACGGTGCGCGGATGGCGCGCGGCGACCTGGGCCAGCACCTCGGTGCCGCGCATGCCGGGCATGGCCTGGTCGCACAGGATGACCTCGACCGGCTCGCGCTCGAGCAGGGCCAGGGCATCCAGGCCGGAGCCTGCGCTCAGCACGCGCACCGGTTCGTCGCCGAGCATGTCGGCCAGCACGGCCAGCATGAAGGGGTCGTCGTCGACCAGCAGGATGGTCGGCTGGGCGGCCTGCGCCTGCGGGACGGCCTGCGCCGGGACTGGCGCCTGGACCGGCGCGCCGGAAACGCCATGCGCCGGCGCGGCCGCAGGCAGGAAGGCTTCGAGCTCCGCGACGAAGCTCTCCGGTTCGATCGGCTTGCTGATGTAGCCGTCGAAGCCGGCGGCCAGCACCTTCTCGCGGTCGCCGGCCATCGCCAGCGCGGTCACGGCCAGCACCGGCGCCCTGGCGAGGGCTGGTTCCGCCTTGAGCGCGGCCAGCACCGAGAAACCGTCCATGCCGGGCAGGTTGACGTCGCAGGCCACCAGGTCGGGCGGCGCGGCGCGGGCGGCGGCAATGCCGCGCGGGCCGTCAGGGGCGCTGACGGCATGGTGTCCATAGGCGGTGAGCAGAAACGCCATCAGCTCGACGTTGGCGGGATTGTCTTCGATGATCAGGATGCGGGCCAAGTTCGGCGCTCCAGTTGCGGCGTTGCGCTTACTGTAACACGGCGCCCGTCAATACAGCCAGTGCCGGATTCGCTAGACGCGCGCCTGTTGCGCCGCCAGGCCCTGGCGGGAGATCTCCTCCATCACGGCGTCGAGCACGCGCGGATTGCGGCCCAGCGCGACATGGCCGACGCCGCCGAAGGCCAGGTTGCGCGCCCCCGGGAGCTCGCTCGAGGTCTGGGGTGCGATGATGTTGTCGTGATGGGAGTAGATCGAGGTGACCAGGGCGCGCGCCGTCGCGTCCTCGTTTGCGGCGAGCGCGCGCAGCCAGGCGCATTCGGGCGGCTCGGCGCGCGCGGCCCGTCGCATCTGGGCCGCGTTCAGGCCGAGGCCGAAGGCGGCCAGGCAGGTGCCATGGTGCGGCGTGCCGAGCGTGATCAGGCGCGCCACCCGCTGCGTGCCGCAGGCGCGCATCCAGGCCCGCGCCACCAGCCCGCCCATGCTGTGCGCGACGATGATCACCTGGTCCGCGCCGGTCTCCGTCCTCAGTGCCTCGACCGCGCCCTCGACCAGCGGCGCGTAGCCGTCGATGTCGCCGGTGATCGGCTCGAGGTCGACCGAGGCGTGGCTGATGCCGGCGGCGTCGAGGCGCGGCACCAGGTGCGCCCAGTAGCCGCTGTTGCAGCCATAGCCGTGCAGCAGCAGGACCGGCGGCAGGTTCGAGCCCGGGTGGATGCGGGTGCGGGCGCTGGCGCGCGGCATGGTCCAGGAGGTCTGCAGCATGCTGGCGCTGAACTCTTCCAGGAACATGCGCACGCGCGCCGTGACGCCGAGCCGGTATTCGCCCGGCGTGGGGCTGGCGAAGCGCGCGCTCATGAAGAAGTTGTTGAGGTTGATGAAGAGGCGCACCAGCACCACGCTGCCCAGGCCCAGGGCCAGGGCCTGCCAGCGGCTGGCGCCGAAGATCTGGACGGCGGCCAGGCCGATGCCCAGCGCGGCGAGCGCCTGGATCAGGAGCAGCAGCTGGAGCAGGCGGCGCGCGCTCATGGTCCTGCCCTCATGCCGCCGGCCGGGCCGCCGGCCTGCCGGTGAGCGACGTAGCAAGGCTGCTTGCCAGCCTGGCGGCGAGCCCGTAGATCGTCAGCTGCGGATTGGCGCCGAGCGAGGTCGGGAACAGCGAGCCGTCGTGCACCGACAGGTTGGCCAGGCCGCGGTAGCGGCCCTCCGGCGTGGTGACGCCAAGGCGCTCGTCGCCCGACATCGCGCAGCCGCCCATCACGTGGGCCGACGCCACGCGCGTGCGCTGCAGCCCCTGAGGCAGGGCCGCGATGGCGGCCTTCGCCTCGCGCCATGAAGTGTAGCGACGCGCCATCTCGTGGGCCGGCTGCACGCCGCTGGCGCCGGCCGCGAACTGGATCTCGGCCATCGTGAGCAGCGCGCGGCGCGCGCCGTCCCACAGATAACTGCTCATCGGATAGTCGAGCTCCGCGCTGCCGTCGCTGCGCAGGCGCACGTTGCCGCCCGGCGCGCCCTCGTGAAAGCCGTCGCGCAGCAGGGCCAGCATGCCCGCCAGGTGCGGAAAGTCGCGCATCATGGCGGCGTGGGTCTCGCCAAAACCGTTCATGGTAGTGGCGAGCAGCAGCGGATGCAGCGGCGGCGCTTCCAGCTTGTAGCCGATCGGGCCGTCCATGGGGCCGGCCAGGTAGTGGTCGGAATACACGGTCTGCGGTGCGCCGGCCCAGGCTTCCACGCGCTGCGGGAAGAAGGCGGCCGAGATGATGGTCGGGTGCAGGAAGGTGCGCCGGCCCAGCTGGCCGCTGGGGTCGGGCGCCTTCGAACGCAGCAGCAGCGCGGGCGAATTGATCGCGCCGCCCGCCACCACGAAGTGGCGCGCACGCAGGCGCAGCACCCGGCCGGTGGGCAGGACGCCGGGCGCATCGAGGGCCTGGCACAGGAGCTCCTCGATCCGCTCGCCCTGGATGACGAAGCGCTGCGCGCGGGCGCGCGTGACGAGCAGCGCGCCCTGCTCCAGCGCGGCCGGGATGGTCGTCACCAGCATCGACTGCTTGGCATTGGTCGGGCAGCCCATGCCGCAGTAGCCGAGGTTCCAGCAGCCCTTGACGTTGCGGCGGATCAGGCCCGTGGGAGTACCGAGTTTCTCGGCGCCGCGGCGCAGGACCGCGTTGTTCTCGTTGGGCGCACCCGGCCAGTCGCCGATGTGCAGGCGCGCCTCCATCATGGCGAACCAGGGCGCCAGCGCTTCCGGCGTGCTATCGGGCAGCGCGTAGTGGCGGCGCCACCAGTCGAGGGTGGCGGGCGGAGTGCGGAAGCTCGAGGTCCAGTTGACGGTCGTGGAACCGCCCACGGTGCGGCCCTGCAGGATGTTGATGCCCTTGTCGACGGTCTTGCGCGCGGCCGATTCCTGGTACAGCGCAGGGTAGGCCTCGGCTTCGCGCATCCTGAAGTCGCGCGAGGATTTCAGTGCGCCCTCTTCCACCACAATGACCGACAGGCCCGAACGCGCCAGGATCTCGGCCGTGACGCCGCCGCCGGCGCCGCTGCCCACGATGACCACGTCGGCTTCCAATGTGCGGTCCTGCGCCAGCGTCGCGGCATCGACGATCTTCCAGCCCTTGGCGATGCCGGCCGCGATCGGGTCCGGGACGATCGGCGTGTTCACGCCAGCTCCTTCATCGGGCCGGGATAGCCGATGGCAGCCCAGCTGGCCGGCTGCGCATACCAGGCGCCGAGCGCCAGGTCGTGCAGCGCGTGGTAGGCGCTGCGCAGCAGGCCGAGGCGGTGCAGGCGCCAGTCCTCCAGGCAAGCGCTCACCTCGTCGATATGTGCTCCTTCCCAGCCGCCTTTGAGGCCGGTCAGCAGGCGGCGCGCGGGCGCCAGCGCGAGCAGGCCGAACAGGTCCTGGACTTCCTTCTGGGTGCCGGGAGGCAGGCTGAGGATGGCCTGGTGGACGCCGTCGACGGTGCTGGTGAGCGCAGCTTCACGGCCGGCATCCTGCGGCAGCGCGCCGGCCAGGATCGCCGGCAGGATCGCATGCAGGGCCGCGCGCGCCTCGCCGTCGAGTGCAAAGCGGTGTGGCGTGCCGCTGTACCTGGCGCGATAGAGCGCGCCGCCGGCCGCCAGCGCAAGCGCGGCCAGGCCGCCGGCTTTCAGGAAAGTCCGCCGTGATGTCCCCATGTTTCTGTCCCAGGAATGCCTCTTGTGTTTTGGCTAGTGTACGCCAAAGGAAACACCCTTCGGAGCCGGAAACTAGAGGGGGAACTCCAGGACACGCTGACCGGACAAGCCGGTCATGGTGGCGCACGGTCCTTGCGCGCCATGAAGACGAAGTGCGAGCGCAACGGCGGCAGCAGCGTGGCGAGCGTCTCCGGCACCAGGTGCGGGGCCTTGGCCAGCATGCGCGCCAGTGGCGGCGCCAGCAGCACGGTCCGGTAGTGGCGTTCGCGTGCCGGCCACAGGCGGTCGAGCTCGGCCCGGGTGAGCCTGCGCACATTGCGGTTACGCGGATTGTTATAGTGGAAGTCGAAGATCATGCACCATCCGCCGGGCCGCAGGATACGCCACATGTGCGCGGCAAGTGCCTGGCGCGCGTCGTCGGCCAGGACCGACGAGAACACCGTGTGGGCGCTGATCAAGTCTGCACTGCCGTCCGGTATGTGCTCGAGTCCGCCGAGATGCCAGTGCACGCCCTGTGCCGTGTTGCGGCGCGCCGCGTCCAATCGTTCAGGCAACAGCTCGGTTCCGGTCAGGTTGGCCGGGCTCGCTCCCCAGTCGATCAGCTGGCGCAGGAAACCGCCAGTGCCGCAACCGACGTCCAGCACCCTCAGCGCCGCCAGGTCACGCCCGACGGTTCTGCGCAACATGGCGCCGAAGCTCGTCGAACGGTCCAGGCTTTGTCGCAGGATGTCGGGGCGCAGCCGTTCGTAGCGCGGCAGCGCACCGCCGCCACTCCACTGCCGGTAAGTTCGTACGATGCGCTCGTGCTCGAGCTCGTTTTCCATGCTGCCTCCGGTCCCGTCCGTGCCTTTGTCCACGATTTTCTGCAATGGTGCGGCACAACACTTGAGGGGTAGCAGCCTTGACGCCGATCGGATGGCGTCTTTACAAAGCTTTACACGACGAGCCGGGTGCAAAGGATATTTGCATCTTTGGCCCTGCAGGCAAATATCCTTTGCATGCCTATGGTTTAGGTGCCTGCTCGATGATCGCGCGCGCGATCCCGCGCAGGATGTTGACTTCCTCGGTCTCGAGCCCGGTGCGCGAGAACAGGCGCTTCAGGCGCGGCATCAGCTTCTTCGGGTTGTTCGCGTTGAGGAAGCCGATCGCCACCAGCGCCTCTTCCAGATGGGCGTACATGCCGTCGATCTGCGCTACGCTGGCGGCGTCGCCGTGGAAGCCCACGCCGCGTTCCTCGACGGTGTCGCCGGTCGCCGCCAGCCGGCATTCGTAGGCCAGCACCTGGGCCGCCTGCGACAGGTTGAGCGAGGAATAATCCGGGTTCGAGGGAATGTTGATCAGCACGTTGCACTGCTGGACGATCTCGTTCGGCAGGCCGACCCGCTCGTTGCCTAGAATTAGTGCGGGCCGCAACTCGCCCTGCCCCGCCGCGTGGGCCGCGAAGGCGCGCGGCGTCCACACCGGCGGCGAGAATTCGCGCAGGCGCGCCGACACGGCGGCGGCGAAATTGCAGCCGTCCAGCGCTTCGCCGATGCTGCCGACGATGCGCGCATTGGCCAGCACGTCGCCCGCGCCGCTCGCGAATGCCACCGCCTCGGCATCGTTCAGCGGGTCGTCGCAGCGCGGCGACACCAGCACCAGCTCGCTGAATCCCATCGTCTTCATGGCGCGCGCCACCGAGCCGACATTGCCCGCGCGGCTGGTCTCGACCAGCACGAATCGGAGCCTTTTGAACAGAGATGTGTTGATTTCGGTCGGGTTCATTTAAAATAGCGCCAACGCGCGGTGCGGACTGTTGTAATCCAGGACTGGAAAGTCGTGGATTGTAACGGGTTCGACACCGCTTTGCTCTTTGTCATTCTCTATTCAGCTGACCGTTCACGGCGCATCAAGGCGCGGTGGGCGTTCGCGTTTTTTCCACGGAAAGCCCATGCACCCAATGCTCAATACGGCCGTCAAGGCCGCCCGCCGCGCCGCCACCGTCATCAACCGCGCGTCCTTCGACCTCGATCGCATCACTATTTCTGAAAAAAATCACAACGATTTCGTCACCGACATCGACCAGGCGTCGGAACAGGCGATCGTGGAAACGCTGCTGAAGGCCTACCCGGACCACGCCATCCTGGCGGAGGAATCGGGCGCGTCGAAGAACCTGAATGACGAGAGCGAAAACGTGTGGATCATCGACCCGATCGACGGCACCACCAACTTCCTGCACGGCTACCCCAACTTCTGCATCTCGATCGCCCTGCAACAGAAAGGCGTGATCACCAACGCCCTGGTCTACGACCCGGTGCGCAACGACCTGTTCACCGCCACCAAGGGCGCCGGCGCCTACCTGAACGACAAGCGCATCCGCGTGAGCAGCAAGGACCGCATCGGCAAGGCCCTGCTGGCCTCGGGCCACGGTCCGGATCCGCGCGCGCTGGCCGAATACCTGCGCATGTACGAAACCGTCGCCTCGCGCTGCCACGGCGTGCGCAGCGGCGGCTCGGCCGCGCTGGAACTGGCCAACGTGGCCGCCGGCCGCATCGACGGCTATTTCGAAAAAGGCCTGAAAGTGTGGGACATCGCGGCGGGTGCCCTGCTCGTAACCGAAGCGGGCGGCATCGTCGGCGAATTCAACGGCGAATCGGACTACCTGCACAAGGGCGACATCATCGCCGCCGGCCCGAAGGTCTTCGGCGCCATGGTACCCCTGCTGGCGGCCTTCGCCTAAGAACCTATCTCGGTAGGGAGGAGGAAGTTGATGGCGATGCATGGCAAGCGGGGGCAAGGCGCGAGGAGGCCGCATGGCTAGCCATGCAACGACGAGCAACGCAGCACCCGATTGTCAGGCGCGCCAGCAACGACTCATTCCCTACGGGGATAGGTTCTAAGCAGAGCTTAAAGGTCGGCTGCAGCGATTTCGCGTAGAATACGCCTTGTGGTTCCGGGTGCAGACCGTGCACCCGCTTCACCGGACGGAAAGTCCCGGTCAGAAACTTTCCATAGAGAAACAAGTCCTCTATAATCCCGGCTGCCAGCGCGCGTCTACCACGCGCGGCAGCGTCCGGCGTTCCCGCGGTTTGTACTGCGTCCCGCCTGCAATGACTAATCCGATTTGCCTGGACCGGCGCTGTGTTGCGCAGGCCCCCTTTTTATAAAGAATCTATGTCATTTTCTACTCTCGGTTTGTCCGATGCGATCGTTCGCGCGGTAACTGAACAAGGCTACACCTCGCCGACCCCGATCCAGGCCCAGGCGATCCCCGCCGTCCTGAACGGCGGCGACCTGCTGGCCGGCGCCCAGACCGGCACCGGCAAGACCGCCGGCTTCACCCTGCCGATCCTGCAACGACTGTCGACCGATGCGGTCGGCAGCGCACTGAAGAGCAAGACTGCCCCGCGCGCCATCCGCGCCCTGGTGCTGACCCCGACCCGCGAACTCGCGGCCCAGGTCGAGGAAAGCGTGCGCCTGTACGGCAAGTACACCAACCTGAACTCGGCCGTGATCTTCGGCGGCGTCGGCATCAATCCGCAGATCAAGCTGCTCAAGCAGGGCGTCGACGTGCTGGTCGCCACCCCGGGCCGCCTGCTCGACCACGCCGGCCAGCGCACCGTCGACCTGTCCAAGATCGAGATCCTGATCCTGGACGAAGCCGACCGCATGCTCGACATGGGCTTCATCCACGACATCAAGAAAGTGCTGGCGATCCTGCCGCCGAAGCGCCAGAACCTGCTGTTCTCGGCCACCTTCTCGGACGACATCAAGGCGCTGGCCGACAAACTGCTGAACAACCCGCAGTCGATCGAAGTGGCGCGCCGCAACTCGACCGTGGAAGTGATCGCACAAAAGATCCACCCGGTCGACCGCGACAAGAAGCACCCGATGCTGTCGCACCTGATCAAGGAAAACAGCTGGAACCAGGTGCTGGTGTTCACCCGCACCAAGCACGGCGCCAACAAGCTGGTGGAACAGCTGGGCAAGGACGGCATCGGCGCGATGGCGATCCACGGCAACAAGAGCCAGTCGGCGCGCACCAAGGCGCTGGCCGAGTTCAAGGACGGCAGCCTGCAGGTGCTGGTGGCAACCGACATCGCGGCGCGCGGCATCGACATCGACCAGCTGCCGCACGTGGTCAACTACGACCTGCCGAACGTGCCGGAAGACTACGTGCACCGGATCGGCCGTACCGGCCGTGCCGGCGCCACCGGTGAAGCGGTCTCGCTGGTGTGCGTGGACGAGCACCAGATGCTCAAGGACATCGAGAAGCTGATCAAGCAGACCCTGCCCCGCCACGTGATCCCGGGCTTCGAGCCGGACCCGACCGCGAAAGCACAGCCGATCCAGCTGCGCAGCGGCGCCCCGGGCCATGCGAACCGCGGCGGCGGTCGTCCGGGCGGCAACCGCGGCGGCCAGGGCCAGCCGCGCAGTGCCGGCGCCGGCAGCGGTGGCGGCAACGGCGGCCGTCCGGCAGGCAACCGCCCCGCGGGCGCGGGCGGCGGCAACCGCAACGGCAGCAGTGCCAGCCGCGGCCCGCGCACCGGTTCCGCACCGCGCCGCGAGCGCTGATCGCACGGGCAGCCAGCGCTGCCCTGCCCGCTTCGCATGAAGGCCGGCGTCGACGACATCGACACCGGCTTTTTTTTCGCCGTATCGTGATACTTGATTACTCAGGTACTTGCCAAGTGTCGCAAGGGGGTATATATTTGAGTAATCAACTTTATCTCAACAATTGGACACTGCCATGACCGACACCAACGACGCTCCCGATACCGCTGCTCCCCTCGACAGCCCCACCAGCGAGTTCTGCCTGCGCATGGCGCGTGCCTGGGCGGCGCTGTCGCGGCGCCTCGACAGTTCGCTCGGCAGCCTGCACGGCATCAGTTTTGCGGACTACCAGTTGCTGCTGAGCCTGCAGCGCGCCCCGGGCGGGCGGCTGCGCCGGGTCGACCTGGCCGAGAAGCTGGGATTGACGGCGTCCGGCGTGACCCGCTCGCTGCTGCCGCTGGAAAAGATCGGCCTGGTCGGCCGCCAGAGCGATCCGCGCGATGCCCGCGTCGGCTACGCCATCATCACGCCCACCGGCAGCGAACTGGTGCTCAATGCCGGCGTGGTGGTGCACAACGTCAGCCGCATGCTGCTCGGCGCGCCCTCGCGTGAGCAGATCGAGTCGACCTCGACCCTGCTGGCCCAGCTGGGCGGTAGTCAGTAAGCCGGGAAGCATGGGGCCGAATCGGCTAGGATAGCGGGATCGCCATCACCCGACATGCCGCATGCCGAGATTCGCCGCCAACCTGAGCCTGCTGTTCAACGAGCTCCCCTTCCTCGAGCGCTTTGCCGCCGCGCGCGCGGCCGGCTTCGATGCGGTCGAGTTCCTGTTTCCGTATGCCTTCGAGGCCGAGCAGATTGCCGCGCGCCTGCAGCGCTACGGACTGGAACTGGTGCTGCACAACCTGCCGGCCGGCGACTGGGCCGCGGGCGAGCGCGGCCTGGCCTGCGATCCGCGCCGCAGCGCGGAATTCCGGGACGGGGTCGAGCTGGCCCTCGACTATGCGCGCGAGCTGGGCGTGCGCCGCCTGCACTGCCTGGCCGGCAGGCTGCCGCCAAACCTCGGCCATGAACGGGCCCACGCCGCCTACGTCGCCAACCTGCGCCATGCGGCGGCGCGCTGCCTGGAGCACGGCATCACCCTCTTGATCGAGCCGATCAACGACCGCGACATGCCCGGCTATTTCCTCACCGGCACGCGCCAGGCAGTGGCGGTCATCGAGGAAGTCGGCGCCCCCAACCTGGGCCTGCAGTACGACATCTACCACATGCAGCGGATGGAGGGCGAGCTGGCCGACACGATCCGCCGCCACTTCCCCCTGATCCGCCACGTCCAGCTGGCCGACGTGCCTGGCCGCCACCAGCCCGGCACCGGCGAGATCAATTTCCCCTTCCTGTTCGGCCTGTTGGACGAACTCGGCTACGAAGGATGGGTCGGCTGCGAATACCTGCCGCAGGGCGACACGCAGGCTTCGCTCGGCTGGCTGCACGAAGAACGCAAGCGTCATGCACCCTGGCTGGACAGGGCCTGAAGCTTCGGGCAGCATCGATGCTTTACCCGGCCAAAGGAGCCATGATGATCCAGGGATTGCGCACCGTAATTTACCCCGTCACCGATCTGACCGAGGCGAGCGCCTGGTATGAGCAGGTCCTCGGCAAGGCGCCCTACTTCAAGGAAGTGTTCTACGTCGGCTTCGAGGTGGGCGGTTTCGAGCTGGGCCTGATCCCCGACGGCCAGCCGGGCAGCGCCGGCGCCACCGCCTACTGGGGCAGCCAGGACATCGAGGCCGAGGTCGCGCGCCTGGCGGGCCTGGGTGCGGAAGTGGACGCGCCCGTGACCGATGTCGGCGGCGGCATCCGCGTCGCGACCGTGCGCGATCCCTACGGCAACGTGTTCGGCGTGATCCAGAATCCGCATTTCGACCGCAGCAAAGTCGAATAAGGCGTGCATACCTGCTTGTGTAAGCTCAGGCACTTGACCACCAGCAAGACTTTGCCGCGCGGAGTTTGAAACAATGGGGACTTTCGGGCCGCTCCCCCAGGCCAGAAAGGATCCCCATGTTGCGACATCTCTCGATCCGCCTGCTCGTCGTCCTTCCCGTCCTGTGCGGCCTGCTGCTGGGCGGCTGCGGGACGACCACCGGCGGCCCGGTCAGCCTGCAGGAAGTGCGCGAATTTGCCGATGCCTCGGCGCGGCTGGGCGGCTATGCCGAACTGGCACGCCGCTACCGCGATACCTACGAGCGCGAACAACCCTACCTGTCCCCCGCCGCCGACAAGCTGGCGCGCGAGAACGACGCCAAGCGCAAGGCGGTGCACGAGGACTTCATCGCCATCCAGAAGACCCTGGTGCTCTACATGCAGACCCTCAGCCTGCTCGCCGGCGATGCGCGCTACGACCTGTCCGAGCGCATCGACGACCTAGGTAACGGCCTGAAAGCCAATGCCGAGTCCGGCCTGCAGCAGCGCCACATCACGGCCTACACTGGCCTGACCCGCCTGCTGACGCGCGTGATCGCCTCCGGCTACCAGAACCGCAGCGTGGAAACCATGGTGCGCGACGGCGACGCCGACGTGCAGGTGCTGCTGGACGCCATGATCTCGCTCACCCGCCTCTACTACAAGACCAACGAGAATGAGAAGAAGACGATCCTCGGCATCTTCGATGTCGAGATCCCGTTTTCGACGCGCAACTCGGACCGCATGCTGGTGACGCTCGCCAAGGTGCATTACCTGAACAAGGCCACCGAATACAAGCTGGTAGACCGCCGCTACGAGCTGGCCCTGCAGGGCTTGACCAAGGTGGCCCTCGGGCACCAGAAAATGCGCGAGAACCTCGGCAAGCTGTCGGACGCGGAAATCCGGCGCCTGCTGGCCAACTACGGACGTGACCTGCGCACCATCCGCGACGGGCTGTCCGGCGACTGAGAACCTATCGCGGTAAACAGGAGGACACATGGCTACCACCCCGACCCGTTCCGGCAGCGCATCCGCCGACCTTGCGTCCCCGGCCGAGGCCGACGTCGATGCCGCCGCCGTCCTCGACGCGGCAGATGCCGCGGCGCCGGCCGGACCGGCCGCCAAGGCCCCGGGCGCCACCGCTGGCCCCGCCCTGTCCAGCACCGAGAAGATCGTCGAGCTGGCCGACCACCTGTCGGCCTGCGCCGACCAGCTGCACGAGCGCGTGATGAAGGAGATCCGCAGCTATGCCGGCGGTCCGGTGCCCGAACACGTGCAGGACAAGGCCCGCGCCCTGTTCGAGGACGAAGTGCTGCTGCGCCAGCGCGCCAACGGCCTGCACGCCGACGCCGCCACCCTCATCGTCAAGGGCCTGGGCAAGCAGCAGGCCCAGCTCGTCAAGCTGACCGCCGACGCCGCCGAGAAGATCCGCAAGATCGGCGCCATTGGCGAGGCGGCCGGCCTGGTGGGCGGCCTGCTGGCCCTGGCCGGCGCCGCCGCGACCGGCCAGCCGGCACTGATCCTGGCCGCCGTCGACAAGATCGACAAGCACGGCAAGGCCCTCAATGCGCTCAAGCCGAAGTCCCCTGCCAAGGCAGGCTGAGTCCGGCGCGGAGATGCGCGGCCTTGCGGCCGCCGTCAGCACATGTGCTGTCCGCCGTTGATGGCCAGGTTGGCGCCGGTGACGAAACCCGCCGCGTCCGACACCAGCCAGGACACCATGGCCGCCACTTCGCCGGGCTGGCCCAGGCGCCCGACCGGGATCTGCGGCAGGATGCGCTCGTGCAGCACCTGCGGCGACAAGTCGTGCGTCGAGCGGGTGTCGAGATAGCCCGGCGACACGGTGTTGACGGTGACGCCGTGGCGCGCCGACTCCAGCGCCAGCGCCTTGGTCAGGCCATGCAGGCCGGCCTTGGCGGCACCAGTGTGGCCTGGTTCAGCGCTCCCTGCTGCCCGTTGACGGAGCCGATGTTGACGATGCGTCCCCAGCGCTGCGCGACCATCGTGTCGATCGTATGGCGTGCCATGTTGAAGGCGCCGTCGAGGTTGACGCCCATCACCGCATGCCAGTCGTCCAGGCCCATCCTGCACATGCTGCGGTCGCGCGCCAGGCCGGCATTATTGACGAGCACGTCGATGCGGCCGGCATGCCCGAGCAGGCGCTGGACGGCGCGGCCCGCGCACTCGAAGTCGGCCACGTCGGCCTCGAGCGCGATGAATTCCATGCCGTCGCGGCGGTGGCTGGCCAGCCATTCCCGACCATAGTGGTTCGATGGCGAAAAGGTGGCGGCGACGGTGAAACCGTCGAGATGCAGGCGGCGGCACAAGGCCGTGCCGAGTCCGCCCATGCTCCCGGTGACGAGGGCGACACGTTTGCTCATGAAGGATCCCTTGGACTTGGCATACGGCATCCTTCAAGGACAAGCCTGGCGGGACTGTCCCGGGATGCGATCTACCGAGTGTAGGGAAGCGGCTTCCGTGCCTTGTTGACCAAGATCAAGGCAAGACCGAAGCTCAAGCGATGAGCTCGGGGCGGCTGCCCGGATCGAAATCGGCCCAGTCGCCGTCGACGATGTTGCCCTCGGCGCGCTCGATGTGGTGGGCGCCGAGCCGGCGCAGCACGTCGACCGCGCGGTCCGCCATGCCGGCGTCGTCGAAAGCGACCGCCACCAGCATGCCGGCTTCGCGCGGCGGCACCCGGTTCTCGCTGCTGCCCTCTTCCGATTCGCCGCGGTCCTTCATCTTGGAAAAACTGAACAGCGAGCCGACGTGGCCGCCGACCAGGCCGCCCACGACCGGGCCCAGCGGCCCGGTGACGGGCGACGTGGCTGCGCCGATCACCGCGCCGACCGCGCCGCCGGTGGCGACACCCTGCACCACGCCTTCCGGCGTTTCCTTGGCGCCGGGAGACTGCAGATGATCGCCCCCGATCGGGGTCTGGTCGTGCTGGCCCGGCTGGCTCAGGTAGAACCCGCTGATGCGGCCGTTGTCGAAGCCTGCGTCGGCCAGCGCGCGGCGCGCGCGGTCGACTTCCTCCTGAAGCTGGAAACGCCCTGCAATAATGGTGGACATGACGATTTCTCCTGGATCGTTGGTAGCTCAACTATGCCCCGCCGCGCCTGTATTGCTCTGTACGGACACGCACGCAGCCCAGGTACTTAGCGCCATTGGCCGTAGACGAGGCCGTGCTGGAACGGATCGTCGAACACCGGCTGCGGTTCGGCCACCCAATCGCGCGGATCGACGCGGAAATACTTCAGGAATTCCTCGTACAGGTCCGGGTGGCGCGCCGACAGTTCCCATGGCTGCTCGAAAAAGCTTTCGGTCGCCACCGCGAAGAACTCGGCCGGGCTGCTGGCGCCGTAGTGGTCGAGCACGCCGCGCTGCCCCCACATCGCATCGCGCCGCAAGGCCGCGTAATTGCGCGACAGGACCTCGGACCAGCTGCGGTAGCGCTCGGTGCTGCCCAGGTAAGGCGCGCCGTTGGTGCTGCCCGATTCGCTGTCGAGCTGGTGGGCGAACTCGTGCAGGACGACATTGTGACTTTCAGGCGCATCCGCCCCGGCGCGCCGCACGTGGTCCCAGGACAGGATCACGCGGCCGTCGCCCCAGGATTCGCCCAGCAGGTCCTGGCGCTGCTCGGTGACGACGCCGGCGGCATCGACCTCGCGGCGCGGCACCAGGAAGGCGCCCGGATAGACCAGCACCGCATGCAGCGACGGGTACAGGCTTGCCGGGCTGGTGTCACCGGTCCGGCCCAGCACCAGCATGCAGGCCTGGGCGGCGATGGTCACGCGCATCTCGTCCGTCACCTCGAGCCCGGCGCAGCCGACGAAGGCTTTCTCGTGCAGGAATTGCTGGACCAGGCGCCGCAGGCGCCGCTGCTGCCCTTCGTCCATGCGGGCATACTGGGCCAGGTTGCGCTCGAGGATGGCCACCAGGTCCGGCGCGAGCGGGCGCGCCAGTGCGCGGCGCAGGCGCAGCTTCGGCAGCAGCCATGCCGCCAGTAGTCCGGCCCCGATGAGGCCGGCGATGATGCCTTCCATGTCAGGCTTCCCGCGAAGATGCAACCCAGGCCAGCACGTCCTCGGCACCGCCGATCAGCCTGCCGCCCACGAATACCTGCGGCCAGGTGAGACGGCCGGTCAGGCCGCGCAGCACGCTCGTCGTGATCTTCTGGTCTTCCGAAATATCGGTGAACACGATGTCATTCTCGCGCAAGGCGGCCTTGGCGCGCGCACAATGCGGGCAGCCGGGGCGCGAGAACATTACTACCGGCTCGGGAATCTTCGCATTCGGGTTGATATAGCTCAGCATCGTATCGGCGTCCGAAACCTCGAAAGGGTCGCCTTCGCGCAGTGGCTCGATGAAGATTTTGTCGATTATGCCGTCCTTGACCAGCATCGCGTAGCGCCAGGAGCGCATGCCGAAACCCAGGTCGCGCTTGTCGACCAACATGCCCATGCCCTCGGTGAAATCGCCGTTGCCGTCCGGGATCAGGGTGATGTTGCCAGCATCCTGCCCGGTCTTCCACTGGTTCATCACGAAAGCATCGTTGACGGCGATGCAGACGATGTCGTCGACGCCGTTCTCGCGCAGGGTCGGCGCCAGCTCGTTGTAGCGCGGCAGATGGGTCGAGGAACAGGTGGGCGTGAAGGCGCCGGGCAGCGAGAACACGACCACGGTCTTGCCCTTGAAGAGCTCGTCCGTGCTGATGTCCTGCCATTGGTCGTCGGGGCGCGCCTTGAAGCTCACGCGCGGGACCGGCCTGCCCTGCAGGGACTCCGCGGTCGGTAAAGTGCTTGGCATCGGTCTTCCTTTCCTTGTGGCGGCAGCGCGGCCGCGATGGGAGGGAGGTAGGGCTTATTGACCGGATTTCAACACGCCGTCATCAAAAATTGTTCGTTTGAAAAACAAAAAGCCGCGCAATGCGCGGCTTGAATGACGACAGCGATCGTCTGGACCGGCGGCTGCCGCGGGTCTCTACCGCGGCCGGCCGGGAGCGCTCCTTTAAGCGCGTTCCTTGGCGGTCTGGCTCGGGGCCGGGCCGAACAGGGCTGCCACCAGCGGATCGCGGGTGACCGGGCTGCGGTTCACGCGGATCGCGTAGTGGGTGTCGTCCGCCAGGATGTGGAAGTGGCGGCCGCTGCCGGCCATGTTCTGCTCGCGCAGGCCCGGACGCTCCTTGCGCGGGGCGGCGCCTTCGCGCTTCGGCTGGCAGATCGCTGCCAGGAAGGCCTTGACGCGCTCCTGGTCCGGGCAGATCTGGTACACGGCCTTGCCCAGGTAGGTGGCGGTGCCTTCGATGTAGCGTGCCAGCTCGATGACGCCTGCTTCGCGCAGGTCACGGATGTACTTGCGTGCGCCCGATGGCGAGAATTTCAGGAACCATGCGATTTCGTCGGCCAGCATTTCATGGGTCGACAGTTCGTTGATCAGTTTCTGCATGTTTTCGATCCGGCGCTGGGTGGCCGAGGTCGAACGGACTCGTTCGATCGGCGCCAGCGAAATCGGCGCACGCTCGGTCGGTTGCGGGGGGACGCGTTCGATCAGCGCAGAGTTGCTGGAAGTGTGCACCGCGCCGATGTCGCCTTGCACCGCGTTGTGATGGGTCGTTGCATGCATGTTCTTGAGCTCCGTTTAGAGAGTGAGACTGTGTGGTCCGGGTCGCTGTGTGTCGTATGACACCCTGACAACACCTCGGTTCCGCTTAACTGGGCTCAAGATTGCCTGCGTCAGACATCCCGGTCTGTGCGCCATCCAACATTCGGAATTATTCCTGCAAGCATTTTTGATAAGACCGCTTGTCGGCAGCCGGCGGTCGTGCTTGTTTCCGCCTGAAAAATCTGCGCACCAAAATGGTGCGCACGCCAGACCGACGTAGCATTTTTACCACTGTTGTAATATTGCACAGGTCATCGCCGCTAGGTGCGGTACCGCACCGAGATTGCGGAACTTGCACTGTTAATCTTTATCCAACATCTGTGTCAAGGCATGCGATGTCAATAACCCTTCACCTTATGGGAGTCACCTGTGAATAATACGAAGAAGATCGCCCTGGCCGCCGCGCTCCTGTGCGCAGCCGGCAGCTCCATGGCCCAAGAAGTCATCAACCCGTCGTGGTACATCCAGCCGAGCGTCATCCTCGCGAAGCCGGACGCACGCATGGGCGTGGCGGACCGCGACTGGGGCGGCGGGTTGAAGTTCGGTAAGGCCGTGAATGAAATGTGGGACATCCAGTTCGGCGGCAGCCAGGTGCGTTTCGAAGACGGCCCGGCGCGTTACCGCCAGACCCTGCTGGGCGCCGACGCCCTGCTGATGTTCTCGCGCAAAAGCTTCCGTCCCTTCGTGCTCCTCGGTGTCGGTATCGAACGCGACAAGGTGCAGAACCCGCTGCGCAACGTCGGCAAGAATTCGCCTTACCTGACCGCCGGTATCGGTTACCAGGCAACGCTGAGCCCGCAATGGTCGATGCAGTTCGACGTGCGCGCCGTGCGCGGCTTCCTGCGCGACCACGAGCAGTTCGGCCCGCGCCGCATCAACAACAAGTACATGACGATCGGCCTGAACTACGCCTTCAACCCGCCGCCGGCAGCGCTGGCACCGGCGCCCGCACCGGCACCGGTCGCGGAAGCCCCGGCACCGGCACCGGCACCGGTCGCTCCGCCGCCGCCGCCACCGCGCTTCGAGAAGGTCACCCTGGAAGCCACCAAGCTGTTCGAGTTCGACAAGGCCGACCTGATCATGCCGTCGCCGAAGCTGGATGAAATCGCCGCCGCCCTGCAGGCCGACACCAGCGTCACCGACGTCGACATCACTGGCTACACCGACCGCCTGGGTTCGGAAAAATACAACCTGAAGCTGTCCGAGCGCCGCGCCAACACCGTGCGCGACTACCTGATCAGCAAGGGCGTGGACGGCAACCGCCTGAAGGCCTACGGCAAGGGCGAAGCCAACCCGCTGGTCCAGTGCAACCAGCGCAAGCGCAAGGAACTGATCGATTGCCTGGAGCCGAACCGCCGCGTCGAGGTCGAGCAGATCACCGTCGAGAAGCGCGTTCAGTAACAGGCGACAGCGCCTGCCCGGCCGCGCCTTCCGTCCCGCACGGCAGGACGGCCCGGCATCACCGCATGATCCAAGGGGGCCGCGGCCCCCTTTTCAATTGGAGGAGTCATGGCAATCAAAAAATGGCTGCCGTATTCGCGTGAGCTGGTCCACGTGATGCGCTGCGCGGTAATGGAATGGCTCGATCATCGCGCCTCCAGCAAAGGGGCGGCACTTGCCTTCTATACCTTGTTCTCGCTGGCGCCGGTGCTGGTGCTGGTGATCGCCATCGCCGGCTTCTTCTATGGCGCCGAAGCGGCCCAGGGACAATTGCTGGCCCAGCTGCGCGGCCTCGTGGGTCCGCAGGGGGCCGAAACCATCCAGGCCATCCTGGCCGGGGCGCAGAACAAGGAGAGCGGACTGTTCGCGACCATCGTCGCCTTCGTGCTGCTGCTCGTCGGCGCCACCACCGTGTTCTCGGAACTGAAGGACAGCCTGGACGAGATCTGGGACGTTCCGCCGCCCAAGGAGTCCGGATTCTGGAACCTGGTGCGCACCCGCCTGCTCTCCTTCGGCCTGATCCTGGTACTGGGCTTCCTGCTGATGGTCTCGCTGGTCGTCAGTGCGGCACTGGCCGTGGTCGAGACCTACATCGGTGGCATGTGGAAGGAAGCCGCCGTGGTCATGGGCTGGGTCGCCGCGGCGGTGAGCTTTCTGGTGATCGCCACCCTGTTCGGCGTGATCTACAAGCTGCTGCCGCGTATCAAGCTTTCCTGGCACGACGTCACGATCGGTGCGCTGGGTACGGCCGCGATGTTCACGCTGGGCAAGTTCGGCATCGGCCTCTACATCGGCAACAGCGGCACCACGGACAGCTTCGGCGCGGCCGGCTCGCTGATCGCCCTGCTGCTCTGGGTGTATTACTCGGCGCAGATCTTCTTCCTGGGCGCCGAGTTCGCCCGCCAGTATGCCCTCAAGATGGGCAGCCTGAAGCACAAGCCGGCGCATGAGACCGGGGACAAGAAGAAGGAGGTGGATTCGCCGCCTGAGCCGACTGTCACCTGGAAGAACGGTCGCGCGGGGTAATTTGCGCTATTGGTCGGCGGCGTTGGTCGGCGCTATTGGTCTGGACACTGTGTTCCTAGCCGGGCGGCGGCGTTGGTCGGCGCTATCGGTCTGCACACTGTGTTTCTAGCCGGGCGGCACGGCCGCCCGAGCGTGACTTGGTCCACTGGACCAAGTCACTCCCCCAGCAACTCCGCCAGCGCTTCCATCCCCTCGACCCGCTCGGCCACCACCTTCAGCACCACCACGACCGGCACGCCGAGCAGCAGGCCCCACATCCCCCACAGCCAGCCCCAGAACAGCAGGCTCACGAAGACGGCCGCCGGGTTCATCTTGGCGATCTTGCCGGTCATCCAGGTCGTCACGACCATGCCGACCAGGGTCGCGATCCCGAGCGAGGACCCGGCCACCAGGATCACCATGCGCAGCGACTCGAACTGGAAGAAGGCCACCGCCCCGGTAGCGATGGTGATCAGGAGCGGGCCGAAGTAAGGCACGATGTGGGCCACGCCGGCGAAGGCGGCCCAGGCGCCGGCGTTCTCGAGGCCGATCGCGCGCAGCGCCGCCCAGGTGAGCAGCGCCAGCAGCACGTTGGTCACCAGCAGCATGAACATGTACATCTGGATCGCATTGTTCATGTCGTCCAGGATGTGGACGGTCACTTTTTTACGCGTCAACGAAGGCCCGGTGAGCTTGACCAGCTTGCGCTTGAAGGTGTCGCCCGCGAGCAGCAGGAAGAACACCAGGAACACCACCATGGTGGCCTGCGACAGGAAGGTGGCCAGGCCGATCGAGCCGGCCAGGACCCAGTCCATCACGCGGATGCTGCTGCCGGCGGCGGGCGCCGGCGGGACCGACTGGGTGCGTTTCTGGATCGCACGGCGTTCCTCGCCGCCGGTGGCGCTGGAGGCGGCGCGCTCGATCTCGGCGGCGGCGGCCTGCACCTGCTGGATGGTCGAGCGCTGGCCGGTGCTGTCGGTCAGGATCCTGGTGACCTTGGTCGTCAGGGTTGGCAGCTCGTCGATGATGTTGAAGAATTCGTCCTGCAGCCGGTACAGGGTGCCGCCCAGCGCCCCCATGATGACGGCGGTGACCAGGGTCGCGCCGATGACGCGCTTGACGTGCCAGCGCTCGAGCCAGCGCACGACCGGGTTGAGGGTATACGCGATGAAGATGCCGAGCAGGAGCGGCACGAAGAATTTCTGCGCCCATTGGAGCGCGAACAGGCTGGCGATGGTGGCGAGGATGCCCAGCGAGAGCCCGCGGGCATTGACGTGGATCGGCAGCCGCAGGCCGCCCACGTGCATCGTGAGCTCGTCGCCTGCAGGGCTGGGCTCGGCGCCGGGTCCCGCCCCTGGGGAAGCGGGGGGTGGCGCCGCCGGGGCGGCATTGTCGGGCGCGCTTGCAGCTGGTTCGACAGGTTCGGGTGGTGCGAGCTGCATGGATCGTGCCTTGACAATGGAGCCGGGCCGCCCCGGCGCTGGGGATTACTTGACGCGGATGTCGTTCTTCACAGAGGTTACACCTTGTACGCCGCGCGCGATTTCCACGGCGCGCTGTGCGTCGCGCGGCTCGGCCACGAAGCCCGACAGCTGGACGTCGCCCTTGTAGGTTTCCACGTTCACTTCGGTCGCCTTGACGGTCGGGTCGGCGGCGAAGGCGGCCTTGACCTTGGTGGTGATCACGGCGTCATCGACGTATTCGCCGGCGCTCTTCGAGGTCGGGTTCGACGAGCAGCCCACGGCGGTGATGGCGACGGCGGCGGTGAAGGCGGCGGTGACGAGGCGTTGTGCGATTTTCATGATAGCTCCTTGATTAAAAACTGCGGTGGTCTAACTACAGTAAAGCCCATGCGGGCAAGTGGGATCATTTTCCGAACGCGGTCTTGGCAGTGTTGACGCACTGGTCCTTGACGGCGCCGGCGTAGGCGTCGCATTTCTGGATCGCGACACGGTATTCGGCGGCCAGCTTGTCTTCACGCGCATCCTGGCGCGCTTCGATGGCCTTGCGGTCGGCCTTGGCATCGGCCTGCGCGGCGACCAGGGTCGCCTTGGCCTGCTCCATGCAGACGTCGCGGTCATTGCCGGTGACGGCGGCGCAGCGCACCTTGTCGCGGTCGTAGTTGGCGGACGCGATGCGCATGCGGGCCTGGGTATAGGCCGACAGGGTATTCTTGTAGGCAGCCTCGGCTTCTTCCTCGACACGCACGCGCGCGGCCTTGGCCTCGGCCATGCACAGGTCGTGCGGGTTGCCGGCGATCTGGTCGCAGCGCGCACGCGCCGATTTGTAATTCGCTTCGGCCGTGGCCTTGGCCTGTTCGTAGGCCGTCTTCGCATCCGGCACGGCTTGCGCCCGTACCGCGCCGGCCCAGGCGAGCGCGGCGCCGACGAGCAGGAATGCATGGGATGTTTTCATTTTTTATTCTCCATTTGTCAACACGCTAATGACGTTTTACACGTGGACTGCCGCGTTTTCTGTTCGGTGCCGAACACAGCAACTTACCCGCAACAACTCATCTGTATTTGGCTCAAACTCTTGGCTAAATACACAGGGCAAGGACGGTTAGGCAACGCACAGACCCCTTGCACGGCCGTGGCTAAGCTGGAGCCATACACTTATCAGGAGAACAACATGAAAGCAACCCGTACCCTCGCTGTTGCCTTGCTGGCGTCCACCGCCCTCCTTACCGGCTGCGCCAGTACGTCGTCGAACCCCTACGCGTCCAACAACGGCTACAACAGCGGCTACAACAACGTCTCGATGGGCTATGGCACGATCGAGTCGATCCAGGTAGTCCAGGGCGAAAACCGCACCAGCGGCGCCGGTGCGATCCTGGGCGGCGTAGTCGGCGCCCTGGCCGGCAACCAGGTCGGCAGCGGTAGCGGCCGTACCGCGGCGACCGTCGCCGGCGGCGTTGCAGGCGCGGCGATCGGCAATAACGTCGAACGCAACCGTCAGGCCGGCGGCGCCGAGATGTATCAGATCAACGTGCGCATGGATAACGGCGAGTACCGCGCCGTGAACCAGGACAGCGTCTACGACCTGCGCGTGGGCAACCGCGTGCGTATCGTCGACGGCCGCGTCTATCGCTATTGATCGGCACCGGCGATCGGGCAAAGATCGCCACCAGCGGTCGTGACCGGGGGAAGCGGCGCAGCGCCGCCTTTCCCCGGCCGGTGCATCCCTGCACCGGCATCGCCCGACCGCAACGACGGGGCGCCGGTCCTCGTGCTGGCCGTGCTGTTCAGCGGCCCGGTGCCCTCCTTTGCGCTGCGGCAGGCCTCGCCGCGGCACTTCTTCCGACCCTGGAGGACACCATGCAAATCCTATCGACCGTGCTGCGCGGGGCGTGTGCCTGCCTGCTCGGCAGCACCCTGCTCGCCCACGCCCAGACCCCACCCCAGCCCCAGCCCCAGCCCCAGACCAGCAGCGACGCCCTCGTCGATCCAGCCGCCGCCAGCAAGCAGGCGCGTGAAATCGCCCAGGGCGATCCGGCGCGCTGGTACCGCGAAGACGCGACCACCCAGGCGCGGATGCGCACGCTGCAGAAGGAAATCGGCGCGGCATTGCAGGAAGCACGAAACGCCTGCAAGAAAGCGCCGGCGGCCGAGCGCAACGCCTGCATGCAGGAAGCGCGCGCGATCTACCAGCGCGACATGGCGCAGGCCAAGGCGCGGATGGCTGGACAGGATCAGACGCCCTGAACTGCACGCGGCGTTAATTGAGCTTGTAGGGTGGGCCGGGGCGCGTAGCCGGCTTTGCCGTGCGCGCGTTCAGCTCTGGCATGAGGAGCTACAGCGCTGCCGAAAGTTGAACGCGCGGTCGGCGGAGCCGACCACCCTACGCAACAACAGATGTTATCTTGACTCATCCGTACCAGCGAAAAAAAAACGGCGTGCAATCAATGATTGCGACGCCGCTCAAGCCCCACCATATTCGGATCGGTTTGACTTATGGGCCGTGTCAGCTCAGCCCGTTCTGCTGGACACGGCGTTTGTTCATGTACCAGCCTGCTACTCCCAGCAGGATGGCGGCAGCGCCGGCAGGCTTGCCGAGCTTGCGCTGGCGGATGAAGTTGAACAGCGCCAGCCCGTAAGGCATCAGCACCGACACGCTGGTGCCGGTCGGTTTCAACAGGGCGTCGGCGCGTGCGCGCAGGGCCCAGGTGGCGTGGTCGATCGTGCTGTGCAACATCACCTCGGGGCGCGCCGCGTGCCGAATCTGCGCCCGCGCGTGCGCCACGTTACTGCGGAAGAACTCGCCCTCGCGCAGCAGCTCCTGTTTGCGCGCAACCGGGTCCAGGCTGTGCTTGTGGCCGGCCAGTCCGGTCGTTCCATCTTGATTGTGCATGTTTCCCCTCCTTCGTGTCGCCGCTTAGAGCAGCATGTCGCGGTCGTTCTTCAGTTCCTTCATGGTCGCCGGGAACGAGAGCTTGTCCTGCTTGAGCAGGGCCAGGCCCTTCGCCACCAGGATGCCGGTGATGACCAGGAACACGACGAACAGGATCAGCAGGATCTTCCAGCCCATGTCGTCCCATGCCAGCGCGACGATGGTCGCGGTGCCGTAGGCGATCGCGAACCAGATCGCCAGGATGGCCGCGCCGAACAGGGCCACGAGTTCGATCAGGTGGTTGCGCACCTCGGATAGCTCGAGCGCGGCCAGTTCCACGCGCGATACCACCAGGCCGAACAGGCTTTTCATGAGGCTGGAGATCCCGCCCATGAGGCCGGGGGTATGCACGACGGTGTCGTCTTTTTGCATGGCGGTCCCCGGCGACGTTTATTGCTTACGGCTCAGGAGGACGCCGAGCAGCACGCCGATACCGGCGGCAACCGCGAGCGTACGGTATGGGTTGTCCTTCACGTAGACATCGGCCTCGTGGGCCAGTTCCCGGCCCCTTTCCATCGCCTGGCCCTGGTAGTGGCTGGCGCGGCCCAGCGCGCGGTCGAGCAGCTCCATGCCGCGGCTGCGCAGTTCCTCGGCCTTGTCGCCGGTCAGGGCGGCGGCGGCGCTCAGCATCGACTGGGCGTCGCGCACCAGTGCCTGCATGTCCGACGATGCGTCGGCGGCTTTGCTGTCGAACTGGTAGCCGTGGGCGTGGGATTTCAGGTTGCTGCGGGTGGTGTCTAGCATGGTGTGCTCCATTGTTATCGATGGGTGATGAATGTAAATCCGGCCTCAGGCCAGCAGGTCGCGCATGTCGTCGGCATGCTCTTCTTCGACGGCCATGATGTCGGTAAGCATCTTGGTCGTCGTCGGGTCGCGGTCGCCGATCGCCCCGATCATCTGGCGATAGGATTCGATCGCCACGCGCTCGGCGATCAGGTCGGCGCGGATCATCGCCTGCACGTCGTCGGAATCGTCGTACTCGGCATGGCTGCGCGCGGTCAGCGTGGCCGGGTTGAAGTTCGGCGATCCGTTCAGTTGCACGATGCGCTCGGCGATGCGGTCGGCATGGTCCTGCTCCTGCTGGGCGTGCTCGAGGAACTCGGCCTTGATGTGGCCGGTGTTCGGGCCGCTCACGGTGTAGTAGTGCCGCTTGTAGCGCAGCACGCACAGCAGCTCGGTGGCCAGCGCGTCGTTCAGCATCGCGATGACCGCTTCGCGGTCGGCCTGATAGCCCTCGGTGACGGCGCCGTCGTCGAGGTTGGCCGCCGCGCGGCGGATGGCACCAACGTCGAAGCCATGCGCCAGGTGTTTCGTTTCTTCCATAGTCTTACCTCATGAACCTAATGCAAATGAACCAGCTCAGCGCCCCGCGGTACGCGGCGGGATCTGCGCGTTCTCGTTCGACAGCACGATCTCGACCCGGCGGTTGAGCTGGCGGTTGGCCGCCGTATCGTTCGGGGCCACCGGGAAGGCCTGGCCGTAGGCACGCATGGCGATACGGTCGCGCGGCACGCCCAGCGAACCCAGCGCCGAGGCCACGGCTTCGGCACGGCGCTGCGACAGTTCCTGGTTGTAAGAGGAGCTGCCGGTACTATCCGTAAACCCTTCGACCAGCACGGTACGGTTCGGGTTCTGCGCCATGACGTCGGCCAGTTTGCGCAAGGTCGACATGCCGTTCGGTGTCAGGGTCGCCTGGTTGGTGGCGAACAGCACGTCGCCGATCGTCACGACATAGCCGCGCTCGGTCTTGACGGCCTGCAGCTCGACCAGCAGCGCTTCCAGCACGGCGGCGCGCTGGGCCAGCGCGGCATTCTGCTGCTGGGCGGCGGCGGCCTGCTGCTGGGCCGCCTGGGCCTGGGCCTGCGCCTGGGCGGCCTGGGCCTGGGCGGCCTCGGCCTCGCGCTTGGCGCGGTCGGCTTCCGCGGTACGGGCCGCCAGGCGGACCTGGTCGCGTTCGCGCGATGCGTTCGCAATGTCGGCTTCGGCCGCCTTTGCCCTGGCCACCTCCACCGCGGTGGCGACGCGCTGCTTGGCCACGTAGGCCAGGCGGTCGACGTCGTTCAGGCTTTCGCGGCGCGCGGCCGCGGCATTGGCCTGGTCGAGGGCGTCGCTGGCCTGCTTGAACTCGAGCGGCGCATACTGGGCGACCTGCGGATTGTTGTTGGCGGAGACGAAATCGGCGCGCGCCTGATCCAGCGTCGGCGTGGTCATCGGGGCGGTGGCGCAGGCCGTGGCCAGCACGGCGGCGGCCAGCAGCGACATCGTGGAACGGGTTTTCATGGCTTGTCCTTTTTTCCTGGGCGCCGCGCTGGCGCGGCGGTCAATGAAGGGAACTTCTTCTTATTGCTGATCGGCTTACTGCGTCGAGGTCGTGGCCGACGGCGCGTTGGCGCGCTCGACTTCCTCGCGCAGCACGCGCAGGTCGGCGTCGAGCGCGTTGGCGGCCGCGGTGGCCTTGGCCGAGTTGGCCTTGCTCTGCGCCAGCTTGGCGTCGGCCTGGGCCTGGATCGCCAGCTCGCGAGCCAGCTTGTAGTCCTTGGCCGCCAGGGCCGCGTTGGCGCGCACCATCTTGTCGCGCGCGGCGGTGATCTCGGCCGGGGCCAGCTCGGCGGCGCCGGCCGACACCGCGTTCTCGACGGCATTGCGCGACACCGCCACGTCGGCGGTGGCAGGTGCCTTCTGCGGGCTGGCACAGCCGACCAGCGCCAGCACGGCTGCGGCAGCCAGCGGCGTCAAGAGACGGCGCATCGCATGTTCTTGGTCCATCGCTTTTCTCCTTTTGATGAGGAAATGTCCTTGGTAACGTTATAAACCTGTTATCTCTTGCCTTCGGTTCGCTGCCGCACATTGCCCGGCTCGTAGCGATCTGCTCAACAGAAGAACGTTAGGCAGCGCACATTGGGCGTAAAGGCCTTGCGCTAAGCTGGCCTGAACCTACCTACCACCGAAAGTCCGTCATGGCCGAGACCGACAAGCAGGCGGCGCAGGGCCGTCATCCGGCGCGCCGCACGAGCAGCAAAATACTGTTGAGCATCCTTGGGATCCTGGTCGCCATCCCGGTGATCGCCATCGTGTTCATCCTCACCTTCGACTGGAACCGCGCCCGCCCCTGGATCAATGCCAAGGTGAGCGAGGCCATCGAACGTCCCTTCGAAATCCGCGGCAACCTGGACGTCGAATGGGAACGCCCCGCCAAGACCATGGCGCCGGCCGAACGCACCTGGCGCGACCACATCCCGTGGCCGCACCTGATCGCCAACGACACCCACGTCGGCAACCCCGCCGGCCTGCCGGCGCAGGATTCCGGCAGCGCACGCCAGTTCTCGTTCTCGGTCAATCCCTTCGCCCTGCTGTCGAAGACCATCAACATTCCGCTGCTGCGTTTCGACGGCCCGCGGGTGGACCTGCTGCGCCTCGACGAGAGGCGCAACAACTGGACCTTCAAGCGCAAGGAAGAAAAGTCCAAATGGACACTCGACCTCGATCGCATCGTGCTGACCGACGGTATCGTGCACATCAAGGACGCGGTGACGAAGGCCGACGTGACGGCGAAGGTGCGCACGCTCGAGAACGGCGGGCGTTACGGGGTCGGCTGGACCCTCGACGGCACCTACAACGGCGCGCCGGTCACGGGCGGCGGCAAGGCCGGCGCGGTGCTCTCGCTCAAGCAGCAGAGCACGCCCTACCCGGTCCAGGCTGAGATGCGTTCGGGCAAAACGCGGATCGCGGTGGAGGGCACGGCGACGCGGCCCTCGAAACTGGCGGCGATCGACCTGAAGCTGGAGCTGGCCGGTCCCAGCATGGACCAGCTGTACAACTTCACCGGCGTGGTGCTGCCGACCACCGGCCCGTTCTCGACCTCGGGCCGCCTGACCGGCACCCTCGGCGAACAGAACAAGGACGGCAAGCGCAGCATGCGCTGGGTCTACGACGGCTTCAAGGGCAAGGTCGGATCCTCGGACATCGGCGGGCGCCTCGAATATGCCACCGGCGGGGCACGGCCCAAGCTGTCGGGCAATGTCCGCTCGCAAACCCTGGTATTCGCCGACCTGGCGCCGCTGATCGGCGCCGACTCCAACGCCGCCAAGAAGGCGCGCAATGCCGATGTGGTGCAGCCGGGCGGCAAGGTATTGCCGGTCGAGGAATTCAAGACCGAACGCTGGAACAAACTGGATGCAGACGTGCGCTTCGCGGCCGACCGCATCGTGCGCGACACGGCCTTCCCGATCAGCAAGCTGTCGACCCACCTGAAGATGGATAACGCCGTGCTGAACCTCGAACCGCTGGAATTCGCCATGGCCGGGGGCACGGTGCGTTCGAACATCCGCCTCGACGGCCGCGGCCGCCAGGGCCCGAAGGCGATCAAGGCCCAGGCCAAGGTCACGGCCCGCAATATTGAGATCAAGAAGCTGTTCCCGAAGATCGAGCAGCTGCAGGCCTCAGTGGGCAGCATCAGCGGCGACGCCAGCCTCACCGCCCAGGGCAATTCCGTGTCCAGCCTGCTGGCCGGCTCGAACGGCGAACTGAAGACCCTGATCAGCCAGGGCCAGGTCAGCAAGATGATGCTGGAGATGATGGGCCTGAACGTGGCCAATATCGTCATCACCAAGGTGTTCGGCGACAAGCAGGTGCAGCTCAACTGCATGGCCTCCGATTTCGCCGTCACCAACGGCCTGGCACGCACGCGCTACTTCGTGGTGGACACCAAGGAAGCGCTGATCAACATCGAGGGCAGCATCAACCTGGCCAACGAGCAATTGGACCTGCGCATCGATCCGAAGACCAAGGGCCTGCGGCTGATTTCCTTGCGCTCGCCCTTCTACGTGCGCGGTCCCTTCAGCCAGCCGGATGTGTCGGTGGACAAGGGCGTGTTGGCGATGAAGGCCGGCAGCGCCATCGCGCTGGCAACCATCGCGGCGCCGGTCGCGGCCCTGCTGCCCCTGATCAATACCGGTCCGGGCGAGGACAGCGACTGCGCCCGCCTGTTGTCCGACGCGCGCGAGAAGCCGAAGGCGCCGCCGCCGGGCAAGACCCAGCGCCGCTGAAACAATTTTTACATGGCACTGTGAGTTGTCGAACAGATCAGTGCATATGGAAAACGTTATCTTGCTCACATGGACTCGACGAACACTGCCGCATGAAGCGATTCGGTATCACGACCGCCCTGGCGGTCATGCTGGCCCTCGGCCAGGTCGCAGGATGCGCCACGTCGGGCGGCGGTGGACCGGTGGCGCAGTATGTGGACGATGCCACCATCACCGCCGGCGTCAAGGCTGCCATCGTGCGTGAACCGACGCTGAGCATCTTCGACATCGGCGTCGAGACCGTGCAAGGCGTTGTGCAGCTGAGCGGATTCGTCAGCTCGGCGGACAGTGTGGCGGCCGCGGCATCGGTTGCCCGGACCGTGAAGGGCGTGAAGTCGGTCAGGAATGACCTGCGCTTGAAATAACCCCCCATAAAGGAGATCAACATGAAAACCATCAAACAACTGGTAGTGACCGCAACCCTGGCCACCGCTGCACTGGGCCTGACCGGCTGCGCCGGCATGTCGCAGCAGGACAAGAACACCGCGATCGGCGCAGGCGCCGGCGCCGTGATCGGTGGCGCCCTGACCGGCGGCAGCGCAGTCGGCACCGTCGGCGGCGCAGCCGTGGGCGGCGTGGTCGGCAACCAGGTTGGCAAGAAAAACTGATCGATTGCTCGACAAGCGATACAAGAAAGCCTGGCACTGCCAGGCTTTCTTGTATTCGGCGTCCGGATTTACACGAACTCGCGGACCGGCTGGGTACCTGCCTCCCTCACGATCTCGTAGCAGGTGCACGAGGCCGCCGCCAGGCCTTCCGGATCGAGGATCTCGATGTTCCCGCGGCTGTAGTCGATCAGCCCCTGTTGCTGCAGCGCGCTGGCGGCCTTGGTGACGCCGACACGGCGCACGCCGAGCGCATGCGCCAGGAACTCGTGGGTCAGGTGGAATTTATCCGACTGCAAGCGGTCACGCGTGACCAGCAGCGAGCGCGCCAGGCGCGCTTCCAGCACGTGGAAGCGGCTGCAGACGGCGATCTGGATCGCCTGGGCCAGCTGCGTGTCGGTATAGCGGTACAGCACGCGCTGCAGCGAAGGGTTGCGCGCCACCTCGGCGCGAAAGCGGGCGCTGTCCATGCGGCTGGCGCTGCCGGCACGCTGGACGATGGCGCGCACCTGGGTGGTGTCGTGGCCGAGCGCCACCGTGGCGCCGACCATGCCCTCGCGCCCCACCAGGCCCACCTCGAGCGTCATGCGCCCTTCGGCGACGCCCATCAGGGAGATCAGGCAGTCGTGGGGAAAATAGATGTGGCGCAGCGGGTCGCCGGCTTCGCACAGCACGTCCCCGACCGCGACGGTGACCGGGTCGAGCAGTGGCAGGACTTGCGCCAGTTCCTGCGGCGGCAGCGCTGCCAGCAGCAGATTGCTGTTGTGTTCGGCAATCGGCGGCGGTGCGGCAAAATTCATCGGATTCTCGCGTGGGGGATGCATAAGCCAAGCCGTCTGTCGGATACATTTGCAAACAATTTAGGTCAGCGTAACCGTCCCGCTCCGATCTGGTATGTACGGTGACGCACGGAACCGCTTGTTGTTCCTGAGGACAATCTAGCAATGCACAGGCCGCCGGACGCATCGCATCCCCGGCATGAACGGCCTCAACAAGAACTTCCCCGAAAGGAACCAGCATGAACACCTCTCCCACCCCGTCCGCACGTGGACGCATGCATCCGCTGATGATCCTGGCCGCACTGGCGGTCCTGCTGTTCTGCCTGGTCGGTACGGCGGCGATCCTGGGCTGGATTCCCTCATCCGTGGGCGGCAACAAGGAGCGCCAGCTGAGCGAAACCGAACGCCTGGCGCTGGCCTCGACCCTGCCGCAGGGAAGCCCGCAGCCGGCGCCGGGCGTGGTCGGCAACGTGCCAGGCCAGCAGCTCGCGCCGGGCTACGTGCAGCCGCCGAACAGCGCCGTGCCCGCCGATTACCCGGCCCAGCCGGCCCAGGCCTATGCGCCGGCAACGAACTATGCCCCGGCGCCGGCGCCGGAGCGTGTGGTCGAACGCGTGGTCGAGGAACCGGTCAGGGAGTCGGCCAAGAAACCGGTGCAGGTGGCGGCCGCCGACACCGGCCGCAACTGGTGCTCGAACTGCGGCAACGTCGAATCGGTTCGCACCATCAAGCAACGCGCCGAAGGCAGTGGACTGGGCGCCGCCGGCGGCGCCGTCATCGGCGGCCTGCTGGGCAACCAGATCGGCGGCGGCACCGGCCGCACCATCGCCACCGCGGCGGGCGCCATCGGCGGCGCGGTGGTCGGCAACCAGGTCGAAGGCAATATGAAGGCCAGCACCAGCTACGAAATCCGCGTGCGCCTCGATGACGGCACCCTGCGCACCTTCCGCCAGAGCAGCCCGCCGGCATGGCGCAGCGGCGACCGCGTGCGCATCGTGAAGGGCCGCCTGCGCTCGGTCGCCTGAGCGCATCTCTTTTCAGAAAAAGCCGGGATGGCGCAAGCCTCCCGGCTTTTATTTCGTAAGAATAATTTTCTAAAAGCAATGTGCGGCAGCGCACGGACCAATGGATGAGCTAACCCGACAATGGCAGGACGCTATCACTGCGTGCGGTGCAAAAATAACCATCTCAGGGGGAAGCATCATGAACAGCATGGCATGGATCGGCATTATCATTTGGGGAATGATCGTGGCAACGTTTGGCCTGTTGTCGGCGCATCCGCCGGCTGAAGCGGCGGCGGGCGGACTGCAGCCGCAGGACGTGCTGTTCCTGGTGGCGGGTGGCCTGGTCACCTGCCTGATCGGGGTCACCGGCCTGCTCGGTTTCATGGGCTGGATCCCGGGCTTGCGCAAGGAAAATGGCCACGCCTGATTTCCTGAGAGTTGCGATTTTCGCAGTAAGTACGCCATCGTACAGAGGCCAGCAGTAAGCGGCGCCATACTGGATTCACGACGCCGAAGCGCGTGATTTCTGGAAGGAGCAACATCATGTTGTATACAATTGCCGTGATTCTGATTGTCCTGTGGCTGCTCGGACTGGTGACTTCGTACACCATCGGCGGCTTCATCCATATCCTGCTGGTCGTCGCCGTGATCATGATCCTGGTGCGCCTTATCAGCGGACGAGGTATATAGTTGTTAGTTGTTGAAAAAAATTTTTGTAAGACCAATCCGCTTCTCAGTCATGCCTGCAGGCTTGCCTCGGCAAGCATGACCGCGAAGCGGATTTTTTGTTAAGGAGAACCACCATGCAAAACAAACTGACTAAATCCGTGATCGCCGCTTCCCTCGTGGCCTTTACCGCTACCGGCTGTGCCGACATGAGCGCTACCCAGCGCGGCACCGCGCAGGGCGCCGGCATCGGCGCGGCCCTGGGCGGCATCGTCGGCGCCAGCACCAGCGGCGGCGGCGGCAAGCGCGCCGCGGGCGGCGCGGCGATCGGCGCCGCTGCCGGCGCGGTGATCGGCAACATCTGGTCCAAGCGCATGGAAGCACAGAAACAGGCCATGGAACAGGCCACCCAGGGCACCGGCGTGCAGGTCAGCCAGACCGCCGACAACCGCCTGAAGCTCGACATACCGAGCGACGTCTCGTTCGATACCGGCCGTTCCGACATCAAGTCGAACTTCCAGCCGGTGCTGAACCGCTTCGCTTCCACGCTGCAGGAAAACCCGGGCACCACCGTGGTCATCATCGGCCATACCGACAATACCGGCACCGATGCGATCAACCAGCCGCTGTCGGTCGACCGCGCCGCCCGCACCCGCGACTACCTGGCCGCCCGCGGCGTGAATCCGGGCCGCATCACCATCGAAGGCCGCGGCTCGCGCGAGCCGATCGCATCGAACAGCGATGCGTCGAGCCGCGCACGCAACCGCCGCGTCGAGATCTACGTCGCCGAGCGCGGTCAGGGCTAAGAGCGCCTGACAATTCCCCCGATGGCTGCGTTGCATCGTCTCGCCGTACTAGCGTACTGTCTTCGACAATGCGCCTTGCCCTCGGGGTTTGTCAGACGCTCTAAAGTCATACCCTGTCTAGACAAGGGCCGGCTCTGCCGGCCTTTTTCTTTGGCCTATGAATAAATTTTTCTTATTCATTTCACATCGGTCATAAGGTTATCCCCTGTTGCCATGCGCCTTCCTTATGGGTGTCGCAATTTATAAACAAATTACCAAACAAATTTGACTTTTGTTTGCCCGGAATGTTTTGATGGCGGGCTCGGGTGAATGTTCACACATTGTCACGTTCGCCGGAGATGTCATCAACAAGCGTAAGACGCCGCCCCGCTCGCGGACCGCGGCTGTGTTTCAGAAGTTTCGGAGATATTTTGTCTAAGCAGCAGCAACTCGTAGTAAAGCGCAGCGCCATCGCTGTCGCTGTGGCCCTGGCTTCCACCAGCGCCGCGTTTGCCCAGCAAAACGCTGAGGCCTCGGTCCAGAAAGTCTACGTGACCGGTTCGAACATCAAGCGCGCCGACAAGGAAGGTTCCTCGCCGGTCGCCACCATCAATGCCAAGCAGATCGCCGCGACCGGCGCCAACACCGTGTCGGAACTGCTGCATTCCATCCCGGCCTTCGGCTCGGGTACCTCGAACGACATCACCGACGGCAGCTTCTCGAAAGGCGCCTCGACCGCATCGCTGCGCGGCCTCGGCTCGTCGTCGACCCTCATCCTGCTCAACGGCCGCCGCATCACCGCCTCGGCCTATGCCGACCCGAACCAGGGCAAGTCGGCCGTGTATGACCTGAACACGATCCCGGTCTCGGCGATCGAACGCGTCGAGATCTTCAAGGACGGCGCATCGGCCGTCTACGGCTCGGACGCGATCGCGGGCGTGATCAACTTCATCACCAAGTCGAACTACCAGGGCGGCGAAATCACCGCCGCGACCAGCGCCAACGACAACCTCGAATTCGCACGCCGCAACGTGGCAGGCGTGTTCGGCTTCGGCGACCTGCAGGAAGACCGCTACAACGCCTTCTTCACCTTCGACCTGGCTTCGCGCGACCGCACCGGCATCCGCGACGCCCGCGACGTGAAGCAGCACATGTACGCCGACATCAACGCGCGCCTGAACGAATACGGCAGCTACGTCTCCAGCCAGCCGTTCTTCTTCCGCGAGCGTAGCGCCGGCGCGCGCAACTTCGCCACCACCCTGGCCAACGGCGCCGACATCGTCAACCGCCTCGGCTGCGATCCGTCGCAGCAGGTCACCGGCAACCGCGACAAGCACAACCTCACCGCGACCTCGATGCTCAACGGCCGCACCTTCTGCAACTACGACACCTGGAGCAACCAGGAAGCGCAGTCGAAGGGCAACGACGCCAACCTGCTGGGCAAGCTGACGTACCAGGTGACCCCGGACATCACCGCCTTCGTCGAAGCCGGCTACACCCGCACCGAGCGCGAGTACACCAGCAATTCCTCGACCATCGTGTCGACCTCGCCGACCACCGTGTTCCGCGCCGACGGCACCGCCAGCGACTACCAGCTGATCCTGCCGGCCGGCCATCCGGACAACCCGTGGAGCACCTCGCGCGCAGCCGTGGGCTATCGCTTCTCCGGCATCGACGGCGGCGCGAAGAACGTCAACCAGTCGGGCCGCCTGCTGGCCGGCCTGAAGGGCACCAGCGGCGCTTGGGACTGGGAAACCGCCCTGCTGCTGAACCGCAGCGAGCGTACCGAGACCATGAAGGGCATGCTGTACCGCCCGACCATCGACCGCATCGTCAGCGAAGGCCGCACCCTGGCCCAGACAGCTAGCGACAGCAATGCCTACCGCGACGTGGTGAACGCGGGCTACGCCCAGGTCAGCCAGTTCGACGCCAAGGCATCGACCACCCTGGGTAGCCTGGCAGGCGGCGACATCGGCCTGGCCTTCGGCGGCGAGATCCGCCAGGAAAAGCTGGCCCTGACCCCGGACTACCAGACGCAAGTCGGCAACATCATCGGCCTGGCCAACTCGCTGGTCGACGGCCGCCGCATGGTGAAATCGGCCTTCGTCGAACTGCGTACCCCGTTCACGAAGAACTTCGAAATGGACTTCGCCGGCCGCTACGACAAGTACCCGCGTGAATCCAGCTTCGTGCCGAAGGTCGGCGCCAAGTTCATCGTCAACGACAAGCTGACCTTCCGCTCGTCCTACGCCGAAGGCTTCCGCGCCCCGGCCCTGTCGCAGATCGCCGAAGGCGGCGTTCAGTCGTTCTCGACCCTGGTCGACACCGTGCGCTGCCCGGACGGCAAGAACCCGCTGGACGGCGCCGACTCGTCGGACTGCCGCCGCAGCATCTCGTCGCGCTCGAAGGCCAACCCGGACCTGAAGCCGGAAACCTCGAAGAGCTTCTCGTTCGGCGCGATCATCGCCCCGACCAGGAACATCGACATCCTGGTGGACTACTACAAGATCCGCAAGGAAGACGAAACCGCCCTGCTGTCGGCCGGCTACGTGGTGGACCACCCGGACCTGTACCCGGGCCTGGCCATCCGTGACACCAATCCGGCGAACCAGCTGATCGGCGCCAACGGCCAGCCGATCCCGGGCACCGGTCCGCTGACCGCCGTGAACCGCTACTACGTGAACCAGGGCGCAACCGAGACCTCGGGCCTGGACCTCGAAGTGGCGCACCGCCTGAACCTGGGCGACAACGGCCGCCTGACCACCAAGTTCGACTGGTCCTACGCGCTGACCTTCAAGCGTTCGGAGCGTCCGGGCGAAGTGGAGGCCAACGTGGTCGGCACCGCCGGCGGCTACTCGGACTGGGCGATCACCGTGGGCGACATCCCGCGTCACCGTGCCCACCTGTCGACCAACTGGTCGAAGGGCGCGCACTCGCTGACCGGCTCGGTGGACTTCGTCTCGCCGATCTCGCTGCTGCGCCGTACCGACAACGACGTCACCTACCCGGTGCCGTACTGCCACTACGGCGCCGGCCAGCCGGCTGGCGCCACCAGCCTGGGCGGCCTGGAGAAGTTCAGCAACTGGGTGCACGACTGCCAGGTGCCGGAATGGACCACGTTTAACGTCGCGTACTCGTACAGCGGCTTCAAGAACTGGACCCTGTCGGCCAACATCAAGAACATCTTCGACACCGCGGCTCCGTACGATCCGCGTTACCCGACCGAAGGTTTCAACACCCAGCTGCACAATGCAATGGGCCGTTACTTCCGCGTGAGCGCAAGCTACAAGTTCTGATCGAGCGACTAGCCTGAACAAAGCCGCCCGGGCGCAAGCCGGGCGGCTTTTTTTACATCGACACGCTATAGTCGTCTTCACCGCATCCGGAGCCTTCCATGCAAGACGACGACCCCATCCGCATCCTCAAACAGGAAATCCTGGCCGACGATTACTGCGAGCTCAGGAAAGTCACATTCATGCAGCGCCGCCGCGACGGCAGCGAGCGGGAAGAAACCCGCGAGGTTTATGCCAATAACGGCGGCACCGCCGTACTGCTCTACAACCGCGACAAGGGCACGGTCCTGCTCACGCGCCAGTTTCGGATCGGCGCGTACCTGGCCGGCCGCGACGGCTTCATGATCGAAGTCCCGGCCGGCAACCTGGACGACGCCGACCCGGCCGAGCAGGGACGCGCCGAGCTGTACGAGGAAACCGGCTTTCGCGGCCACGGGCTGCGCAAGGTGATCGAATTCTTGCCGAACCCCTCGTCGTTGACGGAAACGGTGCATTGCTTCCTGGGCGAATACGGGGAGCGCGACCGCAAGGGTATAGGGGGCGGCAAGGAGGAGGAAGGCGAAGACATCGAAGTCCTCGAGATGGACGTCATGGAGGCCTTCAGGCAGGTGAAGGAAGGCGGCATCGTCGACGCCAAGACGGTGATCCTGCTGCAGTTCCTGCGCGAGGTGATCTGGTCCAGTGGACCAGATCACGCAGCGGATTAGCTCGCGTCGGTGAATGCCAGGTACAGCTCGCGCGCACGGCGCGCCACCGGACCGGCTTCGAGCGTGCGGTCCTCGTAGCGAGTGCACGGCGTCACCTTGCCGTAGTTGCCGGTGCTGAAGATCTCGCGCGCCGTCATCAACTCCTCCGGCGCCACGCTGCGCTCTTCCACGTGCACGCCCTCCGACGCCAGCAGCGCGATCACGCGCGCGCGGGTGATGCCGGCCAGGAAGGTGCCGTTCAGCTTCGGCGTCACCACGGCGCCATCCTCGGCCACGATGAACAGGTTCGACGACGCGAACTCGGCGACATTGCCGTCGGCGTCGAGCATGATCGCCTGGTCGAAGCCGCGTGCCTTGGCCTCGCGCATGGCGCGGGTCGAGTTGGCATACAGGGCCGAGGCCTTGGCGTCGGTCGGCGCCATGTCCGGCTGCGGGCGGCGCAGGGTCGACAGGCAGCTCGAGAAGCCGGTGAACGGCGGCAGCGGCGCGTCGAAGATCGTCAGGGCGAATTGGCTGGCTTCGGCCACCGGGATCAGGAAGCCCTCGGTGCCGAACACCAGCGGGCGGATATACAGCTCGGCGTCAGGCGGGAACTTGGCCACGCCTTCGCGCACCAGGGTTTCCATCTCGTCCACGCTCAGCGGGCAGCGCAGGCCCAGCTTCTCGCTCGATGCGATCACGCGCTCCAGGTGCGGGCGCAGGTCGGGCAGCTTGCCGCGCATGGCGCGCGCGCCGTCGAAGACCGAGGAGCCCAGCCACAGGCTGTGGTCCATCGCTCCGTACAGCGGCACATTGCCTTCAGTCCATTGTCCGTTGAAATAAGTCAGGTACATGCATGCCTCGTTTTACATTGATACAGCCCGTCAGTGTAACGCTTTCAGCGGGTTCATTGTTCGGTGGCGAACCATGAAGTGGCTTTGCCTCGCGTACACTATGGCTTTCCAGTATCAACATTGCCCATGCTCGCCATTCTCGAACGGATCAACCCCGACAGCGACCACATCGACCTGCTGGTCGACCTGGTCGATTGCCTGCGCCCGCGTAATCGCTGGGTCTGGCAAAAGGCGGACGATCCGGCGCAAAACGTGCGCACGCTGACCCAGCTGCTCAAGGGCAATCCGTCGCAGGCCTGGGCGCTGCGGCGCTACCTCACGACCATGCTGGAACGGCGTCGCCATACCAGCCTGTACAGCGACATCGGCATCCTCTCGAACGACGGTTTCGTCACCGAACTGAAGCGGCGCGTCACCTACCGCTTCCTGCCGCCGGCGCTGAACGACCTGTACCTGTCGGACGCGCTCGACCAGGTGCTGTACGACGAGGACGACCACCAGTGGATCTGCATGGTGCCGACCGCCGACTGGATGGAGCTGTTCGACGTCATCGCCAACGCCCCGCCCCCTCAGGACCGCAGCGGCGGACCGGCGACCCCGGACCGGGCCCGCTACGTCACCCTGATGGGCCTGCTGGACGCGATCCGCACCCTGTCCTGCCGCATCTGCGCGCTCGGCCTTGAGCCGCGCCTGATCCACAGCTACAGCGAGATCGAGGATTTCGACTCCCCCTTCCTGATGCAGAACATCGAGGTCAACCGCTACCTCGACGAATACGCGCGCTACCTGGACGGCAAGATCGAACAGCCGGAAGACGCGCGCCACCTCCTGGTGATGCTCGACCAGTGCGAAGAGGTGGTGCTCAAGATCCGTCGCGGCGCCCAGTCGACCGGCACCAGCGTGGCGCTGACCTACCTGCTGGTGGCCCTGCACCAGAGCATCGACCGGCTGCACAAGCTGCTCTACCTGGTGGACCTCAGCGGCTCGTTGCCGAGCGCGCCGAGCGTGGACCTGGTGGCGGTGGCCAACCGCGCCGCCAACCCGGAGCGGCCGGAAGCAAGCGGCCGCCGCCTTGCCGCCGTGGCGCTGGCGGAAGAGCTGATCGCGGCGCACAACGCCAAGTACCGCGTTCGCGGCTTGCTGCGCGACAACGTCGACCTGCTGGCCCGCAACGTCACCGAAAACGCCAGCCGCACCGGCGAACACTACATCGCCGAAACCCGGCGCGACCTGCGCCACATGTTCGTGGCGGCCTCCGGCGCCGGCTTCATCGTCGGCTTCATGGCCATGTTCAAGATCATGCTGGGCTACCTGCACACCGCGCCCCTGGTCGAGGCCTTCCTGTTCAGCATGAACTACTCGCTGGGCTTCATCCTCATCTACGTCCTGCACTTCACGGTGGCGACCAAGCAGCCGGCCATGACCGCGCAGCACATCGCCGCCTCGCTGCAGCGCGCCGATAACGGACGCGGGCTGGACGTGGACAGCCTGGCGGACCTTGTTACCAAGGTCTTCCGTACCCAGATAGTAGCCGTGCTCGGTAACGTGCTGCTGGCCTTCCCGGTGGCCTGGGCGATCGCGATCGGCTACAAGGCGATCAACGGCAACCACATCGTCGACCCGGTCAAGGCGCACCACCTGCTGATGGACATCGACCCGGTCCACAGCCTGGCCCTGTTCTATGCGGCGATCGCCGGCGTCTGGCTGTTCCTGGCGGGCCTGATCTCGGGCTACTACGACAACAAGGCGCTGTACACCCGCATGGGCCAGCGCGTGCGCCAGCTGCGCCGCCTGCGCCGCCTGCTGGGCGAGGAGCGCCTCGGCCGCTTCGCCGGCTATATCGAGGATAACCTGGGAGGCCTGATGGGTAACTTCTTCTTCGGCTTGATGCTCGGGATGACCGGCACGATCGGCTTCCTGCTCGGCCTGCCCCTCGACATCCGCCACGTCACCTTCTCGACCGCCAACCTGGCCACCGCCCTCGTCGGCCTGGACTACCACGTGCCGCTCGAGGTAGTGGTCAATGCCGCCTCCGGCGTGCTGCTGATCGGCGCGGTCAACCTGCTGGTCAGCTTCGGCCTGGCCTTGTGGGTGGCGATGCGTGCCCGCAAGATCCGCTTCAAGCGCGGCATCCTGCTGATCCAGGCGCTGGGCCGCCACCTGATCGCCGCGCCCATCGATTTCTTCCTCGGCCCCAAGCAGCAGCCGATCAGCCGCGACTCCAGCAGTGAACTCATCATGAGGGACACGAAATGAACAACAAGCGCCTGACTTCCTTCCTGGCCTTCCTGGCCTTCGTCTGCGTGGTCGCATCGTGCAAGTCGCTGCCCGATGCCGAGTCCCTGCCCGCGGATCCGGCCAAGGCGACGCCGGCGGTGGCCACGCCGCGCGGCATGCTGGACAACAAACAGGCGGCCCAGCTGCTGCGCAAGCGCTGGGCCAACGCCTCGCCCGACCTCAAGCAGCTGGCGGTGCTGGAAGAACAGGCCACCGGTGCGCCGCTCATCCCCGGCAACAAGGTGACGCTGCTGTTCGACGGCCCCGCCACCATGCGCGAAATGATGGCCGCCGCGCGCGAGGCCACATCCTCGATCAACCTCGAGACCTACATCTTCGACCGCGACCCGATCGGCATGCAGTTCGCCGAACTGCTGATGGAAAAGCGGCGCCAGGGCGTGATCGTCAACATCATCGCCGACGGCGTCGGCACCCTGTCAACTCCCAAGGAGTTCTTCGAGCGCCTGCGCGGCGCCGGCGTCAACGTGGTGATCTTCAACCCGGTCAATCCGCTGCAGCGCCCCGGCGCCTGGCAGCTGAACAACCGCGACCACCGCAAGATCATGGTAGTGGACGGCCGCATCGGCTTCACCGGCGGCATCAACATCAGCGAGACCTATGCCAACAGCTCGCTGTTCCGCTCGCGCAAGAAGCCCGAGACGGTCGATGCCGAGCAGGTGGGCTGGCGCGACACCCACATCCGCATCGAAGGCCCGGCGGTGGCCGCGCTGCAGTACGCCTTCATCGACAACTGGGTGCACCAGGATGCCGGCGAGCTGCCGCCCGCCGAGTACTTCCCTCGCCTGGCCCCGGCCGGCGACAAGGTGATGCGGGTGCTGGCCACCTCGCCGGACCGCGATTCGGAAATCTACAAGTCGCTGATGGTGGCCATGAACGAGGCCAAGAAGTCGATCCACATCACCTCGGCCTATTTCGTGCCGGACCGGCAGATCGTCGATTCGCTGGTCGCGGCGGCCAAGCGCGGCGTGGACGTGAAGCTGGTGTTGCCGGGCGTGTCCGACCATGACCTGATCATGTATGCCGGCCAGGCCTTCTACGACGAGCTGCTGGCGGGCGGCGTCAAGATCTACCAGCTGCAGGTGGCGGTGCTGCACGCCAAGACGGCGGTGATCGACGGGATCTGGTCGACCATCGGCTCGGCCAACATCGACCGCCGCAGCTTCATCCACAACTACGAGCTGAACGTGGTGGTGCTGGACCCGGCCTTCGGCAAGGACATGGAAGCCGCCTTCAACGAAGACCTGCGCAGCTCCAAGGAAGTGACGCTGGACCAGTGGCGCGACCGGCCGTGGAAGGACCGCCTGCGCGAATTCATCGGGCGGCTGGCGGAATACTGGATCTGATGTTCCTTACAGCCCCGCTGCCATCAGGCCATCGATGTGCGGCGTCCACACACTGCCCGTGCGCATGAACTTCTCGGTGGCCATCACCTCGAAGTGGCCGTGCACCACGTCCCAGCCGTAGCGGTCGATCTCGACCTTCTGCGCCTCCACCCGCAGCACGTTGAACGAGTTCACCTCGCCCCGCCCCCGGGTCGAGGTGGCCGTCCCGGCCTGCACCACCAGCGCCGCGTATTCGCTCAGCTGGTAGCGCGCCGCCGTGCTGCCCGCGTGGCTGGCGTGCATGTGGCCGCCCATCAGGATATCCACCCCGCACTCTGAGAAGGCCTGCATGGCGCGTGGCGCCCGGTTCACCAGGTCGCGTTCCTCGAAGTGGTCGGGCAGGTCGAAGGGATGGTGGGCCACGATGATGCGCGTGACGTCCGGCGGGACGTCCGCCAGCTGCTGGCGCACCACGGCCAGCTGGTCGCGGCTGACCTTGCCGTCCTTGATGGTGAAGGAACGCGCCGTGTTGACGCCCACCACGGCGATCTCCTCGTCAAGGTAGAAGGGATCCAGGTCGTCGGTGATGTAGCGCCGGTAGCGCGCCAGCGGCTTCACGAAGCGGCGGAACACGTTGTACAGCGAGATGTCATGGTTGCCCGGCACGATGATCTGCGGGCCCGGTAGCGTGTCGAGATAGGCGCGCGCCTCTTCGAACTGTTCCGGCCTGGCGCGCTGGGTCAGGTCGCCCGAGACCACCAGCACGTCCGGGGCGATCCGTTCGATCAGTTCACGCAATGGCGCCAGCAGGCTGTGGTCGACGCGGCCGAAATGCAGGTCCGACAGGTGTACGAGAGTGCGCATCCTTTTCCCCGGGTTGGTCTTCTATTCAGATGTCCTGCGGCGCCACCGGCCGGCCGGCAAGCCGCTCGCGCGCCCGGCGGCGCCGGTTGAAGGTGGCGGCGCTGGTGATGCAGATCGCCAGCCAGCCGCAACCCTCGGCCGCCGCAGCCAGCACGTCGGACAAATAATGGACTCCAAGATACATTCTCGAGAACGCGACCGTCGCCACCATGGCCAGCGCCAGCACGAAGGGCAGCACCCTGCCCCACCACGAACGCGCCTGGCGCGCCGCATAGCAGGCGAGGAAGCCGTACAGCACCGTCGCGCCCATCGCGTGGCCGCTGGGGAAGCTGTAGGTGCTCAGTTCCAGCAAGGGCTCGACGAAATGCGGCCGCGCGCGCTCGAAGGTGTGCTTCAGCAGTACGTTGAGGATCTGGCCGCCGGGCACGCTGGCGACCAGCGCCAGCGTCCAGTAGCGGTGTCCGCGCCGGTACAGCCAGATGCCGGCCAGCAGGGCCATGGCAAGGATGCCGGGCGTGCTGTGCATGTGGGTGACGACCATCAGGAATTCGCGCAGGCCCTCGTTGGCGCGCGCATGCGCGTGCAGCCAGTTGGCCACTTCCACGTCGAGTTGGGTGATCGGGGCGCCGGCGACCACGGCGCCGGCCATGTGCGCAAAGATCGCGGTCGCCAGCAGGAGCATCGCCACGCCGGCGGTCAGGTGCAGGCCGTACTCCCCTTCAGCGGAAAAACGGGCGGCCGCAAAGCGGTGGAGTCGGGGAAAAATGTGGTTCGTCATGCCTGGTTCGGGTGGTTTCGCGGATGAGCCTCCATATGTGGGGTCTTGGCGAAAAAACCACAACAATAAAAATTTACTGTATATCCACCCAGTACCTGTGGATTTATACAGTGGTTATGATATTCTTTACCCACTTCAACGATTTTAATAAAAGGAAACACCATGACCACTCTGAACAACAACTTCGGCCTGGAATATGCACCTGTCCCTTTTATGGTCCGTCTCGGCCGTCGCGAACTCCTGATCACCCGTGATTTCCGCAAGCGCTTCTACGCGGTGAACCCGATCATCGAATGCGATACCGGCATCGAGGCAGGTCATCTGGAAATCCTGATCTTCAAGCGCTGGCTGCTCATCCTGTCGAAGGCGCATTAAAAAACCGCATATTGTTAAGCGAATAAATTCGTTCCTTCAGGGGGAACTGAGCCGTAAGCTGAAGGCTCCAAACTGCCCTCTGAAAGAACAACATGCTTCGCAAAACCTTCCTGCATTCGCTGGCTGCCCTCACCCTGGTGGCACCGCTCGTGACCCCGGCGACGGCCTTCGCTGCCGACGTCACCCTGCTCAACGTGTCCTACGACCCGACCCGCGAGCTGTACCAGGACATCGATGCCGCCTTCGCCCGCCAATGGAAGGCGAAGACCGGCGACAAGGTCACGGTCAAGCAATCGCACGGCGGTTCGGGCAAGCAGGCCCGCGCCGTTATCGACGGCCTGTCGGCCGACGTCGTCACGCTGGCGCTGGCCTACGACATCGATGCTATCAGCGAAAAAGGATTGATTGCGCCCGACTGGCAGAAGCGCCTGGCTTACCGCAGCTCGCCCTACACCTCGACCATCGTGTTCCTGGTGCGCAAGGGTAATCCGAAAAAGATCCGCGACTGGGGCGACCTCGTCAAGCCGGGCGTGGCGGTGATCACGCCGAACCCGAAGACCTCGGGCGGCGCGCGCTGGAACCACCTGGCGGCCTACGGCTACGCGCTGCGCCAGCCGGGCGGCTCCCCTGCCACCGCCAAGGATTACCTGGCCAAGCTGTACAAGAACGTGCCGGTGCTCGACTCGGGCGCGCGCGGCGCCACTACCACCTTCGTGGAACGCGGCATCGGCGACGTGCTGCTGGCCTGGGAAAACGAAGCCCTGCTGGCCCTGCGCGAGCTTGGTCCGGACAAGTTCGAGATCGTGGCCCCTTCCATCAGCATCCTGGCCGAACCGCCGGTAGCCGTGGTCGACAAGAACGTCGACAAGAAAGGCACCCGCAAGGTGGCGCAGGCCTACCTGGAATTCCTGTACACCGATGAAGCGCAGGATATCGTCGCCAAGAACTACTACCGTCCGGCGGTGGACAAGTTCGCCAAGAAGTATGCCTCGCAGTTCCCGAACGTGAAGCTGTTCCCGATCACCGAGCTGGGTGGCTGGGCGCAGGCGCAGAAGGCGCACTTCGCCGATGGCGGGCTGTTCGACCAGATCTACGCGCCGGGCAAGTAAGCCGGCCTGGCTCTACCAGCGGGCGCCGCGGGACGGCGCCCTTTCCTTTCAAGTCTGGGCTGTCGCGGCCTTCCACATCGGGCCGGATTCCTGCAGGCCGCAATAAGCCGCAATCTGCCTGGCCGTGACCCTGGCGATATCCTCGTCGAGCCCGGCGCCGAAGCGATAGGTGCCGTCCGTGGTCTCGATCTCGATCAATCCGTTCCCGATTCCCATCGCGATGTTCTGGCCCTCGGCAGAGAACGAGCCCATCGCCGGCATTGGCGCGACGCGCACCGCGCGCACGCTACCTGCGAGCAGCGCCAGCACGTCCTCATCTTCGAGCGCCCACGCTTCGGCCTTGTCGCGATAGACCAGGAGCTCGTCCCGCACGAAGAGGTTACGGTGCAGAATCGCATACAAGAAAGTCGCCATCAGCACCAGCACCCATACCTTGAACCAGGAAAAACGTTCCGGCGGCCCGTTGAACAGCTGAAGCGCCATGAACGCCAGCGTGGCAAGGCCGGCGCAGGACACGGCGATCATCGGGGGCTTCCTCGACGGTGGGCAGACGATGTGCAGGGGTTCCTGAGTCAAAGGAGAGGGATATGCGGTCATGTTCGCGGTTTGCTGGAGTCGCGACACTCTAGGAAGAAAATATCTTCAAGGCAAGCGAAAACGCCAAATTACCCAGCCGGGCTAGCATGGTGGCCGTTCATTAACGGCCTGTCCTGCGGCCGAGCGCCGCGGACAGTCCTCTTCACCCACCTTGAAAAGGACGTACGTCATGGCAATCAGACTCAGGAAACTCCACGATCAGGTCATGGTCATCACCGGCGCCACCAGCGGCATCGGCCTGACCACCGCCCGCATGGCCGCCGCACGCGGCGCCCGTCTCGTGCTGGCCGCGCGCAGCAAGGACGCCCTCGACGAACTGGCGGACGAGCTGCGCAGCCGCGGCGCCATGGTCGAGACCGTGGCCGCCGACGTCGGCAACATCGCGGACGTCGAGAAGATCGGCGAGAAGGCCATCGCGCGCTTCGGCCGCATCGACACCTGGGTCAACAATGCCGGCATCTCGGTGTTCGGCCGGCTGGAAGAAGTCAAGCCGGAAGACCACCATCGCCTGTTCCAGACCAACTTCTGGGGCACCGTCAACGGTTCGCTGGAAGCGGTACGACGCATGAAGCACCGCGGCGGCGGCGCCATCATCAACGTCGGCAGCGAAGTGTCGGAACGCGCCATCCCGATGCAGGGCATGTACGCGGCCTCGAAGCATGCGGTGAAGGGCTTCACCGATGCGCTGCGCATGGAAGTGGAAAAGGAAGGCGCGCCGCTGGCGGTCACGCTGGTGCGCCCGGCCGCGATCGACACGATGTTCGCGGTCCACGCGCGCAACTACATGGACAAGGAACCGGCCCTGCCGCCGCCGATCTACGCGCCGGAAGTGGTGGCCGACGCCATCCTGTACTGCGCCGAGAATCCAAAGCGCGACGCCTACGCGGGCGGCGCCTCGAAGATGATCGCGGCCGGCTCCAAGCTGATGCCGGCGCTGTTCGACCGCTACATGAACGCCAGCATGTTCAAGCAGCAAAAATCGGACCGTCCCACCGCGCCGAACCGCCGCGACGCCCTCTACAAGCCGGATGAGTCGACCGAGCTGCGCCAGCGCCAGGGCATGCCGCAGAACGTCCACGAGCGCAGCCTGTACACCAAGACCAGCCTGCGCTCCTCGCCCTTGATGACCGCCCTGGTGGGCGGCGGTGCGCTGTTAGCCGCCTTCAGCCTCTCGCGGCGGTTTGGTCGTTAAGAAGTCGGTGTCCTCCTCGGTTAGCGGCAGGTCGGGGATGGACACGATCTGGTCGGTGTCGATGTCGGCGCCGTCCTTGCCGACGTTGTCGCGCCCGGCCGCGGCGCGCTCGCCGGTGCCGCCCATGTCGCTGTCGCCCGAGAAGTCGGCGTCGCCGACATCCGGACCGGCAGTGCCGCCGGCGTGGCTTTCTTCCATGTCCGAGGTGGTGCCGTGGTCGAAGTCGAGCGTCTGCTCGGGGTCGAGCGCGTCGGCAAAGCCGGGGCCGCCGACCACATCGCTGCCGGTGTCGGAAATGTCGCTCGGGCCGAGGGAATCGATGCCGTGTCCCTTGCCGAGACTACGGTCTGGACGTTCCGGGAAGTTGTCCGGATCAAGTGTGCTTGCGCCTGTCATGTTGCCTCCAAAAGGTGGTTTAGCCATGGAGACAGGCTAACGTTTTTTGCAACATCGCGTCGCCGCGCACACGCTTAAAATGCGCGCCGCATTCCGAGGTTGATCGCCCCGCCGCCGCCATGACGCACGTTGGCGTTGCGGATGCCGCTCTGCTGCTGGATGTGCGAATACGCGGCGTAGAAGTCCAGCTTGCGCGAAATCGCATAGGTCGCCCCGACCGCGATCTGGCGCGCGTCGCGGTTGGCCGGGTCGCGGTCGTTCTTGCGGATGTAGGAAGCCAGCAGGGTGGTCGCATGGCTGACCGGCACGGCCACCCCGGCCAGCACGTCGCGGCTGTCGGTAGACGGCGTGCTGGTAATGCCGGCGCCGTAGGGATTGTCCGGGTTGAACAGCGGCGAGCTGCCCCAGCCGCGGTTGGCGCTGTAGGCCGCGTAGGCGGTGCCCCAGTCGAAGCGCATGTTGGCGGCGATGATGGAATTCTTCGCGGCCATGCTGATGTCGACCGGATTGATGCGGGTGACCTTGGCCACGTTGCGGTTCTGGTGCGCCGCGCGGATCGTGATCGGGCCGGCCTTGAAGCCGACCGTCATGCCCCAGGCGCGGCCCGAGGGCGAGCCGTCGATGTCGCCCTTGCCCCAGGACGATCCGGCCGTGAAGCCATTGAAGCGGCCCTGGTAGATGACGCTGTCGCTGCTGCGGCGCGCGTCCTCGGCGCCGCTGCCGCTGCCGGCCAGGCCGCCGTGGAACGGATCGCCGACGTCGCTCAGCGTACGAAAATCGAGGTTGTACTGGCGGCCCGCGCTCAGCAGCTGGGCTTCGCCCGTGCGTCGCTGCTGCGCCTCGTGCGCGGTTTCCAGCATGAAAATTGCCGGTGCCTCGCCCGTGCGGCCGGAGCCGGCGCTGTCCGCGGACGGCGCCGCGCAGCCCTTGCCGCAGCCGGCTTCCCTGACCTCCTTCAGCGCCTCGCGCGCACCGGTGCTCCCGTCGGGAGCAGCCGCGTTCTCGGCCGAGGCGCACGCCGCGCTCGCTCCGAGCACGGCGCATGCGACGATTGACATCTTCATGGCGTCATTCCCTCTCTGATGCCATCATTGCCTTCTTTGACGAACTGATCTGTCTACTACCTCACATAAAAACAGCTTCGTCCATACGTGTCGTTCTGAGCCGAACTTTCCCGCTTGCTTAAGGTTCTACACCGTAGAATGAGTGGGCACAAGAGGCTTTCACAAAACCGGAGGAGACCCATGTCATTTGTTGTCCGCGCGCTGCCGATTCTTGCCGTGGCCTTCAGCGCCGCCTTCAGCCCGCTTCCCGTACAGGCCCAGCAGCCGGCCGCCGCGCCGATGAGCCACGTGGCGTGGTCGCGCAGCGCCAACATTTATGAAGTGAACATCCGGCAATACACGAAGGAAGGCACGTTCAATGCATTCGCGCAGCACCTGCCGCGATTGCGCAAGATGGGCGTGGACATCCTGTGGCTCATGCCGGTCCACCCCATCGGCGCCAAGAACCGCAAGGGCACGCTCGGAAGCTACTACGCGGTGCGCGACTACACGGCAGTGAACCCGGAGTTCGGCAGCATGGACGACTTCAAGCGCCTCGTGAAACAGGCGCAAGGACTCGGCATGCGCGTCATCATCGACTGGGTGGCCAACCACACGGCCTTCGACAACCCGTGGACGGTCCGGCACAAGGACTGGTACCTAAAGGATGCCAAGGGCGAACTGTTCCCGGTGACCTATACCGAGGGGGCGGAACCCGAGTACTGGACCGACGTCACCGGCCTCGACTGGAAACAGCCCGGCCTGTGGAAAGGGATGACCGAGGCAATGGCGTTCTGGGTGCGCGAGGCCGGCATCGACGGCTTCCGTTGCGACGTGGCGGCCAAGGTGCCGACCGCCTTCTGGGAACAATTGCGTGTCGAACTGGAACGGATCAAGCCGGTGTTCATGCTCGCCGAGGCCTGGCAGCCGGAGCTGCACACGCGCGCATTCGACATGACCTATGGCTGGGATACCCTGGGCGTCTTCAAGGACATCGCGAAGGGCAAGGCCGATGCGCGGGCGCTGCGCACCCTGTTCGAGAAGCCGCCGGTGGCCTACCCGGAGCACGCCTACCGCATGCGCTTCACCAGCAACCACGACGAGAATTCCTGGCACGGCAGCGACCCGGAACATTACGGACCGGCCTTCCAGGCGATGGCGGTGCTGGCGGCGACGCTGCCAGGCATGCCCCTGATCTACGGCGGGCAGGAAGCGGGGCTGGACAAGCGGCTGGAGTTCTTCGAGAAGGACCCGATCGGGTGGCGGGAGCATCCCAACGAAGCGCTGTACACCTGGCTGCTCAAGCTCAAGCATGACAACCCGGCGCTGTGGAACGGACAGTATGGCGGGACCATGCGGGTGCTGGAGACCGGGAACGACAAGGTGTTTGCGTTCAGGCGGGAAAAGGATGGGAATGCGGTGGCGGTGACGGTGAACCTGTCCGGGACGCAGCAGCAGTATGCGCTCCCCGGCGCCGCGCAGAAGGCGACGCTGGGCGCGTGGGAGTACCAGGTGTCGGCGCCCGCGAAGTAGGCGCCCTGGGTGCCCGTCGCTAGCGCCGCAAGCCGGCGAACGCCGCCGGCTCCCACTCGCGCAAGGCCAGCAGCAAGCCGGTGCCGCGGCGCTGCGGCAGCGGCGCCGCCAGGCTTTCCTCGTGCAGCTGCGCGAAGCGCGCGCGCAGCTGCCGCAGCTCGCCCTGTAGCTTGGCGCGCGCACTCTCGGTCAGCATGCCGTGCACGAAGTCGAGCGCGTCGCCCGGCTGCCCGAAGGCGCTGTCGATGAATTCAGGCATGCCCTGCTCGCGGAAGTACTGGCGGATCGGCCCGCCCGGCAGCCAGTCGAAGTCGCGCGCCACGTTCAGGCGGATGCGGTTGCCCGGCAGGAGCGTGATCAGCGCCAGGCGGTCCAGGCGCAGCAGCAGCTGCACGCATTCGGCTTCGCTCAGGCGGTAGGCTTGCAGCATCTGGGCCATGGTCCAGTGGTTCAGCGCGCACACCGCCACCAGCAGCAGGCGCGCATCGGAGACCAGCTCGCGTTCCTGCGCCGGACTCAAGGTACGCAGCCGCTGATGGCCCTGCCCTGCTTCCTGCGCCAGCTCGGCCAGCGTCAGGCCCAGCAAGCCGCAGATCTCGACCAGGCGCTCGAGCGTGAACTGCTCGGTGGCGAACAGGCGCTTGACGCTCGGCTCGGACAGGTCGAGGGCTTCGGCGACGTCGCGGTAGGTCTTGCCCTGCTGCTTGAGTTCGCGCTTGAGGGTGGCGATGAGTTGGGTGATTTCTGACATGCGGGCGATGGTAGCAGTATCAGACCCCGGCCGCGAGTGCGATGCCGTTCTTGCCGGTGCGCTTGACCGCGTACATCGCATGGTCGGCGCGCGCCAGCCAGGCGTCGACGTCCGCCGGGTCTTCCGGCCGGTGCAGCGCGATGCCGATGCTGGCGCCGACCGTCACGGTGGCGCTGCGCAGCACGTACGGTTCCTTGAGGCGTTCGAGCAGCTTGTGCGCGGTGTCTTCGGCGTGCAGCGCGTCGGCCAGCATTTCCAGCACCACGACGAATTCGTCGCCGGCCAGGCGCGCCACCATGTCGGTCTTGCGCACGCCCTGCGCCAGGCGCGCGCCGAACTGGCGCAGCAGCTCGTCGCCTTCTTCGTGGCCGTGATTGTCGTTGACCGCCTTGAAGCCGTCCATGTCGAGGAACAGCAGCGCGCACGGACGGCCCACGCGGCGCGCGCGGCTCATCGCCTCGGGCAGCGCCTCCAGCAGCGCGCGCCGGTTCGGCAGGCCGGTGAGCACGTCGCGCCGCAGGAGCGCCTGCAGTTCGGCGGTGCGCTCGGCCACAGCCAGCTCGAGGCGCTCGTTCATGGCCAGCAGCGCCTTGCGGTGCGCGATCTCGCTCTGCACCAGGTCGCGCATCGTGCGCGACAGGATCTGGGTCTCGAGGAAGCCATCCACCGGCGGGATCGGCGGCGGCTCCTTGCCGCTTCGCGTGGCCGCGGTGATCCCTTCGATCGCCTCGCGCAGCGCCGTCATCGGCCGCACCAGGTGGCGCGCCATCAGCGCCGCGGCGCCGGCCAGCGCCAGTGCCAGCAGCGCGCTCCAGCCGAGCATGCGCCCCTTCAGGTCCTCCGCGCCCGCCAGCGCCCGGCCCTCGGTCTGGCGCACCAGTACGGTCCAGCGCGGCGAGGCCGGATCGAGCATGTCGCCGGTCTGGCTGTAGCCGGTGAGGTAGGCGCGCCCGTCCGGCCAGACCTCGCGCAGCGCTCCGGTCTGCCCCTTCCGCGCCAGGCGCAGGCTGGTGGTGTCCACCTTGGTTTCGACCAGCGGCGCCGGGCCGAGCATGACGGTGCCGTCGTCGCGGATCACGAAGATCTCGGCGCCGTACTCGCGCAGCGCGGGCGTGAGCAGCTTGCGCGCATGGCTGCGCGCCCATTCCCAGCTCAGGTGCAGGCCGAGCACGGCGACCGACTTGCCGCCGGCATCGACGATCGGGCCGGAGGCGTCGACGAAACGCCAGGGGTCGGGCTTGCGCGGCAGGATCTTCTCGAGCAGCAAGGCGGGATGGTAGTCGGTGGCCACGACGCCGCGCATGCCGGCGGTAAACCAGGGACGCTTGCCGACGTTGGCGCCCTCCAGCATGCGGCCGGTCGAGGCCACCACCTTGCCGTCCAGGTCGGCGATACCGATCCAGGCGTAGTCGGGGAAGCTGCGCTGCAGGCTTTCGAGAACCGCCCGGGTCGCGTCGGCATCGCTCGAATAGCGCACCTGCGGCAGTTCGGCCAGCAGGCGGGTGTCGCGGGTAGCCTGCTCGATCACGCGGTTGAGCGAATCGCGCATCTGCCAGGAGAGCTGCTGCAGGCGCAGCTGGGCCTCTTCGCGCGCCTGGCGCACTGCAAAATGGTTCACCAGCGCCAGCTGCAGCGCAACCGTCAGCGCGACCGTGGCACAGACGGCCAGGGTCATCAGGCTGGACAAACGCATTTTTCCGAAGATGCCGCTCATGGACGAATGATTGCGATGTGGTTCAAATAGCCGACTATTCTAACTAGTTTCCTAATAATAATTAAATACATGTCGGCATCATTTATTGTTGACGGGTCAATTTTTTGCGGCAATGCAACAAAAAAGCACGTTCTGTTCGCAATAATGCCGCGCCGACCACAGGCGGGCCCTGCCGGTGTAGCATGACCACGCCCATGACCATTTCCGGAGCACCGATGAAAACAGCACTGTGCGCCTTGGCCTGCCTGCTCTCCGGATGCGCGGCTGCGCCTTCGCTTGCCCTCATCTCCGACGATGAAGTACGCAGCCTGATGGCGCGCGAGAACGTGCAGGGACTGGCGCTGGCGACCATAGCCCGCGGCCGGGTCGTCAGCGTGCAGGCCTACGGCAAGCGCAGCGTGGAACGCGACCTGCCGCTCACGCCGCAGACGGTGATGTATGGCGCCTCGCTCACCAAGGCCGCCTTTGCCTACATGCTGCTGCAACTGGTGGACGAAGGAAAGCTCGACCTCGACGCGCCCTTGCCCGCCCTGCTGCCGCAGCCCCTGCCCGCCTACGACAAGCAGCCATGGGATTTCTCCGATCTCGCGCACGACGAACGCTGGCGCCGGCTGACGCCGCGCATCCTGCTCACGCATTCGTCCGGCTTCGCCAACTTCCGCTGGCTGGAGCCGGACCGCAAGCTGCGCTTCCACTTCGAGCCGGGCGCCCGCTACGCCTATTCTGGCGAAGGCTTCTACATCCTGCAGCTGGTCGTCGAGCGCGGCCTGGGCCTGGACACGGGCAGGGAAATGCAGCGCCGCGTATTCGACCGCTTCGGCATGCGCAACACCAGCATGCAGTGGCGCGCGGATTTCGCCAACAACCTGGCCGATGGCTACACCCTGGACGGCAAAATGGAAGCGCACGACGAGCGCAGCCGCCCGAGCGCGGCGGGCTCGATGGACACCACCATCGAGGACCAGGCGCGCCTGTGGGCGGGTATCGTACGGGGAGACGGATTGAGCGCGGCAGCGCGCGCCATGCTGGTACGGGCCTGGCTGCCGATCGGCTCCGCCAGCCAGTTCCCAACGCTCACCGCTCCCCAGGCCAGCTGGCCGCAATCGCTCGCAGCGGGCCTGGGCGTGGTGAGCTTCCGCGATCGCAGCGGGCCGGCGTGGTTCAAGGGTGGGCACAACGACAGCACCGGCAACATGGTGCTGTGCCTGGAGCGCGGCCAGCGCTGCGTGGTCATGCTGGCCAACGACGTGCGCGCCGAGCGGATCTATCCCGAGATCGCCCGGCGGGTGCTGGGCGAGACCGACATGCCTTGGCGCTGGGAATACGGCTGGTACCAGCCGTAGATGGTTTTAGTTACCGAAATAACGGCCCGGGCGGTGCCATGCCATGACCATGCTGCTCATGGCGATCGCGCTCAGCGAGGACCAGCCCACCAGTTCGGGCGACACGATGGCCAGCGCCGCCAGCAGGATCACGGCGTCGATCGCCACCTGGGTGCGGCCGGCATTGATGCCGTAGCGCTTCTGCAGCCACAGCGTGACGATGCCGGTGCCGCCCACGCCGGCGCCATGGCGCGCCAGCGCCAGGATGCCCATGCCGCAGAAGGTGCCGCCGCCCAGGGCCGCGACCATCGGGTGGATGTGGCCGATCACCAGGCCGCTCGGCATCAGCTTGAGCAGGGCCATGATCAGGATGCTGCCGAGGAGCGACTTGATGGTGAAGCGCGCGCCCATGAACAGGTAGCCGAACAGGAAGAACGGCAGGTTGATGAGCATGAACAGCAGGCCGACCGAATAGCCGGACACGTAGGACGTCAGCAACGAGATGCCGGCCACGCCGCCCGTGATCAGGCCGGCGGCCTGCAGCAGCAGGACGCCCATCGCGACGAACAGCACGCCCACGGTAATGCCGTAGACGTCGTCGAACAGGGTGTGCGGCTTGATCGAGGCCACGTTCTTGCCTTGGGCCGCCTGCGTTTGCAGGGCGCCCTGCATCATCGCGCCACCTCAGTACCCGACACATGCGCCGACGCATGCAGGGCGCATCCGTCAAATCGGTAGGAAGTCGAGCCGGGCAGGAGATGATGCTTCATTTTCCTCACAATGCGTGTACAAAGTCGGGGGAGCCAGCGCTGCCGGAGGATGGCACTTGTGGTGGCAAGATCCGGGAACGTGGAAGGTACGGCTGGGTAGAGGCCGCCATTATTACCGATGTTGCACCGCAATGAAACTTCGCGTTCCGCATGTCAGCCATTCATGCGACGCATAACTTGACGAAGGCGCAAGAAAATTGCGCATGAGGGGCGCGGCCTGCCGAACCGCCCCCTCTTGCCAGGCTTACTTGTACAGCACCTCCGGCAGCCACATGCCGATCGCCGGGAAGGTGTACAGCAGGATGATCCCCAGCACCTGCAGCCCCATGAAGGGCAGCATCCCCAGGAAAATCTGGTTCAACGTCACGTGCGGCGGCGACACGCCCTTCAGATAGAAGGCCGACATCGCCACCGGCGGCGACAGGAAGGCGGTCTGCAGGTTCATCGCCACCAGCAGGCCGAAGAACAGCGGATCGATATTGAAATGCTGGAGCAGCGGCACGAAGATCGGCATGAAGATCACGATGATCTCGGTCCATTCCAGCGGCCAGCCGAGCAGGAAGATCACCACCTGGGCCAGGATCATGAACTGCACCGGCGTCAGGTCCATGCCCAGCACCCAGTTGTTGATGATCTCCTGCCCGCCCAGCAGCGCGAACGCGGCCGAGAAGATGCTCGACCCCACGAATAGCCAGCAGACCATGGCCGTGGTCTTGGTGGTGAGGTGGGCCGACTCGCGCAGCAAGTTGAAGTTGAAGCGGCGGTAGGCGATCGCCAGGATCAGGCCGCCGAAGGCGCCCATCGCCGCCGCCTCGGTCGGCGTGGCCAGGCCGAACACGATGCTGCCCAGCACGGCCAGGATCAGGATCACCAGCGGGAACAAGGAGCCCAGCAGCATCTTGAAGATCTCGAGGCGCGCGAAGCTGAAGAACACGTAGAAGATGGCCAACGCGGCAGCCACCACGGCAAACGTGATCCAGTACGCCTTGGAGGCCGGCTTGGCCACCGGGTCCAGCGCGGACACAGGCGCGGCGGGCTGCGCGGCTTCTATCGGCGCGGCGGCGGCCGGGGGGGGCTTGACCTCCCCTTCCACCGGCGGCTCGGCCAGCGCCCCTTCCACCGGCGGTTCCGCCAGCTCGCCCTCGGCCGGCGGCTCCTGCAGCCCGCCCTCCTCGACGCTCGACGCGCTGTCGAATTCCTGCTGCGCGCCCATCTCGACCAGCTCCGTCTGGGGAGCGTCGGGCGCGGTGACGATCCGGTAACTCAGTCCCATAACGGCGGCGAAAGCCAGTGCCGGCAGCAATGCCACGAACAGGTTCGACAGCAGGGTGCGGCTGGGAACGTTCGCAGCACGCTGTCCCTTGATGGCGCGCAGCAGGCCCGGCACCGCGCTTTTGCCGTATGCATCGGGAATCGCCTGCGTATAGGCCGGCAGCGCGACGACCCGCTCGGATGCCGGCAACGGCGGCGCCATGCCCGGCTTGAGCTTGGCGATGATCAGCACGTAGCCGACATACAGCGCCGCCAGCATGATCCCCGGGAAGAAGGCGCCCGCATACAGCTGGACCACCGAGACCCCGGCGGTCGCCCCGTAGACGATCAAGAGCACCGAAGGCGGAATCAGGATGCCCAGGCAGCCCCCCGCCGTGATGCAGCCTGCTGTCAACTGGGTGCTGTAGCCCGCCTTGAGCATGGCCGGCATCGCCAGCAGGCCCATGAGCGTGACGACGGCGCCGACGATGCCGGTGGCGGTGGCGAACACCGCGCAGGTGACAATGGTGGCCACCGCCAGGGAACCGGGCACGCGCGCCATCGCCAGGTGCAGGCTCTTGAACAGCCGCTCGATCAGGTTGGCGCGCTCCACCAGGTAGCCCATGAAGATGAACAGCGGGATCGAAATGAGCACGTCGTTGGCCATCACCGAGTACGCCCGCTGCACCATCAGGTCGAGCGTCTGCTGCACCGCCTGGTCGGGATTCTGGCTGTGGTAGGCGAACCAGGCGAACATCACGCCCATGCCCATCAGGGTGAAGGCGGTGGGGAAGCCTAGCATGATGGCCACCACTACCAGCGCCAGCATCAGGAGGCCCAGGTGGCCGTTGGTCATCTCGCTTGGCGCCGGCATCAGGACGAACAGGGCGATGACGATCGCCACCAGGATCGACAGGCCGAACCAGATTTCCTTCCTCATGGCGTGCGCTCCCCTGGTGCGTTCACGGTGGCCTTGAGCTTGTCGACGTCGACCTCCTCGACGTCGGCCTCGCGCGCGGGCCATTCGCCCTTGTGCAGGCAGACGATGCAGCGCACGATCTCGACGAAACCCTGCAGCAGGAGCAGGATGCCGGCGAAGGGAATCACCATCTTGAAGGGATACAGCGGCGGGCCGTTGGCGGTGAGGGTCGAGTGCTCGCGGATGGCGAGCGACTCGGCCGCGTAGGTATAGCCGGCCCAGACCAGGGCCACCACGCCAGGGATGAAGAAGACGAAGTACAGGATCAGGTCGAGGCTGGCCTGCAGGCGCGGCGGGAAGAAGCTGTACAGCACGTCGCCGCGCACGTGGCCGTTCTTGGCCAGCGTGTAGGCCCCGGCCATCATGAAGGCGGCGCCGTACATCATGATCATCAGGTCGAAGGCCCAGGGGTTGGGGGTGTTCAGGGCGTAGCGTGCGAAGACTTCCCAGGTGATGAGAAAGGTGAGCGCGACGATCAGCCAGGAGAAGGCCTGGCCGACCCAGCTGCTGACCCGGTCGACGAAAAACAAGACGTTTTGCATGGAGCTGCTCCGGTCGAACGAACAGGGCCCACCCCTCGTCATGAAGGGCGGGCACACGTGTGGCTAGGGGTAGGGCTTACGCCTTCTTCGCGGGCGCCCTGCGACCGAAGTAGTGGTTGTAGGCCATGCGGCGTGGGTTATTGGTGTCCATGTCCCACTTCATCGCGCGCTCGGCAAAGGCGCGCATCGAGGCCTCGACCTTCTTGAACAGCGGATTGTCGGCGCCCTTCTTGGCCACCACCTGGTCCCACACGGCCAGTTGCGCCTGCAGCACCGAGTCCGGCGTCTTGTAGAACTTGACCCCGTTCTGGGACTGCATGCCGGCGTAGTCCTTCGAATAGCGGTCGATGGCCTTCCACGACATATCGCTTGAGGCCGCCTCGACGGCGTTCTCGATGATCGCCTTCATTTTTGCAGGCAGCGCGTTGTACTTGGTCTTGTTGAAGGTGACCTCGAACTGCTCGGAGCTCTGGTGGAAGCTTTGCAGCATGCAGATCTTGGACACGTCCGGGAAGCCGAGCACCCGGTCGGAGCTGGCGTTGTTGAATTCGGCGCCGTCCAGCAGGCCGCGGTCCATCGCCGGCACGATCTCGCCGGCCGGCAGCGCGTTGACCGCCGCGCCCATGGCCGTGAACATGTCGATCGCCAGGCCGTTGGTGCGGAACTTCAGGCCTTTCAGGTCTTCGACCTTGCTGACCGGTTTCTTGAACCAGCCCAGCGGCTGGGTCGGCATCGGGCCGGTGAGGAAGGAGACGACGTTGGCGCCGATGCTGTTGTACAGCTCCGCCAGCAGCGCCTTGCCGCCGCCGTACTTGTGCCAGGCCAGCACCATGTTGGCGTCCATGCCGAAGGCCGGGCCCGAGGTCCACAGCGCGATGGCGCTCTGCTTGCCGTAGTTGTAGCCCATGACGCCGTGGCCGCCGTCGAGGGTGCCCTTGGAGACGGCGTCAAGCAGGCCGAAGGCGGGAACGACTGCGCCGGCGGGCAGCACCTCGATCTTCAGCTCGCCGCCGGTCATGTCGTTGACCTTCTTGGCGAAGTCGAGGGCGTATTCGTGGAAGATGTCCTTGCTGGGCCAGGTACTCTGGAAGCGCATCTGCTTCGGCGTTTGGGCAGTGGCGATCATCGGGACCGCGAGAGTGGCGCCGGCGGTGCCGGCGGCTGCGGTGCCGAGGAACTTGCGGCGAGTGGATGCTGGCTTCTTTGAATCGTCGTTACGCTGCTTCATCGTCTGTCTCCTGGTTGGTTTTTTACACGATTGAATCGCTACACGTACAACAGCTGGCTTTGGGGTGGACTTCCCCTTCTGTAAATATCGGCATGCCGACTCGCAGCATGGGCTTGTTTCCTTACGGATTTCTTACATGTGGCTTACGAGGATCGAGCCGTTTTATTTTTCTGTCAAGCATCACTGTTTTCGGACCGCCGTCCGGATGCAACAGCGGCTCCGGAACCGGCTGCCTGCAAAGCGCGTGCAAGGCGCGACGCGCCTGTGCACTCTCAAACCGAATAAGCAAATGAGGGGCTACGATCCAGACGTTTGGCTTACAACAGGAGGAGACGATGCATCCTGCATGCGCCATGCGCATATGCCTGCTGGACAGGACCAACCTGAACGAAAGCTACCAGCATTCCGTCCTGATATCGGCCCTGCGTAGTATTGCCGCTCTTCAAGTGGTCGCCGCCCATCTCCGCGGCGAACTGTTCCCGAGCCTGAAAACAGTGGCCGACCCATCGCTCTGGTACCAGGGGCTGGCTTTCTTCACCGGCTTCTCGCACATTGCCGTCGTGATCTTCTTCCTGCTGAGCGGCTGGCTCGTCGGCGGCAGCCTGCTGAACAAGCTGGGGGAGCCCAACTGCATGATGTCGTATGCGATCGACCGGCTCACGCGCATGTGGATCGTGCTGGTGCCGGCCTTCGTGCTCACGCTGGCAATCGGCACAATCACGCAGACGATCGACCCGGGCCGGATCAGCTATGCGCCGGATAATGAATACTCGTGGAGCGCGTTCTGGGGCAACCTGTTCGGCTTACAAGGGATGGCCGTCCCTCGCTTCGGTGGCAATTTCTCCCTGTGGAGCCTGGCGAACGAGATGTGGTACTACGCCCTCTTCCCCCTGTTGCTGTTGCCAGTCATCGGACAACGGGGCATCACGAAAGTGGCCGGCCTGGCCGCCTGTGCCGTCATCGGCTACCTGCTGCTGTTCGACCTGATGCTGTATTTCCTGATCTGGCTGCTCGGTGTGCTGTTCTCGCGGATCCGCATCGAACTGGGCCGCGCCGCGCGCCTTCTGTTGATCGTCGTGATCCTTGCGCTTGCCGTCCATTTCCGGATGAGCGGCAGTATCGGCACCCTGGTTGCGGCGACGTTTGCCGAAGACCTGCTGTTCAGCGTGCTCTTTCTTTGCCTGCTGTCGAGCCTGCAGTTTCCCGCGGATCGCGCGCGCATCGGGAACCGGCTGGCGCACCTTGCCGGACTGCTGGCGCCGTTCTCGTTCACGCTGTACGTGATCCACTACCCCTTGATCTACCTAGCCGAGTTCCTGCATGACCCGATCGGGACCCGGACCTTGTCGACAAGCGATCCTGCGTCCCTGATCGTGTATGGCGCGCTGTTCGCCGCGATCGTGGTGTTCGCATACCTCTTCCACCTGCCGTTCGAGGCGCATACCTATCGGCTGCGGCGCTTCGTCAAGCGGATAGTGCTGGCGCCTGCGGCCGGACGCTATTCCAGTCAAGGATGACGACGGGAAGCAAATGCGGCGCGTGTAGCAGAAACAGCTAAAGAGCAGGCGCAAATCAGGGACGGGATGGGACAGTTAGTAAAACTTGATCATACGTTAGACGCGGCTGCGAACTCTATCTCGTAAAGTAGCTTCGGCGGAAATTCTTACGCGCAAACAACCGCATCCATTCGCTTTCTATTTCCCACTACTTTCGATATCGAAAACAATTATTTCGAACAGGCATATCGCAATCCAGTTTAAACCCAAATCGATTAATGGCTTAAAGAATAAATCAGGAAAAATAATTTCGCTCGACTCAAGATTCTTCTGCCAACTGCCCTGCAAGAAGTGAAAATATCGATTCCTTATCGACACCAGAAGACCTCTGAATTCTGAGAACTTTACTTTGATCTCTTCGTCTTCAGTTTCCGAATCGACACCACCTTTAGGAACTAATCTTTTATAAATGTCAAAATAGACACCTCTCATTTCTTCGACATCTATTAATGAAAGATCGATGTCCATCGTAAGCTTATAAAAGGGCTTTCCATGCCAGTGCTGGTCGATGAAGTTCTTAAAAAATAGCAGTTCCCCTTCTTTTTCCGAGGACGGCATTGCAGCTTGCAGCGCCTTAAAAGAACTCATAAAATTCTTTGACCTGGAAATGTAAATCAATGGAATGCTATAACTTATCCCTTCCAACAAGCGATATAAAAAGAAAAACGCCTCCAGGTAACGCTCTTGCGAGCGAGACGTAATGCAATTAATTAACTCGAATTCAATCAATTCATAGAATTCGAGATTTGATTTAAAATTTAGAAAATAGACTGAGAGATCAGTTAGCGATACTTCAGCAGGAAAATTTTGGCTAACAAATTTTTTTCCGAAACGTTTATTTACCTGAAATGGAATCGAAAGATAATTAACCTTAGATTTAAATGAATTCCCAAAATATTCGTCTTTTATTTCACATGTACCGGAGATCATTCGAAAGATTCTTAATGCAGGATTTTTATTCTCAGCAAGAGACAAACCTTTCGAAATTTCATTCCCATCATTGAATATCTTTTCTACATACGAGTATCGCTCAATCATTGGCTGTCAGTTCCGAGAATACGCCAAGCAACTCATCCGCATCCAAGTCGCGATATTCGTCGAAAGTCTTGAAATATTCATAGACCAGTTCACGCCTATACTTCCCAACTTTAATTTTTGAAGGATTGAAATCAGCAAACGCTTGATCAAAAACCTCAACGATTTCCGCAAACTCATCCGCGCTTATTTTGTTTACGGATTTCATCGAATGTTTAATTCCAGCAGCTAATCCAACTAGATTATTAGTGACCTTCAGCCACTTGAAACCTTCTGCGTTTTTTTGGAATTTTGCGAGTAGCGAAACAAAGTCCTTAAAACTGGACATATATTTCTTTGGTTCAACATCCATTATTCGACCAACAAGAAGCTCATCCATTTTTTCTTCGATGATTTTCTTATTATCGACAATAGGGCTATCTGCCATAAAAGCTAAATAGGCCTGAATAATGTCAGCTTTCCGGAAGGCCTTCCGAGCACTGGCAATAGTAGAGTCTTTCTCAGCGACCACATCGATTCCCATTGCCTTGAAATCGAAAACATTTGCAATCATTATTTCAACCTGATGACGTGGCGTCATTGGTCGCTGACCATTATTCAATGTAATCATACGATACAATAGTTTCTCGACAGAATCGCAAAGAATAAAATTTATATATATTTGATAACTATCATCAAATTCATATTTAGCTGCAGCACGAGAAAGCGTATTGAGTCGCTGAATTCCATCCAGAACAAATGCGTTACCAATATTTTTGTTCACATAGTCTTGGATTGACTTTATATTCGCAAACGATTCTGAAGTTAAGATAGCAACAGTGATAGGTGGCATTACACAACCATCTTCAATATCCCGCTCTAGCTTGTTATAGAATTTCTTATCCTGAAGCTTTCTTTGAAATTCTGTCTTATCAATTAAGGGAACTAAAACCTCAACGGCCTCATCATACGAAGTCTTTGCAAAAGCAACCTGACCGTTAATAACGGTGTCTTCTTGCATATCTAAAATCTTCACTTGGCTCTCTCTCGTAATTTCTTACGTAAATAGTACGACTTTTGTTAGCGAATTGCAATGATTTGTGGGAGGTCGTATAAGTCGCCGGCCGCTTACGCTTCTCACATATTCAAATACATGGACTACATTTTTGCTTGACGAAAAAAAGCCCCAACTTGTGGGGCTCTTGTTCAGAATGCTTGGCGGAAGCGGTGAGATTCGAACTCACGAACGGGTTCCCCCGTCGGCAGTTTTCAAGACTGCTGCCTTCAACCACTCGGCCACGCTTCCCTAGGAGAACCAGCATTATACCTAAATCATCAATGCTGGGCAGTACATTCAAGCCAGCAGCAGCCAGTTCTCCCGCAAACACCGCTCGAACTCCCCCGCAGGCAGCGGCTTGCTGTACAGGTAACCCTGCACCTCGTCACACCCCGACGCACGCAGGAAAGCCAGCTGCTCCAGCGTCTCCACGCCCTCCGCGATCACGCGCAGGCCGAGCTGCTGCGCCATGCTGACGATGGTCCCCGCGATCGCGCAATCGCTCGGATCATCCGGGATCCCGAAGGTGAACGAGCGGTCGATCTTGAGCGTATCGATCGGGAAGCGCTTCAGGTAGGACAGGCTCGAATAGCCGGTGCCGAAATCGTCCAGCGACAGCGCCACGCCCAGTTGGTTGATGCGGTCCATGATCGCCGTCACCCGCTCGAAGTCGTGCATCAGCGTGCTCTCGGTGATCTCCAGCTCCAGCCACGAGGCATCCAGCTGGTAGCGCGCCAGGGTGTCGGCCACGCGGGCCGGCAAGGATGGCGTGAATTCGCGCGCCGACACGTTCACTGCCAGGCGCAGCGGCGCCACGCCCGCGCGCTGCCAGATCGCGGCCTGGGCGCAGGCCTGCTCCAGCACCCACTCGCCCACCTGCACGATCAAGCCGGTACTCTCGGCCAGCGGGATGAATTCGCCGGGCGGCACGATGCCGCGGGTCGGGTGCACCCAGCGCACCAGCGCCTCGGCGCCGACGATGCGGTCGGTGCCGAGCTCGAACTTCGGCTGGTAGTACAAGGTCAGCTCGCCGTTGCCCAGGGCCTGGCGCAGCCCGGATTCGATGCGCATGCGTTCCTGCATGCCCTGGTTCATGTCCTGGCTGTAGAAGGCGACGCTGCGGTCCGGGTTGGCCTCGAGCTGCTTGGCACGCTCCATCGCGATATCCGCCAGACCGAGCAAGGTCTCGGCCTCGCTGCCGTCCTGCGGATAGACACTGATGCCGATACTGGCGCCCACGCGCAGGTCGTGGCCGCCGATCAGGAAGGGCGCATCCAGGGCCGCCTGCAGCTTCTGCGCCACGGTGGTGGCTTCGAAGTGCTGGCGGATGTCGAACAGGCCGACCGCGAATTCGTCGCCGGACAGGCGCGCCACCACGTCTTCGTCGCGCAAGGTGGCGCGGAAGCGCTGGGCCGCCTGGCGCAGCAGTTCGTCGCCGATCCTGCGGCCCAGGGTATCGTTGATTCGCTTGAAGCGGTTCAGGTCGATGAACAGCACGCAGCCGGCAGCTTCGTTGCGCTGCGCGACCATCAGGGCCTGGTCGACCAGGCGCGCGAACAGCGTGCGGTTCGGCAGGCCGGTGAGTTCGTCGTAGTAGGCCAGGTGATGCAGCTGTTCCTCGGCCTGCTTGCGTTCCGTGATGTCGGTGAGGTAGGCGATCAGGCCGATCGGGCGCTCGGCCAGGTCGCGCAAGGGCGATAGCGACAGGCTGGCCCAGAACACCTCGCCCGATTTCTTGCGGCGCCGGACTTCCATCATGCGCCCGCCCTGCTCCGCGAAGCTGTCGTGGAAGCCCTCGTCCTCGTCGGCGTACAGGAACAGGATGTTGCGGCCGATCGCTTCCAGCGCGGTGTAGCCGAACAGTTCCTCGGCGCCGCGGTTCCAGCTGGTGATGTAGCCCATCTGGTCCATGGTCAGCACCGACTCGTGGATCTGGTCGAGGATCTGCGACTGGTGCGCGAGCTGGGCTTCCATCTGCGCGTAGGCATGGGTCGAGCGCACCGCCAGCGAATGCACCTGCAGCAGCGAGGCGGTCAGGTGGGCCAGCCCGGCCAGCCGGCGCGCATCGTCGCTGGTGTAGGCGTCGCGGCCCGCCACTTCATAGACGCCGAATTGTTCCGCTGCCCCCGCCACCACCTGGCGCAGCACCTGGAAGTTGCCCTGCAGGCCGCCGACGCCGGCGCCGGGCAGGAAGCGCCCGACCGGGCTGCCCAGCAGCGCGCCCGCAATGCGGCCCAGCTCATCGTAGAGGGAGGCGCCGCGCAGGCGCAGGACGGCGTCGCTGGCGGCGGTCGAGGCGCCGACGAAATCGAGTGATGCGTCAATCGCGACGAGCGCCTGCATGTCAGACATTCCGCCCCACCTGGATGGCCCAGTGATAGGCGTTCAACTGGCTGTTCCACCAGCCGGCGGGGTCGATGCCCGCCGCGTCCAGCGCCTCCCGCGAGGGATGGGTTTCCGTCAGGCGCAGCCAGGCGCCGAGTTCGCCGCTGCGCGCCAGCAGCGCGCCGGAGACATGCTCCGGCAGGTTCAGGTCGGCGACGATGTCCGCCATCGGCATGTGCAGCAGCCGGTCGAGCAGCGAGAACACGCCGGTCATGAAGGCCAGGTCGCAGTCGTCACGCTCTCCCCCGCCCTGCTTGCACAATGCCTCCAGTTGCGCCGCGCGGCGAGCGGCCAGGGGCAGCAGCAGGTTCGGCAGGCCGTCGGCCTGCTGGCGCGCGTACAGCAGCAGCTGCAGCCAGCGCTGCAGCTGGCGCCGGCCGAGCAGGTTGATGGCCTGGTTGAAGCTGGTGATCTGGGTGCTGACGGCAAACGCGGCCGAATTGACCAGCTTGAGCAGGTGGTAGGACAGGGTCGGGTCCTGCTTGAGCTGCTGCTCGAGCTCGCGCGAATCGGCGTCGCGCGCCAGCAGGCCGAGCAGGGTCAGGATGCGGCGGCGCGAACTGCCGTCCGGCCTGTCGTCGCCGGCGAGCAGCGGATCATAGGGGTAGTCGCCGCTGAACCAGTCGAAGCCGGCCATCTCGCCCTGGGTGAAACTGGCGGCGCTGTCGACGCGGCGCGCCAGGTGCGGGCCGAACAGCGCGGCCAGCCGCCCTGCCGGCGCCGGATCGCGGGCGCAGTCGCGTGCGATGGTGCGCAGCGCCGGCGGCGCCTTGACGCCGTCGGGAGGCGTGCCGTCGAGCCAGAGGCGGTAGCCGAGTTCGTGCAGTTCGGTGAGGCGGCGCGCGGCGCCATCGTCGAGCAGGGCCTGGGCGGCGATGACGAAGCCGATGCGGTTGGCCGGCATCATGGCCAGCACGGGCGGGCTCAAGGCGGCCGGATGGTCGAGCATCAGGAGCCCGTCGAGCGGCGCGATCGCAGCCAGCAGGTCGGGCGTGCCGAACACGGCCTGCAGTCGCTGCGGCAGGTCCGCGCCGCCTTCGAGCCGCAGGCAAAGCGCTACCCACTCGTTCTGCCCATTGGCGACCGGGTCGATTGCTACCAGCGGAAACGAGTTGGGGTCCGGCTCGGCCATCTTTATGCTTTCAATGCTCAGGCTCTGAGTGATATTCGATCAATCTTATTCGACGGATTATCAGAAAGCAACATCTTTTATTTCTTTATGGATACTTAATGTATCTCTTTATGGGTAACCGCGGTTTTCGGCGCGCTGGACCGCGAAACGGATCAGTTCGGCCTGCCCTTCGATGCCGAGCTTGCGCTTGATGTTCAGGCGGTGGGTTTCGACGGTGCGCACCGACAGTTCGAGCGCGCGGGCGATCTGCTTGTTCGACTGGCCGCCGGCGATATGCTTCAGGACTTCCTGCTCGCGCGCGGTCAGGACATCGCCGGATGCCGCTGGACTGGCCAGCTGGCGCGCCAGCGCGGCGCTGTAGTAGATGCCGCCGCCCATCACGGTGTCGATCGCCAGCACGATGTCCTTGCCCGGCGCATCCTTCAGCACGTAGCCGCGCGCGCCGGCCTGGATCGCCTGCGTGACGTATTCCGGCTTGTCGTGCATCGACAACACCAGCACCGCCACGCCGGGATAGTGCTGGAGCAGGCGCGCGGTGGCCTCGATGCCGCTGCCGCCCTTCATGTTTATGTCCATCAGCACCAGGTCGGGCCGGCAGGCGCCGGCCTGCTCGATGGCTTCCTGGCTAGATCCGGCCTCGCCTACCACGCGCAGGCGGGGCGCGGCTTCCAGGCGCGCGCGCAGGCCGTCGCGCACCAGGGGGTGGTCGTCCACCAGCAGGATCCTGATTTCCGAAGCTTCACTCATGTCTGCTCTTCCACATCGATGCTGGCCACCACACGGGTGCCGAGCGGCGAGGAATCGATCGCCAGCCGCCCGCCGATCGCTTCCATCCTTTCCATCATGTTGCGCAGGCCGATGCCGCGCTGCGGGTGCTGGGCGATGTCGTGGGCGTCGAAGCCGCCGCCGTCGTCGGCGATCTCGAGGCTCAGGCAGCGGCCGCGCCGCACCAGGCGCATCTCCACCTGGTGCGCGCCGGCGTGGCGCTCGACGTTGGTGAGCGCCTCCTGGGCGATGCGGAACAGCACCGTGCCGGCCATCTCGGGCAGCGCGTCCACCGGCCCTTCCGCGCGGAAGCGCACCGGCATGCCGCTGTGGCGTCCGAACTCGCTGGCCAGGTAGTCGAGCGCCGGCGCCAGGCCCAGGTCGTCCAGCAGCGCCGGGCGCAAGTCGTGCGAGATGCGGCGCACTTCGCCCAGCACCGATTTCACCTGCTCCACGGTGCGCTCAAGCGCGCCACGTGCCTGCTGCTGCTGTGCCGCGTCGCCGTCCAGGCGGATGATGCCCGCCTCCAGCTGCAGCTTGACCGAGACCAGCGCCTGGCTGATCCCGTCGTGCAGGTCGCGCGACAGGCGTGCCCGCTCTTCTTCCTGCGACTCGACCACGCGCTGGGCCAGCGCCTTGAGCTTGGCGTCGGCCACGCGCAGCTCGCGCAGGTTCAGCACCAGGCCGCCGCTCGCCACCGCCAGCGAGGCCAGCACGGCCAGGCCGGCGATCCACAGCAGCGTTTCGCCGATGTTGCGCGACTGCTGGGCATCGACCTGCGCCAGCGCGGCCTCGACGTCGTCCAGGTAGATGCCGGTGCCCATCATCCAGCCCCAGTGCGCCACCGGCACCACGTAGCCGAGCTTGGGCGCCTGCCGGCTTGAGGTTGGCTTGGCCCAGGTGTAGCGGTGGAAGCCGCCGCCGGCGCGGGCGCGTTCGATCAGGCGCTGGATGGTCGGCACGCCGTTGGCGTCGACCCAGTTCCACATGTCGGTGCCGACCAGCTCGGGCTGGCGCGGGTGCATCAGGCTGCGGCCCTGCATGTCGTAGACGAAGAAATAGCCGTCCTCGCCGAAACTCAGCGAGCCGAGGATGCGCTTGGCCTCTTCCTGGGTGGCCGGATCAGTGCGGCCCGAGTGCACCAGGTGGCCGATCGACTGCGTGGCCAGGGCTACGTAATGGCGCAACTCGGCTTCCTTGCTGGCCAGGTAGGCCCGCTGGATGGTGGCGCGCTGCTGCCGGGCCAACTCGGCGGCCTGCTGGCGCACGAACAGGGCGATGGCGCACAGGGCCACGATCAGCGGCCCGATCGCCAGCACGATGACCTTCTGCCTCAAGCGCATCCTGTTTCTCCCAACAAATCAGGCCAGCATTTTAAAGGGGAAACGGAACGGCTGCCGGGGCCGCCTTCTACGTAGTACTACGCAGTCACTGCGTAATGGTGCGCTTGTGGCGCTGATATTCGTGCAACATACTCTCCGGTACGCTGTCCAAAAAACCGCCGGTCGATACAGTCCGCGACCGGCCACAAGAAGTAGTCAATCCACCTCGGAGGAGCACCATGAAAAGCATGTCGAGCGCGCTCGGCTGGATCGCATTGTCGGTCCTGGGCGCATTTTCGCTCGGTTTCATCGCCGTCAAGCAAGGCGAGACCATCAACGCGATCTGGATCGTCGCAGCAGCAGTCTGCGTCTACCTGATCGCCTACCGTTTCTACAGCAAGTTCATCGCCTACAAGGCGCTGCAACTCGATCCGAAGCGCCAGACCCCCGCCTACAAGTACAACGACGGCCTGGACTATGTCCCGACCAACAAGTACGTGCTGTACGGCCACCACTTTGCCGCGATCGCCGGCGCCGGCCCGCTGGTGGGTCCGGTGCTGGCGGCCCAGATGGGCTACCTGCCGAGCATGATGTGGATCCTGGCAGGCGTCGTCTTCGCCGGCGCCGTCCAGGACTTCATCGTGCTGTTCATGTCCACCCGCCGCGACGGCCGCTCGCTCGGCGACCTGATCAAGTCCGAAATGGGCGAGATCCCGGGCCTGATCGCGCTGCTGGGCACCTTCATGATCATGGTGATCATCCTGGCGGTGCTGGCGCTGATCGTCGTGAAGGCGCTGACCCACTCGCCGTGGGGCAGCTTCACGGTGCTGGCCACCATCCCGATCGCGCTGTTCATGGGCCTGTATTCGCGCTACGTGCGCGTCGGCCGCATCGGCGAAGTCTCGATCATCGGCTTCGTGCTCCTGATGCTGGCCATCATCGGCGGCCAGTGGGTGCACGACTCGCCGACCCTGGGCCCGATGTTCGACTTCACCGGCACCCAGCTGACCTGGATGCTGATCGGCTACGGCTTCGTCGCCTCGGTCATTCCGGTGTGGCTGCTGCTGGCGCCGCGCGACTACCTGTCCACCTTCCTGAAGATCGGCACCATCGTGGCGCTGGCGATCGGCATCCTGATCGTCGCCCCGGACCTGCGCATGCCGGCCGTGACCAAGTTCATCGACGGCAGCGGCCCGGTCTGGTCGGGCAACCTGTTCCCCTTCCTGTTCATCACCATCGCCTGCGGCGCGGTGTCGGGCTTCCACGCGCTGATCTCCTCGGGCACCACCCCGAAGATGATCGAGAACGAGACCCACGCCCGCTTCATCGGCTACGGCGGCATGCTGATGGAATCGTTTGTCGCGATCATGGCGCTGGTGGCGGCGTCCACCATCGACCCGGGCGTGTACTTCGCCATGAACAGCCCGGCCGCGGTGCTGGGCACCACCGCACAGTCGGCTGCGGCCGCCGTGTCGCAGATGGGCTTCGTGATCACCCCTGAAACGCTGGAGCAGATGGCGAAGGACGTCGGCGAGAACACCATCATCTCGCGCGCCGGCGGCGCCCCGACCCTGGCGGTGGGCATGGCCCACATCCTGTCGAACGTGGTCGGCGGCCAGGCCATGATGGCCTTCTGGTACCACTTCGCGATCCTGTTCGAGGCCTTGTTCATCCTGACCGCGGTGGACGCGGGCACCCGCGCCGGCCGCTTCATGCTGCAGGACCTGCTGGGCGCCTTTGCACCGTCGCTCAAGCGCACCGAGTCGCTGCCGGCCAACCTGCTGGCCACCGGCCTGTGCGTGGCCGCCTGGGGCTACTTCCTGTACCAGGGCGTGGTCGATCCGCTGGGCGGCATCAATACCCTGTGGCCGCTGTTCGGCATCGCCAACCAGATGCTGGCCGGTATCGCGCTGATGCTGGGCACCTGCGTGCTGTACAAGATGAAGCGCGCGCAGTACGCCTGGATCACGGTCGTGCCGACCCTGTGGCTGCTGGCCTGCACCCTGACCGCCGGCTGGCAGAAGATTTTCGCCGCCGATCCGAAGGTCGGCTTCCTGGCCCACGCCGACAAGTTCCAGGCCGCGCACGACGCCGGCACGGTGCTGGCCCCGGCCAAGACCATCGAGCAGATGGAGCGCATCATCTTCAACGACTACGTCAACGCGACCCTGGCGGGCTTCTTCATGTTCGTGGTGCTGGCGGTGCTGGTCTACGGTGTGCGCACCGTCATGGCGGCCCGCGCAAGCAATACCCCGACCGCGAAGGAGACCCCGTACGTCGCGATGGCCAACCCGCAGGTGCAATGATGTTCGGCGCTCTGCTGGAGGCAGGCAAGGAAGCAGGCAAGTACCTCGGGCAGAGCATGCGCCTGATGGTCGGCCTGCCCGAATACGACACCTACCTGGCGCATATGGAACGTACCCATCCGGACCAGACGCCGATGACCTACGAGGAGTTCTTCCGGGAGCGCCAGGAAGCGCGCTACGGCGGCAAGCGGGCCACCTGCTGCTGAAGCCTGCCTGACGCATGAATGAGGAAGAGACCCCACAGGGTCTCTTCCGGGACCCGACAGGGTCCCTTCGCTTTTATCGCCTGGCGGGAAGACAGACCAGGTTGATGGGCGCCGTGATGTCGTCGAAGCGGTGGGCGTCGGCCGAGCTCACCTTGTCGCCGGGGCCGCCGTCGGCGGTGAAGACCGTCATGGCATAGCCCAGCTGTTCCAGCATCGCCACGTAGCCAGGACCGGATATGCCGCCGATCTCGCGCAGGGAGCGCGGAAAGAACTCGGTCAGGATGACCGGCGCATGCTCGGCAAGCGTCCTGGCTGCGCCCCGGATGATGTGCGGCTCGAAGCCCTCGACATCCATCTTGAGGAAGCGGATGCGGCGCTCGTAGTCGACCGAATCGAGCGGCCGGATGCGGATGCGCTCGCCGCGCGCATCGGCCGAGATGTAGGAACTGCCGGGATTGGTCGCGTGGGAACTCAGGTGGAAGGAGCCCTCGCCTTCGCTCGCGCCCAGGCCTTCGTTGTGGAGGGAACAGCGCGTCTCGAAGCCATTGGCCCGCACGCTGCGCGCCAGCATGTCGAAGGTAGTGCGCATCGGCTCGAAGGCATACACGCGGCCGCTCTCGCCCACCGCCCTGGCGGCCTGGATCGTGAACACGCCGATGTTCGCGCCGGCGTCGATGACGCCGTCGCCTTCGCCCAGCCACGACAGCATGAAGTCGACTTCGGCGTTTTCCCAGTTGCCGTGCAGGACGCCGAACGACACGAAACCGTCGAACAGGTTCACCCATATCTGCAGGCCGCGGTAATCGGTCATGACCCATTTCTCATGGGGCCACAAGCCGAGCTTGTTGCGGATATCCCAGCGAAACCGGGGCGAATCGAGCATCCTGAGCGCGACCTGGTGGATATTGTCGCAGGCCAGGTAGTCGTCGAGCGGCGTCAGCCCGTCGCATGGCCAGCCGAACAGGGCCGTATGAACGATATTGATCTGGTCGATCAAAGGCAGGGACGCCGGCGCCACGGCCTGCGGCGCCAAAGCGGGGCCGCCCTGCTCGTCGGCTTGCCGCTTGCGGGGAAGCTGCAGGTTGTCGAGAATGCGCGTGGTCAGGTTCATGCTGGTTCTCCTGGTCGTCGTGGCGGACCGGTCCTGCAGCGGTCCAAACGCACCGAGTCTAGGCGCGAAGGCGGCGCCGGTTTTAGTGAAGATCAGAAGTGCACGATGAAAACGTGGCCGGTCCGCGCACGCTGCGTGCGGATTTGCCCTACGTACATTGACGTCCGTCAACGCTACCCCACCCCCTTGAACGTATATTTTTTTCTTGCGGGAATTTGCATTCCGCAAAGGAAGCCCTGCGTCGTCCGGCGCCGGGCCGCTCCGACGTGCCTGCGGGATCAGAATGCCGAACTTCGAGCGCTCCAGCCTGAACCAGAAGCTGACCATCATCTCGCTGCTCTCGACCGCGACCGCACTGCTGTTCGTGTTCGCAGCCTTTGTCGCGACCTCGGTGGCGAACCATCGCAAGGACGAGGCGATGCAGCTGCAGACCTTCGCCCAGGTCATCGCGGCCAGCAGCGCCGACTACCTGCTGCTGCGCGACCGCGCCCGCGCCAGCAATGCGCTCGGCGCACTGGCGGCCAAGAGCGACATCGCCTCGGCCGTCCTGTACGACCGCAACGGCAAGCCCTTCGCGCTCTACCTGTCCGCCAGCGACAGCCCTACCGAAGACCTGGTCCCGCCCGAGGCGCTGGACGGCATCGATGCCGAGGCGCTGGGCGCCGCCAACGCCGGGGGCCAGGTCCTGCTGTCGCGCCGCATGCGCCTGTACCTGCCGGTGATGGCGGGCGAACTGCAGGTGGGCGTGGTCATGATCGAGACCGACCTGGTCGAGACCTGGATCGACATCCTCGCCGGGCTGGCGGTGATGGGGCTGGCGATGCTGGTGTCGCTGGGGGTCGCGGTGGGCATGGCCGGCCGCTTCAAGCGCAGCATCGCCGAGCCGGTGACCAAGCTGATCCAGGCCGCGCAGAAGGTCTCCACCAGCCAGAACTACAGCCTGCGCATCGCCCACCAGCGCACCGACGAGCTGGGGCAGCTGATCGACAGCTTCAACACCATGATGGCCCAGATCGAGGACCGTGGCGCCGCCCTGCTGCACCACCGCGACGAGCTGGAACGCCAGGTCGGCGTGCGCACCGAGCAGCTGGAAAAGGCCAAGAATGCCGCCGAAGCCGCGAGCCGCGCCAAGAGCGCTTTCCTGGCCACCATGAGCCACGAGATCCGCACCCCGATGAACGGCGTGCTCGGAATGACCGAGATGCTGCTGGCGACCCCGCTCACCGAAGCCCAGCGCAACTACACCACCCTGGTCAAGCGCTCCGGCGAGCACCTCCTGGTGATCATCAACGACATCCTCGATTTTTCCAAGATCGAGGCCGGCAAGCTGACCATCGAGTACATCAATTTCAACCTGTGGGACCTGCTGGACGACATCCACAACGTGTATACCCCGCAGGCGGCCGGCAAGGGCATCGGCTTCGACTTCGACATCGCCAACGACATCCCGGTGGCGATCTGCGGCGACCCGAACCGGCTGCGCCAGATCATGGCCAACCTGCTCGGCAATGCCATCAAGTTCACCGATGAAGGCCGGATCCTGGCGCGGGTGCGCGTGGCTGGCGAAGACACCCAGTCGGTCATGCTGCGCTTCGAGGTGCACGACACCGGCATCGGCATCTCGCGCGAAGCGCGGGCGCGCCTGTTCGAGGCCTTCTCGCAGGCCGACGATTCGACCACGCGCCGCTACGGCGGCACCGGCCTCGGCCTGGCGATCTCGAAGCAGCTGGTGGAACTGATGGGCGGCGCCATCGGCGTCGACAACGCGCCCACGCGCGGCTCGATCTTCTGGTTCACCGTCAGCTTCGACAAGCGCCGCGTCGATCCCGATGCGCCCGGCCACCGCCAGCACACGCTGGAGGGCCTGCGCGTGCTGATCGTGGACGAACAGGAGGAACCCCGCGAAGACCTGGCCCAGCAGCTCCGGGCCTGGCGGGCATCCGCCGATTGCGCCGCCAGCGCGGCCGCCGGCTACGAGCGCCTGCTGAGCGCGGCCAGGAGCGGCCGCCCCTACGACGCCGCCGTCATCGACATGGAAATGACCCACACCAGCGGCCTGGCGCTGGCGGCATCGATCAAGGCCGATGCCGGCGCGCGCGCCACCCACCTGGTGCTGGTCAGTCCCGAGCGCCTGGCGGCCGATCCGGTGCAGCGGCGCGCCGCTGGCGTCGCCTACCAGCTGGTCAAGCCGGCGCGCGCGGCCGATATGTATGCCTGCCTGGCCGCCTGCGCGGCGCGCCTGCATGCGCCCGGGACCGGCGCGCCGGGCCCGGGCGCGGGCGCAGCAAGCCCCGCGCCGGCACCGGCCAGGCCCGCATCGGCGCCGGCTGCCGGACTTGCCGCACCGGCGCCCGCCACGCCGCGCCCGGCGCCGCGCGCGCGCGCGCGCCGGGTCCTGCTGGCGGAAGACAACCCGGTCAACGTCGAAGTCGCGAAGGCGATGCTGGAAAGCCTGGGCATCGAGGCCACCTGCGCGCGCAACGGCCAGGAAGCGCTGCAGGCGGTGCGCACCGGCAGCTTCGATGCGGTGCTGATGGATTGCCAGATGCCGGTGATGGACGGCTTCGCGGCCACCGCCGCGATCCGCCGCCACGAACGCGAGGCGGGCCGCGCACGCACCCTGCCGGTCATCGCGATCACCGCCAACGCGCTGCAGGGCGACCGCGAAGCCTGCCTGGCCGCCGGCATGGACGACTACCTCTCGAAACCCTTCACCCAGCAGCAGCTGGCGGCGGTAATCGGCCGCTGGGTCGCGGTGCCGCTGGCCGCTACCAGCCACCACCTGGACGCGCCGCCGCGCCTGCCGCCCGAGACGGTCGAGGTGATCCAGCGCGAGTCGGTCAACCGGGTCGCGCTCGACAACATCCGGGCGCTCAGCCGCGACGGCGGCGATGCGCTGGTGCACAAGGTCATCGCCGCCTACGTGGGCGACACGCCGCGCCACCTGGCGACGCTGCGCGAGGCTGTCGAGGGCATGGATGCCGGCAGCGTGCGGCGCGTCGCCCACAGCCTGAAATCGGCCAGCGCCAACATCGGCGCCGCGCGCCTGGCGACGCTGTGCAAGGAACTCGAACAGCTCGGGCGCGCCGACACGGTCGATGGCGCGGACCGCATCCTCACCGACATGGAACACGAATTCCAGACCGTGCGCCATTCGCTCCACGCCATGCTTGAAAAGGAAACCTGACATGCCTTCCTCTCCACCGAAGCGCGGAACGGTCCTGGTCGCCGACGACGACCCGGTCATGCGCATGCTGATGCTCGAGATGCTGGCCCAGGTCGGGCTGGACGCGATCGAGGCAGCCGACGGCGCGGCAGCGGTCGAGCTGGCGCGCTCGCGTTCGCCCGACCTGATCCTGATGGACGTCGAGATGCCGCGCATGGACGGCTTCGCCGCCTGCGAAGCGATCCGCGACGCGGAAGCCGACGGCGCCAGCGTGCCGATCGTGATGGTCACCGGCGGCGACGACCTGGAGGCGGTCACGCGCGCTTACGAGGCCGGCGCCACCGACTTCGTCTCCAAGCCGATCAACTGGCCGATCCTCGGCCACCGCGTGCTCTACGTGCTGCGCGCCAGCGACGCCATCGCGCGCCTGCGCATCGCCGACGCCCAGAACCGTGCGGTGCTGGCCGCGATCCCCGACACCTTCTTCCGCCTCGACCGCGACGGCTTCTACCTCGACTACGAGCCGGGCCACGAGCGTCCGGGCCGGGGCCGGCCGAACCGCAGGCACGCCACCTCCCAGCCCTGCATCGGCAAGCACATCACCGACGTGCTGCCGCCCGCCATCGCCGCGCGCATGCTGGAACAGATGCGCACCGTGCTGGCCATCCAGCAGGTGCGCTCGGTCGAGTACGAGCTCGAACACTGCGGCGAGTCCCAGCACTTCGAGGCGCGGCTGGTCGCCACCGGCGACTCGCAGGTGCTCGGCCTGGTGCGCGACATCAGCGAACGCAAACGCGCCGAAGAGCAGATCCGGCGTCTCGCCTACTGCGACAGCCTGACCGGCATCCCGAACCGCCAGGCCTTCCTGGAGACGCTGGAACGCGAGCTGCAGCGCTCGAAGATCGGCAACAAGAAGTTCGCGGTGCTGTTCATGGACCTCGACGCCTTCAAGCGCATCAACGACACGCTGGGCCACAACGCCGGCGACCAGCTGCTCAAGATGGTGTCCGAGCGCCTGCGCGAGACGACCCGTCCGAGCGACCTGGTGTCGCGCGGGGATGGCTCGAGCAGCGGTTCAAGCGCCGAGAAGGCCGACCACACCACTAACCTGGCGCGCCTGGGCGGCGACGAGTTCACCATCCTGATCCCGGACCTGGAGCGGGTCGAGCATGCGCTGAACGTGGCGCACCGCGTGAAGGAAGCGATGCGGCGGCCCTTCCTGATCGAGGGCAACGAGATTTTCGTGACCGCCAGCATCGGCATCTCGCTGTTCCCGGAAGACGGCGACGATTGCGGCTCGCTGCTCAAGTTTGCCGACACCGCGATGTACCACGCCAAGAACTGCGGCAAGAACAACGCGAAGCTGTACAGCTCCTCGCTGACCATGCAGATCATGAGCCACGTGAAGCTCGAGGTCGGGCTGCGCAAGGCGCTGCAGAACGACGAGCTGTACCTGGTGTACCAGCCGCAGCGCGACGTGCGCACTTCCGAGATCGTCGGGGTCGAGGCGCTGGTGCGCTGGCGCCATCCGGAGCGCGGGCTGGTGCCGCCGACCGAGTTCATCCCCCTGGCCGAAGAGACCGGCCTGATCGTGCCGATCGGCGAATGGGTGCTGCGCACCGCCTGCCGCCAGGCCAGGTCCTGGCAGCGCCACGCCCAGCGCATGATCCGCATGGCGGTCAACCTCTCGGCCAAGCAGTTCAAGGACGAGAACCTGTCGCAGATGGTGCACTCGGCCCTGCTGGATGCCGGGCTGGAGCCGCGCCTGCTGGAGCTCGAGCTTACCGAGGGCACGCTGATGGACGACGCGCGCGCCACCCTGGTCACGCTGGAGCAGCTGCGCGGCATCGGGGTGTACCTGTCGATCGACGACTTCGGCACCGGCTACTCGTCGATGAACTATTTGAAGCGTTTCGACGTGCGTGCGCTGAAGATCGACCGCAGCTTCATCAACGGCCTGCCGCAGGATTCGGAGAACGCGGCCATCACCCGCGCCATCATCGCGATGGCGCACGGGCTCAAGATGGTGGTGGTGGCCGAGGGCGTCGAGACCGGCGAACAGCTGCTGCTGCTCGAGCAGTATGGCTGCGACATGGTGCAGGGATACTACCTGGGGCATCCGTCGAGCGCGGAAACGATTACCGGGATGCTGCAGGCGCCGCTGCTGCTGCCCGCAAAGTAGTAGTGTGGACGGCTTTTTGTGATCTGGTCCATTGGACCAGATCACTCCGCGCGTTCAAACAGTGTTTGAACAGACGCCGCGTCATTTCATCGTGTGGTTGAACGCGCGGTCGGCGGAGCCGACCACCCTACGGTACGAACTTTAAGCTGTACTTGGCCGTCCCCGGCAACAGCGGCACCGGCTTGGCTTCCACCCACTCCTTGTGCCCCGCCAGGAAGAACGGCGACAGCGGATGCCCGCTCTGCCCGCCCGGCATGTTGTACAGCCCCTCCTCTTCGCGCCCCGGCGACACCGTCATGCGCTCCGACTGCCCGAATTTCGGCCCCGCCACGCGCGGCATGTTGGAGTCGCCCGGCAGCTGGTCGGGCGGCGCCCCCAGCAGCGGCGCCAGGGCGGGCACCGCGATGCTGATCGGATGCGCGATCGCCGCCGTATTGCGCTTGCCCCAGGTGGCCTGCGCCAGTGCCTGCCCGTCTTGCGTCAGGTCCTGGATCACGCGGTCGACCGCGGCCAGCTCGACGGCGCGCCAGTCGCGATAACCCGGCGGCAGCCAGCCGGCGGGACGGGCATCGAGCAGGCGCGCGAGCACTTCGGGCCAGCGGGTGGTGGCGCTGGCCAGCGTGGCTTTCGGGTCGAGCGCGGCCAGTTCCTTGTTGACGCGCCCGAACAGCAGCTCGTTCAGGGCCCACATATAGTTGCGCGCCAGCCGGTAGCCGACCGAACCGACGCTGGCATGGCCGTCCCAGCTGGTCTCGAGCAGGCGGCGGAACTCGGCGCGCTGCGGCTGGCCCCTGAGCGCCTGGGGGTCGAGCGCTCTTAGTGCGCGCTCGCGCCAGCGCCCGATGAAGAGGGCGCGGTCGTCCAGCGCCGCACTGGCGGCCCGGCGTACGTCGAGCTGCGGCCCGAGGGCGCGCAGGCCGTCGGCCAGCTGGCGGTTGCGGGCGCCGAGGTCGAAGCCGCCGTCCCCGATCAGGTCGGCGCCCTCGCCCATCAGCTGGCGGCTGTTGGCTGTGGTGATCTGGCCGTCGGCCGGATTGAGCACGCGCGGATAGCGCTGCGGCGCCAGCGGCGCGTTCCAGGTGGGCACGCCCTCCTCCAGCGGGAAAGTGGTCGCCAGCACCGCCGTCGTGCGCTGCGGCAGCAGGCCGGCGATGGTCCAGCCGATGTTGCCGGCGGCGTCGCCCGCCACGAAGTTCTGGGCCGGAATGCCGTCGATGGCGGCGATGGCCAGCGCCTCGTCCACGCTGCCCGCCGTCTCCAGCTTCAGATGGTTGAGATTGATCGCGGCCGGGTCGTGCGCGATCCAGCGCACCGCGTACTGGCGCCCGCCCGCTTCGCGGATCGGTCCCAGGGAGGTCTCGCGCACCACGACGCGCTCGGCATCCGCGCCCTTCACGGCGATCATCTCGACGTGGCTGGCCGGAGTCTCCCAGCCGCCGGGCAGGCGCACCTGGCCGGGGCGCGCCGCATCCAGGCCGAGCGGCACCAGGTCGACCAGGTCGGCATAGCTGTTGGTGAAGGCCCAGGCCACCTGCCCATTGCTGCCGGCGATGATGGTCGGCGGCGCGCCGGGCAGGCTGACGCCGACCAGGCGCCGCTGCCCGCCCTTCGGGTCGGGGAAGCGCAGCGCCACGCGGTACCAGATGTTCGGCAACTGCAGGCCGAGGTGCATGTCGTCGGCGACGATGGCCGCGCCACTGGCGCTGCGGCTGCCCGCCACCGCGTAGTTGTTGCTGCCGACCGAATCGACGAAGGCGGCGCCGGCCAGTTGCGCCGGCTGCCTTGGCGCCGCGCCCCACCAGGCCGGCGCCCTGGGCGGCAGCGGCGCCTCGCCAGGGGGCGCCACGCCCGCGCCGGCGTCCAGGGCCGCATCCCAGCGGCTCGCCTCCGGCAGCAGGAAGGCCAGCTGCGCCGGATCGCTGTGGGCGCGCAGCCAGCCGCGCGCCAGCTCGCGCGGCTCCTGGTTGCCCTGCAGGTCGATGTACATCGCCCAGATGACCAGCAGCGAATCGGCGGCGCTCCACGGACGCGCCTCGGTCCCGGTCAAGGCGTATTCGAATGGCTTGGCGCGCAGTGCGCCAAGGCCGTCGTTGACGCCGGCCACGTAGCGCTCCAGCAGTGCGCGCTCGCCTGCCGGCAGGCGCGCCAGCGCCAGCTGTGCACGGGCGCGGAAGCGGTGCAGGCGGCGCGAGCGGTCAAGCGGCAGTGCGCGCGCACCGAACAGCTCGGCCAGCTCGCCCGCGGCGGTGCGGCGCAGCAGATCCATCTGGAAGAAGCGTTCCTGTGCATGCACGAAGCCGGTCGCATAGGCCACGTCGGCGCGGCTGGCGCCGCTGATGAGGGGCACGCCGGCGGCATCGCGCGCCACCGTCACCGCGGCGTGCACGCCGGGCGCCCTGCGCTCGCCGTCGAACTGCGCCAGGCTGGCGCGCAAGTACAGCCAGCCGGCGGCCAGCGCCAGCACGATGAGCGCCACCAGTCCGGCTACCCCGCGCAGGGTCCAGGTCTTCCAACGGCGCTGACGCATGCTGTGTTTCTCCCTGTTTTTTGGGGCGTATCTTGCCAGAAAACAGGGTTTTCCGGCGAACCGGATTTGTTCCATGCATGCGGGGTGTCGCACGATTGATTTACGCACGACGTATCCCCATCTATACTGAAACGGAACCGCCAGGACGGCGGACGAAGGAGGCGATCATGCAAATGGCAAAGTATGCGGTACTGGCAATGACCCTGGGACTGGCTGCCTGCTCCACGCCGCAGCAGCGCGCCGAGCGCATGCAGGCGGAAATGGCCGAGCTGATGACCATCTACGGTCCGGCCTGCTCGCGCCTCGGCTATGCACAGAACAGCGACCAGTGGCGCCAATGCGTGCTGCAGCTCAGCACGCGCGAGGAACTGCGCCAGGCTCCCTCGTATTATGGGGGCTGGGGTGCGCGTCACTGGCGGGGTGGAGGCTACTGGGGACCGTACTGGTAAGCCTGTGCGCGAACGCGGCCTTGGTCATGGCCGTGTGGGTCGCAAGCAAGCGCTCGACCGTGGCCTGCGCGTGGCGCAGCAGCCGCGGATGGCGCACGTCAGGCGGATGCAGGCTCAGCCGGATGAGCGGACGGCGCGCCAGCGCCAGCGTCAAGGCGTCCGCCACCAACGGCGATGCCAGCCTGCCGGTCCGGTTGCGCGCCGCGTAGACCAGCGAGGGCGACAGCACCGCCGCATCGCTGCCTGCCTTGCCCGCGCCTTCCGCGCCGGCGCCGAGCAGGTGAAAGCGCAGGAAAGTCGTGGTGTAGTCGAAATCGAAGGCGCGCAGGGCCTGCCAGGCGCCCTCTCCCATCAGCCAGGCCGGCGGCACGAAACCGCGCACCGGCCAGCCGCGCTCGGCGAACCAGTCGAGTCCGCACTGGATGCGCCGCGCCGCCTCGTCGGCCGGCAGGGCCGCGAACTCGCCTTCGTGGCTATAGCTGCCGCGCAAAAAACGCTCGCTCAAACCAGGACCGCGCGGTGCGGTATCCAGATGGGTATAACCGTGCAGCGCGAGCTCGTCGGCTTGTGCCAGGGCCCGTTCGAGCCCTGCTTCCATCCGCGCCGGTTCGCCGCCTGCACGGTGGTACTGGGGCACCACCAGCCAGGTCAGCGGCAGCTGCGCCACCTCGCGCATGGCCTGCGCGAGACGGCTGCACTCGTCCCAGGTGGCCGGGGCAACGTCGTGGATCGACACGCACAGGGCCGGCCGCTGCGCCCGGGCTGCTGAATCGCCGTCCGCTTGCCGGTCCATGTCAGTCGGGGGCAAGGACCCGCTCCAGCACGCGCGAGGCTCCGGGGCGCGCCGCGAGCAGGCTCCCGTAGCGGTGCATCAGCTGCGGGAAGACCTGGCTCCAGTCATAGTGCTCGTGCGCCTTGCGCCGTGCGTTGGTGGAGAGGCGCACCAGGTCGCGCCCATAGATGGCTTCGATGGCGCCGGCCAGGCTGTCGGCGTCGTTGGGACGCGCCAGGATGCCGGTCTGCTCGTCCACCAGCTCGGCCACTCCGCCCCCGCTGGTGCCCACCACCGGCAGGCCACAGGCCATCGCCTCCAGCACGATCAGGCCGAAGGTTTCGCAATCGCCCGGATGCACCAGCACGTCGCAGCTGGCCAGCAGGCCGGCCAGCGCGCACTGGTCGCGCTGGAAGGGCAGGAAGCTCAGCTGCGCATGCTGCGGCATCGGCGCCCCGCCCCCGACCAGCAGCAGGTGGTAGGGCTTGCCGAGCTTGCGCACGGCCTCGACCAGGTAGCTCAGCTTCTTGTCGGCCGTGAAGCGGCCGGCATAGACCAGCAGGCGCGTGTCTTCCGGCAGGCCGAGCTCGGCCCGCAGGCTGTCGCGGCGGCGGCGCGGGTGGAAGATCTCGCTGTCGATGCCGAGCGGCTGGTGCAGGGCATGGGTGACGCCCATGTCGGCCAGCTGGTGCACCATCAGCCGGCTTGGCGCCAGCACGGTATCGAACTCGCCGTACAGGTGGGCGAGGTACTTGCAGGTGCCGTGGGAAATGGTTTCACCAAAACGGTTCTGCACCAGGCGCGGCAGGTCGGAATGGTAGAAGGCGAGCGCCGGGATGCCGAGCTGCTGGCGCAGGCGCAATGCCGCCCAGGCACTGTGGCCGGCATCGCCCGCCTCGATCAGGTCAGGCCGGGCCGCACGCAGGCGCCGGGCCGCCGCCGTCACCGAAACCGGCATGCGGTAGCCGTGGATGCCGGGCAGCGCCACTGCCGGCACCCGCACCAGGCTGGGCGCTTCGTCCTCGCCGACATTGGGACTGAAAATGGTATGCCGCGCCCAGCCGTAACGCGCAAGCCAACGCGACTTGGCGTTCAGGTAGGTGCTGACGCCGCCGCCCTCGGCGGCATAGAACATCGTGATGTCGACAAGATGCATGTAAGAACCTGATAGGTTCAGAATCCGCTAAAAGGTCCAAAGTAGCAGCGGTCCGCCAACGAGGCTTGCGCGCACGCACAGGCATCCTCGGAACTCGCTACCGGTCGTCTTTAGTCTTTACAGTGGATTATGCGCTGCGCCGATCCAGCATGGCGCGCGCAATCGTGCCGGCATCGACATACTCGAGCTCGCCACCGACGGGCACGCCGCGCGCCAGCCGGCTGACTTTCAGCCCGCGCGCCTTCAGCATCTCGCTGATGTAATGGGCGGTCGCTTCGCCCTCGTTGGTGAAATTGGTTGCGAGCACCACTTCGTCGACCACGCCGTCGGTGGCGCGTCCGACCAGCTTGTCGAGGTGCAGGTCGCGCGGGCCAATGCCGTCCAGCGGCGAGAGCCGCCCCATCAGCACGAAGTACAGGCCCTTGTAGGTCATGGTCTGCTCGATCATCATCTGGTCGGCAGGGGTTTCGACGACGCACAGCAGCGCGCGGTCGCGCGCCTCGTCGGCGCACAGATCGCACACTTCGGTGTCGGCGAAGGTATTGCACATGGCGCAGTGGTGGACCGTGTCCACCGCCTGGTACAGCGCGCGCGACAGCATGGCCGCGCCTTCGCGGTCATGCTGCAGCAGGTGGAAGGCCATGCGTTGCGCCGACTTCGGACCAATGCCGGGCAGGCGCCGCAGCGCCTCGGTCAGGAAGTCGAGCGACCTGGACATGAGGTTTTTTCTTTCTCTTAGAACGGCATCTTGAAGCCCGGCGGCAGCGGCATGCCGGCGGTCAAGCCGCTCATCTTCTCGGCGGAGGTGGCTTCGGCCTTGCGCACGGCGTCGTTGAACGCGGCCGCGACCAGGTCTTCCAGCATGTCGCGGTCGTCACCCAGCAGCGACGGATCGATGGTGACGCGCTTGACGTCGTTCTTGCAGGTCATGACGACCTTGACCAGACCGGCGCCGGACTGGCCCTCGACTTCGATCTGAGCCAGCTGCTCCTGCGCCTTCTTCATGTTGTCCTGCATGGCTTGCGCCTGTTTCATCAGGCCTGCGAGCTGGTTTTTCATCATGGTCGGTATCTCCAAAAAGTGCCAAGTGGTTGATTCAATAGGTCAGGCTGCGGCCGGCTTCACCGAGCCGGGCACGACGAAGGCGCCGAAGGTCCGCTCCATCGCCTGCACGAAGGGATCGGCGGCGACCAGGGCTTCGGCCTGGCGCTGGCGCTCCTCGCGCGCCGCCTTGGCTTCGGCCGCGGCGGTGTACCAGGTCGGGCCGATCTCGGTATCGAGGCTGACGCGCACCGAGGGGAAGTGCTCCTGCAGCGCGGCAGTCAGTTTCTCGCTGTTGCCACTGGCGCGCAGGGTGTCGACCGGTACGCGCAGGCGGAAGGTCGCGGCCTGTTCGTGCGCCACGCATTCGATCAGTTCGGTCTGCAGGGCCAGTTGCTGGGACACGCCGCGCAGCGGCAGGCTGGCGGCCAGCGCCGGCCAGTTGCCGTCCCAGCCAATGGCCGGAACCGGCGTAATGACGTAGGGATGCGGCGGCGCGGCCGGCGCACGCGCAGGAGCGCCTGTCGCATGCGCCAGGCCCATGACGGCGGCCGGCGCTTCGGCGGCGACCGCGGTGTCGTCGGAAAATTCGGTGACCCAGGAAGGCGGCTCGTCATCGCTTGCCGCGGCCTGCATGCGCGCCTGGGGCTGCTGCATCTGCTGGACGACTTGCGGCTGCTGCGGCTGGGCGGCCTGCGGTTGTTCCCACGGCGGCGTCGATCCCGGCCCCGGACGGCCTGCCGGAGCGGCCCCCATGGCGGCCGACGGCCCCGGCGCCGGTGGCGGCGCGGCGGGAGCCGGGGCCTGCGGCGCGGGGGCCGGCGCCGGTGCGGCCTCGGGACGCGGCCTGGCGCTGCCGCCGCCATTGCGGCCGGAGGCGGCGCGTGCCGCTTCCAGTGCCGCGTTGATCGCGGCGCGCGCGGAAGTCATGGCGGGCGCCGGGCTGGAAGCTGGGGGCGCTGCAGGCGCGGCCTGTGCCGCCGGAGGCGGTGCGGCCGGACGCGCTGGCGCCACCGCCGCATGGCTGGCGGCGGCCACCGCCGCGGCGCGCGCCGCCGGCGCGTGACCGGGCGCCGAGGCGGCCGGTGCGCTTGGTGGCAATTCGGCGCCGCCCTGCCCCGGACGGAAGGCCAGCATGCGCAGCAGGGTCATGGTGAAGCCCGCGTATTCGTCCGGCGCGAGGCCGATCTCGTTGCGGCCGTGCACGGCGATCTGGTAATACAGCTGCACTTCCTGCGCGTCGAACGCCTGGGCCAGGCGCAGGATGTCGTTCAGTTCCGGCAGGTCTTGCGGCACCGCCGAGGGTACCGACTGGGCCAGCGCGATCCGGTGCAGCAAGGTGCCGAGGTCCTGCAGCGCGCCGTTATACGACAGGCTGCGGCTGGCCATCTCGTCGGCCACCGCCATCAGGTCGGCGCCGTCCTGCGCCAGCAGCGCGTCCAGCAGGCGCACCAGGTAGGACTGGTCGAGCGCTCCCAGCATGCCCTGCACCGCGTCGAGCGTGACCTGGCCGGCGGCATAGGCGATCGCCTGGTCGGTCAGCGACAGTGCGTCGCGCATCGAGCCGTGGGCGCCTTGCGCCAGCAGGCGCAAGGCCGGCTGCTCGAAGGCCACGCCTTCCTGGCCGAGGATGTTTTCCAGGTGGCCGACGATGTGGCCGGGCGGCATCTGCTTGAGGTTGAACTGCAGGCAGCGCGACAGCACCGTGACCGGGATTTTCTGCGGGTCGGTGGTCGCGAGGATGAATTTCACGTGCGGCGGCGGCTCCTCGAGCGTCTTGAGCATCGCGTTGAACGCGTGGTTGGTGAGCATGTGCACCTCGTCGATCATGTAGACCTTGAAGCGCGCATTGCTCGGCGCGTACACCGCCTGCTCCAGCAGCTGGGCCATCTCGTCCACCCCGCGGTTGGACGCCGCGTCCATCTCGATGTAGTCCACGAAACGCCCGGCATCGATCGCACGGCAGGCCTCGCACACGCCGCAGGGTTCGGCCGTGATCCCGCCCTGCCCGTCCGGGCCGACGCAGTTGAGCGACTTGGCCAGGATACGCGACAGCGTCGTCTTGCCGACCCCGCGCGTCCCCGTGAACAGGTAGGCGTGGTGCAGGCGACCGGTCCTGAGCGCATGGGTCAGGGCACGGACGACGTGCTCCTGGCCGACCAGCGTTTCGAAGTTCTTGGGACGGTATTTGCGGGCGAGGACTTGATAGGACATGCCGAGATTTTACCGCAGTTGGCGACTGGGGCGAACATTCCCTGGCCGACCCGGCAACAATATGATTCTACAAGGCATAACAAAGCCGCCAGCGCCTGGCTGCTGCGTTTCGTACAGGATGAATGGGTATTGCAGGAAGAGAAAGGAGGAGGCGAGCCTGATCTGCGGCACTTGCGGTGAACGGCTTTGGCTGCTTCGTTCCCGACCTGACCAGGTAAACCATGCCACAATGCGCAGGGGCCCGCCAGCGAACATTATACCCGACCCCACCGTTTTTGGGGCCGGATCTTGCGAAGGCTATGCGCGATCCTTCAGCAAGGCCAGCAAGGCATGCGCGCCCGCTTCGGAGGACGCCGGATTCTGCCCCGTGACGAGCAGGCCGTCGGTCACGACGTAGGGCTGCCAGTCATCCGTCTTGCTGTACTGGCCACCATTTTTAACCAGCATGTCCTCGACCAGGAAAGGCACCACCCCGGTGAGGCCGACAGCCTCCTCCTCCGTATTGGTGAAACCGGTCACGCGCTTGCCCTTGACCAGGAGGTCGCCGTCGACTCCCCTGACCTGCGCCAGCACGCCCGGGGCATGGCACACCGCCGCCACCGGCTTGCCGCCGGCGATCATGGCCTCGATCAGGCGGATCGAATCGGCATCCTCGGCCAGGTCCCATAGCGGGCCGTGGCCGCCGGGATAGAACACGGCGTCGAAGTCTTGCGCGCGCACGCTCGACAGGGTGACGGTATTCGCCAGCGCCTGTTGGGCCTGCGGGTCGGCGCGAAAACGCCGGGTCGCCTCGGTCTGGGCATCGGGCTCGTCGCTCTTCGGGTCGAGCGGCGGTTGTCCGCCCCGCGGCGAGGCCAGCGTCAGGGTCGCGCCGGCATCCTTGAATACATAATAGGGAGCGGCGAACTCCTCCAGCCAGAAACCGGTTTTCTTGCCGGTGTCGCCGAGGCGGTCGTGCGAGGTCAGCGCCATCAGGATGTTCATCGGGCCTCCATGTGCGTGGTGGTCAAAAGGGCAGTCTAGCCGCCCTCCGCCCCACGCGCCGCACGGAACTCCGCCACCCTACAGTCCCAGCGTCCCCCAGATGTCGTCCACGCGCGCCTTGACTTCCGGCGTCATGGCGATCGGCGTGCCCCACTCGCGATTGGTCTCGCCCGGCCACTTGTTGGTGGCGTCGATGCCCATCTTGCTGCCCAGGCCACTGATCGGCGAGGCGAAGTCGAGGTAGTCGATCGGGGTATTGTCGACCATGACCGTGTCGCGGGTCGGATCGACCCGGGTCGTGATGGCCCAGATGACTTCCTTCCAGTCACGCACGTTCACGTCCTCGTCCACCACCACGATGAACTTGGTATACATGAACTGGCGCAGGAAACTCCACACCCCGAACATCACGCGCTTGGCGTGACCCGCGTACTGCTTCTTCATCTGCACCACCGCCATCCGGTAGCTGCAGCCTTCCGGCGGCAGGTAGAAGTCGGTGATCTCGCTGAACTGCTTCTGCAGCAGCGGGATGAAGACCTCGTTCAGCGCCACGCCCAGCACCGCCGGCTCGTCGGGCGGCTTGCCGGTGTAGGTCGAGTGATAGATGGGGTCGCGCCGCATCGTGATGCGGTCGATGGTGAACACCGGGAAGCTGTCCTGCTCGTTGTAATAGCCGGTGTGGTCGCCGTACGGACCTTCGAGTGCGTGCTCGAAGCCGGACGGGTGGTTCGCGTCCGGGTAGATATGCCCTTCCAGCACGATCTCGGCGGACGCCGGCACGCGCAGCTCGCTGCCGATGGCCTTGCTCAAGACGGTGCGCTGGCCGCGCAGCAGGCCGGCGAACTGGTATTCCGACAGGCTGTCCGGCACCGGGGTGACGGCGCCCAGGATGGTGGCCGGGTCGGCGCCCAGCGCCACCACCACCGGATACGGCTTGCCCGGGTTGGCCAGGGCGTGCTCGCGGAAGTCGAGGGCGCCGCCGCGGTGCGCCAGCCAGCGCATGATCACCTTGTTCCGGCCCAGCACCTGCTGGCGATATATTCCTAAGTTCTGCCGTTTCTTGTGCGGTCCCTTGGTAATCACCAGGCCCCACGTAATAAGAGGGGCGATGTCGCCCGGCCAGCAGTGCTGGATCGGCAGGCGCGCCAGGTCGACGTCCTGCCCTTCCCAGACGATTTCCTGGCAGGAGGCGCCTTTAACTTCTTTCGGCGCCATGTCCCAGACCGCCTTGACCAGCGAGCCCAGGCCCATGATGTCCTTGAAACCCTTGGGCGGCTCCGGCTCCTTCAGGCGCGCCAGCACGTGGCCGATATTGCGCAGCTCGGTCAGGCTTTCGGCGCCCATGCCCAGCGCAACCCGGCGCGGCGTGCCGAACAGGTTGCCGAGCACTGGAATAGTGTGTCCAGCAGGTTTCTGGAACAGCAGCGCGGGGCCCTCGGCGCGCAAGGTCCGGTCGCAGATCTCCGTCATCTCGAGGTGGGGCGACACCGGTACGCCAACGTGTTTCAGCTCGCCCATTCGCTCGAGCTGAGCCATAAAGTCCCGCAAATCTGAATATTTCATCAAGTTTTGATCGTAATCTCGTCAGTAGAAGCTTGTTCAAGGCACCATGCCAAGTAGCTGATTTAGCAAGACTTTTCAAAATTTCGTCTCGGAAATCAGAACTAAAAGTAATAAGAGCGGATCGTGCTAGGGTTGACTTGGTATAAGTGAGCCACTAGAATCCGTCCTACTTGATGAGGCAGGCAGTCTTTCTGACATGATTTTAGCTGTTCTCATGCATTCACGGGGTCGGGGCCCCACATGACATTTTGAGGAGTGTTTTCACTGGGCGTCTGCCCAATCCCCCGAGACAGTTGTTGAGCCACTGGTTCCACCCGCACGGGTTTCAAAGCAGCCAGCTGTAGCAAAGCAATGACGGCGTTAGTCGGCCGCAAGGCGGCGACCTACGATATTTCTGATGCACGGCATTCAGTAACCCGACGCAGCGCACATCTCCCTAGAGACGCTGTGACAGGGCTGCTTTTCGCCGCGACAAGGGGAATTCGATGATCCATCGTTTCATCACGAACGCAAGGTTCGTGCAATCCATGGCCAGCCAGCCAGTCACGTGGTCTTCCGTGAGCAAAGCGGCACGCGGTGTATTCAATACCGCACGCAACACCCTGACCGTATTCGGTCTCTCTGCAGTCGCGATGCTCGCCCTGCTCTATACCAACGAAGACGTCGCCAAGCGCGTCTCGGACATGCTGCATCCGGAACCCGAAGTCGTGGTCGTCGCCCAGGCGGCTCCGACCCCGGCGCCGGTCGCCGCCGACGTCGCCGAAGCCGTCGAAACGACCCATGCCAGTGCCCAGCACCTCGGTAACAGCAAGCAGCAGCAATGGGTCACTTCCTGGCTGAGCAAGCGCTACCGCGTCGCCAGCGACGCCGCCAACATGCTGGTCTCGACCGCCTACATGACGGCGCACGAGGTCAAGCTGGATCCGCTCCTGATCCTGGCCGTGATGGCGATCGAATCGGGCCTGAACCCGTTCGCCGAGAGCCCGATGGGCGCCAAGGGCCTGATGCAGGTCATGGCCAAGGTCCATCACGACAAGTTCGAACAAGTGGGCGGCCAGCAGGCGGCCCTGAATCCGGTCGCCAACATCAAGGTCGGTGCCCTGATCCTGAAGGATTACGTCAAGCGTACCGGTTCGGTCGAAGGCGGCCTGAAAACCTACGTCGGCGCAGCCGACCTGGAAACCGATTCGGGCTATGGCGCCAAGGTGCTGGCCGAATACAAGAAGCTCAAGCAGGTTGCCAAGGGCCACAAGGTCCCGACCACCAATCCGCGTCCGCTGCCGGCTACCACGCTGGTGAAGCAGGCTCCCGCAGCCAGCCCGACCGAGACGCCGGCCGCCGCACCGGCGAAGGCCGAGAACCACGGTTCGGAAGCGCTGGCGACCCTGTAATCCTGCGCAAGACACTCCTCACCGGCCACCGCTCGCGGTGGCTTTTTTGTGCGTCGTAGCGCACATCGACCAGGATCGTGCGCGCCTGAATGGGATCGTGCTTATCCCGAAGCAGCGCAAATAGAAAAAGCCACCGCGCATCGCCACGGTGGCTTTCTCTTTCTATATATATAGAAGACCTGCTATCAGCGGCGCGCGTCCGCCCCCACCTCATCCGGGCGCAGGGTCGAGGCCAGCTTGTCCAGCACGCCGTTGACGTACTTGTGGCCGTCGATGCCGCCGAAGGACTTGGTCAGCTCGACCGCTTCGTTGATGACGACGCGGTACGGGACTTCCGGATGGTTCTTCAGCTCGTAGGCGCCCAGCAGCAGCACGCCGTGCTCGATCGGCGACAGCTCGGCCACACCGCGGTCGATCAGCGGCGCGATGACTTCGCGCAGCTCGACCGAGGTGGCGATGGTGCCGTTCAGCAGTTCGCTGAAGAATTCGCCGTCGGCCTTGTCGAAGCCGTGGGCGCCGCGGATGTTGGTGACGACCGTGCGGGCCGGTTCATTGTTGAGCAGCCATTGGTACAGGCCCTGCAGCGCGAACTCGCGCGCGCGGTGGCGCGGCGTACGGTTCTTGCTCGGGTTGGCGTGCGTAGTCTTGTCGGTCATGTGCTTCCTTCCTTATTCTTAGCGCGCTTTTACTCGTCTTCGGCCTGCAGCTCTTCCAGTGCGAACAGCAGGTTCGACATCTCGACCGCGACGCGCGCCGCGTCGGCGCCCTTCTCGGCCATGCGGGCTTCGGCCTGCTCGTCGTTTTCGGTAGTGAGGATGGCGTTAGCGATCGGCATGCCGTAGTCCAGGCCGATGCGGGTGATGCCGGCGCCCGATTCGTTCGATACCAGTTCGAAGTGGTAGGTCTCGCCGCGGATCACCGCGCCCAGCGCGATCAGCGCGTCGAACTGCTGGGTCTCGGCCATCTTCTGCAGCGCCAGCGGCACTTCCAGCGCACCCGGCACCGTGATGTGGAGGATATCCTCGTCGGCCACGCCCATGCGCTTCAGTTCGGCCAGGCAGGACGACAGCAGGCCGTGGCCGATGTCGGCGTTGAATCGTGCCTGCACGATGCCGATGCGCAGGCCTTCACCCGCCAGATTGCTTTCAAAAGTTCCTACCGTCATGGCTGACCTCTTCTTCTCGATTGGTATGTATATAGTAGTGTGATTTTATGTCCGGACGCGCCGCATCACGCGGTAGGCTGCGGCAGGTAGCCGGTGACTTCCAGATCGAAGCCCGTCATCGACGGCATCTTGCGCGGGTTGGCCAGCAGCTGCATCTTGCCGACGCCGAGGTTGCGCAGGATCTGGGCGCCGATGCCGTAGGTGCGCAGGTCCATCGAGGCCGCGCGGGCGCTGCGGGCGCTGGTGTCGCGCGGGGCGAACTGGGCGAACAGCTGGTCCGCGGTCTCGCCGCAGTTCAGCAGCACGATGGCGCCCGAATCGCCGCCCTTGATCGCCTTCATGGCCGAGGCCAGGTCCCAGGAGTGGGTCGAGGCGCAGTCGCCCAGCACGTCGAGGATCGACACCGGCTGGTGCACGCGCACCAGCGCTTCCTTGTCGCGCGACAGTTCACCATGCACCAGGGCCAGGTGGGCCGCGCCGCTCGGCTTGTCGCGGTAGGCGACCAGCTTGAACTCGCCGTACGGGGTGCTCAAGGGGCGCTCGGCCACGCGCTCGACCAGGCTTTCGTTCTGGCTGCGGTAATGGATCAGGTCGGCGATCGTGCCGATCTTCAGCTTGTGCTCTTTGGCGAACTCGATCAGGTCCGGCAGGCGCGCCATGGTACCGTCTTCCTTGATGATCTCGCAGATCACCGAGGCCGGGGTCAGGCCGGCCATCTCGGTCAGGTCGCAGCCGGCTTCGGTATGGCCGGCGCGCATCAGCACGCCGCCCTTTTGGGCGCGCAGCGGGAAGATGTGGCCCGGCTGGACCAGGTCATCCGGCGTCGTGCCCTTGTTCACGGCCACCTGGATGGTGCGCGCGCGGTCGGCGGCGGAAATGCCGGTGGTCACGCCCTCGGCCGCTTCGATCGACACCGTGAAATTGGTGCCGAAGGACGTCCCGTTCTTCGACGTCATCATCGGCAGCGCCAGTTCGTCGCAGCGTTCTTCGGTCAGGGTCAGGCAGACCAGGCCGCGCGCATGGCGGATCATGAAATTGATCGCTTCCGGGGTGACGAAATCGGCGGCAAGCACCAGGTCGCCCTCGTTTTCGCGGTCTTCTTCATCGACAAGAATGACCATGCGCCCTGCGCGCAATTCGGCAACGATTTCCTCGGTGCTGGAGATAGACATACGGATTCCTTGAAACGGGGAGTTTTGCGTAATCCGCTATTTTAAAGGATTTACCGTCTTTCAACCGAAGCTCTGGTGATCCTCTTCATCACAGCCCTGCGAATTCGTCAACGCCTGTTGCCAGAAGGCAACATGCAACAATTCGTGTATTTTCATGCGGTGAGAATTGCTAAGCTAAGTTTCCCGCACGCAACAAAGAGCGTGTTCAAGCACGACTCGATTATGATAAAAACATTGCGGCCGCATGTGCCGTCGAGGCCTTCCCCCGGCGCCACGCGACCATCTCCTGGAGTAGACATGGCGGTCGTTCCGCATTCGTTCAGTCGCTACCCCCTTTCGCAAGAAAGGCAGGGCTGAATGGCTACGATCCTGATCGTCGACGACCGGCCGAGCAACCGCGCCTTCCTGAACGCCCTGCTCGGCTTCACCGGCCATCGCCTGCTCGAGGCGGAAGACGGGGCCGAGGCGCTGGCGCTGGCGCGCGCCCAGCGTCCCGACCTGATCATCACCGACATCCTGATGCCGGTCATGGACGGCTATGAGCTGGTCCAGCAGCTGCGCCAGGATCCCGACCTACGCGGCATCCGCGTGATCTTCTTCTCCGCGGTGTATGCCGAGCGCGAAACCAAGGCGATGGCGGCGCGCAGCGGCGTCGCCACCGTCCTGCCCAAGCCGGCCGACCCGCAGCAGATCCTCGACGCCATCAACCTCGAGCTGGGCGTGGTCGAAGGCGCCCCGCCGCTGCCGGTGCCGGAACCGGCGCCGGAGCGCGAGCGCGCCCTGCCCTTCGACCTGGGCGCGCGCCTGGCCGAGCTGGAGCGCATGTGCCTGGCCCTGATCGGCGAACGCCGCGTCGAGACCCTGGCCGCATCCTTCCTGGATGCCGCACGGCGCGTACTGCATGCCGATTTTGCCGCGCTATGCCTGCTCGACCGGGGCGAACGCGGCGTGCGCCACCTCGACACCTGGGCGCTGGAGCCCGAACTGCTCGCCTCGCACGCGCTGGACGAGGGCCGGCTGCCCGGCATGCTGCTGCGCGCCAGGGCGCCGCTGCGCCTGGCGCAAGGCGATCCCCTGCTGGGCGGCATGCCGTCCTGCCATCCGCCCATGGGCAGCTTCCTCGGCCTGCAGGTGCATGACCTGCAGCATCCGCATGGCTGGCTGTACTGCGCACGCCGCCCGGGCGCTCCGAGCTTCACCGACGAGGAAGAACGCTGGGCGACCGCACTGGCCGCCCAGCTCGCGGTGGCCTATGAAAACCTGAACCTGTACGACGTGGTGCAGCGCCACGCCACCCAGCTGCAGCTGGAAGCCCTGGCGCGCGCCGACGCCGACAAGGCCCTGCGCGAGAGCGAGCACCGGCTCGAGCTGGCGCGCCAGGTCTTCGACAGCACCCAGGAAGGCATCCTGATGACCGATGCCGAGGCGCGCATCGTCGCCATCAACCCGGCCTTCGAGCAGATCACCGGCTACCGCGAATCCGAAATACTGGACCGGAACCCGCGCATCCTGCGCTCGGGCCGGCACGACGCCTCCTTCTACCGCGACATGTGGCACTGCCTGGAACAGGAGGGCCAGTGGCGCGGCGAAATCTGGAACCGCCGCAAGAACGGCGAGATTTACCCGGAACGCCTCAGCATCAGCGCCGTGCACGACGAATCCGGCAAGCTGACCGCCTACGTCTCGGTCTCCACCGACCTGTCGGCGCTGAAGGCGGCGCACCACCAGCTCGACTTCCTGTCCAACCACGACGCCCTCACGCTGCTGCCGAACCGCTCGCTGTTCAACGACCGCCTGCAGCAGGCAATGGCCGCCGCGCGCCTGGGCGACGGCCAGCTCGCAGTGCTGTTATTTAACGTCGACCGCCTCTCACGCATCAACGACAGCCTGGGCCATGCGGCGGGCGACGCCGTGCTGCGCGAAGTGGCGCGCCGGGTCGGTAGAATCGCCGGCCCGACCGACACCCTGGCGCGCCTGTCCGGCGACGAATTCGTCCTGCTGCTCACCAATTGCAAGGACAACGACGACATCATCCTGGCCGCACGCCGCCTGATCGACGCCATCGCCCAGCCGCATTCGGTGGGCGAGCACGACGTGGTGGTTACCGGCAGCGTCGGCATCAGCATCTTCCCGCGCGACGGCAACGCCCCGGGCGACCTGCTCAAGGCCGCCGACGCGGCGCTCACCGAGATGAAGGGCGCGGGACGCAACGGCTTCCGCTTCTTCAAGGGCGAGATGAACGCCCAGGCGCTGCGCTGGCTGGCGCTGGAGACGCGCCTGCGGCGCGCGATCGAGCGCGACGAACTGGCCCTGCACTACCAGCCCCAGGTCTCGCGCATCGACGGCAGCGTGGTCGGCATGGAAGCCCTGCTGCGCTGGCGCAGCGAGGAAATCGGCACGGTCTCCCCGGCCGACTTCATCCCGCTGGCCGAGGACACGGGCCTGATCCACCCGATCGGCGAGTGGGTGATCCGCCAGGCCTGCCTCCAGAACAAGGCCTGGCAAAACGCCGGCCTGCCGCCGGTGCGGGTGGCCGTCAATGTCTCGGCCAACCAGTTCAAGTCCGGCTCGGTGAGCACGGTCGTGCGCAAGGCCCTGGCGGAGAGCGGCCTGGCGCCGCGCTACCTGGAGGTGGAGCTGACCGAAAGCGTGATGCTCGGGGACAGCAGCGTGGCCGAGACCGAGATGGCCGAGCTGCGCGCCCTGGGCGTGTCGCTGTCGCTGGACGATTTCGGCACCGGGTATTCCTCGCTCGGCTACCTGTCGCGCTTCCCGCTCGACAAGCTGAAGATCGACCAGACGTTTGTGCGCAACATCACCACCGAACAGCGCAGCGCGGCCATCGCCCAGGCCACCATCGCACTGGCCCAGGGCCTGTCGCTGTCGGTCGTGGCCGAGGGCGTGGAGACGATCGGGCAGCGCGACTTCCTGGGCCTGATCGGCTGCGACGTGATGCAGGGCTACCTGTACAGCCGCCCGGTGCCGGCGCACGAGATGGCCGCGCTGCTGGCCAAGGGGCGCGTGGCGGTTTGATATGCCCGGTTTGACATACATATACGACTGTGCAACAGTTTCCAGGGGTGTGCGCGGTAGAATGCGTGCTCATCCCTAGAACTGGATCCCCGATGAGCAAGAATTTCATGCGCGGTCTGTGCGTGGCCGCGCTGCTCTGTGCGCAGGCGCTGGCCGCCCATGCCGCCGCCCCGGCTTCCGCGAAGCCCGCCGCCAAGGCCAGTGCCGGCGCAGCGGCGCCGCTGCGCCTGGACGCCCCGATCCCGGTCGGCCCGCAGGTCAAGGTGGGCAAGCTCGCCAACGGCCTGAGCTATTACATCCAGCGCAATGCCCGCCCCGAGCGCAAGCTCGAGCTGCGCCTGGTGGTCAAGGCCGGCTCCATCCTCGAGGACGAGGACCAGCGCGGCATGGCCCATTTTGTCGAGCACATGGCCTTCAACGGCTCGACCAACTTCCACAAGCATGAGCTGGTGTCCTACCTGCAGTCGATCGGCGTCGGCTACGGGGCCGACCTGAACGCCTATACCTCGTTCGACGAGACCGTCTACATCCTGCCGATCCCCACCGACAAGCCCGAGCACGTGGCCAAAGCCTTCCAGGTGCTGGAAGACTGGGCCCACGGCCTGCGCTTCGACCCGGATGCGATCGAGAAGGAACGCGGCATCGTGCTGGAAGAGCTGCGCCTCGGCAAAGGCGCCTCGGACCGGATGAGCAAGCAGATCATGCCGGCGATCTTCAACGGCTCGAAGTACGCCGAGCGCCTGCCGATCGGCACCGAAGAGGTGCTGCGCAGCTTCAAGCCGGACGCCTTGACCCGCTTCTACCGCGACTGGTACCGCCCCGACCTGATGGCGGTGGTGGCGGTCGGCGACATCGATCCGCTGCAGGCCGAACGGCTGGTGAAGAAGCACTTCGCCCACTTGAAGAACCCGGTGCCGGCGCGTCCGCGCGCCTATGCCGAGATCCCGGCGCGCCAGGCGACCCAGGCCCTGGTGGTCACCGACGACGAGGCCACCGGCAATGCGGTGCTGATCCGCTACCCGGTCCAGCCGGTGGTCGAGGCCGGCACCATCCGCGCCTACCGCGACGACCTGGTGCAATCGCTTTTCTCCGCCATGCTCAACCAGCGCCTGCAGGAACTGTCGCAGCTGCCGGAGCCGCCCTTCATGGGCGCCAGCAGCTCGCTCGGCAAGCTGACGCCGCGCTACCGCTCGTACAACGCCTCGGCCGCGCTGGGACCGCGCGGCGCCGAAACGGCGCTCACCGCCCTGGTCGAGGAAAACGAGCGCGCTCGCCGCTATGGTTTCGGCGCGGCGGAACTGGAGCGGGTCAAGAAGAGCCTGATGCGCAACTACGAGCAGGCCTGGAACGAGCGCGCCAAGAGCGATTCCGGCACCTATGCCGCCGAGTACATCCGCAACTTCCTGCAGCAGGAAGCGATCCCCGGCATCGACGCCGAATACCGCTACGTCAGGGAGCTGCTGCCCGGCATCACCCTCGACGAAGTCAATGCCTACGCGCGCCGCACCATTCCGGCGGACTCGGGCAAGCTGGTGCTGTACACCGGCGTGACCCGTCCCGACACGCCGAAAGGAGCGCAGCTGCTGGCGGCGGTGGCCGGCGCCGAGCGCGCCGAGCTCCTTCCGCATGACGAGAAGGCGGTGGCGGCGCGCCTGATGGAGCGTCCGCCGAAGCCCGGCAGCATCGTGGCCGAGTCGCATGACAAGGCGCTCGGACTGACCCGCCTGACGCTGTCGAACGGGGTCAAGGTGATCCTCAAGCCGACCGATTTCCGCAACGACCAGGTCTTGATGAGCGCCGCCCGCTTCGGCGGCCAGAGCCTGTTCGGCGACCAGGACATCCTGAATGCGCGTTTCGCCAATGCGATCGTGGCCAGCATGGGCGTGAAGGACTTCACTCCGCTCGACATGCGCAAGATCCTGGCGGGCAAGGCGGCCCAGGTGAACGTCGGCCTGGCCAACTACACCGACGTGGTGGTGGGCGCCTCGGGCGCGAGCGACATCGAGACCATGCTGCAGCTGACCTGGCTGAAGTTCCAGGGGGTGCGGCGCGACGAAGACCTGTTCCGCTCCTACGTCGGCAAGCAGGTCGAGCAGGCGCGCAACCAGACCGCGCAGCCGGGCGCGCGCTTCGGCGACGCGGTGATGGCGGCGCTGTACAACATGCACCCGCGCGCGCCGCGCACCCTCAAGGCCGAGGAATACGAGCAGATCGATCTGGATCGCAGCATCGACATCTTCCGCGAGCGCTTCTCCAGCGCCCGCGACCTCAGTTTCATCCTGGTCGGCAGCTTCGACGTGGCCGCCCTCAAGCCGCTGCTGGCGACCTATCTCGGCAGCCTGCCGACGCCCGAGCTGACGGTGGCCTACCGCGACGTCGGCCTGCGTCCGGCGACGGGCGTGGTCAAGCGCGAGGTGCGCAGCGGCTCGGAGCCGAAGAGCACGGTGTCGCTGACCTTCACCGGCAAGGCCGAGTTCAGCGAGGCCGAACAGCTGCGCCTGGCGGCGCTGCTCGAGGTGCTCAACCTGCGCATCATCGACGTGCTGCGCGAAAAGATGGCGCTGATCTACGGCGGCGGCGCGTCTGGGGTGCTGAGCAAGATCCCGTACGGGAATTACTCGATCGGCGTCACCCTGCCGACCGGGCCCGAGAATGTGGACAAGGTGATCGCGACGACCTTCGCCGAAATCGCGCGCCTGCAGGCCGAGGGACCGGACACTGCCGACCTCGACAAGGTGAAGCGCAACTGGATCCAGAACCACCGCGGCTCGCTGCGCGAGAACGGCTACTGGCTGTCGCACCTGCAGTCGGCGCTGAGCGAAGGCACCGACCCGGGCGCGATCCTGGAGGTCGAGAAGCAGGTGCAGGCGATTACAGGCGAAGAGATCCGCGCTGCGGCGCGGCGCTACTTCAACCAGCAGAACTATGTGCAGGTGGTGCTGAATCCCGAAAAACAGGCCGCGACGGCGGTAGCGGCCTCCGGCGCCAACAGCGCGGCGCCGGGCGGCTGAATCAACCCCTGGCCGACAGCATGCGCTCCACGTAGCGCGCGATCAGGTCGATCTCCAGGTTCACCTTCGACCCGGCCTTCAGGTGCTTCAGGGTGGTGACCTCGATCGTGTGCGGAATCAGGTTGATCGAGAAGCGGCACAGCTTGCCCGCCTTGCCTTCGACATCCTCGACCCGGTTGACGGTCAGCGAGACGCCGTTGACCACCACCGAGCCCTTGTAGGCCAGGAACTTGGCCAGCTCGACCGGCGCGTCGATGACCAGTTCGCGCGACTCGCCCACCGGCTCGAAGCTGTGCACGGTGCCCAGCCCGTCCACGTGGCCGGAGACCAGGTGGCCGCCCAGGCGCTCGGCCAGGGTCAGCGCCTTTTCCAGGTTGACTTCGCCGGGGGCTTCCAAGCCCACGGTCTTGCTCAGGCTTTCGCGCGAGACGTCCACGGTGAAGGCCTGGTCGGTCTTGGCGACCACGGTCATGCAGGCGCCGTTGATGGCGATCGAGTCGCCCAGCGCGACGTCCGCCAGGCCCAGCGGGCCGGCATCGACTTCCAGGCGCACGCCCGCGAACGAGCCGCCCTCCAGCGGGGTGACCGACGTGATGTTGCCGACGGCGGCGACGATTCCAGTAAACATACGGCTTATTCCTTAGTAATGATGTCAGTGTTGATGAAGCGCGCCAGGATGCGGATGTCGTCGCCGACCCGCGCCAGGTCGTGGAAGCGTAGCCGGCGCTGGTCGGCGAGGCGCGCCAGCGGCGGCAGCGCGAACATGCCCTGCCCCGACCCGATCAGGCTCGGGGCCAGGTAGACCAGCAGTTCGTCGACGCAGCCTTCGCGCACCATCGACGCATTCAGTTTCGAACCGGCTTCCACGTGCACTTCGTTGATCTCGCGCCGGCCGAGCTCGCGCATCAGGGCCGGCAGGTCGACCTTGCCCGTCGCATTCGGCAGCAGGATGACTTCATGGCCCGCCGCGCGCAGCAGCGCCGCCTTTTCTGGCACCTCGACGGCGGCGACGATCCAGCACGGCTCTCCCTGCAGGATGCGCGCGCCGAGGTCGATCTCGAGCCGGCTGTCGACGATCACGCGGCGCGGCGGCAAGGGTGTGTCGATGCCGCGCACGGTCAGTTGCGGATCGTCGGCCTTGACCGTGCCGATGCCGGTCAGGATCGCCTGCGCGCGCGCGCGCCAGGCGTGGCCGTCGGCGCGGGCATCCGGCCCGGTGATCCACTGGCTTTCGCCACCCGCCAGCGCGGTGGCGCCGTCCAGGCTGGCGGCGACCTTCAGGCGCACCCAGGGCAGCCCGCGCCGCATGCGCGAGAAGAAGCCGATGTTCAGCTCATGGGCCTGATCGGCCAGAACGCCCGAGGTGACGGCGATGCCGGCCGCCTCCAGCTGGGCCAGGCCGCGGCCAGCGACCAGCGGATTGGGGTCGAGCATGGCGGCTACCACGCGCTTGACTCCCGCTTGTACCAGCGCATTCGAGCACGGCGGCGTACGCCCGTAATGGCTGCAGGGCTCCAGCGTGACGTAGGCGGTGGCGCCGGCCACCTCATGGCCGCGCTGGCGCGCGTCGCGCATCGCCTCGATCTCGGCATGCGCCTGTCCGGCGGGCTGGGTGTGGCCGGCGCCGATCACGACGCCGTCGCGCACGATCACACAGCCGACCCGGGGATTCGGCGCCGTGATGAACATGCCTTTGGCCGCCCAGGCCAGGGCCAGCGCCATGCCGTCGGTATCGTTGTGAATCTGTGCCGTGTCGTTTGCCAAGGTATTCCGTTCCGCTATCGTGCCCGCAGCCGGAGACTAGGGCGGCGCCTGGGCGCCGTCGCAGCCATCGTCGCGCGCCGGGTTGCACTGCCGTACGCGTCCGAGCATGTTGATTTTAATACGCCGGGTGTGCCCACCGTGGAACATGGACAGCGTACCGAGCCGCGACGCGCCGCTGTTGCTGTCACTGCAGCTGCGTCCGGCGCCATTGTAGGCGATGTACTGGGGCGGCGCTGACTGGGTGAAGGAAAAGTCGATCCGCAGCCCTTGCGGCAGCGGCCCGTGGACGGCCAGTATCTCATCAGGCGTTCCCGGCTGGCGGTCGCCGTCGCGGTCGATGAAGACGGTCCAGCCGCGCGTCCAGTCGGCCCCGGCCGGGTCGCGCGGCGCCAGCTTGACCTGTTCGTTGCGGGCGATCGCCTGCGCCCGCGTATGCAGGATGGCGTCATGCAGTTCGCTGGCCGCCGCCCTGATCTGCTGGGAAGCCAGCAAGGCGTGCAGGTCCGGCGCGGCGACCGCGAAGGCCACGGCGGCGATCGCCAGTACCACGGCGAGCTCGGCCAGGGTGGCGCCCCTGTCCTTCCAGCGCTGCGCCGGGCCGCTCATGGCCAGCAGCGCGGCCCGCTGCCGCTCGCGCCCTGGGCACCGGTGCTGTCCAGGCTCAGGTCACCGCAGTCGGGATCGCTGAAGCCGATGTCGACGTTCGCAGTGCCCGGGCGGGCGCGCAGCGCGATGCACTGGCTGATCGCCTGGCCTTCGCAGGCGCGTCCGTCGAGCTCATAGGCGCTGTCCTGCGGGGTGGCGCCGAGCCACCAGCGGAACTGGCGGCTGTCCGCATCCTGGGACGCGACCGAGAACGCCACGTAGGTATGGTGCAGGGCGCGGTACTGTTCCTGGCGCTGCATGGCGTCGACCAGCGCCAGCTGGGCCTCGACCCGGCGCGCCTTGACGACGTGGCGCGCATACCCCGGGTAGGCGATCGCGGCGAGGATCGAAACGATCGCCAGCACGACCAGCAGCTCCACCAGTGTGAACCCACGACAGCGCTTCATCATCCCTCCGCTCCCGCCGCCACGGCCTCGTGCCAGTTGCCGATCTCGCGCCAGCCTACCCGGATGCCGGGTCCGCCCGCCGTGCCCGGCAAGGCGGGCGGCGCGGGCGCCGGCGCTTGCGGTCCTGATTCTTGTGCCTGCCCTGGTCCCGGCTCCGGCTGCGGCGCCGGGACCAGGGCAGGCAGCTTGCGGTAATAGGCCTGCAGCGCCACCTGGGTCGTCGCCGTGCTGCCGAAACCGAGGGCGCTCACCCGGTACAGCAGCGCGCCGGTGGGGGACGGCATCCGCTCGATCAGGTAGCGCGGCGCCTGGCCTGGCAGCGCCCCCTCTCCCACGGGAAGCAGCGCGCCGGTGAAGGTTCCGAGCGCGACCGCCGGGCCGTCGTCGTCCGCCAGCAGGGCGAATACCGCGCGCGCGTCCGGCGCGTGTTCGCACAAGCCGTCATAGGGCCGGCCGCCGCGGCAGCCGGGGGCGAACACGGCCGGAGTGGCCTGCGCCAGCGCGGCGGCGCGCGCCGAGCCCGGATCCGCGCCGCCTTCGATGTCGTGCTCGGCGTCTGCCAGCGCCGCCATCGCGGCCTGCAGCGCCAGCAGCCGGTCGCGCTCATGGCCGGCGGCGCGCGCGCCGCTGATCGCGGTGCGCGCCGCCGCAATGCTGCTCAACAGCACGGCCAGCATCAGCAGCAGCGCCGTGAGCAGCGCGACGCCACGCTGGCCGGCACGGCATGGCGGGTGGACGGATGTGCGCATCGGCTTCAGCGCACCCGCGCGGGCAAGGCGATCGTGGTGCCGAACACCTTGCGGTAGCGCGGCCCGTCGTCGCCGGACAGGGCCGCCTCGTGCAGGCGCGTGCCGGCGTCGATGCCGGCCAGCGCGCCATAGTCGCGACCGAACAAGTCGTACACCAGGTCGCGTGCCGAGGCGAGCCGGCTGGCCGGCCCGCGCAGCAACAGCGCCACGCGCACGCTGGCAATCTTCTTCCAGTGGGTGCGCCGGCGCAGGTCGGCGTCGCGCTCGGCGGGGGTGCTGCCTGCCAGCACCAGGCCCGCGTCGAGCCCGGCCAACGCGCTGGCGTTCAGGTAGCGCTCGGGCGTGCCGTCGGCGTCGCCATCGAGCCCGTACAGCACCTGGAAGCTGTCGACGGCGCCGACCACCGCGTCCGCCGACCAGGCGCTGGCGCCGCGGTACTTGCAGCGCAGCTCGGTGTCGCCCTGGGCATTGCGGGCGACGTAGAAGATGCTCCAGCCTTCCTCGTTGCGGTGCACGGCGAAGCCGGCGCAATCGAGGCTGGTGCCGTCGCCGTTGGGCGGCGCACCGGTGCCGGGAAAGCGGATCGCCAGCACGTCGCTGCCGTTGACGGCGTCGACCGGCGCATTGTCGATCCCGAAGCCGGTCTGGCTGACCCGGCGGGCATCAAACCCGGACAGGCGTGCCGGCGCGTCCGGCTCCGGTCCGGCGCCGTGCTCTTCCCAGTCGGCCGCCGCCGACTGGCGCACGGCGCGCGCGACCGCCTCCAGCGCATAGCGTCCGGCATCGTCCATCGCAGCCGTCTCCACTTGCGCGGCGAAGGCGCGGTTGGCCCAGATGAACAGGCTGGCGGCGGCAAGCAGCACGCCCAGGCCGACGACCATGGCGACCAGCAGTTCCGGCATCGTCATCCCCTGCTCCCGGTGTGCGCGCCGCATCATCGGAGCACCCCCACGTAGCCGGGCGCATCGCCGGTGCCCTGCCAGCCCAGCTTGACGACCGGTAGCGCGCCGGCATTGCCGTCGCAGCTCCAGCGCCAGCGCTTCCCGGCGCTGTCCCAGGGCGAGCTGTCGCGGCATACCGCGATGCGCCCGCGCGGGAAATGCGCGTGGACCGCCTGGCGGACGTCGTGCAGGTCGAACTCGGCCAGCTGGGACGGCGTGCAGGCGGCGTCGAAGCAGCTGGCGCCGGCCACGGGCGGGCCGCTTGCCGCGTCGTAGGACAAGGCCAGGTAGGGATTGGCGCCGTCGGGCAGGCCTGCCACCGCGGGATTGAGCTGCATGCGCGCGGACAGCGAGGCTGCCAGCTGGGCCGCCTCGGACATCAGCGCCGACTGCTGGCGGGTGCGTTCGGCGGTGAGCTGGGTGGCGCCGGCGCCGACGATGCCGACCGCCAGCACGAACAATGCGACCAGTACCTCGGCCAGCGTGAAACCATGAACCTTCCCCTGCACGGCGCCCTCCCCTCGATAGCCTGCGACCCCAGCTTGCACTTGCGAGCTGCGAAGTTATCAGGCGTAGCGGGGCCAGCCGTGAGCTGGCGCAATCGGGTTCGGGGAACTGCCGGGCTTGGGTGGCGGCGTTTGCTAAGCGCCTAACAAAACCCTCAGGGCAAGGCGGGTCGTCGAAGACAGTACGCTAGTACGGCAAGACGACCCAATGCCGCCATGAGGGGAATTGTTAGGCGCTTATTTGCGGGGCTGGCCGACTTCGGCGATAGCCTCCTGGAACTCGGCCAGGTCTTCGAAATTCTTGTACACCGAGGCGAAGCGGATGTAGGCGATCTTGTCGAGGCGCTTGAGTTCCTGCATCACCAGCTCGCCGACGTAGCCGGTGTCCACCTCGCGCAAGCCGCTGGTCAGGAGCTTTTCCTCGATGGTGGCGACCGCGGTATCGATGGCCTCGGCCGCGACCGGGCGCTTGCGCAGGGCCAGCATCAGGCTGCCGCGCAGCTTGTTCGACGAAAACTCGGTACGGCTGCCGTTCTTCTTGACGATGATCGGCATCGACAATTCGATGCGCTCGTAGGTGGTGAAGCGCTTGTCGCACTTCGCGCAGCGCCGGCGCCGGCGGATGGCGTCCCCCTCCTCGGACACGCGGGTGTCGAGGACCTGGGTATCTTCATGCTGGCAGAACGGACATTTCATGGGCGCCGGGGATTCAAAAAGGGCCGCAGCGAGCGGCCCTGGGTTGCTTACTTCGCGTAGACCGGATACTTGTCGGTCAGCTGCTTCACTTCCGCCTTGACGCGCTCGATGGTAGCCGCGTCGTGCGGGTTGTCCAGCACGTCGGCGATCAGGTGGCCGACCTTGACCGCGTCTTCTTCCTTGAAGCCGCGGGTGGTGAAGGCCGGGCTGCCCAGGCGGATGCCCGAGGTGACGAAAGGCTTCTGCGGGTCGTTCGGGATGCCGTTCTTGTTGCAGGTCATGTGTGCCTGGCCCAGGATCGCTTCCGCTTCCTTGCCGGTCAGGCCCTTCGAACGCAGGTCGACCAGCATCACGTGCGACTCGGTGCGGCCCGAGACGATGCGCAGGCCGCGCTCGGTCAGGGTATTGGCCAGGGCGCTGGCGTTCTTGACCACCTGCTTCTGGTATTCCTTGAACTCCGGCGACAGCGCTTCCTTGAAGGCCACGGCCTTGCCGGCGATCACGTGCATCAGCGGACCACCCTGGATGCCCGGGAAGATCGCCGAGTTGATCTGCTTTTCGTACTCGGCCTTCATCAGGATGATGCCGCCGCGCGGGCCGCGCAGCGATTTGTGGGTGGTCGAGGTGACGAAGTCGGCGTGCGGCACCGGGTTCGGGTACTCGCCCGCGGCGATCAGGCCGGCGTAGTGGGCCATGTCGACCATGAAGTAGGCGCCGACTTCCTTGGCGATGCGGGCGAAGCGCTCGAAATCGATGCGCAGGGCGAAGGCGGAAGCGCCGGCGATGATCATCTTCGGCTTGTGCTCTCTAGCCAGGCGTTCCATGGCCTCGTAGTCGATGTCTTCCTGCTCGGTCAGGCCGTAGGAAACGACGTTGAACCATTTGCCCGACATGTTCAGGGCCATGCCGTGGGTCAGGTGGCCGCCTTCGGCCAGCGACATGCCCATGATGGTGTCGCCGGGCTTGAGCATGGCGAAGAACACGCCCTGGTTGGCCTGCGAGCCCGAGTTCGGCTGCACGTTGGCGGCTTCGGCGCCGAACAGTTGCTTGAGGCGGTCGATCGCCAGCTGCTCGGCGACGTCGACGTATTCGCAGCCGCCGTAGTAGCGCTTGCCCGGGTAGCCTTCGGCATATTTATTGGTCAGCTGCGAGCCCTGCGCTTCCATCACCGCCGGCGAGGTGTAGTTCTCCGAAGCGATCAGTTCGATGTGGTCTTGCTGGCGAACGTTTTCCTTCTGGATGGCATCCCACAGTTCCGGGTCGACATTGGCAAGCGTATGATCTTTTGCAAACATGTAAAACTCCAATCGAGAGAAATACCAGACAACGGCAGCGCAGTGCGGGCAGCGGGACCAGCGGCGCAAGGCAGCCCGATACGACACGTACCAATTGTGGCTGCCCAGGCGAACGGCGAGTTGGCGTCTCAGGTTCCCCGGTGGGTCTCCACCTTTGCCATGGCCGCTTAAGGATGCGGGCGCACGGTGTTTCGCCAGTTACGTGAGACGTGAATTCAGCTGATTGTATGTGATCCGGGCCTCTTAGGGCAAGGAAACTGCTGTCGTCTTAACAAGCTCGGGGCGGCCAGCGGGATGCTGGCCATTTCGGCTACAATTTTCAGCTCCTCTGCCCTCAGGACAAATCATGATCGTCTTCATTACCGGCGCTTCGGCCGGCTTCGGCGCCGCGATGGCGCGCATTTTCGTCCAGAACGGCCACCGCGCCATCCTCGCCGCGCGCCGCACCGAGCGCGTCGAAGAGCTGGCACGCGAACTGGGCGAGAGCGCCCTGGCGGTCACCCTGGACGTCACCAGCCGCGCCTCGATCGAGGCGGCTTTGAGCAGCTTGCCGGAAGGCTGGCGCGACATCGACGTGCTCATCAACAATGCGGGCCTGGCGCTGAACACCAAGCCGGCGCACGAGGTGCCGCTGGAAGACTGGGACACCATGATCGCTACCAACTGCCAGGGTCTGGTGACCATGACCCGCGCCGTGCTCCCCGGCATGGTGGCGCGCTCAAGCGGCCTGGTCATCAACCTGGGCTCGGTGGCGGGCCACTACCCCTACCCGGGCGGCAACGTGTACGGCGCCACCAAGGCCTTCGTGGAACAGTTCACCCTGAACCTGCGCGCCGACCTGGTCGGCACCGGCGTGCGCGCCACCAACCTGGCGCCGGGGCTGTGCGGCGGCACCGAGTTCTCGAACGTGCGCTTCAAGGGCGACGACGCGGCCGCGGCCAAGGTCTACGAAGGCACGACGCCCCTGAGCGCCGAGGACATCGCCGCCACGGCCTACTGGATCGCGACCCTGCCGCCGCACGTGAACGTGAACAGCATCGAACTGATGCCGACTTGCCAGGGCTTCTCGCCCTTCGCCATCAAGCGCACCTGATCTTCCCGCCCACGCCAGAAATGCCCGATATTGCTGGCGTGTATCGGGCGCTCTGCAATTGTGAGAAAGTGTTACAGTTATTGGCCTTTCGGCTATGTTTCACGTCTACTATTACGCGCCGACATTGCCTTACCGATAGGCACGCCCGACCATTTCCTTCCTATATGTTCGCAAACGTACATAAGGAGGGTAAAAATCGCGTAAAATGTTTCCTATTTTCATTTAAATGGCAGAAGAAATGCCTTCAGCTTTTGACTGGACAGTCAGGGTCTATTACGAGGATACCGACGCCGGTGGCATCGTGTTTTACGCCAATTACCTGAAGTTCTTTGAACGTGCGCGCACCGAATGGCTGCGCGCGGCAGGCGTCGGCCAGCAGGAACTGCTGGATGCCGAGGGCGCCGCGTTCGTCGTCAAGAGCGCTTCCCTGGACTACCATGCGCCGGCGCGCCTGGACGACGTGCTGACCATTCGCACCACGGTCGAAAAGCTCGGCCGCGCATCGGTCCAGTTCGCCCAGCAGGCCTGGAAGGGCGAGCTGCTGCTCACCAGCGCCAGCGTCAAGGTCGGCTGCGTCGACACCGCTACCATGCGCCCGCGTTCGCTTCCCGAGCAGGCTGCTGATAAAATGCGCGCCGCTTAGGCGCATATTCATTTGACAAGATATTAGACAACAGACTTCCACCCGATGACCGAGACTCCAGACCTTTCGCTGACCGCCCTGATCTCCAATGCCCATGTGCTGGTGCAGCTGATCATGGCCCTGTTGCTGATCCTCTCGATCGTCAGCTGGACCTATATCTTCCGCAAGACCTTCGCCCTGCGCGCCGCGCGCAGCCAGACCGAACAGTTCGAACGCAGCTTCTGGGCCGGCGGCAACCTGCACACCCTGCACCAGAGCGCCAGCGCCCAGCGCGACCAGAGCGGTCCGTTGGCCCGCATCTTCGAGTCTGGCATGGGCGAATTCATCAAGGGTAAGCAGGCCGCCCGCGACATGAACGACATGGGTCCGGTGCTGGACGGCTCGCGCCGCGCCATGCGCGCCGCCTTCCAGCGCGAACTCGACGCCCTCGACATCCACCTGAACTTCCTGGCCTCGGTCGGCTCGGTCTCGCCCTACATCGGCCTGCTCGGCACCGTGTGGGGCATCATGAACGCCTTCCGCGGCCTGGCCAACGTGCAGCAGGCCACCCTGGCCGTGGTCGCCCCCGGCATCGCCGAAGCGCTGATCGCCACCGCGATCGGCCTGTTCGCCGCGATCCCGGCGGTGGTGGCGTACAACCGCTTCACCCACGACATCGATCGCCTGGCGATCCGCTTCGAGAGCTTCGTCGAAGAATTCTCGAACATCCTGCAGCGCCAGGCGCGCTGATCGACGGAGGATCGGAATGGCCTTTAACAGCAGCCTGCGCAGCGGACGCAAACGCGCTTTCAAATCCGAAATCAACGTCGTGCCCTACATCGACGTGATGCTGGTGCTGCTCATCATCTTCATGGCGGTGCCGGCCAACGAGGCGCCGAGCGTGGTGAACCTGCCGGCCGCCGAGAAGTCGGCGCTACCGCCGGACACCTATATCCGCGTCGCGGTCCAGACCGACAACAAGCTGTCGATCGGCGTCGGCGGCAAGCAGAAGGTCGCCATGGAAGACGTGGCCGACCGCACGGCCCTGCTCGCCCGCCTGCGCGCCCTGCACGAAGAGAATCCGGACTACCCGGTCCTGATCGAAGGCGACCGCGAGAGCAAGTACGACGACGTGATCCAGCTGATTTCCGAAGCGAAGAAGATGGGCATCAACCGGGTGGGATTGGCCACCAAGTGACATGTCTGCAATGAAGCCTGCCACCGCCGGCGCGCCCTACCGCGTGCCGCCAGAACCGAGCCGCCTGCCAGCCTTCCTGCTGGCAGTGGCGGTGCATGCCGTCCTGCTCGGTTTCCTGTATTTCGGCATCAGCTGGCAGAGCAACGAGCCGGTCGCCGTCGAGGCCGAAGTCTGGGACATGTCGGTTCAAAGCGCCGCCGCGCCGGCACTCCCGCCTCCGCCCGCTCCTGAACCGGAGCCCGAACCCGAGCCCGCGCCGGTTCCCGCTCCGCCGCCGCGCCCGGTAGAACCGCCGCCGGTGGAACGTCCCGCGCCGGTCGAGCCGGACATCAAGCTGCAGCGCGAGAAGGAACGCAAGGAAAAGGAACAGCGCGAACTGGCCGAGAAGAAAGAGCGCGAACGCAAGGAAGAGCTGCGTAAGGAAGAGGAACGCAAGGAACTCGCCAAGAAGGAAGAAGCCGAGAAGAAAAAGAAGGAGCGCGAGGAAACCGAGCGCGCCGAGCGCCAGAAGAAGGAACTGGCCAAAAAGGAAGAAGCCGAGAAGAAAAAGAAAGAGGAAGCCGCCAAGCTGGCCGAGGCCAAGAAGCAGAAAGCCGCCGCCGAGAAGGCCGAAGCCGCCAAGCTCGAGAAGCTGCGCCAGGAAGACCTGAAACGCATGGCCGGCGCCATGGGTAGCACCGGCACGGCCGCAAAGTCGACCGCGCCGAAGGCCGACTCCGGCTACGTGGCCGCGATCACCGCCGCCATCAAGAGCGCCACCGCCTATGGCGGCAGCACCACGATGCCGGGCAATCCGAAGGCCGTGTTCAAGGTTGAACAGCTGCCGACCGGCGAAATCATGTCGGTGCGCCTGGTGAAAAGCAGCGGTGTGCCTGAGTTTGACAGAGCAGTGGAAAATGGTATCAAAAAGGCATCCCCGCTTCCGAAAAAGAAGGACGGAACGGTGGAACGCATACTTGATGTCAATTTCTCGATGAAAGACTACGACTGATTCGGTTTCAACGACAGACTATGAAAAAACTCCATTACCTGCTGTTTAGCGCCACCCTCCTGATGGCGACGGCGACCCATGCCCAGATCAAGGTCGAGATCGCCGGTGTCGGCAGCAACCAGATCCCGGTCGCGGTCGCGGCCTTTGCCGACGAAAACCTGGCGCAGGACGACGTCTCCGACATCATCCGCGCCGACCTCGAGCGCAGCGGCATTTTCAAGGTCATCGATGCGCGCCAGACCATCAGCGACAGCGCCAGCGTCGACCTGGCAGCCTTCCGCGCCAGCGGCGCCGACGCGCTGGTGGTCGGCAGCGTCAGCCGCAGCCCGGATGGCCGCTTTGCGATCCGCTACAAGCTGCACGACACCGTCAAGGGCGCGCCGATCTCGCAGCTGGGCGGCGAAGTGCAGCCGAAGTACGTCCGCCTGCAGGCCCACCGCATCGCCGACGACATCTACGAAAAGCTGACCGGCGTGCGCGGCATCTTCTCGACCCGCATCGCCTACGTCAAAAACACCGGCAGCGGCAGCGCGCTGGTGGTGGCCGACGCCGACGGCGAGAACGAAATCGTCGCCGCCCACGGCCGCGAATCGATCATCTCGCCGGCCTGGTCGCCGGACGGCACCAAGGTCGCCTACGTCTCGCTGGAAGACCGCAAGCCGGTGGTCTACCTGCAGGACCTGATGACCGGCCGCCGCAACGTCATCTCCAACGTCAAGGGCAACAACTCGGCGCCGGCCTGGTCGCCGGACGGCAGCCTGCTGGCTGTGGCCCTCTCAAAAGACGGCAACACCGAGATCTACACCGTGCGCCCGGACGGCGGCGGCCATCGCCGCCTGACCAATAATCCGGCCATCGACAGCGAACCGCAGTTCTCGGCCGACGGGCAAAGCATTTACTTCATGAGCGACCGCAGCGGCGGTCCGCAGATCTACAAGATGAGCGTCTCGGGCGGCAACGCCACCCGTGTCACGTTCAACGGCAACTACAACATCAGCCCGCGTGTGTCGCCAGACGGCAAGACTCTGGCCTGGATTTCCCAGCGCAACGGCAATTTCTCCCTTTATGCGATGGACCTGGCCTCGGGCCAGGAACTGCGCCTGGCCGATGGGGCCACCGAACCGAGTTTTTCGCCTAACGGCAAGTACATCATGTATGCGACCAAGGGCGGCGGGCGTGCCTCGCTGGCCGTGGTCTCGGTGGATGGACGGGTCAAGCAGCGCTTAACCACCAATGCGGGAAACATTCGGGAGCCCAGCTGGGGTCCCTTCATGAAGTAAAAAGCAGTAAAACTTTAATAGACAAGGAGAAAAACCATGCGCAACTTCCAGAAATTGGCCCTCATCGCCTCGGCTGTCCTGCTGACCGCCTGCTCGTCGACCAAGCTGCAGGAAACCCCAGTGGTCGAAAAGACCCCGACCCCGGCGCCTGTCGCCCAGGCTGAACCGGAACGCGTCATCCGCCCGGTCGAGACCGGCAACGTCGATCCGCTGAACGATCCGCAAGGCGTGCTGGCCAACCGCAGCATCTACTTCGACTACGACAGCTTCGTCGTGCGCGAAGACGGCAAGCCGGTGGTTGCCAACCACTCGCAGTACCTGACCAAGAACACCGGTCGCAAGATCCTGATCCAAGGCAACACCGACGAACGCGGCGGCACCGAGTACAACCTGGCCCTGGGCCAGAAGCGTGCCGAAGCCGTCCGTCGTGCGATGGCCGCACTGGGCGTGTCGGACAACCAGATGGAAGCCGTCTCGCTGGGCGAAGAGAAGCCGAAGGCTACCGGCAGCAACGAAGAGGCATGGGCTCAGAACCGCCGCGCCGACATCGTCTACCAGTAATAGTTGATCGAATCGGCTGATACGGCTTAAGCCTGAGCCGATTGACAGCGGGGCGGACAGCAGTGCAGACTGCATCCGCCCCGTTTTTATTCTGCTACCCGAAAGAACTCCGCCATGATGAAACTGTCCCCGTCCCGCCTGGTCCTGCTGGCCGTGATGGCCTGGATGCCGCTGCAGGCATCCGCCGGCCTGCTCGACGACAACGAAGCGCGCAAGGCCATCCTCGAGCTGCGCGCCAAGGTCGATGCCGTGGCCCGTGAGCTGAAAGCCCAGATCGACAACAAGTCGGACAGGACCGCGCAGCTCGACATGCTGAACCAGCACGAGCAGACCATGCAGGAAATCGCGCGCCTGCGCGGCCAGATCGAAGTGCTGGCCAACCAGATCACCCGCGCCCAGGAAAGCCAGAAGCAGCTGTACGCCGACCTCGACGCGCGCCTGAAAAAGGTCGAGCCGCAGCAGGAAACCGTCGATGGCCAGGTGGCCTCGGTGCTGCCTTCCGAAAAGTCCGCCTACGACAGCGCGACCGCCATGTTCCAGTCCGGCGACTACCAGGGCGCCACCACCGCACTGCAGGACTTCGTGCGCCGCTACCCGGATTCGGCCTACGCCGCCAACGCGCAGTACTGGCTGGGCAACGCCTACTACGCGCTGGGCGACTACAAGAAGGCCATCGCGGCCCAGGAAGTCGTCACCACCACCTATGCCAGCAGCCCGAAGGCGCCGGACGCGATGCTGAACATCGGCAGCAGCTATGCCCTGCTGAAGGACGGCAAGAACGCGAAGAAGGCGCTGCAGCAGCTGGTGTCGAAGTATCCGGAGTCGAGCGCGGCCCGTACCGCGAAAGACCGCCTGGCGTCGCTGAAGTAATGCGTGTGCCCGCTGTGATGCCGTGCAGCATTTGACAGCGGGCGCGACGCACCCTATAATCTTGCTTCTTCGGGTCGTTAGCTCAGTTGGTAGAGCAGCGGACTTTTAATCCGTTGGTCGCTGGTTCGAGCCCAGCACGGCCTACCAGAATCAGCAGAAACGCCAGCCTTCGGGCTGGCGTTTTTGTTTCTCATCGACGATGCGCGAAATGCGCTTATCGTTGCGCCAGCGTCGCCTTGACGACGATGACCTCGGCCATGCGCGGGTCAGGCACATACGTCATGATCATGTCGTCGCCGCTGCGGCCCCGGTTGAACTCCATCGTTACGTTGCCGTCGTGCGAAGCGTATTTGTCGGGCGATACGGCAACCAGGCGCATTGCGCGCTGCCGCCCAATTTGCGCCGAGATGCCTCCCGGTGCCGGGCTGACCTGCAAACGCCAGCCATTGGACAAGGCATACGCACCGCGAACTGCGTCGAGATCGTCTTGGTAGACGCGAAAAGTCCGCGCCGGCGCCGTTACCTGCACACTTGACATCGGGGCACTGCCGAGCGCTTGCTGCCTGGTCTGGGCGGCGGCATCGGCGGCGAACAGGATCACCGGGACAGCGATTGCCATCACAAGGGATTTGGAGGCTTGCATGATCGTTCCTTCACAACATAGGAGGGGCCCTGGCTGTGCCAGGGGCTGCATCCAGTCTAGGGCAGCGTTTGCTCTCCACAAGTTTGAAAGCGTCGACATCACCAAACGGTCTGGACCTGATAAAAACCAGATTCACCTGATATGATACAAAAAACACAATGCAATCTTGTTTTTCGTATCATTTTCCGAACTCTCGATGACCTCGCTGGTCATATGATTCCCGAGCCTGCAGCCCCTACTGTTGGTTACTTCCTACGCTTGATTGCAATTGCTTGACATTGCTGAGCGATAGGAAGATATTGTTCTTTCGAAGCAACACCTTGAAGTCGTAAGCAATTGTGTGCGCTCTTGTATTCGCCGGGCGCACATGTAAAATAGACAACATCAGATGCACCTGCTCGTCAGGCGCATCGCGGACTGGAATTTATTGTGAAGCGTTACTGGCATTGCATGTCGACCACTTCTCTTCTGCACGCTTCGGACACGCGTATGCGCTACGCCTGCACTCCCCTGCTTGCCTGAACGGCCGGCGCGCGAAGCGCGCCAACCGAATTCTCCCGTCAGCAAACGCTCCAGCATACACTGTCAACCTATTGCATGCCTGTCTCCGGTCGAGACGGCAAAAGGAATAATAATGAACACCGAACACTCGCATCCACGCATCCACCCAGGCACCGTCGACCGCAGCAACCCACGCGCACCGAAGCGCACGTTTGCAAAAGGCATCGTGTCGAACAGCCGCCGCCTGCGCCAGCGCATCGGCGTGGCAGTCGGCCTGTGCCTCGGCATGGCAGCCCTGTTCATCACGCTCGAGTAAGCGCGCACCAGCTCGGGAGCACGGCACGCCACAGGCGTGCGCATGCGCCCATGCCATAAAAAACAGCGGGCCGTCGGCCCGCTGTTTGATTGACGAGGCGCGGCTGATCGCCCTCAGAACTCTTCCCAGCCTTCGGTCGCTTCCTCGGCCTTGGCGGCCTTGGCGGCCTTGCGGGCCGGCTGCGCCGTAGCCGCCTTCGCCTCGCCTTGCGCCGGGGCGGTGACCCTGGCCGGACGCACGGCCGGCGCCGGCACCCGCGCCACGCCTGCCGCCGCTACTGCCGACCGCACCGGCGCCGCCTGCGCATCGAGCCGGAAGATGCCGACAGCCTGCGCCAGCTCGTCCGCCTCCTGCTGCAGCGACTGGGCCGCCGCCGAGGCTTCCTCGACCAGCGCGGCGTTCTGCTGCGTCACCTGGTCCATCTGGGTCACGGCGCTGTTGATCTGCTCGATGCCGGCGGTCTGTTCCTGGCTGGCGGCGGTGATCTCGGCCATGATGTCGGTCACGCGGCCGACGCTCTGCACGATCTCCGCCATCGTCGCACCGGCCTGGTCCACCAGCTCGGAGCCGGTGTGCACCTTCTCGACCGAGTCGTCGATCAGCGCCTTGATCTCCTTGGCCGCGGCTGCGCTGCGCTGCGCCAGGTTGCGCACCTCCCCCGCCACCACCGCGAAACCGCGGCCCTGCTCGCCGGCGCGCGCCGCTTCCACCGCCGCGTTCAGGGCCAGGATATTGGTCTGGAAGGCGATGCCGTCGATGACCGTGATGATGTCGACGATGCGCGTGGCCGAACTGTTGATCGCACCCATGGTGCGCACCACCTGCTCCACCACTTCGCCGCCCTTGCCCGCCACCTGCTGGGCCGAGGCGGCCAGCGCATTGGCCTGGCGCGCGTTGTCGGCGTTCTGCTTGACGGTCGAGGTCAGCTCTTCCATCGACGAGGCGGTCTCTTCCAGCGAACCGGCCTGCTGCTCGGTGCGCGCGGACAGGTCGAGGTTGCCGGCGGCGATCTCGCCGGAAGCGGTGGCGATGGTGTCGGTGCCGGCGCGCACGCGCGTGACGATCCCCACCAGGGCCGCGTTCATGTCCTTCAGGGCCTGCAGCAAGCGCCCGGTTTCGTCGTTCGCGTTGACCTCGATCTTCTGACTCAGGTCGCCTGCGGCCACGGCGCCGGCGATCCGCACCGCCTGCTCGAGCGGACGCACGATCGCGCGCACCAGCATCCAGCCCACCACGGCCGCCATCAGGAGGCCGAACACCAGGCCGGCCAGGCACACCAGGCGCACGGTCTCGTAGGTCTGCTGCGAGGCTTCGTACTCGGCCTTGGCCACGCGCTGCTGCAGCGCGAGCAATTGGCCGCCGAGCTCGCCCACCGGCTGGAAGCGGCGCGCCACTTCGCCCGTCACCAGTTCGCTGGCCAGGGTGCCGTCACCCGCGCGTGCCGCCGCGACGGCCGGCATCAGACCATGGGACAGGAATGCCTTGCGTGCTTCGACGAACTTCGCCACCAGGGCGGCCTCTTCGGACGTCAGCCTGGTCTGCTCGTAGGTCTTCCAGGTGGCGGTCGCGTCGGCCACGTTGGCCTCGACCTGGGACAGGAACATGTCGCGCTGTTCCTTGGTCGTCGCATCAGCGGCTTTGCCCACCAGTAGTTGATTGGTGGTGATCAGCTGCATGACACGGCTGAGCTGGCCGATCGGAACCACGCGGTCGTCATGCAAGCTCTTCAGTTCGGCATTCGCGACCTCGAGGTTATAGATGCCGATGGCAGCGCCTGCGACCAGTTCAACGGCCAGGAAGACGATCACAAAGATGAGACGCGTTTTGATACTGAGATGTTTAAGCATGATGAGCCGGCATGAGAATAAGGACAGTTGAAACACGGAAATATGTTGCCATGCGCTGCCTATTCCGAATGAAGCAATTGCAGAAATTGCTGCACTGCGTCGTCATTACGCCACAAATTCTTGGCTTGCCGTCATCGTTTGTAGCAGCCGGGGCAAGAAGCTGAACAGGCATGCATGGAGCGATCGGTCAGGCGGCTTCGGCGGCAATGCCGGTTTGCCTATAGAATGCTGCGATTGATTTCCGCAGCGCATGAGCTGCCCGCAAAGGCTCCAATGAACTTTCCTGTCCTGATCAACCTGGTCCTGGCACTGCTCGTGTGCGTGCTGCTCTATCGCCTGCAGGCAAGCCACGTGTCCTTCACCAAGCGCGTCTTCACCGGCCTCGGGCTCGGCGTGGTGCTGGGTGCGGCCATGCAGGCCGTCTACGGCGCCGGCTCGGCCGACATCGCCGCTACCAATGCCTGGCTGGACGTGCTCGGCAACGGCTACGTGAAGCTGCTCCAGATGATCGTCATCCCCCTGATCATGGTCTCGATCGTGCAGGCCATCCTCAAGCTGCGCAATGCCGCCTCGCTCGGCGCCATCAGCACGCTGACGATCGGCATCCTGCTCGCCACGACCATCGTGGCGGCCGCGATCGGCATCCTGATGGCCAAGCTGTTCGGCCTGAGCGCGGTCGGTCTGATCAGCTCCGCCGCCGAAGTGGCGCGCGGCGAATACCTGCAGGGCAAGCTGGCGACGGCGCAGGAAATCTCGCTGCCCTCCATGCTGCTGTCCTTTATTCCGGCCAATCCCTTCCTCGACATGACCGGGGCGCGCACCACCTCGACCATCGCGGTGGTGGTGTTCTCGATCTTCATCGGCATCTCGGCCACCGGCATCGCCGGCAAGAAGCCCGAAGTGTTCGAGTCCTTCAGCGGCTTCGTGCACGTGGCCCACGTGATCGTGATGCGCATGGTCACGCTGGTGCTGCGCCTCACGCCCTTCGGCGTGTTCGCCCTGATGACCAAGATGGTGGCGGGATCGAGCCTGCAGGACATCCTCAGCCTGGCGAGCTTCGTTGCCGCCTCCTACTGCGCGCTGGCGCTGATGTTCTTGGTGCACTTGATGCTGGTCGCCGGCAGCGGCCTGAACCCGCTGCGCTACGTGGCCAAGATCTTCCCGGTGCTGGCCTTCGCCTTCACCTCGCGCACCAGCGCGGGCTCGATCCCGATGAGCGTGGCGACCCAGACCGCGCGCCTCGGCACGCCCGAAGGCATCGCCAACTTCGCCGCCTCGTTCGGCGCCACCATGGGCCAGAACGGCTGCGCCGGCATCTATCCGGCCATGCTGGCGGTGATGATCGCGCCGACCGTCGGCATCGATCCGTTTACCGCATCCTTCCTGCTGCCGCTGCTGGCGATCGTCGCCTTCGGTTCGATCGGGGTGGCCGGCGTGGGCGGCGGCGCTACCTTCGCGGCGCTGATCGTGCTGTCGGCGATGGACCTGCCGGTGGCGCTGGCCGGTCTCTTGATTTCCGTCGAACCCTTGATCGACATGGGCCGCACCGCGCTCAACGTCAGCGGTTCGATCACCGCCGGCACCCTGACCAGCCGCATCCTGGGCGAGACCGATATGCGGGTGTTTCATAGCGATGCGGAAATCAATTTAGATAGCGAATCGCAAGCCGTGTAAGAGGGCTCCGACGCTACGGCGAGCCTGTCCGGAAAGCCTGCAATCGTGCGCTTTCGGCCCGTAGAATCCGTCTATGATGATGTCATGTCAATATCAAAGACGGGCAGGTAATGGAACAAAAGTGGCCACAGGAAGTCTGGCTGGTCAGGCATGGACAGAGCGCCGGCAACGTCGCACGTGAGATTGCCGAAGCCTCTGCCGGACACCTCATCGACATTGCAGACCGCGACGTCGACGTGCCCCTGTCCGAACTGGGCGAGCGCCAGTCCGAGGCGCTCGGTTCCTGGTTCGCCTCGCTGCCGCCGGAGCAGCAGCCGACCGTGGTGCTGCACTCGCCCTACGTGCGCGCCGCCGAGACCGCCAACATCCTGATGCAAAGGCTGGACCGTTCGCGCCTGGTGGTCGAATCCGACGAGCGCCTGCGCGAAAAGGAATTCGGCATCCTCGACCGCCTCACCACCTACGGCATCGCGCACCACCATCCCGCGCTGTACGAACAGCGCCAGCACGTCGGCAAGTTCTACTTCCGCCCGCCCGGCGGCGAGAGCTGGTGCGACGTGATCCTGCGCCTGCGCAGCGTGGTCGACACCCTGAACCGCGAGTTCTGCCGCGAGCGCGTGCTGATCGTCGCGCACCAGGTCACGGTCAATTGCTTCCGTTACCTGTTCGAGCGCCTCGACGAGAAAACCATCCTCGAGTTCGACCGCGCCGGCGATGTGCCGAACTGCTCGGTCACCTCCTACGAATACGACCCCGATCTCGGCAAGGGCGGCCATCTGGCCCTGCGCCTCGTGAACTTCGTCGCGCCGCTCGAATCGACCGGCACCCCCGTCACCGCCAGCAAGGACCTGCCTGCCGCACCGAAGGCCTAAGCCCATCCCATGGAAACGCTCATCGACACGCCTGACCGCGCCACTGCCGTGCACGACGTCGACACAGCCCTGCTGCAGGGCTGGCCGGTGCCGATGCCGGCCGTCGAAGGCGACAAGGAAATCCGCGGCCACGTGCTGGTGCTGGGCGGCTCCTGCGAGATGCCGGGCGCGGTCATCCTGGCCGCCACCGCAGCCCTGCGCGCGGGCGCCGGCAAGCTCACCATCGCCACCGGCCAGAGCGTGGCCCAGCTGGTGGCCCTGGCCATGCCCGAGGCGCGCGTGATCGGCCTGGCCGAACAGGCCAGCGCCGGTTTCAGCATGGACGCCGTCGCCTGCCTCGACCCGCTGGCCGAGCGCGTCGACGCGGTGCTGATCGGGCCGGGCATGCGCGACGAACCGGCCACCGCCGCGCTGGTGCATGCGCTGCTGCCGCGCCTGGACGCGGCCGGCACGCAAGTGGTGCTGGACGCCTGCGCCATGGGCACGCTGCTGCATCCGCCCGCGGACTGGCCGCCCGGCATGCCCTGGCGTTTCGAGCGTCCGGTGATCCTCACCCCGCACGCCGGCGAAATGGCGCACCTGACCGGCATCGCCAAGCAGGACATCAATGCCGCGCCCGACCCGCGCGCGCTCGAGGCGGCACGGGCCTGGAACGCGGTGGTTGTATTAAAAGGTGCGCGCACTGTCATCGCAACGCCGGATGGAACGTTGTACCAGCATGAAGGCGGCAATGTTGGCCTGGCCATCTCCGGATCCGGCGATGTGCTGGCCGGTGTCATCGCCGGCCTGGCTGCCCGCGGTGCGCCGCTGGACCAGGCCACCTGCTGGGGCGTGGCGCTGCATGCGCGTGCCGGCGAGCGCCTCGCCGAGCGCATGGGCACATTAGGATATCTAGCGCGGGAAATATCACAGGAGATACCCGCGCTCCTGGAACAGCTCGCGGGCAAGGATGCCGGCGACAGCGAGACCATCCGGCCCACGCCGGTGGGATGGGGAGCGGAGTTCCAGTAGCTTCGCTCTCCAGCAAGTACGACAGTGTTCGATCCGAACCGGCGGCCGGGCTGCCAGTCTAACGGAGTCGGATCGTGCACTGACCGGGGCCGCGTATTGCGTCGGTTCCCTGATGGTTCCACTGCTGGGTTCCCGAACCCTCAGAGGACCTAACCTGGCGTCGTAGTGTTCCAAGGCCTCACCTGGACGTTGCGGCACAAGATAGACGTGAACGAGGAGTTTAAACAATGAAAGCACTGACCAAAGCACCAAAAATCCTGCTGACTGCTGCTGTGTTGGCCTCCCTGCTGGGCGCTTGCCGCAAGAACGAGCCGGCGACCGACACCACGACCACCACGCCGGACACCTCGGCCACCACCCCGAGCAGCACCTCGGGCGCCACCGGCACCACGGGTGACACCGGCACCGGCGCAACCGGCACCGGCACCACCGGCACCACCGGCACCGACATGGGCACTGGCGCCACCGGCACCGGCGCAACCGGCACCACCGGCACCATGACCGATCCGGCAGCCACCGGCACCGGCGCGACCGGCACCACCGGCACTGGCGCTACCGGCACCACCGGCACCGGCGCAACCGGCACCTCGGGCACCTCGGGCACCACCGGTACCACCGGCACCGGCACCACGACCCCGCCAAGCACCGGCGGCTGATCCGTCATCCGCCTGGCAACGAACGGAGCCCGCGGCGCGGGCTCCGGGACTTCCATCCAGGAAGTTGGCTTCGTGCCGTTGTTATAGCGGCGATCGCCAGCCCGGCAGGGCTGGCCTAGTCGTTCCGTATTTCCGCGTTCCTTCGTTTTGCATCCTTGCACACCAGCTGCAAGCTCATCCCCATCAAGCCGACCGTCCGGACCGCGCCGCCGCCAGCGCGAGCAGACGATTGACCGCATCGAATTCCGCCGGCTTGGTCAGGTGGTGGTCGAACCCGGCCTCGCGCGCGCGCTGCCGGTCCTGTTCCGTGCCCCAGCCCGTCAAGGCGACCAGCATGCTGCCCTCCATTCCCGCGATGCCACGCAGTGCAGTGGCCGCTTCGTAGCCGCTGATGTCCGGCAGGCCGATGTCGAGAAACACCACCTCCGGCAAGAATTCGCTTGCGGCCGCGATGGCGCCGGCGCCGTCGTGGGCCAGGCGCACCTGGTGGCCGCCGATCTCGAACAGGGTGGCGAGCATCTCGGCTGCATCGAGGTTGTCGTCCACTACCAGTACCCGCAGCGATCCGCCCGGCGCCGCAGCCGCGGCCGGCACGGCGTGCTCCGGCGCCGCTGCCTGCGCGGCCTCCGGCAGCGGCAGGCGCACCGTGAAGCGGCTGCCCATGCCTTCGCCCATGCTGTCGGCCTGCACGCTGCCGCCGTGCAGCTGCACCAGGCGCCGGACCAGGTGCAGGCCCACGCCCAGCCCGCCCTCGCCCATCGCCGCACTGGAGCGCTCCTGGGCATACATGTCGAACACCCGCTCCAGCGCATCGGCCGGAATGCCGACGCCGGTGTCGGAAACCGCCACAACCGCCTCGCGTCCCTCGAGCCAGGCCGCGACCCCGATGTCGCCCCCGGCAGGCGTGTACTTGGCCGCGTTGTTCACCAGGTTGTTGACGATCTGGGCCAGGCGGTGGCGGTCCGCATGCAGCGCCACCGGGTGCTCGGGCAGGCGCAGCGCCAGGCGGTGGGCGCGCGACTCCACCAGCGGCATGGCCATCTCGACGGCGTCGCGCACCACCTCGCCCAGCAGGACCGTGTCGAGGCGCAGCGTGACCTTGCCCTCGGAAAGCCGCGCCATGTCGAGCAGGTCGTCGACCAGGTGCACCATGTGGTCGACCTGGCGCCGCATCATGCCCTGCACGTCGCGCGCGCCGGAGGACCGCGCACCGCGGGCGCTGGCCCCCAGCTGCGCCTGCATCAGGTCGACGCCGGCGCTGATCGGCGCCAGCGGATTGCGCAGTTCGTGCGCCAGCGTCGACAGGAATTCGCTCTGCTGGCGGTTTCTGGCCGCCAGCGCGTCGGCAAGCTGGCGCAGCTCCTGCTCGGCGTGCTTGTGGCGGCTGACGTCGAAGGTGACGCCGTCGAAACGCAGCGGCTGGCCGTCGTCGCCGGCGTCGCACCAGCCGACTGCGCGCAGCCAGCGCGGCCCCGCAGGGCCGGCCCTGGTCCGGAATTCGCTATCGAGCATGCTGCCATGGCGCAGGGCATGGCGCAGGTGCACCTCGAAATGGCTGCGCTCGTCCGGATCGACCGCCTCCAGCAGCTGCGCGACGCTCGCCTGCGCCTGCTCGTCCAGCCCGAACTGGGCGGCCATCTCGCGGTTCAGGCGGAAGCGCTCGAACGGCGCGTCGGCGTACCAGACGCCGATGCTGCCTGCCTGCGCCACCCGTTCGAAACGCTTCTGCAGTATCTTGCGCTCGTGGACGTCGATCACGGTGCCGACATAGCCGTTCGGCCGCCCCTCCTCGTCGACGCGAGGCAGGCCGGAATCGATCACCCAGCGGTACATGCCGTCGTGTCGGCGCAGGCGGAAGTCGATCGCGAACGGCAGCCGCGCCGTGGCCGCCTCGATGTAGGCATCCACGGTGCGCTGGCGGTCTTCCGGATGCACGTTCTCGAGCCAGCCGCGGCCCAGGTCCTGCTCGACCCGGCGCCCGGTGAAGTCGTACCAGCGCTGGCTCAGGTAGGTGCACTGTTCGCCGGCGTCGGTGGTCCACAGCATGGCCGGCGAAGCGTCCACCAGCGCCCGGAAATAGGCGTCGCGCTGGGCCGCGTCCAGCTGCAGGCGGCGGCGCTCGCGCGCCAGCGCCACTTGTCCGCGCACGCGCGCCAGCAGTTCGCTGGCGGCGAAAGGCTTGACCAGGTAGTCGTCGGCGCCGGCCTGCAGGCCTTCGACCTTGGCTTCCTCGCCGGCGCGCGCCGACAGCAGCATCACCGGCAGGTGGCGCAGGCTGGCGCTGGCGCGGATGCGCGCGATCAGGCCGAAGCCGTCCAGGCGCGGCATCATCACGTCGCTCAGCAGCAGGTCGGGCGGGTCGCGCTCGAGCAGGGCAAGCGCGGTTTCGCCGTCGGCGCAGACGACGACGTCGGCGTGCGGCTCGAGTAGCGACTTGAGGTAGGCACGCATGTCGCCGTTGTCGTCGGCGACCAGGATGCGCGGGCGCGCCTCGCGCGGCGTCGGCTCCGGGGCGGCGGCCGGATCGGGCGGCGCTCCGGCATGACCGGCGGTGCCGTCATCGCCCGCAATATCATCGCCCGCCTCGTCCGGCAGCCAGCGCAGTGCCTCCTCGACGAACGCGGCGCCGGCGCGTGCGGCATCGGCCCCGTCCGGCAGCGGCGCCGCCAGCACCCGTTCCGGCGGCAGGTGGGCATGGCCGAACGGGATGTCGACCTCGAAGCGCGTGCCCTCGCCTTCCACGCTGTGTACGGCGATGCGGCCGCCGTGCAGCGCGACCAGTTCCTGCATCAGGGCCAGCCCGATGCCGGTCCCCTCGTAGGTGCGGCCGGCGGCGCCTTCGATGCGGTAGAAGCGCTCGAACACGCGCGGCAGCTCCTGGGCCGGGATGCCGATCCCGGTATCCTGCACCGACAGGCGCGCCATGCTCCCGTGCCGGGCCAGGCGCACCGTCACCGTGCCGGCGAGCGTGTACTTGAACGCGTTCGACAACAGGTTGAAGACGATCTTTTCCCACATGTCGCGGTCGACGTAGACCGGTTCGCCGAGGTCGCCGGCGACGACCTCGTAGGCCAGGCCGCCGCGCCCCATGGTCGACTCGAACACCGCCGCCAGCTCGACCGTCAGGCGCGCCAGGTCGACCGGCTGGTAGCTGGCCTGGACCCGGCCCGCCTCGATGCGCGAGAAGTCGAGCAGCGAATTGACCAGCTTGAGCAGGCGCAGCGCGTTACGCTGGGTCAGGTCGATGCGGCGCCGCTGGCCGGGGGAAAGCGGCTCGGCGGCATCCTGCAGCGCATCCTCGAGCGGACCCAGGATCAGGGTCAGCGGCGTGCGGAATTCATGCGAGACGTTGGAAAAGAAGGCGGTCTTGGCGCGGTCGATCTTGGCCAACTCCTCGGCGCGGCGCTGTTCCTGCTCGTGGGCGGTGACGTTGCCTACCGCGGTGCCGACGGCGGCGCCGAGCAGTTCGTAGAAGTTCAGGTAGTCGGCGTCGAGGGCGCGCCGGATGCTGACCCCGGCTACCAGGTAGCCATACGGTTCCTGCTGGCCCGGGGTGAGGACCGGCAGCACCAGCGCCGACTCCGGCGGGTCGTCGTAGGTGCCGCAGCGCGCCCCTGCCAGGTGCGCGGCCAGGCCGTCGACGCGCTGCGCCGCGCGCCCCGCCGCGGCCGCCGCGAACAGCCACGCCGCATCGTCGAACGCCAGCGTGGCCGGCGCCAGCGCGCACTGCTCCGCGATGCCGGCACGGCTGCGCAACAGCAGTTGGCCGCTGGCCGCATCGTGCTGGTAGAACAGCACGAAAGGCAGGTCGTGGGCCAGGGCCTCGTGGTGGGCCTCGATCCGGTGGCCGATGTCGCCCGCCGTGCGGGCCGTGGCCAGCGCCTCGCTCAGCTCGCGCAGCCCGTATGTGCGGCGCGCGCCCAGCACCTGGGCCGTGGTCTCGGTAATCGGGTGGAACACGCCGCCCACGGCCCCGGACTCGTCGCGGATCGGCGAGAACGAGAACGTCATGAAGGCTTCTTCCAGGTAGCCGCGACGGTCGAGGAACATGCGCTGGTCGCGGATGTAGGCGCCCTCGCCCTGGTGGGCGCGATCGAAGGCCTCGCCCACCACCGGCAGCGCGCTGGCCCAGACCTTCTTGAAGGCGCCGCCCATCGAGGCCGGGTGCAGGTCGCCGCAGATTGGCCGGTAGGCGTCGTTGTAGATCTGGATGTCATGCTCGCCCCAGCACACCAGGATCGGAAAGGTCGACGACAGGCACAGGCTGACCGTGGTGCGCAGGCTTTGCGGCCAGCTCTCCAGGGGGCCCAGCGGCGTGGCCGACCAATCCATGGCGCGGATCAAGGTCCCCATCTCGCCGCCGCCGGCGAGCCAGTCCAGGTCGGATGGGGTGGCGCCGCTGCTCGACGTTGTGCTCGTTTCACGCATGGGGAAGGACTTTTGAAGATGAAGGGATCGGCTCGGCGCAATCTCGATATTTTAAGGCAAGGATGCGGACGGGCGTTGTTAGACACACAACAATATTTGAGGAATTTGTGTGGCGCTGTCAGCATTAGCTATGGATGACTCCGAACACGAGGCGCAGCAATTGCCCCACCGTCGTGATCCGTCCACCGTCGAGCGCACGGCGCCAGCCCAGGTAGTTCGGCAGGTAGCGCGAAGCGACTCCGCGGAAGCGGCTCAACCATTGCCGGAAGCGCTGGTGGTAGGCATTCACATTCTGGACATGGATGGCGCCGGCAACGCCGCGACGTACCCGCACGCCGGCACACAGGTTCACCGCTTGGTGCGCAATGCCATGCTTGCGGGCGAAACTGCGGTACGCCCCATGGGCGTCGCTGACCAGCAGCACCTGCCGGTCGAGCCGGGGAAGCAGGTGGCGCTCCAGCTGCGCGGCCGTCAAGGCGCCGCGGCCGACCACGGCATCGACGGTCTGCCCACTGCGGTCGCGCGCCACCAGAATGCAGTCGAGCTCGCGTGAAATGCCGCGCTTGCCGGCACGGCCTCCTCGCCGGCGCGCCGGCCGATCCAGCTTGCGCGCGCCTTTCTGCGATTCCAATATGAACATTTCGTCCGCCTCGGCAATGCCGCCCAGGCGCGTCGGCTGGGCATGCCTGGGGCGCTCCAGGAAGCGGTGACGCCAGCGGAAGGCGGTGTTGCGGTGCACGCCGACTTCCTTGGCGGCGGCGCGCACCGACTTCGAGTCGAGAACGGTGCTCAGGTAATCGAGCCATTTTTCACGCATTCGCAGCCGCGCCAGCGGCGTGCCGCTCAGGTCGTTATAAGTGCGACCGCAGGCGCGGCAGCGATAGCGTTGCATGCCATTGGCTTGCCCATGCCGGTAGTAACGTTCGCAGGCGCAGTTGGGGCAGCGACGCATCGCCCCGCCGATCTGGCCGATGAGGGCGATCACCTGGTCGAGCCCGGCAGCGGGATGCAGGGCGGCCAGCGTTTGCAGGCGCTGGGGCAGGTTCAGTGCGGGGAGTCTGGCAAACCACTTCTTGAAATGCGGCGCGCGCATGGTCGTTCCCGTCTGTGGTGACAGGCGTTTGACCCTAGAGCAGCTCGGCAGTTCCGCGCTCATCCATAGTTAAGGTAGACAGCGCCATTTGTGTCCATTCGCACGCCCCAAAAAAAAGCCAGCCCGAAGGCTGGCTCTTGCGGCAGGCAGGACTGCGCGCGGGGCTTAGGCCGCCTGCGGGGTACCGCGGCCGCGGCCGCTCACGAAGCGGCCGATGCGCACGATGCCGCGGAAGATCAGGCGCACGAAGACCAGCGTCAGGATGGCCTCGACAAAGGTCATCAGGAAGGCCAGGGCCACGTTGTGGCGCTTGGCGCGGCGGTTGAACTTCGCGAACATGCGGTCACGGGCGATCTCGATGCTGTCGTAGAAGGTCGGCACGACCAGCAGGGTCAGCAGCGTCGAGGTGATCACGCCGCCGATGATCGCAATGGCCAGCGGCTGGTAGAACTGGCCGGCATCACCGAAGGCCATCGCCACCGGGAACATACCCGCGATCAGCGCGAAGGTCGTCATCAGGATCGGACGCAGGCGCTTGCGGCCGGCCTGCATCAGCGCTTCCTCGCGGTCGACGCCTTCCTTTTCCAGCGCACGGGCGGCGTCGATCAGCAGGATCGCATTCTTCGCCACCAGGCCCATCAGCATCAGGACGCCGATCATGCTCATCAGGTTGAGCGTGTTCTTGGTCAGGATCAGGGCCAGCACCACGCCGATCAGCGACAGCGGCAGCGACAGCATCACGCCGATCGGTGCGGTGAAGGAACCGAACTGCATCACCAGGATCAGGTACATCAGCAGGATGCCCGAGAACAGGGCGATCATCATTTCCCGGAACAGCTCCTGCTGGTCCTCGCCCTGGCCGCCCAGCGCCAGGCCATAGCCCGGCGGGAAGTCGAAGCTCTTGGCCAGTTTCATGGCGTCGGCGGTCACTTCACCGGCCGAACGGCCCTGGGCGTTGGCGGACACGGTGATCAGGCGTTCGCCATCCTTGTGGCGGATGCCGGCCGGGCCCTTGCCCATGGTGATGCTGGCGATCTGCTCGAGCGGCACCATCATGCCGGTACCGCTCACCGCGATCGGCAGGCGCTCGATGCTGTCGGTGTTGACGCGATCCTCCGGATGCAGGCGCACGGCGACGTCGCGGGTCTCGTTGGTCGGGTCGACCCAGTCGCCCACTTCGATGCCGGCGAAGGCCACGCGCAGGGACTGGGCGGCGTCGTTGACCGAGATGCCCATGGCGTTGGCCAGGCCGCGATCCAGCACGATCTGCAGTTCGTTCTTCGGATCCTGCTCGGACAGGGTGACGTCGACGGCGCCCGGCACCTGGCGCAGTTTTTCCATGTAGGCCGAGGTCAGTTCCATCAGCTTGCGCGAATCCGGACCGGTGAACTCGATCTGGACCGGCTTGCCGCCGCCGCCCAGGTCGTCGATGACGGTGTACTCGGCGCCGACCAGCGGAGCGATCTTGGCGCGCAGTTCGGCGCCGATCTCGGAACCGCTGCGCTCGCGCTTGCTGCGCTTGCCGATATCGACGTAGACGCGGCCGCCGCTCAGGTCGACGTAGCTGTTGGTATCCTCGGTTTCCGGGATCGAACGCGCGATCTCGGCCGCGGCTTCCACCTTGCGGCGCGAATATTCCAGGCTCGACGAGGCCGGGGTGCGGATCTCGACCATGATCGTGCCCCAGTCCGATTTCGGCATGAAGCTCGAGCCGCCGAAGAAGCTGTGCAGGAGGATGGCGCCGGCGAAGCTGGCAAAGGCGATGAAACCCATCCACTTGCGGTGGTGCAGCGCCCAGGCGATCACGCGGCCGTAGCGGTCGGCCTGGTGGTCGAACCAGGTGTTAAAGCGCTGCAGCACCAGGCTCAGGCCCTTCTTCGGCGCATGCGCATGGTCAGGCGGGTCGCCCCAGTAGGCCGACAGCATCGGGTCGAGCGTGAAGGAGATCAGCAGCGAGACGATCACCGAGCAGGTCACGGTCAGGGCGAACGGACGGAACCACTCGCCGGACACGCCCGGCATGAAGGCCACCGGCACGAACACGGCCATGATCGAGAAGGTGGTCGCGGCCACGGCCAGGCCGATCTCGGCCGTGCCTTCGAGCGCGGCGGTACGGCGGTCCGAGCCCATTTCCATGTGGCGCACGATGTTTTCCCGCACCACGATCGCATCGTCGATCAGCACGCCGATCGCCAGCGACAGGCCCAGCAGGGTCATGAAGTTCAGCGTGAAGCCGCACAGCCACACGGCGATGAAGGCGGCCAGCACCGAGGTCGGCAGCGCCAGCGCGGTGATCAGGGTCGAACGCCAGGAATTCAGGAAAGCGTAGACCACGAAGATGGTCAGGATCGCGCCCAGCACCAGGGCTTCGATCACGTTGTCCAGGCTGCTTTGCGCGTCTTCGCCGCCATCCTGCACGACTTCGATAGCGGTGCCTTTCGGCATTTCCTTGTTGGCTTCCTTGACCACCTCGTGCACCTTCTTGGCCAGCGAGACGGTCGAGGCGTCGGGCGAACGGGCGATCTGCAGGCCGACGTTCGGCTTGCCGCTGCGGATCGACAGGCTGTTGATGTCGGCGAAGCCGTCCTTGATCTCGGCCACCTGGTTCAGGCGCACGATCTGGTCGCCGTTGCGCTTGACCACGATCTGCGAGAAGTCTTCGGGACGCTCGATGCGGCCGACCAGGCGGATGCCCTTCTCGTCCAGCTCGCTGCGCAGCTTGCCCACCGGGGCATTGGTATTCTGGGTGCGCAGAGCATTGGTGACTTCCGACACCGAGACATTGTATTCACGCAGTTTCTCGGCCCGCAGCAGGACCGACAGTTCGCGGCGCAGGGCGCCGTTCACGGTCACGGTCGAGACGCCCGGGATGGCGCGGAACTTGTCGGCCAGCACGTCCTCGGCATAGCGCGAGATCTCGGCGTGCGACTGCGTGCTCGAGGACAGCGACAGCTGCATCACTGGCTGGGCATTGATGTCCCAGCGGCGCAGCACCGGCTCGCGCATCTCGACCGGCAGCTTGTAGCGCACCGCGGCGATCGCGTTGCGCACGTCGTCCGAGGCTTCGATGACGTTGCGGCCGAAATTGAAGTCCATGAAGAACGACACGCCGCCTTCATAGGAGTTGGAGGTGATCTCGTTGACGCCCTGGATCGCCAGCAGCTGCTTTTCGATGCGGTTGGTGATCTCGCGCTCGACGGTCTCGGGCGAGGCGCCCGGATACGGGATGCTGACCGAGAGGGCCGGACGCTCGACGTCCGGGTTCTGGTTGACCTTGAGCTTGGACAGCGCGAGCAGGCCGATCAGCATCATCGCCACGATCATGACGACCGTCGCGACGGGTCTCTTGACACTAAAATTGGAGAGGAACATTTTTAATTATCCTTGGTTGTCCTGTGTTCCTTACTTGCCCTGCACCGCGACCTGGTTGGCGGCGCTGGCCGCGCTGGCCACCACGGCGGCCGGCATCTCAACCTTCTGGCCATCCTTCAGGTTCGAGGTCGGGGAGCGCAGCACGATGTCGCCGGCCACCAGGCCCTGCTTGACTTCGATGTTGCCGGTGCGCGGATCGCGCGCGCCGACCACCAGCGGGACCTTGTTCAGGGTCTTGTCCTTGATGCGCCAGGTAAAGGCGCTGTCGCCGGCCTTGACCAGCGCGGCTTCCGGCAGCATCAGGGCGTTGGTGCTCTGGGCGTCGATGCGGCCTTCGGCGTACAGGCCGGCCACGCGCGGCTGGGCCTTGTCGGCGAACTCCACCACCACCTCGACCTGGCGGGTGATGGCGTTGGCGGCCGGGTCGATGCGCTTGACGATGCCGGCGAACTGCTGCTCGCCGTAGCCGTTGACGCGGAAATTGACCTTCTGGCCGAGCTTCACGTTGGCGATCTCGTCGGCCGAGACACGCGCCTGGAAGCGCATGCTGTTCGGGTCGATGACCTTGACCAGTTCCTTGCCGATGGTCGCGGTGTCGCCGGCCGAGACCTTGCGCTCGGAGACGATGCCGTCGAACGGCGCGCGCACCACGGTACGGCTCAGCTGCTGGCGCGCGGTGGCGGCGCGGCTTCGGGCGGCCGACAGCTCGCTCTGGGCGCTGTTGCGGCGCACTTCGGCTTCGTCCAGGCCGACTGCGGAGGTCATGCCCGAGGCGCGCAGGGTCTTCATGCGCTCCAGCTGGCGGTTGGCCTGGTCCAGGGCCTGGCTGGAGGCGCGCACCGCTTCGTCGGCGGAGGCGACGGTGTCGCGGATCGCGGTTTCATCCAGGCGCACCAGCACGTCGCCGCGCTTGACCGGCTCGCCGTTCTCCTTCAGGACCTGCAGGACCACGGCTGAGACTTCGGCGCGCAGGTCGGCCTTGCGCTCCGGCTGGATCGAGCCGGTGACGACCGGGCCGCTCGACAGGGTGTCGTTCTGGATGGTCAGCACGTCTTCCGACGCGACCTTCAGCTGCGAGGGACGCTTGTCCTTGGGATCGGACTTGCCGCCGGCCTGGGCGGTTTCCGTGCCCGGCTTGGCAGGCTCCTTGGACTCCTTGCTGCAGGCGGCGAGCGCCGAAGCGATGGCAAGGACGAGTAGTGTTTTGCGCAGCATTGTGGTTCTCCAGAGAAGGACTCAGTGGTTGTTCTTGTAAAAATTCGGGTATAGACAGCCAGCGCGCAGTATCGAGTAGTGCCCAACCAACTTCAAGTGACGACTCTGCGTACTGCGGAATTCGAGGGATGAAATGCGATATTTCGCGACGAGCTGCATTCCAGGCGGACTGGAATGTGGCCAAATATGGACAATGCGCGGACAGTCTGCGGACAGGCGGACGTCCGCAATGCCCCGCCCGCCCATATTTACCCTCAGGCGCCGAACACGGCGTGAATGAGGAAACCCATCCCGATGCCGGTGGCGATGCCGCCGCCGATCTCCACCAGGGTGTGGCCCATGCGCTCGCGCAGGACCACGTGCCCCACGGTGTCGCAGGCCAGCTTGTTGATCGCCGCAGCCTGGCGGCCCACGTGCTGGCGCAGGCTGTTGGCGTCGATCATCACGATGAAGGCCAGGGTCACCGCCACCCCGAAGGCCGGATGGCCGATCCCCTCGCGCAATGCGATCAGGGTAGCCATGCTCGTGACGACGGAGCTATGGTTGCTGGGGAAGCCGCCGTTGCCCACCAGGTTGAAGGCCCAGCGGCGCTGGCGCGCGCTGGTAATCAGGAACTTGATCGGGCCGACCACCATCCAGGTCAGCACGGGTGTTACGAGGTATGCGAGATCCATGTCCAAATCCAGGTACGACGAGGTAGATAAATGATGCTGAGTAATGCCGGGCGGAATTATCTCAGAAGCAAGCTCTTACCGATATAAAAACGATGCCGAATCAAGGACATCCGTAGCGCCGCCGCACCATCCGGGACGGTAATATTCTCTTAACTAGACTAGACAGGCAAGGGGGCGGTATGCGGCATTTCCGGTTGTCGATCGCGGTGACGGTCATCCTGATGGGCCTGGCCGGCTGGTGGGGCTACGAGCACCGCGGCATTCCGGGAATGTTGCAGGCGCTCTGGATCACGGCCGTGCTGGGCGTGCTCGAAGTGTCGCTTTCTTTCGACAATGCGGTCGTCAACGCCTCCGTCCTGCGCGGCTGGAACGAGTTCTGGCGCAAGTTGTTCCTCACGGTCGGCATCCTGGTGGCGGTGTTCGGCATGCGCTTGCTGTTCCCCCTCGTCATCGTGTCGGCGGCAACCGGGCTCGGCCTCATCGAGGTCTGGCACATGGCGATCGACAATCCGACCGAATACTCGCGCCACCTGACCGAGAAGCACGCCGAGGTGGCGGCGTTCGGGGGCGCCTTCCTGATGCTGGTCTTCCTGAACTTCCTGTTCGACGAGCAGAAGGAACTGCACTGGCTCGGCTGGATCGAGGAAAAGGTCGGCAAATACGGCACCGAGGGCCTGGCCATCGCCCTCACCCTGCTGGCGGTATGCGGCGCCATGTACCTGATCGAGCCGGCGCGCAAGCTGCCGGTCCTGATTGCCGGCGTCACGGGCGTCCTGATCTACATCGGCGTGCAATGGCTGAGCGGCCTGCTGGAGAAGGAAGAAGAAGACCCGACGGTGGGCAAGATGATCGCCCAGGGCAGCATCGGCGGCTTCCTCTACCTCGAGGTGCTGGATGCCTCGTTCAGCTTCGACGGCGTGATCGGGGCCTTCGCGATCACCAACGACGTCGTCATCATCATGCTGGGCCTGGCCATCGGCGCCATGTTCGTGCGCTCGATGACGGTGTTCCTGGTCTACAAGGGCACGCTGGAAGAATTCGTGTTCCTGGAGCACGGCGCCCACTATGCGATCGGCATCCTGGCCTTGATCATGTTCGCCAGCGTCCACTACCACATTCCCGAGTGGTTCACGGGGCTGTCGGGGCTGGCCTTCATCCTGGTGTCGCTGTGGTCCTCGGTGCGCTACCGGAAGCGCATGGAGGCCGGCGGCGCCAAGGAGGCGGCCTGAGGGGGCCGCCGCCGGCAGTTTGTGATTTTGTCCATCCGTGGCAGAATGTGCCCGGCCGCGTTGCTGCCAACCTGACAACTCACCTATCCTATGCCGAAAACCATGCCGAAACGCGCTACCGCCCTCCTCCTGTCCGCCCTTGCCGCGATCATCGTGCTGTTCGCGCTGTATACCTGGTTCACCCTGAGCTGGTCGTATTCGGAAGGCGAACGCGCGGGCTACCTGCAGAAGTTCTCCAAGAAGGGCTGGCTGTGCAAGACCTGGGAAGGCGAGATCCTGCTGTCGAGCATGCCGGGCGCGATTCCGGAGCGCTTCGCCTTCACCGTGCGCGACGACGCGGTGGTGGAGCAGTTGCAGAATGCGATGGGACAACGGGTGCAGATCACCTATGAACAGCACGTGGGGGTGCCGACCTCGTGCTTCGGCGAGACCGGGTATTTTGCGACCAGGGCCAGCACCGGGCCGGTGAATCCAGTGGCGCCGAGCGAGATGCCGGCTGCGCAGTAATACACCCTACGTATCAACCGGGTGCCAGTGATATGTGTGGCATATCACGCACCCGGGTTTACTCCTCGCTCTTCCTCTGATTCAGGATCACGTCCGCCAGCCGCGTCGCCGCCTGCGATGCCGAGGCCGGCGGCGTGCTCTTGAAGCGGCCCAGCACCTCGCGCGTGATGTTCACCGAGGCCACCCGGTGCTCGGCCTCGGCCTTGCGCTCGCCGAGGGCGTGATCGAGGGCCGCCAGCTCCCCCGTCTGCTCCTCATGGCGCTGCGCTTCCAGCTCGGCCAGTTGCCGGCGCGCGTCCGCCATGCGCCGGGTCGCCTCGGCCGCCTTGCGCTGCATTTCGGCGTGGCGCTGGGCGTGTTCCAGCAGCGCGCGCTGGGCGTCGCGCTTCTCGACCGCGGCCTGCAGCGCGGCCTGCTCCGCTACTTCGCGCTCGCGCGCCAGCCTGGCCTGCTCTTCCTCGGCCGCGGCGCGCGCCTGGGCGGCCTGGGCCGCCGCCTGCTCGGAGGCCAGCCGCGCGCCGGCCGCCTCGTTGGCGCGCGTGTCGGAGGCCGCCTGCTGGCGCTGCGCGGCCAGCTTGCGCTCGACCAGGGCCAGCGATTCGCGCGCGGCCTCGGTGGCGGCGCGTTCTTCAAACAGTGCTGCTTCGGTCAGCTCCAGCTGGCGGCGCTCGAGCTCGGCACGCTCGGCCTGCGCCTGGGCCAGCTCGGCCGCCCGGCGCGCCTGCGCCTGCTGGGCGCTGGCCGCCGCCTCGGCATGTTCCGCCTCCTCGATCGCGGCGCGCGCCTGCGCCCGCTGCGCTTCCAGGGCGGCCTGCTGCGCGCTTTCCGCGCGCCGCTCGGCTTCACACTGCTCTCTTAGTTGTGCGGCTGCCGCCTGCTCTGCCGCGGCGCGCGCCTCGGCGGCACGCGTCAGTTCCTGTTCGGCCTGCAGGCGTTCCCCCTCGCGCGCCAGCGCCGCTTCCTCGGCGGCGACGCGCTCGCGCTCGGCCTGGGCCAGGCGCTCGGCCTGCTCGGCGCGGGCCCTGGCCGCTGCCAGCGCCTCTTGCCGCGCCTCGGCCTGCCGGCGCGCGGCGGCCAGCGCCGCATCCTCGAGCGCGTTTTCCTGTGCCTGGGCCTCGGCCGCGCCCAGCGCCAGGGCCGCGCGTTCTTCCGCCAGCGCGCGCTGGCGCTGCTCTTCTTCGAGTTGGCGCGCCGCCGCTTGGCTTGCCGCCTCGTCGGCCGCGGCGCGCTCGCGCGCGTGGCCGGCGGCGAGGGCTTCGGCTTCCAGCCGCGCCTGTACCTGCTGGCTCGCCTCTTCTTCGGCCCGTGCACGTTCCTCGGCCACGCCGCGCAGCCTGCGGTCGGCCTCGATGCGCGCCTCGGTCGCCGCCAGGATGCGGGTTTCGGCGTCGCGGCGCGCCTGCGCGGCGGCCGCTGCCATCTGCTCCAGGCGTTCGCGGTGGGTGGCGGCGTCGCGCAGCTCCTTTTCGGTCTGCAGGCGCATGCGCAGCGACTGGGCCGCGACGCGCTCGGACTCGGCCTGGGCCAGCGCGATCGCCTCGCGTTCCTGTTCGATGTGGGCCAGGGCGCGTGCTTCTTCCAGCGCCCGCGCCTCGGCCGCGGCGCGCGCAAAGCTCGATGCGAGGGCCACCTGGTCGGCGCGCTCGCGCTGCTGGGTCAGTTCCAGGGCTTCGGCTTCGGCCTGGGCCAGCTTCTCGGCGGTCTGGCGGGCGCCGCGCTCGGCGCGCTCGCGCTCGCGCGCCAGGATCGCCACGCGCGCATCGGCGCTGGCGTTGTGCAGCACTTCTTCCTTGGCCGCTTCCACCGCCGCCATGCGCTCGGCCGCCTGCAGGCGCGCCTGTTCGGTCTGCGCCAGCAATTCCTCGGCGGCGCGCGCGGCCTGGGCCGCCATCTCGGCCTGGGCTTCGACCTGGGCGGCGTGGCGCCGGCGCGCTTCTTCTTCAAGACGGGCACGGGCCTCGGCCGCCATGCGGGTCTCGGTTTCCTGCTGCACGCGGGCGCGCAGCTCGGCGGTCTCCTGGCGGATCGCCTCCAGCCGCTCACTGGACGCCTGGGCGGCAGCGCGCAGCGACTCCAGGCGGTCGCGGTCGGCGGCGATCGCCTCTTCGGAGGCCTGGGCACTGGCCAGCGCGGCGGCGGTCGCGGCCGCGTCCAGCGCGGCGCGCTCCTCGGCCAGCGAACGGGCGCGCGCCTCGGCATGGGCGCGGCTCTCGGCGGCGACATTGGCCTTGGCTTCGGCCTCGACGCGGGCGATGGCCTCGTGGATCTCGCGCATGTCCATCGGGCCGCGGGCGGCAGCCGGGGCCGGCGCGGGCTCGGCCGGGGCCTCCGGAACGACGCTGCCGGCATGCGACAGGTCGATCGTGAAGTCGCTATCGTCGTACTTCTCGTGCTCGGGCTTGATGGGTTCCATGGTCGTTTTCGGTGAGGACGCAGCTTGCGTCCATCGGATTATCCGGGAAATCGCGCGCGCGCGTCACGCCGAACTGGACGGCAAAACCATGGCAATTCGGGCTATACCGGCCACAGCGGCGGCTCATCCATCAGCGCCACCTGCTCGCGCAGCTCGAGGATGCGGTCCTGCCAGTAGCGCTGGGTGTTAAACCAGGGGAAAGCCGCCGGGAAGGCCGGGTCGTCCCAGCGCATCGCCAGCCAGCTTGAGTAATGAATCAGCCTCAGGGTACGCAGCGCTTCGACCAGGTAGAGCTGGCGCGGGTGGAAGTCGCAGAAATCCTCGTAGCCGGCCAGCACGTCGGCCATCTGGCCCACCATTTCCTGGCGCTCGCCCGAGAGTAGCATCCACAGGTCCTGCACCGCCGGTCCCATGCGGCTGTCGTCGAAGTCGACGAAGTGCGGGCCATCCGGAGTCCACAGCACGTTGCCGCCGTGGCAATCGCCGTGCAGGCGCAGGAGCGGCAGCGCGCCGGCCCGGTCGTAGCAGCGCGCCACGCCCTCGAGCGCCTGCTCGACCACGCTGGCATAGGTGGCGGCCAGCTCGGGCGGGATGAAGCCATTGGCGCGCAAGAACTCGAAAGGTTCGCGCCCGAAGGTCTGCGGGTTGATTTCCGGCCGGTGCTGGTAGGGCCGCGCCGCGCCGACCGCATGGATGCGGCCGATGAAGCGGCCGATCCATTCCAGGGTAGCGGAGTCGCCCAGCTCCGGCGCCCGTCCGCCGCGGCGCGGGAACACGGAAAAGCGGTAGCCGGCGAAGCTGTGCAGCGTGCGCCCGTCGATGCCGGTGGCCGGCACGACAGGAATCTCCTGCTGCGCCAGCTCTTCCACGAAGGCGTGTTCCTCGAGGATGGCGGCCTCGCTCCAGCGCCCCGGCCGGTAGAACTTGACGACCACCGGCGCCCCCTCTTCCAGGCCGACCTGGTAGACGCGGTTCTCGTAGCTGTTGAGCGCCAGCAGGCGGCCGTCGCCGTACAGGCCGACGCTCTCGACGGCCTCCAGCACCGTTTGCGGGTCGAGCCGGGCGAACGGATGGGCGTGGGCGCTTGTTTCAGTCGTCGAATTCTCCATTCACGCATTGTAAGCGGCAGCTGCCATCCCGCCTAAGCCTCCTTTGAAATTTGACGAATTTGGTTAGATTCGGGGCAGAACGCGCATACCCGCCTGCGCAATTATCGAATTTGGCACGTACCTGAGCGCACTCGCGTGGCATACGGCCTTTACCGAGGAAAAGAATATGAAGAAAGCGATTCCCCTGGCGCTGACGGCCGTAGCCGCCGCACTCGTCTGGAACGCGGCCAAGGCCCAGTCGTCGCAGCCGCCGAAGGCCGATGCCGACATGCAGAAAGTGCTGGACGCCCACGCGTCCCTGGACCCGAAGCCGATCGAAACCCTGACCCCGGCCGAGGCGCGCAAGCAGCCGACCCCGGCCGACGCGGTCAAGAAGGTACTGACCGAGATGGGCAAGAGCGGCGCGCCGGAACCGGGCGTGACGAAGAAGACGATGGCGGTGCCGGTCAAGGGCGGCTCGGTCCCGGTGCACATCTTTACGCCCGAAGGCAGCGGTCCCTTCCCGGTCATGGTGTACTTCCACGGCGGCGGCTTCGTGATCGCCGACACCGAGGTCTACGAGGCATCGCCGCGCGCGCTGGCAAAGATGGCCAAGGCCATCATGGTGTCGGTCGACTACCGCCAGGCCCCCGAGCACCGCTTCCCGACCGCGCCGGAAGACGCCTATGCGGCCTACCTGTGGACGATCGAGCATGCCCGCGAGTTGGGCGGCGATCCGGCCCGCATCGCGGTCGGCGGCGAATCGGCGGGCGGCAACCTGGCCACCGTGGTGTCGATGATGGCGCGCGACCGCAAGGCGCAGCTGCCGCTGCACCAGTTGCTGGTCTACCCGGTGGTGAACGACGACATGAACAACGCCTCTTACAAGCGCAACGCGCACGCCAAGCCGCTCAACAAGGCGATGATGGGCTGGTTCTTCAAGCACTACGGGGGCGACCCAACGAATCCGTATGCGCTGCCGATGAAGGCGGCGTCGCTCAAGGGCCTGCCGCCAGCCACCATCGTGGCGGCCGAGATCGACCCGCTGCTCACCGAGGGCAAGCAATATGCGGACAAGCTGAAGAAGGATGGGGTGCAGGTCGATTACCGTGCATGGAGCGGCGTGACGCACGAATTCTTCGGCATGGGAGCGGTGCTGCCCAAGGCGAAGCAAGCTGAGCAGTATGCAGCGGATGCCTTGATGAAGGCATTCGCCGCCAGGAAGTAAGCCGCATCCGCCGTGGCGATCGTGCGCCGCGAGCGCACGATTTTTACGCCCTTGTCCCGCGCAGGCGTTACACTGGCGCCTTCAAAACGCAACAAGAGCACCCCATGCATCTCGACGAGCCCCTTACCGATAAAGAATTCGACGAACTCGACCAGTTCCTGCTGTCCGACCGCTCCCCCGAGGACGCGATGACGATGGACACCCTGCACGGCTACCTGACCGCGATCGCGATCGGCCCGGAAACCATCATGCCGGCCGAATGGCTGCCGCGCGTCTGGGGCGAGGATGGCAAGCAGGCGCCGAACTGGAAGAACCCGAAGGAAGAACAGCGCATCATCAACCTGATCATGCGCTTCATGAACGAAGTCCTGATCACCTTCGAAGCCGCGCCGAAGGAATTCGAGCCGCTGTTCGTCGAGCATGAATTCGAGGGCGACGCCCTGATCGACGCCGAGGCCTGGTGCTGGGGCTTCGGGGAAGGCATGGAACTGCGCCCCGGCTCCTGGGAAGAGATCTGGGATTCGGAAGTGGCCGAACTGATGCGCCCGATCTACCTGCTCGGCGCCGACGAGATCGAGGAATCCGAACTGCCGGAAGTCGAAGACCCGCGCAAGGCCCATCAACTGGCGCTGGAGATCGAAGCCAACATCCCGGCCATCTACCGCTACTGGGCGCCGCGCCGCAAGGGCGCGGTCGAGACCGTCAAGCGCGAGGAGCCGAAGGTCGGCCGCAACGACGACTGCCCTTGCGGCAGCGGCAAGAAGTTCAAGAAGTGCTGCGGCGCCGACGCCGGCTGAGTCATACCACGGTCGCCTGAAGCTCAGGCGGCCGCGTCCTGCAAGCCCAGATCCAGTCCCACCAGCAGGTCGCCGGGCTGCACCATCCCGGCCAGCCTGCCCTCCTCGTCCACCACGAACACCTGCTTCGCTCCCTCATGGAAGCGGGTGAGCAGCGCCGTCACCGGCGCCGTGCTGCGCACGGCGACGAAATCCGCCTCGACCAGTTGGCCGACCGTCGGCACCGTATCGCGCCCGAACAGCAGCGCCGTCGCCCGCCGCGCACGCGCCGGCAAGGGGCGGCTGGCGCTGCCGCCGGCCGCCACCAGGCCTGCCATGCTGAGCACCCCGACCGGACAGCCGGCGGCGTCCACCACCGGCAAGGCGGGCACGCCGTGGCGCACCAGCAGCGCGCGCGCCGCCGCCAGCGGCATGTCCGGGCTCAGGGTGGCCGGCACAGGATGCGCCAGCTCGCCACAGCGGTGCTGGCGCGCGCGGCGCTCGGCGGCGCGCTGCTCGGTCTCGGCGAAGATCGTGGCCAGGTCGTCGCGGCTGACGTCGAGCGTCTCGCCATAGCTGTCCAGCGCCGCATCCAGGTCTTCCTTCGCAAAGCCCGCCTTTTCCTCGGGCGGGCGCGCGGCCAGCTGCACGTGCGGGTAATGGTGTCCCGACAGCCGGTTCCAGGCCACTGCGCCCAGCACCATCAAGACCGAATTCAGGCCCACCGGCGCCAGCACGAACCAGAAGCCGGCCTTGGACACCGCCGCCCCGCCCAGCACGGCGGTCACGGCCACCGCGCCGCCGGGCGGATGCAGGCAGCGCAGCGTGGCCATCGCGGCGATCGCCAGGCCGCCGGCCAGCGGCGCCGCCACCAGCGGGTCGGCGGCCTGCGCACAGGCCACGCCGACCAGGGCCGAGACGACGTTGCCGCCGATGACGGGCCAGGGCTGGGCCAGCGGCGCGGCCGGCAGGCAGAACAGCAGCACCGCGGACGCGGCCATCGGCGCGATCAGGAAGGGCAGCGAATGCACCGCCGCGGCGCCGAGCGCGGCGCGGCTGACCAGGGCGGTGAGGAGCAGGGCCAGCAGTGCGCCGAGGGCGGCGGGCACCTGCCGGGTGAAGGAAGTCGGTCCGGCGGGGCGCAGGCGCCCCAGCCTCGATAGCAACTGCGACAACATCGAGAACATGGATACGGTTTGCAACATTGGGAACCTGCCATTACACCACAGCTTGCGCGAACGCGTATTCCCCCACGCGGACGGTAAGCATTCCGACAAGCAATCATGTAGGATAAGCAACGCACTGCGGCCGGCTTGCCGCAGCAACCAACAACAAGGACACATGATGAACACCATTCCACGACGCACCCTGTCCACGCTGGCCGCCGCCGCAATGGCGATCTGCGTCGCCACCCCGGCCCTGGCCGCCGCCCCGATGGCGAAGACCCCGGCCCCGGGCTGGTCGCGCATGATGCTGGGCCAGTTCGAAATCACTCCGCTGTCGGACGGCACCGTGGACCTGCCGGTCGACCAGCTGCTGGCCCAGGATCCGAAGAAAACCCGGGAGACCCTGGCCAGGGCGCACCTGAAGCCGATGCTGGAAACCTCGGACAATGCCTACCTCATCAACACCGGCAGCAAGCTGGTCCTGATCGACACCGGCGCCGGCTCCTTCTTCGGCCCGACCCTGGGCAAGCTGGTGGCGAACATGAAAGCGGCCGGCTACACCCCGGACCAGGTCGACGAGATCTACCTGACCCATTTCCACGGCGACCACGCCGGCGGCCTAGTGAAGGACTCGGCGGCCGTGTTCAGCAAGGCCATCGTGCGCGCCAACAAGCTGGAATCGGACCACTGGCTGAGCCAGGCGAACATGGACAAGGCCAAGGACAAGGACACCTTCAAGGGCGCCCAAGCCGCGCTCGGTCCCTACGTGAAGGCCGGCCGCTTCAAGCCTTTCGAGGGCAGCCTTGAACTGGTGCCGGGCATCCGCGCGAATCCGACCGGCGGCCACACCCCGGGCCACACCAGCTACCTGGTCGAAAGCGGCGGCCAGAAGCTGCTCGTGATCGGCGACCTGATCCACGTGGCGGCGGTGCAGATGGAGAACCCGGCCGTGACCATCCAGTTCGACGGCGACCAGAAGGCCGCCGCCGCCACCCGCAAGAAGGAATTCGACGCCGCAGCCAAGGGCGGCTACATGATCGGCGGCGCCCACCTGCAATTCCCCGGCCTGGGCTACCTGCACACCAAAGGCAAGGGCTACCGCTACGTCCCGGTCAACTACACCCAGATGCGCTGAAAGGAAAGACAATGCTGAATCACGTCATGGTCGGCTCGAACGATATCGAGCGCTCGAAACGTTTTTACGATGCAGTCCTGGGCGTCCTGGGTGCGGGCGAGGGTTTCCGCAACGAGGCGCCGAGCGGCCACAAGCGGCTGTTCTACCGCCACGATGGCAGCAGCTTCGGCATCAGCGAGCCGATCAATGGAGAAGCGGCGACGCCGGCCAACGGCGGCACCATCGGCTTCAAGTGCAGTTCGCCCGAGCAGGTCAAGGAGTTCCACGACGTCGCGCTGGCGCATGGCGGTACGTCAATCGAGGAAGCGCCGGGCCTGCGCAACGGCAGCCTGGGTGCGCTGCACCTGGCCTACGTGCGCGACCCGGACGGCAACAAGCTGTGCGCGGCCTACCGGGTCAAGTAAGCGACTAGCCGTCCTGCGGCGCCTGCACGCTGTCCAGCAGGCGCGCCAGCGCGTCGAAATCGACCGGCTTGACCACATGATGCCGGAAGCCCGCGGCGAAGGCCTCGTCGCGGTCCTGCTGCTGGCCGTAGCCGGTAATGGCCACCAGCACGCTCGCCGCGGTTTCCGGCTGGGCGCGCAGGCGGCGCGCCAGTTCGTGGCCGTCGATCCCGGGCAGGCCGATGTCGAGCAGGCAGACGTCGGGCGCCACCCTCCTGGCGCGCTCCAGCGCCCGCAGCGGCTCGTGCTCGACCACCACCTCGTGGCCGTGGGCCGCCAGCAGCAGGCCGAGCGTCTCGGCGGCATCCACGTTGTCGTCCACCACCAGCACGGTCAAGGCGCCGGCCTTCGCCGCCGGCGCGGGCGCCTGCGGCAGCGGCGCGGGAACGGCCTCGCGCAACAGCGGCAGCGTGATGACGAAGGTGCTCCCCTTGCCCGGTCCCGGGCTCGAACAGCCGACCATCCCGCCATGCAGCTCGACCAGGTTGCGCACCAGCGCCAGGCCGAGACCGAGGCCGCCCTGCGAACGGTCCGACGAGCGCTCGCCCTGCGTAAACAGGTCGAACACCCTGGCGCTCAGTTCGCGGTCCATGCCGATGCCTTCGTCGCGCACGCTGATCACCAGCGCGCCTTTCGCGCCATCCCCCCTCACCTCGGCGCGCAGGTCGATCTCGCGGCCTTCCGGCGTATATTTGGTGGCATTGCCGAGCACGTTGGCCACCACCTGCACCAGGCGCGCCTTGTCCCCTTCCACCAGGGCCCATGAGGGCGGCAGGTGCACCGACAGGCGCTGGCGCCTGGCCTCGATGGCCGGCCTGACCTGTTCCACCGCTTCCTGCACCACGCCGCGCATGCCGATCTCGGCCCGCTCGAGCGTGATCAGGCCGCGCGTCACGCGCGAGACGTCGAGCAGGTCGTCCACCAGGCGCGTCATGTGGCGCACCTGGCGACCGATGATGTTGCTGCTCTGGCGCACCCGCTCCTCGCCGAGCGTGCCGATGCGCAGCAGCTCGGCGGCGGCGCTGATCGGCGCCAGCGGGTTGCGCAGCTCGTGCGCCAGCATCGCCAGGAACTCGTCCTTGCGGCGGTCGGCCTCGACCAGCTGTTCCTCGGCCAGCTTGCGGTCGGTGATGTCGCGGAAGAAGGAGGCGATGCTGCCGTCCTGCATCGGGTAGGCGCGCACCTCGGTCCAGATGCGCTGGCCATCGGGGAAGGTGTCGAAATAGATCGCGGCGGAGGCGACCCGGGTGCGCATCACTTCGCGGTACATCCGGCCCATCTCCATGTCGACCGTATTGGGGAAGACCTCCCAGTGACTGCGTCCGATGACCTCGTCCGCCCGCACGCGGCACAGGCGCAGGCCCTCGGCGTTCATCTCGACGATGTTCCAGTCGGCGTCGAACACGGCGAAGCCTTCGGCGATGGTGTCGAAGATGTTGCGGCTGCGGTCGCGTTCGGCGCGCAGCGCGGCCTGGGCGCGCGCGGTCTCGGCCGCCGCCCAGGTACGCTCGGCAACGTCGCGCGCCAGCTGCAGGTCGTCGTCGCTCCAGTGGCGCGCCAAGCCGCAATCGATGCCGAGGCAGGCCGTCAGCCGCCCGGATTTGACCAGCGGCACCACCAGCAGCGCACCGATCCGGTCGGCGATGTAGGCGCTGCGGTAGCCTATGGTGCGCACGTCGCGCGCGGTGTCGTGGATGCGCACCACGTCGCCCGCGCGCAGCGCCGCGCCCACCGCGGGACCGAATTCGTCGAGGCTGAAACTGGGCTGCGTCCATTTGCGGTCGTCGCGCGCCCACCAGCGCGGCACCGAGAAGCGTCCTGTCGCCTCGTTCATTTCGGCGTACACCACCCGGTCCGCATGCAGCTCGCCGCCCAGCAGCGCGCTGGCGGTGGCGATCACTTCCTCGCTCGAGGCGAGCGGGCGCAGCGCGTCCGACACGGTCAGCTCGAAGGCCGCGCGGCGCTCGCTGGCGACGCGGCGCGTGGTTTCCATCACGGTGCAGAACAGGCCCGCCACCTGGCCGTCGTCGCCGATCAGGGGCGCATGTGAGAAGGTGAAGGTGGCGCGCTCCGGATAGCCGCGCCGCATCACCGTCATCGGCATGTCTTCGAAGTAGACCGGCTTGCCCGACAGGGCGCGGTCGATCAGCGGCACCATGTCCTTCCAGACCTCGGCCCACAGGTCGCAGAAACGTTCGCCGAGCGCGCGCCCGTGCTTCTGCCCGAGCAGCGGCACGTAGGCGTCGTTGTAGAGGAAGATCAGGTCCGGGCCCCAGGCCAGGAACATGGGGAAGGCCGAGTGCAACACCATGTCCACGGCCGTGCGCAGGGCCGGCGGCCATTCCTCCGGCGGACCGAGCGGGGTCTGGCGCCAGTCATGACGGCGGATGCGCATGCGCATGCCGTCGTCCATGGTGTGCGAGGGAGAGGACATGGGCCGATTGTCGCACAGCTTTTCTTGCCTGCGATACATTTCTGCAAAACAGGCAAGGCATGCATATTACATGTTGCGCGTTACAGCTTGATGAAGTGCTCGCGGTAGTAGCGCAGCTCCTCGATCGACTCGACGATGTCGGCCAGCGCGGTATGCTTCTGGTGCTTCTTGAAGCCGGAGGCGAGTTCGGGCTTCCAGCGGCGGCACAGCTCCTTCAGGGTCGACACGTCCAGGTTACGGTAGTGGAAGAAGGCTTCCAGCTTGGGCATGCCGCGCGCCATGAAGCGGCGGTCCTGGCAGATCGAGTTGCCGCACATCGGCGACTTGTTGGCCGGGACGTACTGCTTCAGGAAGGCGATCAGCTCCAGCTCGGCCTGGGCTTCGGTCACGGTCGAGGCCTTGACGCGGTCGATCAGGCCCGAGCGGCCGTGGGTGCCCTTGTTCCAGTTGTCCATCTTGTCCAGGGTTTCGTCCGACTGGTGGATGGCAAACACCGGGCCTTCGGCGATGATGTTCAGGTCAGCATCGGTGACGACCACCGCCACCTCGATGATGCGGTCGTTGTCCGGGTCCAGGCCGGTCATTTCCATGTCGAGCCAGACCAGGTTGAATTCGTTCGGGCGCACAGGCGCGGCAGCGCCTTCGGTTTGTGTAGCTTGTGACATAATTCTCTCTTTGTTTATTTACACTGCATTCGTTTTCGCGTAATCCTGCATTTTCTCACAGGCACAGCATGTCTTCACTCGGGTTTTCGGTTTTGTTCGTCGTATTCTTTGCGCTGACCTTGGGCGTGCGCTTCTGGCTGGCCAACCGGCATATCCGGCATGTGCTGCGCCACCGCGCCAGCGTACCGGCCGAGTTTGCGCCAAAGGTGCCGCTCGCGGCGCACCAGAAGGCGGCCGACTATACGGTGGCCAGGACCCGGCTCGGCATCGCCTCGATGCTGTGGGGCGGCGTGGTGCTGATCGGCTTCACCCTGCTGGGCGGATTGCAGGCCTTGTCGGTTTCGCTGCTGGGCCTCACCGGCCCGGGCATGACGCACCAGATGGCCCTGGTGGTCGCGTTCGCGATCGTCTCCGGCCTGCTCGACCTGCCCTTCGACTGGTACCGCCAGTTCGTGCTGGAACAGCGCTTCGGCTTCAACAAGATGACGCCCGGCCTGTGGATTGCCGACATGTTCAAGGGCCTGCTGGTCGGCGCCGTGATCGGCCTGCCGCTGCTGTGGGTGATCCTGGCGCTGATGGAGCGTAGCGGCGACCTGTGGTGGCTGTGGGCCTGGTGCGTGTGGAGCGGCTTCCAGCTCCTGATGATGGTGCTCTACCCGACCGTGATCGCGCCGATGTTCAACAAGTTCACCCCGCTCGATGACGCAGCTTTGCGCGAACGCATCGAAGGCCTGATGGCGCGCGTCGGCTTCGCCTCGAAAGGCCTATTCGTCATGGATGGCAGCAAGCGCAGCGCGCACGGCAATGCCTACTTCTCGGGTTTCGGGTCGAACAAGCGCATCGTCTTCTTCGACACCCTGCTGTCGCGCCTCGACCCGCACGAGATCGAAGCCGTGCTGGCGCACGAACTGGGCCACTTCAAGCTGCGCCACATCGTCAAGCGCATCGTGGTGATGTTCGCGCTGTCGCTGGCTTTCCTGGCGCTGCTGGGCTACCTGAAGAACCAGGCCTGGTTCTACACCGGCCTGGGCGTGCTGCCGATGATGAACGCGTCGAACGACGGCATGGCCCTGATCCTGTTCGCGCTGGTGCTGCCGGTGTTCACCTTCGTGCTCTCGCCGCTCAGCTCCATCACCTCGCGCAAGCACGAGTTCGAGGCGGACGCCTTCGCCGCGAAGCACACCGATAGCAGCCACCTGGTGTCGGCCCTGGTGAAGATGTACGAGGACAACGCCTCGACCCTGACGCCGGACCCGCTGCACTCGGCCTTCTACGATTCGCACCCGCCGGCTTCGGTACGGGTGAAACACCTGACCATGGCGGCCGCATGAAGCTCATTGACCAACACTGCACTCACGGCGCGCCGGCGCTGGATCCTTCCACGATCGGGGCGCGCCTGCTCGATGTGCCCGAATGGCAGGCCATCGACGGCACGATTGCGCGCGCGTTCACGTTTGCGAACTACCGCGCCACCATCGATTTCGTGAACGCGATAGCAGCCATGGCCGAAGCGCAGAACCATCACCCCGAGATGACGGTCGGCTACCGCCGCTGCACGGTGGCCTACACCACCCATTCGGCGGGCGGCGCGCTGAGCGACAACGATTTTATTTGCGCCGCCCGGGCGGACGCGATCTACGTGCAAGGCCCGAGCGCATGAGCGAGTTGACCGGCACCATCATCGCGGCCCACGGCCGCCATTACCTGGCCGATGCGAACGGCGAGAAGCTGCAATGCGTCACGCGCGGCAAGAAGACCAACGTGGCGGTGGGCGACGTCGTGATTCTCAAGCGCACGTCGAACGACCAGGCCGTGATCGAGAAGATCGCCGACCGTACCACCCTGCTCTACCGCTCGGACCAGTACAAGTCGAAGCTGCTGGCGGCGAACATCTCGCGCCTGTTCATCGTCGTCGCCACCGAGCCGAGCTTCGCCGACGACCTGGTCTCGCGCTCCCTGGTGGCGGCCGAGGCGGCCGGCATCGAGGCCCACATCATCCTGAACAAGGTCGACGTGGAGCAGCCGCTAGCCCGCGCCCGCGAGCGCGCCGGCCTGTATGCCTCGCTCGGCTATCCGGTGCACGAATTGTCGGCCCGCGAACGGCCCGAGCACGCGGTCGAGACCCTGATGCCGCTGCTCGCCGGCCAGTCCTCGATCTTCATCGGCCAGTCGGGCATGGGCAAGTCATCCCTGATCAACCTCCTGGTGCCGGACGCCGACATCGCCGTGCGCGAGATCTCGGAAGCCCTGGACACCGGCAAGCACACCACCACCTTCACGCGCCTGTACTGGCTGCCCGGCGGCGCCTCGATCATCGATTCGCCGGGCTTCCAGGAATTCGGGCTGTACCACCTGACCGAAGGCATGCTGGAACGCGCCTTCGTCGAGTTCAAGCCTTATCTCGGCGGTTGCAAGTACTACAACTGCCGCCACCTGGCCGAGCCGCAATGCGCGGTGCTGGGCGCGGTAGGGGAAGGCAGGATCGCGAAGATGCGGCACGAGCTGTATGCGCAGCTGCTGCACGAATCATCGCAGACTCTCTATTGACTTTTTCATCCGCTTTCCCTAAGGGAAAGCAAAAACCCTTATAATTCAAGGGATAACACTCAAGCAAAGACGCACAGACGATATGCCAGTCGCAAAGCCCATCAAGCATTTCCTGCAGTTCTCCGACTTCAGCGCGGACGAATTCGAATACGTCATCGAGCGCGCGAAGGTCATCAAGCGCAAGTTCAAGGCCTACGAGGTCTACCACCCGCTGGTCGACCGCACCCTGGTGATGGTGTTCGAGAAGAGCTCGACCCGTACCAGGCTTTCCTTCGAAGCCGGCATGCACCAGCTCGGCGGCGCCGCGATCTACCTGAACACCCGCGACAGCCAGCTGGGCCGCGGCGAGCCGGTGGAAGACGCGGGCCAGGTCATGTCGCGCATGTGCGACATCATCATGGTGCGTACCTTCGGCCAGGAGATCATCGAACGCTTCGCGGCGAATTCGCGCGTCCCGGTCATCAACGGCCTGACCAACGAACACCACCCCTGCCAGGTGCTGGCCGACATCTTCACCTTCTACGAGCACCGCGGCCCGATCGCCGGCAAGACGGTGGCCTGGATCGGCGACGCCAACAACATGCTGTATTCCTGGCTGCAGGCGGCCGAGGTGTTCGGTTTCCACCTGAACGTCTCGACTCCGAAGGGCTACGAGATCGACCCGAAACTGGTCTCCACCAGCCGCTACACCCTGTTCGACAACCCGTCGGACGCCTGCGAAGGCGCGCACCTGGTCAGCACCGACGTCTGGACCAGCATGGGCTACGAGAAGGAAAACGCCGAACGCATGAAGGCCTTCGACGGCTTCATCGTGGACGAAGCCAAGATGGCGCGTGCCGCCTCCGACGCCCTGTTCATGCACTGCCTGCCGGCGCACCGCGGCGAAGAAGTATCGGCCGGCGTCATCGACGGCCCGCAGTCGGTCGTCTGGGACGAGGCGGAAAACCGCCTGCACGTGCAGAAAGCCCTGATCGAGTACCTGCTGCTCGGCCGTATCGAAGACAAGTAATTTCATCACCCACAACCTTTAGTTTGATCGTCGGCCCGCAAGGGCCGGCTGACCATCCCGACCCCACCTCCCCCTCCACACTGGAATCTTCCATGAGCGACATTAAAAAAGTAGTCCTCGCCTACTCCGGCGGCCTCGACACCTCGGTCATCCTGAAATGGCTGCAGGATCACTACAACTGCGAAATCGTCACCTTCACCGCCGACCTCGGCCAGGGCGAAGAACTGGAGCCTGCGCGCGCCAAGGCGATCAAGTTCGGCATCAAGCCGGAAAACATCTACATCGACGACGTGCGCGAAGAATTCGTGCGCGACTTCGTGTTCCCGATGTTCCGCGCGAACACCGTGTACGAAGGCGAATACCTGCTGGGCACCTCGATCGCGCGTCCGCTGATCGCCAAGCGCCTGATCGAGATCGCCAACGAGACCGGCGCCGACGCCATCTCGCACGGCGCGACCGGCAAGGGCAACGACCAGGTGCGTTTCGAGCTGGGCGCCTACGCGCTGAAACCCGACGTCAAGATCATCGCCCCGTGGCGCGAGTGGGACCTGCTGTCGCGCGAGAAGCTGCTGAAGTACGCGGAAGACGCCGGCATCGAGATCGACATGAAGCACAAGAACGGCGGCGCGCCCTACTCGATGGACGCCAACCTGCTGCACATCAGTTTTGAAGGCCGCCACCTGGAGAACCCGAGCGCGGAAGCCGAGGAATCAATGTGGCGCTGGTCGGTGTCGCCGGAACAGGCGCCGAACGAAGCCGAATACCTCGACATCGAATATGAAAAGGGCGACATCGTGGCCCTGAACGGCAAGCGCATGAGCGCCGCCGAAGTCCTGACCGAGCTGAACCGCCTGGGCGGCAAGCACGGCATCGGCCGCCTCGACCTGGTGGAAAACCGCTATGTCGGCATGAAGTCGCGCGGCTGCTACGAGACCCCGGGCGGCACCATCATGCTCAAGGCCCACCGCGCGATCGAATCGATCACCCTGGACCGCGAAGTGGCGCACCTGAAGGACGACCTGATGCCGCGCTACGCGTCGCTGATTTATAACGGCTACTGGTGGGCCCCGGAGCGCGTCGCGCTGCAGACCCTGATCGACCACACCCAGCAGACCGTGAACGGCTGGGTGCGCGTGAAGCTCTACAAGGGCAACGTGATCGTGGTGTCGCGCGATTCGAAGACCGATTCGTTGTTCGACATGAACATCGCGACCTTCGACGAAGATGGCGGCGCCTACAACCAGGCGGATGCAGGCGGCTTCATCAAGCTGAACGCGCTGCGCATGCGCATCGCTGCGAAGGCACGCGCGGCCCGCGGCAAGTAAGCTTTATTTCCTTCTCGAAAGCCGCCTCATCAGGCGGCTTTTTTCATGGGCCCGGACTATCGATGCATGGAGACCCGGGCCGCGCTGCCCATCCGCGCTAGAATGGCGCCATTGCCCTCTCAACAGCGCGCATGCATCCCGACAACGACACCGGCAATATCCAGGCGCACCCCGGCGCCGGCTCCGCGGGCGATTCCGCCGCGCGGCCGGCCACGCCCCAGGCCGACGCGATCGCCATCATCTACCGCAACATCGAGGACGTCGTCTACCAGTACGCGGTCGAGGGAACAGAGACCTTTCGCTTCACCTACGTGAACCCGGCCTTCTACAAGGCCACCCATCTCACGCCCGAGCAGGTCATCGGCAAGACCGTCGACCAGGTCATCCCCGAACCCTCGCTGTCGATCGTGCTCGATCATTACCGCACCGCGATCCGTACCGGCCAGACCCAGCGCTGGGAAGAACACAGCGACTACCCGGCCGGCCGCAAGGTCGGACGAGTCTCGATCACGCCCGTGTTCGACTCGGCCGGCCGCTGCACCGACCTGGTCGGCACCGTGCACGACATTTCCGACGTCATCAACCGTGAGGAAAAGCTGCAGCAGGCCCACCGTGCGCTGGAGGAAGCCTTCGCCACCCAGGGGCGGCTGGCGGAGTCGCTGCGGCGCGAGGAAGAGCGCCTGGTGCTGGCCCTGAACGGGACCGGCGAAGGCGTCTGGGACTGGCGGATGGACGAGAATTCCGTGACCTTCTCGGCCAAGTGGAAGGAGATCATGGGCGCCAGCGGCAACCCGGACGGCGCCACGCCGAAGATCTGGACCAGCCGCATCCACCCCGACGACAATGCCCACGTGCGGCGCTGCATCGAGCGCTACCTGGCCGGCAACGAACCCCTCTACACCTGCGAATACCGGATCCGCCGCTTCACCGGCGACTGGATCCGGGTGCGCTCGCGCGGCAGCGTCGTCGCACGCGATGCGCAGGGGCAGCCGCTGCGCATGATCGGCACCATGACCGACATCACCGAGGCCTACCGCATGCGGCAGGCGCTGGAGAAGAGCCATGAGCGGCTCGCCCAGCTGGCGCAGCAGGTCCCGGGCGCCCTGTTCGAACTGGAGCACCGGGCCGACGGCAGCTTCGCCTGCCCCTTCATCAGCGACATGGCGCACACGCTATTCGAGCTGGCGCCAAGCGCCATCCAGGCCGACCTCGGTTGCCTGGCGGCGCGCATCGTGCCGCAGCACCGGGTCCGCCTGCGCCGCGCCCTGGAACGCTCGGCCGCCGGGATGCAGCCGCTGCGGGCCGAGTTCCAGGTCGAGCTGCCCGACGGCGCGCGCTGCTGGCGCGAAGTGATCGCCACGCCGTCCCCGGGCCTCGACGGCGCCACCATCTGGTACGGCTTCATCGACGACATCAGCAGCCGCAAGCACAGCGAAGACACCATCCGCCAGTTCACCGAGAAGCTCGAGCGGCGCGCCCACTACGATACCCTGACCGGCCTGCCGAACCGGGCCCTGTTCCGCGACCGCCTCGAGCAGGCGATCCGGCGCGCCGAGGACGAGCGCGGCGAAGTCGCCCTGCTGTTCATCGACCTCGACCGCTTCAAGGAGGTCAACGACCTGCTCGGCCACGACGCCGGCGACCTGCTGCTGGTCGAGGCGGCGCAGCGCATCCAGGCCTGCGTGCGCAAGGGCGATACGGTGGCGCGCCTCGGCGGCGACGAATTCACGGTGATCCTGAGCGAAACGCGCGAGCTGGCCCACGTCGAGGCGGTCGCGCAGGCGATCCTGGATGCGCTCGCCCAGCCCTTTCCGATCCAGCAAGAGCTCCTCTACATCGCGGGCAGCATCGGCATCGCCCGCTATCCCGAGGACGCGCGCGACCCGGAAGAACTGATGCGCAACGCCGACCACGCCATGTACCGCTCCAAGTCCGCCGGGCGCAACCAGCTGACGTTTTTCGAGGCGAACATGCAGGCGGCCGCGATCCGACGTCTCAAGCTGCTTGCCGAACTGCGCAATGCCGTCCCCGGCAACCAGCTGGAACTGTATTTCCAGCCGATCGTCGACCTGTCCTCGAACCGGATCGTCAAGGCCGAAGCCCTGCTGCGCTGGCGCCATGCTTCCGGCGCCCTGCTGTCGCCGGATACCTTCATCGGCGTGGCCGAGGAATCCGGCCTGATCCACGAGATCGGCGACTGGGTGTTCCGCACCGCGGCCCACTATTCGAAGCGCTGGTCGGACATGCTGGCGCGCGACTTCCAGGTCAGCATCAACAAATCGCCGGTGCAGTTCCAGGCCCAGGCCGACGCCGCCGACTGGGTGGCCCACCTGGACGAGATCCGGCTGGGTCCGCGCTGCATCAACGTCGAGATCACCGAAGGCCTGCTGCTGAACCTGTCCGACACGGTGCTGGCCAAGCTGGCGGCGCTGCAGTCGAGCGGCATGCAGGTGTCGATCGACGACTTCGGCACCGGCTACTCCTCGATGAGCTACCTGAAGCGCCTCGACATCGATTACCTGAAGATCGACCAGTCTTTTGTGAAGGAACTGGTGCACGACAATTTCAGCCGCACGATCACCGAGACCATCATCGTGATGGCCCACAAGCTGGGACTGAAGGTCATTGCCGAGGGCGTGGAGACGCCGGAGCAGTGCCTCGCCCTGAGCCGCGCCGGCTGCGACTATGCCCAGGGCTATCTGTTCTCGCGGCCAGTGCCGGCCGACCTGTTCGAGACCATGCTGGCCTGGCAGTAGCCAGGCGCTGTTGCGCTAAGCGCTGTTGCGCAGGTCGTCGACCGGCTCGTGGCCGAAGCGTTTGGCCAGCAGGCAATCCACCAGCTTCGCGGCGCAATCGCCCGGCGACACCAGCACCCCGCCCTCCTTCATGTCGACGAAGCGCTGCTTGAGCGGGAATTTTTCATCCGGGGTCGCCCGGATCTCGGCCTGCATGTCGGTATCGATCACGCCCGGCGCCAGGCTGACGCAGCGCACCCGCGGGTCGCCGTCGAGCGCCACCGCCCGGGCATGCTGGTCGAGCGCGGCCTTGGTGGCGCAGTAGACGCTCCAGCCCGGGTAGGCGCTGCGCCCGGCTCCGCTCGAGATGTGCAGGATGCGCCGCTCGGCCTGCGGCGCCGCCCGCACGAAGGCCGCGGACAAGGCCAGCGGCGCGCCGACGTTCAGGACGGCCGCGCGCAGCGCCGCCACCGGGTCCTGCTCGGCGAGCGGCCCCACCGGCGTCACCACGCCGGCATTGTTGACCAGCAGCGCCGTGTCGCAGCCGGCCAGGAAGGAGCGCAGCGTGTGCCCGCCCAGCCAGGCGGCCAGGGCCTGGGCGTCGCCCAGGTCGACCACGGCCTGTTCCATCCCTTCGCTTGACTCCGCATGGCCGCGCGCCAGTCCCAGCACGGGGATGCCGCGCGCCACCAGTTCCGCCGCCACCGCGGCGCCCAGGCCACGGCTGTGGCCCGTCACGACTGCCTTGATCATGCCCGCCTCCGTTAAATGAATACCGGTTCCGGCTCCAGTTCCACGCCGTATTTCGCCGCCACGTCCGCTTGGATCGCGCGCGCCAGCCGCACCACGTCCTCGCCCTGGGCGCCGCCCAGGTTGACCAGCACCAGCGCCTGTTTCGGGTACACGCCCGCCGCGCCCAGCGCCCGGCCCTTCCAGCCGCACTGGTCGATCAGCCAGCCGGCCGCCAGCTTTTCGCTGCCGTCCGCCTGCGCATGGTGCACCAGCTGCGGAAATTCGGCCAGCAGGCGTGCGCAAAGTTCGCGCGACACCACCGGGTTCTTGAAGAAGCTGCCGGCATTGCCGATCTCGGCAGGATCAGGCAGCTTGCGCCGGCGGATCGCCTCGACCGTGCGCCCGATGTCCTGCGGCGTCGGCGCAGCCGGTCCGGCCTCTTCCACCGCCCTGGCCAGCTCGGCGTAGCGCAGGTTCGGCGTCCAGGCCGCCGGCAGGGCGAAAGTGACGTCCAGCACCACCAGTTCGCGGCCTTCCGGATGCTTGAAGATGCTGTCGCGGTAGGCGAAGCGGCAGGCGGCCGCGTCCAGCGTGCGCACTTCGCCGCTGGCCATGTCGTAGGCGCTCAGGGAATGGAAAACGTCCTTGGTTTCTGTCCCGTACGCCCCCACGTTCTGGATCGGCGCCGCCCCGACCGTGCCGGGAATCAGGGACAGGTTTTCCAGTCCGCCCAGGCCCTTGGCCAGGGTCCACTGGACGAAGGCGTGCCAGTTCTCGCCGGCCTGGGCCTGCACCAGGATGCGGCCGTCCTGCTCGCCCAGCAGCTCCTTGCCCTGGCCCGCCATGTGCAGGACGATGCCGTCGAAGTCGCGGGTGAACAGCAGGTTGCTGCCGCCGCCCAGTACCAGGCGCGGCAAGCCGGCAAGCAGCGGGTCGCGCCGCACGGCCTCGAGCTGCGCCGCGCCGTTCACCCGCAGGTAATGGCGGGCGCGCGCCGGGATGCGGAAGGTGTTCAGGGAAGCGAGGGAAAAATCGTCGAGGATGGGCAGGTCGGCTTGCATGGCATCAGGGTGTTTTTTGGACATTATAGGGGCAAGCCCGCCCCGGACCCTTGCCGTGCGGGCAAATCTGGTGGCCTGCGGGAGGCGTTGTCCGTTAAAATAGAGGGATTCATCTAGTTAGCTTTACAAGAAAAAAGGAAACCGCCATGCCATCGTTTGATGTTGTCTGCGAAGCAGACATGGTCGAAGTGAAGAATGCTGTCGAACAATCGAACAAGGAAATCACCACCCGCTTCGACTTCAAGGGCAGCTCGGCCAATGTCGAGCAAAAGGAAAAGGAACTGACCCTGTTGGCCGATTCCGATTTCCAGCTCGGCCAGGTCAAGGACGTCCTGATCAACAAGATGGCCAAGCGCAAGGTCGACGTGCGCTTCCTCGACGAAGGCAAGGTCGAGAAGATCGGCGGCGACAAGGTCAAGCAGGTCATCAAGGTGCGCAACGGCATCGAGACCGAAGACGCGAAGAAGATTACCAAGCTCATCAAGGAAAGCAAGATGAAGGTGCAGGCCAGCATCCAGGGCGAATCGGTGCGCGTCACCGGCGCCAAGCGCGACGACCTGCAGGCCGCCATGGCGCTGCTGCGCAAGGACGTGCAGGACCTGCCGCTCGCCTTCAACAACTTCCGCGATTGACGCGAGCTTCTCCGCAGCCTTCCGGCTGCGCAAACCCTGCCCCGCCTTGGGGTAGAATGACGGCCGCGCACAGGCGCGGCTTGTCGATGCATATGTACGCGTAGGGAACTACGGCGGTTTAAGGATTGCAATGAAACGTGTTGATGATTTCCGCCTGAAGCTGGGCAACAAGGAATATGTGCCCATCATGATCGGCGGGATGGGCGTGGACATCTCGACCTCGGAACTGGCCCTCGAGGCCGCCCGCCTCGGCGGGATCGGTCACATCTCGGATGCGATGGTGCAGGACGTGTCGGACCGCAAGTTCGACACCACCTTCGTCAAGGACAAGACCAAGCTCTACAAGTTCAACATCAACAACATGAACAAGGCGGTGGTCCAGTTCGACCTCGACCGCCTGGCCGAGGCGACCCGCCTGCACGTGGGCTCGACCATGGAAGCGAAAAAAGGCGATGGCCTGATCTTCGTGAACTGCATGGAAAAGCTGACCATGAACGCGCCCAAGGAAACCCTGCGCACCCGCCTGTCGGCCGCGATGGACGCCGGCATCGACGGCATCACCATGTCGGCCGGCCTGCACCTGGGTTCCTTCGAGCTGATCAAGGACCACCCGCGCTTCCGCTCTACCTTCCTGGGCATCATCGTGTCCTCGGTGCGCGCACTGCAGCTGTTCCTGAAAAAGGTGTCGCGCCTGAACCGCCTGCCCGACTACATCATCGTCGAAGGCCCACTGGCCGGCGGCCACCTGGGCTTCGGCATCGACGACTGGAAGCAGTACGACCTGCACACCATCATGGACGAGATCCATGCCTACATGCGCGAGCAGCAGCTCGACATCCCGGTGATCGCCGCAGGCGGCATCTTCACCGGCTCGGACGCGGTCTCCTTCCTGGAAAAAGGCGCCGGCGGCGTGCAGGTGGCGACCCGCTTCACCGTCACCCACGAGTGCGGCATGCCGGATGCGGTCAAGCAGGAATACTTCCGCGCCAGCGAGGAAGACATCATCGTCAACGGCGTGTCGCCGACCGGCTACCCGATGCGCATGCTCAAGAGCACGCCGGCGATCGGCTCCGGCATCCGCCCCGGCTGCGAATCCTACGGCTACCTGCTGGACGCCACCGGCAACTGCGCCTACATCAACTCGTACAACCGCGAAGTGCAGGCCAGCCCGGACGGCAAGAACATCACGGTGTTCGACAAGACCTGCCTGTGCACCCACATGCGCAATTTCAACTGCTGGACCTGTGGCCACTTCACCTACCGCCTGAAGGACACCACCCACCGCCTGGCGGACGGCAGCTACCAGATCCTGTCGGCCCAGCACGTCTTCGAGGATTACCAGTTCAGCGTCGACAACCAGATCGCGCTGCCGCCGAAGCAGGAAACCGTCGCGGCCTGATACAGCCTTCGCTTGCTGTTCCATATCTCCAAAGCCACGGTCCGCCGTGGCTTTGTGCTTTATGCGCCGCGCTTAAGCGAAGGCGTGTAATCTGATCACCCCAAGAGCGTTTTTCGCGAAGGGTCCCCGGCATGTCCACCATCGAAGCTTCCGCGCAGGTCTGTTTCCTGACCGATGACGAGGGCAAGGTCGTGACCTGGAACCCCGCATGCGCGGCGCTGTTCGGCTGGACCTCGGCGCAGGCGCGGGGACGCGATCTCCTCGAGCTCGTTGCCGGCGGCGACGGCAAACCCGGCTGGCCGGCCCTGGCCGCCGCCGGCGGGGCCAAGCTGCGGATGCGCTTCGCAGGCGGACGCGAGGGCCTGGCCACCCTGGGCCTGCTGCGCCAGTACGACGCGCGCGACGAGCCGCGGGGCTGGAGCGCCACCGTCCTCATCGCCCCTGCCGATGCGCTCTCCGAATCCGAGCGGGTCGGCAATACCCCCCTGTCCGAGGTGGTCGACCTGTTGCCCGGTACGTTTTACGCGATCAATCGTGACGGCCGCTTCATCCTCTGGAACGCCAACCTCGAACGCATGACCGAAATGACGCCGGACGAGCTCGCCGCCGCCCATGTGTTCGAGATGTTCGAGCCGCGCGAACGCAGGCAGGCCATGGAAAACTTCCGCCGCGTGTTCGACGAAGGTGCCGAGGTGTCGATGGAGATGAACTACGTGTCGCGCAGCGGGCGCGAGACGCCGGTCATCGTCGGCGGCGCGCGCGTGGGCTGCAACGGCGACCGCTACCTGTTCGGGATGGGCCTCAGCATCGCCAAGCGGCGCGAGAAGGAGCGCCAGCTGCTGCTGCGCGAGCGCGCGCTGCACGCGGCCAGCAACGGCATCGTCATCACCCGCTGCGCCGGGCGCGACAACATCATCGAATACGTCAACCCGGCCTTCGAGCACATCGCCGGCTATCCGGCCATTGAAGCGATCGGGCGCGATGCCCGTTTCATGCAGGCGCCCAACTTCGATACCCACGAGCGCAGCCAGGTGCGCCTGGCCCTGGCCGAGCGGCGCCCGGTCAACGTGGTCTTCCGCAACATGCGCAAGAACGGCGACATCTTCTGGAACGACCTCTCCATCACCCCGGTGCGCGACGAGCACGGCGAGGTCACCCACTTCATCGGCATCCTGCAGGACGTTACCGCCACCAAGCAGCGCACCGAGCACCTCGAGCACGAGATCAACCACGACCACCTCACTGGCCTCGCCAACCGCAACCTGCTGTGGGACCGCCTCGACCACGCGGTGCACCTGGCCCAGCGCCACGGGACCATGGTGGCGGCCATCCTGGTCGACCTGGACAACTTCAAGATCGTCAACGACACCTTCGGCCACGAGGCCGGCGACATGGTGCTCAAGGTGGTCGGGCGCCGGCTGCAGTCGGCGGTGCGCGACAGCGACACGGTGGCGCGCATGTCGGGCGACGAGTTCGTGCTGGTGCTGGTCGACCAGCCCTCGGTGCGCTTCACGCTGCGCATGGCCGAGCGCCTGCGGCGCGCGATGACGATGCCGGTGGCCTTCGGCGGCAACGAGATCCCGGTTGGCGCCAGCCTGGGCGTGGCGCTGTTCCCGCAGGACGGCGCCACGCCCGCCGAACTGGTGCGCGCGGCCGACATGGCCATGTACCACGTCAAGGGCAATGGCGGCGGCGTGCACTTCTACTCGCCCGAGATGCGCTCGGCCAGCCAGAAGCGCGCGGCCCTGGCCGACAGCATCCGCAGCGCCCTCGAGCACGACGAGCTGTTCCTGCTGTTCCAGCCCCGCATGGACGCCAAGAGTGGCAAGGTGCGCGGCTTCGAGGCGCTGCTGCGCTGGCGCCACCCGAAGAACGGCATCATGCTGCCGGCCGACTTCCTGGCCGAGGCCGAGGAATCGGGCAAGATGATCGAGATCGGCAACTGGGTGCTGGACCAGGCCTGCGCCTTCCTGCAGGAGCTGCGCCAGCTCGGCTATACCGGCCTGCCGGTGTCGGTGAACGTCTCGCACCGCGAGTACAGCCAGCACGGCTTCATCCCCGGCCTGGCCGAACGCATGGGGCGCTACGCGCTGCCGCCCGGCAGCCTGGAAATCGAGATCCCCGAGGCCGACCTGATCCGCAATCCGGGCCTGGGGCGCGACCTGTCGGCCCAGCTGCGCGAGGTCGGCGTGGCGCTCTCGCTCGACGAGTTCGGCAAGGGGATTTCCGACCTGTCCTTCCTGCGCCAGCTGTCGGTACGCCAGGTCAAGCTTTCAAAAGCGGCGGTGCACGAGATCGCCCGTGAGGGCGACGGCGGCAGCAGCCGGCTGGCCAAGACCCTGATCGACATCGGCCACAACCTCGACCTGGCGGTGGTAGGCGAAGCGGTCGAGACCGAGGCCCAGGTGGAATTCCTGCGCTCGCACGGCTGCGATCAGTTGCAAGGGCAATGGTTCAGCGAGCCATTGCTGCCCGAGGCGGTGCGCGAGATGCTCGGCCAGCGCCACCAGGCCTGAGGCCCACCCTCCCCGCATAATCGGGGCGCACCCGCATCAAACTTCTTGCAATAGTTCGATATTTAGCTAACAATCGATCATGACTTCCGTTTTCAAAGCCCTGTCCGATCCGACCCGCCGCGCTGTCCTCGAGCACCTGCAGAAGGGGCCGATGGGCGCCGGCGAACTGGCCGACCTGTTCGACGTGTCGAAACCGACGATGTCGGCCCACTTTGCCGTGCTGGTCGCGGCCGGGCTGATCGCGGCGGAAAAACAGGGCCGCAGCATCACCTACCGGCTCAGGCTGTCGGTACTCGAAGACGCTCTGCTGGGATTCGCGCAGGCCTTCGGGCTGAACCTCAGCCGGCCGGAGCCTCCCGCTGTCCCACCAACGAAGGAGTAAGCATGAAGCCGTCGTCCCGCCTTTCCCACCTGTGCCGCGCCGTGCTGGCGGCTGCCTGCATCCTTGGCGCATCCGCCCTGCTGGCCTGGACCGCGCCGGCCTACCTCGATCCGGAATGGGCACGGCGCCTTGCCGGCGTCCTGCTGGGCGCAATCGTGGTGGTGTATGCGAACGCCATTCCGAAGGCGCTGGCGGCGCGCATGCGCTGCGCCTCCCCAGGCGCCGACCAGGCCGCGCGCCGCTTCGCCGGCTGGGCGCTGGTGCTGGGCGGACTCGGCTACATGCTGGCCTGGCTCGCCGCGCCGATCGGCGTGGCCGGGATGGTCGGCGGCCTGGCGCTCGGCGCCGCGGTGACCTGCGCCGCCCTCGGCTGCATCCGGATCGGCGCACGCCGCGCCGGCAGCTAGCGGCCCTGGCCTTCCCGCTCAACCGTCCTTGTTGATGCGGTTGACGAGGGCGCCGAGCACGTCCTCGGCCATCTCGTTGTCCACCTGGCAGGTGCCGGCGTTCTCGTGCCCGCCCCCGCCGTATTCCAGCATCAGGGCGCCGATGTTGGTGTTCGAGGTCCGGTTCAGGATCGACTTGCCGGTGGCGAATACGGTGTTCTGCTGCTTGACGCCCCACAGCACGTGGATCGAGATATTCGTCTCGGGGAACAGGGCGTAGATGATGAAGCGGTTCCCGGCATAGATCACCTCCTCGCTGCGCAGGTCGAGCACCACCAGGTTCTTGTGGACGCGGGCGCAGCGCCGGATCTGCTCCTTGCAGCGCTCGCTGTGCTCGAAGTACAGCGTGGTGCGCTCGCGTACGTCGGGCAGCTCCATGATTTTCTCGATCGGATGCTCGGCGCAGTAATCGATCAGGGCCATCATCAGCTGGTAGTTGGAGATGCGGAAGTCGTGGAAGCGCCCCAGGCCGGTGCGCGCGTCCATCAGGAAGTTCAGCAGGTTCCAGCCCTGCGGAAACAGCACCTCCTCGCGCGAGAAGCGGGCCGAGTCGCCCTTGTCGACCGCCGCCATTATCTCGTTCCAGGCGGCCGGGAAGGTCCTGGCGCCGCCGTAGTGGTCGTAGACCACCCGCGCCGCCGAGGGCGCCTCGGGATGGATGACGTGGTTGTCGCGCCTGCCCGTGTTGCGGATGGTCTCGGACAGGTGGTGGTCGAACACCAGGTGGGCCGCCGGCACATAAGGCAGGTTGGTCGTGATGTCGCGTCCGCTGATTGCGATCTTGCCGTCCTGCATGTCTTTCGGATGCACGAACAGGATGTCGTCGATCAGGTCGAGGTGCTTGAGCAGCACCGCGCACACCAGGCCGTCGAAGTCGCTACGGGTTACGAGTCGGAATTTTTGCTGGTCGGCTGACATCGGCACTTCCTTTCTGGAGTCGGAAAGCGAAACTGCGGTCCAAAAGATCATACCTTGCAACGTTTCCGCTTGTCAGCTTTTGCGATGGCGCATCCTGGCTAGGCTGGACGCAATCCATTCCCCGGATCGTGCAGGCTGTCGCACGGCGCTGGCCGCCAGGGACGGCAAGGCGTAAAGTTGCATCATCCCAATAGTCGTAGATGCCGACGATGTTGTATTTCCGGCACGCGCAGGTGGCGACGAGGTACACTCGCCGCTTGCACCAATAGCGAAGATCGATATGCAAGCCAGGAACACCAATCCGCATTATTTCTCGAGCGTCCTGTCGTGGCTCTACCGCGGCTTCGACGCCGTGGCGACCTGGGTTACCCAGCTGTCGTGGTGGAAGTTTTTCCTGTTTGCGATCCTAACCCTGACCGCCGGGGCCATCCTGCAGGAGGAACTGTTCTCCGGGCCGGCCGAAGAATACGTGTCGCGCGCCGAACGCGAGCGGCGCGGCGGCGACGCCGCCATCCTGATCGACGAGAGCGGCATCCGCTTCCATCCACGTAACCGGCCGCGCAGTGCGACGCCGCCGGAGCCGCCCGCGCCGCCGGATGCCGAAGGCGCACCCGACGCGCCCGATGCGCCGTCCGTCCCGTCGGCACCGCCGGCGCCGAGCGCGCCCCCCGCCGCGGCCGCGGGCAGCAGTGGCGAATCGGTCCACATCGAACTGCCGCCGCAGATCAGCGAAGAACTGTCGAACGCGATCGACGCCGCCGTGGAAGACGCCGCCGAGCAGAAGGTGTCGCGCTACCACAAGCAGGCGTCGACCTGGTTCATGAACTTCGTGCTGCTGTTCGTGCTGGCCCTGTTCGGCACCAAGGCCCTGGTCGGCGGCAAGAAGCGCGCCGAAGCGCAATCCCAGCTGGCCAACGCCGCGGCCGAGCGCGAAGCCATGCAGCGCCAGCTGTCGGAAACCAAGATGCAGATGATGCAGGCCCAGGTCGAGCCGCACTTCCTGTTCAATACCCTGGCCTCGGTCGAGCACCTGATCCAGGTCGACCCGCCGCGCGCCTCGGCCATGCAGCGCAGCCTGATCCAGTACCTGCGCGCGGTGCTGCCGCAGATGCGCGACAACGCCGTCGTCACCGGCCTCGGGCGCGAGGTGGACATGGTCACGGCCTACCTGGCCCTGCTCAAGATGCGCATGGAAGAGCGCTTGACGGTGGTGATGCAGGTGCCGGAGGGCCTGCGCAGCGCGGCCTTCCCGCCGATGATGCTGCAGTCGATGGTCGAGAACGCGATCAAGCACGGCCTCGAATGCAAGCCGGAAGGCGGCACCCTCAAGATCCAGGCCGAAGTGGTCGACAGCAAGCTGCTCGTCACCGTCACCGACGACGGCGTCGGCTTCGGGGTGGTGCCGAGCGACGGCACCGGCCTCGGGCTGCAGACCATCCGCGACCGCCTCAAGCTGCTGCACGGCGACGCCGGCCAGCTGCACATCGCGGCCAACAGCCCGAGCGGCGTGATCGCCATGATCGAGGTGCCTTACCAGCTCGCCAGGGCCGGCTGACCCGCCGTGCATGGCTGCGGGCCGGCGCCTCCCCGGGAGCTTGCCTGCCGCGCTGTTTCATTGAATAATCAAACAATAATCACATAGCTACAGGGACAAGCATGCCTACCGCACCTACCGCGATCATCGCCGATGACGAACGACTCATGCGCGACCAGCTGCGCCTGCGCCTGTCCGAGGCTTGGCCGGAGCTCGACATCATTGGCGAAGCCAAGAACGGCGAGGAAGCGGTGGAACTGGTCGAGCAGCTCAAGCCGGACCTGACCTTCCTCGACATCCGCATGCCGGGCAAGACCGGCATGGAAGCGGCGCGCGACATCGGCGACCGCAGCCAGATCGTGTTCGTCACCGCCTACGACCAGTACGCGGTGGAAGCGTTCGAGCGCGGCGCCATCGACTACGTGCTCAAGCCTACCGAGCCGGAGCGCCTGAAGGTCACCGTCGACCGCCTGAAGCAGCGCCTGGAGCGTCCGAACGAAAAAGCCAGCGTCAACGACAGCGTCCAGGCCATGTTGTCGCAGCTGGCCGAGAAGATCGCCTCCCCGAAACCCAAGCACCTGCAATGGATCCAGGCCAGCATCGGCCAGGACCTGCGCATGATTCCGGTGGAGGATATCCTGTTCTTCCGCTCGGACGAAAAATACACCTGCGTGCAGACCGCCGGCTTCGAAGCCCTGATCCGCAAGCCGGTGCGCGACCTGGCCGAAGAGCTCGACCCCTCGCTGTTCTGGCAGATCCACCGCGCCACCCTGGTCAACGTCAATGCGATCGAAGGCGTGACGCGCGACATCCGCGGACGGCACCTGGTGCTGGTCAAGGGCAGGCCCGAGAAGCTGGAAGTGAGCCGCAGCTTCCTGCACCTGTTCAAGCAGATGTAGTCCCGCCGGCGCCCGTGCGCGCTCGTCCTGTCGAATGTCGTACAGTCAAATTTTACGAACTCGACAGGATGAACCATGAAGAATTCGCGCAAGGACACCCTGCTGCTGGCCGCCGGCGTGCTCGGCGCCTTCGGCGCTGGACTGGCTGCCGGCCGGAGCATCGCCCGCGCCGCTCCCGCTACCCAGGGTGAGGGCTTGCCGCGCGCCAGCCTGCTCGACACGCTCGCCCTCGGGCTCGAGGTCTTTGCCCCGGTGGTGGCGCAGGGCGTAATCATCCGCCGTCCGCCGATGATGGCCCTGGCCGAGCGCTTCGACACCCACCGCCGCGCCATCCGGCGCATGCAGAATCTGCGCGACAAGTACGGCCCCGGCCCCCTGATGCTGCCGCTGCCGATTCGCAAGCAGGCCGTGGTGCTGGATCCGGCCCACGCCCAGCGCGTGCTGGACGAATCGCCGGTCCCGTTTTCCGCCGCCAGCACCGAAAAGCGCGCCGCGCTGTCGCACTTCGAACCGAAGGGCGTGCTGCTGTCGACCGGCCCCGAGCGCGCCGACCGGCGCCGCTTCAACGAGGCCGCGCTCGACACCGCGCATCCGATGCACCGGATGGCGGCCAGCTTCCTGCCCATCGTCGAGGAAGAAACGGCGCGCATGCTGGCGCAGGCCGGCGGCACGCTCGACTGGAAAACCTGGTCCGAAGGCTGGTACCGCCTGATCCGGCGCGTGGTGCTGGGCAACAGCGCGGCCGAGGACCAGGAACTGCAGGCCCTGATCGTGCGCCTGCGCGGGGCCGCCAACTGGGCCGGTTTCCACCCGAAGATGCCGGCCAGGCGCGAGCGCTTCCTGGCGCGCATCCAGATGTACCTCGATCGCGCCGAGCCGGGCAGCCTGGCCGGCTACATGGCCGGGATCGCGCGCAGCGCCACGACCGCGCCGCGCCAGCAGGTGCCGCAATGGCTGTTCGCCTTCGACGCCGCCGTGATGGCCAGCTTCCGCGCCCTGGCCCTGCTCGCCAGCCACCCCGCACAGCTGGCGCGCGCCCGCGAGGAGATCGCGGCGCGCCAGGCCGGGCAGCCCCTGCCCTTCCTGCGCGCCTGCATGCTGGAAGCGCTGCGCCTGTGGCCGACCACGCCCATGGTGTTGCGCCAGAGCACGTCCGAGACGCGCTGGGGACGTGGCAGCATGCCGGCCGACACCGGCATCCTGATCCACGCACCCTTCTTCCACCGCGACGATACCCGCCTGGAGCATGCCGACCGCTTCACGCCCGCGCTGTGGCTGGATGGCCGGACCGCCGGCCAGGACTGGCCCCTGGTCCCCTTCAGCGACGGTCCGGTGATGTGCCCGGGGCGCCATTTGGTGCTGATGCTGAGCAGCGCCATGCTGGCCACCCTGCTCGACGGTCGCCCGCTGGCGCAGACCGGAGGGCTCGCGCTGGACCCGGAACGGTTGCCGGGGACGCTGGACAATTTTGCGCTGCGCTTCCGGCTAGGCTAGAACGGTCTTGTGTGGCCTCAATCCGCTGTGCGCCGCCACACCGTAATGTAGAGCTCCCGGCCTCCAGGCCTTTCCTTGCAGCTTCTGCATGAGCATTCAGCGGCCAACACAGCGGCGCTTTCGACAGCGCAGTCCGGGCACGGCGGTGCTCGTGTTCTCCTTCCTGGGCGGCTACTGCGCCGGCCGGGCCGTCGCGGCGCTGCGCCGTGCCCGAGAGGTGCATCGCCCCCTGCGCGCCTTCGACGGCCGCCGCATCGTGCACAGCGCCAGCGACGCCATCCTCTCGATCGACGAAGAGGCCATGATCCTGTTCGCCAACCCGGCCGCGGCCCAGATGTTCGCCAGCAGCGTCGGTGTCATGCAGGGCAGCTCGCTGGCACGCTTCATCCAGGCGCCGGTGCGCAATGCCAGGGCCCCGTGCGACTACTTTCCCGCCGGCGGCGGGCGCGCAGGGCGGCGCGCCACCGACTACGCCGTCACCGGCATCCGTGCCAACGGCCAGCTGTTCCCGATCGAGGGCTCGATCTCCACCGTCGAGCACGACGGCCATGAAGTCTGTACCGTGATCCTGCGCGACGTCTCCGAGCGCCACCTGGTGCAGCAGAAGCTGGCGCGCTCGCACGACCAGCTGCGCCAGCTTTCCTCGGCGCTGCAGACCATCCGCGAAGAAGAACGCACCCACATCGCGCGCGAACTGCACGACGACCTCGGACAACTGCTGGCCTCGCTGCGCATGGACCTGACCCTGCTGCAGGGGAACGCCAGGCTGCCCGAGCCGAGCCAGCGCCTGATCGAGGGCATGGAAACCAACCTGATGATGGCGATCGCCTCGCTGCGCCGCATCGCCACCAACCTGCGCCCGCGTGCGCTCGACGAAGGCGGCCTGTATTTCGCGCTGCAGGGCTTGCGCGACGACTTCGTCGAACGCCACGGGATCGCCTGCGCCCTGCTGGCCGACGAAGCCGAACTGCGCCTGGACGATACCGCCAGCACCGCCGTGTTCCGCATCGTGCAAGAGGCGCTCACCAACATCGCGCGCCATGCGGGAGCGACCCAGGTCGTGCTCAACCTCGACCGCCTTGATAACGAACTGCTCCTGACCATCCGTGACGACGGCCGCGGCATCCGTTCCGAAGACATGGAAAAGAAGGAGTCGCTGGGCCTGGTGGGCATGCGCGAACGGGTCTGGGCCATGCACGGCGAAATCACCATCAGCAGCGAAGGCATGTCCGGCACCACCATCGAGATCGCGCTGCCGCTGGCCGGCCGCATCATCGGGGAGAACGCCAGCAGCTAGCGCCAGCCGCCTTGCCCCTTTGGCATAACAAGATGTCACATAGCAACATGTCATTAAGTCGACATATTCGCTAGGTAAGATCCGCGTCGATCTGAGTTTATTGAGAACTCGACATCCTGTCCAAACCAAAGGAGCTCTTCATGAAGTTCAAGTACCTGGCAGCTGCGCTGCTCTCTTCCCTGCCGCTGTTCGCCAACGCCCAGACCAACGTCCAGATCTACGGCGTGATGGATGCGGCAATCGGCGTGGAAGACACCGACGCACCGGGTGAAGACAGCCGCACCGTGATCAACTCGGGCAACCAGTCGAGCAGCCGGATCGGCTTCCGTGGCACCGAAGATCTGGGCAATGGCCTGAAAGCACTGTTCAACATCGAAGCGGGCGTTGCCCTGGATACCGGCGCCGCCGATTCGACCATGTTCGGCCGCCGCGCCGTGGTCGGCCTGCAGGGCAGCTTCGGCACCCTGACCGTGGGCCGCGAATACAGCCCGATCGCCGCCGTGGCCGCCGCCACCGACGCCCTGGGCCAGGGCCTGTACGGCAGCAACCTGTCGGCCTTCACCAGCGGCCGCCTGACCCGCCGCCTGGCCAACTCGGTCAACTACAAGAGCAACGGAGCGGGCGGCTTCACCGTCAACGCCGCCTACTCGACCGGCGAAAAAGCCGTCGACCCGTCGGGCGACCTGATGGGCGTGTCGCTGGAATACAAGAACGGCGGCCTGTACCTGGGCGCCGGCTACCACCAGCTCGAGCGCCTGGCGACCGGCGACGACAAGGAATACGCGTTCGGCGCGGGCTACAGCTTCGGCGCCTTCGAAGTGAAGGGCAACTACCTGGTCGCGAACCCGACCGGCGCCAACAACGAGTACAAGAACGCCAACCTGGGCGGCACCTACAGCGCCGGCCCGGGCAAGTTCCTCGTCAATTTCCAGCAGCAAAAGCTCGAAAACGGCGCCAAGGGCAATACCGTGTCGGTGGGTTACACCTACGCGCTGTCGAAGCGCACCAACATCTACACGACCTATGCCCAGCTGCGCAACAACGGCCGCGCCGCCTTCGGCATCACCTCGTCGTCGGTGACCGTGGCGCCGCCGGCAACCGCGCTGGGCGCCGACCCGCGCGTGTTCAACGTGGGTATCCGCCACTCGTTCTAAGCAAGGCTTGCGGCGCAGCGCCGCATGCCCCAGGAAGGCCGGCCTCGCCGGCCTTTTTTCGTGGTTGCCCCGGCCCTGGGCCGGAGCGCACCGTCCTCGTCCCGTGCTTGACCCGCTGACAATGCGTGGCGCAAGCGAATCTGGCCTAATTTTCAAGTTTAATACGTTTGCTACATCGATGCGGTGGTTCGCAGGCTGCAGCACGCATGCACCTCAAGACCCCTGCACACAATTGAAAAATTATCGAATTCCCAACATTGCTTCCGGTATGATCGTCGGCAAATTTAGCAAATCTTGTTCTGGCTCTCGACGATAAGGGGGGTAGCAAATGACACGAAAGTCACAGCGGTTCAACGGAGCCATGAACGCTTCCATCAATGGCTTCGCCCTGGCCCCAGGCGCCGAAGCGGATCCACACGGCGTGCTCGCGCTGCGCGAGCGCGTCGAAGAGCGCATGGCCTTCCTGCTGGCCGAGTCCGGCGACCAGGCTGACCTGCTGGGCGCGGCCATGCGCGCGGGCGCCCTGGGCGCGGGCAAGCGCATGCGTCCGCTGCTGGTGATGCTGGTGGCGCGCGACCTCGGCTGCAACTCGCCGGCGCTGGCCGACGTCGCCTGCGCCGTCGAAATGGTGCATGCGGCTTCGCTGGTGCTCGACGACCTGCCCTGCATGGACAATGCCCAGCTACGGCGCGGCAAGCCGGCCGTCCATGTCCAGTACGGTGAAGATGTCGCCATCCTGGCATCGGTCGCCTTGCTGAGCCGTGCCTTCGGCGTGCTGGCGGGCGCCGCCGACATCCCGCCGGTCACGCGTGCCCGCCTGGTCGCCAAACTCGCCGAGACCGTCGGCACCCAGGGACTGGTGCGTGGCCAGTTCCAGGACCTGCACGGCGGCGCGCGCACCCTCGACGCGATCGCCACCACCAATGAACTCAAGACCGGGGTGCTGCTCGGCGTCGCCGTCGACATGGCGGCCATCATCTGCCAGGCCGATGAGCGCGTGGCGGCCTCGCTGCGCGCCTTCGCGCTGGCGGCGGGCCACGCCTTCCAGATCCGCGACGACCTGATCGACCTGCCGGGCCAGGACCTGGCCCTCACCGGCAAGGAAAGCGGCAAGGACACCGGCAAGGACCTCGGCAAGGCCACCGTGCTGGCCTCGCTCGGCGTCGAGGAAACGCAGCGGCGCCTGGCCAGGCACCTGCACGAGGCGCAGCAGCACCTGGTGGCCGCCCTCGGCCCCAAGGCGGCAACCTGCCTGTTCGTCGACAGCCTGTTCGCAATGGGCCGTTCTCGCATGCATTTTGCCGCCGAGACTCCCGCGGCCGGCGCCGATGCCGCGCGCAGCCGCGAAGCCGTGGTGAACTGAAAGACGGAAGACATCCCATGGCGCACTTCGGGGTCGTCGCACCCGCGTTCTACAGCCATTTCAGCGCCCTGGGCGCGCTCGCCGGCGAGCTGGTGCAACGTGGCCACCGCGTCACCTTCGTGCACCGCCCGGATGCGCGCGCCTACGTCGCCGATCCGCGCATCGGATTCCATGCGGTGGGCGCGGCCACCCATCCTCCCGGCTCGCTGGACGCCGTGCTGCGCCGCGCCGCCAACCCGGGCAGTCCGCTCGGCCTGCGCCGCGTCATCCTCGACATGGCGGGCAGCACCGACATGCTGTGCCGCGAACTGCCGCGCGCCATCGACGCGCTCGGGATCGACGCCGTCATCGCCGACCAGATGGAAGCGGCCGGCGCACTGGTGGCCGAGGGACTCGGCCTGCCCTTCGTCTCGGTGGCCTGCGCGCTGCCGGTCAACCGCGAGCCCGGCATCCCGCTGCCCGTCATGCCCTTCGACTATGCCGAGGACGAGCGCGCCCGCGCCATCTACGAGGGCAGCACCCGCGTCTACGACTGGATGATGAGCCCGCACCGCCGCAGCATCGAAGCCAATGCGCGCCGCCTCGGCCTGCCGGCCCGCGATGCGCTGCACGACTGCCTGTCGCCCCTGGCCCAGGTCAGCCAGACGGTGGCCGCCTTCGACTTCCCGCGCCGCGCCTTGCCGCCGCACTTCCACCATGTCGGGCCGCTGCGCCCCACCGGCGCGCACGCCGGCAGCACGAAGCGGCACTTCATGCCCGCTATCGCGGCCGGCAAGCCCTTCGTATTCGCCTCGCTCGGCACCATGCAGGGCGGACGCCTGGCGCTGTTCAAGCGTATTGCGCGGGCCTGCCGCGCGCTCGACGCGCAGCTGCTGGTCGCCCACTGCGGCGGGCTCGATACGGATCAGGAGCGCATACTGGAGGCGGCGGGCGCGACCTGGGTCTGCGGCTTCGCCGACCAGCAGGCGGTCCTCGATCGCGCCGACGCCGTGGTCTCGCATGCGGGCTCGAACACCATCATGGACGCGATCGCCGCACGCACCCCGATCCTGGCCCTGCCGATCGCATTCGACCAGCCCGGCACCGCGGCGCGCGTGGCCCACACGGGCATCGGCCTGAAAGCCTCGGCGCGCCTGACCGGCAGCGCCCAGTTGGCGCGCCTGCTGCGCCGCCTGCTCGACGAGGACGGCTTCCGCACGCGCCTGGACGCAATGGGCGAGAGCGTGGCCAGTGCCGGCGGTACGCTGCGCGCGGCCGACATCATCGAGGCGGCGCTGCAAGGCGCGCGCCGGCCGCTTGCCATGGATGCGGCTACCCTTGGATAAGTCCATGCCCGACTACGACCTGGTGCTGGCCGGCGGCGGACTCGCCAACGGCCTGCTGGCCTGGCGCCTGCGCAGCCTGCGCCCGGAGCTGCGCATCCTGCTGCTGGAAAGCGGCGAGCACATCGGCGGCAACCACACCTGGTCCTTCCACGACAGCGACCTGAGCGCGACCCAGCGCGCCTGGATCGCCCCGCTCGTCACCCAGCGCTGGCCGCGCTACGACGTCGCCTTCCCCGAGCTGGCGCGCACGCTCGAAGGCGGCTACGCCAGCATCGCTTCCAGCGATTTCGCGCGCGTCATCGAGCCGGCGCTGGGCGCCGCCCTGCTCACCCGCGTGCGTATCGCGTCGCTCACGCCGACCAGCGTGCGCCTGGCGGACGGCCAGACCATCCACGCGCGCGCCGTGATCGACGGGCGCGGCATGCGTCCCAGCGACCATCTGTCGCTGGGCTACCAGACCTTCCTGGGACAGGAGCTGCGCCTGGCCGCGCCGCACGGCCTGGTCCACCCCACCATCATGGATGCGGCGGTCGAGCAGCAAGGCGGCTACCGCTTCGTCTACCTGCTGCCCTTCGGGCCCGACCGGCTGCTGGTGGAGGACACCCACTACGTCGACAGCGCGGCATGGCAGCCCGAGCGGCTGCGCGCCAACATCGCGGCCTACGTGGCGGCGCGCGGCTGGCGGGTGCTTGAGGTGCTGCGCGAGGAACACGGCTCGCTGCCGATCGTGCTGGCCGGCGACTTCGACGCCTTCTGGGACGAGCTGGCCGGGCAGCCCAGCAGCGGCCTGCGCGCCGGCCTGTTCCACCCGACCACCGGCTATTCGCTGCCGCACGCGGTGCGCCTGGCCGAACACATCGCGGCCTTGGGCGCGTTCGAGGCGCCGCAGCTGTTCACGGCGATCCGCATGGAAGCGCGGCGCGCATGGCAGGATCAACGCTTCTTCCGCCTGCTCAACCGCATGCTCTTCCTCGCCGGCCGCCCGGAACAGCGCTGGCGCGTGATGCAGCGCTTCTACCGCCTGCCGGCGCCGCTGATCGCACGCTTCTATGCGGGCCGGCCGCGCCTGGCCGACAAGGCGCGGGTACTCAGCGGCAAACCGCCGGTGCCGGTGGCGCAAGCCCTGGTGGCGGCATGCAAGATTCACCCCGACCAGATCAGGAAACCCGCATGACTCAGTTCACAAGCGATCGTATTGAACAAGGCAAACAGGCCGTGGTGATCGGCGCCGGCTTCGGCGGGCTCGCCCTTGCCATCCGCCTGCAGGCCAGCGGCATGCAGGTCACGCTGCTGGAAAAGCGCGACAAGCCGGGCGGCCGCGCTTATGTCTACGAGGACGAAGGCTTCGTGTTCGACGCCGGGCCGACCGTGATCACCGATCCTTCCTGCATCGAGGAGTTGTTCACGCTGGCCGGCAAGCGCCTGTCCGACTACGTCGAGCTGCTGCCGGTGACGCCCTTCTACCGCCTGTGCTGGGAAGACGGCAGCCACTTCGACTACGCCAACGACCAGGAGGCGCTCGACCGCCAGATCCACGCGCGCAACCCGCAAGACGTGGAAGGCTACCGCCGCTTCCTGGCCTATTCGAAGGCCGTGTTCGACGAGGGCTACCTGAAGCTCGGCGCCGTGCCCTTCCTGTCGTTCCGCGACATGATCGCGGCCGGCCCGCAGCTGGCGCGCCTGCAGGCCTGGCGCAGCGTGTACAGCCTGGTGGCGAAATTCATCCAGGACGAGCAGCTGCGCCAGGCCTTTTCCTTCCACTCGCTGCTGGTGGGCGGCAACCCGTTCGCCACCAGTTCGATCTACACGCTGATCCACGCCCTGGAACGGCAATGGGGCGTGTGGTTCCCGCGCGGCGGCACTGGCGCCCTGGTGCGTGGCATGGTCAAGCTGTTCCAGGACATCGGCGGGCGCATCGAGCTGAACGCGCCGGTGGCGCAGATCGAAGCCTCCGGCAACCGGGTGACCGGGGTGCGGGTCGAAGACGGCCGGCTGTTCGGCGCCGACGCGGTGGCCTCGAACGCCGACGTGGTGCACACCTACGCCAAGCTGCTCGGCCAGCACTCGCGCGGCAAGGCCGAAGGCGCGGCGCTGCAGAAGAAACGCTTCAGCAATTCGCTGTTCGTGCTCTACTTCGGCCTGGACAAGCACCACGAGCAGCTGCAGCACCACACGGTCTGCTTCGGTCCGCGCTACCGCGAGCTGATCAAGGACATCTTCCAGGGACAGGAACTGGCCGAGGATTTCTCGCTCTACCTGCACGCGCCCTGCGTCACCGACCCGTCGCTGGCCCCGCCCGGCTGCGGCAGCCACTACGTGCTGGCGCCGGTGCCGCACCTGGGTAACGCCCCGATCGACTGGTCAGTCGAGGGCCCGCGCTACCGCGACCGCATCTTCGACTACCTCGAGCAGCGCTACATGCCGGGCCTGCGCAGCCAGCTCGTCACCAGCCGCTTCTTCACTCCGATCGACTTCCGCGACCAGCTCAATGCCCACCTGGGCTCGGCCTTCTCGCTCGAGCCGATCCTGACCCAGAGCGCCTGGTTCCGTCCGCACAACCGCGACAGCGAGCTGTCCAACCTCTACCTGGTGGGCGCCGGCACCCATCCGGGCGCCGGCGTGCCGGGCGTGATCGGCTCGGCCAAGGCGACCGCCGGCCTGATGCTCGGCGAAGCCGCGCAATCCCCGGTCACCGTGCCGCGCGTGCAGGAGCTGCGGGCATGAGCGAAGCGCTGATGGACCACGCCACCCGCACCATCGAGGTCGGGTCCAAGAGTTTTGCCGCCGCGGCGCGCCTGTTCGACCCGGCGACGCGGCGCAGCGTGCTGATGCTGTACGCCTGGTGCCGCCATTGCGACGACGTCGTCGACGGCCAGGAGCTCGGCTTTAACACGCCGGGGGGAGCACCGCACGATGCCGGCGCCAAGCTGGCCGTGCTGGAAGACCAGACCCGCCGCGCCTACGCCGGCGATGCGATGCGCGACCCGGCCTTTGCCGCCTTCCAGGAAGTGGCGCTGCGCCACCGTATCGACCCGCGCTTCGCGCTCGACCACCTGGCCGGCTTCGCGATGGACGTCCAGGAGACGCACTACGAAACCATCGAGGACACCCTGCGCTACTGCTACCACGTGGCCGGGGTGGTCGGCCTGATGATGGCCTCGATCATGGGCGCGCACGAGCCGCGCGTGCTGGACCGTGCCTGCGATCTTGGCCTCGCCTTCCAGCTGACGAATATTGCGCGCGACATCGTCGAGGACGCCCGCATGGGACGCTGCTACCTGCCGGCCCAGTGGCTGCGCGAAGCCGGCATCCCGCCCCACGAGCTGGCCGATCCGCGCCACCGCGCGCAGCTGGCCAAGGTGGCGGCGCGCCTGGTGGACCACGCCGAACCCTATTACCACTCGGCCGGCGCGGGCATCGCCGCCCTGCCGCTGCGCTCGGCCTGGGCCATCGCCAGCGCGCGCAACGTGTATCGGCAGATCGGCATCGTGGTGAAACGGCGCGGCGCGCATGCCTGGGACGAGCGCGCCGGCACGGGCAAGGCGACCAAGCTGTGGCTGCTGGCCAAGGGCGCGGCAAGCGCCCTCGGTTCGCGCTTCAGTGGTCCTGGGGCGCTGCCGCGCGATCCGGCGCTGTGGCAGCGTCCTGGCGCCGCGGCGGACGTCCCCCGTGCTGCACATGCAAAGCCTGCTTGAGCTTGTGGACCGGGGGCGCGTACAGGAAGCCGAAGGAGACGGCGCCGTCCTTGCCCTCGACCGCATGGTGCATGCGGTGGGCCTGGTACAGGCGCTTGAGGTAGCCGCGTCTAGGCGTGTAGCGGAACGGCCAGCGCTGGTGCACCAGGCCGTCGTGGGCGACGAAGTACAGGGCGCCGTAGGCGGTCATGCCGGCGCCGATCCACTGCAGCGGCCAGGCGCCTTCGGTGCCGTACCAGATCAGGGCGATCGCCACGCCCGCGAACACCACGGCGTACAGGTCGTTCTTTTCGAACCACCCGCTGCGCGGCTCATGGTGCGAGCGGTGCCAGCCCCAGCCGAAGCCATGCATCACATACTTGTGCGCGACGATGGAAAACACTTCCATCAGCACGACGGTGAGCACGACGATGAGGGCATTGAGCAACATGGCGAAAAAATGAGTTAACCGGAATACATCGAGCCTACCACAGGCATCGCGCCGCACAAGTGCCGCACGCACCCCGCTGCGGTTCAGCGACGGTACAAGCATCTTCATCAATGAAAGGACACCCATGCGTCACCTACTGCTTTCCTGCACCCTGCTGCTGGCGCTGCCCGCATCCGCCGCCACGGTCGAAGTGCGGGTCACCAAGGTCGCCGGCGGCAAGGGCAAGGTCAACGTCGCCGTGTGCGACCGCGAGCGCTTCCTCAAGCAGTGCGCCTACAGCGCCTCGGTGCCGGCGGTGGCCGGCGAGACCGTCGTCAGCTTCAAGGATATCCCGCCCGGCACCTGGGCCGTGCTGGCCTACCAGGACGAGAACGGGAACAACCAGCTCGACCGCAACTTCCTCGGCATCCCCACGGAGAACTACGGCTTCAGCCGCGACGCCGCCGGCCGCTTCGGCCCGCCGGGCTTCGACGACGCCGCCATCGACGTGCGCGAAGGGACCACGGTGGCGCCCATCGAGCTGCACTGACAGGTGCGCACCGAAAGCGTGCTGCCGCGCTCTGTTCGGCAGCATAAAAACCCGCACATTTATGCTGCGGCGCACTATATCGGAGCACATTTCCAGTATAAAAAATAACGGTAGGAATCAAGCAACTCTTCGGGTATCTTTGCTATCCACAAACGGCCGGGCAGCGTTTCTGGCCAAGATCGATCACGAGACCTTGCTACGGGGAACAAGTAAATGAATGAGTTGGTAAGCACGCTTAACGAATACGTCTGGAGCCTGGCAATGATCGGGCTGTGCCTGGGCGCCGGCCTGTATTTCTCGATCCGGTCGCGCTTCTTGCAGGTGCGCCACGTTGGCGAGATGGTGCGCCTGATGTTGGACGGGAAAAGCTCCGACCAGGGCGTGTCATCCTTCCAGGCGCTGGCCATGACGCTGGCCGGTCGCGTCGGCACCGGCAACATCGCCGGCGTCGCTACCGCCATCACCTTCGGCGGCCCCGGCGCCGTGTTCTGGATGTGGGTAATGGCCTTCCTGGGCGCCAGCTCGGCCTTCGTCGAATCGACTCTCGGCCAGGTCTACAAGGAATCGGTCAACAAGGAGTTCCGTGGCGGCCCTGCCTTCTACATCGAAAAGGGCCTGGGCGTGAAGTGGTACGCGGTGCTGTTCGCGATCGTCACCATCTTCGCCACCGGCGTGCTGCTGCCGGGCGTGCAGGCCAACTCGATCGCCGAAAGCCTGAACACCGCCACCGGCATCGACACCATGTACACCGGCATCGGGCTGGCTGTGGTGCTGGCCTTCATCATCTTCGGCGGCGTCAAGCGCATCGCGAGCTTCGCCGAATACGTGGTGCCCTTCATGGCGCTCGGCTACATCCTGGTGGCCTGCGCCATCGTGGCGATGAACATCGAGCAGCTGCCGGGCGTCCTGAAGCTGATCTTCACGTCGGCCTTCGGCACCGACGCCGCCTTCGGCGCCATCATCGGCCTGGCGATCCAATGGGGCGTCAAGCGCGGCATCTATTCGAACGAAGCCGGCCAGGGCACCGGCCCGCACGCTTCCTCGGCCGCCGAAGTGAGCCACCCGGCCAAGCAGGGCCTGGTGCAGGGCTTCTCGATCTACATCGACACCCTGTTCGTGTGCTCGGCTACTGCCTTCATGCTCCTGATCACCGGCCAGTACAACGTGCAGGCGCCGGACGGTAGCCCGATGTTCATCGGCGTGCAGGGCGTGGCATCGGGACCGGGCTATGTTCAGACCGCGCTGGAAAACGTCATGCCGGGCTTCGGTTCGCTGTTCGTCGCGATCGCGCTGCTGTTCTTCGCCGGCACCACGATCGTGGCCTACTACTACATTGCCGAAACCAATATCGCCTACCTCAACCGCAGCATCAACCGTCCCTGGATGACTTTCGTGCTGAAGCTGTGCATGGTCGCCGCCACCATCTACGGCACCGTCAAGACCGCCGACGTCGCCTGGGCGCTGGGTGACCTGGGCGTGGGCCTGATGGCCTGGTTGAACCTGATTGCCATCCTCCTGCTGCGCGACACGGCCTTCAAGTGCCTGCGCGACTACGAGGCGCAGAAGAAGCTGGGCAAGGATCCGGTGTTCGACCCGCAAGCGCTGGGCATCAAGAACGCGCATTTCTGGGAGCAGCGCGTCGCACTGGCGAAGACGCAGCCGAAGGCGGGCGACACGGTCGCCACCGAAACCGCCAGCTGAGGCCGGCGCACCACGCCCGGCCTGCCGGGCGTGGTATCATGATCGCGGGTGATCGTGCCGGGCAAGGCACGACAGGATGCGCGATGGTCGGGCCGCCACGCGGTTTATGCGCGACCATCCCATGCACAGCATCCATTCCATCTTCGTTCCCACGTTCGTTTCCCGTCATGCCGCCATGGAGGCCGCATGATCCGCATCGAACGTCCCCTCTCGCTGAGCTTCAAGGAATTTTTCGAGTCGAGCAAGGCCGGCGGCATCGTCCTGATCCTCTGCACGATCGTCTCGCTGTCGATCGCCAACTCCACGCTCGGTCCCGCCTGGCTCGGCTTCTGGCACCAGTATGTCGCCGGCCTGAGCATCGAGCACTGGGTCAACGACGCCCTGATGGCGATCTTCTTCCTGCTGATCGGCCTCGAGCTCAAGCGCGAACTGGTCAACGGCGAATTGTCCGACTTGAGGAACGCCATGCTGCCGATGCTGGCCGCCGCGGGCGGCATCGCGGTGCCGGCCCTGATTCACTTCGGCCTGAACGGCGGCACGCCTACCCAGGCCGGCGTCGGCATCCCGATGGCCACCGACATCGCCTTTGCGCTCGGCGTGCTGGCCCTGCTGGGCAACCGGGTGCCGGCCTCGCTCAAGATCTTCCTCACGGCCCTGGCCGTGATGGACGACCTGGGGGCGATCATCGTCATCGCCCTGTTCTATACCGCCGAGCTGTCCTTCCTGTACCTAGCAGGTGCACTGGCCGTGTTCGCCGGCCTGCTGGCGTTGAACCGCGTGCTGCGCGTGATGGCGCTGCTGCCCTATCTGCTCGGCGGCGCGCTGATGTGGTTCCTGATGCTCAAGTCCGGCGTGCACGCGACCATCGCGGGTGTGCTGCTGGCCTTCACGATTCCGTATTCGAGCAGGCAAGACGATGCGGAGTCGCCCTCGCACCGGCTGGAACACGTCCTGCACAAGCCGGTGACCTTCCTGATCCTGCCGGTCTTCGCGCTGGCCAATACCGGCATCATCATCGGCGCCGGCTGGGAAACCGAACTTTTCAGCAGCAACAGCCTGGGCATCATCGCCGGCCTGGTGGCCGGCAAGCCGGTCGGCATCTTCCTGTTCAGCTTTGCGGCGGTCGCGCTCGGGCTGTGCCGGCTGCCGCTGGACCTGGCCTGGCGCCATATCCTGGGCGCCGGCCTTCTGGGCGGGATCGGTTTCACGATGTCGATCTTTATCACCAACCTGGCCTTCGTCGGCGCGGGCGACACCATCAATGCATCGAAGATGGCGATCCTGGTCGCTTCACTGGTGGCCGGCATTGCCGGCTTCACCTGGCTCAAGCTGCTGGGCGGCCCGCTGGCCACCGACCGCGATACCGATACGCTGGACTTCGCGGCGGACGAGGCGCCCCGCTGAAGGGCGGCGCCACTCAGCGGGCGTAGGCGTGCTGCAGCGGCGTGCGCCCATGCTCGTGCTGCCCGCGCGTCGACAGGGCGACGATGGCGCTGCCGGCGGCGACGATCAGCGCGTCTTCGATCAGGCCGCTACGGGTCTGGCCGATGCGCGCCATGGCCTGCTTGCGGCCGGCCAGCGTCAGGTAGGCAAGCGGCACTGCGGTGGCCACCGCGACCGCCGCGCCGGCCTTCTCCCGTCCACGGGGCGCGAGCGCGGCGCCGGCGATGCCGGCGCTCATGACCCGTGCCAGCAGGCCCAGGAACACGGTGCGGTCGGGCGCGGTTTTCATCTTGTCGCCGATCAGTTCACCCGCCCCCATCGCCAGTGCGCCGTACTTGAACAGCGGACGGTCGAGCAGGAACAGCTCGCCGGGGGTGTCGCGCTTGGCCATGCGGGCGGTGGCGATCGTCGCCATCGGGGTCATCGAGCGGGCGCTGGCGACGGCGCCGATCAGTACGGAGGAAAGCAGGCTGCGAAAGTTCATTGTGACGGGCTCCTGTGCAAGTCGTTTGACGGTCACTCAACTGTAGTCAATCTTGCAAGATGGTGTCGCCGGCCTGGTTCGGGGAAGAATGCACGGCCATGGGCGCCGCGGCGCGGCCAAGGATTCACACACGCTCGGTCAATCGCGGGCCGCATCGAGCAGCGCCAGGAGGGCGGCCTTGTTGCCCTCCCGTGGCCAGCCTCCGCTCAGCCGGCCGACCGGCACGCCGTTCTTCAGCACGAAGAATTCCGGCACGCCGGTCGGAATGACGCCCTTCCACTCCTCGATGCTGTAGGTCGCGCGCATGGGAATGCCCGGGTTGGCGGCATTCCATGTCGCCATGAAATCCAACGGAATGCTGCCGGATGGGTCGGTCACCAGCAGCAGGTTCGACCGGCGCAGGCGGGCCTGCAGCTCCCCATCCTCGCGCAGTGCCTCGAGTGCCATGGCCGAAAACTGGCACCCTTCCTGTACCACCATCACCACCTGGATGCCGCTGGGCGCCGGCGCCGCTTCGCGCGTCAGGGTATTGCTGGCGCTGTCGTAGCGATAGAGGCTGCGGCCTTTGAACGCCGTTCCGAGCGGATCGGCCACGACGGGAATGGTGCGGCCTGCCAGTGCCGGGCGCGCGGATGCGAACACACGGGCTTGCTCGAAGCGGCGTGATGCCATCAGCGCATCGAACAGGCGTGCTTCGATCCAGCGCTGCGTCGACACGCCGCGCGACACCAGCTCGCGATGCACGTCGAGTTGGTCCTGCAATGCGCTGCCTGGATGATAGAAGTTCATCATGCTCGCGGCTTCGAACAGCGGCAGCAGGTCGCCCAGCGGCTGTCGCCGCAACGCGGCGGGATCGATGCGCTCGCCGAACAGGCGCCTGTAATGGGCCAGCAACTCAGTGGAACCGGTCGGCGTCGTGCCCGCAGCCTGCGGCCCGCGCCGCTCGACATCCTGCTGGGAAAGCTGGTCGAAGCGCTGCAGCTTCTCCTCGATGTCGGACGACGGCGCGGGCAGACGAATCGCTTGACCGTTCAGGTCACGCGTCAGCATCGGCAGCAAGACCTCGCTGTCGAAGAAGGCCAGCAAGGAAGCGATCTGAGGCGCCTCCAGTTCACGCCCGACGATCCCGAAGTTGAAGCCGGCCAGGTGCCCGTCTTCGGTCCAGCGGATCGAACGGAGCAGGGCTCGCCTTCCGTAGGGGGTGAGCGCGTCGAGCGGCGTCGCCTGCCCGGATGCCAGCACCTGCTTGAGCTGCGCTTCAGTGCGCACGACGGGCGGGTCGCCGGCATGGAGCGGCAACGTCCAGCAGGCAAGGCACAGCAGCAGCGCACTGCGGGAAATCCGACGAGCCATGCTTTCCTCCTCCGATCAATCTGCGATCGATCGAGTATAGCGATGACCACGCCAAATCTGACGCTTCCGCGGGCCACGCTGGTCCTTTTATGTCGGGCGGGTAGACCTGTGCGGGCTCGGCAACATTTGCTTACAGATGAGCAACCGCGCTTAACGCTCAGGCAACAGAGAATGGCTTTCCCTTCCCTTCCCCATGCATCCATGAAGCTCGCTACCTTCGCCCTCGCCGCCGCCTTCCTGTGCACCCAGCCGCTGGCCTACGCGGTCCCCGTCACCGACTGGCGCGCCGACGACCTGCTCATGCAGGCGCCGGACATCAAAAAGGAACTCGGCCTGAACGACAACCAGAACCTGCTGTGGGAACAGAGCATGCGCAAGACGCGCGCCATCCTGCGGCTGCGCAAGGAAAGGCGCGACGAACTCGATGGCGCCGCCAAGAAGCTCGCCAACGAGCCGTCCGCCGAACTGCGCGGCCTGGCCGGCGCACTCGCCGACGATGCAGCCATGATCCACGACGAGGACAAGGAGCTGCGCGAAATCTGGTTCACGATGAACGATGCGCTCGACGAGCGTCAACGAGGCCTGGTGCAGGCGCGCTTCAAGAGCATCCTGGAGCGCCAGCCGTCGGGACCGGGCGCTGGCGAAGGCCGCAGGGAAGGTGGCGGCAAGCCGGAGGGCGGCCGCGGCGGCCGCGGACCGGGCGGCGCGCCCGGCGGCGGCAACATGAGTATCGGAATGGGCCGCGGTTTTTAACCCGGCAGGGTTTACTTCAGGCGGCAGGTCAGCGCCCAGCAGCTGTCCCAGCGGCCGATCTTGATTTCGCGCACCGCCGTGCCAAGGCGCTTGCGCAGCGCGCTGTCGGTCGGGTAGTTCTTGGGCAACTCGTGGCGCTTGCCGTCGGCGTCGACGAACTGGGCCCAGGTATTGCCCTGGGCGTCGGTGCGCGCGACCGTCGGGCTGGCGCCTTCGACGTACTCGTCGTCGATCAGCACCAGCAGCGCATTCGAGCCGATGCGGGCGCGCAGGCCGGCGATGAAGGCGTCCTGCTCTTCCCTCTTGAAATGCGACCACAGGAAGCCGGCGAATACCGCCGTGAACTTGCCGAGGTCGGTCGGCAGGTTCAGGGCATCGGCCACCCGGTACTGCACGTTCTCCAGCCCTTCCCCGTGCTCGCGCGCCACGTTCAGCATCGCTTCGCTGATGTCGGTGGCCAGCACCGACTGCGCCGTTTCGGCGATCACGTCGGTGAAGTAGCCGGTGCCGCAGCCGAGCTCCAGCACGGTGTGCCCGCGCAACAGCTCGCCGACCTGCTCGGCGACGTCGTCGAGGTCGTCCTGGCGGTCTTCGTCGCTCTCGTCGTGGAACTGGGCGTCGTAGTGGTCCGCGATCGCGGTATAGAAGTCGGCGACTGGGTTGGTGCTCATGGTGTTTCCTTGTAATTACAGTTCGTAGTTCTCGCCGCCGCGCATGGCGGACTCGACCATCTTGCGGTTGAGGGTCGGGGCGAGCAGTTCGATGAAGGTATAGATATAGCTGCGCAGGTAGGCGCCCTGCTTGATCGCCACGCGCGAGGTGTTCATGCCGAACAGGTGGCCGACGGGGATCGCGCGCAGGTTGCGGTCGCGTTCGGGGTCGAAGGCCATGCCGGCGATGATGCCCACGCCCATGCCCAGCTCGACGTAGGTCTTGATGACGTCGGCGTCGATCGCTTCCAGCAGCACGTCCGGCTTCAGGTTGCGCAGGCCGAAGGCGTGGTCGATCTTGCTGCGGCCGGCAAAGGCGGCGTCATAGGTAATGACCGGGTAGCCGGCGATTTCCTCCAGCGACACCGCCTTCGAGCGCAGCAGCGGATGCTCGTGCGGCACCACCAGCACGTGCTCCCACTGGTAGCACGGCAGCGTGATCAGGCCGTCGATGGCAGCGATCGACTCGGTGGCGATGGCCAGGTCGGCCTGGTCGTTCTTGACCATGTCGGCGATCTGCTTCGGATTCCCTTGCAATAAAGACAAGCGCACCTTGGGATACTTCTGCATGAAACCCTGCACCACCTTCGGCAGCATGTAGCGCGCCTGGGTGTGGGTGGTGGCGATGGTGAAGCTACCGCTGTCGTGGGCCGCGTATTCCTTGCCGATGCGCTTGAGGCTATCGATCTCCTGCATGATCAGCTCGACCGACTGCAGGACCAGCCGGCCCGGCTCGGTCAGCCCGCGGATGCGCTTGCCGTGGCGGGTAAAGATGTCGACGCCGAGTTCTTCCTCGAGCTCGATGATCGCTTTCGACACCCCCGGCTGGGAGGTGAACAGCGCCTTGGCCGCGTCGGTCAGGTTGTAGTTCTGGCGCACGGCTTCGCGCACGAAGCGCAGCTGGTGAAGGTTCATGAAATGTTATGAGTTCTTGTGATTGTGTCAGCAGATGACATTTTAAGATGCTTATTCAAGTTACGCATATAAGCAAATGAATTCTCCGTAGTTTGGAATATAAGCAGCGGTCCGTACACTTGGGCTTACATTTAACGGGTGGACAATGTTTGCAAGGTCTGCCCTCACTGGACGAGACCATGTACCGCTACGACCACTACGACCATCTCATCGTGCGCGAACGCATCGCGCAGTACCGCAGCCAGGTGGAACGCCGCCTCTCCGATGAGTTGACCGAAGAAGAATTCATCCCGCTGCGCCTCCAGAACGGCCTGTACATGCAGCGCCACGCCTACATGCTGCGCGTGGCCGTGCCTTACGGCCTGTTGTCCTCGGCACAGATGCGCATGTTCGCTCATATTGCTCGTAAGTACGACCGTGGTTACGGCCATTTCACTACCCGCCAGAACATCCAGTACAACTGGATTGAGCTGGAGCAAACCCCGAACATCCTGGAAGACCTGGCCTCGGTCGAGATGCATGCCATCCAAACCTCGGGCAATTGCATCCGCAACATCACCACCGACGAATTTGCCGGCGTCGCCGCTGACGAGATCATCGATCCGCGCCCATTCGCCGAGATCCTGCGCCAGTGGAGCACCTTCCACCCCGAGTTCATCGCCCTGCCGCGCAAGTTCAAGGTGGCGGTCAACGGCGCCGTCGAAGACCGCGCCGCGATCGCCATCCACGACATCGGCCTCACGCTCGTGAAGAACGACCTGGGCGAAGTCGGCTTCAAGTTCATGGCCGGCGGCGGCATGGGCCGTACCCCGATCCTGGGCTCGGTCATCCGCGACTTCCTGCCGTGGCAGCACCTGCTGACCTACACCGAAGCCGTGATGCGCGTGTACAACCAGCACGGCCGCCGCGACAACAAGTACAAGGCCCGCATCAAGATCCTGCTGAAGGCCCTTGGCGTCGAGGAATTCACCCGCCAGGTCGAAGCCGAATGGGCTGACCTGAAGGACGGTCCGGAAACCCTGACCCAGGACGAATTCGACCGCGTCGCCCAGTGGTTCCAGCCGCACGGCTACGCCCAGCTCGACGACACCGATCCGACTGCCCAGCATCCGGACAACCGCGCCTTTGCCAACTGGCTCAACCGCAACGTCAAGCCGCACAAGGTGCCGGGCTATGCCGCCGTGGTGCTGTCGCTCAAGAAGACCGGCGTGCCGCCGGGCGACGCGACCGCCGAGCAGATGGATTTCGTGGCCGACCTGGCCGACAAGTACAGCTTCGGCGAACTGCGCGTGACCCACGAGCAGAACCTGGTGCTGGCCGACGTCGAGCAGTCGAAGCTGTTCGAACTGTGGCAGCTGGCCAAGGCCAAGGGCCTGGCGACGCCGAACATCGGCCTGCTGACCGACATCATCGCCTGCCCCGGCGGCGACTTCTGCTCGCTGGCGAATGCCAAGTCGATCCCGATCGCGGCGGCGATTGCCGAGCGTTTCGACAACCTCGACTTCCAGCACGACATCGGCGACATCGAACTGAACATCTCGGGCTGCATCAACGCCTGCGGCCACCACCACGTGGGCGCCATCGGCATCCTTGGCGTCGACAAGGACGGCAGCGAGTGGTACCAGGTGTCGATCGGCGGCTCGCAGGGCAATAACTCGGCCATCGGCAAGATCATCGGCCCGTCCTTCTCGGCGCTGCAGATGCCGGAAGTGGTCGGCCGCCTGCTGGAAGTCTATGTGCGCGAGCGCTATGAAGGCGAACGTTTCGTCGACACCGTGCAGCGCCTCGGCATCGCGCCGTTCAAGGAACATGTCTATGCCACGCCGATCGCGGCGGGCGAACTGGTTGGGGAAGACCACTATGCCTAATTTCGTCCTGCACAAGCAGATCATCAAACACCGCGAAGTGGTCGAGGACGACTGGAGCGTGCTGCGCCTGCTAGAGGGCGAAACGCCGGAATCCGTCGAGGTCCCGGAAGGCAAGTTCATCGTGCCGCTGGGCGTGTGGCAGGCGCAGCGCGCCGCGCTGTCCGGCCGCAGCGAGATCGGCGTCTGGCTGGCGCCGGATGAGCAGGCCGCAGCTATCCGCGACGACCTGTCCCGCTTTGGCGTGATCGCCGTGGATTTCCCGAAGTTCTCGGACGGCCGCGGCTACTCGACCGCCTTCAACCTGCGCAAGCGCCTGGCCTATACCGGCGAGCTGCGCGCGATCGGCGACGTGTTGCGCGACCAGCTGTGGCCCCTGTCGCGCGTCGGCTTCGATGCCTTCGCCACCCGCCAGGACCGCAGCATCCACGACGCGCTCAAGGGCCTGACCGTGTTCTCGGAAACCTACCAGGCCTCGGTCGACCAACCGCTGCCGCTGTTCCGCCGTGCGCCGCGCGGCACGCCGCCGGAACTGACCGACGTCGGCGCCGGCATCTAAGGAAGCATTCAAGGAACCACCATGAGCGACCTGCACCGCCGCGTCGAAGAAACGAACGCCATCCTGGCGCGCATCGCCCGCGATCACTCGCCCGCCGTGTTCGCATCGAGCCTGGCGGCCGAAGACATGGTCTTGACCGACCTGATCCTCAAAGCGAAGCTGCCGATCGGGATCTTCTCGCTCGAGACCGGGCGCCTGCACGCCGAGACCCTCGACATGCTCGATCGCGTACGCGAGACCTACGGCTACGAGATTGCCCTGTTCAAGCCGCAGCCGGAAGCGGTGGAAGCCTACGTGGCGCAGAACGGCCTGAACGCCTTCTACGACAGCGTCGAGATGCGCAAGGAATGCTGCCGCGTGCGCAAGGTCGAGCCCTTGGGGCGTGCCCTGGCCGGCAAGCAGGCCTGGATCACCGGCCAGCGCCGCGCCCAGTCGACCACGCGCGCCGAACTGTCCGTGCAGGAGATTGACGCCGCCCATGGCATGCAGAAGTTCAACCCGCTGGCCGACTGGTCCGAGGAAAACGTGTGGGAGTACCTGCGCAGCAACGAGGTGCCCTACAACGCCCTGCACGACCGCGGCTATCCGTCGATCGGCTGCGAGCCCTGCACCCGCGCGGTCCAGCCGGGCGAGGACGTGCGCGCCGGCCGCTGGTGGTGGGAAAACCCCGAATCGAAGGAATGCGGCCTGCACCTGGTCGACGGCAAACTCATTCGCATCAAATCCGTGGCTGCGTAAGCGCCACCGCATCGCAGCCATAGCTAAGGCAAAACAACATGACGACAGTATTCGACAACCCGGGCGTGCTCACCGACGTGAATGCGCGCCACCTCGACGCCCTCGAATCCGAGGCCATCCACATCCTGCGCGAAGTGGCGGCCGAATGCAGCAACCCTGCCCTGCTGTTCTCGGGCGGCAAGGATTCGGTTGTCCTGCTGCGCCTGGCGGAAAAGGCCTTCCGCCCGGGTAAATTCCCCTTCCCGCTGGTGCACATCGACACCGGCCACAACTTCGACGAAGTGATCGCCTTCCGCGACGCCCGTGTGGCGGAACTGGGCGAGCGCCTGATCGTCGGCTCGGTCGAGGAGTCGATCCGGCGCGGCACCGTGCGCCTGCGTAATCCGGCCACCGATTCGCGCAACGCAGCCCAGGCGGTAACGCTGCTGGAGACCATCGCCGAACACGGTTTCGACGCCTGCATCGGCGGCGCCCGCCGCGACGAGGAAAAGGCGCGCGCCAAGGAGCGCATCTTCTCCTTCCGCGACGAATTCGGCCAGTGGGACCCGAAGGCCCAGCGCCCGGAACTGTGGGACCTGTATAACACCCGCGTCCACCCGGGCGAGAACATGCGCGTGTTCCCGATCTCGAACTGGACCGAGCTCGACGTGTGGCAGTACATCGCCCGCGAAAAGCTGGCCCTGCCGCCGATCTACTTCGCCCACGAGCGCCAGGTGATCCCGCGTAACGGCCTGCTGGTGCCGCTGACTCCCCTGACCCCGGCCCGCGAAGGCGAGCAGGTCGAGACCCGCACCGTGCGCTTCCGCACCGTGGGCGACATCTCCTGCACCTGCCCGGTGGCTTCCACCGCCAGCACGGTGGAGAACATCATCGCCGAAACCGCCGTCACTGAAGTGACCGAACGCGGCGCGACCCGGATGGACGACCAGACCTCCGAAGCCTCGATGGAAAAGCGCAAGAAGCAAGGATATTTCTGATGAACGCCATGACCGATAACCTCAATCAAAGCGGCATGCTCCGCTTCATCACCGCCGGCTCGGTGGACGATGGCAAAAGCACCCTGATCGGCCGCCTGCTGTACGACAGCAAGGGCATCTTCGCCGACCAGCTGGCCGCCGTCTCGCGCTCGAAGCACAAGCGCACCGTGGGCGACACCATCGACCTGTCGCTGCTGACCGACGGCCTGGAAGCCGAGCGCGAACAGGGCATCACCATCGACGTGGCCTACCGCTACTTCGCCACCCCGAAGCGCAAGTTCATCATCGCCGACACCCCGGGCCACGAGCAGTACACCCGCAACATGGTGACCGGTGCCTCGACCGCCGACGCCGTGATCATCCTGGTGGACGTCTCGAAAGTGAAACTGGGCGACGATGGCAGTGTGACGCTGCTCACGCAAACCAAGCGCCACTCGACCATCGCCAAGCTGCTGCAGATCGAGCACGTGATCGTGGCCGTCAACAAGATGGACCTGGTGAACTACGACCAGGCCGTGTATGAGCGCATCGTTGCCGCCTACGGCGAGTTCGCCCAATCGCTGGGCCTGAAGGACGTGACCGCGATCCCGCTGTCGGCACTCAGCGGCGACAACGTGGTGCTCGCCTCCGAGCGCATGTCCTGGTACCAGGGCCCGACCCTGATCGAGCTGCTCGAAGGCCTGTCGGTCTACGACGAATCGCACGCCGCCCCGTTCCGCTTCCCGGTGCAGCTGGTGGCGCGCCACAACGGCCACGAAGCCAATGACTTCCGCGGCTACATGGGCCGCATCGAATCGGGCAAGGTCTCGGTCGGCGACAAGCTGGTGGTGCAGCCCTCCGGCCAGCAAGCGACCGTCAAGGAGATCGTCACCTTCGACGCTTCCCTGCAATCGGCCGTGGCCGGCCAGTCGGTCACCCTGCTGCTGAACGAGTACCTGGACATCTCGCGCGGCGACCTGCTCGCCGGCGCCGAGCAGCCGGCGACGCTCTTGAAGCAGGTGGTGGCGGACGTGTGCTGGATGTCGGACGAGCCGCTGGATGCGCGCCGCAAGTACTGGATCAAGCACGGCACCCGCCAGACCGGCGCCAAGGTGAAGCAGGTCGACAGCATCCTGGACGTCAACACCCAGCAACGCCACGCGGCAGAGGGCCTGAAGCTGAACGACATCGCCACCGTGCAGCTCTCGGTCCAGCAGCCGCTGGCGGCCGACGCCTATTGCGACAACCGCGCAACGGGCGCCTTCATCCTCATCGACGAAGTCACCCACCAGACCGTCGCAGCAGGTATGATCCGTCTGGATCAATAAGCGAAGGAAGCGTATGGCGGCACTGGGGAAAGTCTATCTGGTAGGAGCCGGACCCGGTGCCGCCGACCTCATCACCGTACGCGGCGCGCGCCTGCTGGAGCAGGCCGACGTCGTGCTCTACGACGCCCTCGTCACGCCCGAGATGCTGGCCTTGTGCCGCCAGGCGGAGCTGATCTCCGTCGGCAAGCGCTCGGGCCAGCGCTCCACGGCGCAAACCATCATCAACCAGCAGTTGGTCGAATGCGCCGGCAAGTTCCGGCAAGTGGTGCGTTTGAAAGGTGGCGATCCGATGCTGTTCGGGCGCGCCGACGAAGAACTGCGTGCGCTGGAAGCGGCCGGCATCGAGGTCGAAGTCGTCCCCGGCATCACCACCGCGGTTGCGGCTGCCGCTGCGACCAAGCAGCCGCTGACCAAGCGCGGCGTGGCGCGCAGCGTCGCCTTCTTCACGTCCAGCACGGCGCCGGATCAGCCGGACCACCCTGCCTTGCCCGAGACCGACACCCTGGTGCAGTACATGGGCGGCCGCGAAGCCGCGGCCACCGCCGAGCGCCTGCTGGCGGAAGGGCGGCGGCCGGACCTGCCCGTCGTCGTGGTGGAAAACTGCAGCCGGGCGGATGAACGGATTTTGCGCCTGACTTTATCGGACCTGGCCCGCGGCCTGGAGCCGGGCCACGGACCGGTGCTGGTGATGCTCGGCGAGGCGCTCGCCAGGCGCGAACATCAGACGTAGGGCATGAACTCGATCCCGTTCTGGATCGCCCCGATCACCTGCGCCTGGTTCTCGGCGCTCTCGCTGAAGAAGGCCAGCACCTGCTCGCGCGGGGTGTGCAGTTCGGTCAGCGCCTTCATCCAGTAATCGTAGCCCGCGCCTTCGGCGCTCCGGTGCAGGACGTTGTTGTACAGGAGTCCCACGAACTGCGCGTCGCTCGCGTTGGCGCCGTACAGGCTCTTGAATTCGTCGCTGCCGGCGAAGCCCGCCGCCACCTGCTCCAGCGTCACGCCCGCGTCCATCATCTTGATCCAGTAGCCCACGCCCTCCTTGTCAGGCGCGCGGTCGAAGGCTGCGCGGTACAGGCGATAGGCCTGGCCGGCGGTGCCTTCGATATCCAGCGCCACCGAGACGTCGGCGAACTTCAGGCGCTCGACGTTCACCAGCGTATCGGTGCCGCCGGCGCCGAAGCGATCGACGACGGTCGTGCCGCTTGCAGTGCGCGCGATGTCGAACAGGCTCTTGTAGCTGCCGTACTCAATCGTGTCGATGCCGCCGAGGCCGTCGATTTTCTGGTTGCCCGCCATCGCCTTGATCAGGTTGGCGCCATCGCTGCCGCTCACCGTGGGAGCGATGGAGGAGCCGCTGCCAGTAGTGGTGCCCGTGCTGCCCGAACCCGGGGACGGCGTGGGGGCTGGCGCTGGAGCTGGAGCTGGCGCCGGAGCCGGAGCGGGAGCCGGAGCTGGGGCTGGAACTGGGGCCGGTGCTGGAGCCGGGACTGGCTCCGGCGCCGTGCCCGTCGCCGGTGCGGAGACCATCGGCGGCGGCTCGATCCCGGCCAGCACGCGGGCCTCGACCTGGACCTTCCCATCGGCCTGGGTATCGATCCAGGCGGCGGCGAATCCGCCACCCGCAAGTGCGCTCAGGACCGGGTTGGCCTGGTCTCCCTGGCGCATTTCATTGATCCCGAATTCGCGCGCATCGAGCGCGGCGCCGTCGGCGCCGAAGCGCCGGCCGAAGACGCCGTTGCCGTCGAAGTCGCCGCTCCCGCTCTGCCATGCGATCAGGAAGCCGCCGTCGGCCAGCGCGACCGTGCTGGCCTCGAAGCGGCCGCCGCCGCCATCCAGGTTTGCCTGCGTCATGTCGCCGAGGCGATTGCCGGCGGCGTCGAAGCGCTGGAAGAAGATGTCGCTGCTCGCGAAACCCCACGGGGAGTTCGCATAGCTGTCCCAGGTCACCACGAAGCCGCCCCCGGCCAGCACGGTGACGCTCGGCTGCGGGGCCGCGGTGGCGATGCTGGCGGCCAGCCCGTCGCCGCTCACCAGGATAGTCGCGCCGCCGGCCTGCGCTGCATAGACGTTGCCGTCGCCCAGCTCGCCCCAGGCGACGACGTAGCCGCCGGCGCTGGCGGCGATGCTCGGGCTGAAGGCCGTCCCCAGCGTGCCGTAGACCTGCTCGGCGCCTTGCGGGTTGCCGTTGGCATCGGCGCTGCGCACGTGCACCTGCCCGCCGCTGCGCCAGGCGAGCGCGAAGGAGCCGTCGCGCAATGCGGTCACGTCGGGCATGGCCGTGTCCGGGCCGGCGGCGGAGACCACGACTTCGGCGCCCGGCTTGCCGGTGGCGTCGAGGACGCGGTAGGCGATGCGGGTGCCAAAGCCGTCGGTGCTGGTGTAGGCCACCACCGACCGACCGTCCGCCAGCGCGGCCACCGCGGGCGCGCCTTCCACCGCGCCGTCGCCCGTCGAGCTGATGGCGATGACCTGCCCCTGTGCGGCGCCAGTGGCGCTGCGCAGCTGCCCGACCACGCTGCCGTTCGGCGCCTGCCAGACCGCGATGAATGCGCCGGTCGACAGCGTCGCCAGTTCGGGATTGGCGGAAGGCGCCGCCGCACCGAGGGCAAACTCGCTGCCGAAGCCGGCCAGGTCGCGCGAGCTGCCCGCTTCCACGTTGTACACCAGCGTCTCGGCGATACCCTTGCCCGGCAGCGGATTGCCGTAGCCGTCGATCTGGTTGCGGTCGTAGTAATGCACGGTGACCGCCACGCCGCTGCCGGCGGCCGGCAGCAGCGCCGCGTCGTTGAGGATCAGGCGCGCCGTGGTGTCGGTCGCCGGGTTGTAGGAGATCGAGAACAGGCCAGGCACCGACTGGGCATCGATGACCCAGCGTCCGCCGGTCGGCAGGCCCCAGTCGATCGGGGTCAGCGTGGCGGCGAGCTCGCCGCTGCGCAGGGTGGTGAACAGGACATCGCGGTCGTCGAGGATGCCGACTGGGGCGTAATCGGTGGTATCGGTGCTCATGGGCGGCAGATTTCTGAAAGCCGGCCGCGCGGGGGGTGCGCGGCACGGAACAGAAACGATGATGCCCTACGGAAACCAGTATTTAAAGACGGAAATTAAATTCCATGCGGCAATATGGCGGAAAACCAACGTAATATTGCCGGCTTTGCCAAGCCTGTTAGTGCTTTGCCAGCACAAAACTGGACAGGACGGCAAAAATGTTTTAGCCCAGCGCGCGGATGCAATAGTCGGTCATGGCCGCCTGTACCTGCGGGTCTTCGCCGATCGCACCGGCCACTTCCAGGCGCAGGCCCGGATGCGCGGCGCGAATGCCCTCCGCCAGCTGCGGCAGGTCGCGCAGCAGGTGGCCGCCCTGGCCCAGGAACACCGGCACCACCGTGATCTCGTCGACGCCCTCGCCCACCAGCGCATCGATGGCGGCGGGCAGGCGCGGTTCCATCAGTTCGAGGAAGGCCAGGCGCACGGGGACGCCGGGCAAGCTGCTCTGCGACTGCTCGCGCAGGCGCTCGAAAGGCGCGGCCCAGGATTGGGCACGCGCGCCATGTGCAAACAGGACGAGTGCGCGTTTCATCAGTGTCTTTCCACCCACATCAGGGCGCCGATCGCCAAGAGCAGGAACAACAGGCTCGGTGCGGCCGCCGTGAAGAAGGCCGGCAGCGCGGTCAGGACGCCGAGGTTCGAGAACAGGGCGTTCAGCAGCAGGAAGCCGACGCCGATCATGATGCCGACAAAGATCTTGAGGCTCACGCCCCCGCTGCGCGTGTGCAGGTAGGCGAAAGGCAGCGCCAGCGCCATCAGCACCAGGATCGACAGCGGATCGATGAGCTTCTTCCAGAACGCCACCTTGAAGCGACCGGTCTCCTGGCGGTTTTCCGCCAGGTGGCGCGTGTAGACGGCCAGTTCGTTGGCCGACATGCGCTCGGGGTCGGAACGCGACACCGACAGGATCTTCGGGGTGATCTCCGAAGCCAGGTCGAGGCTGTCGAGCTTGCGGGTGGCGACGGCGGAGGTGTCCTGGCCGAAGGTGGCGGCAATCGACTGCCCTTGCGGCACCGGCGTGCCCGGCGCGGGCAGCACGCGGCTGTTGGAGAACATGGTCTCGGTGACACCAAGCAGGCGCCAGGTATTGTTGCCGCGGTAGCTGCCGCTGCTGGCGGTGATCAGGGCGCGCATGCGCATGTTGGCGTCGAATTCGTACAGGCGCACGTCGACCAGCTGGCCGTCGGAACGGACCTGGCGCACGTTGAAGAAGCGCGTGCCGATCACCGGGCCCTTGACGCCCTCGGCATGGATGCTGTCCTTGGTCCACATGCCCGAGCGGAACTCGGCCGACATGGTCGATCCCTTCGCCGCCAGGCGCACGCGCTCGGCCATCGGCGCCGTACGCGGCGTGATCAGCTCGCCGAAGATGAAGGTGATCAAGACCAGCACGAGGCCGACCTTGAACAGCATCCAGCCCGCCATGCGCGTCGACATCGAGGACGCGCGCATGATGGTGAACTCGGAGCTCGAGGCGAACTGCGCCATCGTGTAGATGGTGCCGATCAGGGCCGCCACCGGCATCACCTGGTAGACGTTGCCCGGCACCAGCAGCAGCACGTACATCACCGCATGCTCGAATTCGTAGCCGCCCTTGCCTACCGAAGGCAGCTCGGCGGTCAGGTCCATGAAGGAGATCAGGGCGAGGAAGGCGACCGCCACGAAGGCGACCGCCTGCAGGATGTTGACCGCGAAATAGCGTTGCAGGATGCTCATTCGGCCTCCACCTTCGCCAGCGGCTGGGGAGCCGGGGCCTTGCCCTGCCCGCGTCGGCGGCGCTTCCAGGCGCCCAGCAGCGCCAGCGGATGCCAGCGGTGGTTGACGTTCAGGCGCCAGGCGAACAGCACCGCCACCGTGAGCGCGGCGGCCAGGTGCAGCGGCCACCAGGCCATGTCGAATTCGAGCCTGCCGCGCTGGACGCTCTTCTCCATCATCTTGTTCAGGTTTAAGTAAGTGAAGAAAATCAGCAGCGCCAGGATCATGTTGGCCGAACTGCCGGCGCGCGGGTTGACGAAGCCGAGCGGGATCGCCAGCAGCATCAGCACCAGGCAGATGACCGGCGCCGAGATGCGCGCCAGCAGTTCGGCGCGGGTGTACTGGTTCTCGACCTGCAGCAGCACCGCGGTGGGCAAGGCGTTGGTGGGCGTGTCGGTGCCGAGCACCGGCACCCGGGTGGCGACGCGCATCTTGTAGCGGTCGAACTCCATCGACTGGAAGTCGGCCTGCCCCGGGGTGCCGGAATAGCGCCGGCCATTGCTCAGCACGAGGTACTGGCCGCCCTTGGGATCCGACTCGATCACGCCTTCCTTGGCGACGACGACCGAGGTATTGCCGTTCTTGTCCTGCGAATTGACGAACACGTTCTGCACCACGGTGGCGCCGGTGGTGGAGCGTTCGACGAAGAACACGCGGTCGGCGGACGAGGATTCACGGAACTGGCCGGGCGCCACGCGCTTGAGGTCTTCGCGCTTCTGGAAGCGCTCCACGAACTCGGCGCGCTTGAGCGCGGCCCATGGCGCCGCCACCAGCGACAGCGCGGCCACCACGGCCACGATCGGCAGGCCGAAGGTGAGCACGGGGCGGATCCAGCGCATCAGCGAGGTGCCGGACGCGAACCAGACGACCATCTCGGAATCGCGGTAGCTGCGCGTGACCGCGGCCAGCACCGAAATGAAGACGGTGAGGGTCAGGATGGTGGGAAGGTAATTGAGGATGGCGAAACCGATGAGGGCCAGGACATCGCCTGGATCGACCTTGCCGCCGGCGGCCGTGCCGAGGACTTTGATGAGCGTCCAGGTGACAAGGATCGTGAACAGCACCGTAAAGGTGGCGCCGGCCGAACTGGCCAATTCACGTTGCAGGGCGCGTCGAAAGATCATTCAATAATAGCTATAATTGCAGGTTAGGCACATGAGTATGCAAATGCGCCGCGAAATCAAACCGGAGAATCAAAAATGGACTTTAGCATAAAAGCATTCGACACCAAGACCACCCTGGCCGCCGCGAAAGCCGGCGTTGTGGCGGTTGCCGTGTTCGAAAACAAGACCCTGTCGCAGGCTGCCAAGGCCCTGGATGCCGGCGGCGACATCACCGCGGCGCTCAAGTCCGGCGACATCAGCGGCAAGGCCGGTTCGACCCTGCTGCTGCGCGGCGTGAAAGGCGTCGGCGCGGCACGCGTGCTGCTGGTGGGCATGGGCACGGCCGATGCCTTGAGCGAAAAGAACTACAGCACCGCGATCGCGGCAAGCCTGAAGGTATTCGCCACCCTGGGCAGCCAGGATGCCATTATCGCATTCCCGCTGGCGGATGTGAAAGACCGCGACGTCAACTGGGCGGTGCGTGCACTGGTGATCGCCGCCAATGAGACCGAACACAGAACTGATACCCAGAAGAGCAAGAAGGATCCGGCCCTGGCAGGCGTGCGCAAGATCGTCATCGCCGCCGACGCCGCCAACGCCGCCACCCAGCTCAAGGGCACCCTGGCCCAGGCCGTCGCCATTTCGAACGGCATGGCCCTGACCAAGGAACTGGGCAACCTGTCGCCGAACGTCTGCACCCCGACCTACCTCGCGAATACCGCGCGCCAGTTGGCGGACCAGTTTGGCTTCGAGATCGAAGTCCTGGAGCGCAAGCAGCTCGAGGCGCTGAAGATGGGCAGCTTCCTGTCGGTGGCCAAGGGCAGCGACGAAGCGCCGAAGTTCATCGTGCTCAAGCACATGGGCGGCAACAAGAAGGATGCACCGACCGTGCTGGTCGGTAAGGGCATCACCTTCGACACCGGCGGTATCTCGCTCAAGCCGGGTCCGGGCATGGACGAGATGAAGTACGACATGTGCGGCGCCGGCTCGGTGCTGGGCACCTTCCGCGCGATCGGCGAGATGAATCTCAAGCTGAACGTGATCGGCATCGTGGCGGCCTGCGAAAACATGCCGTCGGGCCGCGCCAGCAAGCCGGGCGACATCGTGACCTCGATGAACGGCCTCACCATCGAGATCCTGAACACCGACGCCGAAGGCCGCCTGATCCTGTGCGACGCCCTCACCTACGCCGAGCGCTTCAAGCCGGCCGCCGTGGTCGACGTCGCGACGCTGACCGGCGCCTGCATCGTGGCCCTGGGCCACCACACCAGCGGCCTGTTCACCCGCCACGACGACGCGCACGACGCGCTGGCCCAGGAGCTGCTGGACGCCGGCAAGCAGGCCGGCGACGTGGCATGGCGCTTCCCGCTGGGCGAGAACTACAACGAGCAGCTGAAGTCGAACTTCGCCGACCTGGCCAACATCGGCACCCCGGGCGCGGCCTCGATCACCGCGGCCTGCTTCCTGGAGAACTTCACCCGCAAGTATACCTGGGCCCACCTGGACATCGCCGGCACCGCCTGGAAGTCGGGTGCGAACAAGGGCGCGACCGGCCGTCCGGTGCCGCTCCTGACCACCTTCCTGATGAACCGCGTGTAATACGCAAGAGCGCCCTGATGAAATATTCTTTCATCGGGGCGCTGGGATGAAATATTATTTCACCAAGAAAAACAGCCCCGCATGCGGGGCTGTTGCATTTTGAGCCTCAAAACACGGCGCTCTGGACCCGCTCGGCCGCCGCCAGTTCCTCGGGCGGCTTCGTCGGCGTCATCAGCACGGTCAGGTTGGCGGGATACGACCAGCTGGCGCCTGAATACTTGTCCACCGCGAATCCCATCCCGGCACTGATCACCACATTGCCCATCAGGCTCATCGCATCGGGGCGCGACCCGAATGCTTCCTGCCCCGTCCCCAGGCCCGCCTTCTTGCAGCTGACGACCAGGGGCTCGGCGCTGCGCGCGATGGTGACGCGTCCGGGCGCCACCACGAACCAGCGCCCGAGATTATTGCTCAGCAGGCAGCCTACCCCGCCGACTTCCTGGTAATCGAGCACGGCGTGCAGTTCGACCTGCTGCTGCAGGGGCGCATCGGACACGGTGGCACAGCCGCCCAGAACGAGCGCTGCGAGCAGGAATGGGAGGGAAAAGCGGGAAAAACGCGACATGGGGGCCTACCAGAAATACTGTATGCCCCATTAACGGCAGGCAAGAGCGTATCCTGAAGGGCAAGGGCAGGACGCTATTCGTCCCCGATGACGGAAAAGCGCGGCATGGCCGCGCCGTCGACGCTGACGCTCTCGAAGAAGGCGGCGCGCGGGCGCACCCAGACGGCGCCGTCCTGGCCGCGGTAGACCATCACGGGCGTGTGGTCCGCTTCCATGACGGCTTCGCAGACCAGCTCGTAGATGCCACCCTTGTAATGGCGGTAGCGCCGTGCCGCCGCCAACTCAGGCCTTGGTCTCTTCCAGGGTCTTCTGCTTCTTCTTGAGGCCCTGGATAACCTTCAGCACGCCTTCCATGCCGGCGGCTTCATCCAGCTCGCTGAAGGCGTCGAGCACTTCGTTGAGCACGCGGTTGCGCACCGCGGCTTCGTCCTGCGTGACTGCAGGTTTTTGCTCGCCTTCCTTGGCGAACTTCGACGGCGCCTCGGCCGCAGCCTTGGCGCCGTGCGTCAGGGCAGCCTGCCAGATCACCCAGCGGCGCTGGGTTTCATAGACGAGGTATTCCTCGGGCTTGTCTTCGCGGCGGCGCGTAATGTGGCCTTCGCGTTGGGCCCACGCTTCGAATGCATTGCGCATTTCAGTCCTTTGTAAATCGGCGTTCGGGTTCATTTGCTATCGAAAAAACAAGGTTTCGAATAGTACCATTTTGCACCTTGCCAACATGCCTGCACGATTGAGCGTGCACGCGGCAACCGAACTTGTTTCCAGGTGTGCAAATAGTACAGCGTTAGTTGCCGTAACGCAATTGTTATATTCCACACAGAAACAGTGTTAAATGCTTCGGCGCTAGTTTAATTCTTTTGCGAACATTTTTACAGCCCGCACGGCATAAATTTGCCAACTTCTTTATTATTATATTAAGTTATTCTAGCATAGCCCCTTGCACTGCACACAATATTAGTGGCTCTTTAATAACAATTGCTGTGTGACTAGCATAAATACAACTGTCATATCATTGGTAATTATTCTCCTAGAATAAATCGGGATTGGATTGCATTGCCGGGATAAAGCCCTTGGCTATCCGCTTGTCCTGGAAGCGGTTATCATGCCGCCTTTGCCACCCGCCCCAATGCCCATGAAGATCGCCACCTGGAACGTCAATTCGCTGAAAGTCCGCCTCCAGCACCTGCTCACCTGGCTGGAAGCCAATCCGGTCGACGTCCTGTGCATCCAGGAGACCAAGCTCACCGACGACAAATTCCCGCTGGCCGAGATCAATGCCGCCGGCTACCAAGTCGTTTTTGCCGGCCAGAAAACCTATAACGGCGTGGCGATCCTGTCGAAGCATCCAATCGAGGACGTCCAGAAAGGCAACCCCCATTTCGAGGACGAGCAGCAGCGCCTGATCGCCGCGACCATCGCCGGCATGCGCATCATCTGCGCCTATGTGGTGAACGGACAGGAAATCGGCAGCGACAAATTCGCCTACAAGATGGCCTGGCTGGAAGGTCTGCGCACCTGGGTGGCCGAGGAAATGCGCAGGTTTCCAGAGCTGGCCGTGCTGGGCGACTACAACATCGCCCCGGAAGCGCGCGACGTGCATGATCCGGCCGAATGGGAAAACCACATCCACTTCACCCCGCCGGAACGCGCGGCGCTGCAAGAATTCATGGCGCTCGGCTTGACGGATGCCTTCCGCCTGTTCGAGCAGCCGGAGAAGCAGTACAGCTGGTGGGACTACCGCAACCTGGCCTTCCGCCGCAACCGCGGGCTGCGCATCGACCATATCCTGCTCACCGAGGCACTGGCGAAACGCTGCAGCGCCTGCCACATCGATCGCGAGACGCGCAAGTGGGAGCAGCCGTCGGACCATGCCCCGGTCGTGGCGACCCTAAGCGACTGAATTGGCCAGCAGCCGCGCCGCCTCGAGGGCCGGCAGCGGCCGCGCGAACAGGTAGCCCTGCGCGAACTGGCAGCCGTAGCCGCCCAGCAGCGCGAGCTGCCCTTCCGTCTCGACGCCTTCGGCCACCACCGACAGCCCCAGGCTGTTGGCCAGCGCCATCACCGCCGCCACGATGGCGCGGTCTTCCGCACTGGCCTCGAGCTCGCGCACGAAGGCGCGGTCGATCTTGATCTTGCGGACCGGGAAGCGCTTCAGGTAGGCCAGGCTCGAATAGCCGGTGCCGAAGTCGTCGATCGACAGGCGCATGCCCATGCCGTTGATCTGGCGCAGGATGTCGAGCGTCTGCCCGCCATGCTGCATCAGCGCGGTCTCGGTGAGTTCGAATTCGACCAGCGCGGGGTCGATGCCGGTCTCGCCGACGATGCGGCGGATCGAAGCCACCAGTCCATCGTGCATGAACTGGCGCGCCGACAGGTTGATCGCCAGCGGCACCGCAAGCAAGCCCTGGCGCTGCCAGGCGATGCACTCCTCGCAGGCGCTCTGGACCACCCACTCCCCTACCGGCACGATCATCCCGTTCTCTTCCAGGATCGGGATGAATTCGTCCGGCCCCACCACATTCTCTCCGTCGCGGCGCCAGCGCAGCAGCACCTCGAGGGCGTGCAGGCGGCGCGTGGCGGTGTCGATGATGGGCTGGTAGTGCAGCTCGAATTCCTCGCGCGCGAGCGCCCCGCGCAGCTGCGATTCCAGCTCGAAGCGGCGCGCCGCCGCCTGGTTCATGCGCTGGTCGAAGAACTGGTAGTTGTTCCGGCCCGCAGCCTTGGCGTGGTACATCGCCGCGTCGGCATGGCGCATCAGGGTGTCGACGTCGTCGCCGTCGTCGGGGCACAGGCAGATGCCGATCGAGGGCGTGATGTGCAGGCTGCGGCCCTCGAACGGATACGGGGTGGCCAGCAGGTCGATGATCTTGTCGGCTACCTGGGCGCAGTCGCGCGCGCCGCCGACCTCCGGCAGCAGCACCACGAACTCGTCGCCGCCCAGGCGCGCCACGGTGTCGCTGTCGCGCACCGCCGTGCCCAGGCGCCGCGCGACCTCGCGCAGCAGCTGGTCGCCGGTGGCGTGGCCGAGCGAATCGTTGATGGTCTTGAAGCGGTCGAGGTCGAGGAACATCACGGCCAGCCGCCCTTTGCCATCCTTCGCGTTGCGCTGGGCCGCGCGCAGCGCGCACTCGAGCCGGTCGGACAGCAGCGCGCGGTTCGGCAGCCCGGTCAGGCTGTCGTGGTAGGCCATGTGGTGCACCCGCGCCTCGGCCTGGCGCCGTTCGGCGATTTCTTCCTGCAGCAAGGCGTTGGCCCCGGCCAGTTCGGCGGTACGCTCCGCCACCCGGATCTCGAGCTCGTCGCGCGCGCGCCGGATCGCGTCGGCCGCCTCGCGCCGCGCGGTGACGTCGTCGATCAGCCAGACGCTGCGCCCGCTCTTCTGGTCGGCATCGAACAGGCGGCCCGACAGGCGCGCCCAGAACGGCGTGCCGTCGCGCCGCGCCATCAGGTATTCCGCCGTGTGCACCTGCCCTGCGCCGAAACTGCGCGCGGTGTCGAGGCGCGCCAGCTTCCAGCTGGCCTCGTCCGGGTACAGGGCGCGCACCGGGGTGCCGTCCATGCCGCCGGCGGGGCTGCCGAACAGCTCTTCCATCTTGCTGTTGCAATGCAGGGTGACGCCATCCTCGACCACCGCGATGCCCAGCACCGCGTTGTCGAGGATGGCGCGGTTCTCCATCAGCGCATTGCGCAGCTGGATCTCGTCGTGACGCTCACGGGTGCGGTCCTCGAACAGCCAGATCGTGCCCAGTCCCGGGTCTTCGGGATTGAACAGGTAGCCGTTGAGCTGGCCCCAGATGCGCGAGCCGTCCTTGCGCACCATCTCGGTCTCGGCGCGGTAGGGAATGCCGCGCGCCAGCTGCGGGTAGGCGGTCGCGCCGAAGTCGTGCCAGGACTGGTCGTCCGGGTAGACGATGCGGGTCGAGCGGCCCAGCGCCTCGCCGTCGCGGTAGCCGAACATCCTCGAGAAGGCCGGGTTGTAGCGCTGGATGATGCGGTTGCGCGTGTACATGATGCCGATCGTGGCGTTCTGCATGATCGCCCGCACCTCGAACAGCGTCTGGCGCACGTCGGTCACGTCCTCGGCGATCCAGATGGTGCCGGCCTCGCGCGCCCCGGGGTCGACCGCGCGGCCGCGCAGGCGCGCCCACATGATCGAGCCGTCGCGCCGGCGGAAGGCTTGCTCGCCCTTTTCGTACAGGCCGCCGGCGGCCAGCACCGGATAGGCTTCCGCCACCAGGGCCTGGTAATCGTCGGGGGTGAGGAAGATGTCGGCCGGACGCAGGCCGCACATGTCGGAATAGGAATAGTCGAGCATCTCGCAGATGCGCGGATTGCAGGACTTGAACTGGCCGGGCAGCGTGAAGACGATGCCGACCGGCGCGTTTTCCAGGATGGCGTGCTGGTCGCGCAGGGCGATGCGCAGCATCTCGTGTTCGAGATCGCGGGCATCAGGCGCCGGCGCCTGGTCAGCAGAAGCGCTGCCTGCTGCGAGCTGGAGCTCGCCGGAGTGTCGGTCCATGGTTCGTGATTGTCTCTCGGCTAACTTGCCATTTAGAAATCATAAACCACAAAGTCTCCTTGTTCCAAAACTAAGAGGCACAAAAGATGGGCCGTGTTGTTGCGACCCATCAATCATGCAGGCGACTTACTTCAAGCATCTTCGAAATAATCACCCGGGACGCGGACCCATCCTTCCATCAGCACGCGTGCGCTGCGGCTCATGATCGCTTTGGCAACGCTCCATTCGCCGTTCGATTGCACCGCCTCCGCGCCCACCCGCAGGGTCCCGGAGGGATGGCCGAAGCGCACTGCGCTGCGCTCGCCGCCACCCGCCGCCAGGTTGACCAGGGTGCCGGGGATCGCGGCGGCGGTGCCGATCGCCACCGCGGCCGTGCCCATCATCGCGTGGTGCAGCTTGCCCATCGAGAGCGCGCGCACCAGGAGGTCGACGTCGCCCGCGTTCACTTGCTTGCCGCTCGAGGCGACGTAGTTCGCCGGTTTCGCCACGAAGGCCACCTTGGGCGTGTGCTGGCGCTTGGCCGCTTCCTCGATGCTGTTGATCAGGCCCATGCGCAGGGCGCCATGGGCACGGATGGTCTCGAACATGGCCAGCGCGCGCGGGTCGCCGTTGATGGCGTCCTGCAGCTCCGTGCCGCTGTAGCCGATTGCTTCGGCGTTGACGAAGATGGTCGGGATGCCGGCGTTGATCATGGTCGCCTGCAGCCGTCCGACACCGGGGACGTCCAGCTCGTCGACCAGGTTCCCGGTCGGGAACATCGACCCGCCGGCGCCCTCCTCCTCGGCCGCCGGGTCGAGGAACTCCAGTTGCACCTCGGCCGCCGGGAAGGTCACGCCGTCGAGTTCGAAGTCGCCGGTTTCCTGCACCTCGCCGTTCGTCACGGGGACGTGGGCGATGATGGTCTTGCCGATGTTGGCCTGCCAGATGCGCACAGTCGCCATGCCGTCCTGCGGCACGCGTTCCGGGTCGACCAGGCCGCTGGCGATGGCAAAGGAGCCGACTGCCGAGGACAGGTTGCCGCAGTTGCCGCTCCAGTCGACGAAAGGCTTGTCGATCGAGACCTGGCCGAACAGGTAGTCGACGTCATGGTCGGCCTTGTCGCTCTTGGCGACGATCACGGCCTTGCTGGTGCTGGAGGTGGCGCCGCCCATGCCGTCGATCTGCTTGCCGTAGGGGTCGGGGCTGCCGATCACGCGCAACAGCAGCGCGTCGCGCGCCGGGCCGGGCGTTTGGGCGGCTGCCGGGAGGTCTTGCAGGCGGAAGAACACGCCTTTGCTGGTGCCGCCACGCATGTAGGTGGCGGGGATTTTGATTTGGGGAGTGTGGGCCATGAATGAATCCAATGAAAAATGGGCGGCACCGCCGCCCATTCGTTTGCTTAGGCTGCGACCTTCGGGACGCTCGACTCGAGGAAATCCTGCGCGAAGCGCTGCAGCACCCCGCCCGCCTCGTAGATCGCCACTTCCTCGGCGGTGTCGAGGCGGCAGGTCACCGGGACCTCGACGCGCTCGCCGTTCTTGCGGTGGATCACCAAGGTCAGGTCGGTGCGCGGGGTACGCTCACCAAGCACGTCGAAGGTCTCGGTGCCGTCGATGCCGAGCGTCAGGCGGTTCACGCCCGCCTTGAACTCGAGCGGCAGCACGCCCATGCCGACCAGGTTGGTGCGGTGGATGCGCTCGAAGCCTTCGGCCACGATCGCTTCCACGCCCGCCAGGCGCACGCCCTTGGCTGCCCAGTCGCGCGACGAGCCCTGGCCGTAGTCGGCGCCGGCGATCACGATCAGGGGCTGCTTGCGCTCCATGTAGGTCTCGATGGCTTCCCACATGCGGGTGACCAGGCCTTCCGGCTCGACGCGCGCCAGCGAGCCGGCTTTCACGCGGCCCTCGGCATCGCGCACCATCTCGTTCTTGAGGGTCGGGTTGGCGAAGGTGGCGCGCTGCGCGGTCAGGTGGTCGCCGCGGTGGGTAGCGTAGGAATTGAAGTCCTCTTCCGGCAGGCCCATCTTGGCCAGGTATTCACCGGCGGCCGAATCCAGCAGGATCGCGTTCGACGGCGACAGGTGGTCGGTGGTGATGTTGTCGCCCAGGACGGCCAGCGGACGCATGCCGGCCAAAGTACGCTCGCCAGCCAGCGCGCCTTCCCAGTACGGCGGGCGGCGGATGTAGGTGCTCTGCGGGCGCCAGTCGTACAGCGGGCTGACCTTCTCGCCGTCGTCCACGACGCGCGCGAACATCGGCGTGTAGACCTTGCGGAATTGCTCCGGCTTGACCGCGCTGGCCACCACGGCATCGATCTCTTCGTCCGACGGCCACAAGTCGGCCAGGCGAATCTCTTTACCGGAAGCGTCCACGCCCAGCACGTCCTTCTCGATGTCGAAGCGGATGGTGCCGGCGATCGCATAGGCCACCACCAGCGGCGGCGAGGCCAGGAAGGCCTGCTTGGCGTAGGGGTGGATGCGGCCGTCGAAGTTGCGGTTGCCCGACAGGACGGCGGTTGCGTACAGGTCGCGCTCGATGATCTCCTGCTGGATGGTGGGGTCGAGCGCGCCGCTCATGCCGTTGCAGGTGGTGCAGGCAAAGGCGACCACGCCGAAGCCGAGCTTTTCCAGCTCCGGCATCAGGCCGGCTTCTTCCAGGTACAGGGCCACGGCTTTCGAGCCCGGCGCGAGCGAGCTCTTGACCCAGGACTTGCGCTGCAGGCCCAGGCGGTTGGCATTACGCGCGATCAGGCCGGCCGCGATCATGTTGCGCGGGTTATTGGTGTTGGTGCAGCTGGTGATCGCCGCGATGATCACGGCGCCGTCCGGCATCAGGCCCGGTTCGTTCTCGACCACGCCCGAGATGCCGCGTTCGGCCAATTCGGAGGTCGGCACGCGCTTGTGCGGGTTCGACGGTCCGGCGATGTTGCGCACCACGGACGACAGGTCGAAGGACAGCACGCGCTCGTACTGGGCGTTCTTGAGGCTGTCGGCCCACAGGCCGGCTTCCTTGGCATAGGCTTCGACCAGCTGCACGGTCTCTTCCTCGCGGCCGGTCAGGCGCAGGTACTTGATGGTCTGCTCGTCGATGTAGAACATCGCGGCGGTGGCGCCGAACTCGGGCGCCATGTTCGAGATGGTGGCGCGGTCGCCCAGGGTCAGGCTGGATGCGCCCTCGCCGTAGAACTCGAGGTAGGCCGACACGACTTTCGACTTGCGCAGGAACTCGGTCAGCGCCAGCACGATGTCGGTGGCGGTGATGCCGGGCTGCGGTTTGCCGGTCAGCTCGACGCCGACGATGTCCGGCAGGCGCATGTAAGACGCACGGCCCAGCATGACGCTCTCGGCTTCCAGGCCGCCCACGCCGATCGCGATCACGCCCAGGGCGTCGACCATCGGGGTGTGCGAGTCGGTGCCGACCAGGGTGTCCGGATAGGCCACGCCCTGTTCGGACTGGATCACCGGCGACATGCGCTCTAGGTTGATCTGGTGCAGGATGCCGTTGCCCGGCGGGATCACGTCGACGTTCTGGAAGGCCTTCTTGGTCCACTCGATGAAGTGGAAGCGGTCTTCGTTGCGGCGGTCCTCGATGGCGCGGTTCTTGGCGAAGGCGTCCGGATCGAAGCCGCCGCACTCGACGGCCAGCGAATGGTCGACCACCAGCTGGGTCGGGACCACCGGATTGACCATGGCGGGGTCGCCGCCCTGCTCTGCGATGGCGTCGCGCAGGCCGGCCAGGTCGACCAGCGCGGTCTGGCCCAGGATGTCGTGGCAGACCACGCGCGCCGGGAACCACGGGAAGTCGAGGTCGCGCTTGCGTTCGATGATCTGCCTGAGGGCGTCGGTCATGCTGGCCGGGTCGCAGCGGCGGACCAGGTTCTCGGCCAGCACGCGCGAGGTGTAGGGCAGCGTGTCATAGGCGCCGGGCTGGATGGCCTCGACCGCGGCGCGCGTGTCGAAGTAGTCCAGGCCCGTGCCAGGGAGGGGTTTGCGGTGATTGGTGTTCATGATCCGTGATTACTTTCGATCGGCGATCGGCACGAACTGCAGGTCTTCCGGACCCACGTAGTTCGCGCTCGGGCGGATGATCTTGTTGTCGATGCGCTGTTCGATGATGTGCGCGGCCCAGCCGGAGGTGCGCGAGATGACGAACAGCGGCGTGAACATGGCGGTCGGCACGCCCATCATGTGGTACGAGACGGCCGAGAACCAGTCCAGGTTCGGGAACATCTTCTTGACTTCCCACATCACCGATTCCAGGCGCTCGGCGATGTCGAACATCTTCATCGAGCCGGCTTCCTGCGACAGCGTGCGCGCCACTTCCTTGATCACCACGTTGCGCGGGTCGCTGATGGTGTACACCGGGTGGCCGAAGCCGATCACGACTTCCTTGTTGGCCACGCGGTTGCGGATGTCGGCTTCGGCCTCGTCGGCGTTCTCGTAGCGCTTCTGGATCTCCAGCGCCACTTCGTTGGCGCCGCCGTGCTTCGGGCCGCGCAGCGCGCCGATCGCGCCGGTGATGGCCGAGTGGATGTCCGAGCCGGTGCCGGCGATCACGCGCGAGGTGAAGGTCGAGGCGTTGAACTCGTGCTCGGCGTACAGGATCAGCGAGGTGTGCATCGCGCGCACCCAGGAGTCGCGCGGCTTCTCGCCGTGCAGCAGGTGCAGGAAGTGGCCGCCGATCGAATCGTCGTCGGTCTCGACGTCGATCCGCTTGCCGCTGTGGCTGAAGTGGTACCAGTACAGCAGCATCGAGCCGAAGGACGCCATCAGGCGGTCGGCGATGTCGCGCGCGCCCGGGACGTTGTGGTCGTCCTTTTCCGGCAGGGTGCAGCCCAGCACCGACACGCCGGTGCGCATCACATCCATCGGGTGGGCGCCGGCCGGCAGCGCTTCCAGTGCGCTCTTGACTGCCTGCGGCAGGCCGCGCAGCATTTTTAACTTGGCCTTGTAGCCCTTCAGTTCCGCCTGGGTCGGCAGCTTGCCGTGCACCAGCAGGTAGGCGATCTCTTCGAATTCGCAGGTGGTGGCGACGTCCAGGATGTCGTAGCCGCGGTAGTGGAGGTCGTTACCGGTCTTGCCGACCGAGCACAGCGCGGTATTGCCGGCGGCGACGCCGGACAGGGCCACCGATTTCTTCGGCTTGAACGTTGGGGTCTCGTTGTTCTGGGTGCTCATGCTTGGAATCTCCTGAGGCTGAATTATTTGGTCTTCTTCTGGGCGAACAGCGCGTCCAGTTTCTGTTCGTAGCTGTGGTAGTCGATGCGGTCATACAGTTCGGCGCGGGTCTGCATCGTGTCCAGCACGTTCTGCTGGGTGCCGTCGCGGCGGATCGCGTTGTAGACATTCTCGGCCGCCTTGTTCATGGCGCGGAAGGCCGACAGCGGGTACAGGGCGATGCTCACGTTCGCGCTGCGCAGTTCGTCCAGCGTGAACAGCGGGGTCGCGCCGAACTCGGTGATGTTGGCCAGCACCGGCACCTTCACGGCATCGGCGAACTGTTTATACATCTCCAGGCTGGTCATGGCTTCGGGGAAGATCATGTCGGCGCCGGCTTCCACGCAGGCAATAGCGCGCTCGATGGCGGCGTCCAGGCCTTCCACGGCCAGCGCATCGGTGCGCGCCATGATCACGAAGTCCTCATCGGTACGCGCGTCGGCGGCGGCCTTGACGCGGTCGACCATCTCGTCCTTGCTGACGATTTCCTTGCCCGGACGGTGACCACAGCGCTTGGCGCCGACCTGGTCCTCGATGTGGCAGGCGGCGGCGCCGGCCTTGATGAGCGAGCGCACGGTGCGCGCGACGTTGAAGGCCGAGGCGCCGAAACCGGTGTCGATGTCGACCAGCAGCGGCAGGTCGCACACGTCGGTGATGCGGCGCACGTCGATCAGGACGTCTTCCAGGCTAGAAATGCCGAGGTCGGGCAGGCCGAGGGAGCCGGCGGCCACGCCGCCGCCCGACAGGTAGATGGCGCGGTAGCCGGCGCGCTTGGCCAGCAGCGCATGGTTGGCGTTGATGGCGCCGATGACCTGCAGCGGGGATTCTTCCTGGACGGCCTGGCGGAAGGCGGCGCCGGCGGAGTGGTGGCTCATGCTTAAACCTTTCGAATGATGCGTTGATCGAATACCCACCTGCTAATGCAAGTGGCGTGCCAGTCCGACATTCCTTATGGATCAAGGACTTGGCGCAGCTTCGACAGCTCATGTGTTTCAGCGGAACGAAACATGAAACACAAATGAAACATTGTAGCAACAAAAAAACCCCGCCGCAGCGGGGTTTCGTCCAGGCGTCGCCCGTTCAGTGCGCGCTTGCCGCCGACGCACCAATACCGGTTTCCGAACGCACTTCCTGCGCCTCGAAGCCGGCCTTGTCAATCGCGGCGCGCGGGCTCTTGTCGGTCACCGAGAAGAACCAGATGCCGAAGAAGCCCACCGCCATCGAGAAGATCGCCGGCGAGGTATAGGGGAAGATCGCGGTGGCGTTACCCAGCACGTCGACCCACACCGACTTCGACACCAGGGTCAGCACGACCGCGGTCGCCAGGCCCAGGAAGCCGCCCACGGTGGCGCCGCGGGTGGTGCAATCTTTCCACAACACCGACATGAACAGCACCGGGAAGTTGGCCGAGGCCGCGATCGCGAAGGCCAGCGACACCATGAAGGCGACGTTCTGCTTTTCGAACGCGATCCCGAGCAGCACCGCGATCACGCCGAGCGCGATGGTGGTGATCTTCGAGACCTTCAGTTCGTCGGCGCTGTTGGCCTTGCCCTTCTTGAACACGGTGGCGTACAGGTCGTGCGACACCGCCGAGGCGCCCGACAGGGTCAGGCCGGCCACCACCGCCAGGATGGTCGCGAAAGCCACCGCCGAGATGAAGCCCAGGAAGATGTCGCCGCCCACAGCATTGGCCAGGTGCACCGCCGCCATGTTGTTGCCGCCCAGGAGCTTGCCGGCGGCATCCTTGAAGGCAGGGTTGGTGCCGACCAGCACGATCGCGCCGAAGCCGATGATGAAGGTGAGGATGTAGAAGTAGCCGATCCAGGTAGTGGCCCACAGCACCGACTTGCGCGCCTCTTTCGCGCTCGGGACGGTGAAGAAGCGCATCAGGATGTGCGGCAGGCCGGCGGTGCCGAACATCAGCGCCATGCCGAACGAGATCGCCGAGATCGGGTCTTTCAGGAAGGTGCCCGGGCCCATGATCGAATCGCCCTTGGCGTGCACCTCGGTGGCGGCCGAGAACAGCTGTTCCGGGCTGAAGTTGTACTGCGCCAGCACCGCGAAGGCCATGTAGGAAGCGCCCGACAGCAGCAGCACGGCCTTGATGATCTGCACCCAGGTGGTGGCGGTCATGCCGCCGAACAGCACGTAGACCATCATCAGGATGCCGACGATGACGACGGCGATCCAGTATTCCAGGCCGAACAGCAGCTTGATCAGCTGGCCGGCGCCGACCATTTGCGCGATCAGGTAGAAGGCCACCACCACCAGGGTGCCGGAGGCCGCGAACACGCGGATCGGCTTCTGGTGGAAGCGGTAGGCGGCCACGTCGGCAAAGGTGTAGCGGCCCAGGTTGCGCAGGCGCTCGGCCATCAGGAAGGTGATGACCGGCCAGCCGACCAGGAAGCCGATCGCGTAGATCAGGCCATCGAAGCCGTCCAGGAACACGGCGGCCGAGATGCCGAGGAAGGAAGCGGCCGACATGAAGTCGCCGGCGATCGCCAGGCCGTTCTGGAAGCCGGAAATGCCGCCGCCGGCAGTGTAGAAGTCGGAGGCCGAGCGGGTCTTGGCGGCGGCCCACTTGGTGATGAACAGGGTTGCCACCACGAATAGCGCGAACATGCTGATCGCGGTCCAGTTGGTGGCCTGCTTGGTTGCCTGGCCGAGGTCGGGCGCGGCCAGGACGGCGCCGCTGGCGAGCAGCAGCGCCGCTGCGACGGAAGAACGGTTCAGGGCCTTCATGCCGCCACCTTCTTTCCGCTGCCGCTGCCGTTGCCGCCGGCAACATTGGCCTTGATGGCCTCGGTCAGCTGGTCGTACTCGCTGTTGGCGCGGCGCACGTAGATGGCGGTGACCACGACGGTGAACAGGATCACGAACAGGCCCAGGGGGATGCCCCAGGTCATGACGCCGGCGCCGATGCGGCTGCCCATGAATTCCTTGTCGAAGGCGCAGAGCAGGGTGAAGCCGTAGTACACGACCATCATGCTCCAGGTGAGAATCCAGCCGAAGCGCGAACGCTTCGTGACCAGCTTGCGATAGTTGGGGTCGGCTTTGACCCGCCGAACGATGTCTTGATCCACTTGTGTCTCCTGTTATCTATTCTGGTGATGCCTGGTATTCAGGGCTGGGTTCATCCTACGGGCGTGCCCTTACCTCATTCTTACGCTGGCTTACGCGTAACTGACAGCGGCCGGCCCCGCAAGTTCAAGGCAGGTGCATGGAATCGGCTACACTTGCCGCATGAGTCCATCCACACGCAGCCACGGCGACGGCGGCGACAAGCCGGTCATCTGGACCGTATCGGTGTCGCGCCTGTCCGACCTGTTCCGCGACATCACCCTCGAGTACGACCACCTGGCCACGATCGAACCGGTCCACCTCGGCTTCGACGAGGCCGCGCGCACGTTGCGCGAGCGACTCGCGACCGAGCGCTGCGACGTGGTGATCGCCGCCGGTTCGAACGCCGCCTACCTCAAGGGCCGGATCTCGGTGCCGGTGGTGGTGGCCAAGGCCAGCGGCTTCGACGTGATGCAGGCGCTGGCGCGCGCCCGCCGCGTCTCAAACCGCATCGGCGTCATCACCTACCAGGCGCCGCTGCGCGAACTGGCCGAGTTCGCCGACACCTTCGGCATCGCGATCGCGCAGCGCACCTACGTGACCGAAGAGGATGCGCGCGCCTCCCTCAACGAACTGAAGGCGCTTGGGGTCGAGGTGATCGTCGGCGCCGGGTTGATCACCGACCTGGCCGAGGAAGCGGGCCTGACCGGGGTATTCCTGTACTCGGCCGCCTCGATCCGCCAGGCTTTCGACGACGCACTCGAGATGGCGCGCCTGACCCACCTGGAAGCGAGCCGCGGACGCCGCATCGCGGGCACGGATGCGCGCCGTGCACGGCGCGGCCTGCACGACCTGCGCGGAGAGTCGAACGCGATGGAGCGCCTGCGCCAGACCGTGGTGCTGTACGCGCGCTCGCCGGCCACGGTGCTGATCCAGGGCGAGACCGGCAGCGGCAAGGAACTGGTGGCGCAGGCCATCCACCGCGAGGGCCCCGCGCGCGCCGCCAACCGTCCCTTTGTGGCGGTGAACTGCGGCGCGATCGCCGAATCGCTGCTGGAATCCGAACTGTTCGGCCACGAGGAAGGCGCCTTCACCGGCGCACGCCGCGGCGGCCACGCCGGCCTGTTCGAGGCGGCCAATGGCGGCACCCTCTTCCTCGACGAGATCGGCGAGATGCCGCTTGGCCTGCAGACCCGCCTGCTGCGCGTGCTGGAAGAGCGCGAAGTGATGCGCGTGGGCGGCACGCGGCCGGTGCCGATCGAAGTGCGCGTGATCAGCGCCACCCACTGCGACCTGGAAGCGCGCGTGCGCGAGGGGCGCTTTCGCGCCGACCTGTTCTACCGGCTGGCGGTGCTGCGCCTGGCCCTGCCGCCGCTGCGCGAACGGGTCGCGGATATCGTGCCCCTGGGGGAATGGTCGCTCAAGAACGCGCTGGCGGCGCTGGGCGCCAGGCCACACCCGAACCTGCACGCCGAGATGCGGGCCTGCGCGGCCGTGCTGGAAGCCTACGGCTGGCCCGGCAACGTGCGCGAGCTGCGCAACCTGATGGAGCGGCTGGCGCTGTTCCTGGCGGCGGAGCCGCTGCAGGCGCTGACGCCGAGTTTCTTGGTATCGATTGCCCCTGAGCTAAACAAAGCGGCGACGGTGCCTGCGCCCACGCCGGAGGCCGATACCGAAAGCATTGCGGCGGTGCTGGCGCGCTTCAACGGCCAGCGCGATGCGGCGGCCAAGCATCTGGGCATCAGCCGCACAACGCTGTGGCGGCGCCTGAAGAATCCGTAGGGTGGACGGCTCTGCCGTCCGCGCGTTCAAATTTCTCATGAACAGTGACGAAACAGCTATACCAGGGGAAGTTGAACGCGCGGACGGGAAAACAGTCCACTGGACTGTTTCCCCCCGTCCACCCTACAAGACCCACCCCGCGCTGGATCAACACCGTGTTAAATTATCGCCGTATCATGACTTTTTTACATGGCCTGGCGCCCATTGATACGAGCAAGCGCCAGCTCTTCGACTAGCGCCTGCCCATGAAGCGGCGCACCGCCCGGGCCCCTGCCCGGCCTGACGGAGGCACTATGCAACATGCGTCGCAAGCGGCTTTGTTTTCCCTGATCGGTGATACCCCCCTGATCGAAGTGACCCGGATCGACACCGGTCCCTGCCAGCTGTTCCTGAAACTCGAATCCCAGAATCCCGGCGGCTCCATCAAGGACCGCATCGGCCGCGCCATGATCGAGCAGGCCGAGCACGATGGGCACCTGGCGCCGGGCGGCACCGTGGTCGAGGCCACTGCCGGCAATACCGGCCTGGGGCTGGCCCTGGTGGCGCGCATCAAGGGCTACCGCGTGGTGCTGGTCGTCCCCGACAAGATGGCCGCCGAGAAGATCCTGCACCTGAAGGCGCTCGGCGCCGAGATCCACCTGACCCGCTCCGACGTCGGCAAGGGCCATCCCGAGTACTACCAGGATTATGCGGCGCGCCTGGCCAGGGAGATCCCCGGCGCCTGGTTCGCCGACCAGTTCAACAACCCGGCCAACCCGCGCGCCCACGAAACCACGACCGGTCCCGAGATCTGGGACCAGATCAACCACAAGCTCGATGCCATCGTGGTCGGGGTCGGCTCCTCCGGCACCCTCACCGGCCTGTCGCGCTATTTCAAGAAGACCCAGCCGAACCTCGAATTCGTGCTGGCCGACCCGCAGGGCTCGATCCTGGCCGACTACGTCAACACGGGCGTGCTGCGTACTGATGCCGGTTCCTGGGCGGTCGAGGGCATCGGCGAAGACTTCATCCCCGGCATCGCCGACCTGTCGCGCGTGAAGAAGGCCTACACCATCTCCGACGAGGAAAGCTTCGGCACCGCGCGCCTGCTGCTGCAGCAGGAAGGCATCCTGGCCGGCTCGTCCACCGGCACCCTGCTGGCCACCGCCCTGCGCTACTGCCGCGAGCAGACCCGCCCGAAACGCGTCGTTTCTTTTGTCTGCGACACCGGCACCCGCTACCTGAGCAAGGTGTACAGCGACGGCTGGATGGTCGACCAGGGCTTGATCACGCGCCCCAAGACGGGCGACCTGCGCGACCTGATCGGCCGCCGCTACGACGAGGGCGAAGTGGTCACGGTATCGCCCTCCGACACCCTGCTCACCGCCTTCAACCGCATGCGCAACGCCGACCTGCAGCAGCTCCCCGTGATCGACGACAAGGGCCGGCTGGCCGGCCTGATCGACGAATCCGACCTGCTGCTGCACGTCAGCGCCGAACCCAAGCACTTCAGCGCACCGGTGTCGAGCACGATGACCTCCTCGCTCCAGACCCTGCTGCCCACAGCCAGCATGGGCCACCTGCGCGAGATCCTCGACCGCGGGCTGACCGCCGTGATCCATGACGGCGAACGCTTCTACGGCCTGGTCACGCGCTACGACCTGCTCAACCACCTTCGTAGGACTCTTTCATGACGGACCAGAAAAAGCACATTGCCACCCGCGTGATCCACGGCGGCCAGGCGCCGGAGCCGGCTACCGGCGCCGTGATGCCGCCGATCTTCGCCACCTCGACCTTCCGCCAGGAGAGCCCGGGCGTGCACAAGGGCCTGGACTACGGCCGCTCGCACAACCCGACGCGCTGGGCCCTGGAACGCTGCGTGGCCGACATCGAAAGCGGCAGCGCGGCCTTCGCCTTCGCCTCCGGCCTGGCCGCGATCGCGGCGGTGCTGGAACTGCTGCCGGCGAACTCGCACATCGTGGCCGGCGACGACATGTACGGCGGCACCTTCCGCCTGTTCGAGCGCGTGCGCAGGAAGAGCGCCGGCCACAGCTTCGCCTACGCCGACCTGACCGATCCGGACGCGCTCGGCAAGGCGCTCACGCCTGAAACCAGGCTGGTGTGGGTGGAGACGCCGACCAACCCGATGCTCAAGCTGGCCGACCTGGCGGCCATCGCGGCCCTGTGCCGCGCGCGCGGCATCATCACCGTGTGCGACAATACCTTCGCCAGCCCGATTGTCCAGCGGCCGCTGGAACTCGGCTTCGACATCGTGGTGCACTCGACCACCAAGTACATGAACGGCCACTCCGACGTGATCGGCGGCGTGGCGGTGGTCGGCAGGGAGGAGCGCCATGCGGCCCTGGCCGAGGGACTCGGCTTCATCCAGAACGCCGTGGGCGCTATCCAGGGTCCGTTCGACAGCTTCCTGGTGCTGCGCGGGATCAAGACCCTGGCCCTGCGGGTGGAGCGCAGCAGCGCCAACGCGCTGGCGCTGGCCCAGTGGCTCGAGCACGAGCCGAAGGTACGCAAGGTGTTCTATCCGGGTCTGGAATCGCACCCGCAGCACGCGCTGGCGCGGCGCCAGATGAACGGCTTCGGGGGCATCGTGTCGATCGACCTGGCCACCGACCTGGCCGGCAGCAGGCGCTTCCTGGAAGCCTGCGAGGTGTTCACCCTGGCCGAGAGCCTGGGCGGCGTCGAGAGCCTGATCGAGCACCCTGCGCTGATGACCCACGCCAGCATCCCGGCCGAGCAGCGCGCCGAGCTGGGCATCGGCGACGGCTTGATCCGCCTGTCGGTCGGCATCGAGCACCTGGAAGACCAGCGCGAGGACCTGCGCCGGGCGCTGGCCGCGATCTGACGCGGTGCGTACTGGCTACAGGCGGCACAGGCGCCCGCCGTCCACCAGCAGCGAGGCGCCCTGGATGAAGGCGGCGTCGCCGGACGCCAGGAAGGCGATCGCCGCGGCAATGTCGGCGGGCTTGCCCACCTCGGCCGCATCGATGTGCTCGACCCCGGACTGGACCTCCGGGTTATTCCACAGCATGGGCGTATCGACCGCCCCGGGGAGCACGGCATTGACCCGGATGCCCCTGGGACCGCCTTCCAGCGCCGCCGAGCGCGTCAGCGACAGCAGGGCGGCCTTGGCGGCCGCATAGGGCGCCACCTTGACTTCGGTCTCCAGGGCATGCACGCTCGCGACGTTGACGACCGCACCGCCCTGCCCCATGTGCAGGAAGGCCTGCTTGATGAAGAAGAAGGCCCCGAGCAGGTCGACCTGCAGCACCTTCGTCCAGTCCGCCGCGCCGAGTTCCACGATGGGTTTGAAGACCATCAGGCCGGCGTTGTTGACCACCACGTCGAGCCGCCCGAAGCGCTGCAGGACCTGCCCGACGGCGGCGCCGACTTCCTGCTCCGCGCCCACGTCGCACACCACCTCCATGACCTCGCCGGGGCCGCACTCGCCCACCGCGGCCGCCGCCGCCGGCAGGGCGTGCGCATCGCGGTCGACCAGCGCCAGGCTGGCGCCTTCGGCGGCAAAGCGCTTGGCCGCCGCGAGGCCGATGCCGCCGGCGGCGCCGGTGACGAGAACGAGCTTGCCGTCGAAGCGCATACGCCCTCCTATTCCGTGTTCCTGGGTGCGCCGGTCGCCGCCTCGGCCGGCGCCGTGTGCGGCGCTGCAAAGTCGAATCCGGGGTAGTCGTCGTCCAGCGCCAGCGGCACCTGCAGGCACACGCTCTGGGTGGGCAGCACTTCGGTCCAGTCCCGGATCAGGTCGCGGTAGGCCAGCCCGACCGGACGCAGCTGGCGGTCGAGGTCGGCGAGGCCGAGGGCATTCACATGGCCGTTGTTCTCGCGCAGGCCGGTGTCCCAGTCGACCTGGTCGGTCAGGGAGTACCAGGTGAAGCCGACCAGGGGCACGCCGTTGTTACGTACCCGCAGCACGTTGGCCCATTCCTTGCGCAGCCACTTCACGGCCTCGTCGCCGCACGCTCCCTGGCAAAGATTGGTCTCGGTATGCATCACCGGCAGGCGGTAGCGGTTGTAGTACTGGTGCGTGATCACGGCGTAGCCGAAGATTTCCCCGGACGCCATGGTCGAGCCGTCCGCCGACACATGGTGCTCGTTGGTCTGGTAATAATCGTTCCCCATGATGCAGTGATGCTTGAGGTTGTTGTTCAGGAAGAAGTGGTACTCGTCACGCGTCATGCCGTTGTCGAGCAGGTACTCGTACATGGTGGAGTCGACGCGGCGGCCGTAGTTCAGGTCCAGCGACAGGAAGCGGCGCGCGTTCCTGGTCTCGGCCGGGCCGATCGCGGCGGGCGAGCGGGCGTGGAAGTACTCGGTCGATTCGCTCTGGACGAACAGCGCATCCGGGCGCACCTCGAGGATGGCGCGCATGGCCAGCAGGTTGGCCTTCACGATGTGCTTGAGCGCGGTGACGAAGGCCCGGTCGCTGCGCATCTGCTCGTTCCACCAGCCGTACAGGGCGGAGAACAACGCGCAGATCGACATCTCGTTGACCGGCGTGTACAGCTGGACCCAGGGATAGCGCTGGGCAAAAGCGTGCGCATAGTCGGCGAAGATCGCGGCAAAGTCCGGGTTCTGGAAGTCGCCCAGAAAATCGGGCAGGCCGAAATGGCACAGGTCGACGATCGGCACCAGGCCGCGGCGCCGCAGGTCGGGAAACACGGTGTCGGCGAACGACCAGTCATAACGGCCCGCACCGACCAGCGTCGTATGCAAGGGAGGGCCATAGCGCAGGAAGCGGATGCCGATTTCCTGCACCAGGTCGAAGTCGCGCCGCCAATGGCGGTAGTGCCCGCATTTGTCCATCTCGTCCATGCGGACCCGGCCGCCATCGATGGTCGGGATGCTGTTCTCGATGCCGGTGGCAAAGAGGAATCCGGGTTGGTTCGATACCATATGCGGTCCGTACGTGAGCCACGCCGTGTCAATCGGATCGGTGCGCTGCGCGGCGCCTCTTCAAACTGTAGACCATGAAAGCGACAATGGCCAGGTTAACGGCCAGCAAGCCGGCGCTCAGCAGGCCGGGACGGCGCGCCAGTTCGTCCAGCTCGAACGGCAGGTAAATGGCGCCGCTGGCCGCCGCCAGGCCTTCCGCCCATGCACGGCCATGCCACAGGCCGTAGGCCTCGACCATGCGCAGGCCTGAATACGCGAGGGCCGCCGCCGCAAGCTGCAGCAGGCGCGCATCATCCAGCCGCCCTGCCAGCTCGACGAACACCCGGGGCGTATGGGATGCGGGGTTCAGGTGCGCGTGCGCCACCAGCAGCTCGGCAAGGCGCTGGACGTCGCGGTGCAGCAGCGCGAACAGGCCGAAGCCGGTCAACAGCACCACCATGCCCTTGGTCGCCTCGAGCGCGGCGACGGCGCGAAGACCCTGCGACAGGCGCATGCGTTCTCCCGTGGGGCGATCGCATGTATACTGCCGCTGCCTTCGCCCTTGTCCCTTTTACGAAAGAATACCTTGAAACAGCTGATCTCCTACTGCATCCTTGGCTTGAGCATGACGCTAGCCGTCACCGGCTGCAAGCGCGCCGAAACCCCTCCCGCGGCCGCCGCCGACAGCGTGGCGCTGCAAAAGATCGACACCGTGGCCGGTACCGGCAAGGAAGCGACCGACGGTACGACCGTGGTCGTCCACTATACCGGCTGGTTGTACGAGCCGAATACCGAATCGAAGCGCGGCGCCCAGTTCGATTCCTCGAGCGGACGCGAGCCGTTCAGCTTCCACCTCGGCGGCGGCCAGGTCATTCCCGGCTGGGATGCGGGCGTGGCCGGCATGAAGGTCGGCGGCAAGCGCACCCTCATCATCCCTGCCAGCATGGGTTACGGCAGCTCGGGCGCAGGCCCGATCCCGCCGAATGCCAACCTGATCTTCGACGTCGAACTGCTCGACGTGCGCTGAGTCTTCATGGCGCCGGCAACTCCGCCGGCGCCTGCCCTTTTCCGGGATCTTCCCGGCTGTCCCCCGGCGTTCCGCACGCCTTCCCCTGAAGTCCTGCCTGCAGGCAATGCCCCTCTCCCATATCGCTGCGTCCTAGTGCAGGACCGCGCGTGCGTCAATACCACAGTTCGGTCTGATGTGTCTTGCGCACAAAAAACAACGTGCGAAGAAACTGTATTTACATCAGCCTTTTGAGAGAGAAAACCGAATTTTATATGCACATCAACTAAAACAAAGATATAAAATTTTTAATAGATGTGTTCAGTTTCGTTATTTCCAAAGCTATAGTTGTTGACAACCGGCTCTAGAGGCGGGGAAAGAAAAGTTGTACCGATTGACGTATATTTTTCTGAGAGAAAACACAACATGCAAATCCGTGTATCCATGCTGCGTAGCGCTGTCGCCATTGCGGCGCTGGCGTTCGCCGGATCGGCGCTCGCTGCCGGACAGGAAGGCCAGACCGTTGCCAAGGACCAGCGCACCGGCAAGCTGCGCAATGCGACTGCCGCTGAGGTACAGAAGCTGAACGAGCTGCGCAAAGCCGAGCGCGAAGCCCAGAAGGCCGCCCGCGCAGCCTCCGGCGCTCCCGTCGCCGGCGTCGCCAGCCTGCAGCAGAACGGCGTCCTTGCCGCCCACGTCGACGAGGAGTCGATGATGCACACCGTGGTGCGCCGCACCGCGGACGGCAAGCTCGAAGCCGAGTGCGCCCACGGCTCGCATGCAGCCCACTCCGCCCTGTCCACCCCAGTGTCCACGCACGCCAAGGAGCACCAGAATGAAGTCGAATAAGCGTCCAAGCCTCACTCTGGTAGCCGCGGCCCTGGCCCTGGCCTGCGGCAGCATGGGCACTGCACAGGCAGCTGCCAAGATCGTCATCAACAACCTGAACGCGCCCGGCATCGGCTTCAACGAGACAACCCCGGCCACGCCCGTCGGCGGCAACACCGGCACCACCATCGGCCAGCAGCGCCTGATCGCGTTCACGCACGCGGCCAATATCTGGGGCAAGACCCTGACCAGCGACGTCCCGATCGTCATCAATGCGACCTTCGAGCCGCTGTCGTGCACCGCGTCCAGCGCGGTGCTGGGCAGCGCCGGCGCCACCCAGGTGTTCGCCAACTTCAAGGGCGCGCCGAAGACCGACGTCTGGTATTCGTATGCCCTGGCCAACAAGCTGTACGGCAGCGAGATCTCGACCTCGCCGGGCGGCCAGATCACGGCTCGCTTCAATTCCAATCTCGGCAAGTCGGACTGCCTGGCAGGCAGCGCGTTCTACCTGGGCCTGGATGCCAACGAAGGCAACAACATCGACTTCGTCGCCACCCTGCTGCACGAAATGGGCCACGGCCTGGGCTTCCAGACCTTCACCAGCGGCGCGACCGGTGCTCCGTTTGCCGGACGTGCTTCGGTCTGGGATACCTTCCTGCTCGATAACACCACCGGCAAGCTGTGGATCGACATGACCAACGCCGAGCGTGCGGCATCGGCGCTCAAGCCGGGCGGCCTGTCCTGGACCGGCGCCCGCGTCACCGCGGCTGCGCCGTCGGTCCTGACCCCGACCGCCCAGCTGCGCGTGATCGGCGTCGGCGCCAACTCGCCGTCCGGCGACCTGTACGCGGTCGGCGAAGCCGATTTCGGTCCGAAGATCGACAAGTCGCCGCTGACCGGCCAGATCGCCGCGGTGGCCCTGCAGCCTGACAGCCCGGGTTCGGCCTGCACGCCATTCAACGCCGCCAACGCCGAAGCGGTGCGCCGCAAGATCGCCCTGGTCAGCCGCGGTACCTGCGGCTTCACGGTCAAGGTCAAGAACGCCCAGGACGCCGGCGCGATCGGCGTGATCGTGGCCGACAACGCACCGGGCGCAGTCACCGGCCTGGGCGGCGCCGATCCGTCGATCACCATCCCGGCCGTGCGCGTGTCGCAGGGCGACGGCGCGACGATCCTGGCCAGCCTGACCAAGCCGAACGGCAACGCGAACGGCACCGTGGGCAAGCTCGAACGTTCCAAGACCCAGCTCTCGGGCGCCGATGCACAGGGCCGCGTCACGATGTTCACGCCGAATCCGTTCCAGCAGGGCTCGTCGGTGTCGCACTACAACACCGCGACCACCCGCAACCAGCTGATGGAACCGTCGATCAATGCCGACCTGACCCACTCGGTGACGGCGCCGACCGACCTGACGATGGAACTGTTCAAGGACATCGGCTGGTAATCACGCCGCCGTTTCCAGGGAAAGCCGCCTGCTTGCAGGCGGTTTTTTTTCGTCGGCATGGGTCCCCTGGCGCAGCTTGAAGGTCGCCACCAGTTCCGACAGCTCGGCCGCCTGCCGGCGCATCGCCCCGGCCGCGCTGGCCGCCTGCTCCACCATGGCCGCGTTCTGCCGGGTCGACTCGTCCATCTCGGCGATCGCCTCGCTGGCCTGGGCCACGCCGTCGGCCTGCTCGCCGCTGGCGGTGGAGATGGTGTCGAGCAGGCCGGCCACGTCGTGCACGTGGGCCAGCACGGCGCGCATGGTCTCGCCCGCGGCGCCGGCGATTCCGGTGCCGGCGGCGATCTCCGCGCTCGAATCCTTGATGAGCTTCTTGATCTCCTTCGCCGCCGACGCCGAATGCTGGGCCAGGCTGCGCACCTCGGCCGCCACCACCGCGAAGCCGCGTCCCTCGGCGCCGGCGCGCGCCGCTTCCACCGCCGCGTTCAGCGCCAGGATATTGGTCTGGAAGGCGATGCTGTCGATCATGCCGGTGATGTCGGTGATCCTGTCGGCCGAGGCCTTGATCGCGCCCATGCGCGCCACCACCTCGTCGACCGCCTGGGCGCTGCGGGTCGCGACGCTCGAGGCCGACTGCGCCAGCGCGTTCGCCGAGCGGGCACTGGCATTGTTGCGGTCGATGGCTTCGCGCAGTTCTTCCATCGCGCCGACGGTCTGGCGCAGGCTCGCTGCCTGGCGCTCGGTGCGGCGCGACAGGTCCTGGTTGCCGTCGGCGATCTCGCCCGATACCGAATCGATCGCCCGGGCGCCGGCCAGCACCTGGGACACGGTGGCCGCGACGCCGCCGGTCATGCCGTTGAGGGCGTCGAACAGGCGGCCGATCTCGTCCGCACGCGCGTGGCGGATGACCGGACGCAGGTCGCCCTTCGCCACCTGCTCGGCCAGGCTGACGGCCTGCTGCAGCGGGCCGACGATGTTCCGGGTCAGCATCCAGGCCAGCAGCGCGCCGATGCCGAGCGCGCCGAGGCCGAGCGCCAGCACCAGCGATTTCCCGAACAGCGAGGCCGAGGCCGATTCGCTGGCGAGGCGGTGCGCCGCGTCGGTTTCGTGGGCCAGCAGGGCTTCCAGCGCACCCGTGTAGGCCTGGTAGCCTCGCTCCCAGTCGCCGCCGACGAGCTGCTCGACGACGCCGGTCTGGCCGAGCTCCTTGGCCTGGAACAGCGCGGCCTGCACCTTGTCCAGCGCCGCCTTGTGGCCGCCGGCTTGCGCCATCAGCGCGGCTTCAGCCTGCGTGCGCGGTAGCTTGCCCAGTTTCGCTTCGAGATCGGCGGCCGCCTTCCTGCCCTGGGCCAGCTGGGCGCCGAAGTAGTCCGCCAGCTCCAGGCTGTCGCTGCGCGCGATGGCGACCGTGCGCGAGCCGTTCAGGCGTTCGACGCCGAGCAGGTCGGAGGCCAGCTGCTGCCTGGCCAGCTTGTCGTAGACCAGGTCGGTGGTGAGGGCATCGTTGGACTGCATGCGCCACAGCGCCACGGCCGAGATGATCAGGAGGAGAAAGGAGACGATGCCGAAGGCGCCAAGGATCTTGGTGCCGGTCTGGAGCTTCGCGAGGTGCATGGCAGGTATCGAGTTGGTCGGATACCTGCAGTCTAAAAATGCAATGTGACAGGGCGATGAAAATCCGTGACATCCGCGCCTGCGAATGTCACGGGAGGGAGGCGCTTACTTGTTGGTCGGCGGCGCCTTGCCGGCGGCTTCGCCGGCTTCCCACTGGCGCTTGAGCGCCGGGATCGCGGCCGGCTTCCACGGCATGACCGGCTGCTCCTTCATCTTCTTCTCGAGCAGTCCGATCGCCACTTCCAGCTGGCGGTCGCGGCCTTCGAAGGTCTCGTGCGGCAGGTTGTCGACCTCGACGTCGGGCGCCACGCCCACGCCTTCGATCAGCCATTCGCCGTCCGCGGCGAACTGGCCGAACTCGGCCACGCGCGCCCTGCCGTTATCAAGCAGGCTGTTGCCGTCGCTGAGCCAGACGCCGGCGCCGGCGGTGCGCTTGCCCACCAGCGGGCCCAGTTTCAGGGCCTTGACGCCGGCGGCGAAGGTCTCGCCGTCCGAGTAGGTCAGCTCGTCCATCAGCACCACCAGGTGGCCGCGGAAGGTGTTCTGCATGTTCGACTGCGGCAGGGTGCCGTTCGAGGTCCAGAATGCCCACGAGCGGCGCAGCAGCTTCTCGATGATCCAGCTGTCGATGTTGCCGCCGTTGTTGCGGCGCACGTCGATGATCAGGCCTTCCTTGTTGATGTTGGCGTAGAAGTCGCGGGCAAACGCGTTGATGTCGCGCGCCACCATGGCGCGCAGGTGCAGGTAGCCGATCCTGCCTTTCGAGGCCTGGTCGACCTGCTGTGCCCTGCCCTGTTCCCAGTCGGCGTAGCGCAGGCTGGCGTGCTGCGCCATCGACACCGGCGTTACGATGACGGGACGCGGCTTGCCTGCCCCGCTCTTCACGTGCAGCAGCACCTGCTTGTCGGCCTGGTCCAGCAGCAGGTCGGCGATGTCCCGGCTTTCCGCCAGCGACTTGCCGTTCACGGCAGTGATGATGTCGCCTTCCTTGACGCCGACGTCCGGCGCCGCCAGCGGCCCACGCTCGGACGGCAGCTCGGGTTCGCTGCGGTAGACACGGTCGACGCGGAAGCCCTCAGGCGTGCGCGACAGCACGGCGCCCAGGCTCGAGGGCACGCCCTCGCCGGCGGCGCGGCGCACGTCGCCCGGGATGATCTGCGAATGCAGCGCGCCGAGCTCGCCCACCATCATGCCCAGCACGTCGTTGAGCTCGGCGCGATCGGTCACGCGCTCGACTAGCGGCGCGTAGCGATTGCGCACGGCCACCCAGTCGATGCCGCGCATGTTGGCGTCGTACAGGAAGTCGCGGTGCATGCGCCAGGCATCGTTGAACATCTGCTTCCACTCCAGGCGCGGGTTGGTGCTCACCGCCCAGTCGTCGATCTTGATGCGCGCCTTCGACACGTCGGCCGGGGCCTTGGCGCCGGCGGCGACCATCAGCATCTCGCCCGGTCCGCTGGCATGGAAGGTACGGTAGAAGACGTGCTTGCGGTCGGTGCTGAGGCCAAACTCGCGCACGTTGTTCACGAAGGTTTCCAGCTGCGGGCTGCTGCGCGAAATCTCGAGGGTCTTGAGCGCGCCGCTGCGGCCGTTGTCCGATTCGAGGATGTACAGGCGCTTCTCGTCGATGGCCAGGGCGCGGTAGTTGCCTGGCGCGACCGGCACTTCGTACAGGCGCTCGCGCAGGCCGGCGTAGTCGATCGCCGGGGTCGGCGCCGCCTTGGCCTTCGCGCCTGTGGCAGCATCCGCGGCATTCGCCGCCGCGGTGGCTGCCGCGGCCGCGGCGACGGCGGCGGTCTTGTCGGCTTCTTCCTTGCCCGGGGTCTGGACCGCGGCGCGCGCGGCCGCCTCGGGCGACGCCACTTCCGGCTGGGTCAGCTCGTCCTCGGGCTTGAAGGGGAAGCGCACGCCCGGCTGCAGTGCCAGCGCATAGATGCCGACGCGGCGGTCGAACACCGGGCCCATGTTGCGGTCGCCCCAGGGACCGGCGTTACCCACATTGAAGTGGCGCGCGGACAGGAAATACAGCCACTTCCCGTCCGGCGAGAACACCGGCGAGTTGGCCGTGTAGCGGTCGGTGGTGACAAATGCCATGCTCTTGGCGGCCAGGTTGTACATGCCGATCTGGTTGCGCTGCTCGCTGCTGCCGACCCGGACAAACGCCAGGTTGCGGCTGTCCGGCGACCACACCACCTGGTCCGGACGCTCGGCGCCGACCTGGTTGGCGTCGTCGATGATGACGTTGGTTCTGGCCTGCAGGTCGAGCAGCCAGGTGCGGCCCTTCTTGTCGGTGTGGGCCAGGTACCTGCCGTCCGGCGACGGATAGATGCCGGAACGGTGGCTGGCGCCGTCGATGGTCAGGCGCTCGCCCTTGCCGGAACCGTCGGCGGCGTAGCGCCAGATCTCGTTCTCGCCGGTGGTGTCCACGAATGCATAGACCCACTTGTCGTCGTGGCTGAACACGGCGCCGCGGGCGCGCGCCCCGTCCGGCACCGCGATCTCGACGCGGCGGTAGCTGCCGGTGCCGGCGATGGTCACCTTGCCGCGCGCCGTCAGCACGATGCGCTGGGCCTTGTTGGCGACGTCGATACTGGTCAGCGCGTCGAGCGGCGAGCGCACGCGGCGGGTGCGCTGCTGGTCGAAGTCCGAGACCAGGCTGGCCTCTACGCGCGTGTCGGTGCCGGCCGCGATGTCGAACACGCGCAGGTCGGCGCCGAGCTGGTAGGCGATGCGGCCGTCGCCCAGCGAGGCGGTGCGCACGTCCCATTCGGTGTGCCCCGTGTGCTGCTTGCGGTCGCTGCCGTCGGGCAGCGCGGACCAGATGTTGTCGGCGCCCCCGGTGTCGCTGATGAAGTAGATGCGGCCTTGATGCCACATGGCGCGGCGGTTGTTGGCGTTGTCGTCCTTGAACAGGCGTGTGGCCTCGCCCTTGGCGCCGAGTTCGTAGCGCCACAGCTGGGCATGGGCGCCGCCGCGGTAAGCCTTGACGTTATCGTTGGTCATCGACAGGCCCATGCGCGTGAAGAACACGGTACGGCCGTCGTCACTCAGCACGGCGTCGTTGGCGTCGGCCAGCGGCAGCACGCGGCGCGTCATCTTGATGGGGTCGAGGGCGGCGACGATACGGTGTTTCGACGGTCCCACCGAATTTTCGGTACTGACCAGGACTTCGCCCTGCGCGGTCCAGCCCAGCACGTTCACGCCGCCGTTTTCGAAGGTGATGCGCTTGGGCAGGCCGCCCTCGATCGGCATCACGTAGGCTTCCTGGGCGCCTTCATACGAGGCGGCGAAGGCGACCAGCTTGCCGTCGTGCGAGATCGCGGCCTGGGTTTCGCTCGAAGGATGCGTGGTCAGGCGGGTGGCCTTGCCGCCCTGGAGCGTCGTGCGCCACAGGTCACCCTCGGCGGTGAAGACGATGCTGTCGCCGCGGATCGCGGGAAAACGGAAATAGGGATCGGCGGCGGCGGCCTGGCTGCCGATCAGGGCCAGCGACAGGGCGAGGATGGTGCGGGACAGTTGCATGTTCACAATGGCAAGGGTTACTCAAGCGGAAGAGTTTGCCACAGGTGAAGGGGGTGTACGACGTGCATACATGCAAAAAAAAACCGCGCTTGACGCGCGGTTTTCATTGCGAGACCGGGGATTACTCGATCTCGACCGTCTCGGCCGGAGCCGGCGGCGGCAGTGCGTCGCCTTCCGGGAACTCGAGGACGACGTCGTCCTTCTCGTTCAGGTCCACCGTCACGCGGCCACCGTTGACCAGGCGGCCGAACAGCAGCTCGTCGGCCAGCGCCTTGCGGATCATGTCCTGGATCAGGCGCGACATCGGACGGGCGCCCATCAGCGGGTCGAAGCCCTTCTTGCCGAGGAACTTGCGCAGCTTCTCGGTGAAGACGGCTTCCACCTTCTTCTCGTGCAGCTGCTCTTCCAGCTGCATCAGGAACTTGTCCACGACGCGCAGGATGATGTCCTCGTCCAGCGCGCGGAAGCTGATGATGGCGTCCAGGCGGTTGCGGAACTCCGGCGTGAACATGCGCTTGATGTCGGCCATCTCGTCGCCTGCCGCCTTCGAATCCACGAAGCCCACCGAACGCTTGGTCAGGCTCTCGGCGCCCGCATTGGTGGTCATGATGATGATCACGTTGCGGAAGTCGGCCTTGCGTCCGTTGTTGTCAGTCAGCGTGCCGTGGTCCATCACCTGCAGCAGGATGTTGAAGATGTCCGGATGGGCCTTCTCGATCTCGTCCAGCAGCAGCACGGTGTGCGGCTTCTTGGTGATGGCCTCGGTCAGCAGGCCGCCCTGGTCGAAGCCGACGTAGCCCGGCGGCGCGCCGATCAGGCGCGACACCGCGTGGCGCTCCATGTACTCGGACATGTCGAAGCGCACCAGGTCGATGCCCAGGATGAAGGCCAGCTGCTTGGCGACCTCGGTCTTGCCGACGCCGGTCGGGCCCGAGAACAGGAAGGAGCCGATCGGCTTGTCGGTCTTGCCCAGGCCGGCACGCGCCATCTTGATCGCGGCCGACAGCGCCTCGATCGCCGGGTCCTGGCCGAACACCACGTTGCGCAGGTCGCGGTCGATGGTCTGCAGCTTGCTGCGGTCGTCCTGGTTGACGGTCTGCGGAGGGATCCGCGCGATCTTCGCGATGATGTCCTCGATCTCGGTCTTGCCGATGGTCTTCTTCTGCTTCGACTTCGGCAGGATGCGCTGGGCCGCGCCCGCTTCGTCGATCACGTCGATGGCCTTGTCCGGCAGATGGCGGTCGTTGATGAATCGCGCCGCCAGCTCGGCCGCGGTCGACAGCGCCGAGGCCGAATACTTCACGCCATGGTGCTCTTCGAAGCGCGACTTCAGGCCGCGCAGGATCGCCACGGTCTGCTCGACCGACGGTTCGTTGACGTCGACCTTCTGGAAGCGGCGGCTGAGCGCGTGGTCTTTCTCGAACACGCCGCGGAATTCCGTGAACGTGGTCGCGCCGATGCACTTGAGCTGGCCGTTGGCCAGGGCGGGTTTCAGCAGGTTGGACGCGTCGAGCGTGCCGCCCGAAGCCGAACCCGCGCCGATGATCGTGTGGATCTCGTCGATGAACAGGATGCCGTTCGGGGTGTCCTTGAGCTGCTTGAGCACGGCCTTCAGGCGCTGCTCGAAATCGCCGCGGTACTTGGTGCCGGCCAGCAGCGCGCCCATGTCGAGCGAGAACACGACGGCGTTCTGCAGGATTTCCGGCACGTCTTCCTGGACGATGCGCCATGCCAGGCCTTCCGCGATGGCGGTCTTGCCGACACCGGCCTCGCCCACCAGCAGCGGATTGTTCTTGCGGCGGCGGCACAGGATCTGGATCACGCGGTCGACTTCTTCCTCGCGGCCGATCAGCGGATCGATCTTGCCGTCGGCAGCCGACTTGTTCAGGTTCTGGGTGAACTGGTCGAGCGGGCTTTCCTTGGCCTGGCCTTCGACCTGCGCTTCTTCCACGCCTTCCGACGCCTTGCTGGTGTCGAGCTGCTGGTCCTTGCGCACGCCGTGCGAGATGAAGTTGACCACGTCGAGACGGGTCACGCCCTGCTGGTGCAGGTAGTAGACGGCGTGCGAGTCCTTCTCGCCGAAGATCGCCACCAGCACATTGGCGCCGGTGACTTCCTTCTTGCCGTTCGAGGCCGACTGGACGTGCATGATCGCGCGCTGGATCACGCGCTGGAATCCGAGCGTCGGCTGGGTGTCGACCTCGCCCGTGCCCGGCACGGTCGGGGTGTTATCACCGATAAAATTAGTCAAGGTCTTGCGCAGGTCTTCGATATTGACCGCGCACGCACGCAGGACTTCGGCGGCTGATGGGTTGTCGAGCAGGGCCAGCAGCAGGTGTTCCACGGTAATGAACTCGTGGCGGGCCTGACGGGCTTCGACAAAGGCCATGTGTAGGGATACTTCAAGTTCCTGCGCAATCATACTTCCTCCATCACGCACTGCAGGGGGTGCCCTGCCTTACGCGCATGCGTTAAGACAAACTCCACTTTGGTACACGCTATATCTTTGGAAAACACCCCACAGACGCCCTTGCCGTGCCGATGCACGGAAAGCATGATCTGGGTCGCCGTTTCGCGATCCTTGTTGAAATACTCCTGGATGATCGCAACCACGAATTCCATCGGCGTGTAGTCGTCGTTCAGCAACGCCACCTGATATAAGGGTGGCGGTTTTACAGTTTGCCGCTCCAGCAGCTGTTCGGTGTCATGCTTCGTAGCCATGGGCGTATTTTAATGCTTTCAATGTCTGTGCCAAGCGTAAACATCAGCTCGTTCTCATGTGCTTCCATGTTACTGGTTTTCCGATGAATGCGCAGATGGCGATCCAATTGACGAAATCAAGAGTCGTGTTACCTCTGCCGTGAAAAATTTGGCAACAGCCCCCCAAAACCGCTTGACTTCAGTGATTATTCCACCAACAATGCAGTCATTGACATTGTACTTATGTACTTGTTGATAAGAAGTGAGCAGGCTGAGGAGGGGGCAAGAAGCTTCTTGCTTTTATGGCTCGTGTGATTAGTTAAAATTTGAAAGTTCTTTTATGGCAACTGGTACTGTTAAGTGGTTCAATGATTCCAAAGGCTTTGGCTTCATCACTCCTGATGACGGCGGCGAGGATCTGTTCGCACACTTCTCCGCGATCAATATGAACGGTTTTAAGACCCTCAAAGAAGGTCAAAAAGTCCAATTCGAAGTCACGCAAGGCCCGAAAGGCAAGCAAGCTTCCAACATCCAGGGCATGTAATCATTCCCCTCCCGGAAGCGAAGAACCCCGCCACGGCGGGGTTTTTTTTCGCCCCTGGCATTCACCCCTCGCCTGCCGTCCCGCATTTCATGCACCCTGGGCACGAGCATAAGCCAGTTCCGCCGAGAAGTCGCGGGTGTCTTTCAACAGTGCGGCGATGCGCTCGTCGCTCACCGAGTCGCCGCGTTCGAGCCGGGCGTCCTCCTGCCAGTCGGCCAGCACGGCATCGAAGCGCTCCGCCAGCGCGGCGCCGCGGTCGGCCAGCCCGGACGGCAGCGGGCCCGACGCGTGCAGGTCGCGCAGCGTTTCCGGATTGGCGATGCGGTGGAAACCATAAATGAAACGGCCGATGCGCTCGTAGTCTGCCATGACTGTCCCCGACATTAAAAAGGCCCCGGCGCGCACGCGCACGGGGCTTCCATCCCATCCGAGCCGGCGCCGAAGCGATTACATCTGCTCGATCATGACCTCGCCGAAGCCCGAGCACGACACTTGCGTAGCGCCTTCCATCAGCCGCGCGAAGTCATACGTGACCTTTTTCGAGGTGATTGCGCGTTCCATCGCGCTGATGATGAGATCGGCCGCCTCAAGCCACCCCATATGGCGGAGCATCATCTCCGCCGAAAGGATGAGCGAGCCCGGATTCACATAATCTTTGCCGGCGTACTTCGGCGCGGTGCCGTGGGTGGCCTCGAACATCGCCACCGAGTCGGACATGTTGGCGCCCGGCGCGATGCCGATGCCGCCCACCTGGGCCGCCAGCGCGTCGGAGACATAGTCGCCGTTCAGGTTCAGGGTGGCGATCACGCTGTACTCGGCCGGGCGCAGCAGGATCTGCTGCAGGAAGGCGTCGGCGATCGAATCCTTGATGGTGATCTCGCGGCCGCTCTTCGGGTTCTTGAACTTGCACCATGGGCCGCCGTCGATCAGCTCGCCGCCGAACTCGCGCTGCGCCAGCGCATAGCCCCAGTCGCGGAAACCGCCTTCGGTGTACTTCATGATATTGCCCTTGTGGACCAGGGTCACCGAGGGCTTGTCGTTGTCGATGGCGTACTGGATCGCCTTGCGCACCAGGCGTTCGGTGCCTTCGCGCGAGACCGGCTTGATGCCCAGGCCAGAGGTTTCGGGGAAGCGGATCTTCTTGACGCCCATTTCTTCGGTCAGGAACTTGATGACCTTCTTGACGCCTTCGGAGCCTTCGGCCCATTCGATGCCCGCGTAGATGTCTTCCGAGTTCTCGCGGAAGATCACCATGTCGGTCTTTTCCGGCTGCTTCAGCGGCGAAGGCACGCCGGCAAAATAGCGCACCGGGCGCAGGCAGACGTAGAGGTCGAGTTCCTGGCGCAGCGCGACGTTGAGCGAACGGATGCCGCCGCCGACCGGGGTGGTCAGCGGGCCCTTGATCGAGACCACGTAGTCCTTCACCACGTCCAGGGTTTCGGTGGGCAGCCACACGTCGGGACCGTAGACCTGGGTCGACTTTTCGCCGGCGTAGATTTCCATCCAGCTGATCTTGCGCGCGCCGCCATAGGCCTTGGCCACGGCCGCGTCGACAACCTTGAGCATGACCGGGGTGATGTCGACGCCGGTGCCGTCACCCTCGATGTATGGAATGACCGGATTGTCCGGCACGTTCAGCGAGAAGTCGGCGTTGACGGTGATTTTCTGGCCGTCGGCCGGGACCTTGATATGTTGGTACATCATGCTCTCCCATGTGGTCGCGTGGCAGGCCGCGTCGCGGCGTCGGGCCCGGCCCGCATTTCATCTACAATGTGGAATACGGCTGCAAGTCTTGTATAAGACACCTTCCCAGCATCTTGCATTATGCACCAGTATTTTCCGAGGCGCTACGCAGCACCTTTTATGTACCGATTCGCACTCCATGCCTCTGATCCTCTTCAATAAACCCTTCCAGGTCCTGTGCCAGTTCTCGAGCCAGGACGGCCGCGAAACCCTCGCCAACTACCTGGACATTCCGAACATCTACCCTGCCGGCCGCCTGGACGCCGACAGCGAAGGCCTGATGCTGCTGACCGACGATGGCAAGCTGCAGCACAAGATCGCCCATCCGGACCACAAGGAAGCCAAGACCTACCTGGTGCAGGTGGACGGGGTGGCGGACAGCGCGCTACTTTCGCGGCTGCAGGCGCCGCTGGACCTGGGCGACTTCGTCACCAAGCCGTGCAAGGCGGTGCGCATCGCCGAGCCGGCCTGGCTGTGGCCGCGCAATCCGCCCATCCGTGCGCGCCAGGACAAGCCGACCAGCTGGATCGCGATCACGCTGGAAGAAGGGAAAAACCGGCAGGTGCGCAGGATGACCGCGGCGGTGGGATTGCCGACCTTGCGGCTGGTGCGCTCGAGCATCGGGCCGTTTTCGCTGGCGACGCATCCTTTGATGCCGGGGGAGTTCATCGAAGTCCGGTATTCGTAATGCAAAAAAAACGCCGACCCGCAGGTCGGCGTTTTCATTGACGCAGGAGCGTATTACACCGCGAACGACTCCAGCGCCGCGTTGAAGGTCGCGCTCGGACGCATCACGGCTTTCACCTTGGCGTCGTCGGCCTTGTAGTAGCCGCCGATGTCGGCCGGCTTGCCCTGCACCGCCAGCAGTTCCTGGACGATCTTGGCTTCGTTCTCCGCCAGCTGCTTGGCCAGCGGCGCGAACTTGGCTGCCAGTTCGGCGTCCTCGGTCTGCGCAGCCAGTTCCTGGGCCCAGTACATCGACAGGTAGAACTGACTGCCGCGGTTGTCGAGTTCACCGGTCTTCGGCGACGGCGACTTGCGGTTGTCCAGCAGCTTGCCGGTGGCGGCGTCGAGGGTCTTGGCCAGCACCTTCGCCTTGTTGTTGCCGGTCTTGAGTCCCAGGTCTTCCAGCGACACGGCCAGGGCCAGGAACTCGCCCAGCGAATCCCAGCGCAGGTGATTCTCTTCGGTCAGCTGCTGCACGTGCTTCGGCGCCGAGCCGCCCGCGCCGGTTTCGTACATGCCGCCGCCGGCCATCAGCGGAACGATCGACAGCATCTTGGCCGAGGTGCCCAGTTCCAGGATCGGGAACAGGTCGGTCAGGTAGTCGCGCAGGATGTTGCCGGTCACCGAGATGGTGTCCAGGCCGCGCGAGACGCGCTCCAGGGTGTAGCGCATCGCACGGACCTGCGACATGATCTGGATGTCCAGGCCGGTGGTGTCGTGATCCTTCAGGTAGGTCTTGACCTTCTTGATCAGTTCATTCTCGTGCGGACGGTACGGGTCCAGCCAGAACACAGCCGGCATGCCCGAGTTGCGCGCGCGGGTGACCGCCAGCTTGACCCAGTCGCGGACCGGGGCGTCCTTGGTCTGGCACATGCGCCAGATGTCGCCGGTTTCCACGTTCTGGCTCATCAGGACTTCGCCGGTAGCCAGGTCGGTGATGTTGGCCACGCCGTCTTCCGGGATCTCGAAGGTCTTGTCGTGCGAGCCGTATTCCTCGGCCTGCTGCGCCATCAGGCCCACGTTCGGGACGGTGCCCATGGTCTTCGGATCGAAGGCGCCGTGCCATTTGCAGAAGTTGATGATCTCCTGGTAGATGCGGGCGAAGGTCGATTCCGGGATGACGGCCTTGACTTCCTTCAGGGAGCCGGTGGCGTCGTACATCTTGCCGCCGGCGCGGATCATGGCCGGCATCGACGCATCGACGATCACGTCGTTCGGCGAGTGGAAGTTGGTGATGCCCTTGGTCGAGTCGACCATGGCCAGCGCCGGACGGTTTTCCTGGCAGGCGTGCAGGTCGCGCTCGACCTCTTCGCGCTGCGAGGCCGGCAGCGCGGCGATCTTGTTGTACAGGTCGGCCATGCCGTTGTTGACGTTGATGCCGAGGCTGTCGAACAGGGCGCCGTGCTTCTCGAAGGCTTCCTTGTAGAACATGCGCACGCAGTGGCCGAACACGATCGGGTGCGAGACCTTCATCATGGTCGCCTTGACGTGCAGCGAGAACAGCACGCCGGTTTCCTTGGCGTCGTTGATCTGCTGTTCGTAGAAGGCCAGCAGGGCCTTGCGGCTCATGAACATCGAATCGATGATCTCGCCGGCCTGCAGCGCGACCTTCGGCTTGAGCACGATGGTCTGGCCCGACTTGGTGACCAGTTCCATCTTGACGTCGCGGGCGCCGTCCAGGGTCATCGACTTTTCGCCGTGGTAGAAGTCGCCGTGGGTCATGTGCGACACGTGGGTGCGCGATGCCTGCGACCATGGCGCCATCGAGTGCGGGTTCTTGCGGGCGTATTCCTTGACGGCCTTCGGCGCGCGGCGGTCGGAGTTACCTTCGCGCAGGACCGGGTTCACCGACGAGCCGATGCACTTGCCGTACTTGGCCTTGATGGCCTTCTCTTCGTCGGTCTTCGGGTCGGCCGGGTAATCCGGGAGGTTGTAGCCCTTGGCCTGCAGTTCCTTGATGGCGGCAGTCAGCTGGCCCACCGAGGCCGAGATGTTCGGCAGCTTGATGATGTTCGCGTCCGGCTCGAGCGTCTTCTTGCCCAGTTCGGTCAGCACGTCCGGGACGCGCTGTTCCGGAGTCAGGTTCTCCGGGAACTGCGCCAGGATACGGGCGGCAACCGAGATGTCGGCCTGCTCGACCTTGATGCCGGCCGGCTTGGTGAAGGTGCTGACGACTGGCAGGAAGGCGTGGGTCGCCAACAGCGGGGCCTCGTCGGTCAGGGTGTAGATGATGGTCGGATCACTGCTCATACGCTTTTTCCTCGATGATCATGCGGGTCGCACGATGTCAAAAACAGGTGGTAACGCTCAGGTCTTGAAGGCGGGACTTCGCGAAGTCTTCTATAAGACATAAGACGGCGTTTCACATTATGCACCAGTATTTTACTGTGCGCCATGGGTTTTAAATTTTAGGCCGCCGGCTGGATCACGTGGATTTCGAGGCGAGCCCAAGCATATGCAGCAAACGACAAAACCCGCCAGGACCGAAGTCGGGCGGGTCTTGCTCTGCACAGAACTGCCTGCGCGGCCTAGGCCGCACGCACCTCGCTAATTAAGCGGACAGTGCCTTCAGGGCAGCAGCCAGGCGGCTCTTGTGGCGGGCTGCCTTGTTCTTGTGGATGATCTTCTTGTCAGCGATGCTGTCGATGGTCGACACGGACTGCTGGAAGATGGTGGTCGCAGCGGCCTTGTCGCCAGCCTGGATGGCCTTGCGAACTGCCTTGATTGCGGTACGCAGGGTCGAACGCTGCGACGAGTTGTGTGCGTTTTGCTTAACTGCTTGACGAGCGCGTTTGCGCGCTTGTGCGGTATTTGCCATGAAATTTCCTAAATCGGGGTCAAGTTGCGTTTGCAAACATTCGCGAGTGAAACTGGCGCCTACGGTGCCTGCCCAACGATTCGTGTCTGCTAACAGAATTCAGTACAGCCCACGATTATAGCGAACGAAAGCACTTAGGGCAATTCATAATTCAATAATTGTCGCCTGAGAGCACGTGCGGCGGCAATACAGGACTATTGCCCAAGTATAATCCCGGGCCATGAACCTGCTCCGTACCCTCGCCGCTATTTCCAGCATGACCATGGTGTCCCGCGTCACCGGTCTGCTGCGCGACAGCCTGTTTGCCGCCACCTTCGGCGCCTCGAATTTCACCGACGCCTTCAACATCGCCTTCCGCCTGCCCAACCTGCTGCGCCGGCTGTTCGCGGAAGGCGCGTTCTCGCAGGCCTTCGTGCCGATCCTGACCGAGTACAAGACCAAGCACGGCCAGGAGGCGACGAAAACCCTGGTCGACCACGTGGCCACCGTGCTGGTCTGGGCCACGGTGCTGACCAGCATCGTCGGCATCCTCGCCGCGCCGGTGCTGATCTACCTGATCGGCGGCGGCCTGCAGCGCGAACCGGCAGCCTTCGACGCCGCCGTGCTCATGACGCGCATGATGTTCCCCTACATCGCCTGCATGGCCTTCGTGGCCCTGGCCAGCGGCGTGCTCAATACCTGGCGCAACTTCAAGATCCCGGCCATCACGCCGGTGCTGCTGAACATCTCCTTCATCGTCTCGGCGCTGGTGCTGGCCGACTGGTTCGAGCAACCGATCTATGCGATGGCCGTGGGCGTGTGCGTGGGCGGCCTGGCCCAGGTGGCGATCCAGATTCCTTCGCTGGTGAAGCTCGGCATGCTGCCGCGCCTCTCGCTCAATCCCATGACCGGACTGCGCGACAGCGGCGTGCGCCGCATGCTCGGCAAGATGGGGCCGGCCGTGTTCGCGGTGTCGGCGGCCCAGATCAGCCTCCTGATCAACACCACCATCGCCGCCAGCCTGGCCGCGGGCGCGGTGACGGCCTTGCAATACGCCGACCGCCTGATGGAATTCCCCACCGCGCTGCTGGGCGTGGCCCTGGGCACCATCCTCCTGCCCAGCCTGGCCAAGGCGAATACCGAAGGCGACACCCAGGAATACTCCTCGCTGCTGGACTGGGGCCTGCGCCTGACCTTCCTGCTGGCCCTGCCCTCCTCGGTCGGCATGGCGACGCTGGCGGTGCCGATGATCGCCACCCTGTTCCACTACGGCGTATTCACCGCCCAGGACGTGGCCCACTCCTCGCTGCCGCTGATGGCCTACAGCGCGGGCCTGCTCGGCTTCATCCTGGTCAAGACCCTGGCGCCTGCCTTCTATGCGCGCCAGGAAGTGCGTACCCCGGTCAAGATCGCGGTCGGCGTGATGGTGGCGACCCAGCTCCTCAACCTCGTGTTCGTGCCGTTGTTCGGCGTGGCCGGCCTGGCGCTGTCGATCGGCGTGGGCGCCTGCATCAACGCGGCCTTCCTGTACACCGGCCTGCGCCGGCGCCACATCTACGTGCCGCAGCCGGGCTGGGGCAAGTTCTTCCTCAAGCTCCTGGTCGCGGTGAGCGTGATGGGCGCCGTGTCCTGGTTCGGCCAGGCGCAGTTCGACTGGATCGCGCTGCGCGCCACGCCGCTGCTGCGTGCCGGCGCGCTGGCGGCGATCATCGCGGTGGCCGCTTGTGCCTACTTCGCGGTGCTGCTGGCGCTGGGCTTCCGCCCGCGCGACTTCAAGCGCCGCGCCAAGTAGAGTCGAGATACGAGAGCGCCCTAGCGCCCTGAGTCCGTGGCCGGGGGCGGCGCCTCCCTGGGACCGTCCTTGTCCTTGTCCTTGCCCTCGTCCTTGTCCTTGTCTTGTTCCTGGTCGTCGTCGGCAGGCGGCTCCGGCGCTTCCTCGCGCGGCGCCTCGGGCTCCGGCTCGTTGCGCGGGGGCGGGGCCACCTCGCGCATCGGCGCCTGCGCCTCCACCGGTGCGGCGGCCGGCCCGGCCGGCTGCTCCGGCGGCGGCGCCATCGTGATCGGCGGTTCCGCGGAGGCGCCCGGCACGGGGCGCGGCCGCGGGGCGGCGCCCTGCCCGAGCGCCATGAACTTCCAGTCCGCATGGTGCTCACGGTTCTCGAAATTGGGGAAGCGCTCGTCGAAGCCGGCGAGCTTGAGCGGCTTCGCCTGCGACAGGCTGTACACCCCCAGGATGCGGCCGCCCTGGGCCGCCGACACGATCCCCCACTCCGGCCGGCCGGTGATGGGATCGACGAATATCTTGCGCAGGTGCCGGCGCGGGGTCGGGAAGCGGGTATCGCGCAGCAGCTCCTGCAGCGTCAGGGGCTGGGTCGGCTGGCCGCGCGGGGTGGCGTCGGCATAGCTCTTGAGCGCGGCGCTGAACTGGGCGCCGGTCTCCAGCAGTTCGGTTTCCAGCTGGGCGCGCTGCAGCAGCGCGCCGACCTTCAGCGTGGCGGCGCCGACCAGGCCGACGATGAAGACGAGGATGATCAGGCCGAGGTAGGTGAAGCCGGCCTGGCGTCGGGCACGCATGCTACCACTCCACGTAGGGCTTGCCCTCGCGGCCGTTGCCCGGCGCGCCGCTCTTGATGTTGCCGACCTCGCCCTGTTCTTCTTCCTGCGGCGGCTCCACGATCCAGGTCTCGCGGCTCTCGGTGATCGGGTCCATCGGCAGCTCGCGCAGGTATTTCTTCTCCACCAGCTGCTCGAGCGAATCCGGATAGCGCCCGGTGTCGGCCTTGTACTGGTCGATGATCGCGCGCGTATTGCGCAGGTTCTCCTCGAGGATGGTTTCGCGGGTAGCGTCAATGCTCGGGAAGAAGCGCGGCACCGCCAGCGTCAATAGCAGGGCCACGATGCCCAGCACCACCAGCAGTTCGATCAGGGTGAAGGCCCGCAGGCGCGTGAGCTTGGACATCGGGTTCACCACTTGTTGTAGGGGATGCCGTTCAGTCCCGGCTTCTCGGACATGGAATACACGTCGTAGACGTCGTCGCCCTCCTTGGGCTCGTCCGGTTCGCTGGCATAGCTGCGCTTGCCCCAGGTCTCGGCGTCCGAGGAACCAGGATTGGCATGGAAAGGATCGCGCGGCAACCGGCGCATGAAATAGACCTGCGCCCCTTTCGGACTCTTCTGGTCGCGCACGCCCTCGACCAGCATCTCCAGGCGCGGCGGATAACCGGTGGCGCCCGCGGCCTTGGCCACGCGGCCTTCGTCGCTCGCCTTCTTGTAGGCATCGATGCCGGCGCGGATCTCGCGCAAGGCGCGGCGCAGCTCGGCTTCATCGCGGCGCTGCGCCGTCACCTGGGCCACCGGCACTGCGAGCGTTCCCAGCAGGGCCAGGATCGCCAGCGTGACCAGGAGCTCGATGAGCGTGAAGCCGCGTGTGGACATCAGCGTTGCGTGGCCGGGTTCGCGGGTGGCGGCGGCGCGACCGGGACCACCTGCAGGTTGCTTGCGGGGCTTGACGGCGGCTGGCCGGATTGCGGCGAGCCGGTCTGCGGCGTCACGGGCAGCTGCGACGGCGGTACGGAAATCGGACGCTCCGGCGATCCGGCGGCCGGGGTGCCGGCCGGCGCCGTGCCCTGCACCGTGCCTGCCGCACGCGCGGCAGCGGCCGCAGCGGCGCCGGCACTGACCGGCAACTGCACCGGCGCGCGCGCGGTGCTGTCCGGACGGCGGCGGAAGCTGGCCTCGGTGCCGGCGCCGAACTCCGAGCTGGCCGCCGCCGGACGCTGCACCGTGCGCACCAGGCGCGGGGTGATCGACAGCACGATCTCGGTGCGGTCGCTGGTGTCGCGCGTGCTGCCGAACAGGCGGCCGACGATCGGCAGGTCGCCGATGCCCGGCAGCTTGCTGCCGCTGGAGCGGTCTTCGTTGCTGATCAGGCCGGCCAGCACCTGGTTCTCGCCGTCCTTGAGCTGCAGGAAGGTGGTCGCCGAGCGGGTGCCGATGCGGTAGGCCACGGTGCCGGAGCGGGTGGTGACCGAGTCGCCCAGGGTGCTGACCTCGAGCGAGATGCGGATGCCGACCTCGTTGTTCAGGTAGATGGTCGGCTCCACGTTCAGGGTCAGGCCGACGTCGATGTAGTTCACCGACTCGGAAGCGAAGCCGCCCACGCCCGACGAGATCGTGGTCGAGATGTTCGGGATCTTGTCGCCGATGACGACCTTGGCCTTTTCCTTGTTGCGCACGCGGATGCGCGGATTGGCCAGGATATTGGAGTCGCCGTCGGTCTTGTTGGCGTTGACGGTGGCGCTCAGGTCGCTGATGACGCCGACGTTGCCGCGGTTCAGGCCGCGCAGCTGGTCGATGCTGACCGGGCCGTCGATCGACGCCAAGGGCGCGAAGGACACCGAGCCCGGCCAGGAGATGCCAAGGTCGACCAGGCGGCTGCGCTTGATCTCCAGCACCTCGACTTCCAGCATGACTTCCGGCTCGGGCACGTCCTGCAGCGCCACCAGCTGGGTCGCCACGCGCACCGCTTCCGGGCTGTCGCGCAGGATCACCAGGTTGAGCTTCTCGTCCACCACCACGTCGCGCGACTTGAGGATGGTCTTGAAGGTGTTGGCGATGTTCTTGGCGTCGGCATTGGCCAGGAAGAAGGTCTTGACCGTCATCTCCTGGTATTCCTTCAGCTTGGCCGCCACGTTCGGGTAGATCAGGATGGTGTTGCCGTCCATGACCTGGCGCTCGAGCTGGTTGGTCATCAGGAGGTAGTAGACCGCCGCCTCGACCGTGCTGTTCTTCAGGAAGATCGAGCTGCGCTGGTCGGCCTTGACGTCCTTGTCGAACACGAAGTTCAGGCCCGCGTGGCGCGAGATGACCTCGAAGATCTGCTTCAGCGGCGCGTCGCGGAACTCCAGGCTGATCGGCTTGCGGAAGGACGCCGCCAGCGCCGCCTCGGCGGCAGGGCTTGCTGCCGCCTTCTCGTCCACGTCCAGCATCAGGAGGCGCGCCGGTTCGTGCGCCGGGCGCTCGGTCAGGATCGCGGCCAGCTTCTGGCGCGCGGCATCGAGTTCCCCCTTGTCGAAGGAAGCGCGCGCCTCCTGCAGCATGGCGGCGTGGCGGCGGTCGGCCTCGACCTGGCGCAGGCCGGCTCGTGCGCGCTCGTTGGCCGGGTCGAAGGCCAGCACCCGGCGGTAATCCTGCAGCGCCGCTTCCGTCTGGTTGCTGGCGAGCGCGCTTTCCGCCTGGCCTATCAGGCGGTTGGCCGCCGTGTCGCGCGCGCGCAGGTAGGCGCTGCGGTACTGGGGATTGCCGGGGTCGGCGGCCACCGCCTCCTGGTATTTCGCCAGCCCGGCCGCCACCTGGTCCTGCGCCACCAGCGCATTGCCTTCCTGGTAGGCGCGCTGGCCGGCGCAGCCGCCGATGAGAGCCGCCGCAAGGGCCATACCCAGAACATGTGCCTGGAAACGAAGCATCAGTCGAACACTCCAATATTAAGCTGCTGAACCTGGTTCAGCGGCAGGTAAGTCAGGGTCAGCACCGGCGGCTTGATCGCGTCGACCCGGTACATGCCGTCGATGACCGTGTTCTCGCGCACGAGATGGGTGCGCTCGCCCCTGGCGAGGTAGATCTCCCAGACGCCGTCCTGCAGCGACTTGCCGATGAAGGTGAAAGGCAGCGGCGGCGCGCTCGGCGGCGGAGGCGGCGGCGCGGGCGCCGGCGGCGGTGGCGGCGGGGTCCAGTCCTGGCGCGCGAACACGCCATTCTCGCCCCCGTTGAAGCGGTCGTCGCTGTCGCCGATCAGCACTTCGCGCGGGACCAGGCGCAGGATGGCCACGTTCTTGTCCTTGTCCGAGGCGGCCCGGGTTTCCGTGGCCGGCGCGGCTGCCGGCGCCTGTGCGCGCTCGACCGGCTCGGCCACCACCTCCTCGGGGGTGTTGTCGCCGAAGACCACCAGGAGCGCGGCCGCGACCAGGGCCACGGCCATCGCGATATGGCGCGGCTTCATCGCGGCACTCCCGGGGTGGCGGACAGGTGCAGCGTCAGGCGCAGGCGCGCCTCCACAAGCTCGCTGCCGATCGCGTCGCGCCGGAACGCCACGTCGTCGAGCGAGGCGTGCGGCAGCGCGCGCAGCGCGTCGAAGGCAAACTGCCAGATGGCGCCGTAGCGGCCCGTCACCGGCAGCGTGATCTGGTAGGTGAGGAAGCGCCCTGCCCGGTCCTGGCTGCTGCGGTATTCGCCCTGGCGCAGGGCCAGGCCGTTCTTCTCGGCCAGCCCGAACAGGGTCTTGAGCTGGCGCTCGACCTTGCCGCGCTCGCCCAGCGAGGCATAGAAATGCGCGAGGTTCTGGTCCGCGCTCGGCGGGGGCGGCGCGACGGCACCGGGCATGGGTGGCGGCAAGGCGGCCTGACGGCGCGCCTCGGCATATTGCTCCTCGAGGTCGAACTGGGCCCGCAGCATCAGGAGGAAGGCGACCATGAGCGCCAGCGCCAGCGCGACGGCGCCGGCCACGACCGGATTCATGCGGCGCAGCGCCAGCACCAGGCGCAGCCATAGCGCGGACAGATTCATGTCCTTCATTGGCCGCCCCCGCTTGTACCCCATTGAGCACTGATCTGGAAGCGCAGCGGCCGGTTCGGCTCCTGCTCGGCGATCTCGTGACGCACCAGGGCGCTGGAGGCGAACCAGCCCTGCTCTTCCATCTTCGCCACGTAGGCCAGCATGTCATCGCTGCTCTTCGCCTCGGCCGTGATGCGTAGCGTACGGCGCTTGGCGTCCGGTTCCAGCGCCAGCAGGGCGACGTTGCCCGGCGTGGCGGCGCGCACGGCCTCGACCAGGTCGCGCCACGGCAGGTTGAGCTGCATGACGGCGTCGTTGACGGCCTGGGCCTGCGCATCGGACACGGTGAAGGTCGGCTGCGCGGCCACCGGCAGCGGGCGCACGGCCTGCGAACGCGCCGCGATGGCAGCCTGCAATGCTTCCAGCCCTTCGCGCTCTTCCTGGTACTGGCGCAGCTGCGATACCAGCACGAAGCACAGGATGGCCGTGGGGAACAGGAAACCGGCGAAACGCGGCGGGACGCGGAACAGGGCGCGCCGCAGGCTGCGCGGCGCGAAATCGATATTGGTGCGTTTCATGATGCCATCCCGGTGCGCGCCAGGCGCACGTGCAGCGGCCAGTCGGCGCTGTCGTCTTCCAGCAGGGTGCAGGCGAATTTCAGGCGGCCCGCCGCGCTGGCCCAGCCTGTCGGGGCAGCCCCGCACAGCTGGATGCGCTCCGGCCGTCCCACCCCGACCCGCAATGCTTCGCGCGCGACGTGGGCTTCCAGCCAGTCGCGGTCGGCGCTTTGCGGGATCACGGCGGTGCGCACCGCCGCCAGGGAACTGCCTTCGTAGGCGGCGATCGACAGCACGCCGCCATGCACCAGGCCGAACCAGGCGCCCGGACGGCGCTCGCGGCGCCAGGCGTTCATGGCGGCCACGAATTGCGGCGCCACCTCGACCAGGTGGACGCGGTGTTCGCGCGCGAGCAGCTCCAGCAGCGCCAGCAGCGCCTCCGGCGCGGCGGCAGCCAGGAAGGGACGCGCCGCATCCCAGTCGGCGCTGATGCGCCACTCGAGCGGCGGCGCGCCGAACAGGTGCTGGTGGCGTAGGGCGCAAGCAGCCTGCAGGTCGGCCAGGCGCGTCGCGCCTGAGGGCGGCGGCACCTGCCACAGGCGCACCAGGTCGTCGGCCAGCACCACGGTCAGCGGCCAGCCGCGCGGATCGCATTCACCCAGCAGCGCACGCAGACCCTTGCCCAGCGCATCCGGGGCGCCGGCTTCGACCGCCTGCAGGGCCAGCACCTCGGCGCTTGATCGCGGCCAGCCGCCCACGCGCAGCAGCGCCAGGCCGTCGGCGGCCACCCCCAGGCGCAGGGACTGTCCAAACTTCCTACGCATGGAGGGTCACCCGCTTGATCTCGTCGATGGTGGTGGCGCCGCGCTTGACCAGGTCGAGCGCGGCCAGGCGCAGGCTGCGGGTGCCGTTGGCGTGGGCCGCGGCCTTGATGCGGCGAATCGGCTGCTTGTCGACGATCAGTTCGCGGATCTCGTCGTTCAGGGTCAGGATCTCGGCGATCGAACGGCGCCCGCGGTAGCCGGTGCCGCGGCAGTCGCCGCAGCCTTTGCCGCGCATGAACAGGTAATCCTGGGCGTCCTCGCGCGCCAGGTGCACCGAGGCGAGCTCGGCCTCGTCCGGCTCGTAGCGCGCCGCGCAGTGCGGGCAGTTCATGCGGATCAGGCGCTGGGCCCAGATGCCGTTCAGGGCCGACACGAAGGCGTAAGGATCGATGCCCATGTGGGTGAAACGGCCGAACACGTCGAACACATTGTTGGCGTGGACGGTCGTCAGCACCAGGTGACCGGTCAGCGCCGACTGCACCGCGATCTCGGCGGTCTCGCGGTCGCGGATCTCGCCGACCATGATCTTGTCCGGGTCGTGGCGCAGGATCGAGCGCAGGCCCTTCGCGAAAGTCAGGCCCTTCTTTTCGTTGACCGGGATCTGCAGGATGCCCGGCAACTGGTACTCGACCGGGTCCTCGATGGTGATGATCTTTTCGCGGCCGTTGTGGATCTCGGTGAGCGCCGCGTACAGGGTCGTGGTCTTGCCCGAGCCGGTCGGCCCGGTCACCAGCAGCATGCCGTAGGCTTCCTGGGCCAGGGTGCGCAGGGTCGCCAGCGAGGGCGCGTCGAAGCCCAGCGCCTCCAGTGTGAGCGCGCCATAGGACTCGATCATGGCGCGCTTGTCGAGGATACGGATCACCGCGTCCTCTCCGTGGATGCTGGGCATGATCGACACGCGCAAGTCGATGTCGCGTCCGCCGGATTCGACCCGGAAGCTGCCGTCCTGCGGGATGCGGCGTTCGGCGATGTCGAGTTCGGCCAGCACCTTCAGGCGCGAGATGATGTGCTCGGCCAGCTCGATGCCGCCTACCGTGGCCGCATGGTCGAGCACCCCGTCCACACGGTACTTCACCGCCAGTCCCCCGGCCGTGCTCTCGAGGTGGATGTCGGAGGCGCCGGCTTTCAGGGCGTCGTACAGGGTCGAATTGACCAGCTTGACAGCCGGGCTGCCGCTTTCCGATACCGAAGCAAACGAGAGCACCTGGTTGGCCTTGCCGTCGCGCCGCCCCTCCCCGTCGCCGCCCACCAGGCTGTCCACCGCGCGCGCCGATTCCTCCTGCTTGGACAGGTAGGCCTGGATGTCGGACTGCAGCGCCAGGCACAGGTCGAGCGGGTGCCTAGCGGTGGCGCGCGCCTGCGCGCCGAGCCAGGTCTGCAGGTCGAGGTCGAAGGGATCGGACAATACGCCGGTCAGCTGGCCGGACGCAGCGCGCAGCAGCACGCAATGGCGCGACATGGCGCCAGCCAGCGGCAACAGGTCGAATGCGGGAGCCTGCGCCAGCATGGCGGCGGTTTCCATTACCGGCAGGCCGAACGGGGCCGCCAGCTCGCGGATGATCCGGCGGGGCTCCAGGCCGCTCAGGCCTTCGAGTTCGGCCACCAGGCCGCGGCGCGACTGCAGTGCCAGTGCCCGGGCACGCGCCAGCAGCGCCGGATCGAGGGGGGCATGGGTCAGGGCATCGTCTTTCATCCCATGTCTCCGGCCAGGTCGAAGATCGGCATGTAGAGCAGCACCACGATGGCGCCTACCACCAGGCCGATGGCCGCCATCAGCAGCGGCTCGAAGCTGCGGGTGAAGCGGTCGATCCAGCGCGTGATCTCGCCGTCGTAGAAGGCGGCCGACTGGGTCAGCATCGGCCCCATGTCGCCGGTACGCTCGCCCACGCGCAGCATGCGCAGCGAGATCGGCGTGGTCAAGCCGTTGGCTTCGAAGGCAGTCGACAGCGGCTGCCCCGATTCGACCGCGACGCGCGCATGCAGCAGGCCTTTGCGCACGGTGCCGGACACCATCGGCTGCACGGTCTCGATGGCGCCGACGATGGTGATGCCGCCTTCGGTGAGCATGCCGAGCGTCAGGTACAGGCGCGACAGTTCATAGATGCGGGCACGCTCGCCGATCCCGGGCAGGCGCACCAGCAGGCGGTTGATGCCGCCGCTGCGCAGCAAATGGCGCACTCCGGCCACCGCGCCGACGACGGCCAGCAGTGCGGCCACCCCGATGGCGCCGCCGTGCTTCGATGCGAACTGGCCCCAGTCGAGCAGCAGCTGCGACATCCAGGGCAGCGAGCGCCCCGCCCCCTGGTAGACCTCGGCGAACTTCGGCACCACGTAGCCGATCAGGAAGGTGCTCACCCCGCCGCCCACCAGCAGCAGGATCACGGGATAGATCGAGGCGCTGACGATCTTGCTGCGCACGGTATCGATGCGCTGCTGGTAGTCGATGTAGCGCATTAGCGCGCGCGGCAGGTCGCTGGTGCCCTCGGCGGCGCGCACGATGCCGACATACAGCGGCGGGAATAGGTCGGGCTGGCTTGCCAGCACGCTGGAGAAGCGCTTGCCTTCGCGCAGTCCTCCCAGCAGGCGTTCGAGCACGCTGCGCGCGCCCGGGCTGGCCTCCTTCTCGAGCAGTGCTTCCAGGCCTTCGACGATGCCCAGGCCCGCGTTGAGCAGGGCCAGCAGCTCCTGGCTGAACAGGACGATGGACAGCTTGCCGCCCTGTGTGCGTCCCTTGCCGGAGAACAGCGCAGAGAACAGCGAACTACGCGCCGGCTCGACCGCGCTGACGAACAAGCCGCGCGCCTCGACCTGGCGGCGGGCGTCAAGAGCGTCGGCGGCATCCACGACGACGCTGGAGATCGACATGTCGGGCGCAAGGGTACGAACGGCAAACTGCATGGAGGCTGCCCTGCTTGGTGCTTGGACGAGAGACCGAAAATGGTTTACTGCGAGGAGATGTCGGCGTTATCGCCGGTGCCGCCCGGCTGGCCGTCCTTGCCGAGCGAAAGGATCTCGTAGTCGGCCTTGCTGCCCGGCGAACGGTACTGGTAGACGCGGCCCCATGGGTCCTGCGGCACGCCCTTCTTCAGGTAGGGACCGTTCCACTTCGCGCCCGCGCTCGGCGGCGCCACCATCAGCGCGTTCAGGCCCTCTTCGGTGCTGGGATAGCGGCCGACGTCAAGGCGATAGGTGTCGAGCGACTTGTCGAAGGCGTCGATCTGGGCCTTGGCCACCGTGACTTCGGACTTGCCGAGCTGCGAGAAGTACTTGGGGCCGACATAGGCGGCAAGCAGGCCGATGATGACGATCACCACCAGGAGTTCGAGCAGCGTGAAACCATGGGCGCGCCGGCCCTTGATCTGGAAATCTTTCATTGCTGCATACATCTGACTGACTCCTCGATTGCCCCATCAATAAGACCTTGCGCGCCGATTGCACTGTGCGCGGCCTGTGCTGCGTACTTGCTGCCGTATCACGACGCGCTGCGCCGAGCAGGCTACCACGTGCCCATCAGTTGAGACAACTTTTCTTTCATTGCCGTCAAGCCTGACGTCAAACAGCGCATTTACACGCAAAAAGCTCTGCCATAAAACAAAAAAGCGCGCCAGTGACGCACGCAAGGGCTGTCGCAATTTTCTTACATGTTTGCTATCTAATGCATGTCTAACTTTATTAGGAGAAACAGAATTAACTTCTGAAAGATTGCCTAACTAAAAAATTTTCCACGTTAAAATTTTTTACTTTTTTGTTGTTTCCGTTGATATATTTCATGACAACCCGCAACGGAAAATGTGGGCAATCGATGTTCAGTTAGCAACATGCCAGCAGCAACGGCGCAGCATTTCGGCATTACCACATAACCCTAACGATAAAGGTAACTCGACTGATGAAACGCGATATCCGATCCACCGCGCCCTCCCTCCCCCTCGCCCTGAAAAAACTGCTGTGCGCATCCGCCATCGGCGCACTCGGCGCATTCGCTCCCGTGCACGCCGGCGTGATCACGTTCGAGGACGTGCAGAACATCGTGTCGGACCAGCTGAATCCGGGCGACACCGCCTACAACACGGGCGACGCCTTCATGATCGACAACTACCGCCTGGAGGTCAGCAACAGCGCCACTGCGGAGCCTGACGAATGGGGCGGCGTGGGCGCGCTGATCGATTCGGAGAACGTTTTCGCCTGCCTGATCACCTCCTGCCCAGTCGGCGCCGACGGCAATTATTACGCCGGCCTCAACGATGGACGGGTGAGCATCTACAACACCACCGGCACGCAGACCTTCCGGTTCCAGGGCCTGGACTTCGGCTTCGTCGGCCCGATCGGCGGCCTGCCCAACTTCAGCTATGGCCGGCTGATCCTGAGCGGCACCATCGCCGCAGGCGGTTCGATCGTCGCTGGCGCCGATTTCGCCGGCCAGAACACCGCCGGCCGTTTCGTGTTCGACCGCTTCGACGTCGATGCCGCGTTCCGCTCGGCGGTGCTGAGCAGCCTGACCATCAGCGCCTGCCTGTTCGACGGTAACGGCGACTGCATCAGCGAGCGCGCCTTCACCCAGAACCAGGCCCAGTTCGGCATCGACAACCTGCGCCTGGCCGACGTTCCGGAACCGGGTTCGATTGCCCTGCTGCTCCTCGGCATGGCCGGCCTGACCGCCACCTCGCGCCGCCGCGCCAAATAATCCGCGCCTCCGACAAGAACAAGGAACAAGAATGAAACTGCGTCCAGTATCCCTCGCCGTCCTCGCGCTGCTGTCGAGCGTGGCAATGCAGGCGTCCGCCGATGAGGTGCGCCGCTCCTATATCGTCCAGCTGGCCGACAAGCCGGTCGCCACCTACACCGGCGAGATCGCCGGCCTGCCGGCCACCAAGCCGGCCGCCGGCCAGCAGCTCAATGTCAACGCCGGCGACGTCCAGGCCTACATCAGCTACCTCGACCAGAAGCAGAACACCGTGCTGGCGAACGTCAACCAGGCCAACGTCACCCACAAGTACAACGTGGTCTTCAACGGCTTTGCGGCCCTGATGACCGATGACGAAGTCCGGGCCCTGAAGCGCGACCCGGCCGTCGCCGCCATCACCGCCGACGAAGAGCGCACCCTCGACACCAACTTCACCCCGACCTTCCTGGGCCTGGACAAGGCGCAAGGCCTGTGGAACCAGCAGCAGGGCGGCGTGGGCAAGGCCGGCGACGGCGTCGTCATCGGCATCGTCGACGGCGGCATCTGGCCGGAGCATCCTTCGTTCGCCGACCGCGTCGACGCCAACGGCAACCCCACCTTCGACGCTTCCGGCGAACTGGCCTTTGGTGCCCCCCCGAGCAGCTGGAAAGGTACCTGCCAGACCGGCGAAGGCTTCAGTGCATCGAACTGCAACAACAAGCTGATCGGCGCACGCTACTTCAACACCACCTTCAAGCAGAGCGGCCGGGTCCAGCACTGGTCCGACTTCACCTCGCCGCGCGACTCGGTGGACGGCCCATCCGGCCACGGCGGCCACGGCACCCACACCGCCACCACCGCCGGCGGCAACCACGGCGCCCCGGTCACGCTGAACGGCGTGGCGATGGGCCGCGCCAGCGGCATGGCCCCGCACGCCCGCATCGCAGCCTACAAGGTCTGCTGGACCTTCATCGACCCCACCAATCCGGACGGCAGCGGCACCCGCAACTCCTGCTACAACTCCGACAGCGTCGCGGCGATCGACCAGGCCGTCAAGGATGGCGTCAACGTCATCAACTTCTCGATCAGCGGCTCGCAGACCAGCGTCACCGACCCGGTCGAACTGGCCTTCTTCGGCGCCTCCAATGCCAACGTGTTCGTCGCCGCATCGGCCGGCAACAGCGGCCCGGCCAACGCCGTGGCCCACCTGAGCCCATGGGTGACCACGGTCGCCGCCTCGACCCACAACCGCCTGAACGGCGCCACCGCCACCACCGGCGCCAACATCAAGTACGTGGGCGCGTCGCTCAACACGACCGCGCTGCCGGCCACCCTGGCCATCTCGGCGCGCGATGCCGGTGTCGTGCCGTATGCCAGCCTGAACGCCGCCGACAAGGAAGCGCGCCGCCTGTGCTACTCCGCAAGCGACCGCACCACCTACGGCGGCAGCGCCGTGGCGGCGCTCGACGCCAGCCTGGTGGCCGGCAAGGTCGTCCTGTGCGAACGCGGCAACAGCGCCCGTATCGACAAGAGCAAAGTGGTGGGTGAACTCGGCGGCGCCGGCATGGTGCTGATCGATACCGCCAACGCCCTCGTGTCCGAAGTGCACGCGGTGCCGGCAGTCCACATCAGCCTGGCCGACGGCACCGCACTGCGCACCTATGTGCAGGCCAACAGCGGCGCCACCGTCGCGATCTCGGCCTGGAGCCCGCAGGTCGGCAGCACCCCGGCCCCGGTCATGGCCAGCTTCTCGTCGCGCGGCCCGAACCAGGGTTACACCAGCATCCTCAAGCCGGACCTGACGGCCCCCGGCGTCGACGTGATCGCCGGCGTCACCCCGGTCAAGACCCAATCCGAACGCGACGAGATCGCCAACGGCAGCGTCGTGCCGAACGTGGCATGGGCGTCCTATCAGGGCACCTCGATGTCGAGCCCGCACGTGGCCGGCCTGGCGGCGCTGCTCAAGCAGCTGCACCCGGACTGGTCGCCGGCGGCCATCAAGTCGGCGCTGATGACCACCGCCGCCGCGACCTTCTCCGACGGCCGCACCGGCGCAGCCAACGGCCAGCTGCCATGGGGCCAGGGCGCCGGCCACGTGGTGCCGAACCTGGCCACCGATCCGGGCCTGGTGTACGACTCGGGCGTGACCGACCATGTGCGTTTCGGCTGCGGCATCGGCGGCATGTTCACGGCGGCCACCTGCAGCTCGTTCGGCAGCATCCCGGCCTACAACCTGAACCTGCCGTCGCTGACCGCGGGCAGCGTGCTGGGCAAGATCACGCTGACCCGTACCGTCACCAACGTGTCGGATAAGTCCTCGACCTACAACGCCACCGCATCGCTGCCGGGCTTCACCGTGTCGGTGGTGCCGGCATCGCTGACGCTGGCGCCGGGCGCCAAGGGCACGTTCAGCGTCAACCTGACCCGCACCACCGCGGCGATGAACGCATACAGCTTCGGCGCCCTGGAATGGCGTGACGGCGTCCACGTGGTGCGCAGCCCACTGACCGCCCGTCCACAGGCCTTCACCAACCCGGCACTGCTGCATAGCGAGCAGGTAACCGGCAACCAGGTCTTCACCATCGGCAGCGGTTTTACCGGCAAGCTGACCTCGCTCAAGGGCGGCCTGAAGCCGGCGACCCTGGCGGAGCAGTCGGTCGGCCGCACCCTGGCGGCAGATGGCGGCGTGGCCGAGTGCAAGGCCGGCGGCTCGGCAGGCGTGACGGCAACCAGCGTCACGATCCCGGCCGGCACCATGGTGGCCCGCTTCTCGCTGCGCGACATCGACACCAGCGGCTTCAAGGCGGGCGGTGCGGATGACCTCGACCTGATCATGTTCAACGCAGCTGGCGTGCAGGTTGGCTACAGCGGCACCGCCACCTCGAACGAGATGATCACGCTGGTGGCGCCGGCAGCAGGCACCTACCGTGTCTGCGTGGCAGGCTACGCACCGCGCGGCGGCAGCGCCACCTACACCCTGGCATCGTGGGTGGTCGGCAGCGCCGACACCGGCGGCAACCTGAAGGTCACCCTGCCAAGCAGCGTGTTCGTGGGCGGCACCTCGTCGGCAGTGGCAAGCTGGTCCAACCTGACCCCGGGCACCCGCTACCTCGGCGCGATCCGCTACCTGGACGGCAGCACCACGCTCGGCACCTCGCTGCTGGAAGTGGATGCAAGCAACCCGATCCCGACCCCGGCCCCGGCTGCCAAGCAAGTCAGGGAAGAAGGCTCGGCACTGGTCGCCGCCGCCGACTGAGTTGGCAGGGGCCGGCTCCTGGCCGGCCCGCGCAAATGAAAACACCCTGCAAGTTTCGGCTTGCAGGGTGTTTTTTTTCGGGTCGCCGTCTCCGCGCCTAGCGCGCCAGCGCTTCTCCAGTGCCCAGCTGGCAGCGCCCGGCCTGGCAGACCGCGCCCGGATCGGGCATGAATTGGCAAGTGGACATCATCCCCGATGCCTTGTTGGCTGCCCTGCGCTCGGCCTGGTAACGCTCGGCCAGGCTACGCAACTGGGCTTCGGATCCCTTCGCGGTCGAATACGCCAGGTAGGCCTCCGGCCCGCCACAGGCACGCGCGCCGAGCGGGAGCGTACGGCACTGGGCGCTGTCGCTGCAGGCGGCGTCGCCGGCCAGTGCGCGCAGGCTGCCGAGGGTATCCGACGGGGCCGTGGCCGACGGGGCATTCGGGGAAGGCGCCCGTTGACGCAGCGGGTCCTGGGCCTGGGTGGTGCAGGCGGCGCAGCCGAGCAGGAAGACAAGGATGAGTTTTCGCATAGGTCCATCTTCCCTTCTTGCCAACATGTGGTCAAGCGAATCACGTGTGCATGGTTGGGCTTGCCAGGACGACAGCAAAGCCGAGGCCCTGTCGTTGTACGGTCACACCCAACTGTTGCCGCACGACATCAATTGCACTGGGGAATTTTTTATTTCCTTAAAAACAGATGCTCTAAACGCGCTCAACGCTCAGCAACGTCGCGTATTTTTGTTTCTAAATCTTAATATTTTCTGTTCGCTAATGAAAATAATTGAGCACTGGAAAAATTTACTCACTACAATAGAACTCGTTACAGACGAGCTTGCTCAACAGACCGACCATGAACATCTCCTTCCGTACTATCGCCGCCATCACCCTGACCACCCTCCTGACCGCCTGCGGCGCAGGCCAACAGGATACTCAGACCTCGATGACGCTCGGCTCGGCAGTCCAGAGCGACCTGGGTGTCGCCGCAACCGCCACCGCGGCAGCCTCCTCTGCTGCCGTGTCGACCGGCCCGGCCGTCGCCGCCGCCGCCGGCCCGAACAACCCGACCCCGGACTGCGCCGCCGAAGGCTGCCGCAGCCTGCGCATCATCGACGGCAACGCCGAAGCCTACCGCATCGATGCGATGCGCCGCGCCGCTGCCGAAGGCAACGGTCCTGCCCAGTCCTGATCGTCCAGTTCGCCGCATCCGCGCGGGCAAACCTCTCCGCCATAAAAAAAACACACCAGCCCTCTCGAGCTGGTGTGTCCGCGCCGGCCGCTGCATACGGCCTGCGCTTCCTTCCTTCCCTGTAGCTTACCCCGCCGAACGGCGCCGCAGGCTTGCACCCAGCAGTGCCAGTCCGGTCGCCATCAGCATCCAGTCGCTCGGCTCGGGCACATCCGCCCCCAGTGGGGCGATGGTCGCAAAGCCGGACTCGGCGCTCGTCGTGGCCCCGAAGCGCGGCTCGAGCTCGAACCGGGCAATGATGCCTTGCGCGTCGCCATACACCGTGCCGTCGGCACCAAACAGCCCGACCGTGAGCAGGCTGCCGTCGGTGCCGGTATCGGCGCTGTAGTCGTCACTGAACAGCAGATCGAAGCCGAGCACCGTGCCGAACGCCAGGTTATAGCTCAGGTAGCTGCCCAGGTCCGGGGTGGTGGCCAGCGTCAGGCTGCCATCCCCGTTGTAGACAACGCCGTCGTCCATATCGATCGCACCGAAACCGCCCGTGAAGTTCGAGAGCGTGGCGGTAGCCGCGGTCGCCGGCAGGAGGGAGCTGAATTGCAGGTCAAGGAAGCCGTAGCCGCTCAGCGCAGTCGTGTCGACATTGACGCGGTAGCTGACCGGACCAGCCAGCGCCGCCAGCGAACTGCCGGCCAGGGCCAGGACCACGGCGGCTTGGCGCAGGAAAGTTTTTAAGTTGAACATGGAGGTCGTCCTTAGAATGTGCCGTTATAAATGGTGGCGGCGTAGTTGATGCCGACCTTGGATGGGTTGTTGAACACCGTGGTCACCGTCACGCTCGCACCGGGTTCGATCGAGCCCGCGTTTGCCGTGATGTAAGGCACGCCGTTGCGGGTGCCGCTGGCGTTGGCCAGGGTCACGCCGCCAGGCAAGCCGGCCAGTTCGACATGGAACGGACCAGTGATCGCGGCGCCGGTGTTGTTGGTGAAGCGGTAGGTGCCGCTGTACTGGCCGGTCGCGCGGTTCAGCGCCAGGCCCGAACGATAGATTGTGAAGTTCGACGTCACGTTGTTGAAGGCCGGGGTCAGGTTCAGGCTGACCACCACCGGGTCGTGGTCCGACGCGCGGTAGGCGTTCTTGACGTACGGATCCACGGCGTTGTCCCCCAGGTTGTAGTCGATCGCTTCCGGCTCGTCGGCATTGTTGTGCCACTCGGCCACATCGGCCACCTGCGGGTCGAGCGAGGTGCTGGCCAGTGCGTGGTCGAGGTAGCCGCTGAGGCCACCGAAGATGTACGAATAGGCGATGCCTCTCGGGCGCACGAAGCGTTCGATCTGGTTGACCAGGCCGTTCGAGGTCAGGTAGGTGATCGGGTTTTCGAAGCCGTACGAGTTCAGGTCGCCCATCACCAGCACGTCGGGGTCACCCGAAGCGGCAAGCACTTGCGGGATGAAGTAGCTGACCAGGCGCTGTGCCTGCTCGATGCGGGTCTTGTTCCAGCAACCCTGGCCATCGCCGCTGTCGGTGTCGCCCGGCTGGGCGCCGCCGCAGCCCCCCTTCGACTTCAGGTGGTTGACGATCATCGAGAACTTCGCGCCATTGGAGGCCTTGAAGGTCTGGGCCATCGGTGGGCGGTTGTTGACGTCGTGGCCGTCCGACAGCGCGCCGCCGACCAGCGAGACCACCGCCGGCTTGTAGATCATCGCCACGCGGATGGCGTCGGTCCCTAGGGCGGCCGGCTTGGGCACCACCGCATAGGTCGGCTTGCCATAGGCCGCGTTGAGCTGGTCGACCAGGTAGCCGACTGCGACGTCGCCGTTGTTCTGGATCTCGTTGAGGCCCACGACATCGGCGTCGATCGCTTTCAGCGAGGCGACGATCTTGTCGCGCTGGCGCTCGAACTCGGCCATGTTGTCGGCGCCGCGGCAGTTGCTGGCGCGGGTAGTCGTGCCGACCGTGCAGCCCTTCCCGGTGCCGCCCCAGGCATCGCCGCCGTTGGTGAAGGTGGTGAAGAAGTTCAGCACGTTGGCATTCGTCACCTTGACGTTGCCGGCTGCGAGCACCGGAGCTTCGGTGCGCGGATTGGTACGCGAGAACACCGGTGCTTCGGTCGGCTGCACCTTGAACGCCGCGCCGCCGCCGCCGATGGCGCCGAAATCGAGCACGCCGGTCAGGTCGCTGACGGTGTCGCCGGCGCGCACGGTGCCGTCGGCGAACAGGTAGGGAACCTGGGCCGGGGTGGTGAAGATGCCGTCGTCGAGCACGATCATGTTGCGTGCATTCGCCGCTTCCAGAGCGATCGCATCGCTCGAGCCCGGTACGTAGCGGTTGGTCGGCAGTTCGCGGCGCCCATTGGACAGCGTCAGTTCGCCGCGTTCGCCGAGGTAGGCGGTCTGGTTGACGGTGAGGCCGCCCACGAAGCGCACCAGCATGCCTTCGTAACGTGCCAGGTCGGCGTTGGGGAGCTCGATGTTGGTGGGCGCCACGCTGCCGCCGGCACCGACGCGGGTCACGGAAGTAACGTTGCTCAGTTCGGTGTACGAGCGGGTCGCGCCGTTTGGCGTGTATTCAAGGACGGTGCCGGTCACGCGCACCAGGTCGCCGACGGCGGCGGCGGTGGTGGCGCCGAACACGAACAGGCCGTCGGACGTTTCCGGGTTGCCGTCGCCGCCGGCGTCCTGGATGAAGAAGCCGCCGCCTGGAAGTTTGTGGGTGATCACGCCGCTCGTGGTCTGGACCGTGTTCCGGTACTGGCTGGTGGCGCCGCTGCCCTGGATCTGCGGTATCGTCAGCGTGCCGCTCACGCTCACGCTCACGATGCAGCTGGCTTCCTGCGCGTCGTTATTGGTGAACTTGACGGCGACCTGGTGGATGCCGCTGGCGACCGAGGCATCGGCCACCAGGCTGACGCTGGCGCTGGCGCCATTCGCGCCGGCCGCGCTGAAGTTGGCCAGCGAAATACCGGCAACGGCGCCCGAACTGATGCTGGCGGCGTTGACGATGCTGTCGGCGTCGCTCGCGCTCAGGGCTGCACTGAAGGCAGTCCCCTGCTGGCCGGTGACGCTGGCAGGGCAACTGGTCACGATCGGCTTCGGCTGCGGCGTCGGATCCGGATCGCCGCCCCCAGGGCAGACATTGCGATCCGACGTGGTCCGGCGCGGACCGGTGACCGCCTTGGCCTCGAAGTCGGCAGCGTTCTGGTCGGTATCGGTACAGCCGAGCGCCAGGCGCTGGATGGAGTTGGTGGTCGATGGCGCCGGTGCCGCCGCGGCGCCTTCGTATCGGCTGGCAGTTCCAAACCCGACCAGGTCGACCAGCTTGCCGCCGCCGTCGGCGACGGTCAACAGGGTGGTGGACTCGGCCAGCGCGATCTTGCCGGTGGTTCCGGACATGTTGATCGAGTTGGTGCTGTGGTCCATGTCACCGATCGAAGCGCCCACCGCGCCGCCGGAAGCGGCGCCGACCAGGAAATACTGGCCAGGCTCCAGCATTACGTTCGGCAATACGGTAAACGACGCCCAGTTGCTGCTGGCGCCGGCAGCCTGGTATTGCAGGCTCAAGCCACCGAGGCTGACCGCCTTGTCGCTCCGGTTGAACAGTTCAATGAAATCGCGGTTCCAGGCGGCGTTGGCATTGCCGCCTGCCCCGTACACCTGACTGATCACGACAGGGCTGGGCGCGGCGAAGGCAGGAGTAGCGAGGCCGGCGAGTAGCGTGGCCAGCACGGTGAGTCGCCCGGGTAGGCAAATCGGTGCAACATGCATGTTCATGAAAAGTCCTGGTCGAGTTGAACGTGGATAACGTTAGCAAAATGAAATTTACCATTAGCAAAATTGATAGTAAATCGACACGGTGACAAATTCATGACAGACAGGCGCGAGCAAACCTGCCCTTTTATTTACGGGCGGAAAGAGAAGCTGCTACTGCCGTGTATGTATGCTTAGTTTGCTGCTAACGTCCGCGATACGGTGCGGCGAGCGGTTCGCCGATAAATAGCCCCTGTGTTGGCCACGCAACACTCTTCCAGTAGGCTTCGATGGCGCTGTTGCCGCTCAGGTAGTGGCGCAGCAGGACGGAGGGATTGGGGAACTTCTGCCAGTGGTTGCAGGGTTCGCTGACGGTGCCGTAGCTGGCGGTGGCGCCGGCCTCGAGCCAGCGCAGGCTGCTCATCTGGCTGTTGCCGAGCAGGTCGCCGCCCAGCGAGGTCAGGTGGTCGGCCAGGCCGCCGGGCACGAAGCCGAGGGTCTCGAGCTTGGCGACCTGGGCCATACCGGTCTGGTAGACCAGCACGTCCTTCACCCCTTCCAGCACGTCGGCCTGCATGACGCGGGTGGCCAGGCGGCGGCCCGGGATACGGCCGGGACGCGGAAAGAAACCAACACGGGTGTTGCGCGCCTTTTCCGAGGTGGCGAGATAGTAGGCGGTGGCGGGCACGGTACGAAAGCCCGCCGCGACGCCGCGGTCGATCAGCGCTTTTGCCTCCTGCACCGACTCGGTGGGCAGCAGCATCGAGATCCGCATCCCGTGCTCGCTGAAGGGTTTCGCCGATTTGCTGTTGAAATAGGCACTCGGCTGTCCAGGCGCGCAGGTCTTGGCGCACTGGCCGCCGTCGAAGCCGAGGGTATAGGCGCCGGTGATCGAATTGCAGTCCACCGCATAGGGCGCGGTCCAGACCATCAGCACGGCCTGGACCCCGGGACCGAGCTGGCTGTCGATCTCCTCCTTCAGCAGGCGGAACTGGGCCGGGCTGATACTGCGCGGCTTGCCCGGAATGCGCACGTGCACAACGTTCGCGGCCGGGATATCGCGGCGCTTGCGGTAATAGGCGCCGACGGCGACGCTGTGCGGGTCGTCGTCATTGATGACGATGGCCAGTTGTTCGGGCTTGAGCGCGGAGGCGCTGGCGGCATGGGCGTCCGGCGCGTGGAGGATGCCGGCAAGGCACAAGGCCGCCAGGCAGCAGCAGAAGATGGCACGCAAAGGCGCACGCAAACGAGTTTGCAGGTTCGGTCGCATGGAACGGTCGCAAGGTGAACGAATGGCGGAGCCGGGCTCCGCCGCCATCATGCCACAGCTTGCCAAACCCTCAAGCGACGATCCGCACCTGCCCTTCGGCGCTTTTCAGTGCTTGCGTGCCTTGCCGGCAGGGACCGCAGCGGCGCGCCGCCGCCATGCCGCCCAGCCCAGCACGCCCAGGCCGCCGACGAACATCGCCGTGCTGCCCGGTTCCGGCACCAGCGAGATCGAATACACTTCGAGCGCGTCGACCCGGAACAGCTGGCCGCCGGTGCTGCCGTCGATGATGCTGGTGCCCTCGGAGAGCCCGTCGCCATAGCTCACCTGCCAGGACAGCGCCGCGTTCAGGCGGTCGTTGACGAACAGGTCGGGCCCGGCGCCGAAGGTCGGGCCGTGGTTGGGTTCGTTGAAGGTCTGGCGCAGGCCGCGGTTCGGCAGGATGTCTTCGGACTGGACCTGGCGCCACAGCTTGGCGTCGGTGAAGTTGAAGATGAAGGCGGTGCGCTGCCAGTCGCGCGGGGTTTCGTGCCAGCCGTCGATCGACGACCAGCTCTGCGGGTTGTAGCCGCCGACGATCCAGCTCTGGCCGAAATCGTTGGTCACCTGCAGCAGCGTGAAGTTCATGCCGGCGCCATCGGCGGCCGCATGGAAGTCGCGCGAATTGTGGCCCTGCTCGCGCGTATAGATGTTGCGCAGGTCCAGCGGACCGGCGCCGAGCCAGCGCTCGAGCTGGCCGTACAGGGCCAGGTCCAGCAGCGGCGTGCCGTTCTGGGCATGCGCCGCCGGCGCAGCCAGGCCCAGGCCCATGCTGATGGCCAGGCTCGATGCCGCAAGCATTGTTTTCATGGATGCCCCCTCGCTCGGTTCAGTTGCGGGCATTGTATGCCCGCGTTCCGGAAGGGGTTCACACGGTTCCGCTATGCAAGCGGACGCGGCGCTATCACGCGGCCGTATACGCAAGGTGGGCGGTCGCGCCGCCCACCTTGCTACAACACCGTTGAAGATCAGGCGCGCTGGTAGATATCCTCGAAGCGGACGATGTCGTCCTCGCCGAGGTAGCTGCCGGACTGCACCTCGATGAGGTGCAGCGGCATCTTGCCCGGATTTTCCAGGCGGTGGGTGATGCCGATCGGGATGTAGGTCGACTCGTTTTCCGACAGCAGGCAGACCTTCTCGCCGCAGGTCACGCGCGCAGTGCCCGACACCACGACCCAGTGCTCGGCGCGGTGGTGGTGCATCTGCAGCGAGAGCTTCTCGCCCGGCTTGACGGTGATGCGCTTGACCTGGAAACGGTCGCCCGCATCGATGCCTTCGTAGTGGCCCCACGGACGATAGACGCGCGTATGATGCAGGTGCTCGGTACGGGCCTTGGACTTGAGGTGGTCGACCACCTGCTTGACGCGCTGCACCTGGTCCTTGTGGGTGACCAGCACCGCGTCCTGGGTCTCGACCACGACCAGGTCTTCCACGCCGACCACGGCCACGATGCGCGATTCGGCGCGCACCAGCGAGTTCTTCACGTTGTCCAGGTAGACGTCGCCGCGCTGGGCATTGCCGTTGGCATCCTTCGGCTGCACCTCCCACAGCGCCGACCAGGAACCGACGTCGTTCCAGCCGATGTCGGCCGGCACCACGGCGGCATCGACGGTCTTTTCCATCACCGCATAGTCGATCGAATCGGACGGGCTGTCCGAGAAGGCCTTTTCTTCCAGGCGGCAGAAGTCGAGGTCGCGGTAGCCCGTGCTGACGGCTTTCTCGGCAGCGTCGGCGATGGCCGGGGCATGCTCCTGCAGCTCCTTGAGGAAACGCTCGGCATGGAACATGAACATGCCGCTGTTCCAGTAGTAGCCGCCCTCGTCCAGGAAGCCTTGCGCGGTGGCGGCATCCGGTTTCTCGACGAAGCGCGCCACCTTGTAGCAGTCGCCGCAACCGGCGACCTGTTCGCCGCGGCGAATGTAGCCGTAGCCGGTTTCCGGGGTCTTCGGCACGATGCCGAAAGTGGCCAGGGCGCCCTGGGACACCAGCGTGACGGCGCGTTCGACCGCGTCGCGGAAGGCGGCGCCGTCCTCGATGACGTGGTCGGCCGGCAGCACCAGCATGATGGCTTCCGGGTCGATCGCCTTCAGGTAGTGGGCGGCCGCGGCCACCGCCGGGGCGGTGTTACGGCCGACCGGCTCGAGCAGGATGCCGAGCGGAGTGATGCCGATCTCGCGCAGTTGTTCGGCCACCATGAAGCGGTGGTCGTTGCCGCACACGACCAGCGGCGCCATCACTCCCGGCCATTCAGCCACCCGCAGCGCAGTTTCCTGCAGCATGGTCCGGTCCGCTACCAGCGGCAGCAGCTGCTTGGGCAGCACGGCGCGCGACAACGGCCACAGACGGGTACCGGCGCCGCCGGAGAGGATGACTGGATAAATTTTCATGCGCTTGCTTTCTCTTTGATCTTTTGAATTGCGTTCTGGGCTACGCCATCGATTTCCTTGCGGACCGAACGGCGGCGGTCGCGCGCATTCAGCCATTCCTGCGAAGAATACTCGGAGGCATGCTTCATCTCGCCTTTGCGGTCAACACTGTAGTCCTTGAAAACGATCATTTCGTGCAATGTTACATCATGCAACACCCGTGTGTATTCGAACAACACACTGCGCACGATCTCGGCGCCTTCGCAGATGTGGCTGCCGTGGCCGATCCAGGTCGGGCCGACGATGCGGGCGCCGGCTTCGATCTTGACGTTGGAGCCGATGTAGACCGGGCCTTCGATGGTGGTGCCTTCCCAGTCGATGCTGGTGTTCAGGCCGGTCCAGACGCCCGGCTCGATCTGGATGCCCGGCACGTCCATGTGGTTGACCTCGCCGGTCAGCACGGTCTGCAGCACTTCCCAGTAGTCGCTCATGGTGCCGATGTCGAGCCAGTTGAAGGGGCGGCCCTGGGCATAGAACGGCAGGCCGCGCTCGGCCAGTAGCGGGAACAGTTCGGAACCGATGTCGAAGGGCACGCCCGACGGAATCAGGTCGATGACTTCCGGCTCGAAGATGTAGATGCCGGTAGAGATGAAGTTGGACTTGGCTTCGGCTTCGCTCGGCTTCTCCTGGAACTCGGTGATGCGGCCTTCCGCGTCGGTGACCACCACGCCATAGGACGAGACCTTGTCCCACGGGACTTCCTTGGTGATGACGGTGGCCATCGCGCCCTTGCGGCGGTGCTCGAGCAGCGCGGCCTTGAGGTCGAGGTCGATCAGGGCATCGCCGCACAGCACGATGGTGGTGTCGTCGAAGAAGCCGCCGAATTCCTGGATCTTCTTCATGCCGCCGGCCGAACCGATCGGCTCGGGCACGACCTCACCCTCGTTGTTGATGTAGCCCTCGAACGAGTAGCCGATCTGGACGCCGAACTGCTCGCCTTCACCGAAATACTCCTCGATCTTTTCGTGCAGCCAGCTGACGTTGACCATGATTTCGGTCACGCCATGCTTTTTCAGGTGTTCGACGAGGTAGGCCATTACCGGTTTGCCCAGCAAGGGGATCATGGGTTTTGGCAGGTCATAGGTAAGCGGGCGCACACGCGTGCCCTTGCCTGCAGCGAGAATCATGGCTTTCATCAGACCGTCCTTTACATATGGATTGTTTGGCAGTGCTTATTTGGCAGTGGTTTGGTAGCGCCACACGTCGGCGCACATCTGGGCGACATCGCGCTCGGCAGTCCAGCCCAGCTCTTCGCGCGCCTTGGCCGGGTCGGCGTAGCATTGGGCAACGTCGCCGGGGCGGCGATCGACGATCTGGTAGGCAATCTTGCGGCCGCAGGCTTGCTCGAAGGCGCGCACCATTTCCAGCACGCTGTTGCCGCGGCCGGTGCCGAGGTTGTAGGTGACGATACCCGGCTCCTTGGCCAGGCGATCGAGGGTCTTCACGTGGCCGATCGCGAGGTCCACCACGTGGATGTAGTCGCGCAGGCCGGTGCCGTCCGGGGTCGGGTAGTCGCCGCCGAACACGGACAGCTTCTCGCGCTGGCCATTGGCGACCTGGGCGATGTAGGGAACGAGGTTGTTCGGGATGCCGTTCGGCTCTTCGCCGATCAGGCCGCTCTCGTGGGCGCCGACCGGGTTGAAGTAGCGCAGCAGCGCAATGCGCCAGTCGGGTTCGGCCTTGGCCAGGTCGCGCAGGATGTCTTCGATCATCAGCTTGCTGCGGCCGTAGGGGTTGGTGGCCGAGAGCGGGAAGTCTTCGCGGATCGGCACCGAGGCCGGGTCGCCGTACACGGTGGCGGAGGACGAGAACACGATGGTCTTCACGCCGAACTTGGCCATCGTCTCGAACAGGATCACGCTGCCGTTGACGTTGTTGTCGTAGTAGCGCAGCGGCTGCGCCACCGATTCGCCCACCGCCTTCAGGCCGGCGAAATGGATCACGGCGTCGACCTTGTGGGCGCCGAAGATGCGCTCCATCGCCGCGCGGTCGCGGATGTCGGCTTCCTCGAAGACAAAGTTCTTGCCCGTGATGCGCTGCACACGCTCCTGCACCGACGAGACCGCGTTGGACAGGTTGTCCACCACGACCACCTCGTGGCCCGCGTTCTGCAGCTCGACGACGGTATGCGAGCCGATGTAGCCCATACCGCCAGTAACCAGGATCTTCATTGTGTTTCTCTCTGTGATATATGAAATGTATTAATAATGTGGCAATCAATGGCGTAGCATATCACCCCTGCCGCGAAAACCCACGCACAAAACGGCGCCGGCCGCCAGGAAGCGGTCCGGCACGATGATGCGGTCTCCGCATATTCTTGTCTTGGGGTTTTTTGTATTCTTGTGCGGGCGGCTTCTGCGGCCGCCCTATCCCTGACCGGCCTGCCTGCCCTTGAGTGCTTCCTTGCAGAACAGCCCGATGAAGGCCATGTCTTCGATGAAGTAGCGCCGGAACATGCGGCGCGGCTCCTGCAGGAAACGGTAGAACCATTCGAGCCCGGATTTCTGCATCCACAGCGGAGCCCGCTTCACCTTGCCGATTGCGACGTCGAAGGTGCCGCCGACGCCCATCGCGAAGGGAATCCGCATATGGGCCTGGTATTTACCGAGGAATTGTTCTTTCTTGGGCGAGCTGATCGCCACGAACAGCAGGTCGGCATTACTTAGACGGATCTGCTCCGCCACCGCACGCTCTTCCTCCTCGCCCTTCCAGTAGCCGTTGCGGTAGCCTGCCAGCCTGAGCGCCGGGTACTTGCGGGTATAGGTCTCGGCCACCTTGCTGACGACTTCCTCGCGCGCGCCCAGCAGGAACACGCGCCAGCCCTTCTCGCCCGCGCGCCGCATCAGGGCCTCGAACAGGTCGACGCCGGCGACCCGCTCCTTGAGCGGCTTGCCGAGCAGGCGCGAGGCCCACACCACCGGCATGCCGTCCACGTTCACCAGCGCGCAGTCGTTGATGATCTGCCGCAGTTCCGGGTCGCGGCTGGCCTTGACCAGCTTGTCCACGTTCACCACCACGTGCTGGTGGGGCAGCCCGGACCCGATAAAGCCCTCGACCTTGCCCAGCGTTTCTTCCATCGTCAGGTTATCGACCTGACAGCCCATTAGGGTGATGCGGTCGTGGGTGGCTGGCGTGGTGTGTGCGTTCATGCGGCGTCCTTTGCAATGGGGGTGGCATCGCGTGCCGCGAGTTCCCTTGCCAGGACCGCGACGATGCGCTCGGCCGCCCGGCCATCCCACAGCTGCGGCCGGCGGCCCTGCTTGCCTTCGCCGCGCAAGACCTTCCTGGCTTCGCGCACGATGGCTTCGGGATCGGTGCCGGCCAGCACGTTGGTGCCTTCGTCGACCGTCACCGGACGTTCGGTGTTCTCGCGAATCGTGATGCAGGGCACGCCCAGCGCCGTGGTCTCTTCCTGCAGGCCGCCGGAGTCGGTGAGCACCACGGCCGCGTCCTTCCACAGGTTGAGGAAGGCCATGTAGGCCTGCGGGCCGGCCAGGGTAACGTTGGGGCCGAGGTCGATGCCGAATTTCTCGATGTTGGCGCGGGTACGCGGGTGGACCGGGAAGATCAGGGGCAGGTCCTGCGCGATCTCCCTGAGCGCGCCGGCGATGCGGGCGAAGGTGGCCGGCTCGTCGACGTTGCTGGGGCGGTGCAGGGTCACGACGCCGTAGCGCCCCTGCCGCGCCTTGAAGGCGCTGGTCTCGAATCCGGAGGTGTCGGCCTGCGCCAGCTTGTCCGCCTGGTACAGCACGTTGTCGACCATCACGTGGCCGACGTAGTGCACGCTCGATTCCGCCTTGCCCTCGCGGCGCAGGTGCTCGCAGGCAGCCGGTTCGGTGGCGAAGAACCAGTCCGAGATGCTGTCGGTGACGAGGCGGTTGATTTCTTCGGGCATGGACATGTCGCCGCTGCGCAGGCCGGCCTCGACGTGGGCCACCGGGATCTGCAGCTTCTTGGCCACGATCGAGCAGGCCAGGGTCGAGTTGACGTCGCCCACCACCAGCACCGCGGCCGGGCATTCCTTCTCGCACAGCTCCTCGAAGCCCAGCATGATCTTGGCGGTCTGCTGGGCGTGGCTGCCGCCGCCGGCGGCCATGAACACGTCCGGCTGCGGGATGCCGAGTTCTTCGAAGAAGACGTCGTTCATCTCGCGGTCATAGTGCTGTCCGGTGTGAATGATCTTGAAGGACAGGCCATTCCCGGACTGGGAAGCCTGCAGCGCACGCACGATCGGTGCGATCTTCATGAAGTTGGGACGGGCACCAGCAACGAGATATATCAGCATCGGGAATTTCCTAATGATAACTTTTTGTTAATGCAGGAACGTTATTGTAAACCTGCATTCGACGGGGACGGCGGACGATACCGTCGTGATACGAAGCACTTCGCAGGGACGCTTCGATTCATAGGTGCGCGAACACCAGCCGAGCGGCGGGTTCTCGGCGCCGCGCACCAGTTCGAGCTGCAGGTCGGCGCCGCTGACCCCCATCTGCAGCACGAAACGCTTGCCGCGCACCGACAAGCCGTGGCTGGTCAGGCGCACGTCGAGCTCGGGCGCGAAGTGCCAGAACAGCTCGACCTTGTGCTGCTTGCGCGCCGAGACTTCGTCGCGCACGGTCAGGGTATTGCTGGCGCCGTCGAAGCGCACGCTGCGCATGTGGCGCACCGGGTCCGACAGGCGGGTGTAGCCGTCGTGCGAGCCGCGGAAATCGAAGTCGTTCGGGCTGCTGGGCATGCGCTCGATCCGGGCCTGGGCCTTGCGCAGCCACATGAAGCGCCCGCCGCTGACGGACTGGTCCTGGCCATCGATGCGCACCGTGTTGTGGGCGGAGGTGCCGCGGAAGTAATCGCGCCACTTCTGATCCTGCCAGTAGGAGTAGGTGCCGGGATCGATCAGGCACTCCTCGCCGGCCACCGAGAGCGTCATTGCCAGCGCGTCGGCATGGCCGTGGGCGGCGATGCCGAGGTAGCCGAGCGGGCCGCAGTCGAGCATGCCCTTGATTTCCTGATGCTCGCCGAAATGGTTGCCGAACAGCAGGTAGCCGCCGTCCGGGAAGGCCCAGCCGCTGTCGACCTCGTGCGGGTCGCAGTCCGGGCGCGGGCCGGGCAGCGCGTGCAGCAGCCAGCGTACGCCCGGATGGTTGTCCGAATGGGCGCCGAACACGGTGTCGCCCAGCGCCAGCAATTGGGCGGCGCGGTCCATGCCGGAAGCGTCGAGGCGGAACACGCAGCCGTCGTCGGCATCGCCCACCGCCGGCACGTTGCCGCCGACATCGCGCACCGAGCGCAGGAAGCGCAGCGCGCGCTGCAGCGAAGCCCAGTACGGGCGCGGGAAGGGCTGGCCGCAGGCCTGGCCCATCAGGCCGGCGACGAACAGGAATTCGCTCGAGAAGATGTGGTAGGCAAAAGCCTGCTCGCGGTTGACGCCGTCGCGCGAGAATTGCAGCACGGCCTCGTGCTCGAGCTCGCGGCGGGCCTGCTCCAGCCACTCGGCCGACTCCTTCCAGCACGGCCAGGTGCTGGCGCCGACATACAGGCCGGCCAGCTCGCCGATCAGGTGGTTGTTGGCCGAGGAATGGCGCGACAGGTGGCGCGCGATGCTGCGGCAGTGGGCGTGGATGCTGCCCTGCCAGTCTTCGCGCAGCTTCTGCCCGGACTCGCCTTCGAACAGTGGGCTGTTCTCGCCGCCCACCAGCTGCCACACCAGGCTCCAGTTGATCAGACGGATGCCCAGTTCCAGCGAACTGGTCCAGTTGGGGCCGGTGAGCGGCGGGCACTGCTCCAGCCAGCTGCGCAGCTGCTGCTCGAGCGCATGCAGCCAGCGCGGGTCGCGCGTGATTGCCCAGGCCTGGGCCAGGCGCACCAGGTGCAGGTGGCGGTTCAGCTCCCACACGTGCTTGATGTCGCCGACCAGTTCGCGGTTGGTGATCGGGATGTCGCCGGCATAGACCGAGGGGCCGACGACGCCGGTGTCGGGATCGCGGTTCCAGGCGGTGGGCACGCCGACGTCGAAGCGGCGCTCGGCGAACAGCACCACGTGGCCGGCGCAGATGCGGTCGGCATCGAGCAGCAGCGCCTCGATCTCGGCACGCTCCAGCGTGGGGGCGCCGCTCACGGCCAGCGTGCGCGCGCGCGGCAGCGGCGCGGGCGCCGTGCGGCCGGCCATGCGCCGGCCCATTTTGGTGGCGGCCGCCTGGCGGACACGGTAGCCCACTTCGGCGACCGACATGCAGCGTAGCCGGTTCACCAGCCATCCCAACCTCACTGTTGCGTTCATAGCTCTCCCCTCACCCTGCGATATGTCGCGATGTTCTAGTTAGCTGCGCAGCTCCCGCAGTTGCCTGTACACCGCTGATATTTGTCCGATCACGACGCCGGACTCGAATTCCTGTTCGATGGTGGCGCGGGCGCGCGCACCCAGGCGCCTGCGCTCCTCCTCGTCGCCGAGCAGGCGTCCGAGGGCGGCCGCCAGCGCGGCCACGTTGCCGGGCTCGACCATCAAGCCGTTGTCGCCGTCGCGCAGCGCATCCGGGATGCCGCCGACGCCGGTGCTGACCACCGCCTTGCCGGCCGCCATCGCCTCCAGCAAGGCCATCGGCAAGCCTTCGGCATGCGACGGCAGGCAGAAGATGGATGCACGCGCCAGCTCCTCCTGCTTGCGCTGGGCCGTGACCCAGCCCAGCTCGGTAATGCGGTCTGCCACGCCCAGCTCGAGGGCGCGGCGCTTCACCTTGTCCAGTTCGCCCTGGCCGCCGATCGCCAGATGCGCATGCGGAAAACGCTCGCGCAGCAGCGCCAGCGCCTCGAGCAATTCATGGATGCCCTTGCGCGGCTCGACCTGGCCGAGGAACAGGATGCGGCCCGGCTCGGGCGCTTCTTGCACCGGCGGCGGCAGCGGCACGGAGTTCGGGATCACGACGACGCGCGCGCCTGGCGCGAAGCCCTCCAGGTAACCGGCCCAGCGGCTGGAGAGCGCGATGACGACCGAGCTTTTCTCGAGCGTGTGGCGGATCCAGCGCTGCATCAGCGGGCCGGAAGCCTCGATGAAACGGTCGAAGCAGGCGCCGTGCAGGTGAAAAACGGTGTTGGCGCCGCTCGCGCGCGACAGGGCCAGCAGTACCGACTTGCGCACGAAGCTGCCGTTCGAGGCCGCGTGCGCATGCACGACTTCGGGACGGCGCGCCAGGCAAACCAGGGTGCGCAGCAGGCCCTTGAAGGCGGCGCCGACCTTGGCGGCGCGGCTGCCTTCGGCATGGGTCGGCACGTAGCAGACGCCTTCGCGTTCGAACAAGCCGTTCTGGCGCAGCAGCGAGACCACGGTGGCGACGCCGCCGCGTCCGCCAGGCTCGGTACCCAGCATGAGCACTTTCGGCGATGCGTGCGTCGCCGCTGGCGCTGCTGGTGCCGATGCCCGGTTCATGCCATTCGCCCTTCCTTCAGGTCCCTGCAAAGATATTTGCAATTTAGAAATTGTTTTGGATAGTACAACGGTATTTACTCCGGGAAGCGCACGTTACGATGCCCGGCGGACTGAAGTGTTGCTTTTTCACTTCTGGCCGGGCAGGATTTTTGTGTACGTTTCTGCAACAATCCGACCCAGAATAGCATAGGTCCGGTGGCTTCTTACGTACGCTGGACCACGTTTCGCCAACTCGGCGGCGAGGGCCTTGTCCTGAAACAGGCGCCTGACCGCTGCCGCGAACGGGACGGCTTGCATCGGTGCGCACAGCCCCGCCCTGCTCTCGTCGATGACCAGCTGCTGGTCCGGGATGTCGTTGGCGACGCTGGGGATGCCCAGCGCCAGGTACTCGACCAGCTTGGTCGGCGAGGAGACGTCGAACAGGGTGCTGCGCGGAATCGGCGACAGCCCGACCTCGGCCCGCACCGCATAGCCGAGCGCGGTGCGCTGGGGCAGCCAGCCGGTCAGCAGCACGTGCTCGTCGATGCCACGGCGCGCGATCTCGGCGCGCATCCAGGCCATTTCGTCGTTCGAGGCGGCGTCGCCGGCCAATACCAGGAGCAGGTCGGGAAACTCGTCCTTGAGCTGCTCGGCCACGTCCAGCAGGAAGTCCGAGCGGCGGGCCTGGGCGATGCGGCCGAGATAGAGGATGACGCGGCGGCCATCCAGGCGCGGATCGATGACTGGTTCGACCCGGTCCCGGTCGAACAGGCTTGCGTCGACGCCCATCGGCACGGCGGTCATGCGCGTGCGATCGAAGCCCTGGTTCGCCATCCAGTCTGCCATGGCCTCGCTCTGCACGAAGATGTGGCGCGCTCCGGGGAGCACCAGGCGGTAGATGACGAAGCGGGAGGCCCAGGCGCGCAGGGCATGGCCGCACCACAGCAGCCCCTTGCCGCGGCGGCCGATCTCGTCGCGCCGCACCTCGAAACCTTCGACGATCGGGAAGGACATCCAGTAAACAAAGGGCACGCGCAGCACTAAGGCGGCAATGCGTCCGAGCAGGCCGGAGGCGATCTTGTCGCGCACTTGTATACAGTCGGGGCGCCCGCGCCGCCTTGCGCGCAGCAGGCCGCGCAGGTCCCACAGGGGCGACAGGACGGCGGCAAAGCGCGACTTCAGGCTGCCCACCGTGTGCATGCCGCCCGCCGGCCATGGGACATTGGTCTCGCTGCCCGCCTGGCCCACCAGTTCGGTATTCACGCCATAGCGCGGCATCTCGGCGCCGAACAGGGTCGCCAGGTCGGCACGCAGCGGCGGAAGTGGATCACGAACGATGAAGGCGATGGACAGCTTTTTGCGCATGGGGCCAGTATCGATGGGTCGGACCCGCCGATTCTAGCGCGGCCGCAAGTGCGCACGTTTCAGGAATGACACGCCAGTGTGCGGTGGAACGCATATGACGGCGGCCCGGGGCGCTACCAATCCACAATCAGTCCACGATAGCTTGAAGGGACTTCCATGCCGGGCCACTGGGCATCCCGCTTCTCCTTATCCCGGCAATATTTATCGGATACAAATACGCCAGTGTTTACTTCGCGACAAGCCCACATATCGACAGCATGATGGCGGAAATTGTCCCATGCATGCACTGGAGCCCGGTCGATCGCCGCGCTGGCATCTGGAGCAGGACCGGGGCTTGCTGTCGTATGACGCAGGCCGCTTTCACGCGGCTGACTCGGAATATCGGTCGCACAGCCGCCCAACAATGCGAACAATGCAGCCATCACGAGTTTGTACATGGTCTCAGGCGGCACGGCTTTCCTTCCATTCCACCAGTTGCGGCAGCAGCCCGGCGCTGGCCCGGCTGTCCAGCTTGCGGCAGAAATGGGCGTTCGAGGCGCGGATGCGCTCGAAGTCGCCGGCGTCCAGGACCTTGGGATTGCGCGCGCCCTGCTCCGGCCATTGCACGTAGCGGTAGTTATCGGACAGCACCCGGTTCGCGAAGCGCGAACCCATCACCAGGGTCTGGAACAGCATCTCGTCCGGACACTGCACGGTGCGCAGGAAGCGCATCAGGCGCGGGTGGGTGTCGGCCAGGCGCAGCACCTCGGCCACGCAGTCGCGCGACAAGGCCCACCAGGACGATCCCCCATGCGGCACGAAGCCGTCCGGCATGCTGCGCCGGCGCCCGGTGGCGCGCAGGACGCGGTTGGCCAGCCCGCAGGCCAGGCGCTCCAGCCGCGCTCCTCCTTCGCGGTAGAAGAACTGGTAGCGGAACGCCACGTTCCAGCCGCCCGGGCGGATCGGCGCCGTCTCCAGCAGCTCATGGTCGCGCAAGCGAAGGAGCTCGCGCTTGAGCAGCGCATTGGGCAGCAGCGGGAAGTCCTGGGCGGAGAGGAAGATGAGCTTGTCGAAGTCGGGCTGCTCGCGCAGGATCTGGCGCAGCGACACCAGGGTCGCCTGCACCTGCGAGAAGCCGCCCCAGCGCACGTCGATGCGCTGCGATACCAGCCGGGCCGCGGGATGCAGCGCGCCCGGGTCGAGCGCGCTCTTGCGGTCGAGGTGGACGTAGACCGTGAAGTCGGGGTCGGACAAGGCTTCGACCAGCGCATTGAGCTGGTCGACGTCCTTGTGCGCACAGATCAGGAACACCTGCTTCATCGCTCTCTCCCGCCTTGGCGGCCGCCAATAAAAAAGTCCCCCGCAGCCTGAGCCGCAGGGGACTTGTGCCGCGCGCCGAGTCTAGCATGGCGCGCGCAGATCGCAGCGCGAGGTTTAGTTGATCGTCACCGACTGCCCGCCCACGGTGACGGTACGCACCGAACCCGAGGTCGAGATGTTCACGGCCGGCTTCTTGCAGCCGACGTCGAGCAGCACCAGGTACTCGGCGGTGGCGTTGGCATCGGCCTTCAGGTAGAAGGCGCCGTGGTCTTCGACCACGTTGGTCTTGGCGCCCGGGCCGATCCACTTGGCGAAGTTGGCGTTGCCGTTCAGCGAACGCAGGCACAGCGACTGGTTGCCGGCCACCACCTTGACGTTCTGGCCGTTCTCGACCGTCATGATCACCGGCGTGTGGATGTTCCACTCGTAGGTGCGGGCCACGGTGCTGGACAGGCGGTCGCGCACCAGGATGGCGTTGCCGGCGTTGCGCAGGTGCCAGACCTGGCGCTTGGCCATGGTCAGCTGGCCACCATACGACGGGGTGGCGTCGCCTTCGGCATAGTCATAGCTCGGCTGGGCGGTGAAGGCGGTGATCCTGCCGTTGCGCTGCAGCTGCTCGCGGTAGCCGGTCACCATCTGGCCCTTGCCGCCGTCGAAGGTGATCGCGTTCTGCGAGCGGGTCTGGTGGTACCAGTCGGTCCAGTACGGCGAGCCGTACCAGTCGTACCAGCCGGCCTTGACCAGCATCGGCTGGCCGGCGATCGACAGCAGCAGGCCGTTCTGGTCGCCGTGGCTGTGGTTGAACGAGCCGTAGGGGCTGGACTTGAAGAAGGTCGAGATGCGCGAGGTCGAGCCCAGGTCGCTGTGCATGGCGACCCAGCCGATGCTCGGGTAATAGGCCGAGTTCTGCGGCGCCTCCAGGTAGGTGGTGTAGCTCACCGGCAGCGGGTATTCGGCCTGCAGCAGCGACATCGCGTCTTCCATGCCGGTGGTGTTCTTCACGTACCAGGCGGCGCGCGGCGACCACATGCGGGTGGCGAAGGCGCGGAACACGCGCGCGTCCGGCTTGGTCTCGGAGGCGTCGCCGAAGGCGTGGGTGCGCGCGCCCGGCGGGGTGAATTCCATCGCGAAGTCGAGGAAGCCGAGGGTCCAGGGCTTGCCGAAGAAGTTCACGCCGCTGGCCTGGGTGAGCGGATCCCACAGGGCCAGCAGGTAGCCGGCCGCGTACTCGGCATAGGCGGTGCCGTTGGCATAGCCGCCTTCCGGGCCGCTCCACGGGTTCGGGCTCAGGGCATAGGCACGGAAGGAGAAGTCGAACCACTTCTCGGCGTCCGGGATGTCGCCCAGGGTCAGGGTCGAGATCAGGACCAGGAACACCAGGCTGGTGTTGCCGTGCGAGTCGAACGGGTACTGGTCGAGGCGGCCGTTGTCGCCGGCCAGGTTATTGTAGATCTCGGTGGTGCGGATCTTGATCGAACCGAGCCAGCGCGCCTTGCGGGTGCCGTCCAGCGCGCCACCCAGCAGGTCGATGGTCTTGGCCAGGCCCCAGGCGATCTGGCGGGTAGCCTGGTCCTGGTTGGCGTAGCTGGTCGGGCCCGATGGATTGAGCGCGGCCAGCTCATCGCCGCGGCGCAGAGCTTCGGTCAGGTAAACGGTCTCGCCTTTGAGCTTGTACATCAGCGCCGCCGCTTCCATCTGGCGGGTCGCTTCGTTGATGCGCTGGCGCACGTCGGTCTGCTGCGAGGCCATAGCGGCGGTCAGCGGCGAGCTGATGACGATGTTCCAGCGCGAGTCGGTCAGGCTGGGCACGGCGCTGACCTGGGCCTTGACTTCGTTACCGAGGCGGCTCAGGTAGGGTTCGAGCGCGGTGCGCTTGGCATAGTTCCAGGTCGAGAACGGGGTCACCGAGTTCGGCAGCGAACGCGGACGCGCTTTCGACAGGATGCGGCTGCGCAAGGTGGCGTTGTCCGGCACTTCGAACTTGGTCGACTTGCTGGTGATCGAGAAGTTGCGCGGGGTCGACCATTCGTTGCTGCCCACCGGGCGCACGCGCCAGGTGTAGTTGCCGAGGGCGAGCGCCTTGGTCGGCAGGTACCAGTTGCGGTCGACCACGGCGCGGGTCGGAGTGCCGCCCACCGGCGTGACCTCGACCTCGTAGCTGGCCGGACCGGTCGCGTGGCGGGCCCAGGTGAAGCCAGGAGGATTCTGCGCCTGCACCGAGTTCATTTCTGGCTTGGCCTGCACGACCAGGGGATCGGTCGACTGGACCCAGTCGGCACGCGCGGAAACGCTCGCGAACAGCGAGGCGACGGCGGCCATCAGGACCAGGCTCTTCCGTTGAAATTGCATGTGGGTACTCCGAAAAAAATCTTGAAATCCGTGCGCCAGACCGGGCTTGCCGGCAGGGCTTGAGAACGCTTGATGCTCTGAAGAAACGACTTACTTGGCAGCAGTTATGCTACCCCAAAGTAAGTTGAGCACAGGCAAATTCCCCAAAGAAATCACAGATTTTTTGATTGCTTTGCAGAAATCCCACGACAGAATTTCAACTTTTACCGAACAATATTTGCAGGCTTCTAACGGTCGTAAACCGCCTGAAAAGATAAAACGGCAAAGCTGTCAGAAAGCTACCCTTTTCATTGCGCCGGCACCGCGCGCGCCTCGGTCTGCAGTTCGCGCACCCGTTTCAGGTAGCGCAGGCAGTAAATACCGAAGGCCAGCGGCGCCTTGTCCATGTGGCGCCGGCGCACATTGAATTCCTCCTGGCGCGCCTTCAGGCGGTTGGCCGAGGACACGCTGCCGGCATGGTCGCGGAACACGGTCAGGGGCTGGTCGATCATGGCCGGACGCGACTCGGCGCCCAGGCGCAGCCACAGGTCGATGTCCATCGCGTACTTGAGCTTCTCGTCGAAGGCGCCGACGCGCTCGAAGGCCGACTTGCGGATGAACACGGCCGGGTGCGGAATCGAGCTGCGCCCGGCCACGAAGGAGCGGTAGGAAAAGGCCGGCATCGCATAGGGCGGCACCATCTTGCCGTCCTTCAGGACCTGGATGTTCCCGTATACCCAATCCACCGGCTGGCCTGCCGCCCGGGCCTCTTCGAAGGCGCGCTTGACGGTGGCCAGCACGTCGGGCCCGTTGTAATAATCGTCCGAATGCAAATGGGCGATGTACTCGCCCTGCGCCGCTTCGATGCCCTGGTTCATGGCGCGGCTGATGCCGCCGCCGACATCGCGCAGCACCCGCTTGTTGCCCGGATAGGCCGCGATCATGTCGAGGGTGCCGTCGGTGGAGCCGCCGTCCACGAAAATGTGCTCATAGTCCTGGCAGGTCTGGGCCTGGACCGAGGCCAGGGTGTCGGCCAGGGTCGCGGCACTGTTCCAGGTGCAGGTGACAATGGAGAAAGTCGGCTTGGCGGCGACAGGGGTCGAAGGATTATTGTGCATAGAAGTCCACGATCTTGGGAAGGGCCTGGAAAACGTCCATCCCGGCGATTGCCGGCAATGGACGCGCCTGGGCCGGCTGCGCCAGTTCGTCGCACAGGAGCCCCACCAGCTCCTCCATCGACGTGGCCAGGCGCAACTGGCCGGAATAGGACTCGTAGACGGCAAGCTCGGGATTGCCGCCGCGCGCCAGCGCCAGGCAAGGTCGTCCCAGTGCCAGCGCTTCGAGGATGGTGGTGCCGCAGGGTTCTTCCCACACCGAGGGCACCACGCAGGCATGGCTGGTGGCGGTCAGGGCCACCACTTCCTGGTTCGGCTGCCAGCCGAGGAAGCGTATCTGCTCGCTCGCATACTCGGCTTCCAGGCGCGCGCGCAGCGGGCCGTCGCCGACCACCAGCAACTGCGCCCCGGCGGGCAGCCGTCCGCGCGCCGCGGCCAGGAATTCGGCGAAGCCCTTGCCGGTATCGATGCGCCCGGCCAGCAGCACCTGCCCCGGCCTTGGCGCGCCGCTGCTGGCTGCCAGGCGCGCCAGCTTGCGGTAGTTGATGAAGTTGTGGATCACGCGCGAGCGCGACAGGTCGGCATGCGGCAGCGTGCGCAGGAACTGGCGGCGCAGGAAGTCCGACACGAAGATCGTCTTGTGATGCGCGAAGCTGCGCTCGGTCTCGCCGCGGTAGCGCGCCACCGCGTGGCCGGACAACAGGGTGCGCACCGGCCCCGGCGCCGCGTGGGCGCAGCCGGCGCAGGCCCGCGGCGAGGTTTCAAGGCACACCGCGTCGTTCTTGAAGCGCAGGTGGGTCACGCATTCGCTGCCCTGGTCGTGGCGGGTCTGGACGAAGTTCAGGCCGGGGTCGACGTACAGCCCGGTCATCGGCAGGTGGCCGTGGTAGTGCACCACGTCGTAGTTGCCGATCCTGCGGGCATGCTCGGACAGCGCGCGCGCCACCCTGGCGGCGAACCATGGCCGCTTGGCGGGGTTGAAGAAGCCGAGCTGGGCTTCCTTCCAGCCGACCCGGCGGAAGTCGAAACCGGGGACGAACCGGCCCTGGAAGCCGATCTCCTCGGCGCTCCCGGGGTGGGCCCGGTCGGAGCGGCCCATGATGTCCACGTGGTGGCCTTCTTCGAGCAGGGCATTCGACAGCGTGACGACATGCTTGGCCAGGCCGCCGAGCTGGGCGCCCGGCAAATCTTCCGAGACCATCAGTATCCGCAAATCTAGGCTCCTTTCGCCTGCCAGCGCGACCAGCCCGACTTCAGGCGCGACCACGCCATCATCCGGTCGTCGCGCTCGACGACGAACAGCGCACCGTGCACGCCCAACAGCAGCACGGTCACGCCGAGAATGAACACGAAATCCCAGGCCCCACGGTCGAACAGCTGCTCGGCCGCGGTGGCGGCGACCGCCACCAGGGCGACGCCGAACAGGCCCGGCGCATAGCCCTGGCCCAGCAGGCGCCCGAGGGTGGTCGGCACCGTGCGACCATGGACATAGACCAGGAAGATGCTGGTGAACACGAGCGACGCAACCAGGTGGCCCCAGGCGGCGCCGTCGATCCCCCAGCCCGCCACGCCGGTGTAGACGATGGCCAGGCCGGCCAGGGCGCGGGTGACGGCGAACAGGCCGGACACGCGCGGGTGGCCCATGCCGTCGTTGACGAGCGACGGCAGGCTGGTGAGCGAATCGACGAACTGCGACAGCGCCATCACGGCCAGCACCAGCGCACCGGCGCGGGCAAAGTCCTCGTTCATCCAGTAACCCAGGATTTGGTGGGCGAACACGGCCACCAGCACCAGGATCGCGGCGTTCAGGAAGACCACGTAGCGGGTCGCCTTCAGGTAGACGCGGTCCAGGCGCGCATATTCGCCGCTGGCGGCCAGCGCGCTGGCCGCCGGGAAGAACACGCCGGACAGGCGGAAGGTCAGGCTCAGCACACGGTTGGCGAGCGTGGCCGCCACCGTGAAATAGGCCAGCCCGGTGACGCCCACCAGGGCACCGATGATCAGCTTGTCGGCATGGGCGTACGACAGCGTGGCGAAGCGCGACAGGAAGGAATAGGCCGAAAAGCCGAGCAACGCATTGCGGAACTGCGCTCCCGGCCAGCGCCAGCGCAGGCCGGGCAGCAGGCGCCGGATCGCGCCCCACAGGATCGTGCAATGCAGGGTACTGGCGGCGACGCGCAACAGGATGACCTCGAACAGGCCGTAGCCGAGCAACAGCACGCCGACGGTGGCCAGGGGCACCAGGGTGCCGAACACCATTTCCAGGCGCGCCGAGATATCGTAGCGCATCAGCGATTGCGGCACGCTGTTCAGGTAGCTCTGCAGCTGGCCGGCCAGGAAGCCGAGCGCGGCCAGCTGCAGCGTGGCGACCGCTTCGGGAACGAGGCGCTCGGGCACCGCGAACACGCCCTCCACCAGCCAGCCGGCGCTGAAGAACAGGCCGATCGCGCCCAGCAGGCCGATGCCGGTGTAGGTGGCCAGGCCAAAGGAAACAGTCTCGAAGATGCGGTCTTCGTCCTTGCGCGCATTGTGCTCGGCGATGTACTTGACCGAACCGGCGGTGACGTTGATGTCGATGACCGCGAAATAGCCGACGATGGCCGTGACCAGCGAATACAGGCCATAGCCGGCGTCGCCCAGTCCCTTGACGACCAGCGGCACGGTGCCGAGCATGACCAGCGCGGGGATGGCCGCGCCGAGCAGGTTCGACCAAGCATTACGGGCAAGGCGCAGGTTCATCAGGCGGGCACCAGGTGGGGACGCGGCGGCGTGAAGGGTTTCATTGCGGGCCTGGTCACCGGCGCCGCCTTGGCCACCGCCATCGCCAGGTAAGGCAGGGCAATGCAGACGGCCAGCATCTGGCTGGTGCGCACCTGCGGGAACGGCGTGCCGATCAGGAAATCGGGAATCATGAAGGCGAGCCCCGCCACCCCGGCCGTGGCCAGGCCGAGCAGTTCCGGCGGCAATTGCTTGAGGGCGCGGCGCGCGAACAGCACGAAGGTGATCAGGGTCCCGAACAGCAGCACGGTGCCGATCAGGCCGCTCTTGAGCGCGATGTGCAGCACCCCGCTATGCAGGAACAGGCCGCCGTCCGGGTTCTGCTGCCACGAGATGTACTGGTAGCCGGTGTACCTGCCCCAGGTGCCGATGCCGGTGATCGGGTTGGCCAGGAAGTCGCCCAGCGCGAACTTCAGTTCCAGCACCCGCTCGCTCTCGGGACCGAAGCGCTTGGACTGCATGTCGTAGACCAGGCTGGACAGGCCGGTGCCGGCCCCCTTGGTCTGCGACAGGCGCTGCACCGCGACGTAGGTGAGCGCGGCCCCGACCACCGGCAGCCCGGCCGTCATCAGCTGCATGCGGCGCTTGAGCGGGAAGCGCATCATGATCACCAGGAAGGCCAGCATGAAGCCGATCCAGGCGCTGCGGCGGTAGGACAGCAGAATGCACAGCGCGGTGGAAATCAGGGTCATCCACTCGATGCTGCGCCAGAATTTCGGGCGATCCGTCTTGACGGTCTGGAACAGGTGGACGGCGGCGATCGCGAACGCGATGGTGCATACCAGGCTGTCGTTGATGTCGAAGAAGGTCAGGCGGATCTTGATCGCGTTCAGATTGGCGTACACGTTGTTCGGGTCCCCCCCGAAGGCGGCCCAGCGCACCAGGCCGAACAGCGAGCGGCACAGGCCCACGATCAGGATGAAATGGGTCAGCTCGATCAGGTGCTCGCGGGTGCGGAAGGACAGCAGCATCAGCGAGATCAGCGGCGCCATCCAGACGATGTTCGAGAAGCCCTGCGGAGTCAGCGCCTCGGCCACGGAGACGCCGTTCATCAGCCCCACGGCGAGGTGGCCGAGCAGCAGCACGAACCAGGCCCAGAACCAGGGCCGCAGGTTGCAGGCCGGGGTCGGGTAGCGCTGGAAGGTGGCGGCCACCCGCGCGCAGGCCCAGGCGCCCAGCACGTACCACAGCACCAGGCCGAACAGCAGCAGGCCGGAACCGCGGCTGTAGATGCTGCGGGTGGCGAAGATCGCCATGTTCCCGTAGCTGGTGGAGTTCATGCAGAAGTAGACCGCCAGGTAGGGGTAGACCAGGAAGCGCGGCCATGCGATGCCGATGCCGATGCCCGCGACGGCTGCGATCGACAGGCCGATGATGAAGGCCCACGGCAGCGAGTAATAAATGTATGGGAGGATCGTGTTCATCGGCGCTCGTTACCTTCTCCTGCCTCAGCCCTGCGCCGGGCCATGCGCCGGGCCATGCGCCGCGGCGGCCGCCTCCGGCGCCGCTTCCGGTGCACCTGCGAGGCCGGAGCCCAGCAGGCGCGTACGGTCGCGCGGCGCCATGACGCCCAGCATCTCGGCAACGAAGCGGTCCTGCACCCCGTAGGCCTGGGTCTCGTTGGACTGGATGGTCGAGACGCGCACCAGCATGCCGTCCGGGATCTCGCCCGACAGGCCGTAGGCCAGGCGGTGCAGCTTCTGCTGGATGCCGGCCCGCGAGGCGTGCTCGCCGATCGTGATCCAGTAGGTGATCGGCTCGTTGCGCTCGTGCAGGCGCGCCACCAGGCGCTTGACCGGCAGCTCGCCGAAGCGGGTCGTCAGACTGTCCTCGGCGTCCTTCTGCATCTGAAAGCCCTGGGCCACGTAGCAGACTTCGGGCAGGTGCAGCTGTAGCGCCTTGCTCTGGTCGCCGCCATAGGCGATCGACAGCATCACGCGCTGTCCCTGGCTGTTGATGTAGGTCCGCGACAGGGTCTGGTCGTAGATCTTTTCCAGCATGCTCTGCTGCTCCGGATCGGGCGCGAGCGGCACGATCGAGGGGTCGATGCGCCAGTCGCCGAAGCGCTGCGGGATCATCTGTTCCAGGCTGAACTGTTCGTGCGGCTGCAGCACCCGCGGCTTCGGGGTGAGCGCCCCGGTCAGGGCCGAGGTGCCGGCCATGGCCAGGCCCAGCACCACGCTGATGGCGAAACGGCGGTTCATGTTGCCTCCTTCAGAGTGCCGGGCATGCGGCGCCCGCCCCCCGCGCCCGGGCCGCCGCCGCGATTGCCTCGGCGCTTGATCCACCATTGCAGGCCGTTGTCGACCGCCAGGATCAGCAGCAGCGCGGTCACGAACAGCACCATGCCTGCGAAGCCGTGCAGGAAGCCCTGGCCGGCGGCGTCGCCGAAGTAATAGGTGATCAGGGTCAGCGCGATCACGCGGATCACGTTGGCCGTGAACGAGATCGGGACGATCAGGATCGCCAGCGTGATGTTGCGGAAGGCCGAAGGGTGGCGCATCAGGTTCAGGTAGAACAGGCCGAGCGCTTCCAGCGTCAAGAGGGTCTGCAGGCCGGCGCAGGCATCGGCCACCAGCAGCTGGTACTGGCCCATCTGCAGCACCACGCCCGAGCGCGAGATCGGGTAACCCAGCGCGAACAGGATGTGTTCGGTCACCCAGGACACTGCCATCTTCATCGGCATCGTCACCGCCGCCACCAGTTCGCTCGGCAGCGGGATCAGGAACAGCATGAAGAAGAACGGGAACCACAGCGCACGCAGGGCGCGGCTGCCGAACTTGAGCAGCACCAGGGCCGCCATCACCACCACGATCGAGGCTACCTCGAACATCAGGATCTTCTGCGAGCGGCCCAGCAGGTGGAACATCAGGCCGATCGCCAGCACCGGCCAGCCGGTCCAGCTGCCTTCGGGCCTGGGACCGACCGCGGCCATGACTTCGGGCCACTTGCGCCAGATGAGCCAGAGCGCCAGGAAGAAAATGATGGGCCCGTGGCCCTGCTCTTCGCTGATCCAGGCGCCGGTGAACAGGCTGTAGAAGGTGGGGCCGAACAGGATTGCCAGGCCGGCATACACCGGCCACCATTCGGAGAGGGAGCCCTTCAGGCCATCGAGGGTCCCTGCCAGGGTCGGGGGCGGCAGTTCCGCCTGCGCCCTTGCGTGATCTGGTGCCACCGTCGCCATCTCAGAACTCCACCACCACCGAGCCGACCACTTCGGCGCCGGATTCGGCCATCTGCTCGGCCATGCGGCTGATGTTGGAAATACGGGTGCGGTGCTTGCATGCGACCAGCAGCACGCCGCCGGCGCGGCCGGCCACCGCCAGCGCATCGGCCCCGCTGGCAAACGGCGGCAGGTCGTACAGCACCACGTCGTAGCGCGACTCGAGCTGGGTGTTGAGGTTGCGGAAGCCTTCGCGCGCCAGCAATTCCTGCGGGTTCGGCGGCAGCGTGCCGGCCGGCATCAGGGACAGGTCGACGAAAGCGGGCACGCGCTGGATCACGTCGAGGTCGGCGCGGCCGGCCAGCAGGTCGGACAGGCCCTGGCGCGGCTTGACGCCGAACATCTCCTGCTGGCGCGGGCTGCGCAGGTTCGCGTCCACCAGCAGGGTCTGCTCGCCCAGCTGGGAGAACACCACCGCCAGGTTGGCGGCGAACAGGCTGGAACCGTCTTCCGGGGTCACGCCGGCGATCGCCAGGGCGCGCCGGCCGCGCGCGAACCAGCGCAGCATCAGCTGGCTGCGGATCGCGCGCAGGGCCTCGACCTGGGGCGAAAACGGGTCGTAGGCGGCGACCAGCTTGGGCGACAGGTTGGCCTGCCCTTTCTGCAGGTAGGGATAGGAGAACTGGCGCGCCAGCACCTGCTGGATGTCTTCCTCGCTCACCAGTCCCAGGCGCACGGCGGCTTCGCCGAAGCGGATCCCGAGGTCTTTCTGCATGCGCAGGACACGCTCGGCACTCTCGGGGGTGAGCTTGCCGGAATCGAGCAGCAATGCGCCCATGCTCGAATCGGCCTGAGCCCCGTTGTGCAGTGCGCCCTCGTGGGGTGCACCGGTCGGCAATGCGGATAGCACGGATGAATTCATGGTCGTGTCCTATTCTTTTCTGGTTCGGATGCGCGAGCGCCGCGCGCCTCAGTTCAAGCGCAGCAGGCGGCGCGGAGTCATCAGCGCACGGATACCGCCGCTGCGCGGGCGCTTCATGCGCCATTCGATGGTGCCGAGCACCGGGATGCCCAGCATGTCCTTGACGTCGCCGGTCGACCGCACCGGGCGGTTGATCAGTTCCAGCAGCAGGGCCAGGCCGACGCCGAGGATGGTGCCCAGCAGGATCGAGACCAGGGTGTTGAGCAGCACGCGCGGACCGGCGGGCTCGGTCGGCGGCACCGCCGGGTTCAGGATCGAGATGTCGGACTGCTCGGCCTGGGCCTCGATGCGGGTCTGGGAGAAGCGGTTGCTGGCGGCGTCGAAGGCGCGCTGGGCGCTGTCGAGGTCTTTCAGCATCACGCCGAGTTCGTCGCGGGTGCGGTTCAGCTCGAGCACGCGGGTCTTCTGGGCGGCCAGTTCGGCGCGCAGCTCGGCCTCGCGCTGGCGGTAGACCTGGGCATTGGCGCCCACGCTCTTCGACACGCTGCCCAGGGCGGCGTTCAGTTCGGCGCGCATCTTGCTCACCTCGGCCTGGGCCGACTGGTAGGCCGGGTGGTTGCGGCCGTAGCGCGATGCGGCTTCGGCCAGCTTGGCTTCGCCGCTCGCCAGGCTCACGCGCAAGCTCTGCACCAGGGCGTTGTTGGCGACGTCGGGCGAGCCGACACCGGTGGCCATGCGTTCGCGCGAGCTGGCTTCCATGGCCTGGGTCTGGGCCGCGACCAGCTGGGCCGACAGGTCGCTCAGGCGCGACAGCTCGACGTCCACGCGGTTGTTGTCGAGGCTGACGATGCCCTTCTCCTGCTGGTATTTCGACAGGCGCGCCTGCGCGGCTTCCAGGTTGTCGCGCAGCTGCTTGGTCTGTTCGTTGAAGTAGGACGAGGCTTTCTTGGCCGGCTCGGTCTTGAGCTGGACACTGATCTTCTGGTATTCGTCGGCGAAGGCATTCGCGACGGCGGCGGCGAAGGCCGGGTCGGCGCCCTTGAAGCTGATCTCGACCACGCTCGATTCGCGCGAGGGCATGATCTCGAGTTTCTTCAGCAGCAGGTCGGCCAGCCAGTCGCGCACCGAGCCCTTGCCTTCGCTGGCTTCGCGCCACTGCGCCTGCACGGCCGGGCTCGATGCGAGGCGCAGCGAGTCGACCACCCGCAGGGCCACGTTCTTGCTGGTGATGATGTCCATCTGGGTGGCCATATAGCCCGGCATCAGGTTGCCTGGCATGGTGAGCCCGCTCACCGGATCCACGCCCTTGTAGTTCAACAGCACGGATGCGGTTGCCTTGTAGGTCTTCTGCTGGATCAGGCTCCAGCCCAGCGCGAGCAGGACGGTAACCAGCAGGGTTCCCAGGATGATCTTCTTCCTGGCAAGCAGGATCAGCAGGAATTGATGAACGTTCATGGCCTTACCTTTGCATCAGATGCCTTGACAGCGGGTGGACAAAACGGGCGCAGCACTAAAAGCTATTACAACGGGTGAACGGTTCCGTAGGGTGGGCGGGTCTCCCGCCCACGCGTTCAAATCACGGTACTGCAGCCTGCGGGGGTGAAGCATCGCTCAACTATCACCGCGTGGGCGGGGAACCCGCCCACCCTACGTGCGACTAGCACGTTAGAACCACGATTCGCGGACGACAATGACATCGTCGACTTGAACCGGGTCACTGGCCTTGACATCAATCGTCACCGGGTTGCCGCTGGCATCCTTGCGGGTGACTTTCATGCCGTTATTGCTGCCACGCATGCTCAGGCCACCGCCGGCCGAGACGGCCTGCTGCACGGTCATGCCGCGCTCGAGGCGGAACGGACCCGGGCGCTGGACTTCGCCGGTGACGTAGGCACGCGGGGCGCGCTCGACATAGATGATGTCGCCGCCGGCCACTTCGTAATCCTTGTTCAGCTCGCCCTTGCGGACCATGTCGACCACGTCGATGGTCTCGCGCGTGGTGTTGCCGTCGCGGGTGCGCACCAGGTTGATGATGTCGCCGCCGTCGCCGTGGATGCCGCCGGCCATCGCCAGCAGGTCGAGCACCTTGCGGCGCCCTTCCACCGCGTAGCGGCCCGGGCGGTTCACATAGCCCAGCACCGACACCTGCTGGCTGGCCAGGGTGGTCACCAGCATGTTGACCTGGGCCTTCTTGAGGTAGCCGCCCTTCTCCAGCATGTCGCCGATCTTCTTCTCGGCCGCGGCCACCGACAGGCCGCCCACCGCGACCTGGCCCAGCAGCGGGAAGGTGATGTTGCCGCTTTCGCTGACGCGGGTTTCGAGCGAGAGGTCGGGACTGCCGTAGACCGACAACTTGACCACGTCGCCCGGTCCCAGCAGGACTTCGGCGGCAGCGGCGACACCCATGCTCAGGACGAGCGCGGTGGCCATCATCCACTTGACGAATCGTTTCATGATTGCTCCTTCTATTTGTTTTTGGGTCGATGAGTCGATGAGTTCGATTACTTCAGTCCGGCGACGCCGCGTTCGAGCGCGGACTTGTCGGTGGTGGGGCCGCTTTCCGCCGGTGGCGCCACTGAGGACGGGCCGGCCGGCGCCGTCGCCACCGCGGTCGCGGCCGGATCGCCGGCGGCCGGCGCCGCTGCAGGTGCGCCGCCCGCCGGGGCGTTCGGGCTCGGTTCGTATTCCTTGTTCAGGTAAGCGATCTTGGCGGTGCCACGCAGGCGCTGGATCTCGGCGGCGGCCAGTTCCTTGTTCTTCTTGTTCGTCAGGTACTGGGTGATCTGCGGGGCGGCGATGGCCAGCGTGACGGGCGCGTCGCGCACTTCGGCGATCGAGATCAGCATGGCGCGGTCGCCTTCCTTGACCGCGAACAGCTGGCCCTTCTGCATCGACAGCAGCTTGGCGGACAGCTGCGCGTTCAGGTCGGCGGTGCTGCGCGTGACCTGGGCGCGGCCGTACTTGATGTTGCGCGCGTCGAGGAACACGGCCACTTCTTCCAGCGACTTGGCGCTGTCGGCGGCGGCGCGCACTTCCGGGGTCAGGTCGCTGGCCGCGAGGATCAGCTCGTTCATGGCGAACTGCTTGCGGTTGCTGAAGAACTGCGGGTTCTTGTTGAAGTAGTCCTCCACTTCGGCCTGCGACGGACGCTGCGGTTCGCCGATGCGCTTCTGCATGTAGGCCTGGGCGATGATCAGCGAACGCGCCCGTTCGATGGCCTGCATCACCTTCGGATCACGGTCGAGCTTTTCCTTGGCAGCCTCGCTTTCCAGCAGTTCGCGGTCGATCAGGGCCTGCAGGACCTGTTTGCCGGCCACCTGCTGCTGCTGTGCGCCGACGCCCAGGCGCTGCAGTTCCTCGTTCAGCTGCAAGACGGTGATCTCTTCGCCGTTGACGCTGGCCAGGGCCTGGCCCGGCTTCGACTCCTTGGGTGCTTCATCCTTGCTGCAAGCGGCCAGGGTCGTCGCGCACAACACCAGCGCCGCCGTGGACAGCAGGCGCCTGGGGCTTGGGAAGGAAGTTGGTTTGGCTGCCAAATGGAAGGTTTTCAAGATAGTTTCCTCGACGTTGGTTAGCGGGCGAGCCCGCCGCGTGTTCCTTTTGTTATTCGTAACCTGCCCCGCATCACGGAGCAGATTCAGGACTCATCCATTCTGGGTTCCACACGATTCGCCCTCTGTTCGTCAATTAACAAACTGCTACCGCGACATGTCCCGCGCTTCATGCCAGCGCCCGCGCCGCGCTGCCGGCCGGGCGTCCCAGCAGCTGCGCAGGCACGTCCTGCGGGCCGGCCTCTTCCGCTTCCTGCTCGGCGACGAAGGCTTCGTAGGCACGGCGCAGGCCTTCGTGCAGCGGCGTGCTGGCACGCCAGCCGAGCGCGGCCAGCTTGGACACGTCGAGCAGCTTGCGCGGCGTACCGTCCGGCTTGCCGGCGTCGAACACGATGCGGCCGCGGTAGCCCACGGTCTCGCCCACCAGGCGCGCCAGCTCGGCGATCGTGACGTCCTGGCCGGTGCCGACGTTGATGTGCGAATGCATGGGGTCGGTGTTGGCCGCATACACGTCAATCGGCAGGTTCATCACGTAGACGCTGGCAGCGGCCATGTCGTCCACGTACAGGAACTCGCGCATCGGCTTGCCGCTGCCCCAGATCACCACTTCCGGCGCATTGCTTTCGCGCGCTTCGTGGAAGCGGCGCAGCAGGGCCGGGATCACGTGGCTGTTTTCCGGGTGATAGTTGTCGCCGGGACCGTACAGGTTGGTCGGCATCACGCTGCGGTAGTCGGTGCCGTATTGCCGGTTGTAGCTCTCGCACAGCTTGATGCCGGCGATCTTGGCCATGGCATAGGGTTCGTTGGTCGGCTCAAGGATGCCGTTCATCAGGTATTCCTCGCGGATGGGCTGCGCCGCCAGGCGCGGATAGATGCAGGAGGAACCGAGGAACAGCAGCTTCTGGACGCCGGCGCGCCATGCTTCATGCACGACATTCGCCTGCACCATCATGTTGTCGTAGATAAATTCGGCCGGATAGGTATTGTTGGCATGGATGCCGCCCACCTTGGCCGCGGCCAGGTAGACCTGGTCGATGTGTTCGGTACGGAAGAATTCGCGCACCTGTGCCTGGTCGGTGAGTTCCAGTTCGGCATGGGTACGGGTGACGATGTCGGTGTGTCCCTGTGCGCGCAGGGCGCGCACGATGGCGGAGCCGACCAGGCCACGATGGCCGGCGACATAGATACGAGGCTGATAATTCGACACGCTTACTCCAGTGAAAGTGCAACGTTGTAGCCATGCGATGCGAGCAGCTTGTGGCGGCGCGCCGTGTCCAGGTCGTGCGCCACCATTTCCTGCACCATCGCTTCGAAACTGGTTGTCGGTTCCCAGCCGAGGCGCTCGCGCGCACGGCTCGGGTCGCCCAGCAGGGTCTCGACCTCGGTCGGACGGAAATATTGCGGGTCCACCGCCACGATCGGCTGGCCCACCACCACGCTCGGCGCCTTCTCGCCGCGGACGGACGCCACCAGGCCGCGCTCATCGACGCCCTGCCCCTGCCATGCGATCTCGATGCCCAGCTCGCGTGCGGCGATCTCGACGAAATCGCGCACCGCATACTGGCGCCCGGTGGCGATCACGAAGTCTTCGGGCTTGTCCTGCTGCAGCATCAGCCACTGCATGTGGACGTAGTCGCGGGCATGGCCCCAGTCGCGCAGCGCGTCGAGGTTGCCGAGGAAGAGCTGGGGCTCGAGGCCCTGGGCGATGTTGGCCAGGGCGCGGGTGATCTTGCGGGTGACGAAGGTCTCGCCGCGGCGCGGCGATTCGTGGTTGAACAGGATGCCATTGCAGGCGTACATGCCGTAGGCCTCGCGGTAGTTCACGGTGATCCAGTAGGCGTACAGCTTGGCCACGGCATACGGGCTGCGCGGATAGAAAGGCGTGCTCTCGCGCTGGGGGGTCTCCTGCACCAGGCCGTACAGCTCGGAAGTCGAGGCCTGGTAGAAGCGGGTTTTCTTTTCCAGCCCGAGGAAGCGGATCGCCTCCAGCAGGCGCAGGGTGCCGATGCCGTCGACGTCCGCGGTGTACTCGGGCGACTCGAAGGACACCGCCACATGGCTCATCGCACCCAGGTTGTAGACCTCGTCCGGCTGCACCTGCTGGAGGATGCGGGTCAGGTTGGACGTATCGGTGAGGTCGCCGTAGTGGAGGAAGAAGCGCGGATTGTCGGCGTGCGGATCCTGGTAGATGTGGTCGATGCGCCCGGTGTTGAACAGGGAGGCGCGGCGCTTGATGCCGTGGACCTCGTAGCCTTTCTCGAGCAGCAGCTCCGCCAGGTAGGAACCATCCTGACCGGTGACGCCGGTAATCAGTGCTTTCTTCATATGTTTTCCCTTGCGGAACTAGGCAAACACCAGCCCCGACAGTTGCAAACTCATCAACGATTCTACGCAGCTCGTGTGGTCGTGCAAGCAAGAGTCCAATCGTGCGCGTGGCTTTTAAGTTGACCTTAAGCGAATTATTGCCAACTTGAATTTAAAGTGTTTTCACTGGTAAATAAGCATACGTTGCGAGCAGTTAATTACATTTCGCGCTGACCTCGATCTGTCCATCATCCTGCTATTCAATGCCCGCCGCAACGCCGGGTTCAATATGCGCTCAGTGCGCGTTCTCGCGGGTCAGCACGACTTTCACCGTCTTGACGATGATCCAGAGGTCGAGCCATAGCGACCAGTTGCGTAGGTAATCGAGGTCGTACTGGATGCGCGCTTCCATCTTGTCGAGCGTGGCGGTCTCGCCACGCAGGCCGTTGACCTGGGCCCAGCCGGTGATCCCGGGGCGCACCTTGTGGCGCAGCATGTAGCCCTTGATCAGCTTGCGGTACTGCTCGTTGTGGGCGACCGCGTGCGGGCGCGGCCCGACCAGGCTCATGCGCCCCTGCAGCACGTTGATGAACTGCGGCAGCTCGTCGAGCGAGGTGCGGCGCAGGAAGCCGCCGACCTTCGTGACGCGCTGGTCGTTCCTCGAGGCCTGCACCACGTTCGGGCCGTCCTCGGTGACGGTCATCGAGCGGAACTTGTAGACGAAGATCTCCTCGCCATACAGGCCATAGCGGCGCTGGCGGAAGATGACGGGGCCGGGCGAACTGAGCTTGACTGCGATGGCGGTCGCCAGCATCAGGGGCGCCAGCAGCACCAGGATGATGCTGCCGATCACGATGTCGCTGCCGCGCTTGATCACGCTGTTCCAGCCCATGAAGGGAGTCTCGCTGATCGCGATGACGGGCATGCCGCCGACGGTGTCGAACCTGGCCTGCATCAGGTCGAACACGTAGACGTCCGGCAGGAAGTAGACCGAGGCGGTGGTGTCCTTCAGTTCGTCGATCAGCTTGCGGATGCGCGGCTGGGCCGAGATCGGCTGGCTGATGAAGATCATCTTGATGTTGTGCTGGCGCACGTAGGCGCAGACGTCGGCCATGCCGCCCAGCACCGGATGCCCGATTTCGCTCGGACGGCGCTCATCGTTGCGGTCTTCGAAAAAGCCGCAGACTTCCATGAACAGGTTGGGGTGGCGCTCGCACACCTTGGCGAACTTGATGCCGACGTCGTTGATGCCGACCACGACGATCGAACGCACTTCGCGCTTGCGGTCGCGGCTGCCGGTGGCCTTGCGCACCGCCAGGTGGCTGGCCAGGATCGTCACCGGCGTGGCGATGAACCAGGCCAGCAGCACGCGCTCGTCGTAGAAGTACTTCAGGCCGCTGGCCGAACCCAGGAAGTACAGCACCGCGATGGTCAGGCACCAGCCGAACACGGTGTCGCGCGCATAGGCCAGCATGCGGCCGCTGCGCCAGGTGCGGTAGGGATCGACGTGCTGGTAGACCGAGGACGAGATGAAGAAAGCCAGGATCATCAGCACCAGCGAATACCCGGAAAACGGCTCCTGGTAATACAGCGTGGCCAGATACAGGGTCCCCATGATGATCAGGGGATCGAGCACGCGCTGGAAAAACGAGATGATCGGGATATCGTTTACCGTCATAAGTCACTTCGTGGGTGCTTCAGAACAGCACGTTCGCGTTCACCATCACGGTGTTGGCGTCGAATTTGCCCAGGTTGAGCGTCTGCGAACCGCTGCGCGACTGGTGCTGCCAGCCGGCCGAGACCGCGATTTTGCGCTTGACCTGCCAGGCGGCGCGCAGGCTGGCCGTCCTCAAGGAATCGTCCAGGTCGGACAGGCCGCTCGCCGCCACCGAGCGCGGATTGTAGGCGCGCTGTTCGTAGGCGGCGTTGGCGTCGACCTTGATCTTGCCGGTGGCCTGCCAGGTGGCGCCGACACTGGCGCCGCGGTTCAGGGTGTAGCTGACGATGGTGCTCTCGATCGGGGCGAATTCGCGCCACAGCGAGGCGTTGTAGGTCACTTTGCCGCGCGGCTGGTAATAGGCGTTCACGCGGCCGTTGAAGCCGCGGGTACTGCCCTCGCCGAACGAAGGCTGCTCGCGCCGCACGTAGCCGGCCAGCGCCTGCACCGTGGTCGAACCGGTGGCGTACCAGTTGACGCGCACTTTCAGTTCGTCCTGGGTGAAGTCGTCGTTCAGCACGCCGGCCGTGGTCGGGCGCCGGAACGGGTACTCGCCCTTGAGGCGGCGCGCCACCAGGCCCACCGAGCTGCCGCTCTTCGGACGGTACAGCAGCTCGACTTCGGAGGCCTTCTCGGTGCGGTTGTTCCAGCGCTGGCGCACCAGCTCGTATTCGTAGCGCTCATGAGTGAAGCCGGTGCGCAGCTTCCAGCTCGGGTGCATCTTCCAGCCAGCATCGAACCATTTGCGGCGGCGCTCGCGCACATTGCGCTCGTCGCTGAAGAAGTCGGTGTAGGAAGCCAGCGTGCGGTCGTACAGGGTGCCGGCCTGCCCTTCGAACTTGTTGCCAAGTTCCCAGAACCAGGTGGCCTGCAGGTCGCGGCCATCGTAGTCGAGCTGCTTGAAGAAGTCGAAGTCGACCTTCGAGGCCTTGGCCACCACCGCCACGCGCTGGCGGCTGATGCGCTTGTTGTAGATGACGCCGGCCTCGGCCTGGCGCCAGCGGTCGCTGCGCTTGCCGCCGAAGGCCGGACGGTTGTCCGGCACGCGCAGCAGGTTGTCGTCGTAGCCCCAGCCGATGCCGCCGTACAGCTTCAGGCCTTCTTCAGGCTGCTGTTGTTGCTGGGCGGCCGCCTGGTGGGCCGGGAACATGAACATCGTCCCGATGAGCAAGGCGATCGGGCGGAGGGATGGGTGGCGTAAAGGCATCATGTTGTTTGTCTTTTCTGATTCATTGCGCTTGGGGTGGTGAAGCTTCGCCTGCGGATTACCAGAAGGCCCAGCTGCCGGTCGCGACCACCCAGGCGCCGAGCAGGCCGTTGGTGACAGCGTGGGCGATCACCGCGGACCACAGGTTGCGATGACGCATGTAAAGGAGGCTATAGGCCACACCGGCGACGATGCCGGCCAGCCACAGGTTGTGTTCGAAACCGAACAGGACGACCGACACCAGGAAGCCCTTGATGCCGACCCGTGCGGGCTCCAGGGCTTCGAAGTCGGCGGCGTCGACCCAGCGCATGACGAAGGAGCGCCAGAACAATTCTTCCATGACGGGCACGACCAGGGCGGCGCCGGCAATGCGGATGACGATCAGGAGCCAGTCGAGCTCGCCATTGGTGCGCGGGTCGTAGCCGGAGCTCGACCCGACCGTCATCCAGGGGGCGTCGAGGTTAATCCAGAGCACCAGCACCACGATACCGGCCAGCACCGACACCAGCAGTTGCGCTGCGCCGGGCAGCGGCGCGCGCAGCTCGTGGTAGCGGCGCCAGAACACCGCCAGCAGGACGGCCACGACGCCGATCTGCACCGGGTAGAGCCAGCGCAGCTCGGCGCGCGACAGGCCGGTGCGCTCGAGCATGTCGCCGAGGATGATGAAGAAGATGTAGGCGCCGAAAGGCAGGATCCGCGCCCAGGCGGCGCGGCTGAAGAGGGGTGCGTCGACCGATAACGCGGAGGCTGCGGATGGAGCGGTACGGGATTCGTTGTGCTCGGTCATGTCCGGACGTTACTCCTGGTCTGTGCAGGCGCCTGGCCTGCCCCGTTTGTTACGCTACTCGCCCCGTGCGCGGGCTTCGATGCGCTCCCAGCGTTCGAGGGCGTCGAGCAGCAGCTCGTCGATCTCGGCGTGGCGCTCGCTCAGGCGGCGCGCGTCGCCGGGATTCTGCTTGTAGAAGTCGGGCGAATTCAGCTGCGCCGTGATCGCCGACTGCTCATCTTCAAGAGTCGCGATCAGCTGGGGAAGTTCCTCCAGTTCGCGCTGTTCCTTGTAGCTCAACTTTACCTTTTTACCAGACCCGCTCTGTGCGGTAGATGACATTTCACCAGCTTTGGCTGCGGGGTCGACCGGGGTCGCCGAGGGCGCGGCGCCCTTGGCAAGAGTGGCGGCGGCCTTCGTTGCAGACGCGGCATCGTTGGCGCGCGCGCGTTCCCAGTCGGTGTAGCCACCGACGTATTCGCGCCACAGTCCATTCCCTTCAGCAACGATCACCTGGGTCACGACGTTGTCGAGGAAGGTACGGTCGTGGCTGACCAGGAACACGGTGCCCGTGTACTCCTCGAGCAGTTCCTCGAGCAGCTCGAGGGTTTCGATGTCGAGGTCGTTGGTCGGTTCGTCCAGCACCAGGCAGTTGGCCGGCTTGGCGAACAGGCGCGCCAGCAGCAGGCGGTTGCGCTCGCCGCCCGAGAGCGACTTCACCGGCGAACGGGCGCGTTCCGGTGCGAACAGGAAGTCGCTGAGATAGGTCATCACGTGCTTCTTCTGGCCGTTGATCTCGACCCAGTCGCTGCCCGGCGAGATGGTGTCGGCCAGGCTCGCCTCGTCGTTGAGCTGGGCGCGCATCTGGTCGAAGTACGCGACGTTCAGCTTGGTCCCCAGCTTGGCCGAGCCGCTGTCGGCGGTCTCGTCGCCCAGGATGATCTTCAGCAGCGTGGTCTTGCCAGCGCCGTTGGGCCCGATCAGCCCCACCTTGTCGCCGCGCAGGATCGTGCCGGTGAAGTTGCTGACGATGACTTTCTCGCCGTACGACTTGGAGATGTTTTCCAGCTCGGCAACGATCTTGCCCGAGCGCTCGCCGGCGCCAACATCGAGGCGGACCGTGCCCTGCTGTTCGCGGCGCGCGGCGCGCTGCAGGCGCAGCGCTTCCAGGCGGCGCACCCGGCCTTCGTCGCGGGTACGGCGGGCCTGCACGCCCTTGCGGATCCAGACTTCTTCCTGGGCCAGGAACTTGTCGAACTTGGCGTTCTCGACTTCCTCGTTGGCAAGCAGCTCGCGCTTGCGTTCCTGGTAGGTGGAGAAGTTGCCCGGGAACGAGAGCAGGCGGCCACGGTCGAGCTCGATGATGCGGGTGGCGACGTTGTCGAGGAAGCTGCGGTCGTGGGTAATGAACAGCACCGAGCCGCGGTACTCACGCAGCAGGCCCTCCAGCCACTTGATCGAGGTGAAGTCGAGGTGGTTGGTCGGTTCGTCCAGCAGCAGCACGTCGGGTGCGGAGACCAGCGCCACGGCCAGGGCCACGCGCTTCTGCATGCCGCCCGACAGCGTGCCCATCTTCGCTTCACGGTTCAGGCCCAGGCGGTCGAGGGTGGTGTCGACCTTGTGCGCCAGGTTCCAGCCGTCGACGGCGTCGAGCTTGAGCTGGATCTCGTGCATGCGCTCCATCAAGGCATCGTCGTTGTCGCCGCCGAACTGCCCGGTGAGCGACTCGTACTCGGCCAGCATGGCCTGCTGGTCGCCCATGCCGGCGGCCACCGCATCGAACACGCTCGCGTCCGGATCGAAGACCGGCTCCTGCTCGACGTAGGCGATCTTGACGCCCTGCTGCATGACCAGCAGGCCGTCGTCGAGCCTGGAGCGGCCGGAGATGATCTTCAGCAGCGAGGATTTGCCGGTACCGTTGCGGCCGATCAGGCCGACGCGCTCGCCGGTCTCCAGGGAAAAGTCAGCGTGGTCGAGCAGCGCGACGTGGCCGAAGGCCAGTTGCGCGGAAGTGAGGGAAATGACAGCCATGATCCGTGAACCTGCCCGACACCGGAGGCGGCGGGCGCAAAATGTTGAAAGAAGACGCCATTGTACCGACTGGCGCCGTGGTTTCGGCGGCGTGCTGCCGCCGCCATCTCAGGCGAGGGGCGTTTCCACCTCGGCCAGCCAGGCCGCCAGCGCATCGGTCTCGACCGGCTTGACGAAATGGACGTCGAAGCCCGCCGCTTCGGTTTCGCGCCGGTCGTGTGGCTGGCCATAGCCGGTCATGGCCGCCAGCCTGACCCGTTCCAGGCCGGGCAGCCGGCGCAGGCGGCGCGCCAGTTCCTTGCCGTCCATGCCGGGCAGCCCGATGTCGAGCAGGCAGACGTGCGGCATCAGCTGGCGCGCGCGCTCGAGCGCCGCCGCCGCGCCGAACTCGACGCTGACCTCGTAGCCGAGCAGGCCCAGGAACATCGCCACCAGTTCCGCCGCATCGGTATTGTCGTCGACCACCAGCACGCGCAGCGCCGCAGGAGCCTGCTGCAGCGCATGCTTGCTCGCCTGCCCCGCGCTGCGGGCGCCCTGCTCCGGCAGCGGCAGCCTGAGCGTGAAGGTGCTGCCGCGCCCTTCGCCCTCGCTGGCCGCTTCCACGCTGCCGCCGTGCAGCTCGGCCAGGCTGCGCACCAGCGCCAGCCCGATCCCGAGGCCGCCCTGCGAGCGGTCCGGACTGCGCTTGCCCTGGTAGAACAGCTCGAAGGCGCTGGCCACCAGCTCCGGCGCCATGCCGATGCCGTTGTCGCGCACCGCCAGCACGGCACAGCCGTCCTCGACGCCGCCGGAGAGCACGATGTGGCCGCCCGCCGGGGTATACCGGGCGGCATTGCCGAGGATGTTGGCCAGCACCTGCACCAGGCGCTTGCGGTCGCCGTTCACGGTCACGCCGGCGCAGGCGAGCCGCACCTCGAGCCGGTGCGTCCTGCCCTCGAGCAGCGAACGCACCTGTTCGACGGCGTCGTCGACGACCTGCGACAGCGGCAGGTCTTCGCGCTCCAGGCTGACCAGGCCGCGCGTGACGCGCGAGACATCCATCAGGTCGTCGATCAGGCCGGTCATGTGGGCGGTCTGGCGCGAGATCACTGCGCCCACCTGGCGCACCCGCGCCGGATCCTGCGCCGCCATCGCCAGCAGCGATGCGGCGGTGGCGATCGGCGCCAGCGGATTGCGCAGCTCGTGCGCCAGCATGGCCAGGAACTCGTCCTTGCGGCGGTCGGCGTCCTGCAGGGCTTCCTGGGTCAGCTTCTGCTCGTGGATGTCGGTGCAGGTACCCATCCAGCGCACGATTGTGCCATCCTCGCCCCGCACCGGCAGTGCGCGCCCCAGCACCCAGCGGTAGCTGCCGGTGTGGTGGCGCAGCCGGTATTCGATCTCGTAGGGCTCGCCGGTGCGCAGCGAATGGCGCCATCTTTCCCAGGCCAGCGGCTGGTCGTCCGGATGGAACAGGGCATTCCAGCCGGCCCCGTCGGTCGAGCCGTAGGGCATGCCGGTGAAGGCATACCACTGGTCGTTGTAGTAGTCGTGGAAGCCGTCCGCACGGGTCGACCACACCGACTGCGGCATGGCGTTGGCGATCACCCGGAAGCGCGCTTCGCTTTCCTTCAGGGCGCGCTCGGCGCTGCGGATGCCGGAAATGTCGAGCACGTAGGCGATGCCCTCGTCCGCGCTGCCGTCGACGTTGGCGGCGCCGAGGTAGACCGCGGCGCGGCTGCCGTCGCTGCGCAGGTACTCCTTTTCGTAGGGCTCCATCACGCCGGTCGCGCGCAACTGGGCCCAGCCGCGTTCGTCGACCTCGTGCCATTCGGGCGGAGTCAGCTCGCGCCAGGACAAACCGGTGCGCTCCAGGTCGGCGCGCGTCACCCGCAGGATGTCGAGGAAGGCATCGTTCGACTCGATCAGGGTGCCGTCGAAGCGGTACTGCACGATGCCGAGCACGTTCGATTCGGCCAGGCGCCGGAAACGCGCCTCGCTGCGCCGCAAGCCGGCTTCGGCCTCTTTCTGGGCCGTGACGTCGAGCGCCACGCCCGGCAGCCACTCCGGTTGTCCGTCGTCCCCGAAGCTCACCTTGCCGCGCGCCTCCACATGGCGCCAGAGGCCGTCCGCACCGCGCACGCGGTAGCTGTCGCCGAAGGCTTCGCCGGTCTCGAGCGCGCGCGCAATGCGTGCCTGGACCCGGGCCACGTCGTCCGGATGGATCGCCGCCAGGTAGGCTTCGACCGGGCCGCCGTCGATGTCCCTGGCCGGCACGCCGTACAGGCGCGCAAGGTTGGCGTCGGCATACAGCCGGTTCTCGCGCACGTTCCAGTTCCAGGTCGCGACCTGGGCTGCGCCGAGCGCCCCTTCGAGCCGCATCTGGGCGTCGCGCAGGGCCGCCTCGCTGCGCTTGACGGCGTCGAGATCGGTGGTCTCGGTGACCGCGCACACGAAGCCGCGCACCGTGCCGTCCAGGCGCCGCAGCGGCGAATAGGTGAACGAGAACCAGGCCTGCTCCTCGTGCCCGTTGCGGGTGACGACGAAGGGCGCATGGGTAAAGCTGGCCGTGCGCCCCGCCATCGCCTGCGCCACCGCCCCCGCCACCTCGGGATAGGATTCGGGCCAGACGGCGGCAAACGGCCGGCCCAGCGCCTCCGGATGGCGCCGGCCCAGCACCGGCACGTAGGCATCGTTGTACAGGAAGGTTTCCTCGCTTCCCCAGACGATGAAGCTCGCGACGGCCGAATCGAGCATCTGGCGCACCGCATGCTGGAGCGCCGGTTCCCAGTCGTCGGGACCGCCGCAAGCGGCGGCGCTCCAGTCGTGTTCGGCCATCAGGGTTTCGACGACGCCAGGCTGGCCGGGGGAGGAAGCGGTGAGGAACATCGTGTGGATCCGGTTGGGAAGCAAGGGCGCTGCCAGGGCCGGGCCACGGAAGCAGGAGGCGCTGCCGGCAATGGCGGCGCGCCGGAAAGTATAGCCGAGCTGATGGAAAGTCATGCCCGGGTGGGCAGGAGAAGATGGTGTCGCCAGCAGGAATCGAACCTGCATCTAAGTCTTAGGAGGACCTTGTACTATCCATTGTACTATGGCGACACATCGCTGCCGCGCATGCGCGCAGGTGCAGTCCCGTATTGTACCAGCCCCCTTGCCAAATCAGAACAGTGGCAAAACAGCTACGCACTTCCCTGCAATAAATAAGAAAAGCTTTACAAGCTGAGGTTGGCATTCTATTTTGACAACATAAATTAAAAATTTGCAATTTTTGTTGCCATCACTACCACACCGTTTCATGCCGACTGCTTGTCTTCCTCGCCTTTCCCGCGCCTTCCTGTTTGTCCTTTCCGTCCTGGCCGCACCTGCTGCGCTGGCGACACCCATCACGGTAGACCTGAAGATCGGCGAAGCCATGCTGGCGAATTCCGGTGACGAGACCGAACTGGCGGCACTGCGGGCCATCACGGGCATCGGTAGCCTGGTACTTGGCAGCAAGATCGATGTCAACAAAAACGATAGCGCCACCCAGGCCAGCAGCCTGGGCTCGGCATGGATCTTGAACGATCCGGCGCAGCCTGGCTATTTCACGCTGAAATTTGGCTACGGTAATCTCAACGTCACTGCCGATACCTTCTTCTTCCAGAACATCGGCGACCTGAGCCAGCTCGTCTGGACCAACGACCAGGTCCAGTTCCTGAGCGGCGGGCCCTGTGCCGCCAACCAGAACAAATGCAATATCGGCCGCCTCAGCCATTACATCACCTCGCCGTCGATCCAGATCCCGGTCAAGGATGCGGGCCAGAACGAGGCCGGTGAAGGCAGCGCCGCCCAGACCGGGGGCGGACAGGCCGATGGCGGCCTGACTGGCGGCGGACTGCAGGCCGGCAACCAGGAACACCACGACGTGCCGGAGCCCGCCAGCCTGGCGCTGCTGGCCGTGGGGGCACTCGCGGTCTGCGGCAGCCGCCGCCGCGCCAACAAAGCCTAGGCCCAGGCCGCCTTTTCCCCGGCTAGCGTTCCTCGCCGGTGTTGAGGCGCTGCTTCATGGACGCCAGCAGCGCGATCAGGCTGGCCTTGTCCTCGGCCGGGATATCGGCCAGCATCTCGTCGATCCAGCGTTCGTGCACCGCCGCCATCTCGGCGAAGGCGCTGCGTCCGGCCGGGGTCAGGCGCACCGCCCAGGCACGGCGGTCGTGCGGATCGGGCACGCGCAGCACCAGTCCTTCGCGCTCGAGCTGGTCGGTGATGCCGGTGACGTTGCCGCCGGTGACCATCATGCGCCGGGACAGCTCGCCCATGCGCAGTCCGTCGGGATGGCGCTCGAGCTGGGCCATCAGGTCGAAGCGCGGCAGCGTGATGCCGAAACCGGCGCGCAGCCGCGAGCGGATCTCGTTCTCGATGCGTACGGTGCACGACAGCATGCGCAGCCACAGCTTGAGCGACTGATGGTGATCCTGCGTCAGCCGGCTTGCCAGGTCGAGCTCCTGCTCTGCCTGGCCCGAGTCCTCGAGATCGGACATGTTTTCCTCAGACCGCGTCCATGCGTAATTTAAACCGTTGTAGTTTACCGGTTTCGGTGCGCGGCAGCTGTTCGCGAAAACGCACCACGCGCGGATACTTGTACGGCGCAATCTGGGCCTTGACGAATTCCTGCAGCGCCGCGGCCAGCTCGCCGCTTGCCGCCACGCCCGGCTTGAGCACGACATGGGCCTCGACCACCTGCCCGCGCTCCTCGTCGGGGCGCCCCACTACGCCGCACTCGGCCACCGCCGGATGGTGCAGCAGCGCTTCCTCGACCTCGGCGCCGGCGATGTTGTAGCCGGCCGAGATGATCATGTCGTCCAGCCGCGAGCGGTAGTAGAAATAGCCGTCGGCGTCCATCTCGTAGGCGTCGCCGGTGATGTTCCAGCCGTCCTGCACGTAGTTGCGCTGGCGCGGGTCGTCGAGGTAACGGCAGCCGGTCGGGCCTTTCACCGCCAGCCTCCCCACCACGCCCGGCCCCACCGGCCGCCCCTGCTCGTCGAGGATGCAGGCCTGGTAGCCCGGCACCGGCTTGCCGGTGGCGCCGGCCCTGGCCTCGCTGCCCGCGGCCGAGATGAAGATGTGCAGCATCTCGGTGGCGCCGATCCCGTCGATCATGTCCAGGCTTGTTGCCGCCTTCCAGGCCTCGCGGGTAGCGACCGGCAGCGCCTCGCCGGCCGACACGCTGCGGCTCAGGCTGCGCAAATCGAAGCGCGGCGCCAGCTGGGCCATCTGGCGGTAGAAGGTGGGCGCGGTGAAGCACACCGTGGCGCGGTGTTCCTGGATCGCCGCCAGCAGGCTTTCCGGGCTCAAGCGCTCGACCAGCACGGCGCTGGCGCCCACGCGCAGCGGAAACAGCAGCAGCCCGCCCAGGCCGAAGGTGAAGGCCAGCGGCGGCGTGCCGATGAACACGTCGTCCATCCGCGCGTCCAGCGTGTGGCGCGGGAAGCAGTCGCAGATCGCCAGCAGGTCGCGGTGGAAGTGCATGGTCCCCTTCGGCACGCCGGTGGTGCCCGAGGTGAAGCTGATCAGGCAGATGTCGTCGGCGGCGGTGTCGGGCGCATCGAAGGGTTCGTCGTGGGCCGCCATGCGCGCCTCCAGCGAATCGGACGCATCCCCGTCGAACAGCACCAGGGGCAGGCCGCCGGGCTCCATCGCATCGACCTCCGCACGCAGGGAGGCCGCGCACAGCACCGCATCGACGCGGGCGCGGCCGGCGATGATGCCCAGCTCGCGGGCGCGCAGCAGCGGCATGGTCGGCACCGCGATGCAGCCGGCCTTGATCACGGCCAGGATACAGGCCGCCATCATGGGGCAATTGGCGCCGCGCAGCAGCACCCGGCTGCCGGTCGCGAGCTGGAGGTCTTGGCGCAGCACGTGGGCGATGCGGTCGACCCGCGCGCGCAGCTGGGCGTAGCTGAGGCGCTCGCGGCTGCCGATGAGGGCCGTGCGCGCGTCCCAGCCGCGCGCGCCGGCGCCATCGAGCAGCTCGGCCGCGCTGTTCAGGCGCGGCGGATACTGCAGCTCGGGCAGGTCGAAGCGGAATTCAGGCCACTCGCCCGGGGGCGGCAGCATGGCGCGGGCGAAACCGTCGGCGTAGCCGGACGGCGCAAGTGCTGCGGAAGCGTCGGTCATGTCGGGCCTTTGTTGGATGTTCCGGCAATAATGCAGCGATCCCGACTTACTTTAAATCTAAAGTAATCTGCCAGCAAGCGTATTTATGAGATGGCTTGCGCGCGCTGTTGCTGGCGGCCGACCGCCCCGCGTGCATGCGCCAGCGCTGCCTGGAGCGCGTGCGCATCGCCGCTCGCGATCACGGCGCGCAGGCGCGCCGCGCTGTCCGCCAGTCCGAGCGTGGCGCAGCCTTCGGCCAGGCGCTGCAGGCGCTCGCCCCCGTCCAGCGGCAGCGCCGCCAGGCCCGGGCCTGCGTCCTCGAGCTGGCGCTGCAGGCCGCCGAGATAGGCGAGCAGGCGTTCGGACGTGATGCCCAGGCGCTGCTGCACCGAGGCCGGTTCTTCGTCCTGCGGCGCCAGGCGCGCGAGCTGGGCCCGCACCTGCCCCGCGGCGAAAGGCTTGACGATGTAGCCGTCGGCGCCGAGGCGCCCGGCCTCGGCCAGCGTGTCGGCGTCCGATGCCGCCGATACCAGCACGAAGGGCACGGCCTGCAGGGCAGGATCGTGGCTTGCGGCGCGCACCCGCGCCAGCAGCGCCATGCCATCGAGCTTCGGCATGCGCAGGTCGCAGAACACGATGCCGGGGCGCAGGCCGGCTTCCAGCCGGCGCCAGGCATCCTCGCCGTCCTCCGCTTCCACGATCTCGTATTGTCCGCAGCTGTCGACCAGATGCATCAGCATCATGCGCGACACCACGTCGTCGTCCACTGCCAGCACTATCATGTTCCGCTGTCCTCCTGCCCACTGTCGAGGCTCATTATAGTGGGCTGGAACACGGCCAGCTGCACGCCCAGGCGCGCCAGCCCGGCCAGCAGGCGCGTGCGGTCGCCCGCATCGGCGGCCGCTTCCAGCTCGGCGCACAGTTGCCCGAGCGCGGTCTCGCCCAGGTAGGCGGCGCTGCCGCGCAGGCCGTGCAGCACCCTGCCCGCCGCTTCCAGGTCGTCCGCGTCGAGCGCTTGCGCGAGCTCGGCGCGGCGGCGCGGCAGGTCGGCGGCGAAGGCGGCGCGCAGGCGCGCGGCCAGGTCGTCGGCGCGGCGGCCGGCGTTGGGCGGCGCTGCCGCAGCGGCGTCCGGGGATGGGGCATGCTGCGTCGGGGCGACGCCGAACATCGCGTCCAGCGCGGCCAGCGGCGAGGCCTGCTGCGCCTCGCCGGAGGCAGGGCCGTCGGCGGCGGGCATCGGCGGCAGCGCGATGCCGCGCCCCAGCTGGCGCTCGATGGCGCGCGAGATCTGCAGGTGCAGCGCGTCCTCGTCGATCGGCTTGGTCAGGAAGGCGTCCATGCCGCAGGCCAGGTAGCGCGCCCGGTCTTCGCCGCTGGCATTGGCGGTCAGGGCCACGATCATCAGGTGCGGGTCCAGCACCCTGGACTCCGGCGTACCGCCGGCGCGGATGAGGCGAGTCGCGGTGGCGCCGTCCATCTCGGGCATGCGCCCGTCCATCAGCACCAGGTCGTAGCGGCTGCGGGCGCAGGCGGCCACCGCATGCAGGCCGTTGTCGACAATGTCGATCTGGTGGCCCATCTCCTCGACCATGGTGCGGGCGATGATCTGGTTGGTCGCGAAATCCTCGGCGCACAGGATGCGCAGGCGGTGGGTGTGCGGCGCGCGCGGCGCCTGTTCCACGTGCGGCGGCTCGACGCCGTCGGCCAGCGGCACCAGCACGCTGAAGGTGCTGCCCTTGCCCTCGATGCTGTTGACCGCGATCGAGCCGCCCATCAGGGCCACCAGCTGGCGGCAGATCGCCAGGCCCAGGCCGGTGCCGCCATAGCGGCGCGTGGTGGTGGTGTCGGCCTGTTCGAACTTCTGGAACAGGCGCGGCAGCGCATCGGCCGGGATGCCGATGCCGGTGTCGCGCACGGTGAAGCGCACCATGTTCCAGCCCTCCCCGCGCACCTGGTCGTCCGCGCGCAGCTCGACCAGCAGGTCGATCGCACCCGCCCGGGTGAACTTGAAGGCGTTCCCGACCAGGTTGACCAGCACCTGGCGCAGGCGCGTCGGGTCCCCTACCACGAAGCGCGGCAGCCCGGGGTCGATGCTCACGTTGAAGCCCACGCTCTTGCCGGCGGCCTGCTCCTCGAACAGGCTGGCCACGTTGCGGATCTTGGCGTGTAGGTCGAAATCGATGTTCTCGATGCTCAGCTTGCCCGCCTCGATCTTGGAGAAGTCGAGCAGGTCATTGATGATCGCCAGCAGGGCCTTGGCATTGCCCTGGCCGCGCTGGATCTGCTCGCGCGTGGTCTCGCGCAGCGAGGCATCGCGCAGCGCGAAGCCGAGCATGCCGATCACGCCCGCCAGCGGGGTGCGCATCTCGTGGCTCATGTTGGCCAGGAATTCGGATTTCTGGCGCGTCGCATCCTCGGCTCGCTGCTTGGCCTGGCGCAGGAATTCCTCGTTCTCCTGCAGCGCGCGGTAGGCGCGCGCCAGCTCGTTGGACTGCTGGCGCACGCGCTGCTCCTGGTCGCGCAGTTCCTCGGTCTGGCGCTCGAGCATGCGGTTCTGCTGCTCGACCTGCTCGGTGCGCGCGCCCACCTGGCGCGCCAGCTGTTCCTTCTGGCGCTGCAGGCCGGACATGCGCATCCGCACTCCAAGGTAGGCGAGGGCCGCCAGCAGCAGCACGGCGATGGCACGGAACCATGGCGTGCCCCAGGGCGGCGGCTCGATCGTGATCGCCAGCGCCGCCACCTGCTCGCTCCAGACGCCGTCCTTGTTGGCCGCGCGCAGCCGGAACACGTAGGTGCCGGGATCCAGGTTGGTATAGGTGGCGAAGCGCCTGGCGGCGTCCTCGTAGACCCAGTCCTGGTCGAAGCCGTCGAGGCGGTAGGCGAAGCGGTTGCGCCCCGGCGCGGCGAAGTGCAGGGCCGAGAACTCGAGCGAGAACACCGAGGCGCCGGCCGGCAGCGTCACCGTCTCGGCATGCTCCACCGGCCCCTTGAGCACGCCCGGCAGCGCCTCCTCGACAGGTTTGTTGAAGATCGTCAGGCCGGTGATGACGGGGCGCGGCGCCACCCGGTTGTCGCGGATCGCGCGCGGATCGAAGGCCGTGATGCCGTTGAAGCCGCCGAAGTACAGGATGCCGTCCGGGCCGCGCACCGCCGACGAGTCGAAGAAGGCGCCTTCGGTGAGGCCGTCGGCAGCCGTGTAGTTGCGCCAGGTCCCCTTCTGCGGATCGAAACGGGAAATGCCGCTGGTGGTGCTGACCCACAGGCGGCCGTCCTCGTCCTCCAGGATCGCCGCAACCGCGTCGTCCAGCAGGCCTTCGCGGGTGGTGTAGCGCACGAAGCTCACCGAGCCGTCGGCGGCCGTCACCATGCGGTTCAGGCCCACCGCGGTGCCCACCCAGACGTCGCCGCGGCTGTCCTCGAACAGCGCGTGCACCTCGTCGTGGCTCAGGCTCGCCGCGTCGTAGGGATCGTGGCGGAAATGGCGGAAGCGCCCGCTGGCGCGGTCCATCAGGTCGAGGCCGTCGAAGGTGCCGATCCACATGCGGCCGCGCCGGTCCAGCAGCATCGGCCGCACGATGTCGTCGGCCAGGCTGGTGGACTTGCCCGGGTCGTGGCGCCAGTGCTCGGTTTTGCGCGTGGCCGGATCGAGCCGGTGCAGGCCGCCGCGGGTGGCGACCCAGATGCCGCCGTCCGGCGCGGTGTACAGGGCGCGCACGTTGTTGGCGTCGGCGTCGCCGGACAGCGTCAGGCGCTCGAAGCGGCCGCTAACCGGGTCGAGCGAGGTCAGGCCGGTGCGGCTGCCGATCCATACGCGGCCGCTGCGTTCGCGCGCCAGTGCGCTGGCCGGCAAGTCGGCCAGGCTGTTCGGATTGCGCGGATCGGGGCGATAGACCCTGGCCGCGCCGGTGGCCGGGTCGACGTGGTTGAGCGCGGTGGCGGTGCCGACCCAGAGCTTGTTGCCGTCGCCCAGCAGCGCGCGCGCCTTGTTGTCGGCCAGGGTGTCGGGCAGGTCGCCGCGGCGCACGATGCGGGCGAAACCGCCGCTGCCCAGGTCCACGCGCGACACGCCGGCGTACCAGGTGCCGACCCAGAAAGTGCCGAGGCGGTCGCGGTACAGCGAAGCCACCTGGTTGTCGCCCAGGCTGTGGCGGTCGCTGACCACATGGCGGTGGCTCTCGAACTTGTCCTCGTGCCCGCGCCAGCGCAGCAGGCCGTCGTCATGGGTGCCGACCCAGATTTCGTTGCCGGCGTCGCGGTACAGGGTCGTGATCCACCATGGGCCGATGCCGTCTTCAGGACCGAAGCGGCGTACCTTGCCCGCATCCGGCCCATCGAGCTCGCGCCGTTCCAGCCCGCCCAGGCGTCCGACCCACAGGCGTTGCTGGCCGTCCACCACCAGCGCGTGCACCGGGTTGCCGCGCGGCCCCAGGCCTGCAGGGTGGTGCTCGATGCGCGCGCGCCCAGCGTCCTTGCCGATGACCAGGCTGTCGAGTCCCCCGCCGGTGCCGATCCATAGCCTCCCGCCGGCGTCCAGCGCCAGCGCGTTGACGTTGTCGTCGCTCAGGCTCGCTTCGTTGCCGCGCTCGTGGTGCCAGGTGGTGAAGCGGCGCAGCGTGGTGTCGAAGTGCTGCAGCCCGTCGTTGGTGCCGATCCACAGGCCGTCGCGGCCGTCGCCGACGATGGTGTTGATGTGGCGGTTGCCGTTGCCGCGCCGCGCGGTCTCTTCCGGCACGAACAGGGTGAAGGACTGGGTGACCGGGTCGTACAGGTTCAGCCCCCCGTCGGTGCCCAGCCACAGGCGGCCGTGGCGGTCCAGGTGCAGCACGCGCACCCAGCTGTTCGACAGCGAGCGCGGCTTGCCGGGCACGGTGCGGTAGTTGATGACGCGGTAGCCGTCGAAGCGCGACAGGCCGTTCTGGGTGCCGAACCACATGAAGCCGTCGCGGTCCTGCACCACCGCCAGCACGGTCTCCTGCGCCAGGCCTTCGGACACCGACAGGTGCTCGAAGCGCAGGGTCGGGCGCGGCGGTGCGGCCAGCGCACCCACGCTCAGCACCAGCAGCAGCGCCGCCGCACACCATCGGATCAGCGCGTTCATTCGGGGAAGAAGGCCAGCACGTCGTCGCGCCGGGCCAGGGTATCGTGTTCGCCGAGACGGATCAGCTCGCGCGTATAGCTGCCTTCGAACAGCAGGTAGGAAGCCAGCGCCGCGCCGCGCGTTTCAAGGGCGCCGATTCCGCCCAGCAGCGTGCGCACCGGCGACGGCAGGCTGTGCACGTGGCGCAGGGCGATGTCGTCGAGGCGTTCGGACGGCGCGATCACCAGGAGTTCCACGCGGCGCAGCGGCAGCGCCGCACGGGCCTCGAGCGGCACGCGCTCGAGCGTCTGGTTGACGCGCTGCAGGCGTTCGATGTCGGCCGCCAGGCTGTCGAGGAAGATCGAGGACAGCGCATGGCCGGCGATCTGCGCCAGGCTCGGATAGCCGCCGCTTGTCGCCGAACCTGGCGGGGTGGCGGCAGCCGTTTCCGACATGCGCCCCGCCCCCACCACCAGCACCCGCGTCGCCCCCAGGTGGATGGCCGGCGCGATCGGCGCCAGCTGGCGCATCGAACCGTCGCCGCAGTATTCGCGCCGGCCACCCAGGTACAGCGGCACCGCCGGGAAGATGAAGGGAATGGCGCTCGATGCCAGCAGGTGCTCGACGCTGATCTGGGTCGACAGCGCCAGGCGCTGGTGGCGCAGCCAGGGCGCGATCTCGCGCGCGGCCTGGTAGAAGGTGATGTGATGCCCGCTGCTGTACGAGGAAGCGGTGATCGCGAGCGCGTGCAGGACGCCGTCGGCCAGCGCGGCATCGAGGCGCGGCAGGTCGAGAGCGCGGTGCAGCAGGCCGGCCAGCGGGGTGTTGTCGAGCAGGGACTGGGGCGGCGAAGCGTGCCACTTGCGCAGCAGCCAGCCGAAGGACAGCAGCGACAGCCAGCGTGCACCCGAGCGCAGCACGGCCAGCGAATCGGCGCGGTAGACCTGGTGGGCACTCACGCCTTCCCAGACGCCCAGCAGGCCGCGCACGGCGCTGTTGAAGTCGTCGGCGCGGCAGGCCAGCGCGGTGGCGTTCAGCGCGCCGGCCGAGGTGCCGCAGATGATGTCGAAGGGAGAGCGCAGGGCCGGACGGCCGGCGTCGGCGAGGATGCGGGCGATCGCATGCATCACGCCGGCCTGATAGGCGGCGCGTGCTCCACCGCCTGTGAGGACCAGGCCTGTTTTTGCTCTACTGTCCACCCGCGAAGCTTAGCAAAAGTCGAGTATCTAATGGGAAATATATGGATCAAGCATGGCCTGTCCAAGGCTTTTTAACCACAGGGAGCGAGAAACGGGCTTCCGACTCGAGTTTGAAGGAATTTACACATGGAAAGAGTCCCTTTGTACAATTGAAGTGCAGGACCAAAGATAGAAAAATTCCTTTTTCATAACAATAATTTACTGTCGGAAAATTTTACAAGCTTATCTCATCTGGACATCGATATAAAAATTAAATCAATAAAATCAATCATTTGAATTTACTGGCACGCAAATTGCATAAATACAGATAATCAATATTTGTTATAACTATTACATGAACCAAGTCCAAGTCCTGAAGAAAATCGCTGCCGCAGCACTGTTCGCTGGCGTGTCGTTTGCAGCACACGCCACGCCCATTGCCGTCGGCACGTCGTATAAATACAACTTGTCCACGTCCGCCACCTTTACTGGCAGCCCCGTCACGGTCCAGTTGACCCAGGCGTCGGCCGACCGCGTCGACGTCAAGGTAAGCCTGGCTGACAATTATTATTTTGCCGGGACGGGACCCAGCGATAGCCCGACTTTCGGCTTCAGCCTGGCCAGCGCCTACCAGAATGCAGTCATCGGCTACACCGGGAACGCCTTCAGCGTGCTAAACGGAGGACCGTTCAACCTGACCCCGGACGGCATGTTCACGCATGGCTTCAAGCTGAACAGCGGCGGCATTTCCAGCAAGGTCGGCATCCCGCTCGAATTTAGTCTCAGCATGGCCGGCCTTTCCCTGGATGCATTCGCGCCAAGCACTGCAAAGAACAAGGGCCAACCCGGCGGCTACGGCTTCGCCGCCCACATCGGCGATGCAGGAGGCAAGACAGGCGGCATCGGCGTGCAAGGCCTTATTCCCGCCAGCATCTTCATGCCGCCTCCAGTCCAGAACGATGGAAATCAGGGCAGCTCGAGCGGCGGCAATTCCACTGGCGGTGGCTCGACCGATGGCGGTTCCAATGGTGGCGGCTCCATCGATGACGGCTCGATCGATAGTGGTTCCATGGATGGCAGCTCGGGCGAAGGCAGCGCTACTGGCGAAGTTCCGGAACCGGCGTCCGCGGCCCTGATCGGCCTGGGCCTGGCGGCGCTGGCCTCGCAGCGCAGGCGCCGCAAGGGCTAAGGGAGTTCCCACATAACATGCCGCCCGATCTGCATCGGGCGGCATTATTTTTTTGGGCGCTGTGCGATGACGACCAGGTGCTGTTCCGGATGCTGGTCGAACTCGAGGTGCCGCAACAAGCAGCCCGCCTCCTCGACCACCGCGAGCAGGCCGGGTATCCCGAGCGTGCCGTAGTAAACCTCGGGCCCCATCGCGGCATCGACGTGCTCATGGGCCTGGTCCAGCCCGCCCGCGGTGAAGAGGAAGACCCCGCCCGGCTCGAGCGCGCGTATCAGCTTGAGCATGAGTGCGCGCTGGTCTTGCAGGCGGACGTGCCAGATGCTGTCCCAGGCCGCCACGAAGCGGTAGCCGCGCGGAAGCGGCCAATCAAGGATATCGGCCTGGTGCAGGACGACCTTCGGGTCGGCCGCCTGCGCCAGCGCCAGCATGCGCGCCGACAGGTCGACAGCCTCGATCTGCAGCCCATGCCGGCGCAGCAGCGGATTGAAACGGGTGTTGCAGCCGCAGCCGACGTTGAGCGCCCAGCCATCGGCTGCCGGCGCGAGAAAGGCGAGCGCCCGCTCGTGCTGGCGCAGGCCATTGCTGGCGTCGAATACCCCGTCCAGCCAGCGTTCGGCCAGCTGGTCGTAAGCGGCGGCGGTCGACGGGCGCGGCATCCGGATGGTCCGCTCAGTCCCCTTGCGCCACGCCTTCGCGGCGTGGATCGGCTCCGCCGTACCACAGCGCCACCCCATGCACTTCGATGCGCTGGATGCCGTGCAGGCCCGAGGTCTGCTCGCCCAGGCGGACCTTGTGGCCGCGCGCATTCAGCGCCTCGATGGTGGTGGACGGGAAGCGTCCCACTTCGAGTTCGGTCGGGCCGTTGCGGCTGCCGAAGTTCGGCAGCGCGATCGCCTGCTGCACGTTGAGGCCCCAGTCGAGCGTCCCGACCAGCACCTTGGCGACGTAGTTGATGATGGCCGGGCCGCCCGGCGAACCGACCGTCAGCACCAGCTTGCCGGTCTTGCGGTCGAACACCACGGTGGGCGACATCGCGCTGCGCGGGCGCTTGCCGGCTTCCACCCGGTTGGCGATCGGGCCGTCGGCGTCACGCGAGGCGAAGGAGAAATCGGTCAGCTGGTTGTTGAGGATGAAGCCGTCCACCATCTGGCGCGATCCAAACGCATCTTCGATGGTCGTGGTCATCGCCAGGCCCGCGCCGTGGCCGTCGACCACCGACAGGTGCGAGGTCGACGGCGTTTCGATGGCATTGTCCTTGCCCCAGTGCCAGGCCATCTCCATGCCGGGCGGCTTGCCGGCCGGCGCCTCGCCCATCGAGCGCGGCCCCACCAGCTTGGCGCGCGTGGCCAGGTAATTCTTGTCGATCAGGCTCGGCACGCCGCGTCCCGGCAGCGGCACGAAATCGGCGTCGGCGGCGTAGCGGTTGCGGTCCGCATAGGCCAGGCGCCCCACTTCGCTGAACACGTGCAGCGCATCCGGGCCTGGGACGCCATTGGCTGGCGCGAGCGCCTTCATGTCGAAGGTCTCGAACATGCCGAGCATCTGGGCGACGGCGATGCCGCCCGAGGACGGCGGCGGCATGCCACATACTGTATAGGCACGATAGTCGCTGCACACCGGCGTGCGCACTTTCGGCTGGTAGGCGGCGATGTCGGCGGCGCTGAGCAGGCCCGGGTTGGTCGGGTGCCCCTGCACCTTGGCGGCGATGTCGCGCGCGATGCGGCCCGTGTAGAAGGCGTCGGCGCCGCCCTCGGCGATCTCGCGCAGCGTCTTTGCCAAGGCCGGGTTCTTCAGGATGTGGCCGACCGGCCAGGGCTGGCCGCCGTTGCCGTAGAAATAGCGCGCCGCTTCCGGGTCCTTGCGCAGGTGGCGGTCGCCGGACAGCAGTGCGTGCAGGCGCGGGCTGACCGCGAAGCCCTCTTCCGACAAGCGGATGGCAGGTGCGAACAAGGCCTTCCAAGGCAGTCGACCGTGCTCCTTGTGCGCCAGCTCGAGCATGCGCAGCACGCCCGGTGCGCCGACCGAACGGCCGCCGACGATGCCCTCGGTACGTGACAGCGGCGTGCCGTCGGGGCGCTGGAACAGGCGCTCGTCGGCTTTCGAGGGCGCGGTCTCGCGGCCGTCGAAGGCCTGGGTCTTGCGGCCGTCGTAGTGGACCAGGAAGGCGCCGCCGCCGATGCCGGACGACTGCGGCTCGACCAGGGTCAGCACCAGCTGGGTGGCAATCGCCGCGTCGATCGCGCTGCCGCCTTGCTGCAGGATCTGGTGGCCGGCCTGCACCGCCAGCGGATTGGCCGCGGCCACCATGTATTTTTTCGCGGGCCAGCCGGGCTTCGTGGTGTAGCCGGTGGCGGCTTCCGGGGCCGCCTGGCGGGTGTCCTGCGCCAGCAGCGGCTGGACGGTGAAAGCCAGGGCCAGGGCCAGGGAGGTAGCGCGCAACTTCGTGTCGTTCAAATCGTTTCTCCAAAAGCAAACGGGCGCGCGGCTTGCGCCACGCGCCCGACATCTGCCCATCGTACAACAATTGGCAGCTGGCTTCAGGAAGCTTACTTCGGCTGCATGCGGATCGCGCCGTCGAGGCGGATCGTTTCGCCGTTGAGCATCACGTTTTCGATGATGGCCTTGGCCAGGTGCGCGTACTCCTTCGGCATGCCGAGGCGCGGCGGGAACGGGACCATCTTGCCCAGCGAGTCGCGCACTTCCTGCGGCATCCCCATCAGCATCGGGGTTTCAAAAATGCCCGGGGCGATGGTCATCACGCGGATGCCGCTGCGCGCCAGGTCGCGCGCCATCGGCAGGGTCATGCCGGCAACGGCAGCCTTCGAGGAGCCGTAGGCGGCCTGGCCGATCTGGCCGTCGAAGGCCGCGACCGAGGCGGTGTTGATGATGATGCCGCGCTCGCCGTATTCCGATGCCTCGGTCTTGCCCATGGCGTCGGCCGCCAGGCGGCACATATTGAAGGTACCGACCAGGTTGATGTTCACCGCGCGCTGGAAGGCGTCGAGCGGGTGCGGGCCATCCTTGCCGACGGTCTTGACGGCCGGCGCCACGCCGGCGCAGTTGACCAGGCCGCGCAGCGTGCCCAGCTTGGTGGCCGCGTCCACGACCGCGAGGCCGTCCGCTTCCTGCGTGACGTCGCACTTGACGAACTGGCCGCCCAGCTCAGCCGCGAGCGCGGCGCCTGCTTCCGCCTGCACGTCGGCGATGACGACCTTGCCGCCCGCTTCCGTGATCATGCGCGCCGTGGCTGCTCCCAGGCCCGACGCGCCACCGGTCACGATGAACACATTGTTCTGAATTTGCATGGTTTTCCCTTTTAAAAGTTCTAGTGCCGCTGTGATGACGGCTTACGCGAACATGACGTTAACGTAAACGTCAAACAGCCGGCATTGTAGCGAACTTTTGGCAAGAAAAACCATCTCGCGAACGCGATGATGCGGTCGGATCAGAGGCACTGCACCGTGGTGCCGTTGGTCGTGCAGGCGCGGCCGCTGCTGCTGATCGCGACATTGCCCGGTCCGCCCGCGTTGTAGGTCGTGCCGTTGACGTCGGTGCAGGTGCCGCCCACGCAGCTCATCACCTGGCTCGACTGCGGACCGACCGGGCTGGGCGCCGCCACCACCCCGGCACGCGGGACCGGCGCCGGACTTGGCGCGGCGATGCGCGGCGTGGGCTCGATGCGCTGGACCGCGCCCGGACGGCGCTGGGCCTGTTTCTTCGTTTGCTGTTGGCGCTCGGGCTTGCCCTGGAGTTCCTGCTGGGTCTTGGGCTGCTGCGTTTGCGGCTGGGCCGGGGCCTGCGGCGGGGTCGGGGTCGCCGGCTGCCCGGTCCCGGGCGCGGGACGGGCCGAAGGATCGACTTCGTTCTGCTTGCTGGTGACCGGCGGCTGGCCAGCGCGCTCTTCCTGCGCCTGCGGCCGGGCCTCGCCTGCCGCCTGCGTGCTGGCCGGGGTCGGCTGTTGCGTGGTGGCCGGGGTCGGCTGCTGCGGATTCAGCACCGGGCCATACGTGGCGCTGTCGTCGACCGGCTTGCCCGTCGGCGGCTGGGCCGGCACCTGGTTCTGGGCCAGCGCCGCCGCCGAACCCAGGGCGAACAGCACGGCGATCATGGACTGGATGGGACGCATGGTGCACCTCGCGCGAATGATATTGGACAGGCCATTATCTGCCCGCATCGGGGCGATCGGCGCACGCGAAACACTTCCTCACATGATTGTTGAACGGTAACGGGCGGCGCAGCTGTGGAGGAGCATGCGAAGATCGGCTCCATCACATTCACAGGAGCGAGCATGAGGCAGGCAGAGATCGTGGAAGGCGACCACGTACGGGGCAATCCCGATGCCGACATCGTCATCATCGAATATGGGGATTTCCAGTGCCCCTACTGCGCACGGGCCCACCCGACCCTGAGCGGGCTGCAGAAGCAGTACGGCGAGCGCATCGCGCTGGTCTATCGCCACCTGCCGCTCGGCATGCACCCGTATGCGGAAAGCGCGGCCGAGGCGGCGGAAGCGGCGGGCGCCCAAGGCAAGTTCTGGGAGATGCACGACACCCTGTTCGAGCACCAGGCGCAGATGGCCCCGGCCCAGCTGCCGCTGCTGGCCCAGGGCCTGGGGCTGGACGCGGCACGTTTCGACGCCGACATGGCCGAGCGCCGGCACCGCGAGCGGATCGGGGCGCAGGCGCAAGAAGCGAAGTCGCTGGGGGTGAGCGGGACGCCGAGCTTCTTCATCAACGGCGAACGCTACCAGGGGGATTCGGACCGGGAGTCACTGACGGCGGCCGTCGAGCGGTACTTGAATCGGGATAGGGGCGGTCAGCATGCTGACCGGCCCCTCCCACACCACCCGGCATGCGGGTCCGCACCGGGCGGTTCGAGTAGTTGAGGTTAGGTGAGACGAGGCATGCCAAGACGGTCAAA